>OBLI01000075.1_pt1 | contig 96389 bp, 94 predicted proteins | sample 1519701 | NCBI WGS metagenome assembly OBLI01 (sample SAMEA3663005, study PRJEB22513) | pig gut metagenome | biome: pig gut; feature: pig-associated habitat; material: faeces | place: France | collected 2012
CAAAGATGTCCTTTATTCTTTTCCTAATGTGTAACACATCATTGACAAACCTACATTTTTAAAAAATTTTTTAGGGGCTTCATTGGCTGGGAGACAGGAGGAATTCGGGAAGCGCCGGGGCTGTCTGGCGGAGCCCCGGCGACCTTCGGCGGTATTATAGCCGGACCATCTGCTTCTTTCCCAGTGCAATGATGGTGGCAGTCATGGCTGCTGCCGTCAGCATACCCAATACAACCCAGACACCAGGGGCTACCGCAAGGTACAGGGTTCGTATGCCCAGAGCCGCTTTGTTCAGAATGCTGCTGCCAAACTCGTCCTGGGTGAGGCGTGGCAAAACGAGGCAGCCAAACAGCCAGAAGACGTAGAATACCCACATCCCTTTCTTGCCGTAACGGCCGTAGACTGCGCCCAGAAACATGGCAAGAATCAGAAGCCCAAGCCCGGCGGGAATCAGAATCCTGGTATCGGTGAGGAACTGGAAGGGCGTTTCGTTTCCTGCGGCAGGGAAGAACAGCGGATACACAGCCAGCTCCACCCGGTAAAGCGCCAGAGCCAGCAGATAGGAAACCCCAATCTGCAGAAGCAGCCGCAGAGCATAGCTTCCCATAAAGGCACCCCGGGTGCGTCCCATGGCAATGGCCAGCTGGAATTCCCCGCTGCAGCCGAAGCCGCCGATGAAAAGCACCAGAATCGTGGTGGCAACCAGCGCCATCATCGTGCCCAGACAGAACCAGCTGTCGGCCTCTTTGTCCGTGCGCATGATGAGAATTAACAGCAGGACGCCCAGAAGAAAGCCGCCCAGCTCCCCCAGCAGATACACAAGAAAATCCGCTTTGTGGAGCCTGCAGTCCATTTTGAATTGTGTCAGCATATTCTTCCTTCTTACTATCTGACCTGATAGCCGCGGATGATCCGGCATTCCGGAAACAGCGGCAGCAGGTACAGTACCGCGCAGACGGCGAGAAACACCCAGTCCAGCGTACATCTGTTCAGAAACCCGTCCAGCCAGCCGGTGTCAACTGCGGTCAGGCAGAAGGCCACGCCGCCCCCAATGCCGATGATGCCGATTCCGGTCACGACAGTGCCTACCTTTCCGAAACGGTAGTTGACCATGCCCAGAACGGAGCCGAACGCACTGCTCACCAGAAAAGTTCCCAGGCAGATCCGCACGGTCTGCCCCAGGCTGAACACGATCTCCACGCCGGGAATCCTGGTGAGCAGAGTTGCTTATTTCTATCTTCCTCCCTTTTGAATCTGCTCGATCAGCTCTTCTTTGGTGAGGCCAAGGCTCTTGGCCTCAGCCAGCAGCTCAGACAGCCGCACCTCGTAAAATTCCTGCTTGCGGCGGCTGCGAATTTTCTCTGCCGCACCGGCGGCTACAAACATGCCAATGCCACGTTTTTTGTAAAGAATGCCCGCGTCTACCAGCAGATTGATACCCTTCGCCGCTGTGGCGGGGTTGATGGTGTAGAGCTTTGCCAGCTCGTTGGTGCTGGGTACCCGTTCTTCCTCCAGGAGAATGCCCCGGAGAATGTCGGTTTCGATCATCTGACTGATTTGCAAATAGATCGACTTGTCCTCAGTCAGCCGCTGATTCATATAACCACTCCCTTAATTGGATCATTACTTACGTAACTAACTATATAACAAAGAGAACGTTTTTCAAGAGGGGGGATGAAAATATTTCTGTGGACTTTCTCTTTTCCCTTTTTCGATTTCACAAATCGCGGCAATTTGACAAATTCCCACTTCCAATTCCAGACAATTCAAGGTATAATATAAACAAACATGCCTGCGGGCTTATTTTGGGAGGTTTTCATGGCAGCACTGATTCTTTCCGTAAACGACAAAAAAAGACTGGACGCCGGGTTTGCCGCCGCTTTTGACGGCGCGGCGCAACGATATTTCTCCGCACCGGGGCGCACGGAGGTCAGCGGCAATCACACGGATCACCAGCGTGGACGGGTGCTGGCTGGCGCGGTGAATCTGGACACGGTGGCGGCGGTTCGGGCAAACGGAACGAATGTGATCCGGGTTCAGTCCAAAGGATACCCCCTGTGTCAGGTTCGCCTGGACGCGCTGGAGCCGGTGGCGGATGAAATCAATTCCACTCCGGCGCTGATTCGGGGCGTGGCGGCGCGGTTTGCTCAGCTGGGCTGCAAAGTTGAGGGCTTCGACGCCTACTGCGAGTCTACGGTTCTGCCCGGCTCCGGCTTAAGCTCCTCCGCCGCCTTTGAGGTGCTGATCGGAACCATCATCAACCATCTGTTTTTTGGCGGCCGGGTGTCCCAGCCGGAAATTGCGCAGATCGGCCAGTACGCGGAAAATGTCTTTTTCGGCAAGCCCTGCGGCCTGATGGATCAGACGGCCTCCGCGGTGGGCGGCCTGGTCACCATTGATTTTGCCGACAAGGAGCGCCCGGATATCCGTCCGGTACATTTTGACTTCTCCACAACCGGACACGCCCTGTGCATCATCGATTCCCGGGCGGATCACGCGGATCTGACGGACGAGTATGCGGCGATTCCCGGGGAACTGAAGGCGCTTTGCGCATTTTTTGGCAAGGAGGTAATTACGGAGATTCCGGAGGAGGAATTCTATGCCGCCATCCCGGCGCTGCGGGAGAAATATCCGGATCGGGCAATTATGCGGGCGATTCACGAATACAACGAAAACCGCCGGGTGCCCCAGCAGGTGGCCTGTCTGGAAAAGGGCGACTTTGACGGCTTCCTTCGTCTGGCGAAGGAATCGGGCTACTCCAGCTGGATGTATCTGCAAAATGTGGTTCCTGCCGGATATGTGAAGCAGCAGGCCATGGCGGTGGCCTTGGGCTTGTGCGAGCATTACTTGCAGGGCCGGGGCGCATATCGGGTTCACGGCGGCGGCTTTGCCGGAACGGTGCAGGCCTTTGTGCCCTTTGATCTGCTGGAATCCTTCCGGGCGGGCATCGATGCGGCGCTGGGCGAGGGCGCCTGCCACGTGCTGTCTATCCGTCCTCAGGGCGGCGTGGAGATGGAGGTAGAAGCGTGAAAATTGAAACCTGCATCGATTCCCTTGTTTCCTACGCCATGAACCGGGGACTTGCCGAGCCGGTGGACCATCAGGTGCTCACCAACCGTCTGCTGGATATTCTGCGCAAGGACGATTATGAATCCTCCGATGAGCCCCAGAACGAAGACCTGGAGGAAATCTTGGGCGGCATTCTGGACTACGCCGCAGCCAAGGGCCTGTGCGAGGACAACATCACAGCCCGGGATATTTTCGACACCCGGATTATGGGTGCGGTGACGCCTATGCCCCGGGAAGTGGTGCGTACCTTCAAGGAAAAGTACGCTGTCAGCCCGGAGAAGGCCACGGACTGGTACTACCAATTCAGCTGTGACACCGACTACATCCGACGCTACCGCATCGCGAAAGATATGCGCTGGAAGTACGAAAGCCAGTATGGCGAAATGGACATCACCATCAATCTGAGCAAGCCCGAGAAGGACCCCAAGGCCATTGCCGCGGCGAAAAACGCTCCGCAGACGGCCTACCCCAAGTGCCAACTGTGCCGGGAGAACGAGGGCTATGCCGGGCGTATGAACCACCCCGCCCGGGCAAACCACCGGATTATTCCCATCACGGTCTGCGGCGAACCGTGGTGCCTGCAATACTCTCCCTACGTTTACTACAATGAGCACTGCATCGTCTTCAATTCCCAGCACGTGCCCATGAAGATCGACCGGTCGGCCTTTGAAAAGCTGCTGGATTTCGTGAAGGCGTTTCCCCATTATTTCGTTGGCTCCAACGCCGACCTGCCCATTGTGGGCGGCTCCATCCTGAGCCATGAGCATTTTCAGGGCGGACATTACCGTTTTGCCATGGAGAACGCTGCCCTTGAAAAGGAAGTGTCCTTCCGGGGCTATGAGGATATCCACGCGGGAATCGTGAAGTGGCCCATGAGCGTGATCCGTCTGGACGGCAAAGACCCGGAACGTCTGGCGGAACTGGCGGACAAAATCCTTCGCTGCTGGCGGGGCTACTCCGATGAAAGCGTGGGTGTGGCGGCGTTCTCGGACGGGGAGCCACACAACACGATTACCCCCATCGCCCGGCGCAGAAGCGATCTGTACGAGCTGGATCTGGTGCTGCGGTGCAATATCACCACCCCGGAGCATCCCCTGGGCGTGTTCCATCCCCATGCGGACAAGCACCACATCAAGAAGGAGAACATCGGTCTGATCGAGGTCATGGGCCTTGCGGTGCTTCCCAGCCGCCTGAAACAGGAGCTGACCGACCTGGCATCTGCCATCGTTTCCGGGGCGGATATTGCCGCCGACCCGGTACTGGGCAAGCACGCGGTCTGGGTGGAGCAGTTGAAGGCGCAGTACACCTTCACGGAGGAAAACGCACTGGACATTCTTCTCAAGGAAACCGGCAGAGTCTTTACCGAGGTTTTGGAGGATGCGGGCGTGTACAAGAACACCCCCGAGGGCCGGGCGGCGTTCCTCAAGTTCATCGACGCAGTCAACGCACAATAAAACAGGAATGCTCCCGGCAGAACAGCCGGGAGCATTTGTGTTATATTTTGAAGAATCCAACCAGACCAATGACGAAGATCACGAACACAATGACCGGCAGGACGTAAGTCATGTAAGGCCGCATCCACTTTGCCACCTTCAGGCCGGTGCCCTCGTTGGCCTCTTTCATGAATTTCTCCCAGCCCCAGCCGTAACGGGTGGTGCAGAACAGGACGAAAATCAGAGAACCAAGGGGCAGCATGATGTTGCTGACCAGAAAATCCTCGCTGTCCAGAATGTCGTGTCCGGCGATGGGGCGCACATTCTGCCACAGGTTGTAGCCCAGCAGGCAGGGCAGACTCAGCAGGAAAATGCCCACGCAGCAGAGAAAGCAGGTCTTCTTCCGGCTCCACCCGGTCAGTTCGCTGACGCAGCAGACGATGTTCTCAAACACTGCCAAAACCGTTGAGAAGGCGGCGAAGGTCAGAAACAGGAAGAACAGGCTGCCCCAGAACCGCCCCAGCGTAATGTGGTTGAACACATTGGGCAGAGTCATGAAAATCAGGGCGGGGCCGCTGTTCACGTCCACGCCGTAGGCAAAGCAGGCAGGGAAGATGATGAGGCCGGAGCACAGGGCCACCATGGTATCCAGCAGGCTGACCCGGATGGCCTCGCCCATGAGGGCGTGGTCTTTGCCGATGTAGCTGCCGAAAATTGCCATGGAGCCGATGCCGAGACTCAGGGTGAAGAAGGCCTGATTCATGGCGCCTACGATCACGTTGCCCACTCCGATGTCCGCCATCCGCCGGAAGTCGGGGACCAGATAGAAGGCAAGGCCCTTGGAGCCGCCGGACAGAGTCATGCTGTGGAAGGCCAACACCCACATGAGAAGAATCAGCGCCATCATCATCCACTTGGTGACCCGTTCCAGCCCCTTCTGGACGCCAAAGGAAATGACAGAAAATCCGACTGCCACGACGATGCCCATGTAGAAGGCCATTTTTCCGGGGGACGCCAGCATTTCCCCAAATTTTGCTTCAATTCCGGCAGTGTCCAGCCCTGCGTAAACACCTGCGGCGGTGTCCACAAAATACTGGAGCATCCAGCCGGCCACGGTGGTGTAGAACATCATCAGCACGATATTGCCCAGCAGGCACACATAGCCGTGCCAGCCCCAACGGCTTCCGGGTTTCAGCTGTCCATACATTTTCAGGGGGCTTTTCTGAGCGGCCCGGCCCATGGCAAACTCCATGGTCAGCACCGGAACACCCAGCACCAGAAGAAACAGAAGATAGATCAGCACAAACGCGCCGCCGCCGTACTGCCCGGTCATCCAGGGGAATTTCCAGACGTTGCCGATGCCGATGGCGCAGCCCGCGCTGAGCAGAATGAAGCCCAGACGGCTCCCCAAATGCTCACGCTGCATAGTAAAACCTCCAAATTCAGAATTGACAATTGACAGTTGACAATTATGGTGTTTCTGCGGGACAATTGGAAAAAGTCCTGATTTTGCAGGGAAACCTTCAAAATTATACCGGGAAATTCACAGAAAGTCAATAATTATATGCTATTCTTTCCTCAGTTTGAGGAAGAAAAGGGGAATGCGCATGCTGCAAATCACTGCTTTGATGGACGATCAGCTTACCGGGCGGAAGGACCTGCTTTGTGAGCACGGCCTGTCCGTGCATATTTCGTATCATGGGAAGCGCATTCTGTTCGACTGCGGCAGCAGCGAGAAAACCCTGTATAACGCGAAAAAGCTGGGCATCGACCTGCGAAAGCTGGACGCGGTGGTGCTCAGCCACAGCCACTATGACCACGCCGGGGGTTTCCGGTATCTTGCGGAGCAGTACCCGGTACGCCGGGTGTACACCGGCCCCGGCTTTTTTGCGCCGAAATACGCCAGAAGCGAGAATTGCTTCAAGAACCTGTCCGCGGGCTTTGACAGCCGCTTTCTGGAGGAAAAGGGGATAGTCCACCTTCCTGTGGAGGGTTCGGCGGAGATGATTCCCGGGGTCCATGTGATTTCCGGCTTCCCACGGCGGGAGCCTATGGAGACCATCCCCGAGCGGTTCCTGCGGTTGACGGAAGCGGGGCTGGTTCCCGACGATTTTCTGGACGAGATCTGTCTGGCGCTGGAAACAGGGGAGGGGCTGGTGCTGCTGGTGGGCTGCGCCCATCCGGGGATACTCAATATGGTAAACCATGTACGGGTCTTGCTGGGAAAGCCTATTTGCGCGGTTTTTGGCGGCATCCATCTGGCGGAAGCGGATACCCGGAGAGTGGAATATACGGTGGCGGCTCTGGGGCGGCTGGGCGTTGCTCTGCTGGGCCTGAACCATTGCTCCGGGGACAGCGTGGAAACCTTCATCCGGCAGCGGGAAGGCATCACCTTCTGCCATCCCGGTCCGGGGGACTGCCTGTTCTTTCCTACAGTGACGGACGTTTGACGCAGAAACGATACCGGGCAGCGCCCAATGGTGTAACGATAACCACCCAGTGTCCGTAACGCATTGTCCGGCGGGACTGCCGCCTGTTCAAAGGACGTTTACATTTGGGCTATTTACATTTTGCCCCCGAAATGGTATAATCCACGGGAAGCGTAAAAAGGAGGCGGAGAAATGCGCCATTATATAGAAGAATTAAAAGACTTTTTTAAGAAAGGCGACATGGTTCTGCTGGTTCTCTGCCTGGTCGTGGCGGGGTTCGGTGTGATCTGCATCGCCAGCGCGACCTCCGCTGAGAAATTCGGCGGCAACTTTAAATATATTGCGATTCAGATTATCTCCATCGGTCTGGGCGTGCTCATGTACGCGCTGGTGTCCTCCATCGATCTGGACTATTTGTCGGAGCACCGGGGATTGATGGTGGCGTTCAATATTTTCCTGCTGCTGCTGCTGATTCCCTTCGGCACGGACAACAACACCGGCAACCGAAGCTGGCTGCACTTTCCGGGCTTTCCCGTGAACGTCCAGCCTGCTGAGATTTGTAAAATCACCTATATCATCATTATGGCATCGGTTATGTCCTCCCACCAGAACCGGATTTCCCACCCGGTTTCCGTCCTTCACATGCTGATGCATCTGGGTATTCTGGTGGTATTGAATCTGGCGCTGTCTTCGGATATGGGCGTGTCCCTGATTTTCGTGTTTATTTTTATCGGTATGGCCTTTGCCGGCGGCGTGAGCCTGTGGTGGTTCGCGCTGGCCATCGGCTCCATCGCGGCGGCGTTCCCGATTCTGTGGCAGTTTCTGGGCCAGTATCAGAGAAACCGTATTCTGATTTTGTTTGATCCCACCATCGACCCGCAGGGCATCAACGAACGCTATCACTCCAAGATCAATCTTCAGTCTCTCACCGGCGGCGGCCTGATGGGTCAGGGCCTGTTCCAGGGAAACCGTACCCAGGGCGGCAACCTGTTTGCCCAGCATACGGACTATATTTTCTCCTCCATGGGTGAGGAGCTGGGCTTTGCGGGCTGCGTGCTCATCATGGTGCTGGAGCTGGCAATTATTGCCCGGTGCATTTATGTGGGTGTCCGGTGTCAGGACTATATGCGCCGGCTGGTGTGCTACGGCGCCGCCTCCGCGCTGATGTTCCAGCTGATGATCAACGTGGGTATGTGCATCGGTGTTATGCCGGTTATCGGCCTGACGCTGCCGCTGATCAGCTACGGCGGTTCCTCCGTGGTAACCATTTTCGCCATGCTGGGGCTGGTGTCCGGCGCCTATGCCCGACCGTCGTCCCTTTCCCACGAACGATATGTGCAGCCATATCGGGGCTGATTTCAAAAACTTCCGGGGCATCCGATTTGGGATGCCCCGGCTTTTCTATGACGTCTGTAGGGCGGAGTCATGACTCCGCCCTACGAAGCTCAAATTCTAACCAGCTCATAGGAGTCCTCGCCCAGACCGATTTTTTTCGCGTGGGCAATCTGGCTGCGCCAGTCGGTGTTGGGGAAGGAGCCGGTGAGGTTATCGAGGTCAGGCCGGTTGGCCTTATCCAGCTTGGAGCCGGGCATGATGGTCTGGGCGTTGACGGCATCGGCGCAGGCCAAGTCCAGCGCCACCGGGTCAAAGGAGGCGAACATACCCACATCGGGGACAATGGGCAGGTCATTCTCGGGATGGCAGTCACAGTAGGGGCTCACGTCCCGCACCAGCGTGATGTGGAAATTGGGCCGTCCGTCCAGAACTGCCTTAGTGTACTCGGCAATCTTGCAGTTCAGCACGGAGGTGGACTGGGCGTAGGCGGGGTGGATGGCCCCCACGGGGCAGGTGTCGATGCACCGGCCACAGCCCATGCACTTTGTCCAGTCGATGTGCATGACGCCGCCCTCCAACTGGGGGCCTGCGTGGGCACAGTACTTGGCGCAGGTTCCGCAGCCGACGCATTTTTCGGCGTCCACCTCGGGGCGGCCCTCGCTGTGCATCTCCCGCTTGCCGGCATTGGAGCCGCTGCCCATGCCCAGGTTCTTCATGGCGCCGCCGAAGCCGGCTTCCTCATGGCCCTTGAAGTGGTTCAGGGAAATGACGATATCGGCATCCATGATGGCCCTGCCGATTTTGGCGGTCTTTACGTACTCGCCGCCCACCACGGGCACATCCACATCGTCGGTGCCCTTCAGGCCGTCGGCGATGATCACATGGCAGCCGGTGGAGTAGGGGGTGAAGCCGTTTAAGTAGGCGGTTTCCAGATGGTCAAGGGCGTTCTTCCGGGAGCCTACGTACATGGTGTTGCAGTCGGTGAGGAAGGGCTTGCCGCCTAAGTCCTTGATGATATCCACCAGCACCCGGGCATAGCCGGAGCGCAGATGGGCCATGTTGCCCAACTCGCCGAAATGAATCTTGATGGCGACGAACTTGTCCTGAAAATCGATCTGGTCGATACCGGCGGAGAGGATCAGCCGGGACAGTTTCTGGGGCAGGGTCTCGGACGTGCCGGTACAGAAATCGGTAAAATAGACCTTGGATGCCATAATATACCTCCTGAATATGTTCTATCCATAGTTTAACTATTTTCCAAAGGAAAGTCAAGGGAAGCTCTGAACAAATCGTCTGCGGCTGAGGAGTTTATCTTTTGCTCCATCGGTGCGGTTAAAAAAACAGGAAATACATACAGTATTCCTCAGTTTTTCAAACCTGCCGCTGAATCAAAATTTCTCGCTGTCAGCTCTTGCCGATTTATTCAGAGCTTCCCAAGAAGTAAACAATCTGTGAAGGTTGGGGCCCGGCGGTAGCGAAACCGGAAAAGCCGTGGTATACTTTCTCAAAAATGGAATAAAGGTGGAATTGTATGGAAAAGCATCAGGGAGCGTCCGCGAATCTGCTGTTCTGCGTCAACCAGAAAATGCTGGGGCTTATGAGCGCCTGTCTCAAATCTCTGCTGCGCAGCGGGGGTTACGGGTATTACGACGTTTTTGTGCTGCATTCGGATTTGGAGGAAAGTATCCAAAGGGCCATGGAACGGGATTTTCAGGAGAGAGTGACTTTTCATTTCCTGCAAGTTCCGGAGGAACTGTTTGCGGATTTCCCGGAGACGGCCCGGTACCCCAGACAGATCTACTATCGGCTGGCTGCGCCTCTGCTGCTGCCGAGGGAATTGGATCGGATTCTCTATCTGGATGTGGATGTGGTGGTGATCAACTCGCTGCGAACGTTTTATGAGATGGATTTTGAGGGCAGCTACTTTGTGGGGTGCACCCACACCCGGGAATTCTTAACGAAGCTCAATCAGGCAAGGCTCCAATCGGACAAGGCGGTGGCCTACATCAACACCGGGGTGCTGCTGATGAACCTGAATGTCTTGCGGCAAGTTATCCGGCTTGAGGAGATCAGCGCCTACGTTCGGGAGCACGAGAAGGCCCTGATCCTGCCGGATCAGGATATTCTTACGGCCCTCTACGGCGATAAGATCAAGCTGGTGGACAGCCTGCGCTACAACCTCAGCGACCGGGTCTTGAATTTCTACAACGGCTCCCACCCGAAGGAAAAACGGGATGTAAACTGGGTGCGCCGGAACACCGCCATCATTCACTACTGCGGCAGGAATAAGCCCTGGAACGAAGGCTATACCGGCACATTGGGCGTATTTTACAGGGAATTGATGGACAGTGTACCGGAGAAATAAGGATACCGCCCCGGCTTTTGGTGCCGGGGCGGTGAATTTGTATGCAGGAAGATCAATCCGGCATCGGTTTCGGAGATTGCCTTCTCCGAACGGGCCCAGTACAGGTCTATAATTCCGTTGTCATCCATGTGTGTACTTTCCTCCTTTTTGGTTCTCTACTTATTCAGTAGACAAAGAAGAGAAAATATTGCAGCTTTTTCATATATTTGCAGAAAAAGCTCCCCGCCGACGGCGGGGAGCTTCCTGTGTTGCGGATGAATTACTTGGCAGCGCCGGCGATCTGCGCGGCGACCTCAGCGGCGAAGTCGTCAACCTTCTTCTCGATGCCTTCACCCTTGATGTAGTGAATGGCGTCCACGAAGGTAACCTTGCCGCCCAGCTTCTTGGCAGCGTCGGCAATGTAGCCGGCGACGTCGCCCTTATAGAGGTCGGAACGGACGAACTCCTGCTGCAGCAGGCAGTTTTCCTTGTAGAAGGCAGCCATCTTGCCGGCAGCGATCTTCTCCTTGACAGCGGCGGGCTTGGAAGCCATCTTGGGGTCGTTGTCCATCAGAGCCACCTGCACAGCCAGCTCCTTGTCCACATCGGCCTGAGGTACCTGGGTCTTATCCCAGTACTTGGGGGACATGGCAGCGATCTGCATGGCAACGTTCTTGCCGATCTCGGTGGCGTCGATGCCGCCCTCCACAGCCAGGTTCACCAGAACACCGTGGGATCCGCCGGCGTGAACGTAGGCGACGGAGGTGTTGGAATCGAACCGGGCGAACCGGCGGATCTGCATATTCTCGCCGATGGACATGACCTTCTCCTGCATGATCTCGGTGACGGTCAGGTCGGAATTGGGATACTTGCAGGCCTTCAGAGCTTCCACGTCGGCGGGGTTCTGCTTGGCAACGACCACGGCCAGATTCTTGACCAGGTCCAGGAAAGCATCGGTCTTGGCGGCGAAGTCGGTCTCGGAGTTGACCTCGATGACTACGCCCACACCGTCGATGACGGCGGCGTAAGCCACGCCCTCGGCGGCAACACGGCCGGCCTTCTTGGCGGCCTTGGCCAGACCCTTTTCACGCAGCCAGTCAACGGCCTTGTCCATATCGCCGTCGGTGGCCTGCAGGGCCTTCTTGCAGTCCATCATGCCGACGTTGGTCATTTCACGGAGCTTCTTAACATCCTGAGCGGTAAAAGCCATTTTCTTTTTCCTCCTGATACTTATATTGTATGGTAGGGCAGCTTATTCGGCAGCAGCCTCCACGGGAGCCTCAGCGGGAACCTCGGTGTCCTCGCCCTGACGGCCTTCGATGGCGGCGCTGGCCATGGCGGAAGCGATCAGGCGGATGGCACGGATGGCATCATCGTTGCCGGGAATCACGTAGTCGATCTCATCGGGGTCGCAGTTGGTGTCCACGATGGCCACAACGGGGATATTCAGCTTCTTGGCCTCAGCGATGGCGTTGCGCTCCTTGCGGGGGTCAACGATGAACATGGCAGCGGGAATCTTCTTCATTTCCTTGACGCCGCCCAGGTACTTCTCCAGCTTGGCGATCTCGCCCTGATGCTTGATGACTTCCTTCTTGGGCAGCATGGCGAAGGTGCCGTCCTCTTCCATCTTCTTCAGCTGAGCCAGACGGTCGATACGGGAACGCATGGTGCGGAAGTTGGTCAGCATACCGCCCAGCCAGCGGGAGTTGACATAATAACCGCCGCAGCGGGCAGCCTCTTCCTTGATGGCGTCCTGCGCCTGCTTCTTGGTGCCGACGAACAGGATGTTGCCGCCGTTAGCGGTAGTTTCACGAACGAAGTTGTAGGCTTCCTCCAGCTTCTTAACGGTCTTCTGCAGGTCAATGATGTAGATACCGTTACGCTCGGTGTAGATGTAGGGAGCCATTTTGGGGTTCCAGCGGCGGGTCTGATGACCGAAGTGCACGCCGGCTTCCAGCAGTTGCTTCATAGATACGACAGCCATTTTGATATTCTCCTTTTGTTTTTTCCTCCACCCCGATCATCCCGCGCTGCCCGCCCCTTTCAGGGCACAGGGGTGCGCGATCCCCGGGTGTGTGGCATTTTTGTCACAGGCTCAAGCCCATGCCGAACTATTATAAGGGATAAAAGCGGAATTTGCAAGTATTATTTCCAAAAAAATCTGGAAAAATTCGGGCGGGTCCGCAGGGCGGACAGCCAATGCGTTATGGACCCTGGCGTTCATCGACCATCCTTTGGGCCGCTCGACCGGCAGTGTTTAATAACATAGTAAATTGTTCTTTGGTGAAAGAAGATGACACGCCGGTAACGATACCGAGCCATACCCAATGGTGTAACGATACCACACCAGCCGTGCACGCATTGTCAGCGGCGACTCGCCGCTACAGCAGCTTTTTCCTCGGCACCCGGCAGTCATTCGGCTTGGTATCCACCAGAACGATATCCGGGCCGATTTTTTTGATGCAGTTCCATGGAATGATGTAGTCCTCGTGACGTCCGGCAATCCCAAGAATCCGGCAGGGTCCGGGCACCACGATGGCGCAGATATTCCCCTCGGGAATCTCGATTTGCACATTGGACACGAACCCAAGCCGCTGTCCGTTGCCCACACAGATGACTTCCTTGCATTGCAGGTCGGAAAAATTGATGGACAAAGTATGCGCCCCCTTTGGAAAACGCTATGCGCTCAGGGCAGGGGATATGCCTATAAAGTGTGGAGAGTGAAGAGTGGAGTGGAGGTATCGCCTTCGGCGATGAATAAAAACTCCTCACCCCTGACTTTTAACTCTCCACTCTCCACACTCCTCACTCCTAACTCCACACTTAAGAGACTGTGACGGACTTTCGCATGGAGCTGATGGCGCCCTTTTCCAGCCGGGACACCTGGGCCTGAGAGATGCCCAGCGTGCTTGCAACCTCCATCTGGGTTTTGCCATCGTAGAAACGAAGGGATAAAATCTGCTTTTCCCGGTCGTTCAGGGCCTGGAAGGCGTTTTGCAGGGTGATGTGGTCCATCCAGCCGTCCTCGGTGTTTTTGGTGTCCCGAACCTGATCCATCACCGTCAGAGGGTCGCCGCCGTCGGCGTAGACGGGATCGAACAGGCTTACCGGGGCGCACACCGCGTCCAGCGCCTGACTGACCTCCTCCTGGGGAAGCCCCAGCTCCCGGGCAATCTCCTCCAGCGTCGGCTCCCGGTCCATCCGGGCGGTCATGGCGTCCTTACACTGTAAAACCCGGTAGGCAACATCCCGGATAGACCGGGAGACCCGGATGGCGCTGTTGTCCCGGAGATACCGCCGCACTTCCCCGGCGATCATAGGCACGCCGTAGGTGGAAAACTTCACCTGCTTTTCCGGGTCGAAGTTGGTGATGGCCTTAATGAGGCCGATACAGCCCACCTGAAACAGATCGTCGGGGTTTTCGCCCCGCTTGTCAAAGCGCTGGATCACGGACAGCACCAGACGCAGATTGCCTTCAATCAGCTTCTGGCGGGCGTCCGTATCCCCCTGTCGGGCCCGGCGGAGCAGTACGTCCATTTCCACAGGGGACAAAACGCTGAGTTTGGACGTATTCACGCCGCAGATCTCCACTTTTCCCTGCATAGAAACCTCCACAGCTTCCTAATATCGCCGCATGGATGAGGGAACCCCTGAGATTTCCTGCGGCGCCTACGCTCAGTATGCCCGGTTGCCGGGAAAAGATACGGGAAGACCTTTGGCGGTTTTTCACAAATTTTCACGGGGAGCAGAGGAAAGGTAACAAAATATGACACGCAATTTTTACGAATTGTAAACTTTCTTAAGACTTTTTAAGGGAAAACCGGGCTGCCGGCGCGGTGACGTAACACAGGCTTTTGCAAACAAGAGACGGCGATATGCAAATACATATACAGGATTTCCACAGGAGTCAGTGGAAAAGAAAAAAGGCGGGATACCTGTTGATAACTCAAAGTTTTCCACATTCTCCACAGTTTTATCCACAGGAGTTTTCCACAGGAAGGGGTCATTGTGGATATTCATTTTCGGTTCACATAAGACGGATACCGCCATTCCGGGAAAATCCCACTTTTTCGGTGGTGGTGGATTTTCACGAAGGCGGTTTCTTTGTGCAAAAATTAGGGGCTTGACAGACGCGCTTCCGGATGGAGAGACCGGGCCTGCCCGGCAATGGGAAAAAAATTCAAAAAGGGGGTTGATTTTGTCTTGCAAAGACGCTATAATGTGTGTCTGTATGGAAAGCTAACACAAGGAGGTGAAATCCATGCCCAACATCAAGTCCTCCAAGAAGGATGTCCTTTCTTCCAAGATCGCTTATGAGAAGAACAAGGCTAACAAGTCTGAGCTGAAGACCAACCTGAAGAAGTTCGACGCCGCTGTGGTGTCCGGCGACAAGGCTGCCGCCGAGGCCGCTTACAAGGTGGCCGTCAAGGCTGTGGATCAGGCTGTTGTCAAGGGTCTGCTGCACAAGAACAACGCTGCCCGCAAGAAGAGCAGCATGACGCTGCAGCTGAACAAGCTGGCCTGATTTCTCTGAAAATATCTCCCTCCTGAATTTCGGAGGGAGTTTTTTCATGTCCGAGCCTGTCGAAACCAAGGGGAAGAAATTCGTTGCTTTCCTGCCGAAACGGGAGTATAATGTTGGAGTGTGGAGTGTGGAGTGATGGTATCGCCTTCGGCGATGAATTTAAAATGCAACTCAGTTATCCCAACTCTTAACTCTCCACTCTCCACTCTTAACTCTCAACTCCTCACTCCATACTCCACACTGAAATAAAAGGTGGTGATTGCCATGGCGCGGCTCAAGGACCCGGTGACGATCCTCAAGGGGGTCGGCGAGGCCCGGGCAAAGCAGCTTGCCAATCTGAATATTTTTACGCTGGGCGACCTGATCTGCCACTTCCCCCGGGGCTATGAGGACCGGACCCGGCTGGTGCCCATCGAAAAGCTAGAGCCGGATGTGCCGGCCTGCTTCCGGGCCATGGTGATGAACACCCCCAGAACCGCCCACATCCGCAAGGGGCTGGATATGACCAAGGTACAGCTGGCGGATACCACCGGGCGGCTGAATGTGACCTTTTTCAACAACCGCTTTGCGGCGGAACAGCTGCAATACGGAAAAGAGTACATATTTTACGGTGCGGTCAGCGGGGATTTCGTGGGCTACAATATGACGAATCCGGTTTTTGAATCGCCGGAGGCCCCGGGACTGACCACCCGAAGAATTCTGCCTATCTATCCGCTGACGGCGGGACTGAGCAACGGAGTCATGCTGAAAACTATCGCCCAGGCACTGGCGGTGTGCGACCCGCCGGCGGAGATTCTTCCGGAGCCGGTGCGGCGGGAATATGACATTCTGCCCGCAAAAGAGGCCTATTTCGCCATCCACCAGCCAAAGGATATGGAGCAGGCCCAGCAGGCGAAGAAACGGCTGATTTTTGAGGAATTTTTCGTGTTTTCTGCCGGGCTTTCCCTGATGCGGGCATCCCGGGCGGAGAAAAAAACGGCTCCCTATACGAATTTGAATATGAAGCCCTTTTACGGCGCGCTGCCCTTTACCCTCACCGGTGCCCAGCAGCGGGCGATTGGGGAGATCCTGTCGGATTTTGGAAGGGGCACGCCCATGAACCGGCTGGTGCAGGGCGACGTGGGCAGCGGTAAGACCATGGTGGCGGCTGCCGCCGCTTTCTGCGCGGCGAACAACGATAAACAGACCGCCCTGATGGCTCCTACGGAAATTCTTGCCGAGCAGCATTATGCCTCTCTGAAAAAACTCTTTGACCCGCTGGGGGTGTCCGTTGACCTTCTCACCGGCTCCATGTCCGTCAAGCAGAAGCGGGAGGTCAGGGAGCGGCTTTCTTCCGGACAGACCGCGGTGATCGTGGGCACCCACGCGCTGCTGACGGATGCCACCCAGTTTCTGGATCTGGGGCTGGTGATTGCCGATGAGCAGCACCGCTTCGGCGTGGCCCAGCGGTCGAAGCTGTCGGCAAAGGGGGAGGACCCCCATCTGCTGGTCATGTCCGCGACCCCCATCCCCAGAACACTGGCGCTTTTAATGTACGGCGATCTGGACGTGTCGATCTTAGACGAGCTGCCCCCCGGCAGAGAAACGGTGGACACATTCCTTGTGGGGGAGAGCTACCGCCCCCGCATCAACGCCTTTATCCGCAAGCAGGTCAGGGAAGGCCACCAGTGTTTTGTGGTCTGCCCGGCGGTGGAGGAAAATCAGGAGCTGGGGGTCAAGGCAGCCTCCGCCTGGGCGGAAACCCTTCAACAGACGGTTTTCCCCGATCTGCGGATTGCTCTGCTCCACGGGCAGATGAAGGGCCCGGAGAAGGAAGCCGCCATGGCTGCCTTTGCCCGGGGCGAAGCGGATGTGATGGTAGCAACCACGGTCATCGAGGTGGGGGTGGACGTGCCCAACGCGACCCTGATGGTGATTGAGGATGCCGACCGGTTCGGCCTGAGCCAGCTGCACCAGCTTCGGGGCCGGGTGGGCCGGGGAAAGGCCAAAAGCTACTGCATCCTCACCACCCGCAACCGGAACCCGGAGACCCTGCAGCGGCTGAAGGCCCTGTGCAAAACCACCGACGGCTTCAAGATTGCGGAGGAGGATTTAAAGCTCCGCGGCCCCGGCGACTTTTTCGGCTCCCGGCAGTCGGGCCTGCCCGCCTTCCGGGTGGCGGACTTAAGCTGTGACCTTGTCACCCTGAAGCAGGCGCAGTCCGCTTCGGCCCAATGGATTGAAGACCATGGCACCGAGGATACCCCGGAAGCGAACGCCCTGAGAGAAAGAATCGGAGAACTGTTTGCCCGCTCCGAGGGCACCATGAACTGAAATTTCCGTGAAAGGACGATACCAATGAAAAACAGATGGATCATGAGCCTGGTGCTGGCAAGCCTTTTGCTGATGCTGCTTGCGCCTGCGGCCTCCGCCGCTACCGCCAGCGGCAGCTGCGGCGAGGGGCTGACCTGGAAGCTGGAAAATTATACCCTTACCGTCACCGGCAGCGGCGAGATGGAGGACGGCTGCCCCTGGGCGGACTACAAGACCAAGATCGACCACGTGGTGCTGGAGGGCGGCGTGACCAAGGTCGGCAAAGAGAATTTCTCCGGCTGTGACCGGCTGGAAACCGTGGATTTCGGCGACGCGCTGGTGGAGATCGGGGATAAAGCCTTCTACGGCTGTGAGGATATCGAATACATCCACCTGCCTGCTACCTTCCGCAGCTTTGGCGCCCAGTCCTTCCGGGGCTGCGAAAGTCTGAAGTATGTGTACTGCGACGGCGGAATGCCGCGGTTCAATGACAGCTGCCTGTGGACGGGCAACTACATCGCGGTGTTCTTCCCCACCAACAACCCCTGGCCCTATGAGTATACTTCCACCTTGATCAGCAGCTACGGCGGCAATCTGGGTATCATGATGGGAAACTTTGACCCCGACAACCTGCCGGTGAAGGATACCGGTACAACGGCAGAAGCGGATTCCACGGAGGAAACCGAGGAAGAAACGGAAGCGGCAGAGGCGGCTGCGGCGGCGCTGGCGGAGACGGAAGCGCCCACGGAAGCGACGGTGCCGCCCACCACCGTGCCGGAGACCACGGAAGCGACCACCGTTCCCACCACCGAGGAGACAACGGAACCCACCACTGAAGCCACCACGGAGGAGACCACGGAGGAGACCACGGAGGAGACCACGGAGGAGACCACGGAGGAAACTACTGAAGAAACCACCGAAGCAACCGAACCTGTGAACCCGGTGGAGAAGGTGGGGGGCGACGGCTGGATCGGCATGGTCATCATCGCCGGTGTGCTGACCATGCTGCTGGCAGGCGCCATGATCTTCCGGGGCGTCAGCCGCAAAGGACGGTATTGATAAAATGCCTTCCCCTTTGGGGAAGGTGGCAGACCGAAGGGCTGTCGGAAGAGGTAATACCAGTACGAATTTGCCGGAGTGCGTTTCTTTTTGGACTATTCCTGCCCTCTTCAGTCAAAAATCAAAGATTTTTGCCAGCTTCCCCAAAGGGGAAGCCTACTTAAAACAATTTTAACAACTTCCGGGAAAATCAACCATTTTGTGATTTTCCCGGGAGTTTTTTTGTTCGGAACGGAAAAAATAAAAAAGTAGTTGTAACTTGCGTCAATATGATGTAAAATAAGGAGACTAATAAAATGCAAAACTGCGCGAAAACTCGCTTTTGGAGGTAAAATAATATGGAAAAACCGATTGTACTGGTCATTATGGACGGCGTTGGCAAGGGTGACGGCGGCAGCGGCGACGCGGTCGCGGTTGCAAAGACTCCTACGCTGGATATGCTGCTGGAAACCTGCCCCCATACTTACCTGAAGGCCCACGGCACCGCCGTCGGTCTGCCCAGTGATGAGGATATGGGAAACTCCGAGGTTGGTCACAACGCTCTGGGCTGCGGTCAGGTCTACTCGCAGGGCGCCAAGCTGGTGGGCGAGTCCATCGAAAACGGCGCGCTGTACGCTTCCGAGACATGGAAGGATCTGGTTGCCAACGCTCTGACCGGAAAGGCCATGCACTTTTTGGGCCTGCTGTCCGACGGCAACGTCCACTCTAATATCCACCACCTGATTGCCCTGCTGCGGCAGGCCCACGCCGAGGGCGTGAAGAAGGCCTACTGCCACATCCTGCTGGACGGCCGTGACGTGCCTGCCACCTCCGCGCTGGAGTATGTGGAGATGCTGGAGAAGGTGCTGACCGAGCTGAGCGCCGACGGCTGTGACTATGCCATTGCCTCCGGCGGCGGCCGTATGCAGATTACCATGGATCGCTACGAAGCCAACTGGGCCATGGTGGAGAAGGGCTGGCGCACCCATGTGCAGGGCCAGGGCCGGATGTTCGCCTCCGCCAAGGAGGCTATCGAAACCTACCGGGCCGAGACCGGCTGCATCGATCAGGATCTGCCCGCCTTCGTCATTGCCCGGGACGGTGCGCCTGTGGCGAAGATTGCCAATGGCGACAGTGTGATCCTCTTCAACTTCCGTGGCGACCGGGCCCAGGAAATCTCTCTGGCCTTTGACCGGAAGGACTTTGACAAGTTCGACCGGGGCGACTACACCGGCGTCAAGTTTGCCGGTATGCTGCAGTACGACGGAGACCTGAACATCCCCGAGCACTATCTGGTGCAGCCCCCCGTCATCACAAACACCCTGACCGAGGTGCTGTGCAAGGCCGGCATCCACGAGTACGCCCTGTCCGAGACCCAGAAGTACGGCCACGTCACCTATTTCTGGAACGGCAACCGTTCCGGCAAGGTGGACGAGAATCTGGAGGTCTACGAGGAAGTGCCCTCCGACGTGATTCCCTTCGAGCAGGCCCCTGCCATGAAGTCCAAGGAAATCACCGAGAAGATGGTTGCCAATATGGCATCCAAAAAGTTCCAGTTCCTGCGCTGCAACTACCCCAACGGCGATATGGTGGGCCACACCGGCGTCATGGAAGCGGTGGTGTATGCCATGGAGTGCGTGGACAACGGCCTGAAGGCCATTCTGGAAGCCGCTGACAAGTACGGCTACACCGTGCTGATCACCGCCGACCACGGCAACGCCGACCAGATGACCGAGACCAAGAAGGGCAAGACCTCTATCCGTACTGCCCATTCCCTGAACCCTGTTCCCTTCATCATCTACGACAAGGATCACAACTGGGTCATCAAGGACGGCCACTATGGCCTTGCCAACGTGGCCCCCACCATCGTAAAGATGATGGGTCTGGAAGCGCCTTCCTGCTGGGAACAGAGTATGGTTTGACATTTCGGCACAAGAGATAAGATACAACGTATTCTTCGGAATAGTCCCTATCTTGTATCTTCGTATCCAGTATCTTAGAATATTTGGAGGTTGTAATATGGTACGTCACGCGAATGAAAACGGCAGTGTCAATGTGAGCACCAATGTATACACCGATATCGTGGGAACCGCCGCCGCCAACTGCTTCGGCGTGAAGGGCATGGCTGCCCGCAGCCTGTCCGACGGCGTGTATCACCTGCTGCGCAAGGAGTCCGTTGGCAAGGGCGTCAAGGTCCAGTTCAACGAGGACGGCTCCATTTCCATCGATCTGCACATTGTGGTGGATAACGTCAACATGAACGCCGTGGGCGAGTCCATCATTGAGGAAGTGCGTCATCAGGTCACCGAGTGCACCGGCACCGAGGTGCGGGATGTGAATGTCTATATCGATTCCATGATGATCGGTTAAGTATCGGAGGTAAAAACATTGAAAGAAACTGTGGGTGGCGCTGATCTGCGCAGAATGATTATCAGCGCGGCAGCCGCCATAGAGATCAATAAGCAGGCTCTGAATGAGCTGAATGTCTTCCCGGTTCCCGACGGCGACACCGGCACCAATATGTCCATGACCATCAACGCCGCCGCTTCCGACCTGCGCAAGGCGGAGGACCCGGATCTGGGAACAGCCGCGAAAATTGCCGCTTCCGCCATGCTGCGGGGCGCCCGGGGTAACTCCGGCGTGATCCTGTCCCTGCTGTTTCGGGGCATTTCCCGGAAGCTGAAGGGGCTGGAGTACTGCGACGGCGTGCTGTGGGCCGCGGCTCTGCAGGAGGGCGTGGACGCCGCCTACAAGGCGGTTATGAAGCCTGCTGAGGGCACCATTCTGACCGTGGCCCGCCTTGCTGCCGCCAAGGCTCAGGATGCGGCTCAGGAAAATAACTTTATCGAATTCGTTCAAGCTGCCGCCATTGAGGAAGCGAAGGCAGCGCTGGCCAACACTGTGAACCAGAATCCCGTTCTGAAGAAGGCTGGCGTCGTGGACGCCGGCGGCAAGGGCTGGGTCACCGCGCTGGAAGCCATGCTGTCTTCCATGCAGGGCGAGGACGTGGTTCTGGAGAGCGCCGGAGAAGGCACCGCCGTGAAGGAAGCGGCGGATTTCTCCGACTTTAACACCGAGGATATCACCTTTACCTACTGCACCGAGTTCATCATTGACCGGGAAAATGACAAGGACCCCGAGGCCCTGCGCGCCTTCCTCAGCCAGCTGGGCGACAGCCTGGTGCTGGTGGATGACGACGAGATCATCAAGGTGCATGTGCATACCAATGATCCCGGCAAGGCCCTCAGCGAGGCCGTAACCTACGGTTCCTTCGTTACCGTGAAGATTGAGAATATGCGCCTGCAGCACACCGAGAAGGTCATGACCGAAAGCGAGAAGGAGCCGAAGATTGCAGAGCCGGAAAAGACCATGGGCGTGGTTTCCGTCTGCGCCGGTGCGGGCCTTGCGGATGTGTTCCTGAATCTGGGCGTTGATCAGATCATCTCCGGCGGCCAGACCATGAACCCCAGCACTCAGGACATTCTGGAGGCTGTCAACAAGGTGCCCGCCGAGACCGTCTTCGTCCTGCCCAATAACAAGAACATCATCATGGCGGCGGAGCAGGTAGACGCTCTGACCCCCAAGCACGTGGTGGTGATTCCCTCCAAGACCGTGCCTCAGGGCGTGACCGCCATGCTGGGCTTCAACCCCGAGGGAAGTGTGGAGGAGAATACCGACGCACTGACCGAGGCGCTGGGCACCGTGGACACCATGCAGATCACCTATGCTGCCCGGAACTCCGACTTTGACGGCTACGACATCCACGAGGGCGACTATCTGGCCCTCTACGGCAGCCAGCTTTTCGGCACCAGCCGGGACATCAAGGTGCTGCTGAAATCCCTTGCTGAGAAGGTTCGGGACGAGGGCAAGGAGTACGTCACCATCTACTACGGCGAGGACGTAAAGGAGAAGCACGCACAGAAGGCGGCGGACATTTTCGCGGACATCTGCCCCAATGCGGACGTAAATCTGCTCAGCGGTGGTCAGCCGGTGTACTACTATCTGATTTCTGCGGAATAATATAGAATGCTCAGCGCTTCGCTGAGTGGAAGGCTGAAAATGGAAAGTTGAAAGTTATGGTGTCCCTTCGGGACGAATAGAAAATTTTCAACTTTCAACTATCAACTTTCAACTTCTTCGCAAGATTACGGTCAGCCCGCTGCCAAAGAAGGCGGCGGGCTGTGTCCTTTTGTGAAATGGGGGAATCGGATGAGAAAATTTCCCAAAGGCGGTCTGATCGGAAAAGCCGTGGACGCGTATCTGGCAATCCGGGAAAAGCAGATCCCGCTGCACGCGGCCTATGCCGGATACTTTATCATCCTGTCTGTCTTTCCGGCGCTGCTGATGCTTTTGAGCATTCTGCGGTTTACGGGCATTCAGGTGGAAACTCTGGTGGCGCTGATAGACGCTTTCCTGCCCCACGCACTGACGGATACGGTGGAGGAGCTGGTCTACAGCACCTGGGCCAATTCCACAGGCACAGTGCTGGGGCTGTCGGCGCTGACGGCCCTGTGGTCTGCCAGCCGGGGCGTGTTCGGCCTGCTGCGGGGACTGAACGCCGTGTATGACGTTTGGGAGGACCGGGGCTATTTCTACACCCGGGGCATCAGCGTGGTCTATACCTTCCTCTTTGGACTGGTGCTGCTGCTGACATTGTTTCTGCACGTGTTCGGCAGCACCCTCCTCAACTGGCTGAGCATGGTGGATAACGGAATCGTGATCTTTCTGATGGACCTGATCGACCTGCGTTTTTTCCTCCTGCTGATTCTGCAAAGCCTGATTTTCACCCTGATGTTTATGGTTTTGCCCAATCAGCGAAACCGCTTTGTGGACAGTCTGCCCGGCGGCATCCTGGCCTCCATCGGCTGGCTGGTGTTTTCCGATCTTTTCTCCATTTATGTGGAAAACTTCAACAGCTATTCCAACATTTTTGGGTCCATCTACGCGGTGGCGCTGGGAATGCTGTGGCTGTACTGCTGCCTGAGCATCCTGTTCTATGGCGGCGCGCTGAATCACTACCTGAATCAGCAGTAATTTTGTAGAAAATTTGTAAATTTTTGGGGCGTTTACGCTCTGTTCATACTTTTTCGGTAAAATCATCCCCAAAAGGAGGGGAATGGCATGTTTGGTTATGTAACAGCCAGCCTTCGGGAGCTGACAAAAGAGCAGCAGCGCCGCTACAGCGCGGTGTACTGCGGCATCTGCCGCCGGATTCGGGAGCAGTCCGGGCAGCTGTCCCGGCTGGGACTGAGCTATGATATGGCGTTTCTGGCGCTGCTGCTGATGAGCCTGTACGAGCCGGAGGAGTGTGGCGGCAAAAACAGCTGTGCCCTCCATCCCATCACCCGGCGGGACTGGCTGGATAACGACTATATCCGTTACGCGGCGGACATGAATGTGGCGCTGGCTTACTATAACTGTCTGGACGACTGGCAGGACGATGGGAAGCGGACGGCAAAATGGATGGCACAGGCCTACGAATCCCATCTGCCCGACATCGAAAAACGCTGGCCCCGTCAGTGTCAGGCAATCAAAAGGAGCATTGACACCCTGTCGGCGCTGGAAAAGGAAAACTGCCCCAACCCGGACGAACCGGCTGGTGCCTTCGGTGAGCTGATGGGGGAGCTGCTGGTGGTTCGGGAGGATTGGTGGGCGCCGATCCTGCGAAAAATGGGTAACGCTCTTGGCAGGTTCATCTATCTGCTGGACGCGGAGCTGGACTATGATAAGGACAGGCGCAAGGGCAAATATAATCCCTTCCTTGCCCGGGGCGGGGAGAAAAACTGGGCCCAATGGGAGGACTATCTGGTGCTGACCATGGGCCGGTGCACGGCCGAGTTTGAAAAGTTGCCGCTGGTGCAGGATAAGGCGCTGCTTGACAATATTCTCTACAGCGGTGTGTGGGTAAACTACAGAGGAAAGCGAAAAGAGGAGGAACGCCATGATTGACGATCCGTATAAAGTCCTGGGCGTCAGCCGTGACGCCTCTGACGAGGAAATCAAGCAGGCATACCGAAAGCTGGCGAAAAAATACCACCCTGATCTGAACCCCGGAGATGAGGAAGCGGCCCGGAAGATGCAGGAGGTCAACGCTGCCTACGAGCAGATTAAGAACCCGGAGAAGGCCCAGCCCCAGCCCGGCGGCTACGGCTACGACCCCTTCGGTGGCTACCGCCAGCAGAGCAGGCCTGAGTCGAACGACGACCAGTATCAGCAGGCAGCTGCTCAGTACATCCGCTTCGGACGCTTCCGGGAGGCGCTGAATACGCTGAACAATGTTGCCCAGCGGGACGCCCGGTGGTACTACCTCAGCGCCCTTGCCAATGATGGACTGGGCAATCAGGTCACGGCGCTGGAGCACATCCGCCGGGCGGTGAGTATGGACCCGAACAATCCGGAGTACCTGAACACGCTGAACCATATGGAGCACGGCGGCGCGGACTACCGGCAGACCGCAGGAAATTTCCGTGGCTTTTCCATGGGCGGCAATCCCTGCATGAACCTGTGCCTGTGCTATCTGGTAAACCTGTTCTGCTGCGGCGGACGGGGGATGTTCCTTTGCTGCTGAGCCGGAGGAAAGCGGAATGGAATTGAAACAGAGACTGGAACGAAATAAAACCCGGCTGCTTACGGCCTTGGCAGCCACCTTTATCTGGGGCCTGGCGGCCCATGGCTACGCCTTTTTTGACAATAATATATCCCATGACTCTCTCCGGGAATTCCACGCCGAGATTTTGGGAAATGACATTAAAATGGGCACCGGGAGGGTGCTGACCCCTCTTTATCGGGACTTGCTTGGCAGCGATGTGACCCTTCCCTGGTTTAACGGCGTGCTGGCCCTGCTATGGATCGGACTGGCGGTGTTTCTGGCAGCCCGGGTTTTTCAAATGGAATCCAAAACGGCAGTGGTGCTGATCGCGGGCATTTTTGCCACAAATATTACGGTATCGGCTACGGCCGCTACCTATATTCACGATCTGGACAGCTATATGTTTGCCATGCTGTGCTCGGTGGGAGCTGTCTGGCTGTGGAACCGGCATTCCCGGGGATGGCTCATAGGCTGGGCTCTTGTGGCGGCCTCGCTGGGAATCCATCAGAGCTACGTATTTCTGACGGTAAGCCTGTGTATGATGGCCTGCATTCTGGAGCTGATGCGCGGCGGGCAGTTCCGGGCGGTGCTGTTCAAGGGCCTGAGGGCCATTGGAATGATCCTTCTGGGCGGCGCAGCCTATATTGTTCTGCTGAAGGGAATGCTGCTGCTTACCGGCGGCACCCTGTTCAGCGGAGATTACAATTCTCTGGACCGGATGACCCTGCTGACCCCCGGCGCCATCGGCACCATGATTGCCGGGGCCTACGCCGACTGGTTTGGCAGACTGTGGAACGCCTATTCCAGCTACCCCTCCATTTTGGTTCAGGCAATGACAGCACTGTTTTTCGCCATCGATGCCGCCGCGCTGGCGGTCTTCCTGCTCAGCAAAAAGCGGGGCTGGAAGGAGAAGCTGCTGTGCGCGGCTCTGGTGGCACTGCTTCCGCTGGGAATGAACATGATCTACGTTCTGTCCCTGGGGGAAAGTCACGATCTGATGGTGTATCCGATTTGGATGTTCTATCTGCTGACGCTGCTGCTGGCGCTCTGGCTGTATGGGCAGTGGAAGGATGCTGCCATCCCGGTGGGAGTCTGGCAGAAGGCCCTGTGTATGCTGATGATCGGCGTGGTGCTGTACGGTAACGTGCGGTTTTCCAACGGAATGTATGTCAAGAAAAATCTGGAATTTGATGGTTATCTGTCCCTGATGACCCGGGTGGTGGGCAGAATGGAGGCCTTTGACGGCTACCAGCCGGGTCAGACGCAGGTGGTGTTTGTGGGGCTTCCCAAGACCTTCAATCCGGTAATTCCGGGCTTCAAGGACTATTGGAACGTGACCGGCATGACCGGCTCCAGCCCCATCTACACCACGGAGCCCAGCCGGATGCAGGCCTATTTTGATTACGTCATGAGCCTGCCCATTGTCATGGCGGACAGCGAAACACAGGCGAGACTTCAGTCTGAGGACAGCGTGCGGGCCATGCCCTGCTATCCCACCGAGGGCTTTTTGGCCTTTTATGACGGGACGCTGGTGGTGAAGCTGGCAGACGTAACGGATTGAGGGGCCGCAGCAATAGAAAAAACACAACCATCGCCAAGCCGGTGGTTGTGTTTTTTGCAATGATAACTGCCTAATCCTCCGGAATCGGGATATGGTACCGGGTATTCATGGACGGATCTGCAACTGTGTTTACATAGATCGGTCTGTCGATCAGGCCGTGGGCATACAGAGTATCGGGCAATTTGTCCATTATGGGCAGCGTTTGGGGCCAGTTGTCTCCGTTCACAGGATCGGCGACATACATGGGGACCAGCAGATCGGTCTCCATTTTGCCCTGACGGGCGGCTTCCTGAACCTGACAAATCAAATCACGGCTGATATCGGCGCAGACGGCAGGGGAAAGATCGGAAAAATAGGATTCCAGAAAGGTTTTCCCCTGCGTATTCACTGCCGACGCGAGGGACAGGGTGAGTATTGGAAGAACCATCAGGATTTTGGGGAACCTGCAGATCAGGAAGGTAAGAGCCAGCATGATAAGCAGCACGCCGAAGAAGAAAACACCGAAAAGGTATTCGCTTCTTTCCAGACAGTAGGGATTGACAGCGGCGCACAATACCAGCAGATACACAGCATATGCCGTCAGAGCGACTGCGGCAGCGGCGGCAACAGGTTTCAGCCGGCGCGCGCTGTCGTCTTTCCCGCGGGAGAGAATCAGAACGAGTCCGGATATCAGAAGTATGGACACAACAGCAAGCAGGAAGATCCTGTTGAGATTCAAAAATGCCCGTGCAAGACACTTACAGGATGAGAACAGACCGACAAAAAGAGAGGAATTGCCCCGTAAATTCGCGGATCTTCCACCGTTGAATTCAAAAACAGCGCTGACCAGCCATGCCAGAAGAACACCCAGATAGAAAGCGTTCTCCGCAAATAAACGATTCCAGGTATGCGCTTTTAAACGGCGAACAATATCCAGCATCAGGACACATCCGGCATAGGCGGCCAGAATACCGCTTGCGGGGAGATTGGAAAAGATTGCAAAGTAGACGAGAACGTAAAAACAGCCTCTTTGGGCCGGATTGCCCATTTTAAGGAAGGAATCCATTGCTCTGTTGTTCATCAGGCACATGACCAGGGAGGCATTGATCAGGGAAGGCAGCAGATAATAGTAATAACAGGTCAGGTTCACGCAATACAGCAGGTACTGATTCTCCGATTCCTCCCTTTGCATAGCCAAAAAGTGAAAAATCAAAAAAAGTGCTGTGAGCAGCGACGCGGTGAGGCGGGAAATGGGGAAGCAGCGGCGCAGAAGGCAGGCGAAGCATCCCAGATAGACTGTGGTGAAAGCGCTGACGACGAAAGCGTGCATCAGAGTTTGCGCTGTGATATAGTCCCCGGTCAAAGGCATAACCAGGTACGATGCGATTTTCGAAAAGAAGGGAAGAGCCACTTCCGGAAATACTCTGGAGGGATTCCACGCACCCCAAATCGGTACAGCCGGGCGAATATAGCCGAGATAGGTCCAGTCATCCGCATCGAAGGGGATCAGCGGATGAATCCTGGAAAACCAGAGAAACAGAAAGGCAAATATTAAGAAAAAGAAGGATGGGTAGAGAATAGGCTGGATACGTTTCTTCATGGAAAAACCTCCCGGGCAATTTTAACCAGAATAGCCTATTTGACGTTTTTTGTCAACCACTGTCGGTAAGGAAGTTCTGAATAAATCGCCTGCGCCGGAGCAGCGGATTTTTTGTCCCACCAGTGCGGTTTGGAAAACAGGAAATACATACAGTCTGGCAGCTGGAACCAAGCGCCGCCCCATCTGACCGATGCGTCAGAAGAATTGTGAAGCAACAGAACAGGGCGGTCATTTGACCGCCCCTTTGCTCATTAGAGTATCACATATTTGGCAACGCCGTCAGGCGGTGCCTTCTCGATAAAAATTGAACATTTTGAACATTTTTATTAGATTCTGCCCAGTTCCACCAGCGCGTCCCGGATGGCGCCGATGGAATACAGAGAGCCGAAGCACAGTACCACGCCGTCTTCCCCCGCCAGTTTCATAGACTTCTGAACACCCTCCGCAACGGTTTCACAGGCATCGGCATACGCTCCGACCTCCCGGAGATACCGGGCAAGCTCCACCGCTTCCAGCTTCCGGGGATTGGGGGGCGTGATGCACACAAACCGGTCAACCAGCGGCATCACCGGGCGGTACATATCCGCGTAGTCCTTATCAGCCAACACACCGGTCAGCGCGATGACTTTTTTCCCCGTGAGGTAGTCCTGAATGTTTTTGACCAGCGCCTCAATGCACTGGGGATTGTGCCCGCCGTCGATGATGAACAGGGGCTGCCGGGAGACGATATCGAACCGCCCGGGCCAGCGCACGTCTCGAATGCCGTCATAAATGTTCTGCTCGGTGATCTTCCAGCCTTCCTCGATCAGCGTGTCGGCAATGGCCAGCACCACGGCGGCATTGTGCAGCTGATGATCCCCCAGCAGGGGCAGCACCAGATTTTTCCGGCTGCCGCAGTCGAAGACCTGACCCTCCAATGTGTGGGATTTCAGCGCCAGAGAATCAAAATCCGCCTTTTTCAGACTGACATTTCGTTCGGCGCAGATCCGCTCAAAGACCGCCTCCACGGAAGGGACGCCCCGGTACACCACGGCATGACCGTTTTCCTTGAAAATACCGGCTTTCGTCTCGGCAATTTTCTCAACTGTGTCGCCCAGGTATTCCGTGTGGTCAAGGCCGATGTTGGTAATGACGGCAACTTCAGGAACTTCAATGACGTTGGTGGAATCCATCGCGCCGCCCATGCCAACCTCCAGCACCACAATGTCGCACTGCTTCCGATGGAAGTACTCAAAGGCGATGCAGGAAACCAGCTCAAATTCCGTGGGGGACTCCTCCATGGAGTCTGCCAGAGGTTTTACAAATTCCGTCACCTCTGCCAGCTCCTCGTCGGAGATCTCCACGCCGTCCACCTGCATCCGCTCGTGAAAGCGGTAGATGTAAGGAGAGGTGTACAGCCCCGTCCGGTAGCCCGCCTTGCGCAAAATGGAGGCGGTCATGGCGGCGGTGCTGCCCTTGCCGTTGGTGCCGGCGATGTGGACAAATTTCAGCTTTTTCTCCGGATTTCCCATCTTTTTCAGCAGGGTCTGGGTCCGTCCCAGTCCGGGGATACTGCCCTTCCAGCAGACGGAGTGGATATATTCTATGGCTTGCGCGGCGTTCATGGGGATTCGTTCCTTTCGAGTAGGTTATTTCTCTTTTGCGACGGGGGGCCAGATGCCCATGCGCTCAAAGACCCGGGTGCGAAGGAGAAGATAAATAATCAGCACATCCAGCACCAGCGTTACGGCGAACTGGACGGTGCGGGTGGACAGGAAGTAAATGAGACTGGCGGTAAAGCTGCCCTTGCTGTTGTAGACAAAGGACAGCGCGGCGCTCTGCCACAGGATGGAGCCGAGGATCACAGGGCACAGGAAGGACTGGCCCAGACGGGGCAGGGTGGGCTTTGCCGCCAGATATCGGCGGAACACGCCGCCGAAGATGCCGTACAGAATGGGCGGCAGGCAGAACAGGGGATTGTAGCCGTAGCCGGAGAACAGGCAGCCCACCAGATCGGCGCTGAAGCCCACCAGACCGCCGGCCATGGGCCCGAAGAGCATACCGGCAAGGAAAATGGGTACCGCCTCAATGGAGAACCGGGTGGTCACGTTGGGCATGGGGATGAGAAATCGGGCCAGCACAACGCTGAGCGCTGCCAGCAGGGCGCAGTAGGCGAGGGTTTTGGTGGTAAAGGGTCTGGTTGATTTGTTCATAGAGATTCCTCCTTTTGATATTGCGAACGCATCTGACCTGTCGCTGCCCCGGGGGTGCCGAATCAAAAACTCCCCGGCGCGCCAGGCGCCAGGGAGTGTATGACAGATTTCGATTGCCCCGTGGGGAAAGGCAGCAACAACCGGACATACCTGTCCGCAGCCGAAGCCTTCGCCCGACCGAGTATCGTTGCTACATAAAGGAGGATATCCCATATGCAACAGCGGGTGCGGTGACCTCATCGTGGAAAAATCCTTCGTCCTCCGGGCAAACTCCCCGTCCCGGTGGCACTTAACGCGGGGTCTCCTACTCTGTTCGCGGTTCACTATACCCGATTTCGACACAAATGTAAACAAATTTTTCCGGATTTTTTCTGCCGCCAATAAGATTTGTCATTTTATATAATTTCTGAAGCCGGAATTATACAAATTAACTGCATTTCGGCAAACAGAAAGGCACCGCCCATCCGAAGACAGGCGGTGCCACTGTTACAGCAGGGAAAGAATGGCGTCCTTGGGTCTGGCGCCAACCGTGCGGCTCACTACCTGACCGTTTCGGAGAACCACCAGCGTGGGGATGCTCATGACCTGGAACTGGGCGGCAAGCTCCATTTCCTCGTCCACGTTGACCTTACCCACCAGAATATCCTTCCGCTCTTCGGCGATTTCGTCCACAATGGGGCTGACCATCCGGCAGGGGCCGCACCAGGGCGCCCAGAAATCCAGCAGAACCTCCCGGTCAGCGTTCAAAACGGCTTCCTGATAATTGTCCTTCGTAATCTTCATGACAGACATTGCCTTGTCCTCCTTGCTTTTTCTTTTATTATGCCCTGATTATACAGCGAGAGCCCTGCGTTTTCTGTGATGAAATCACATTGGCTTTGACTTTTTCCTCCAAGTTTGCTAAGATAGGGAAAGTTTGAATCAGAGGTGAGGGTATGGCGAAGATCGTGGAGATCACCGACTTTTCCGATCCGGCGCTGGACGTGTACGCCCGGCTGACCGAGGCTCAGCTGTTAAACCGGTTTGAACCGGCAAAGGGAATGTTCATTGCCGAAAGTCCCAAGGTCATATGCCGTGCGCTGGACGGGGGCTGTGAGCCGGTATCGCTGCTGATGGAGCGCAAGGATATTGACGGCTCCGCCCGGGAGATTCTTGCCCGGTGCCCGGACATTCCGGTATTTACCGCAGATGAGGAGGTGCTGTGCAATCTCACAGGCTACCACCTGACCCGGGGCGTTCTGTGTGCCATGCGGCGGCCAAAGCTGCCGACAATGGAAGAAATCTGCCGGGAGGCCAGCCGGGTGGTCGTTCTGGAAAACGTCCAGAATCCCACCAACGTAGGCGCGATTTTCCGGTCCGCCGCGGCGCTGGGCATGGATGCGGTGCTGCTGACACCGGGGTGCAGCAATCCCCTGTACCGCCGCAGCGCACGGGTCAGCATGGGCACTGTGTTCCAAATTCCGTGGGCCTATACGGGGGATTGGCCCGAAGCGGGTATGCGGCAGCTGAAGGCACTGGGCTTTAAAACCGCCGCGCTGGCCCTCAGCGACAACTCTGTTTCCATCGACGACCCAAATCTGATGGCGGAGGAAAGAATCGCGCTGCTGCTGGGCAGCGAGGGCGACGGCCTGACGGACACCACCATCGCAAGCTGTGATTACACCGTAAAAATCCCCATGTATCACGGGGTGGACTCCCTGAATGTTGCCGCTGCCAGCGCCGTGGCCTTCTGGCAGCTGCGAAAATGAGGTGAAAATATGGAATTTCCAGAAAAGAAAATTCTGCTCAAAGACGGGCGGGAAGCCGTTATCCGCAGCGCCCAGCCCGGAGATGCCGCCGAAATGGCGGCGTTCATGAAAACCACCGCCGGGGAGACTGACTTTCTGCTGCGCTACCCGGAGGAATGCACCATGGACGCGGCTGGCGAGGCGGCGTTCATCGATGAAATTCTGAACAGCCCGGATCAGGTGATGCCCTGCTGCTTCGTGGAGGGCCGCTTGGCGGGAAACGCGATGCTGACCATGAACCGCCGGATAAAGACCCGCCATCGTGGCAGCGTTGCCGTCGGACTGCTCAGGAAATACTGGGGTCTGGGCATCGGAACGGCCTTGTTTACGGAGATGATTGCGCTGGCAAGGGCGCGGGGGCTGGACAGCCTGGAGCTGGACTACATCGAGGGCAATGACCGGGCCCGCTGTCTCTATGAAAAAATGGGTTTCCAACAGATTGCCGAGGTGCCGGACGCGTACCGCCTGAAGGACGGAACCTCCCGCAAGAGCATTCTGATGATAAAAACGCTATGTTCTTATCGGTTTTCGTCAGAAAAACGGCAAACTGTAACTGGAGTTGAAAATTGAAAGTTGACAGTTGAAAGTTGTGGTATCCCTTCGGGATGATTTAAAAATCCCGACAAATCTTGACTGCGGCACATTTACAAGAGAATGTCCGGTTTTTGAGACATAATGATTCAATTGTCCCGTAGGGACTCCTTAACTTTCAACTTTCTACTTTCCACTGTCAACTCTGACAATTGCACATGATCTGTCTGCTGAGTAAAGCCGATAAGCACAAAACGCTATAAGGTTAAGGAGAAAGAAACATGGAACTGCAAAATGGACGCCCTGCCGACTGCGGCGGGCGGCTTGCCAAGGAAATTCGCTGCTACGATCTGCTTGACAGTCTGGGTGTTGAATATCAGCGCATTGACCACGAGCCTGCCATGACCATGGAGGCCTGTGAAGAAATTGACCGGACGCTGAACGCAGTGATCTGCAAGAATCTGCTGCTGTGCAACCGGCAGAAAACGAAGTTCTATCTGCTGATGCTGCCCGGAGAAAAGCACTTTAAGACCAGTGTGCTGTCAAAGGAGATCGGCTCCTCCCGGTTGAGCTTTGCCTCGGCCGAGGACATGGAGGCCCTGCTGGACATTACCCCCGGTTCCGTCAGCGTACTGGGCCTGATGAACGACCATGAACACAAGGTGGAACTGTTGATGGACGCGGAGGTAGTGAAGGGCGAATTCTTCGGCTGCCACCCCTGCATCAATACGTCCTCTCTGCGACTGAAGATGTCGGATTTGCTGGAGAAAATCCTCCCTGCCATGGGGCACAGCCCCCGGCTGGTGACGCTGTCAGAGGAATAAAATCTTTGGAATCTCTGAAAAATACGGCAGGCACATGACGTGCCTGCCGTATGTATTTATCCATAGCAGAAGATATGTCCGCCGATTCTTCCCCAGACTTGATCGTTTTCCGGGTATGTGGCGAAGTACATCACATCCATCGGCAGAATGTTGGGGCCTTCCAGAGCCGCATCAATGGCTTCATACTGGGCCTGCCAGGCCTCTGCTTCGTCCAAGAACGGCGTGGTTCGGAACTGGCCCTCGCCGTAGATCAGATCATGGAGGTTGTCGCCGAATTGGCCGGAGACAAGGCGGTTGAGAACCACCTCGGCAACGGCCTGCTGGCCCTCCTTGGATTCACCGCGGGCCTCCAGCCAGATGAGCTTTGCCAGCAGCTGCTGCTCCTCCCAGGTCAGTTCCACGCCGGGGTATCTGGGATCCGCATCAGGCTTTTCCTCCGTGTAAATGAAGGGAACCTCCGGCATGCCCCGGACGCTGAAGATCCAGCCGCCGTTATAGCCGAGCATCAGATCTTTTTCCTCAAATCCCTCCACAAAGCCCCGCTTCAAATCCCATTTTTCATAGTTGGGTGGGTAGGAATCATAAACCATGATCTTTCCGGTTTCCTCGTTAATGCCGGTCAGCACGATGAAGTGCTGGGTCTCCGTAAAAATCGACATATGATCCATCAGCAGGACGGCTATGTCGCCATTTTTCAGGGCGGCGAATACGTCGAGAACGGTGTCCGCCTTGTGGATAGGCAGGCGAAGCTGCTGGGCGCCGTATTCGAAGCGCTGGACGTTGTTTTCGCCGTAGCCGCCGAAGTAATCCGCCAGCTCGTCCGGATAATAGGCGTGCCCGGTCAGATAGGAGGCTACCATGGCAAGCGACGTAATGCCGCAGCCGCTGGTGGCAACGGTTCCGTTGCCGTAGCGTTGGTTGGGGTAGTCCAGCTGAGAGTACAGCGGAAACTCATGGGTGTAGACATCCGTCCAGTCAAATGGATCCGACCCGGCTTCTGTTTCCTCGGGCTCGGTTTCCACAGACTCAGTCTCCGCAGCCGCTGTTTCTGTGGGCGCAGTTTGCTCCTCCAGATCTTCGTCGGGGGCTATGATCTCCGGGTCATCGGGATCGGAGGAAGCTTCCGTGTAATATGCCGCGCCCATAGCGGCAGATTCCTCAGCTATGGAAATCTCCTCCTCTGCGGCCCGGGCAGGGAGCGCAGCCGAAACAACCAGAGCCAATGCAATCACAAGCCCCCAAAAGCGCCGGACAGAACGCATCAGGAAACCCCTCCTCTCTGCTAAAATAATCAAGTCCAAGTATAACACAAAAATTAGAAAAAGAACATAGGAAATTTCAAAATTTCTAAAAAATTTCATTAAAAATTATTTCGAGTCAGAAAAAGGAAACCGGATGACGCGAAAAAATGAAATATCCGTTCTCATATAGAAAGAAGCCATCCAGACGGATGACTTTTTTGGCGACCCGGAACGGACTCGAACCGTCGACCTCCAGCGTGACAGGCTGGCGTGCTAACCGACTGCACCACCGGGCCAGAACTGGATGGATTATAGCATGGATTTTCCGTTTTGTAAAGAGGTATTTTTGAGATAGAAGCGGTTAAGCGTAAAACGGGCAGGTTTTCTGTTGGAAACGGTGAGCGCTTTGTGTATTATGAAAATCAAGAAAGCGTGTGTACTCCGAAACCGCTCCGCTGGAGCGGTTTCGGAAAGCCTTTCTTCTATGGAGGAATTTTCCGGTTGTATACTCAAGCGTTTACCATATTCTGCTGCCGCTTTCGCTTACGACTCAGCAACCGCGCCTGATAGGCAGTCATAGCCGTGATGACACAAAGAACTGTGACTGACGTAAGACTGTCAAAGGATACATAGAAGAATTGTGTAAGCAAACCATCGCGGAATAAACCGCCAACATTTACCATTGCGGTCACAACCGCAAAGGTAATGGAAAAGAGTCCAAACAGACACACTTGTTTTTCTAATCGCGCTTTGCCATTGGCAAAGAACTGCCAGAGGATGGCTGCATACAAAAACCGGAATCCACTGACCAGAAGCAGGGGACACAGGCTTCCAAAACCGCCAATTTCGTATCCGGCTATTTTGGGCATTACAAAATAGTGAATGCCATTTAAAATGTAATAGATACTGCCGATGAGACCGACAATTTTGGGTGTTACCTCCTGACGGAAGGATTTCAGGATTCCAAAAAGACTGAGGCAAAGCAGCATCCCGTTGAAAACCACTTCCCGGGATACGGAGTAGAGATTGCTGTCAAAGCAGAGCTCCCCGCTTGCCGCAGTCAGGATCGCGGCAATCAGACTCTGGGCAAGATTCAGAAAAACCAGTACCGAAAGAACGCCGTACAGCAGCGTCTGCATTTTTCCGGCTCTGCCGGACTCCATAATTGGCTGTTTTTCCGAGTATTCTCTGAATTCATCCCCTGACAACAGTTCATCCATACTCACTTCCAGAATATCGGAAATACACTTTGCTGTCATCAGATCGGGATAACGGGCACCGCATTCCCAACGGGATACCGCCTGACGGGTGACAAAGAGCCGGTCGGCCAGCTTCTGCTGGGTCATGCCCTTTGCTTCTCTGGACTGTCTGAGTTTTTCGCCAAATTCCATATTGATTCACACCTTCTCATGAATGTTTCCCCGGAGAACGATTCTGTTATCTCATAGAAGGGCAAAAAGTAAAGAAACAATGCGCAAAACAGGACGCACCGTTTTGGTAACATCAGAGTTTTCCGGAATTTCCTGCATCAAACAGTAAAAATAGCCTCCACAGGCTTTGGGCCGGTGGAGGCTGTAACTGTTCTTGGGGGTTTATTCTTCCCAGTTGTGCCACACGTTCTGCACGTCGTCGTCCTCTTCCATAATGTCCAGTAGCTTTTCCATCAGGGAAATCTGCTCCTCGGATTCCAGCTTCTGGTAGTTCTGGGGCACCATCTCGATCTGGGCGGAGACGAAGCTGTAGCCCTTGGCGGTGAGGGCGTCGGCTACGGCGTTGAAGTCGTCGGGATCGGTGTAAATGGTGAAGCAGTCGTCCTCGGCCTCGAAATCATCCGCGCCGCAGTCCATGGCGTCCATCATGACGGTGTCCTCGTCCAGCTCTTCCTCGGAGTTGTCGATGACCAGCACGCCCTTCTTGTCAAAGGACCAGCTGACGCAGCCGGTAGCACCCAGATTGCCGCCGAACTTGTCGAAGTGGTGGCGCATGGAACCGGCGGTGCGGTTGCGGTTGTCGGTCATGGTCTCCACAATGACGGCGACGCCGCCAGGGCCGTAGCCTTCGTAGGTGATGGACTCGTAGTTGTCGCCGCCGGCACCGGCAGCCTTCTCAAGGCAGCGCTTGATGTTGTCGTTGGGCATATTGGCGGCCTTGGCCTTGGTAATGACGGTGGCAAGGCGGGAGTTGTAGGCGGGGTCGGCGCTGCCGCCCTCCTTCACAGCCACGATCAGCTCCTTGGCGATCTTCGTAAAGGCAGCCGCGCGCTTGGCGTCCTGCGCACCCTTGGTTTTCTGAATGTTATGCCATTTGGAATGTCCGGACATTCTATATCTACCCTTTCTGGTTAAAGTATAAAAATAGCGTACCTATTTTAGCAGACTGGTTTGAAAAAATCAACCCATTTCAGAAGAATTTCATGCAGTCGCGGTGGGTTTTGGAGATTTCTACGCTTATCTCGGGAAATCCCGCGGCAATTTTCGCGGCAAGCAGGCTTACCACCGGGTTTTCCGTGGCAAAATGCCCGGCGTCAATGAGGTTCAGACCCAGATCGTGGGCACCCCAGAACTGGTTGTATTTCACATCCGCCGTGACAAAGGTATCGCACCCGGCATTCACCGCGTCCATAAGTTCCGAAGCGCAGGCCCCGCCGCCGACCGCTACCAGATGAACCGGCCTGCCGCCGTCCGCATAGCGAAGACCCTCACAGCGCAGGGCGGCTTTCACATGGGCAAGAAAGTCGGAAAGAGGCTGGTTTTTCACGACACCCTGCCGCAGAAGGCCCCAAGGTGTACCCAGCTCGTCCACGCCGGAAGGGGCGATGACCTGAATTTCCCGCAGTCCCAGTGCGGCGGCAAGACAGTCGTTGACCCCGCCGGGGGCGCAGTCCAGATTGGTGTGGGCGTTGATGGCGCTGATGCCTTCGGCACACAGCAGCTGCACCGCCCGACCGATGGCAGTATCGTCCGTGACAGCTTTCAGGGGGCTGAAAATCAGGGGATGGTGGGTCAGTATCAGCTCCGCGCCCCACTGAACTGCTTCTTTACACACCCCTTCAAAGGGGTCGAGAGCAACCAGAATTTTCGTCACCGGGCGGTTTCTGCCGCCGCACAGCAGGCCCACGTTGTCCCAGTCCATTTTCATAGCGCGGGGGGCCAGCGTCTCTACATAAGATAAAACATCTCCTACAGTTGTCATTTCATTGCTTCCTCCAATGCTTCCAGTTCTTTGAGTGCCTGCCGGTTCTCGTCATCCGGACGGTGCCGGACAGCAAGACGCAGACCATCCGCTACCCAATGGTAATATGCGGCGGTTTCCGGGGTTGGATGCTTCCGCAGGGCAGGGGGGAAGTACCGCTGTCCCACTGTCAGCCTTGGAGCCTCCGGCTGCCACAGTACCTCCATCACGGTGTACAGGAACCGTCCGTCCCGGAGAACGGTTTCCTCACAAATCGCCCAGCCGTTCTCGCTTAAGTACCGCCGTAAGGTTGGCGTCTTGCTCTGACACTGCAAAATCAGGCGGTAGCCGCCGCCTTGCAGCCACGGGGCGGCGGAGAGAATGGATACCATGGTGTCCCCGCCCATGCCGGCGCAGACCAGCGTGTCAAAATCCCGGGGCAGGCTCTGCACACCGTCGGAGAGAAAAAAGTCGATATGTTCCGTCACACCGTAGGTTTCCGCGTTCCGCTTTGCGCTGCTCAGGGGGCCTTGGCGTACATCGGCGGCGTAGACATGGCTGGCAATGCCGGCTTGCAGCAGATGAATGCTCAAATAGCCGTGGTCGCAGCCCACGTCCGCCACCCGGTCGCCGGGATGGACGAAGCGGCAGCAGGCTGCCAGACGGTCAGAAAGAGGGAGCTTCATAGGGTTCCTCCGAAAAAAGCAGGAGCGGACACGCCGCTCCTGCAAAATACGTGATACTCAGGCGTTCTTTTCCGCCTCGGAAGCCTCATAAGCCTCCAGGAAGTGGTTCAGCTGGGCCAGGAAGGGCTCGCAGTCCACGCCGTGAACCATGCAGGCTTCCTCCACAGTCTCTCCCCGGGAAGAGGGACAGCCCAGGCAGTGCATACCGATGGCGAAGAACAGGGGCGCGGCCTGAGGCGCGATGTCCAGAATGTCACCAATGATGGTGTTTTTTTCAATTTTAACAGCCATGAAAATGACCTCCTATTTATTTCTGGACATATTATAACCGGATAGTTTGAAAAAAACAAGAGGAAAAACGGAACTTACTGTCATTTCTTCGGCAGATTTCCCGTGGCGGGGTTGTCGAGAAGCTGCCCGTCCTCGGAAAACCGGGAGCCGTGGCAGGGGCAGTCCCAGCTGTGCTCCTGGCTGTTCCATTTCAGGGCGCAGCCCAGGTGGGGGCAGCGTTTCCGGGTGGGGGTCAAAAGATTGACGGTGGCTTCCAGCGCGTTGACGCCCAGCTGACGGTGCAGGATACTCCGGGAGGGGGAGAAAAGGACGGAATAGGGGTTATCTTTCCCGCAAATCTGATCGGTCAGAATCCGGGCCGCCGCCATGGAGGTGGTCATGCCCCACTTGTTGAAGCCTGTGGCAACGTAGAGATTGGGCGTGGACGCGCTGTACTGCCCGATATAAGGCATCCCGTCCAGACTCATGCAGTCCTGTGTGGCCCAGCGGCTGACGATTTTCGCATTGGGGTAATGGGCCTGCGCAAAGGCCTCCAGTTCTGCCCAGCCGCCGCCCTGTTTGCCGGTGCGGTGTCCGCCGCCGCCCAGCAGCAGGGTATTGCCCCAGCTGCGCAGCGACAGCCCATTTTCCTGGGCGTCCAGATACATCCCATCGGGAATGGGTGCGTTTTCCAGCGCAAGCACATAGGAGCGCTGCTGATACAGCTTGAGAAAGTAGCTTCCGTGCTTGTTCAGGAAGGGGAAATGGGTTGCGGCAATCACGGCATTGGCGTGAATTCTGCCATGTGCTGTGACGGCTTCCGTTTTGCTCAGGGATTGGACGGGGGTATTTTCGAAAATTGTCAGATCCCTGACAATGCCGCTTAAGAATTTCAGCGGGTGGAACTGGGCCTGATGGGGGAACCGGACGCCGCCGACTGTGGGGAAGGGCAGGGGAAGCCCGCTCACCAGCTCCGCCGGATAGTTCAGCCGGGATAAAACGGCGAGTTCGTCCTCCAGATTTTGAACCCCCTGCCGGGAATAGACGGTGTGGCTCTGCTCCGAAAAATCGCAGGGAATGTCCGCGCACAGCGCCCGGTATTCAGACAGGGCTTCCTCATTTGCCCGCAAATACAGCCCTGCGGCTTCCAGTCCAAACTGCTTGTCAAGTCTGCTGTAAATGAGACCATGCTGGAAGGTGAGCTTTGCGGTGGTGTTTTGGGTAACGCCGGAAGCAATCCGCTTCCTCTCCGCAACGATGCAGTCCACACCCGCCTTCATTAACTGGTAAGCGCACAAAAGCCCCGCCATGCCGCCGCCGATGACCAGCACGTCTGTGGATATGTCCCCCTTCAGCTGGGGATACTGGGGAAGCCGGGCCGATTCCCGCCAGATGGATTCCATACAATCAGCTCCTTTTTGCATAGTATGGGTCGATTTATTGTCAATATGCGGCCCGGGAGAATGACGCGGAATGCAAAATGAAGGTATCCGCTTCGCGGATTTATTCCAATTATTTCCGAAGGAAATACCGCAATTCTGCATTTATCATTCTGCATTTTGCATTTCCAATACCACCAGATGGATACATCGCTGTCCACCCAGCCCCCTTCCTTGACTTTTTGCCGCTTTCTGCATATAATAATCTGGATTTACTATGGAATGCTTAGGTAGGTTAAGTGATTATGGCAAAAAGTAAACAGGAACAATACGGAAATTCCAGCATCTCCATGCTCAAGGGCGAGGACCGGGTGCGCAAGCGTCCCGCTGTCATCTTCGGCTCTGACGATCTGGAGGGCTGCAAGCATGCGGTGTTTGAGATTCTCTCCAACGCCATCGATGAAGCAAGAGAAGGCCACGGCGATACCATTATCGTCACCCGCTACGAGGATCTCTCCGTGGAGGTGGAGGACTTCGGCCGGGGCTGTCCCGTGGATTACAACGAAAAAGAAAAGCGCTACAACTGGGAGCTGGTGTTCTGTGAGATGTACGCCGGCGGTAAGTACGGCGAGAACGGGGAAAACTACGAGTATTCTCTGGGCCTCAACGGCCTTGGCTCCTGCGCCACCCAGTACGCTTCCGAATATTTTGACGCTACCATCCGCCGGGACGGCTTCCGGTACGACCTGCACTTTGAAAAGGGCAGAAATGTGGGCGGCCTGAAAAAGCAGCCCGCCGACCGGAAGAAAACCGGTTCCTGCTTCCGTTGGAAGCCGGACAAGGAGGTCTTCACGGACATCAACATCCCCGTGGAATACTACCGGGACGTGCTGCGCCGTCAGGCTGTGGTCAACAAGGGCGTCCGGTTCAAATTCCGCAATCAGGTGGGGCGCTCCTTCGAGGAAGAGGAATACTGCTACGAAGGCGGCATCCGGGAATATATCGAGGAGCTGGTGGGGGACAACGCCTTTACCATGCCCACCTACTGGGAAACAGAGCGCCGGGGCCGGGATGCGGACAACCGTCCCGAGATGAAGCTGAAAATCACCGCCTCCTTCTGTTTTAGCAAGCAGGTCAGCCACATCGAGTATTACCACAACTCCTCCTGGCTGGAATATGGCGGCAGTCCCGACCGGGCGGTGCGTCTGGGCTTCACTGCGGCCTTTGACAAATACCTGAAAGACAACAATAAGTACACGAAAAATGAAAATAAGATCATTTTTCAGGACATTCAGGACTCCCTGGTGCTGGTAACCAACTGCTTTTCCACCATCGGCTGCTTTGAAAACCAGACCAAAAAGAGCGTCAACTCCAAGTTCACCCAGGAGGCCATGACGGCCTTCTTTAAAGAGCAGCTGCAGGTCTGGTTCATCGAGAACGCTCAGGAAGCCCAAAAGGCTGCCGAGCAGATTCTCGTCAACAAGCGGGCCAGAGAATCCGCCGAGAAGACCAAGTCAAGCGTTAAGAAAAAGCTGTCCGGCTCCATCGACATCGCCAACCGGGTGCAGAAATTCGTGGACTGCCGCAGCAAGGATGCTGGCCTCCGGGAACTCTACATCGTGGAGGGCGACTCCGCCTTGGGCAGCGTGAAAATGAGCCGGGACGCGGAATTTCAGGGCATCATGCCGGTGCGCGGCAAGATCCTCAACTGCCTGAAAGCCGATTACAGCAAAATCTTTGCCAGCCCCATCATTACGGATCTGATGAAGGTGCTGGGCTGCGGCGTGGAGGTGCAGGGCAAGAAGGCCAAGGAGCTGTCCTCCTTCGACCTGTCCCAGCTGCGCTGGAACAAGGTGGTCATCTGTACCGATGCGGACGTGGACGGCTTCCAGATCCGCACCCTGATCCTCACCATGCTCTACCGGCTTTGTCCCACCCTGATCCGGGATGGTTATGTGTATATCGCGGAGTCTCCGCTGTTTGAGATCACCTGCAAGGACAAGACCTGGTTTGCTTACAACGAGCAGGAAAAGGTGAAGATTCTCAAAGACTTGGAGGGGAAAAAGGTGACCATCCAGCGCTCCAAGGGCCTTGGCGAAAACGACCCGGAGATGATGTGGATGACCACCATGAACCCGGAGACCCGCCGCCTGATCAAAGTCATGCCCGAGGACGCAGAGCGCACCGCCCACTACTTTGACGTGCTTCTGGGCGACGCTTTGCAGGAGCGAAAGAACTTCATCGCCGAAAACGGCGCCAAATATCTGGAACTGGCGGATATTTCCTAATGTGAACGAAGGAGTGCAATATGGCACGAAAGAATAAGGAACCTGAAAAGAAGAAAAAAGTAAACACCGATGATGTTATGGGCCTGCACGGCTCCACGACGGAGCAGGCGATTTCCGAAACCCTGGAAATCAACTATATGCCCTACGCCATGTCGGTGATCGTCTCCCGGGCCATTCCGGAAATCGACGGCTTCAAGCCCTCCCACCGCAAGCTCCTGTACACCATGTACAAGATGGGGCTGCTCACCGGCGGCAGAACCAAGTCTGCCAATATTGTGGGTCAGACCATGCGGTTAAACCCCCACGGCGATGCGGCGATTTACGAGACCATGGTGCGCCTTGCCCGGGGCAACGAAACCCTGCTCCACCCCTTCGTGGACTCCAAGGGCAACTTCGGCAAGGTCTACTCCCGGGACATGGCCTACGCAGCTTCCCGTTACACCGAGGCCAAGCTGGACCCCATCTGCGGCGAGATTTTCAAGGACATCGACAGCGACACCGTGGACATGGTGGACAACTACGACGCTACCATGAAGGAGCCTGCCCTGCTTCCCACCACCTTTCCCAACGTGCTGGTGTCGGCTAATCAGGGCATCGCCGTGGGCATGGCTTCCAATATCTGCTCCTTTAACCTAAAGGAGGTCTGCGACACCGCCATCGCCCTGATGAAGAATCCCGACCACGACATTCTGGAAACCCTGCCCGGCCCGGACTTCTCCACCGGCGGCGAGCTGCTGTTCGACGAGGCGGCCACCCGGGAAATCTATGCTACCGGCCGGGGCAGCTTCAAACTCCGGGCCAAGTGGCGCTATGTCAAAGAGGGCAACCTCATTGAAATCACGGAGATTCCCTACACCACCGCCACGGAGGTCATCATGGACAAGGTGGCGGAGCTGATTAAAGCGGGAAAAATCCGGGAAATCGCCGATATGCGGGACGAAACCGACCTGGGCGGCCTGAAATTGACCATCGATCTGAAACGGGGCGTTGACCCGGACAAGCTGATGCAGAAGCTGTTCCGTATGACCACGCTGCAGGATTCCTTCCCCTGCAACTTCAACATTCTCATTGCCGGTATGCCCCGGGTCATGGGTGTTGGGGAAATCCTCGACGAGTGGACGGCATGGCGCACCGACTGCATCAAGCGGCGGCTGTTCTTCCAGATTGGGAAAAAGGAAGAAAAGCTTCACCTCCTGAAAGGTCTGGAGCGGATTCTGCTGGACATTGACAAGGCCATCCGGGTGATCCGGGAGACAGAGATGGACAGCGAGGTGGTGCCCAACCTGATGATCGAGTTCGGCATCGACGAGGTACAGGCGAATTTTGTCGCTGAAATCAAGCTGCGCAACATCAACAAGGAATACATTCTCAAGCAGACAAAGGCCATCTCCCAGCTGGAGCAGGAAATCGCCGATATGCGGGAGACGCTGGACAGCCCCCGGAAGCTGAAAAACGTCATTATCAAGGAATTGCAGGCGGTTTCTGACAAGTACGGTCAGCCCCGGCGGACGGAGATTATTTACGACGTCGCCGAGTCGGCCCCGGAGGACGAGGAGGAATCCGTGCCCGATTACCCGGTGACGGTGTTCGTGTCTAAGGAAGGCTATCTCAAAAAGATTACAGCCCAGTCCCTGCGCATGAGCGGCGAACAGAAGTTCAAGGAGGGCGACAGCCTGTCCTTCACGAGGGAGACCACCAATCGGGCGGAGTTCCTGGTGTTCACTGACAAGTTCCAGTGCTACAAAGCACGCCTTTCCGACTTTGACGACGGTAAGGCATCCCTTTTGGGTGACTACCTGCCCCAGAAGCTGGGCTTCGAGCCGGGAGAGAACATGGTCAGCCTACAGTTCTGCGGGGACTACAAGGGCTTCGTGCTGTTCTTCTTTGAAAACGGCAAGGCCGCCAAGGTGCCCCTCAGCGCCTACGAGACGAAAACCAACCGCAGAAAGCTCACCGGCGCGTACTCGGATAAGAGTCCGCTGGTGACCGCCATGGCGCTGGAGGAGGACGCCCAGATCGCCCTGTATTCCTCCGACGGCCGGGCCGCCATCTTCTCCACCGCCCAGCTGCTGCCTAAGACCACCAGAAATACGCAGGGTGTGGCGGTGATGACCCTGAAAAAGAAGGCGGTGCTGCAAAACGCCGTGCTGCTGGAAAACAGCGGTATCACAAATCCCGGACGCTACCGCACCAAGACCATCCCCTCCGCCGGTGCGCTTCTCAAGGAAGAGGACGCGGCGGAGAAGCAGCAGTCCTTTGAGGTTTGAACATGAAAAACCTGTGGAAACAATGCGGCTGGATTGCCGCAACGATTCTGGGCAGCGCCCTGTTCGCCTTTGGCTTTTCCTGCTTTTTGCTGCCCAACGACATCAGCACCGGCGGCATCTCCGGTCTGGCACTGGTGGCGGTGGAGCTGCTGGGAGGCGGCAGCGTGGGAAGCCTTTCTGTGCTGATTAATCTCCCCCTCTTTCTGATTGCCGGCTTGAAAATCGGTAAGCGCTTCTTTTTTGGCTCCCTGACGGGGATGCTATGCAGCTCCGCCCTGATCGATGCCTTTGCCCTGATTCCCATGCCCGCTACGGAACCGCTGATCGGCGCCCTGTACGGCGGCGTGCTGTGCGGTTTGGGGCTGGGGGTGGTGTTTGCTGCCGGGGCTTCCACCGGCGGCTCGGACATCGTGGTGCGGCTGCTGAAGCTGCGCTACCGGGATGTGCCCATCGGTCAGATTTCCATGTGCTTTGACGCCATGGTGGCGGTGATCACGGGCATCGTGTTCCGGGACCTCAACAAGGCCCTGTACACCGGCGTGACCGTGTTTTTGTGCGGCAAGGTTATGGATGCGGTGGTGTACCGCTTCGATTACTCCAAGGTGGCCCTCATCATGACCCAGGAGCATCAGAAAATCGCCGAGGCCATCAACAACCGTCTGGACCGGGGCGCGACCTTCCTCCACGGCGAGGGCAGTTACACCCATCAGGAGATGATGGTGGTGCTGACTGCCGTCAAGCGCCAGCAGATCACGGAACTGAAGGAGCTGGTCATGGACATTGACCCTGCCGCTTTTGTGATCGTACAGGAAGCCCATCAGGTTCTGGGTGACGGCTTCAGCCGGTATCACCGCAACGCATTATAAAGGAGGGGTGTGGCATGAAACGAAAGCTGCTGCCGTTGATTCCGGCACTGTGCCTGCTGTTGGGAGGCTGCGGCTGGCTCAACGGAAGCTTTGTGTCTGTAACACCCCATGAGGCGCCGAAACAGGTGTTCCACACGGATACCGTCACTGCCGCCAATTATATGGAGTTTCTGGCTGCGCTGAAGCAGCTGGTTTCCACCGGCACGGAGGTCGCAGCCATCCATGTGGAGGAATACCCGGAGGACACGCTGGAGGTCGGCGTCCGGCGGGCGGTATTCAATGTGACCCACAGCGATCCGGTGGGGGCCTATGCGGTGGAGGATATTCAGTATGAGATCGGTTCCAGCAGCGGCCTGCCTGCCGTATCCATCACAGTGGCTTACCGCCATAATTCCACGGAGCTTCAGCGCATCCGCAGAGCGGCGGACAGTGCGCAGGCACGAACCATCGTCGCAAACGCGCTGGAGGGCTATGAGACGGGTATCGTACTGCTGGTGAACCAGTATGAGGGTACGGATTTTTCTCAGTTTGTGCAGGATTACGCCAACGACCACCCGGAGACCATTATGGAAGTCCCCAAGGTGACGCAGGAACAGTACGGCGTGGGGGACAGCCGGGTGGTGGAGCTGATTTTTTCCTACCAGACCAGCCGGGACTCCCTGCGCAGGATGCAGGCACAGGTCAAGCCGGTCTTTGACTCGGCGGTGCTGTACGTCAGCGGCGATGCAGAGGACTATCAGAAGTATTCCCAGCTTTATGCCTTCCTGATGGAGCGTTTTGACTACAAACAGGAAACCTCTATCACGCCGGCCTACAGCCTTCTGCGCCACGGCATCGGCGACAGCCGGGCCTTCGCGCAGGTCTATGCCGCCATGTGCCGGGACGCGGGGCTGACCTGCATGACCGTCACCGGCACCCGGGACGGGGAACCCTGGACCTGGAATATCCTTCTGGACGGGGAGGAGTATTACCACGTGGACCTGCTGCGGTGCAGCGAAAACGGACGGTTCCGGGAGCAGACGGACGAGGAGATGGACGGCTATGTCTGGGACTATTCCGACTATCCCGAGTGCACCGGCAAGCCGGCTGCGGTGGAAACCACCGCAGTGGAAACGCAGCCCACAGAAAATAATGGATAATTTTGAAAATAGGACTTGACAAAAGCTGAAAATTCGGTATAATAAGCCATGTCCGTTGCGGGTGTAGCTCATCTGGTAGAGCGCCACCTTGCCAAGGTGGAGGTAGCGGGTTCGAGCCCCGTCACCCGCTCCATGAGAAGCAGATGCGAAAGCGTCTGCTTCTTTTTTGCAATTTTCCCAGGCTCGAACGATCAAATTTGACAGTCCGGTGGACTGTCAATCACCGCCGGCTGGACGGCGGTGACTCCTTATGTTTGCGAAGCAAACAGCAGCGAGCCCCGTCACCCGCTCCAGAAAAAAGAACCCTTTGCTTTTAGCAAAGGGTTCTTTTTTCAACGAAATAAATCCCTGCGGGATTTGTGAAATGCCCTACGGGCGTGAAATATTGCTTTGCAATGTGAAATGCCTGCGGGCGTGAGTGGATTTATTTCATTTCACTTTCCGCGTCAGCGGAAAATTTCACAATGCCCAGAGGGCATTATTTCACATTTTGCGCCAGCAAAATATTTCACTTCACAATCCCGCTCCCTTACGGTATAATCCTTGTGAGAAAGGCGGTATTCCTATGTCAGAATCAAAACTTCGAGATATTTCAACCGATTTTGCGGTCAAGGTTATTAAGCTGACCGAAACAATCAAGGGCCATTATTCATTGGTGAATCAGCTGGAGCGCAGTGCAACTTCCATCGGAGCGAATATCCGTGAAGCAAATTATGCGCATGGAAAGCCGGATTTCATTGCTAAATTGCAAATCGCATTGAAAGAATGCTATGAAACAGAGTATTGGCTGGAGCTATTTGTGAAGTCTGATATTTTGAATAGGGATATTGCCGCAGACCTCTATACGCAATGCGGCACGATTAGGCGCATCCTGATTGCCTCCATCAACACCGCCAAGGAGAATGGGCAATGATAGGTGATACCGTGACTGTTATCGCTGGCTGATTCGATGATATCAAAAGGTAATCCCCCCAATTCTGCATTCCGCAGAATCAGGGGGATTGTTTGTTCTCTTACAGTTCGCAGTTGCCCACGGTCCTGGGGAAGGGAATAGCGTCGCGGATGTTGCCGATGCCGGTCAGGTACATGACGCAGCGCTCGAAGCCCAGACCGAAGCCCGCGTGACGGGCGGAGCCGTACTTGCGCAGATCCAGATAGAAGTCGTAGTCCTCCGGCTTCATGCCCAGCTCCGCAATTCGGTTTTTGAGGATATCGTAGTTGTCCTCACGCTGGCTGCCGCCGATGATCTCGCCGATGCCGGGCACCAGGCAGTCCATCGCTGCCACGGTCTTTCCGTCGGGGTTCAGCTTCATGTAGAAGGCCTTGATCTCCTTGGGATAGTCGGTGACGAAAACAGGCTTTTTGAACACCACCTCAGTCAGATACCGCTCGTGCTCGGTTTGCAGGTCGGTGCCCCAGTGGACGGGGTACTCGAATTGATCGTTGTGCTGCTCCAGCAGGGCCACGGCGTCGGTGTAGGTAATCCGCCCGAAGTCGTTGTGCAGAACATTGTGCAGCCGGTCCAGCAGGCCCTTATCGAGGTATTGATTGAAGAAAGCCATTTCCTCGGGAGCGTGTTCCAGAACGTAGGAGATGATATACTTAATCATGTCCTCTGCCAGACGCATATCGTCCTCCAGATCGGCAAAGGCGATTTCCGGCTCGATCATCCAGAACTCGGCGGCGTGGCGGGTGGTGTTGGAGTTTTCGGCACGGAAGGTGGGGCCGAAGGTGTAGATGTTGCGGAAGGCCATGGCGAAGATCTCGCCGTTGAGCTGACCGGACACCGTCAGGTTGGTGGGCTTGCCGTAGAAGTCCTTGGAGTAGTCCACCTTGCCGTCCTCGGTCTTGGGAACGTTGTTCAGGTCCAGAGTTGTGACCTGGAACATTTCACCTGCGCCCTCGCAGTCGGAGCCGGTGATGAGGGGGGTGTGGACATACACAAAGTCCCGATCCTGGAAGAACTGGTGAATCGCCATCGCTGCCAGAGAACGGACGCGGAACACAGCCTGGAAGGTGTTGGCCCGGGGCCGCAGATGGGGAATCGTGCGCAGGTATTCCATGGAGTGCTTCTTGGGCTGGAGGGGATAGTCTCCGGTGGAGGGGCCTTCCACGGCAATCTCGGCGGCCTGAATCTCAAAGGGCTGCTTGGCATCGGGGGTCATTTCCACGGTGCCCCTGACGATCAGCGCGGCGCCGACATTGATTTTGGAGATCTCCTGAAAATTCACCAGAGTATTGTTATACACCACCTGCACGGGGGTGAAATAAGTACCGTCGTTCAGGACGATAAAGCCAAACTGCTTGCTGGGGCGCTTGTTGCGAACCCAGCCGCCGATCCGGACTTCCTGACCGGCATATTTTTCGGTGTTCTTGAACAGCTCGCGAACAGTCATCAGTTCCATATGGGTGCCTCTTTTCTTGCAGAAATATACGGTAAGTATACGTCAATTTGGGAGAATTTACAAGAGGGAAATATATTTTTTATGAAAATTGTCTGATTCCAAGAAAATCAATAGTGTACACCCGGGGCTTTTTGTGCTACAATGTGGTGGAGTTTGTAAAAGGAGCGATCCTGCGTGGGAATATATGAAAAAACTGCCGTAAAAAAGGGCGCAAGGAGGCGGACAGCTCCGTTCTGGCTGCTGCCGGTGTCTTTTTTTCTTGTAGAACTGTTCGCGTTTTTCTTTCTGTCCTGGAAACCGAAGGACGGTTCCGCCGCCCAGCTGTGGCCTTTGGCCTTCGGCGCATTGTGGGCGGTGCTGCTGAGCGCAATTGTCCGGCTGCTGCCCGCGAAGGCGGGAAGAATTGTGTACGCTTCGCTGTATGGCTTGATTACAGTGTATGCCATCGTCCAGACCGGCTATTATATCCTCTTTGGGGAAATGATGTGGCTGTCGGATTTCCGGTATGCCTCTGAGGGAGCGGATTACGCTTCCGTTCTGCTCAGCTATCCGCTCGCATGGTGGCTGGGCGTAATCGGCCTGATTGGGATTGGGGTGGCGCTTGTCTGGATGTTTCCCCGGTGGCGCTGCAACTGGCGTTTGGCACTGGTGTCAGTTCTCCTGTGCGCTGCTTCGGCGTCTGGGGCGTATCTGCTGCCGCAGACGGTGTTTGAGCAGGATGAGGGTGTCAAATACGCCGGCTCTGATTATGGCCGTGCCCAGTCTGCGCAGGCCGCCTATGAGAACCTGTTCAATACCCACAGGCTCTATCAGGTCTGCGGCCTGTATCAGACCCTGTGCAAGGACATTTACGCCAACGCCATGTACCCCCTGACCCCCGCCTATACGCAGGCCCAGGAAGCGGGACATCAGGAAATCGACGCCTATTTTGCCCAAAAGGACAAGCCGGCGGAAAATGCCATGACCGGCCTGCTGGCGGGGAAAAATGTGGTACTGGTGCTGATGGAGTCCATGGACGACTGGATGCTGGGGGAGTACACCCCCACCCTGAACCGCCTCATGTCCGAGGGCATCAACTTTACCCGGTTCTATACCCCGGCGTACGGCGGCATCCGCACCTTTAACACGGAATTCTGTATCAACACCGGCTCCTTCCTCAGCAGCCAGGGCGGCTACGCCTTCGACTATGTGACCAATGATTACCGGCAGTCGCTGGCGTTTCTGCTGCGGCAGGCGGGCTACAGCGCGGAGGAATTTCACTACAACAGCCCAACCTTCTACAGCCGCGGGGTGTTCTCGGAAGCCATGGGCTATCAGGCCTACGTCAGCTACGCGGATTACTTAACGGGAATGTCTGCCGACAAGGCAAAGCAGCTGCTGTACGATGATCAGCTCCTGTTCGACAACGGGGAGCTGAACAGCGAATTTTTCCGGGAGGGAAAACGCCTGAATTTTATCATCACCCGTTCCGCCCACTTAAGCTATAAATATAATGAGGTGCTCAGCTACTGGGGCCTGAAAAAGTATCCCCAATTCAAGGGCCTCACCGGCAATGAGGAAACGGACTGCGCCTACTTAAAAGCAAAGCTGGTGGACGATCTGTTTGCCCGGCTGATGGCGGAGCTGGAGGAAAAAGGGGAGCTTGAGAACACCGTGATTATCGGCGTCACCGATCACTACACCTACGGCTATAAGAACGAGGAAGCCCTGCTGGCGCTGTCCGGTGTGGACGAGAAGCTGCTGCTGGAAAAGACGCCCTGCTTTATCTGGAGTGACGGTTTGGAACCCATGGAAGTGGACAAGGTGCTGAACACCTCGGACGTTCTGCCCACCGTGCTGAACCTGCTGGGCATTGACAGCCCCTACGACTACATCGGCAGCGACGCCTTTGACGAGCGGTACGACGGGTTTGCTCCCTTCTCCAACGGCAGTTGGATCTATGGAGACGCCGCCTATGACGCGTCTACGAAGAAGTTGTTTTCCATTGACGGCAGCGAGCTGACCGTCACACCGGAAACCCGGAAGGAAATTGCCGAACGGGTGCAGAAATTTACCAGAATCAACAACCTGATTCTGGATGTGGATTATTACGGAGAATCCTAAAGGAACACCCCGATAACCTGAACGGTTATCGGGGTGAAGCTTTACTTATTGGATGCGACGCTCTTTCGAACCAGCGCACGATGCAGCTTGGCTTCCGCCAGCTTCAGATCCATCTGGGAAGCATTCTCGTCGTGGAGCACCTTGTCGGCTCTTTGATAGGCGGCCTCTGCACGGTCCACATCGATTTTGTCCGACCACTCGAAGGTGGTGGGCACCAGCGTAACCTCACCGCCGGAGACGCTGAGCATACCGCCGATGCAGGCGGCATTGCGCCGCTGTCCGCCGGAGACTACCGTTGCCCGGCCCATGCCCAGCGGGGCCACATAGTCCATGTGGCGGGCCAGAATGGCCACGTCGCCGCCGGTGGTGCGGACAATCAGCTCCTCGGCCTGACCGTCAAAAATCAGACCGTCGGGGGTGACGATTTTCAGGTGGAAGGGTGTCATGCCTTCTCACCGCCCCGGTACTTGGCAACCACCTCGTCGATGGAGCCGGCGAACAGGAAGTAAGACTCGGGAATATCGTCGTGCTTGCCGTCGATGATCTCCTGGAAGGAGCGGATGGTCTCCTTCAGGGGCACATACTTGCCCTGATAGCCGGTGAACTGCTCGGCAACGTGGAAGGGCTGGGACAGGAACCGCTGCACCTTCCGAGCCCGGTTGACGGTGAGCTTGTCTTCCTCGCTCAGCTCGTCCATGCCCATGATGGCGATGATATCCTGCAATTCCTTATAGCGCTGAAGGATGCCCTGTACGGCACGGGCCGTCTCATAGTGCTCCTTGCCCACAATCTCCGGGGACAGAATCCGGGAGGTGGAGTCCAGAGGGTCAACGGCGGGGTAGATGCCCAGAGATGCGATGCCGCGGTCCAGAACCGTGGTGGCGTCCAGATGGGCAAAGGTGGTGGCGGGGGCGGGGTCGGTCAGGTCGTCGGCAGGGACGTAGACCGCCTGAACGGAGGTGATGGAGCCGTTCTTGGTGGAGGTGATGCGCTCCTGCAGAGCGCCCATTTCGGTGGCCAGGGTGGGCTGGTAGCCCACGGCGGAGGGCATACGTCCCAGCAGCGCGGACACCTCAGAACCAGCCTGAGTGAAACGGAAAATGTTGTCGATGAACAGCAGCACGTCCTGATGCTTCACATCACGGAAGTATTCTGCCATGGTCAGGCCCGACAGGCCCACCCGCATACGGGCTCCTGGCGGCTCGTTCATCTGACCGAAGACCATGGCGGTCTTGGCGATAACGCCGGATTCGGTCATTTCGTTATAGAGGTCGTTGCCCTCACGGGTACGCTCGCCGACGCCGGTGAACACGGAATAACCGTTGTGGGCGGTGGCGATGTTGTAGATCAGCTCCTGAATCAGAACGGTCTTACCGACACCTGCGCCGCCGAACAGACCGATCTTGCCGCCCTTGGCATAGGGGCAGATCAGGTCGATGACCTTGATGCCGGTCTCGAGGATCTCGGTAGCAGGCTGCTGCTCCTCATAGGAGGGAGCGGGACGGTGGATGGGCCAGCGGTCGTCGCCTTCCACGGCGGGCTTGTTGTCGATGGGCTGACCCAGCAGATTGAAGACGCGGCCGAGGCACTGATCGCCTACGGGTACGGAGATGGGCGCGCCGGTGTCGGTGGCTTCCACGCCCCGCTGCAGGCCGTCGGTGGAGGACATGGCGACGCAGCGCACCACGTTGTCACCGATGTGCTGGGCAACCTCCGCCACGATGACCCGATCACCCAGAGGGATTTCGATGGCGTTCAGAAGCTTTGGCAGCTGGTCATCCGGGAAACGAATGTCAAGAACAGGACCCTGAACCTGGATCACGGTTCCTTTGTTGTTGGCCATTGGGGATTCAACTCCTTTGTTTGAGGGACTCTCAAATGGAATATGTGGTTCCAATCAGGAACCGGCGACGATCTCAGTGATCTCCTGAGTGATGGCGGCCTGACGTGCCCGGTTGAACTTCAGGCTCAGGTCGGCGATCATATCGTCAGCGTTCTGGGTGGCGGAATCCATGGCGGAGCGGCGGGCGGCCTGCTCGGAGGCCCGGCTCTCGCACAGCGCGCCATACAGCACGCCGCCCAGATATTCGGGAACGATGGCGGCAAAGACCTCTTCCGCCGGGTGCTCATACAGGGTGTCGCAGCGGCGGGGCGGCTCTGCCTGCTTAGCCTCGGTTTTTTCCAGAGGCAGCAGCTTCATAAAGTCGGGGGACTGGGCCAGCATGGACACGAAGTCGGTGTAAGCCACGTACACTTCATCGTACTGCCCGTCCAAAAACGCCTTGCACAGCTGCTTGGCGATGGAGAAGCAGTCGCCGATGCCCACAGAAGCGGCCTCCGCGTAGGAATCCGTCAGAACGGGAATGCCCTTACTCTTGAAGCTGTCCACGGCCTTCTTGCCGATGGGCAAAACGGTGGCTTCCTTATCCTGAATCTGGGAATAGACCAGCTTCAATACATTGCTGTTATAGCCGCCGGCAAGGCCCCGGTCGCCCGCAATGACCACGTACAGGACCTTTTTGCCCTCCCGTTTTTTGAGGTACGGGGAGGAAAAGTCCCGGTTGGAGCGGGTGATAGTTTCGATGGTATCCCGCAGAATTTCAAAATAAGGGCGGGAATTGGCGATCTGCGCCTGGGCGCGGCGAAGCTTGGAAGCAGCGACCATTTCCATGGCTTTCGTGATCTGCTTGGTGCTTTCCATGCTTCGGATACGGTTTTTGATTTCCTTGGTGGAAACGCCAGCCATGGGAAACCCTCCTTCCTTATGCCGTGAACTGAGCCACCAGCTCGTCCAGAGCGGCCTTCAGCGCGGCTTCGGTTTCGGTTTCCAGCTTGCCGGTGGTACGAATAGCTTCCAGCACATCGGCATGGTAGTTATCCATGTGCTCTTCCAGCCGCTTCTCAAACTCCGGCACATCCTCCACGGCGATGGAATTCAGATAGCCGTGGGTGACGGCGTAGATGATGCACACCTGCTGCGCCACTTCTTTGGGAGAACCGTTCTTCTGCTTCAGCACTGCCACGATGCGCTCGCCCAGAGCCAGACGGGACTTGGTGTCCGCGTCCAGATCGGAGCCGAACTGGGCAAAGCTCTGCAGCTCCCGGTACTGAGAGTACAGCAGCTTCAGGGAGCCTGCCACCTTCTTCATGGCCTTGATCTGGGCGTCGCCGCCAACACGGGACACGGAGATGCCGGGGTTCACGGCGGGCATAACGCCGGAGTTAAAGAGCTCCGTCTCCAGGAAGATCTGACCATCGGTGATGGAAATGACATTGGTGGGAATGTAGGCAGAAACATCGCCTGCCTGCGTTTCAATGATGGGCAGCGCGGTGAGAGAGCCGCCGCCCAGTTCGGGGGACAGCTGTGCCGCCCGCTCCAGCAGACGGGAGTGGAGGTAGAACACGTCGCCGGGGTAAGCTTCCCGTCCGGGGGGACGGCGGATCAGCAGAGAAATGGCACGATAGGCCACCGCGTGCTTACTCAGGTCGTCATAGACCACCAGTACATCCTTGCCCTGATGCATGAAGTATTCACCCATGGTGCAGCCTGCGTAGGGGGCGATATACTGCATGGGGGCCAGCTCGGAAGCGGTAGCGGAAACCACGATGGTGTAGTCCATGGCGCCGCCTGCCGTCAGGCTTTCTACAACCTGCGCAACTGTGGAACGCTTCTGACCGATGGCAACGTAGATGCAGATGCAGTTCTTGCCCTTCTGGTTCAGAATGGTGTCGGTGGCGATGGTGGTCTTACCGGTCTGGCGGTCGCCGATAATCAGCTCACGCTGGCCCCGGCCAATGGGAATCATGGAGTCGATGGCCTTGATGCCGGTCTGCAGGGGGCGGGAGACGTGCTGACGCTCGATGATGCCGGGGGCGGGCATTTCGATGGCCCGGTAGCCCTCTGCTTCGATGGCGCCCTTACCGTCGATGGGCTCGCCCAAGGCGTTGACAACACGGCCAATGAGCCCAGCACCCACGGGGACGGACACGACACGGCCGGTACGCTTGACGGTGTCACCCTCCTTGATGCCCTGATCGCTGCCCAGAATGGTGATGGATACGGTGTCCTCCTCCAGATTCTGGGCCATGCCGAAGGAGCCGTCGGGGAATTCAACCAATTCGCCGGACATGCACTTGTCCAGACCGGAGGCTTTGGCAATGCCGTCGCCCACCAGAATGACAACGCCCGTCTCACTGGCTTCCATTTTGTGCTCGTAGTTTTTGATCTGACTACGAATGATTTTTGTGATTTCTTCGGGTCTCAGTTCCATACAGTCCCTGCTTTCTCGTCAGAGTACGGTTTTGCTCAGCAGCTCCCGCACCGCGTCCAGATGGTGGGACACGGTATCGTCCAGCCGCTGACCGTCATAGTCCAGGCGGACGCCGCCCAAGACCGCGGGATCGATCCGGTTTTGCAGAATGATGTGCTTGCCGGTGATTCGGTTCAGTTTTTCGGTGATTTTGGCACTCTGTGCTTCCGACAGTGCCACGGCAGTGACGGCGGTCACCCGCAGATTGCCGTTGTCCTGATCAAAATGCTGGGTATAGGCCTCACAGCAGTCGCCGAAATGGCGCATATAGCCCTTTTCCGTGAGAATTTTCAGGAAATTCAGCACATAGGGGTGCACCTTCTCCCGGAAACTGTCGTCCAGGATCTGGCAGCGTTCGGCTTTGGTCAGGTTGGGAGAGGAAAGAAGACGGATAAAATCCGGCTCCTGACGAAAGCCTTCCCGCAGAGCGGCCAGCTGCTGCCCGATTTGGGAGGAGAGAGATTCCTCTTTCGCCAGTTCGTACAGGGATTCGCCGTAGACATTTCCAACTTCCGTCATACGTTATCACCCAATTCGTCAATAAAGCGGTCGATCATATCCGCCTGATCGCCGGCGTTCAGCTCCCGGGCCACCACTTTGCCGGCGATTGCCATGGCAAGGTCGGAAATCTCGTTCTTGGCCTCGTTGAGCGCCTTCTTCTTCTCCAGCGCAATATCGGCAGCGGCCTTGGACTTGATCTGAGCGGCCTGCTGCTGTGCCTGGGCGATGATCTCCTCACTGCGGGAATTGGCGGTACGCTGGGCGCTCATGAGAAGATCATCTGCCTTTGCCTTCGCCTCCTGCATATTCTGCTCGTAGGTCTTTTTGATGGCCAGCGCTTCGGATTTGGCGGTTTCCGCCTCGGTGATCTGCTTGTCGGCAGCTTCCCGGCGCTGGTCGATGATGGCCTTGATCTTATCCAGGAAGAAGATCTTCACGATCAGCAGCTGGATGAACAGATTGCAGATCTGTGCGATCAGGGTCACGGGGTTTACCGTCACTAAGGACTGGTAAAGGGTATCCATTGCGTTGCCTCCTTCCGGCGTAAAATGAATGAATCAGAATGCCGGAATCAGCCCAGATAGTTCATGAACATACCGGGAGCCACGAAGATCAGCAGCAGGCCGGTGACGAAGCCGTAAATACCGGTGGTCTCGGACAGAGCAATACCCAGAATCATGGAGCTGGTCACGTCGCCCTTGCACTCGGGGTTCCGACCGATGACTTCACAGGCGCGGGCGGCGCAGTTGCCTTCGCCGATACCAGGACCGATACCTGCGATCAGAGCCAGACCGGCGCCGATGGCGCAACCTGCCAGAGCAATGCCTTTAGCCAGAATTTCCATACTATTTTCCTCCTAAAATGATTGACTTTTTATTCAAATGGCCGGTTGGGTCAATCCCCGGCGGCCTGTTTGATGAAGAGAGTGGTCAGCGTGCAGAAAATGAAGGCCTGAATGCAGCCGCCGAACCAGTCGAAGTACAGGCTGGGAATGGCGGGAATGCCGATGGTCAGCCAGGGGAAGGTGACGCCCAGAGTGGTGATAAGGCCCAGAACCCCCAGCACCGCGGCAATGATGCCGACAATGAAGGGCAGCTTCTTTTTGCGCTTGCGGCCCAGTACGATCAGCGCCCCGCCGGCGATTGCCACAACGATGCCGACGTACAGGTTGGAGCCGAGAACGTGGAACAGGGCCGTATTGGCGGCGGTGAGGGCCGCGTAGATCAGAGTGCCGATGACCGTGCCGGACAGAATGTTGCCGAAGTGACGGCAGGCCATGGACACGGGGGTGAAGCACTCGCTCATGATGTTGATGGGCAGCAGGATGAAGATCGGCTCCAGAAAGCCCTTCAGATACCCACCGATGCCGGAGGCCTTGATCTTGTGGTAGGTAATCAGAACGAACACCACCAGACCCCAGGCAAGCTCTGTCATCAGGTCGGCGGTGGGACTCCAGATGCCCAAAAGGCTAATCAGGTTGGAGACTACGCTCGTGACAAATATGGTGCCCACCAGCGGGATGTAGCGGTCAAATTCCGGGCCCATGTTGCCCCGGACAAAGTTCACCAGAGAGGTGTAGACCATCTCTGCCACCGCCTGCTTCCGGGAGATGCCCGTGACCTTCAGGTTGGAGCCCAGCCAGATGCACAGGGCGGAAATGATGAGCATGACCAGCCAGGACACCGCAAGGGTCTGGGTGATCTGCACCGTGCCGAAAATGGGAACATTTTCAAAGGTTGCAAGGATTCGCGCGCCGTTGATTGATACTTCCATAAAACACAATCACCTCATTCTTTACCGATTGTTAAACTTCAAAGGTACCAAGGGTATCTCCCGGCTCGTCCTCGTCGGATACCGGCTTTGCCGGGGATGCCGGGGTTTGCCCGGAGGGGAACAGCTTGTTCCGGCTTTGCAGGAAGAAGATCACCACGTTGGGGAACAGGATAGGGGCCGCGCCCGCCACAAAGTGGATGGGCTTCAGCAGGAAGCACAGCACCACCCAGCCTGCCTGCAGGATCAGGCGGATATTGTAGCTGAGCTGGAAGCGGGCCTTCATTTTCTTCTTGTTTTCGATCTCCACGGCGCTCTGCACCGTCAGACACAGGATTGCAAAATTCGCAATTGCCACCACGGAGCCGCAGACGGCGCCCAGCAGGATACGAAAAACGTCAAAGGTGCCGATGCCAACCAGACTCAGCACAAACAGAACGGCGATCATCACGCCGTCGCAGGCCAGTGTGCCCAGGGCGATGCGGGAAAGCTCCTTACGGGAAGCGGGTTGTAATTTCATGGGACAGGTTCCTTCTTCATAAATCAGGTGTGGTCGTTAAAGCTGATGGGGTGTTCTTTCTTGCCGCCGGCCTCCTCTGCCGCCTTGCGCAGGGAACGCAGACAGGAACGGGTGGTGCTGATGCTGGTGAGAATGCCCAAAACGCCGAAAACCGCCACGATCCACATACCAAATCCGAATTTGCCCCGAAGCCACACGGCGACGAGCAGAAAAAATACGGTGGGGAAGATGACAGAAAAGCCGAACTGACCGACCCACACCAGCAGTGCGATAAATTTCATGGTTCCTCCACGGTCACTCAATATATGCTATATTATAGCTTTCTTACCGTCAAAATGCAAGGACAATCTGCGAATCTTTTCGCAGCGGCAGGCGGTTAAGGACTATTGTTTCCACTTTGTTCACAAAAGATCAAACTGCCCTCTTTTCTTTTGGGGGAAAGTGGTGTAAAATGTCACAAAACACCTCCGGCGGCATAGGATATTCCCGAGGTGGTATCATGGGATGGTATGTGCTGCTGGGAACCTTGGCGGCCTACGGCGCACTCAGCGCCCTGTGGGCGGCACTGGGCTGGCTGCTGCCGGGACTGCGGGGCTGCGCGCTGGTGTATATGGGTACGCCGGCGGAAGGCATCCGCCGCCGCTATCGCTGGCTGCGGGGGCTGGGACTGATGAACTGTCCTTTCCTTGCGGTCACGGAGGATGGGCAGACGGAAGATACGGAAAGCTGCGGCCGGGAAGGTTTGCTGGAACGGCTGGAATGGGAGGCAGAGAGATTTGGGGGAACAGGAACTGGAGATTCTTCAGGGCGCGGTCAGCGCCGTGGTATATCAGAATTATGAAAACGGCTACGCCGTTCTGCGGCTGAACGTGGGCGGCGGACAGACGGTGACGGTGGTGGGCACCATCCCCCTGCCCGCCGTGGGCGAGCGGCTGATGGTCACGGGCAAGTGGAGCAATCATTCGAATTACGGGCGTCAGTTCGAGGCGGAATTTTTGGAGCGGCTCATGCCCCAGACCACCATGGAAATCCTGAATTACCTGTCCAGCCGGGTCATCAAGGGCATCGGCCCGAAAATGGCGGCGCGGATTGTGGAGCGGTTCGGAGATCAGACCCTTGCCGTCATGGAGCGGGAGCCGGAGCGGCTGGCGGAGGTCGCCGGGATTTCCCGGGAAAAGGCCCGGGCCATTGGGGAAGAATTCCGCCTTCAGGTGGGCATGCGGCAGATCATGGAATTCTTTGCCCTGCACCACCTGCCGGCGGAGCTGGCGGTGCGTACGTACAAGCGCTACGGCGACAGCACCATAGAGCTTCTGTATGACGATCCCTACCTTTTGATGGACGAGGAACTGGAGGCCGACTTTGCCGCAGTGGATCAGTTCGCCATTGATTTGGGCGTGGCGGGAGACGATCCCCGGCGGGTGGAAGCCGGGGTTCAGTTTGAACTGAACTACAATCTCACCGGCGGGCACAGTTTTCTGCCGGAGGACAAGCTGGCTGCCGCCACGGCGCGGCTGCTGCATGTGGAGGAGGACGCGGTCAGACAGGCGCTGGAGCGTCTGCTGGAAGCGGACAGACTGAACCGGGACGCACTGGCGGGTATCATGGTGATCTATCTTCCCCGGCTGTATGAAGCGGAGACAGAATCCACCCGGCGGCTGCTGGAATTCGCGGGGAACACCTTCCCGGCGCCGAAAAATCTGGATAAACTCATCCGTTCCGTTGCGCATGACAGCGGGATCGACTATTCGGGCCAGCAGCTGGAAGCCATCCGGGAGGCGGCGACCTCCGGCCTCCTGTTGATTACCGGCGGCCCCGGCACGGGAAAAACCACCATTTTAAATGGAATTTTGGAACTTCTTGGAAGAATGCAATTGCGCTGCCTGCTGGCAGCCCCCACCGGCAGGGCGGCAAAACGGCTCTCGGAGGTCACCGGCGAGGACGCTTCCACCATCCATAGGCTTTTGGAAGCGGGCATTGACCCGGCTACGGGGAAGATGTTCTTTGCCCGGGACGAGGAAAATCCTTTAAAGTGCGATGCGGTGGTCGTGGATGAAATGTCCATGGTTGACGTACAGCTGCTGCACAGCCTTTTGCAGGCAATCCCCCAGGGCAAGCGGCTGATTCTGGTGGGCGACCCCGACCAGCTGCCCCCGGTGGGGCCGGGCTTCCCCTTTGGAGATATGCTCAGAAGCGGGGTTCTGCCTACCGTGCATCTGACGGAGATTTTCCGGCAGGCCCAGCAGAGCCTGATCGTCATGAACGCCCACCGGGTCAATCATGGGGAAATGCCGGACCTGAGGTGCGTCACCAGTGACTTTTTCTTCATGCGCAGAAATAACGAAGAGGCGGTGTGCAGTCTGATTCGGGATCTGTGCGCTGTGCGGCTGCCCCAGAAAATGGGAATTCCCGCCGACCAGATTCAGGTGCTTTCCCCCACCCGTAAGGGGGCGGTGGGCACGGTGAACCTGAACCGGCTGCTTCAGGCGGCGCTGAACCCGCCTGCCCCGGAGAAAAAGGAGCGGGCCTTCGGCGACTACCTGTTCCGGGAGGGCGACCGGGTGATGCAGATTCACAACAATTACGACATTCTTTGGAAGAAAACGGATGGAAGCATGGTTGGCGCGGGGATTTTCAACGGCGACGTAGGCATTCTTCAGAGCATCGATACCGGAGCGGAAACCCTGACTGTCCTGTTTGATGACAAAGTGGCAGAGTACGACTTTACCCAGCTGAATGAACTGGAACCGGCCTACGCCATGACGGTGCACAAAAGTCAGGGCAGCGAGTACCGGGCGGTGGTGCTGGCAGCGTGGAATGGCTCACCGTACCTGCTCAGCCGCAGCATTCTCTACACCGCCATCACCCGGGCCAGAGAGCTTTTGGTCATCGTGGGCCGGGAGGAAACTGTGGGCGTCATGGTGGGCAACGCCAAGAAAAACCGCCGCTACAGCGGCCTGAAGCTGAGATTGCAGGGGAAAGTGAAATGAAATTGTATCATTTCCTCATGGAGCTGCTGTTTCCACCCAAGTGCGTGCTGTGCCGGCAGCTGCTGAAAAAGGGGGAAATTGACCTGTGCAGGGCCTGCCGCATGGAGACCCCGGAGTATCCAAATCGTAAAATTAAGCTGCAATTTCTTGACAGCTTCGCCGCGGTCTGGTACTATGAAGGGAACGTGAGGAGCAGTCTCCTACGTTATAAGTTCCGAAACGCCCGCGCTTACAGCGTTTCTTACGGCAGAATCCTCGCCATGAAGCTGCTTGCGCAGTACCCCAATGGCTTTGACGTTCTGACCTGGGTACCTGTCAGCCCCCTGCGTAAACTGCGCCGGGGCTACGATCAGGTGGAGCTGCTGGCAAAGGCCGTGGGGAAAGAGCTGGGTATGCCCCCGGTTCCCACATTAAAAAAGATTCGCAACAACCGCCCCCAATCCCGTCTGAAAGACCCGGCGGCCCGGAAGGCCAACGTGCTGGGCGCGTACCGCCTTCTGGACGGTGCGGAAGTCCGGGGAAAACGGGTTCTGCTGCTGGACGACATTCTCACCACCGGCGCCACTGCCGGAGAATGCGCCCGGGTCTTGCTCAGCGCCGGGGCGAGGGAAGTACATTGTGCCGCGATTGCGGCTGCACGAAAGTAAAGGTGTCGCTATGTCTCTGTTTTCTATGTTTTCCAACGATCTGGGCGTGGATTTGGGCACGTCCAATGTTCTGATTTACGCCGACGGCAAGGGCCTGGTTGTCCGGGAGCCGTCGGTGGTGGCGGTGGATAAGAACACCGGCAAGATTTTACAGGTGGGCGCCGCCGCCCGGAATATGCTGGGCCGTACCCCCGGCAACGTGGTTGCCATGCACCCGCTGAAGGACGGCATCGTGTCCGACCACGAAATGACCGTCAAAATGCTTCAGGAAATGTTCAAGACCGCCACCAAAGCGGGCCTGTTCACCCCCAAGCCCCGGGTGGTTGTGTCTGTCCCCTCCGGTGTGTCCGAAGTCGAGGAGCGCAGCGTCATCAACGCCGCCATCGAGGCCGGCGCCCGCCGGGTGTTCCTGATCGAGGAGCCGCTGGCGGCGGGTCTGGGAGCGGGCCTGGATATCCGCGGGGCAAGCGGTCACATGGTGGTGGACATCGGCGGCGGCACCACGGACATCGCGGTGCTGAGCATGAACGGCGTTGCCGTGTCCTCCTCCCTGAAAATCGCGGGCAACTACTTTGATGAGATGATCGCCCGGTATGTCCGCCGTCAGCACGGCGTAGTCATCGGACAGGTCACCGCCGAAAGCGTGAAGATTCAGATTGGTCAGGTCTACCCCCGGGACGAGGAACGCAGCATGAACATCAAGGGCCGGGACTTCAAAACCGGTATGCCCAAGATGGTCACCCTGACCTCCACGGAGATTTACGAGGTGCTGCGCCGCCCTGCTCGGCAGATTGCCGACGAGGTGCTGGCGGTGCTGGAGGAGACCAGCCCGGAGCTGGTGAGCGATGTGTCGGAAAACGGCATCACCATTACCGGCGGATGCGGCCAGCTGTGGGGTATGGATTTGCTTCTCATGGAGCGCACCGGCATCGCCTGCATTCTGGCGGACGACCCGGACTCCTGCACCGCCTACGGCGCGGGCAAGAGCCTGGCCTGGATTAACAATATGCAGGAAGGCCCCATCAACATCGCCCGCCGCCGGGCCATGCGGGGCTGATTTGACAATAGTAATACCGGCTTTGTCCCGAATTGGGCGAAGCCGGTTATTTGTTAAGTGGGGGAAAGCACAATTTACCTAATTTACAGTACCTGAGAACGATACCGAGCAATACCCAATGGTGTAACGATACCACATCAGCCGTGCACGCATTGTCTGCGGCGACTCGCCGCTTAAGAAAATCCTAAGCTTCTTAAGAAAATCATAAGGTGCCCGTTGGTTGACAAACCAGATTTTGGAAGATATGATGAACAAAAAGGAAAGGATGTGTTTTGCATGAAGAAGCTTTTCACGGTACTATTCACGCTGGCGCTGGTGCTTTCGCTGGCGGCCTGCTCTCAGGACGCTGCCGGGGAGACCACCGTCATTGCTACAGCGTTGCCTGACGAAACCACAGCTGTGACGGTGCCTTATCAGGACGGCGTGTATACCGTGTCCACGGTGGACGAATTTATCGCCGCCATTGGCCCCGACCGGGAGATTCGGCTGGAACCGGGCACCTATGATTTGTCCACCGCCAGCACCTACGCCGGGGATACGGGCAACGAATGGTGCTTCTGGGATGAGGTGTATGACGGCTACGAGCTGGTGATTCAGCTTACCAACAATCTCACCATCACCGGCGGGGGAAAGGGCGTGACCATTCTCTCTGCCGCCCCCCGGTATGCCCAGGTGCTGCGGCTGAATAGCTGTAGGAATGTCTCCATGACGGGCTTCACCGCCGGACACACCAAAGAGCCCGGCGCCTGCGTGGGCGGCGTGATCTGTCTGGAATATGACAGAGGCGTTTCCATCCGGGACGTTGGGCTGTACGGCTGCGGCGTGACAGGCGTGAGCGCGGATAACTGCACCGATTTGACCGTTGCCAACAGCGATATCTATGAGTGTTCCTACAACGGCATTCAGGTGCTGAACAGTACCGGCGTGAATGTGGTCAACTGCCGACTCTACGATCTGGGCAAAAACGAGGAATGGGAAGCCGACGCGATATTCTCTCTGGACAGCAGCTCGGACATCACCATTTCCGACTGCGAAATTTACGACAATCTGTCCCAATACTTTGTCAGAAGCTCCGGTGTGGATGAGGTTGTCTTGAAAAATAACGTCTTCCAGGGCAACTGGGCGCAGGAAAGCGCCTTTGGCACATTTGGTGATTTTGTGACGCTGGACGGCAACACCTTTGAAGACTGCTGGGTCTACCGCTGGTTCTCGGACGGCTGCGGCGCGGTTGACCCGGAGGGCAACACCATTACCGAAGATACGCTGAACGGCCTGATTCCCGAGGAAACCGTTCCCGACGGGCCGAAAACTTCTGTCACTGTCACCAACGCCGATGAATTCCTTGCCGCCATCGGCCCCAATACGGAGATCGTCATTGACGCCGAGACCATCGATTTCAGCACCGCCAAGGACTACGGCGGCGGGCCGAAGAAGTATTACCGCTGGGAGGACATCTATGACGGCCCCGCCCTTGTGATCGCCGGGGCGGACAATCTGACCATCCGCAGCAAGGACGGAAAGACGAAAAACCACACCATCAACGCCGTGCCCCGCTACGCCAACGTCCTGACATTTGTGAACTGCGACAATCTGGTACTGTCCGGCTTCACGGCAGGCCATACAAAGGAACCGGGCGTCTGCGCCGGCGGTGTGCTGATGTTCCAGAACTGCACGATGGTCAGCGTTGACAACTGCGGCCTGTTCGGCTGCGGAATCTTAGGCGTTCAGGCGGAAGGCTGTACCAGCATCACCCTGCGCAAATGTGACATCTATGAGTGCAGTAATGGCGGCGTGTCCATGTCCGACACCACCGGCATCACCATCGAAAAGTGCACCTTCCGGGATTTGGGCGGCAACAACCTGATGCTCTACGGATGCAGCGACGTGACCGTGGACGGGGAGCCTATCAACGGGCAGAACTATAACGGAAGATAAATCAGTTGACAGTTATGGTAGAGGTGAAATCGTGGAGAATTTCTTGCTGGAATTATTGGATAAGCTCTGCGGGGCCGTTGTGTCATTGCCGCTGGTTTTGGTTTATATTTTCGTTTGTGACCGGGAGCGGGCAAAGCGGCGCTGGGGCTGGATGGTGCTGCTGACGCTTTACCTGAACGCCATGTACATCGTCATCGGCGTGCCGGGGGTGCAGTATATCTGCTGGGACCCAACCCTCAACCTGATTCCCTTTCAGGATTTCAGTGCCAGAAATATGGAGGGCATGGTCCTGAATGCAATTATGTTTGCGCCGCTGGGCTTTCTGCTCCCGGCCTACTTCGAGCGCTACCGCCACTGGGGCCGGACGCTGGCGGCGGGGTTCCTCACCTCCTTGACGGTGGAGTTGATCCAGCTCTTTACCTTCCGGGCCACGGATGTGGACGATCTGATTATGAATACGCTGGGCACCCTCGTGGGCTTCCTGCTGGCGAAGCTGGTTTTGCGCCGCAGAACCGCCGTGTACCGGGGGAAAAAGGACTGGCTGGAGCTGGTGATTGTCAACGGGATTGTCCTGCTGGTCATTGTGTTCATCCGGTACCCGCTGATGGAAGCCATGTTGAAACTGCTGAAGATATAGCTGCAAAAAATCGTACACCGTAGGGGCCGATGCCCACATCAGCCCCTACGACAGCAAAAACAAACAGCGTCCGTAGGGCGAAAGTCCTGTGGACGCTGTGTTTTTAATCGAGTTCCTCCATATCCAGCACATCGCCGTTTTGAGTCAGCTGCTCCAGAATGCCGTCGCGCAGGCGGTAGCCCTCGCCGCACAGCAGCAGCCCATCGTCATCCTGATAGAAGTAGCTGCCATCGGGCAGGGCGAAGAAGGTGTTGCCCATGCTGTCGGCGTAGGTGATGTCCTCAAACAGCCGCAGGCCGTCCAGAAGATTGTCCTTCACCTTCTGGTAGTGGGGCAGGATGTTCACATCCGTCAGCCCCAGGCCCTCTGCCCACCGGGGAAAGTCCGGACTGGATTCGCCCTCCTCTTCAGGCTGGACGTAGACGCAGTCTGCGCAGTTCATGCTGCCCGCGCTGATGCCAACCACCACGCCGTCAAAGCGTTCCATAAGCCCCCGCAGGCCGATTTCCTGAAAGAAGGCGTTCTGAGTGGGAACGTGCCCGCCGGACAGCAGAATCAAATCACTGCCTGCAATCAAAGCTTCTGCATCTTCCGCGTTGAAGCCGTCGAGGATGTGGTAGGACTGAAAGGGCATCCCCGCCTCGGAGAAAGCGCCTGTGGTGTCCGCGGCAAAGCGGCAGGTATCTTCCCGGTTATCGGGATCAGCGGCAATGAACAGCGCCCGGGGGCAGGGGGGAAGCACCCCGCGGATGCGGTCAATAAAATCATTGTCGTTACTTAAGATAGCCCGGTCGGCGTCATTTACATAAGGGCTGCTGGTGACAAACAAAACCATGGGTTATTTCTCCTTAGGAATGGTAAAGCCGGGAAAGTATTCCTCCACAAAGTCCACCTTCTCCACCTGAAAGGACTTGCCGTTCAGGTTTTCCAGAGAACCGGCATCCGTGGTGAAACAGAAGGTCAATTTATAGGAGTACAGCGCCTGATAATTCCGGTCAAAGCGCTTGTCCAGTTTGCCGTACTTGCCATCCCCCAGCAGGGGATGCCCGGCGTGGGCAAACTGGGCGCGAATCTGATGGGTTCTGCCGGTAATCAGCTCGCACTCCACCAAAGACAGGCCGTTCCGGCTGGTCAGGGTGCGGTAGTTGGTCTGGCAGGTTTTGGCCCCGGGCTGGGGGCTGTCGGTGACGAAGACCCGGTTCTTTTTCGCGTCCTTGAACAGATACCCCTTTAACTGCCCGTCCTTGGGCTTTGGCGTGCCCTCCACAATGGCGAGGTACCGCTTGTCCAGCTCCCGATCCTTGATTTTCTGGTTCATCACCCGCAGGGCCTCGGCGGTCTTCGCCGCGATGACGATGCCGCCGGTGTTCCGGTCGATGCGGTTGCACAGGGCGGGGGTGAAGGCGTTTTCCTCCCGGGGCCGCCACTCCCGCTTCTGGTAGAGATAGGACTGAATGTGGTCGATGAGGGTTCTTCCGTACTCCGCCCCGTCGTGGGGGTGCACCGCAAGGCCGGGGCGCTTATCAACCAAAAGAATGTTCTCGTCCTCGTAGACGATGTTCAGCTTCGGGGAAGCCACGGTCAGGTAGGCGTTGTCCTCCCGGGGCTTGTCGAAGAATTCGTCGTTGATATACAACTGCAAAACGTCCCCGGCGTTTAACCGGGTGTCCCGGTCGATGCGCTTTCCGTTACACTTGATGCGCTTGAGCCGGATATATTTTTGAGCCAGCGAAGCGGGCAGCAGGGGAACGGCCTTGGCTAGAAAGCGGTCCAGCCGCTGCCCCGCGTCGTTGGGGCCGATGGTAAATTCCTTCATTAAACCTTCCCTATATTCTCGTCAAAGTGGCGGTTGATCTGCTCGGTGAATTCCAGCGCCGCGTTGTAGCCCATCTTTTTCTGACGGTTGTTCATGGCGGCGACCTCCAGAATTACGGCAAGGTTTCGTCCGGGGGTGATGGGGATGGTGTTCATGGGCACCTTAACGCCCAGAATTTCCGTATAATGCTCCTCCAGACCCAGCCGGTCGTAGGCCTCCTGAGTATTCCAGGGGACGATGTTCATCACCAGATTGATCTCGTTTTCCAGCTTGACGGAGCCCATACCGAACAGCTTCGCCACGTTGATGATGCCGATGCCCCGCAGCTCCACATAGTTGCGGATGAGCGCGGGGGCGGTGCCCATGAGGGTGCCGGCGGAGACCTTGCGAATTTCCACCGCGTCATCGGCGATGAGCCGGTGGCCCCGCTTGAGAAGCTCCACGGCGCACTCGGATTTGCCGATACCGCTGTCGCCGGTCAGGAGGATGCCCTCGCCGTAGACCTCCACCAGAACGCCGTGGCGGGTGACCCGGGGGGCCAGAGCGGTTTTCAGGTAGGCGATGATGGAGGAGACGATGGCGCTGGTGGCATCCTTGGAGAGCAATATGGTGATATTGTGCTTTTTTGCCATTTCCAGCATTTCGGGATGGGGCTGGATGCCCCGGGCAATGAGCAGGGCGGGGAATTTGTAGGAGAACAGCCGGTCAAAGATGGCACTGCGGTTGGCGGGGGTCAGCTTGCCCACATAGCTCATCTCCACATTGCCCATAACCTGCAGGCGCATGGGTTCGTAGTGGTCGAAGAAGCCCGCCAGCTGCAAGCCCGGCCGGGAGACGTCCTCCACCGTAATACGGATGGAGGCATAGTCCGAGGCGGCGTAGGCAATTTCCAGATGAAATTCGTCCACCAGTGTTTTCAGCGGTACGGAATAGGTATCGATCATGGTTCCACCCCAAAACGTGAAGATTCTTGCCCCCATTATAGCCGCGGCCCGCAGGAATATCAACCCATTTTCAAAAAAACGAAAAATTTTGAAAAAAGTGCTTGCATTTTACGGGAAAGTCTGGTATCATATTCAAGCGCTTGTGATAGGCGTAGTTTGTTGAGTAAACATCCGGATGGGAGGTGCAATAAATGGCGAAGTGTGATTTTTGTGGCAAGGGCGTAACCTTCGGTATCAAGGTCTCCCACTCCCACAGACGTGCCAATCGTGCATGGAAGCCCAACGTTAAGCGCGTTAAGGCTGTCGTTAACGGAACTCCCTGCCATGTGTACGCTTGTACCAGATGCCTCCGCTCCAATAAGGTCGGGCGCGCCATCTGATTTCTATGGCATATAAAATACGCTGCTGATTTTCAGCAGCGTTTTTTATTTTCGTGTCGAGGGAACTGAGAAGGCAGCGATAAATTGTAATTTGTGGGGTTACTGCGTAGGGCGGGGTCATGACCCCGCCCTACGGTACTGGGTAACGAAACCGAGCGGTACCCAATAGCGTTTCGATTATACTCCACCCGTGCACGCATTGCCCGCGGGGGCACCCCGCCAGAACAGCCCACCGGATTTCCGGTGGGCTGTTGTGATGCTTACGGCTTCTTATAGCCGCACTTGGGGCAGACGCCTTTCTCATTCAACGCGATGCCGCACAGGGGGCAGCGGTCGATCTGCTTGCCGGGGGTGTACTCCTGGGAGGCAGCGTTGACGCCGCTGGTGAAGGTGAGCTTGGCAATGTTCAGCTTATCCTTCAGAAGGTCATAGACAATCTTGATCATGCCTTCTACGGTCATGGTCTCCTTGGTGACTACCAGACGGCACTCAGGATAGGCAGTGGCCAGCTCGGTCTGGAAGGCGGGGCCTTTCATCTTGTTGGTGGGCGCGCCGTTGCGGATGCCCTGAGCCTCGTAGACAGACAGAATGGCGGGCAGCAGGGGATCATCCTCCCGGAGAATCAGGGCGTGGTCAAAGTTTTTCAGAACCTCCCAGGCGGTCTTCTGAATCTCGTTGCAGGGGAAAACCATATTGACACCGGGCTCCACAGTGTCCTCAACCTCGATGGTCAGAACGCCGGTATGACCGTGGAGGTACTGTGCTTCGCCCTTGAATCCATAGAATCGATGTGCGTACTGCAGGTCCAACGTGGTAATGCTTCTCATAAATGTACTCCTTTACAGCTATATTTACGGGTATGCGCGCCCGTATTCGCCCAAATTATTCACCCTTCCGGCATTCCGGGCAGATACCCCGGAACAGGATATCGTAGCCGGTGAAGGCAAAGCCATGGGAATCGCGAATTCCCTTTTCCAGACCGGGTACATAGTCCATGTCCACGTCAAACACCCGCCCGCATTTTTCGCAGCGGACATGGCAGTGGTCGTGGCAGCGGTGATCAAAGCGATCCGCCCCTCCCGGAATTTCCATTTTGCGTATTTCCCCCATTTCCGACAGCAGATTCAGATTCCGATAGACCGTGGCTTTGCTGACAGTGGGGTGCTCTTTTACGATCGCCTCATAGACCTCATCCGCGGTAGCGTGACATTGAAGGGTGTTGACCGCTTCCAAAACCAGAGCACGCTGAATCGTATTGCGGTTTTTCATTATAATCATCCTTAACAATTTCTTATCTTTATTGATATTATATATTAATAAGGATTAATTGTCAATAGTGAATTGAAAAGAAGCTGCCTCTTCCGAGGCAGCTTTGCTATTTCTGCTTGACGCTGGTGCCCATGACGTCGGAGATTTCCGTGACGGTGATGAAGGCGGCAGGGTCGATGGTGGTGACCAGGTGCTTGACCTTGGGAATCTGGAAGCGGTTCACCACAAAATAGATGACGCACTTCTCGGCGCCGGAAAAATAGCCCCGCGCGCTGATCTGGGTAATGCCCCGGCCGAATTCCTCCGACAGGGCCTGGCAGATTTCCTCCTCCCGCACGGTCACAATCATCACGGATTTGGCCTTGTCCATACCTTCCACAATGAAGTCGATGGTTTTGTTGCCCACAAAGTAGGTGAGGATGGAGTACAGCGGCAGAATCCAGCTCTGGAAAATCACGCCGATAAAGAGATACAGAACCACGTTGTAGATCATCACGAAGGAGCCGACGGTCAGGCCCAGTCTCTTTGCGAAGGTCACGCCCAGCACCTCCATGCCGTCGATGGCACCGCCTAACCGGATGGTCAGGCCGCTGCCGGCTCCGGACACCAGTCCGCCGAAAATGGCGCACAGCAGCAGATCCTGCCCGGCAAAGGGGGAAGCTGCGGATACATCCACCGGCAGAATGTTCGTGATGACAAAGGACGCGGCGGAGTACACCAGCACCGCCCAGATGGAGTACACCGTAAAGCACCAGCCCTGCTTTTTCAGGCCGAACAGGAACAGGGGCACGTTGAGAATCACAAGAAACACAGACAGGGTGTACTGGGGCGGCGTGGCCTGCCAAAGCAGCATGGCGGTGCCGGACATACCGCTGTCGTACAGGTTCACCGGGGCTAAGAACATGGTGACACCTACGGCGTTGATGCAGCCCGCGCAGATGAGCAGCAGAAAATTCTGCCAGCGGAGCATTTTCAGTTCATCCAGTCCCATTCGCCTGCACAGATGGCCCAGTTTTGAGAAAAGCTCCCGGATGGGCGGGAGCTTTTTTGCGTTGGTTTTCTTCACAATTACAACCAGCCGGGGTTCTCAGACTCAGATTTGCGCTGACGGGTCAGCAGGGCCTGCACGGCCTGACGGACATCCGCACCCTCGTAGAGAACCTTGTAGGCTGCCTCGGTGATGGGCATGTCGATGCCCTTGGCCTTGCCCAGCTCGTAGGCGGACTTGGCGGCGTAGTAGCCCTCTACCACCGCGCCCACTTCCTCCATGGCGGTCTGCACATCCTTGCCCTGACCGATCAGGATACCCGCCCGGCGGTTCCGGGAGTGCATGGAGGTGCAGGTGACGATCAGGTCGCCCACGCCCGCAAGACCGGTGAAGGTCTCCTTTTTCGCGCCCATGGCAACGCCCAGCCGGGCGGTTTCGGTGAGGCCCCGGGTCATCAGCATGGCCTTGGTATTGTCGCCAAAGCCTAACCCGTCGGTGATGCCGGCGCACAGGGCGATGACATTTTTCAAAGCAGCGCCCAGCTCCGCACCCACAGGGTCCGCGCTGGTGTACACCCGGAGGGTGTCGGACATGAAGGCGTCCTGCACAAATTCCGCCTTTTCCTGATCGGCGGAGGCGGACAGCAGGCCGGTGGGCACGTCGATGGACACTTCCTCGGCGTGGCTGGGGCCGGTGAGCACCACCACGTCCTTGCCGGTCTCCTGAGAGACGACCTCGCTCATGCGCAGATGGGTGCCGGCTTCCAGACCCTTGGTGACGGACACCACGATGGCGTCCTCGTCGATGTAAGGGGCCACGCCGCGGCTGACACTGCGCAGGGGGAAGGAGGGGCTGGCCATGACCACCAGCTTTGCCCCCACGGCGCAGGCGTAGTCGCCGCTGATTTTCAGGCCCTCGGGCAGCACGGCGCCCGGGAGCCTCGGGTTGCGGCGGGTGGCTTCCATCTCGGGAACCAGGCTTTTGTCGTAGGTCCACATGGTTACATCGTGACCGTTCTTACACAGGCGGATGGCGAGGGCGGTGCCCCATGCGCCGTTTCCGATGACGGCAGTCTTCATTGCTTTTTTCCTTTCCCTAACAGATTGGTTTTCCGTTCCTCGCCCTTCATCAGGCGGAGAATGTTGCCCCGGTGCATCCACACAATCAATCCGCTTAAGCCCAAGCCCGCCGCGATGGGAAACCAGCCCTCGCCCCAGTGGACGAAGGCGTAGATGGGGCCGAAAGCGCCGGAGGACAGGATGCTGCCCAGAGAAACGTATTTGGTCAGCGCGTAGGCAACAAGGAAAATGCCGAACACAAACAGACCGATGCGCCAGTCCATCATCAGCGCCACAGTGACGCCGCTTAAGACGCCCTTGCCGCCTTTAAAGCCCAGCAGGGCAGGAAAGTCGTGGCCTAAAATTACGAACAGGCCGCCCAGGGCCACGCCGTCGGCGTAATGTCCGAAGCGTTTCAGCAGCAGGCCGCCAAGCAGGCAGGCCGCCACGGCCTTGCCCACGTCGATGAGAATGACGAATACGGAGGTATGGGCGCCGTAATTGCGGGTGAAGTTGGTCAGCCCCGCGTTGCCGCTGCCCTTGGTGCGCACGTCCTCATGGGCGACAATGCGGCTGATGACCACCGCGCCGTTGAGGTTGCCCAGCAGGTAGGCAGCCACGGCAGTCATTACAATGGAAAGTATCATTTACTGCTCCTCCTTGTCGCCCTTTTGCCGGATGGTGATGCGGATGGGAGTGCCCTGCAGGCCGAAGACCTCCCGAATCTGATTCTCCAGATACCGCTGGTAGGAGAAGTGGAAGAGCCTTGCGTCGTTGCAGAAAATGACGAAGTGGGGCGGCTTGGAGCTGGCCTGCGTCATATAGTAGATTTTCAGCCGGCGGCCCTTGTCCGTAGGCGGCTGTACCCGGGCGGTGGCATCAGCCAGCACGCTGTTCAGCGCGCCGGTGGTGATGCGCATGGTGTTCTGGGCGTAGACATCCTGAATCAGCTGGAACAGCTTGTCTACCCTTGCGCCGGTGAGGGCGGAGATGAACAGCACCGGGGCGTAGAGCATATAGCTTAAACCTTGACGAACCTTGGCTTCCATGTCCCGCATGGTGTTGGTTTCCTTGTCCGCCACCGCGTCCCACTTGTTCACCACGATGATGGCGGCTTTCCCGGCTTCGTGTACCAGTCCCGCGATTTTGGTGTCCTGCTCCGTTACGCCGTCATTGGCGTCAATGAGAATCAGGCACACGTCCGCCCGGTCAATGGCGCTGATGGAGCGCATATTGGAATATTTTTCGATGGCGTCGTCCACCTTGCTTTTCCGGCGCATACCGGCGGTGTCGATGAAGCAGTATTTCCCGGTTTCGTTCTCAAAGTAAGAATCGATGGCGTCCCGGGTGGTGCCTGCCACGTTGGAGACAATGACCCGCTCCTCGCCCAGAATCCGGTTGAGCAGGCTGGACTTGCCCACATTGGGTTTGCCCACGATGGCGACTTTAATCACGTCGCTGTCTTCCTCTTCTTCGTCGGCTTCGGGTATATTTTCCAGCACCCAGTCCAGTAAATCGCCGGTGCCGTGACCGTGGATGGCGGAGGTCTCGAACAAATCGCCGATGCCGAGGGAATAGAACTCAAAGGCGTCGGCATTGACCGGCCCGATGGAGTCACACTTGTTGACTGCCAGCGCCACGGGCTTGCCGGATTTGCGCAGCATGGTGGCAACGTCCTGATCGGCGGCGGTGACGCCGCTGCGGACATCGGCGACCATAATGATGGCGTCCGCCAGCTCGATGCCGATTTCCGCCTGACGGCGCATGAATTTCAGCATATCGCTGTCGGTATCCGGCTCAATGCCGCCGGTGTCCACCAGCGAAAAGCGCCGTCCGCACCATTCGCAGTCGCCGTAAATCCGGTCACGGGTGACGCCGGGGGTGTCCTCCACGATGGAGGTACGCTGCCCGGTGAGCTTATTAAACAGCATGGACTTTCCCACATTGGGCCGTCCGACGATGGCTACCAGTGGTTTTGCCATGACAACACTTCCTTTCTAAAAGGGGTCAATTTATTATGGCACAGTTTGGCGGTAAAAGCAACGGGTATTTTTGAGTGTGGAGAGTGAAGAGTGGAGAGCGAGGAGTGAGGAGTGTGGAGTGGCGGTGTCGCCTTCGGTGATTAAATCATCCGCGAAGCGGATACCATCACTCAACTCTCAACTCTCCACCCTTCACACTCAAAAAAGGAAAAAGAGGAAGACGAAACCGCCTTCCTCTGCATTTCCGCGTGTCTTACTCAGCCTCGACAGCCAGAACCTGACGGCCGTTGTAGGTACCGCAAGCCTTGCAGGCTCTGTGGGGCATTACGGGCTCACCGCACTTGGGGCAAACCGCAACGCTGGGAGCGGACAGCTTCCAGTTGGAGCCACGGCGCTTATCGCGGCGGGCCTTGGACACTTTACACTTAGGGACAGCCATGGTGACACCTCCTTGGTCAAACTGCTTGTCACAGCATAATTGGACTTACTTCTCAAGAAGCTGCTTCAAAGCAGCAAATCGGGGATCGAGCTCCTTCTGGCAATTGCAGGGACCGTCGTTGAGGTTTTTGCCGCATCGGTGGCACAGCCCACGGCAGTCCTCCTTGCACAGCAGCTTGGAATCCAGATTCAGGACAAAAACCGTCCGCACAATGTCATCCAGATCGGCGCTGTCTCCCTCCAGAGGGAATACCCATTCGTCTTCGTTCTCTTCGTCTGCCAGCTCCGTCACCAGCACCACGTTGATGGGAAAGCGGATTTCCCGGTCAAAGGGACTGGCGCAGCGGTCGCAGGTACCGTGGATGGTGGTGGTGAGTTCCCCCTCCATCATGAGGACGCCTGCGGTGTTGCGCACCGTGCCGGAAGCCACAACCGGCTCCGTCACGGGGTAGCTGACACCATAGCAAAGATCACTCAGATCAACGCTGACGGAAAAAGGGAGGGACGCCCCGGGGCAGTCAATGATCTTCGAAAGCCCTAACAGCATACTTTTCCCCCTTCTCATGGTCATGCCTAGATATTATATAGGCTTTGTCTTCATTTGTCAAATGTTATTTTCAGAAAAATGGGGAAAACATGTCATGGTTCGTTCATTCACTATATTGTTCTTTAGCTTACTAAGAAAGCATGTCATTGCGAGCCAGCGCGCACGCTGGCGTGGCAATCCGTATTCCATTTTGCACTCTGATGACGCATTTTCCAAAAAGGGAGAACGGATTGCCACGTCGGGCTTCGCCCTCCTCGCAATGACACCTAAATCAACAATGTTCTCCTTTCTCCCATCAAAAGAAGGCAATCCGGCTCCCGGGATGGGAGCCGGACATTTTTTGCGATTCCTTATGCGAACAGGTCTCTGGCAGCGCGGAAGGCGATGTGCTCGTAGCCGTCGCCGAAGAAGTAGGTGACCAGCTCCTGCTCCAGCAGCGCAGGCTCGCCGATAATCTTGGCGATCTGGGCATCAGACAGGTGCTGTTTCAGGAAGCCCAGCATATCCGCCAGATCCTCCTCGGACAGCTTGCCGACGGTGGCCACCCGGATATCGTTGTCGGTAACCTCGATAATCCGGAACAGCAGATTGCCCCGACGGACATAGGCGCCGACCTTCACCTGATCCGCGGACAGGCTGGTGGGGATGCTGTTCTGCACGGTCTTGGCCTCCGGTTCATCGGAAGCGGGCTTGACAATCTTCTTCCACAGGATTTGCAGCCAGGTTGGGGCGTTCATGAAGTAGTTTTTGGTTTCTGTTTCTGTAATCGCGGTGTTCTCGCCATTTTTCCGGCTGTAGGCGGTATAGCCCGTCATTTTGTAGCCGTCGCGCTTGATGCCGCTGGCGATTTCATCCAGATTTCTCTTGTCGCCCTTTACTACAAAGCTTTCAATGCTGTTCAGCTTTTCTACGCTGTCGCCCCAGGACAGACCGTAGTAGGTTTTCTCCGTATCTGACGTTTTATCGACCACGGTGCCGAAGTTTGTGCCTACCCCATCCACGTTGGGTTTCTCTTCGGGGGCAGCCGCATCCCCATTGTCATTGCTCCTTGCTGCAATCTCACCAGGGTTGTAATTATTCACAACACCATCAATGGCGTTGGTTTCCACAGTGCCGTAGTTGGAAGCAACCTTACCGTTGTTGGTGCCAACGGTGGCGTTCTCACCATTGATCGTGACCGTGTCATTGTTGATACCGATGGTGCCGTTGTTGGAAGCAACCGTACCATTGTTGGTTCCAATGGTGGCACCATTTTGGTTGAAAGCGACCGACTTATTGTTGATACCGATGGTGGCACCATTTTGGTTGAAAGTGACCGTGCCATTGTTGATACCGATGGTGCCGTAGTTGCCGGTATTGGGCATGGGCTTGTAGTCCTCGTTATAAATGCCCACAGTGCCATTGTTGATTTCGATTTTACCGGTAGCGGTATTGGTTCCCACGGTGCCGTTTTCGTTGTTGCTAATGACAGTACCGCAGTTGGCGTCAATGGCGTAGTTATTGCCGCTGCCGGGTACTACCTGCCCATCCTCTTTTTTGCCGACGGTGCCGTAGTTAGTCTTAACCTCGCCACCATCACCATTGGTTTCCACGGTGCCGCCGGAGTTGTTGTTATATACCGTGCCGGTATTATTGGTCACAAGGCCGTCGTTGTTCACCACGATGCCTTTGGGTTTGTTGTTCACAACGGTGGCACCAGCATGGTTGTTCTCCACGGTGTCTTTGCGGTCGCCGGCGCCACCATTATTGACAACCGTGCCGTAATTTTCTTTGATACTTACTGGTAATGGAGACTGCTCCGACCCCCAAGTATTATTGGTTACCGTGCCATAGTTGGTTACATTTTGGGCCTCGATGTAGTTAAATTCTTGACCCTCCTCAATTTTACCGTCGGTCTGATCAAACGTACCCTCCGCCAACGCGGTCATGGGCAGCAGGCTCACCATCAGCAGCAGTGCCAGAACACTGGCTACCATTCGTTTCATTTTCATAATTGCAGTCTCCTTCCTTGTTTTGGCCCGCGCCCGGCGGGCAGGTTGCGGGGCATCGGGATGCCTCCAAGAGATGGCCCGTCCCGCCGCGATTCCGTTACACCGTTATTGTAGCAGACAACGTGGATGCTGTCACTACCCGTTTGGAGACAAAAATGGGTAGTTTTTTATTTGGACACGAAAGAATTTAGCGAATTAGCATGTCATTGCGAGGAGGGTGAAGCCCGACGTGGCAATCCGTTCCCCTTCTCACGTTCCGATAACGTACCTGCTGCGAAAAGGAGTACGGATTGCCACGCCAGGAAAGCGGACTGGCTCGCAATGACATGTTTTCTTAGTCAGCAATAGAACAATTAAGCGAACCAATGCCACTTCCTGTCTCCACTCTCCACTCTTCACTCTCCACACGCGTTCTAAATCCTCTTCCCCGGACATACCCTGTGGTAAACCCATGGCAGGAGCCATCCTCCTGCCGGTAAAGGAGGCTGGCTATGGAGAATATTTACGCGGATATCGCCGCCCGAACCGGGGGCAATATCTACATTGGGGTGGTGGGGCCGGTGCGCACAGGCAAGTCCACCTTAGTCAAGCGAATCATGGAAGCGCTGGTGATTCCCGGCATTTCCGACCCTTACCGCAAGGAACGGGCACGGGATGAGCTGCCCCAGAGCGGCTCCGGAAAGACCATCATGACCACAGAGCCGAAGTTTGTCCCCGAGGAGGCGGTGGAAATCTGCCCCGACGGCGCTACCCGTCTGCGGGTGCGGCTCATCGATTCCGTGGGCTACATGATTCCCGGGGCTGTGGGTGCCGAGGAAGAGGGCGTGCCCCGGATGGTGACGACCCCGTGGTATGACGAGGAAATCCCCATGACCCAGGCGGCGGAGCTGGGCACGAAAAAGGTCATGGCCGATCACAGTTCCATCGGCCTTGTGGTCACCACCGACGGCACCATTACCGACATCCCCCGGGAGGACTATGTGGAGGCCGAACGCCGGGCCATCACCGATATGCGCCGGACGGGAAAGCCCTTCCTCGTGGTCATCAACTCCCGGAATCCCGAGGGGCAGGCAGCCCAGGACACCGCCCGGTACATCCGGGAGCAGTTCGGGGTGGAGCCGATGGTGGTGGACGGCCAGACGCTGGACGCCGAGGGCATCGGAAGAATGCTGCGCTCGCTGCTGTATACCTTCCCCATGGCGGAGCTGCGGGTGTATCTGCCCCGGTGGCTGGACGCTCTCGAAAAGAACCACCCGGTGAAGGAAAGCCTGTATCAGGCCCTTTTGCAGCAGGCCGGGCAGATTCAGAATCTGGGGCAGGCCCAGACTGCGCTGGCGCCGCTGGAGGAGCTGCCGGAGGTGCAGAGCTATACACTGCGGGGCATCGATCTGGCGGAGGGCATTGTCAGTGTGGCAATCGCCCTGCCGGAGACACTGTATTATGAGATTCTCAGCAGCAAGGCCGGGGTGCCCATTGAAAGCGACGCCCAGCTGCTGGCCCTTCTCATGGAGCTGGCGCAGGTCAAGCAGGAGTACGACAAAATCTCCGACGCGCTGGCCTCCGTCAAGGCCACGGGCTACGGCGTGGTCATGCCTGCCGCCGGGGAGATGAAGCTGGAAAAGCCGGAGGTCATCCGCAAGGGCGGGGCCTTCGGGGTAAAGCTGAAGGCCGGGGCGCCGTCGATTCACATGGTGCGGGTGGACATCGACACGGAGATCAGTCCCATGGTGGGCGACGAAAAGCAGTCCCGGGACCTCATCGACCGGCTGACGGGGGAGGACCCGGAAAAACTCTGGCAGAGCAATATTTTCGGCAAATCCGTCTACGACATGATTCAGGAGGGCCTGACGGCAAAGCTGGTGCAGCTGCCGGAGGAGGTAAGAGTCAAATTCCGCAGCACCCTGACGAGAATCGTCAACGAGGGCGCAACAGGGCTCATCTGCCTGATTCTCTGATTTTTCTTGACTTTCCAGGTTTTCCGAAATAGAATAGAAGAAAAACCGGGAGGGAACGATTATGTCCATCAACATTGAATGTCTGTGGAAGGACCGGAAACGCCATCTGGGTCTGCCGCTGAGCTTCACCCGTTACAGTCTGTCCGACGACCGGCTGTTCGTCTCCGAGGGCTTTCTGAACATCAAAGACGACGAGGTGCTTCTGTACCGGGTCCGGGACATCGACACCCAGCGCAGCCTGTGGCAGCGTCTGTTCGGGGTGGGCACCGTCACGGTGATGTCCTCCGACAAGACCATGCCCACGCTGGTGCTGAAAAACATCAAAGACCCCCTGTTCGTCAAGGAGCTGATCCACAAGCAGGTGGAGGAGATGAAGATTCAGCGCCGGGTTCGCTTCGGCGAGATCATGACCACCGACGCCGACGGGGATGGGGAACCGGACGACGATATGGACAACTGAGCAAAGCGGCTCCGCAGAAAAAGCGGGGCCGCTTTTGTAATGCAGAATGATGAATGCAAAATAAAGCATTCCAAATGTCTGAGCAGTACCGGTCGAGGGGCCCAAAGGATGTGCGATGATCATCCAGCGTCCGTAACGCATTGTCAGCGGCGACTCGCCGCAAAAAATTCACATTCTTTCGCTTTACCCCGGCAGAAAAACGTGGTAAACTAGAAGGCAAACACTGACATTTCTGGAGGAACCTCATGAGACTTAAGGCACGCACGCAATGGAATTACCCGGCGCTGGGCTTTGCCATCCCCTGTGTGGGCATGCTGTTTGTCATGCTCATCAGCCACTACGCGCCCTTTGGCAAGTATTCCATGCTGTATTCCGATATGTACCACCAGTATTACCCCTTCTTTGTGGCCTTCCGCAACGCGCTGCGAAGTGGGAGCGGCTTGCTGTACACCTGGAGCGTAGGGCTGGGCATGGACTATCTGGGGCTGATTGCCTATTACCTGGCGTCGCCCCTGAACCTTGTGAGCGTGCTGCTGCCGGAAAAATGGCTCCTCGGCTATTTTTCTCTGCTGGTGCCCATTAAGCTGGGCCTTGCGGGATTGTTCTTTTCCCTGTTTCTGAAAGAGGTTTTTCACAAGGACGACTTGTCCATCGCCCTGTTCGGCGGCCTGTACGGCCTGTGTGCCTGGGCACTGGGCTATCAGTGGAACGTCATGTGGCTGGACACCTTCGCCCTGCTTCCTCTGGTGGTGCTGGGCGAAGTGAAGCTGCTGCGGGATAAAAAGGTGGTTCTTTACACGGTGAGCCTGTTCTTCTCCGTGTTTTCCAACTACTATATCGGCCTGTTCACCTGCTTTTTTGTATTTTTCCTGTTCTTTATCTATGAAATCTGCCGCTGGGGCGGATGGAAGAAATTCTTCTGCGATTTTCTGCGCATCGGACTGTTTTCCACCATCGCCATCGGCATGACGGCGATTCTGACCGTTCCGGCCCTGTTCGCTCTGGGGACTACCCAGTCCAGCGTGAACAAATTCCCCACCTCCTTCCGGCTGAACATCGCCAAGGAGCACACCTTCTTAGGCCTGCTGGACGCCATGCGGCAGGTGGCGGGCAATATGGGCGGCAGTCTGGAGCCGACCTTCAAGGAGGGACTGCCCAACGTCTACTGCGGCATTATCAGTGTGTTTTTGATGATGCTGTACCTGCTTGCCCGGCAGGTGAAGACCCGGGATAAGGTCTGCGCCGCAGTGCTGCTGACGTTCTTCAACGTCAGCTTCATTATCCGTCAGCTGGACTATATCTGGCACGGCTTCCACTTCACCAACATGATTCCCTACCGGTTCAGCTTTCTGTACAGCTTTGTGGTGCTGTATATGGCCTACCGGGCCTGGCTGCTGCGCAGGGAGTTTTCCACGAAGCAGATTCTGGCGGCGGCGCTGCTGGCAGCGGGGGTTCTGGCCTGCTCCAATGACCTGACCAAAACGGTGGAGCTTACCCTGTTCGGCGGAACAATGGAGTTTCCCCTGTACTTTGTCTACAATCTGGTGTTTCTGGTGCTGTACCTGCTGGCGATGCTGTCAGGAAATGCCATCGAGCCGATTCCCGAGGAAGCGGATCCAAAGGAAGCGGCCCGCATCCGGGCGGAAAACAACCGGCAGCGCCGGCGCTCCAGTGCTCTGGTGCTGACGGTGGTGTGCGTGGAGCTGATCGCCAATCTGATCTGCTTCGGCCTGTACTTTCCGGGCACCGGTATTTCCGACTATCCCAAGGGCACGGACAAAACGGCTTCGGTCATCCGCTACATGAAGGAGCGGGAGAAGAATAACCTCTGCTTCCGGGCGGAGACGACCCATTCCCAGACCCTGAACGATGGGGCTCTGAACAACTACAACGGCGTTTCCGCCTTCACCAGCTCCGCCAATGTGAAAACCACCCTGTTCATGCAGGCTCTGGGCTACGGCGCGAAGAATACCTACAACCGCTATCTGTTCGAGGAAAGCTCCCCGGTTTCCAACCTGTTCCTGAACCTGAAATATATGATCGAGCGGGACGGAAAGGATAAGCAGAGCACCTATTTTGCGGAAGTGAACCGGTTCGGTAATACCGTTCTGCTGGAAAATCAGGCGTATCTGCCCCTGGGGTTCCTGGCGGAGCGGTCGCTGGGACAGCTGGAATTTACCACCTCCGGCAACGCCTTCTCCTTCCAGAACGACCTGTTTGCCGCCGCTACGGGGGTAACGGGAGAGGTCTGGCACAAGCTGGATGGGGACAGCCTTCTGATTCATGGGGACGATGTGCAGATTTCCGAGGAAAACGGCAGCGGCTACTGCCGATATGTAAGCAATGCCGCCAAGTCTGACCTGACCTACAGCTTCACGGCGGACCGGGACGGCTTTGCCTGCATCCATCTGGATTTGCCTAAGCGCAATGAGTTCTATGTCAGCGTCAACGGGCTGGAGCTGTACAAGGAGAAGATCAGCCTGCCCCAGATGCTGGCGGTGAGCGACGTGAAGACCGGCGACGTCATCGATGTGCGCATTGTCTGCGGCGGGGACGAAAGCAGCACCATGACCGTCAGCGCGGCGATTCTGAATCCGGAGCGGTTCCGGCAGGGCTACGAGGTGCTGAACGCGTCCACCCTGAAGCTTTCTGCCTTCAACGCTACCCGGGTGGAGGGCACCATTGACTGCGACCGGGACGGCCTTCTGTACACCTCCATCCCCCAGAACGGAAACTGGGAGGCAACCGTGGACGGAAAGCCGGTGGATACGGCGCTGGTGGGAGACTGTATGCTTTCCCTGCCGCTGACGGCGGGAAGCCACAGCATCCGGCTAACCTACCACAATGCCGCCTTTACGCTGGGCTGGAAGCTGTCGCTTGCCTGCGCGGTTGTGTTCGTGGCGCTGATCTTTACCTGCTATCGTTCCGAGCTTCGGCAAAAACCGGGGAAATTCGCAAGAGGGAACCGGCATCAGGAGAAATAAAGGTTGTAAAATTCAAGAAAATATAGTATAATGCTGTGAGCTTTGCAAATTACAAGCGGGGGATCGGTTTCTTATGTTTCAGAATAAAAAAATAGCCAAATATCTCACACCCGGCTGTCACGTGCATCTGGTGGGCATCGGCGGCGTTTCCATGCGCCCGCTGGGCCTGGTGCTCAAGGGCATGGGGATGGAGGTTACCGGCTCTGATATGAGCGCGTCCGACGGCACCAGAGAACTGGAGGAGAAGGGTATTCCCGTTGCCATCGGACACCATGCGGAGAATATTCAGGGCGCTTCCTGCATTATCCGCACCGCTGCCGCCCACAACGACAACCCGGAGATTGCCGCCGCCCGTGCCGCCGGCATCCCCGTGTTTGAGCGGGCACAGGCCTGGGGCGAGATCATGAAGTCCTACAAGAACGCCATCTGCGTCTCCGGCACCCACGGCAAAACCACAACGACCTCCATGCTGACACACATCCTGATGGAAGCCGATCTGGACCCCACGGTGATGATCGGCGGCTACCTGCCGCTGCTCCATGCCAGCCACCGGGTGGGTCACGGCGACACCATATTACTTGAAAGCTGCGAATACTGCGATTCCTTCCTGAATTTCTTCCCCACGCTGGCGCTGGTGCTGAACGTGGAGGAGGACCATCTGGACTACTTCAAGGATCTGGCGGACATCCAGAAGTCCTTCCACCAGTTTGCGGAAATGGCCACCTTCGGCGTGGTTGCCAACGGCGACGATCCCCACACGGTCAAGGCCATGGAGGGCATCGGCTTCGTTTCCTTCGGCCTGGCGGAGGGCAACCGTATCCACGCCGCCAATATGTGCCCGGACTGGCGGCACTTTGACGTGCTGTGCGACGGGGAGTTCTACTGCCATCTGGATATGGGGGTGCTGGGCCGGCATAACGCCATGAACGCCCTGGCGGCAGCGGCAGCTGCATGGATGATGGGCATTCCCGGCGAGACCGTGTCCCGGGGCCTTCAGGCCTTCCACGGCGCGGGCCGCCGCATGGAGTTCAAGGGAACCTACAACGGCGCGGATGTGTACGACGACTATGCCCACCATCCCGACGAGGTGGCGGCGACCCTTGCCGCCGTGCGAAACGCCATGCCGGGCAGACGGCTGGTGCTGGCTTTCCAGCCCCATACTTATTCCCGCACCAGCGCCCTGTTTGACGATTTCGTCCGGGAGCTGAGCAACGCGGACGTTTTGGTGCTGGCGGAGATTTACGCCGCCCGGGAGCGCAATACCATCGGGATTTCCTCCGCTGATGTGGCGGAAAAAATCCCCGGCGCGGTCTTCTGTGAGACCCTGCCGGAGGTGACGCAGTTCCTGCGGGCCAACGTCCGGGAGGGCGACGTGGTGATTACCATGGGCGCCGGCGACATTTTCCGGGCCGGGGAAGCGCTGCTGGGGAAGTAAAGAAGAACTTATCGTATTATCATGTCATTGCGAGGAGGGCGAAGCCCGACGTGGCAATCCGTTCCCCTTTTCACATTACGATATCGTACCCGGTGCAAAAAGAAGTACGGATTGCCACGCCAGTGTGCGCACTGGCTCGCAATGACATACTTTACTTACTTCACGAAAGAACAACTTTCCTGAGCACTTCCTGTCGAGGGGCCCAAAGGATGTACGTTAACCACCCGGGTGCGTAACGCATTGGTTGGCCGCCCTGCGGCCCGAAAAAAATGTGCCGGTTGCCCGGCACATTCCGCTATTCCTCCAACACCAGATGGTCTACGCCGGAGGCTTCAAATTCCGACATATATTTGTCCATGCGCTCCACAATCTCGTCGTAGTTCTCTCCGTTGATCTCGGGGTAATCCATATCCCGCCGGGAAAGCTCCTCGGCGAGAATTTCGTAAAAGACGTTGTCCTCGTAGTAGGCGATGGCTTCGTGGATGCCGCCCTCGGTGTAGGCACGGGAGGGGACGATGGTTCCGTTCCAGACCTCGGACAGGGCAGGGGACAGGGCGAAGATCTTGCTTTCCAGATCATCATAGTCGGCAAAGCGGTCATCGCCCCGGGTGGAATTCAGCACCCAGTTGCCGATGTAGACCAGATCCAGCAGACGGCGGAACTCTTTGGCAGTCAATTCGATGTTCATGGCGGCCCTCCTTATGTTATGATTGGCTCAATTATAGCACCGATTCCGGGAAATTCCAGTGGAAAATTGTAAAATATCAGTTTTATCCGATTATGAGGTGAAGTTATGGGAAAATTAACGGTTTGCATCCTGTTCGGCGGTATCAGCCCGGAGCATGAGGTCTCCCTGCGTTCGGCGGAATCCGTTCTGAACCATATTGACAAGGAAAAATACCATGTCCTGCCCGTGGGCATCACCAAGGCGGGGCAGTGGATCTACTTCGGCGGCACGGACTATTCCATGCTGCCCGCCAAAACCTGGGTCACACACCCGGACAACTGCCCGGCGGCGATTTCTCCCGTCCGGGGTCAGGGCCTGCTGCGCTTCGAGGGCAATACCGTAAATGCAACCCCCATCGATGTGGTGTTTCCGGTGCTTCACGGCGAAAACGGTGAGGACGGCGCCATGCAGGGCCTTCTTCAGATGGCTGGCATTCCCTATGTGGGGCCGCATGTGTCCGCTTCCGCCGTTGCCATGGATAAGACCCTGACCAAGCTGGTCATCGATAAGGAGGGCATTCCTCAGGCAGCCTGGGAACTGGTGCGCGCCGGGGAGTTGGAGGAAAACATGGAGACAGTCGTGGCGGCTCTGGAGGCCAGATTTACCTATCCCATGTTCGTCAAGCCCGCCGGAACCGGCTCCTCCGTAGGCGTTTCCAAGGCTGCTGACCGGGAAAAGCTGAAGGCCGCCCTGACTGCTGCCGGAAAGTATGACAGCAAGATTCTGGTGGAGGAGTTCATCCGCGGCAAGGAAATTGAAGTCGCGGTGCTGGGAAATAAGAATCCCGTGGCTTCCGTCTGCGGTGAAATTGATTCCGGCGCGGAATTCTACGATTACGACGCCAAGTATATCACCGATACCTCTACGGCCTATATCCCCGCCCGGATTCCGGAAGATTTGCAGAACCGCATTCGGGAAGCGGCAGTGCGGGTGTTCCGGGCCGTGGGCTGTCAGGGCCTGAGCCGGGTGGATTTCTTTGCCACCGAGGACGACCGGCTGGTGTTCAATGAAATCAACACCATTCCCGGCTTTACCTCCATTTCCATGTACCCCAAGCTGTTTGAAGCCAGCGGGATGCCCTATTCCCGGCTCATTGACGAGCTGCTGAAGCTGGCGCTGGAGGCGGCCCAATGAAGCAGCCGGTGATTCTGTCTCTGCACTCCGTCCAGCGCTACGAGGATCAGGAGCCGGAAGAGCTGGAGCTGGTCACGGAAGGGTTCATGGAGTTCCGGGGCGGCGGCTGGGATATCAGCTATGTGGAAACGGAGCTGACGGGGCTGGAAGGGGTGACCACTACCTTCCGGGTGGAGAAGGATCAGCTGACCCTGTGCAGAACCGGACAGTTACAGTCGGAAATGGTATTCCGGCTGGGCTATTCCCATGATTCTCTGTACCAGATGCCCTTTGGCGCGCTGATGATGACGGTGCAGACGACCTCTTTATTCTATGACATTGTGCCCGACGGCGGTTCCATCGATCTTTGCTATCAGGTGAACATCGAAAACACCCAGGCGGGACTGATCGAGTACCATATGGATATCCGCAAAAAAACGACATGAATACCGCCGGGCGCAGCAGAGAGATAAATTGGTATTTGTAGGAGTTGAAAGTTGACAGTTAAGGAGTCCCTTTGGGACAATTGAAATAATAATGGCGAAAAAACAGGTGTTTCAGCAAGAGTCTTTCACATTTCGTATCTTTGCGCTTATATTTATTTATCCCGCAGGGATACCACAACTGTCCACTGTCAACTTTCAACTGTCAACTAAATGCCATTTTTCGCGCTCTGTATAGAAAGAGGCTGGCTTGGTGCCAGCCTCTTTTTGCGTTGAGGTCAATCGTTTCTTCTGCGTCCGCCGAAGAGGGTCAGCAGCCGAAGCAGCTGGGACAGTGCCACGGCGGTGGCGGCGACGTAGGTCAGAGCGGCGGCACGGAGGGTTTTCCGGGCACCTGTCAGTTCCTCATCGGTCAGCAGCTGACCGTCCTCAATGGCGGCCAGCGCCCGGCGGCTGGCGTTGAACTCCACCGGCAGGGTCACCAGCTGGAACACCAGCGACAGGCCGAAGCAGGCAATGCCAAGATAGATGAGAAAATCGGACATGGAGCCGAAAGCGGACAGCACCAGCCCCAGCAGAATCAGGGGCATGGCAAGCTGGGAGCCGAAGTTGGTCACGGGAATGATGGCGGCGCGAAGCTTGATGGGAGCGTACTCTTGGGCATACTGCACCGCGTGACCCGCCTCGTGGCAGGCAACGCCGATGGCGGCGGTGGAGGTGCTGCCGTAGACCTCGTCCGACAGGCGGATGACGTTGGCCCGGGGGTCATAGTGGTCGGTCAGATTGCCGCTGACGCGCTCAATGAGCACATCCCGGACACCGTTTGCAAACAGCACGCGCTGGGCAGCCTCTGCACCGGTGAGATGCCGCCGGGAGAACTGGCTGGAATATTTCTTAAAGGTGGAATTGACGTTGGCGCTGGCCCACAGGCTCAGCAGCAAGCAGGGCAGCACCAGAACCACATAGGTCCAGTCGAAGCCATAATAATACATGGGATACATAATAGAACCTCCTGAAAAGAGACACTCCGAGGAGAATCGAGTTGATAGTTGACAGTGGATAGTTGAAAACTTGAAATACAAAACTGTCAACTGTCAACTCGTATTATTATATCCTGCCGACGGCAAATTGACAAGATAGTCAGACGGTTTCCAAATGTAAACTTTTTCCCCATGGGTGAATGGAATTGTTCACACTTTGTTCATACTGTGCGGAATCGCAGCTGGTATACTGTAAAAAAGGGAAGGGGTGAGGCCTTTGAAGGATCCTGATAAACGGCGATACCTGTATCTGATGCTGTCTTTGTTTGGGGCAATTGCCTTAAGCATCGTGGTATTTTTTGTGGTCTACCGATTTCAGGGAATCGGCGACATCGTGCACCGGCTGGGGGACATTCTGGCGCCCTTTATTTACGGCGGCATCGTGGCATACCTGCTGCGGCCCATGTGCAATTTTTATGAGCAGTCGCTTTCCTCTGCCCTGCCCGGAAAGGCCAAGAAGCTGGCGCCTCCGGCGGCGGTGGCCCTGAGTCTGCTGACCGGCATTGCGCTGGTGTACGCCCTGATCATTATGATTGCCCCCCAGCTATACGAGAGCATCCGTACCCTGTGGATTTCCATTCCGGACAAGATTAACCGGTTTGTCCAGTGGGCCACCGACAGGTTCGGCGACGAGGAAATGGTGGCCCGGATTTTGGCACTGTTTGACACCAACAGTGAGGCGATTTACAATCAGCTGGAAACCTGGGGAAAGAACCTGATCAATCCCTATCTCAGCGGCCTGACCAGCATCGTCAGCGGTGTGGGCAGCAGTCTGATGAAGATTTTCAAATTCCTGTACAATATGCTCATCGGACTGATCGTGGCCTGCTATCTGCTTGCCAGCCGGAAGCGCTTTGCCCGGCAGAGCGTCATGGTGGTCAGAAGCCTCCTGAAACCGCGGTGGGCGGATCTGTTTCTGGGTGAGGTGGCCTTCGTGGATCGGATGTTCGGCGGCTTTATCGACGGAAAGCTGCTGGATTCCGCCATTATCGGCGTTCTGTGCTACATCGGGTGCGTCCTGTTTCGGTTCCCCAACGCCCTGCTGGTGTCCACCTTTGTGGGCATCACCAACGTGATTCCCTTCTTCGGCCCTTTCATCGGCGCGGTGCCCTCCACGCTGCTGATTATGATTGAAAATCCCATCAAGGGCTTGTGGTTTATCGTGTTCGTGCTGGCCTTGCAGCAGCTGGACGGCAACGTCATCGGCCCCAAGATTCTCGGCGACCGCACGGGTCTTTCCAGCTTCTGGGTGCTGTTTGCCATCGTGCTGTGCGGCGGCCTGTGGGGGGTTGCGGGCATGGTGATCTGCGTGCCTATGTTCGCGGTAATCTACGACATTGTAAAAAAACTGGTCCGCCGGGGCCTGACCAATAAGGGCCAGATGCAGCTGTGGGAGCAGTACCATGAGGACTACCCGGAAGAAACCGGGAAACAATAAAAATGCGCCGCCTTTGAGAAAAGGCGGCGATTTTTGCGGCATAATCATACATTAAAGAGAAAGTTGACGATGTCCCCATCCTTCATGACGTACTCCTTGCCCTCGCTGCGCACCAGACCCCTTGCCTTGGCGGCAGCCATGGTGCCGCAGGCCTTCATATCCTCAAAGGCGATGACCTCGGCCCGGATGAAGCCCCGCTCAAAGTCGGTGTGAATCTTACCGGCGGCCTGGGGAGCCTTGGTGCCCTTCTTAATCGTCCAGGCCCGGCACTCGTCGGAGCCGGCGGTGAGGAAGGAGATGAGGCCCAGCAATGCGTAGCTGGCCTTGATCAGCCGGTCCAGACCGCTTTCCGCCACGCCCAGCTCCTCCATGAACATGGCCTTCTCGTCAGGATCGTCCAGCTCGGCGATGTCCGCCTCCAGCTTGGCGCAGATGGGCAGGCACTGGCTGCCCTCGGCATCGGCAAGAGCTTTAACGGCCTGATAATGTCTGTTATTTTCCGGGTCGCTAACCTCATTTTCCGACATATTTGCCACATAGATGGTCTTTTTCAGGGTCAGCAGGTCGGAGGTGGCGATGAGTGCCTGCTCCTCGGGGTCGTCGGTGTAGGTGCGGGCCAGCTTGCCCTCGTTCAGGTGCTCCAGCAGGCCGGAGAACACTTCCACTTCCCGGGCAAACTTCTTGTCGCCGCCCTTCATGGCCTTCTGAGCCTTGTCGATGCGGCGCTCCACCATCTCGATGTCCGCCATGACCAGCTCCAGATTGATGATGTCGATGTCCCGCAGGGGATCGGTGGAGCCTTCCACATGGGTCACGTTGCTGTCTTCAAAGCAGCGGACAACGTGGACGATGGCGTCGGTGGTACGGATGTTGCTCAGGAACTTGTTGCCCAGACCCTCGCCCTTGGAGGCGCCTTTCACAAGGCCGGCGATATCCACAAACTCGATGACGGCGGGAGTCACCCTCTTGGGGTTGTGAAGCTCTGCCAGCCACGTAAGGCGCTCGTCGGGCACAGACACCACGCCCACATTGGGGTCGATGGTGCAGAAGGCGTAGTTGTCCGCAGGGACGCCTGCGTTGGTGATGGCGTTAAAGAGAGTAGACTTGCCCACGTTGGGCAGTCCCACGATACCTAATTTCATTTATTTCAAAACTCCTTTATTTGCAATGGTTTTTTGGATTCGGGGAAGAGCTTCCGCACCAATTCCGCACCAATTTTTCGTCAGCGCACCAATTTAACTGGCGATAGTGCACTGCTCAAATTGTTTTACGGCATTGGTAAGGGAGGCATCGGTCACATGGACATAGCGATCCATGGTGGTTTTGATGCTCGAATGACCGAGCAGCCTTTGCAGGACTTTCGGCATGATCCCGCGTTCAATTGCGCGAGTTGCGTAGGTGTGCCGCAAAGCGTGCATACAGAACCGCTTGATTTTCGCTTCATCGCACAATTTGTACAGGTGGGTATCATAGGAGCTGTTTTTGTTCGGCTCGCCGGTGCGGTAGTTGACAAACACCAGATCCCGCATACAAAGGTATCTGGTCTGACCGGTGCGGCGATCCACATATTCCAGAATCTGCGAAAGCAGTTCCGATTCCTTCCGGGTGTGCCGCTCCTCGTAGCAGGATTTCAGCACATCGTATGCCCGGTTCGTCAGGGGAATGGTTCGGTAGCTGCTTGCCGATTTGGGAGGACCGGCGCGCCAAACACCTTCGCTATGGCGGTATTCCAGCGTCTTGCTGACAGTCAGCGTCCGCTTCTTCCAGTCGATGGAATCCCATGTAAGGCCAATCATTTCCGAAGTGCGCAGCCCGGTCTCCAACAGCAGCACATACTGCCTGTAATTGTGAGAGCGTTTTGCGGTTTCCAGAAACTTCTCCTGCTGCTCTACGGTTAAGAACTTTATGTCATCCACAGCGCGGACGGGTTTCGTATAACGAACCCCGTCCATCGGATGCTTTGTGAGCATATCATTCGTCACCGCAGCACGGAACATGGTGCCCATTGCAATATAGGTCTGGCGAATGGTGGAGCCTGCATAGGTTGCCTCCATCCGATTCAGAACGATTTTGCAATGCATGGGTTTGACATCGCACAGGCGCATACTTCCGATTACCGGCTGGATGTTCCTTTCGTACCGTTCCCGGTAATTCCTCCTGGTGTTGGGAGCCAGGTCTGCGATGAGATTCGCAATCCAGAACTCGAACCAGGCGTCCACCGTCATTTCGGAGGAGGGGTTATAAACATCGTGCTTGTCTTCGTACTGTGCGTCTGCCAGCCAGTTACGGGCTTCCGGGAGGGTATCAAAGTGCTTCTCCCGTCTGGCGCCGTTCTTGGCTGAATATCTTGCGGAGAACTTACCGTCTTTTCTCTGGCAGATACCCTTGCCGCATTCTTTGCCTTTTCGATTTTTGCCCATTTCATGAACTCCTTTCCGCAGAGCCGGAAACGCGAGTTCATCACGACACCTTACTCTATCATAATTTCGCATATTTTTCAATATCTTTCGGCTTTTTTGGTGCGCACCAAAGTAAGCAATCCTCAAAATCAAATTGCCACCCGCCCTTCGATAAACTCCTCAAATGCCCTGCGTTTTACCAGTTTCTTGGTGCCAACATAGAGAACAAAGGGGCAGTTAGGTTGTTTCAACAGTTCATCAATCTTATTGATTCCAATATTGCTGTATTCGGCTGCTTCCCGGATGGAAAGCAGCATTTTCCGGTCGATAGGCAGGGAAGTCACCTGCTGGTTTTGATTCGTCATAGGCAGAAATATCCTTTCTCAGATTTCCATGCGCTCGGCGTACTGCTGTGCATGGCGATTGTGTTGTTCTTTCATAAACTTCGTCCTTTCTATAGTGGGATGACAGGATGCAGGATTCAGATTTCCTGCTCCTGTTTGTGGGATGTGTGTTGCTGTGTTTGCTCCAGATTCTTGCGGGCAGAGTCCACATGGAATTTGATTTTCCAGAGCTGCTGAGAATCTGCCCGGATGGATTTGAACTGAGCGTAGGTTTCTTCATGCTCCTGTTCCAATCTGGCGTACTCTGCATCCAGCTTATGCTGGTCAAATTTTTCGTCCGGGAATTCTGCTGCCAGCTTCCGGCGGGCTTCGTAAAACTGTTTCAGTTCGGCGGCGTGGTCTGCTTTGTACTTCTCTTTGGAGCGGGTGAATTTGATTTTCTGCAAGCCATCGTACACGGGCTTCATCTTGTGGTAGGTAGCCAGATGGTCCGGCAGCTTGCGGATTTCTTTCATGCGGGCGGTTTGGCTGTCCAGCTTCGTTTTCAAAGCGTCGGAAAAACCCCGGAGAGCATCCACACGAGTTTCCAGCGTGTCCAGATCGTGAATCCCGTTTTCCATGAGGTAGTTGAACAGAGTATTCATTTCCTTCAAATTGTTGATTCGGGCTTTCTGGGAATAGGCACCGGCGTTACGGCGGTCAAAATAGGCTTGCAGCAGGGAAATTAAATCCGGGGCTTTGGGTTTGGACAGTTCTGTTTTCACTTCTTTCAGCCAGCCTGCCAGAGTGGCGATTTTCTTTCGGATGTCCCGGATGGCTGCATTGGTTGCTTTGACCCAGCGGTTGAACTCACCTTTCTCCGTGGGGATGCCCTTGTGCTCCATTGCCCGGACGGTGGGGCCTTCGTGAACAGTGGGCAGTAAATCTACGCCCTGCCGTTCATAGCTGCGGTGGTCGATACTGCAGGGCAGCTCTTTTTCGGCAAACTTGGCATTGCACAATTCCGCCCACGCCTGCCGCCAGTGTTCCAGGGTTTCGGGGCTGCCCCAGTCGGTGGTGGGAACGGCGTTGAACACATAGTCACCGTTTCCGTCCGGGATGCGGTTGCCGTTTTCGTCCAGCACATATTCCCGCCGCTGTTTGTTACCCCATTTGCCGTTCGCCTCAATGGGACGGATGGGGCACATTACATGGAAGTGGGGATTGGAAATACCGCCCTCTTTATCCGGGGAATGTACAGCGAAGTCCACGATCATGCCCCGGCTCACAAACTGCTCCAACAAAAACTGCCTTGCGAGATTGATGTTCTCCTCCATGGAGAACTCGTTCTGCAAGGCAATGTCAAAGCTGTATGCAAGCTGGGCTTTCTTTCCGCGCTCCACTTTCTCCACGGCGTTCCAAAGGGTTTCCCGGTCTGCGTACTCCGGCGGAGCGTGGGCGGGCAGCAGGATTTCGGAACAGACTACACCGCCCTTGCGGGTGTAGTCGCTGTCCTCGCCGTAGTAGTCGCTGTGGAGCTTTTCGCCGGAACGGTAGGCGGCTGCGGCAACGGCGGACTGTCCGGCGCTGCGTTTGATTTGGGTGACATGAAAATGAAACAGTGCGATGTTCAAGCCCTCCCTTGGTCATGGGTATGGATTGCTTCCGCAAGCAAAGTCTGAACCTCCGGCAGGGCAAAGACGGATTCTGTAAAAGCGTAGAACTCCACCTCCGTCAGAGTCTTTACGGTGGGAGCCACGCTCTCCACGGCGGCACCACGGGTGATGAGCCGGTGAGTGCGCTTTCGCCGTTCGCCTTTTTCACAGTAGGCAATCCGATTTTCGTACTGCTGCACTTTGTGTTGAAGCTGGGCAAGCTGCTGCTCACAGGCGGCTCTCTCTGTTTCCAGTTGCGACAGGGATTTCTGTTTTGACATTTTGAATGACCTCCTAAGGATTTGGGAAAAAATAACCGCCAGAATTTACTGACGGTCTGCAAGGATAGCCGCATAGCGGCGCAAGGGAGCGCAGCCCCTTGTTCGGAACGCAGTGACGCAAGACAGCCCGGACATTCAGGTGCCCGGGCTGTTCGCTCCGCAGGACGCACATACGGGGATTACCCCGTATAGAAGTGCGCCCTTAGTTCTAAGGGATTTCCCCATATTACCGCCAATCGCTGCTTGATCCGATATTGCCAGTGGTGACAATTCGGTCGTCTGCTTCAAAAGAGAGATATTTGCGCTTTTGCTGTGTACATACGTACGGCGGGATGTTACTTATCCCATTCGTCCGGTACGTACGTACGCAGCGAATTACCACAAAAGCTGTTTATATCGGGTCTTGCCACAGCCTCGATTCCCATAAAGCCCCAAACCCTGCGTCCGGCTGGATTGGTCACATTGTTGCAGTGTTCCAGATTGTATTTACCTGCATGGGTAACCACCGCATCGCTGAAGCTCCGGGCTTTCAGGGGTGAGAGCCCATTCTCGTCACACCACATGCGGTAAATGGAATATAGGTCTTTGGAGCTGATGGAAGCATCTGCTTTGAGCTGGATATATCCATCGGATTCCAAAAAGGAAACGATATTGTTATTGTCCCGCTTCACTGCCTCCCGGTTCTCTCTGGCGCGGTCACTCTCTGTGAAGTGGAAGTGGTTTCCCGCCAGCCGCTGCAGGCCTGCAAAGGCCCAGAGGAAAATCCCCTCCACCTCCGCTTTCAGTTTTTCACCCAGATAGGGATCATCTGTCCGTCCGGCGGACTTGGGTTTGGTGGTGAGCATCAGCTGCCGCCGGTAGAAGCCATCACTGCGGTCATAGAGGGCTTGCAGATCGCCGTTGCTGAAGGCCAGCAGCCGGGCGTACATCCAGCCCTGATAGCTCTGCTGTCCCTTGCGCTCCAAGTCCATCTTCCCTTGGGCTGTGACGATGGACTTGACATAGTTGGTCTGCCGCAGGGCTTCCATGCGCATATCGTCATCCACCATCAGCAGTGTGTGCTCCAAATCCGCCCGGGCAAATCGATTCTCCGAGATTTTGCCGATACTGCCGTCCTTCATGTTGCTGCCAAAGAGGGCGGTCAGCATGGCGCCAATCTGGGACTTGCCCTCGCCGCCGCTGCCCTTGAGAATCAGCATTCGCTGCCCGGCGTTGCTGGGAATCAGGCAGTAGCCGATAAATTCCTGCAAGGTGGGAATATCCTCGGGGTAGAGCAGGTCGGAGAGGAAGGACAGCCATCGGGCGGGCTCTTTTGCGTCCGGATTATATGCCACCGGCAGACGGTTGCGGACAATCTCCGGCTTGCCCGGAAGGAAGGTTCCGTCCAGAAGCAGGGTGCCGTTGCTCAGATGCACCCGATCCGGCTCTGGCAGAAGATCCTCTGCTTGCGCTTCCAGTTTCAGCACCTCCAGAATGTTGCTGATCTTCTTGGGGATGTTGTTGACCGCGCAGGATTTGAGACTTTCATAAATCTCTCCCCGCAGCGGTAAATCGTCTGTTACTCGACCATCCGGCGTAAAAAAGGCTCTGTTCGTGAAGATGATTCTGTGCTCACGCAGAAACTTCTCGCAAAACAGAGCCTCGTTGATGTTCTTCCCATCAAACCAGATGGGGTTCTCAGGCGATTGTGGGTTCTTTTGCACGGTATCCTGCCTCCTTTCGATTCTCTGCCACGACACCTTCCCAGAAAGCAATGCTGCCGTCGGCAATCAGCGCTTCCACGGCGTGTTTACGCTCGGTGGGAGCGGTTTCGTCCAGCATTTCCAGAAGCCCTGCAATGCGGTCGTACTGCTGGCAGCTTTCCACAAAATGGTCATCCAGACTGTCCTCTGGCGTTTTGGGGGCATATCGAGTTTTCCATTCCTTCAACAGATGCAGATAGGCTGTCAGCGCCCGGCGGCAACGCAGTTCTTCCAGCCGGGATGGATTCTGCCGGATAAAAACCTGCTTTGTTTCCGCCGAGATGCCAAAATCAGCGGCGAGTTTTGTTGCGGCATCCTTGAAGCTGATGCCGAACAGTCGTGCGGTAAAGTCGATGACATCCCCGCTGGCTCCGCAGCCGAAGCAGAAGAAGTAATCCTCGTTCATCTTCAAACTGGGGTGCCGGTCCTCGTGGAATGGGCAGCAGGTCATGCCGTTTCGGCTCACTGTCAGCCCATAATGTTTGGCAGCGTCCCGCAGGGGAACGGCTGCCCTTACGCTTTCAAATTGGTTCATTTTCTTATCTCCTGATTCTTGTTTTGCGCCCTGTAACCATTTGCAGGGCATTTTAGGGTTGGGGAATATAACTGCACCATCTCTCTGAATTTGACTCGAAAAGTCCTTGCGCCGCAATGCTTTTTCCGGGGCAAAGCGTTACATCGTCGCTTTGTTCCTGTGCTTTCGCACTCTGGCGGCGGTCTGCTTTTTGCGGGCAGCGTCTGCACATTTGTCGGAGCAGTACACTCTCCGCCCGCTGACCGGGAAGGGCTTTCCACAGTGCTGGCAGCGTTTTGCGGGCAGAGCCTGCAAGGCTGCTTCCAGTTCCGGGTCGTTGGGCAGAACCGCTTCCCGGAAGTACCGGCACATGGCGCTGTTTGTGTAGCAGATGCCCAGCATGGGGCATTCGCAGTCCAGCGGCAGGCAGCCGTATTCCCTGTCATAGTTGGCGCAGCTTCCGGTTACCAGCTTCCGAATGGATCGTCGTTCCGGCACAGTCAGTTCCCGTTCTGTTTTTGCCATAGGCAGTCATCCTCCTTTCTTCGATTTTTGGGAGCGTAAGCTGCCGGGCTTACCCTCTCACTATGGTTATGGGGAAATTTTCAAAAAACAGGCGAATCGCAGGACAAACCCATTTCAAAAAACAGGACGGCCCCCATATGTACTTGCCGCTCTGCCCGAACCAGTTCCTGCCCGGAATTTCACCCGGCGTTTTCTCCCCCTTGGCACGCTCGTGGTCATCGCGATGCTTCCC
>OBLI01000076.1_pt1 | contig 96136 bp, 91 predicted proteins | sample 1519701 | NCBI WGS metagenome assembly OBLI01 (sample SAMEA3663005, study PRJEB22513) | pig gut metagenome | biome: pig gut; feature: pig-associated habitat; material: faeces | place: France | collected 2012
CCTGTGAGCAGCTGCCGGGGAATGAGGAGCTGGTACTGCCTTATGAGCTGCTGGGGAACAATCTGTATCGGGCAAGGATTTATCAGACCGATGCTGGTAATTATTTGTTCCTGGATTTCCATCACATTATTAGTGATGGAACCTCGGAAGGAATCTTCATCCGTGATATTAATCGTGCTTATGCAGGGGAGAGCCTCGTTGCGGAGAGCTATTCCGGCTTTGAAATTGCTATGGATGAGGAGAGGCTGCGGCAGACTGATGCCTACACCAAGGCGAAGCAGTATTATGATGCTATCTTTGAAGGTGTTGATGGGAATTTCCTGCCGCCTAGGGATAGCAATGCTTCGGCAGAGGTGCCGGGAGAGGCAAGTTTTGTCAGCGAGCTTTCTGTGGAGGCTGTGAAGGCATATTGCCAAAAGCATGATATTACGTTGAATGCTTTCTTCAATGGTGTCTTTGCTGTGGTGCTGTCCAAGTACAATTACCGGGATGAGGCAGTTTATACCACTATTTACAACGGGCGTAGCGATGCAAGACTGGAGAATTCTGTCAGCATGCTGGTCAAGACCTTGCCGGTATACTGTAAGACAGAGGGCAGCCTCACGATTGCCGATATGCTGACAACCATGAAGAACCATCTGGTAGACAGCATGGCAAACGATTTGTATTCATTTGGAGAGATTGCCCGTGCCTACAATCTGCCGGCTGATATTCTCTTTGCTTATCAGGGGGAGAGTTTTGCCTTTGATAATATTGCAGGGGAAAGGGCGGAGCTGTGCTCCATCAGCCTGAATGCTGTAAAGGCACCGCTTTCCATCGATGTAGTGATTCATGACGGAAAGGTTGCCATTACCGCAGAATATCAGAATGACAGGTATGCCAGGGAGACCATCACCGGCATGCTGGCCTGCATGGAGAAGGTCATGGCAGAATTTTTGTGCAAGACATATATTAGTGAAATTTCCATGCTGAGTGATGCTGCCTGTGAGCAGATGGAGGGCTTCAATGACACGGATTATCCTGTGGAGGCGGTGCCTGTGCACAAGCTGTTTGAGCGGCAGGCAGAGCTTCATGCAGAGGAGACTGCCATCATTGCAGATGGCAGGAAGCTGACCTACAGGGAACTGAACAGCAGGGCAAACCAGCTGGCCAAGCTTTTGGTACAGGGGGGCCTGGCTCTGGGCGAGGCAGTAGGACTGGTGCTGCCGCGGATTGTGGATGTGCCTGTGGCGGAGTATGGCATCATGAAGGCTGGCGGTGCTTTCCTGCCGATGCTGCCGGATTATCCTGATGACCGCATGGCTTACTGCCTGAAGGATTCCGGGAGCCGCTTTGTGGTGACTACCAGGGCCATTCAGGCAGGGAAGCAGGAGCTGTTTGCCAAGGCTGGCTGCACTGTGCTGACAGTGGAGGATTTGGCAGCCTGTGGCCAGGCGGAGAATCTCAATCTGGAAATTCCGGCTGATTCCCTTGCCTATGTTATCTATACCTCCGGCTCTACCGGCACGCCAAAGGGCGTGATGATTGAGCATCGCAACCTGTGCAATTTCGTGGATGCCAATCCGAAAAACCACGAGACAGTTAATTTTGTGTCCTATGGCAGGACTGCCTTGTCGGTGGCAGCGATTTCCTTTGACTTCTCCTTAATGGAGATTCATATCCCTCTGTGCAACGGCATGACAGTGTGCATGGCAAGCGGGGAGGAGATTTACAATCCGCTGTCTCTGCTGAGGCTGATCAAGGAGCACCATGTAGATGTTATATCCGGTACGCCGTCCTTTATTTCTAACTTTATTGATGCCCCGGAGGCCAAGGTGCTTGCCCAGGTGAAGATGTACGATTTCGGTGCAGAGGCCTTCCCGGAGACCTTGTACGAGAAGCTGCACCGGCTCAGCCCTGAGGCGGTCATCGTCAACGGCTACGGCCCGACGGAAGCCACCATCAGCTGTATTTCCAAGGTCATTGAGGGCAATGGCAAGGTGACTATCGGCACTCCTGCCGCTAATGTCCGTGCCTATATCTGTGATCTGGATGGCAATATCCTGCCGGCAGGTGCCCGGGGTGAGCTGGTTATCTGCGGCGCAGGCGTAGGCAGAGGCTATGTAAACCTGCCGGAAAAAACAAAGGATGTATTTATTACCCTGAACGGCAGAAGGGCATACCGCAGTGGCGATATGGCCAGATACAACCAGGCCGGGGAGCTTGAATTCTTTGGCAGGCTGGACAATCAGGTGAAGCTGAGGGGGCTCCGGGTAGAGCTGGATGAGATTTCCAGCGTCATGAGCACCTATCCGTCTGTTACCCATGCGGTTGTTGTGGTCAGGGGCGAAGGTCAGCAGCAGTTCCTGTGCGGCTATTATGTGGCAGAGGACGCAATAGCTAAGGCTGATCTGACTGAACACATGAAGAAATCCCTGGCGCCGTATATGGTACCGTCTGTTCTGATGCAGCTGAAGTCCATGCCGCTGACTGCCAACGGCAAAATCAACAAGAGGGCATTGCCGGAGCCGGAGGCTTCCACAGATGAGCGGGAGTATGCAGCACCTGTGAACGAGCTGCAGAGCAAGCTGGCAGGGATGTTTGCCAAAGCCCTTGGTGTGGAGAAGGTAGGCATTACGGAGGATTTCTTTGCCCTGGGTGGTACCTCCCTGACGGCCTCCAAGGTGGCCATGCAGGCCATGCTGGAAAAGCTGCCGGTGGCTTATGCGGATATTTTTGACAATCCGACTGTGGAGAAGCTGTCCCGTTTCATTCTGGCCAAGCAGGGGCAGGAGGTGCAGGCAGCTACAGCAGCTGCTCCGGCAGAGGAAGCAGCTGCTGAGGCAACCGGTGTTGCCAGGGCACTTGCCCACAATACCAATAAATATGTAGATGAGGTTGCTGCCGGAGAGCTGGGCAATGTGCTTTTGACCGGGGCTACCGGCTTCCTGGGCATCCATGTGCTGAAGGTACTGCTGGAAAAGACGGCAAATACTGTGTACTGCCTCATCCGCAGGGGCAAATCTGCCAGTGTGGAAAAGCGCCTCAAGGGCATGTTCTTCTACTATTTCAGTGAGTCCATGGATGAGCTGATGGGCAGCCGGGTTCAGGTGATAGAGGGAGATATTACTGAGGCAGAGTGTATTGAGGGGCTGGCGCAGTATGACTTTAAGACGGTGATTAACTGTGCCGCCTGTGTGAAGCATTTTGTCAACGATGATATTCTGGACCGCATCAATGTTCACGGTGTGGAAAATCTGGTGGAATTCTGCTCCAAAACAGGCAGAAGGCTGGTGCAGATTTCTACAGTCAGCGTAGCAGGTGACAATATAAATGATAAGTTCCCGGAGGAAAAGACTATCCATGAAAATGAGCTGTTCTTCGGCCAGAGCCTGGGAAATAAATATATCTATACGAAGTTCATGGCGGAAAAGGCAGTGCTGGAGGCAGTGGCAGAAGGCAGGCTTGATGGCAAGATTATCCGTGTGGGCAACCTGATGAGCCGTCACAGCGATGGCGAGTTCCAGATTAATTTTGTTACCAACGGCTTTATGCGTACCCTGCGGGGCTATGCCGCCATCGGCAAGTTCCCGGTATCCGGCATGGATGAGTCAGCGGAGTTTTCGCCGATTGACTGCACGGCAGAGGCTATCGTGCAGCTTAGCGGCGTGAACAGCCAGTTTACGGTATTCCATGCCTGCAACAGCCATCGGGTGCAGATGGGGGATGTGATTGAGGTCATGAACCATTGCGGCCTGAAGGTGGATGTGGTTGCCGAGGCTGAGTTTGAAAAGAGCCTTACGGCTGCCCTGGCTGATGAGCAGCAGAATATGCTGGTTTCCGGGCTGATAAGCTATATGTCTTCCGATAGTCAGAACAATATCAGGTATATTGATTATGACAATGTGTTCACCATCAAGGCACTGTACAGGCTGGGCTACAAGTGGCCGATTACGGATGATAAATATCTGGAAAATGCCTTTATGGCCTTGAAGACACTGGGATTTTTTGATGCAGAGTAGCATTTGTCGGATGTAGAAAAGGGCAGCTGCCATGGTTGTACAAAGGCAGCTGCCTGATATATATGCAAGGGCAGAAAATAGAACATGAAATAGGATTGTGAGACGAATTGTATGGAGTTAATACGAAATAGCAAAATTATAGATAACAAATACAGAGAATTTTTTATTCCCACCGTATTAACGGCGATGTCAACCTCTTTGATTCTTATGGCTGACAGTATTATTGTGGGCAATATGCTGGGGGCCAATGCGCTGGCGGCTGTAAACTGCTGCATACCTATCCAGCAGGTGTTTGGCATGATGTCTGAGCTATTGGGGCTGGGCGGCTCAACAGCCATCTCCATTGCCAGAGGCAGACGGGAAAATCAGAAAGCAAATCAGGCGTTTACTGCCGTTATCATTTTGCTGGTAGTGCTATGCCTGCTTTTTATGTTGCCCCAACTGCTGGCAACGTCCTTCTTTTGTGGCCTGCTTACCCAGGATAAGGTACTGTATCCTCTGGTATATGAATATTACAGCATGCTGCTGTGGGCAGCGCCTTTTGCCATTTTTGTGCAGGCCATGGAGTTTATTATCAGGGCAGAAGGACGGCCGAGTATGGCTTCCTTTATTACAGTTCTTGCCAATGTGGTGAATATCGTTTGTGATATTATTTTCATGGGCTTTATGGATATGGGCCTTAGAGGAGCAGCCTTGGCTACTGTTGTAGGCTTCGGGGCAGGTTTCCTTGTCTCTCTGGGCACCTTGATTTGGGGGAACAAGACATTGCAGCTGTGCTTCCAGCAGCTGCGGAGCTGCTGTCTGGAGATTATTCAGACAGGTATGCCGGCTGCTATGGGGATAGGTTTGATAGCCATTAAGCTGTTCTGCCTGAATCATATTGTCATGGCTGCCGCAGGCCATAATGGTATGGTGGCTTTTTCCATCTGTTTAGCAACCTTGGGACTTTGTTCTATGTTCATCACGGCTGCGGCTCAGACCATGATGCCGATTCTTGGCATTTATTACGGCGAGAAGGATTGGAAGGGGGTACGTCTGGTTTTGCATCGAACCTTCCGCGTTATGGCTATATGTGCCATAGTGCTGACCTTGTTTATAGAAGCTGTGCCGGAGGCATTGCTTTTCATTTTTGGTGTGGATGATGCGGAAGCAGTGGCAATGGCAGTGCCTGCCCTCAGGATTTATGCCACCAGCCTGCTGGGGGTATCGGTGTCCTTCCTGATGATTTATTATTATATGTCCATTGAGAAGCCGAAGCTGGCAAATCTTATTTCCATTCTCAACGGTGTGGTATTTATTATTCCAGTTGCTTATATACTGTCCCAAATTATGGGCATTACCGGTGTATGGGTTGCCTTCCCGCTGGCGGAGCTTTTGACACTGCTCTATATCTGGTTTGAAGCAAAAGGGAAAATGCACAATGTGTATCAGATTAGCGATGAGGAAGCAGCTATCCTGGATATTTCTTTGCTGGGCAAGGAGGATATGGGAGCAGATACCTCCAGGCAGGCGATGGCCTTTCTGGAGGAACATGGCATGGAGCATAAGCTATCAAATAAGATAGGTATTGCCATTGAAGAAATGGTGGAAAATATCTATCGCTATTTTGGCGACAAAAAGGTGAACATAGACCTGCGCCTGGTAGTCAATAAGGAGGGAGTGGTTCTTTCCTTCTGCGATGATGGACCAGAATTTGATCCTACCACCTATCAGCCGGAGGAAAAGGAGGAATTTGCCATTGACAATATTGTGATGCTGCGTGCTGTCAGCAAAGACATTAAGTATCAGAGAGTTATCGGTTTGAACAAGACATTAGTTTATTTTTAAGGTAATAAAACAATAGCTGCTTAAGCTTCCCACATGGTAAAGAGGCGCAGTTCCCTGTGAGCTGTATATGGCAAAGGCTATGTGGGAAGTTTGGGTATCTGCCTTGATACCTAATATCAAAGACAAATATTATATGGAGAGCAGGAGATTAAGAATATGATTACATCAATTAAAGATATATGTACAGGCAGGGGAATAAGCATTAAAGATACAGTCTATGAAAATTCCCAGCAGGAGGTATTGGATTTCAAGATTCTGTCAGGGGATTTTTATGATTTTGCTGAAAAGGAGGATGGTAAAAAGATATTACGGTATAAAAACTGCCTGGATATTCTTGATTTTGCCATGATAAAGGAGCAGCTGCCTCTGCTTGCCAATATACAATATTCCAAAAGAGAGAGCTTTCCGTATTTTTCGGCAGGCCTTGCTGAGATAAATCAAAAAATTGCCATGGGTGAGAAAGTAGCCGTGGAGGGCGGTCCTTGCCTTTTTGGTACCAATGAGGTAAGGATTGAGGTGGTGCGAAAGGACGGCAGCAAGGAATACTTTGATTATAATACAGGAAAATCCTACCTGGGGGAGGACCAGGAGGGGAATGATATTGATTTTACAGGCTTTATCAAGCTGCATGGGCCGGCGATAAAGGCTGTGCATTTTGAAAACAGAAAGGCAGGGCTGACTCCCCAGGAGTGGGCCTTTATCAAGTATCCTTTTGAAATTGCCAGAGAGCTTTCTGCACCGCTGGTAATACCGATACCTGATATGTCTTATGCAAAATATCTGACGGCTGTCCTGCAGGATGTAGAGGCAGATGTTATGGAAAATGCCCTGGCAGAGTTCCGGGCAGTGGAATATGCCATCAGCGACTTGTATCTTGATCTGATAGAGCAGATGAAGTCTTTGCATACAAGTGTACGTTGCGAAGTGGTTCATGAACGGGATAAGGATATTTGCCAGAAGTATTATGAGGCTCGTGTCCCGTATATGAGCAGGAACAAGGTGGCACGCAATCTGACAGGCATACCGGAAAAGCTGGAATCGGTAAAGGACTATGTATCCATGCCGGCACTGCCTTATTATTTGTTTGGCATCAACAATGTGATAGAGGTGGACAGCATGGATGAAACGGATTCCTTCCGCAAGTGCAGAAGGGCTCACAAGGGGACAATCAATCTTTCCTGTATTTTATTCCCGGAGCTTTTGTCCACAGACAAGGTTCATAGCATATTTGATGCGCCATGGGACATGAAGGAGTATGGACAATATGTGGTTAAGTGAAAAAATAAAAAAATACTTTTTTTCCAAGGGCTGCGGGAAAACTGATTTATTCATTATAGTGCTGCTTGTCCCACTGCTTGTTGTGGTGCATAAATACTGGATGCCCTTGGAGGAGGTATTTCAGGCCCATACGGAGATTTCCCTGGGCTATAGTGCCAAGCAGGGGGCAGACGGGAATTTTTATGTCCTGGATAATGGCCATGAGCGTTTATTATGCTTTGATAAAATGGGCAAGGTACAGTTCACTATAGAAAATCCTGCCGATGGGAAAAGTGAATTGCTGTACATCGATGACTTTACAGTTACTGATGATGGTATTTTCCTCTCTGCTACGGAGTGGAATGAGATGTCTATTGCCAGGGAGGTTATCCTTCTTTATGATGGGCAGGGGCAATATGTGGAAACCCTGGCGGAACGTGATTATGGAGAGCTGCCTACCAACAAGCACCGTTTTTATGGCATCAGCGTCAAGGACGGGCAACTTCAGTACGCGGAGTGTCTGTCTGACAGCATTGTGCGCGGCAGCCAGGAAATTCCCTATGCAAATGCCTTCAATGGGGTAAGCGATATTGTTTTTGCGGATGATGCCATGTATGTGCTGAATAAAAATGGTACAATCCGCATGTTCACAGAAAATGATGCTATTGGTACAGAGATATATTGCTTATCGGCAGAAAAGGATAAAAATGTTGTCCCGTACAGAATATCTGCTGATAAATATGGCAATATTTATTTTACGGACATTAGAAATCAGCAGGTGCGGCTTGTCAACAGGCAGGGAAAATACAGTGAGGTAATCTACGACAAGACAAGCTCCCTGACAGCCCATGTAACAGAGGCAAATGAACTGCTGCTTTTAGACGATGAAGGACTTGTAGTGGCAAATAATGAAAATGCAAAGACGTACTTAAAATATTTAACCCTGCAAAAAAATGTTTCTACTATATTGTTTCAGGCGGTGTGGTTTTTGGCCATGCTCCTGTCTATAGCACTATGCCTGCTCATTTTTGGCCGCCTGATATATCAGCTGTCCAAAAAGCAATACAGCATGCCCCAGATAGTTTCTTTCTGGGTGCTGGGCACGATATCAGTGATTTCCCTGCTTCTGTGCTGGATGCTGCTGAACTCCTTTGCGGATAGCTACAGGGAGAAGATTGAGGAACAGGTAAAGAGTGCTGCCTACATGGTGGCCAATCAGACACGGGGCAGTGATATTAAGCAGATTGAAGCAACAGGCGGCTTTGGCGGGGAAGCCTACAATAATTTGTGCCATCTTATGGAGCAGTCCTTTGTGGACGATATTGCTTTTTATAAGCAGCTGTATTGCAATATTCTAAAGCTTTCAGAGGATGGGCAGGAGGGATATGCAGTTGCTTACCTGGACCAGTCCATAGGTGCCTATTTTCCTCTGAATGAAGTAGAAAAAGCGGAACTGGCAAAGGTCTACAAAACCGGGGAAGCAGTCTGGAATCAGGAAGTAAATGATATATCCGGCACATATCTGTCTGTAAAGGTGCCGGTGTATGATGAAACGGGTACAGTTTGCGGCGCAGTGGCGGTGGGGGTAGAGACCTATGTAATTACAGATACCCTGAAGGCCATGCTGACCAATATACTGGTGTCTATTGCCATCCTGCTGATGCTGGTGTGGCTGATATCCGTGGAGGCAATGTCCTTTGCCAATAACTATGATATTTACAAGAAAAATGTAGCAGCCAAGGAGCGGTATGTTTTGCCGGGGCATTTGCTTAGATTGCTAGTGTTCCTGGTGTTTGTCGCCTACAATATGACGGCTACCTTCCTGCCGGTCTACCTGATGAAAACTACCGATGCTTTTCCAGTTTCCCTGCGGGAAATGGCTGGCGCACTGCCGATTACGATTAATATTTTCCTCATTGGTGTCATGTCGTTGCTTTGCGCCAATCTGGTGAGGAAATTTGGCATACGAAAAATTATGGCAATTTCTGCCTTGTGCGCCTTTGCAGGCAATCTCTGTATTTTCCTCCTGCCCAATTTCTATATGATTTGTCTTGGACTGGTGCTGGATGGCATAGGTGTCGGGCTGGTTACTAATGCCATATATGTAATGATTACATATATCAAGGATGAAGTAAACAGGACATGGGGCCTGACAGCGTATAACGGCGCCTGCTTTTCCGGCATAAATTTCGGGATGATGCTTGGCTCTATGCTGGCTGTTACGGTAGGCCAGCACATGGTATTTTGCATTGTGGCGGTGGCCTGGCTGCTGATGGTATTGCTGTCGGGAAGCTTGGTCAAGCAAATGGAAGGCATGACAGGCAATGCAGAAATGGAAGTAGCAGGTAACGTTGCAGGAGAAGCGGCAGCACAAGCGGGCATATCCAGCTGGCGTTTTGTGACCAGCAGGTCAGTCCTGAGCTTTATGGCGCTGGTACAGAATCCATATATTATCTTTGGCAGCTTTGTCTTTTATTATGTGCCTATATATTGCAGTGACCATGGCTATAGCGAAACGATTTGTTCTATGCTGATTATGCTGTATTCACAGGTGGCGGTACTGGGCAGTGACAGGCTTACGGCATGGATTTCCAAGCTTATAGGCAGCTATGCCATGTACCTGGCCATGGGGATGAATATAGTTGCCCTGCTTGTTTTTGCCGCCTTTGATAATATGCCGGGGCTGCTGGTGGCATTGCTCATCATGGGCATCAGTGCCGCTTATGGCAAGCCGGTACAGCAGAACTATTATCTAGGGCTTAATAAGGCAAAGCAGTACGGCGAGGATAAGTCCATTGGCATTTACAATTTTACGGAAAATATAGGCGAGTCCCTTGGCCCGATGGTGTTTGGCCGCATGATGATAAGTGCCAATTTTGCGGCAGCCTTAAAGCTGTTCTGCTGTATTGTTGCCGTTGCAGGCTTTGTACATTATGTGATTTGCAGGAGGGAGTTTAGGGATGGAAGATAAAATAACGAAATATAAGCATCCTTTGGGCAGGAAAATCTTATTTGGCTGTGCAGTTTTTAGTATCTTTCTGTGCTTTATTCTGGGAGCATTTGGTGCGGTGAATTATTCCCAGGGCATGATTTGGAGATATGAAAGCTACATGGCTGGCATCCTGCGCTATACCCTGACAGAAATTGACGGGGATGCATTGGAGGAATGTATTAATTCGGGCAAGGCAAATGCCAGCTATGACAGGGTGCAGAAGGTGCTGGACCGCATCAAGGAAACTCATGACATTGAATTTATTTACATAGTTAAGCCATTAAATAATGGCAGTGAAGATAACATGATGAATGTTATGGCGGGGGCTACAGCCTATGAAAAGGCGCATGAGAAGGAATCCCTGGTGTTGCTGGGGCAGTATACAGGAGATGCCTATTCACCGGAGGTGGCTGAGAACTATTTAAAGGGCATGAAGGCAGGTCGTGAAGAAATTACCTATTTCAGCAATACAACAGAGTTTGGTCATGATTATACTGCCCTTGTGCCGATCATGAATTCCAAGGGGGAAGCTGTAGCCATTTTGGCAGTTGACATTTCGATCAATGAAATAGGGACAGTGCTGACGAAATACATCATCAGCATAGTAATTGTGATGTGCCTCCTCATAGGCATTTTCCTGACAGGCTTGTACAAATGGCTAAGCAAGAGAGTTATTGTGCCGATTTCCAGGATACAGGTATCAGCAGAGAGGTTTGTGGAAAGCAGTCATGGGCAGGAGGATCCTGATAAGATAATTTTTGAAAATCCGGGCATTAAATCCGGGGATGAAGTGCAGGCATTGTCTGAAGCCCTGGTAACTATGGCATCGGATTTGAAAAAGTATATGAAGAATCTGATGCTGGAAACAAAGGAAAAAGAGCGCATAGGAGCAGAGCTGGGGGTTGCAACCCATATTCAGTCCTCCATGCTGCCGTGTATTTTCCCGGCTTTTCCTGATAGAGATGAATTTGATGTTTATGCAACTATGACACCTGCCAAGGAAGTGGGCGGAGATTTCTATGATTTCTTCATGGTAGATGACAGGCATCTGGCTATGGTTATGGCTGATGTTTCCGGCAAAGGCGTTCCGGCAGCCCTATTTATGGTCATCGGTAAAACCCTGATTAAGGACCATACGGTTCCGGGACGGAATCTGGGGGAGGTCTTCACAGAGGTAAACAATATACTTTGTGAGTCAAATGATAACGGCATGTTTATTACAGCCTTTGAAGGGGTGCTGGACCTGGTGACAGGTGAATTCCGCTATGTCAATGCCGGTCATGAGAAGCCGTTTATCTACCGTAAGGGCAAGGGCTATGAGGAATACAAGACCCGGGCGGGCTTCGTGCTGGCAGGTATGGAGAACATCAAATACAAAGAGCAGGTAATTCAGCTGGAGGCAGGAGATAGGATTTTCCAATACACGGATGGTGTTACAGAGGCAACAGATATGGATAAACAGCTGTATGGCATGGACAGGCTGAACAGTGTGCTGAATATGAAATGTGTAGAATGTAGCCCGGAGGAGACCTTGCGGCTGGTGAAGGCTGACATTGATGCTTTTGTAGGAGGTGCTGACCAGTTTGATGATATAACCATGCTGTGCCTTGAGTATGTCAGGAAAATGGAGGAATGACCTATGAAGGAGATAACCTTGGATGCTACGCCGGAAAATATAGGTGTGGCAACGGATTTTGTGGAGGAATTTCTGGATGAAATAGGGTGTCCGATAAAAGCCAAAATGAAGCTGAATATCGCCATAGACGAGCTGTTTGGCAATATAGCCAATTATGCTTATCCAGACGGGTCAGGGCAGGCAACTGTCAAGGTGGAAATGCTGGAAAATCCAAGAGCAGTCTGCATTACCTTCATAGATAGCGGCGTGCCATACAATCCCCTGTCAAAGGCGGATCCTGATATCACCCTATCGGCTGAGGACAGGCAGATTGGCGGGCTGGGGATCTTCATGGTGAAGAAAAACATGGATGATATGCAGTATAGCTATTGCGAGGGCCGGAACCGGCTGAAAATAATCAAGTGTATTTAAATTAATGGTGTAATTTCTGTATGATACCACTTGCTTGTATAAGATATAGGCAGGTGGTATTTTTGTTTATGATAAGTATTTTGGTGGTAGTCTATTAAAAACAATTTACCTGTGAGGTTAATTATTTTTTATTGACATAGAGTGCTGGGGATGATAGAATAAATTTACCTAATAGGTAATTTGCTACAGGAGAGTGACATATTGGAAGTAACGTACAGAAACAAAAGGATTGAGAGGGGTTGTACGTATGGCTAGAAGTAAAAGTTATATAGCAACGCCGCCTGGAGCTACTATTAAAGAGCAGCTAAATGATAGAAGTATGAGTCAGAAAGAATTTGCGGCTAGAATGGATATGTCTGAGAAACATATTAGCAAGCTAATTAATGGCGAAGTACAGCTTACTCCTGATTGTGCGGTACGATTGGAAATGGTACTTGGAGTACCAGCGAAGTTTTGGAACAGTTTGGAAAGCAGATACAGAGAGAAGCTGGTGAAAGTTGAAGCTGAGAATGCGATGGAGCAGGATGAGGCAATTGCAAGGCAATTGCCTTATGGCGAAATGGCAAAGTATGGCTGGATTCCGGCAACCAGAAATATTAAGGAGAAGGTTATTAATCTCAGAAAATATTTTGGTGTTGTTGAACTACCATTGCTTGAGAATAACCAGATAACAAAGATTGTATGCCGTAGATTGGCAATTACTGCTAAAGGTGATTTGGCACTTATTGCTTGGGCGCAGAGAGCGAAAATTATTGCTCGTAATATGAATACAGAACCTATAAATGTCAGGGGGCTTATCAATAAATTAGATGAGATTCGTAACATGACATTGATGCCACCGCAGCAGTTTTGTCCTAGATTAAAAAAGCTACTTTCAGAATGTGGTATTGCCTTAGTTTTTTTGCCTCATTTAAAAGGAGCGTTTTTGCATGGAGCAACATTTATGGATGGTAATAAAATTGTATTAGGTTTGACTGCGCGGGGAAGTGATGCCGATCGTTTTTGGTTTAGTTTGTTCCATGAATTTGGCCATATTATTCTTGGGCATATAGGGAATATCGATGGTACTACTGACCAAGATGAAAATGCTGCAGATGAATGGTCAAGGGATAAGCTGATTCCGGCGGTTGCCTTTAATAAATTCAAAGAAAATCAGGTATTCTCGCTGGACAATGTAAGTGCATTTGCAAAATCTGTGGGAATAGCACCGGGGATTGTGGTTGGCAGATTACAGAATGAGAGGAAAATACAGTATAATATGCTTAACGAATTAAAAGAGCATTATGCTATAACAATGTAAAAAAGTTTTATGGCAGATTCAGTTGTGTTATAACGGGAAGGAATAAGGCATGGGGCAAATAATAAGTTTTTATGTATATATATTTCTGGAAAGAGCGTGATATAAAATGAAGTATATCGTTAAAAAAATTGGCAATATGTCTGTAAAAGTTATCATTAATGAGGATATGTCTTCTTGTGAAGGAAGCATTAGCAGTAGCGATGCTGAAATGGATAAACGTGCGGCAGCTGCTGTTAGGTCAGCTATTTATAGAGCTAAAGTATGCAAAAAACCTGTGGCAAGATATGATGTTGCTACAAAAAGAGCATTTTTAGAATTTGCTGATGGGAGCAGAAAATATGTCGACTAAAAAACCGATGGTTTTGGTTATAGCCGGTCCAAATGGTTCTGGCAAAAGTACTTTTACACAATATTTTGAAAAAATTGGTGAATATACAAACGCTGATGATATTGTTGCTGCAACAGGAATGAATAATGCAGAGGCTGCCAGGTTGGTTGATGCAAAGCGTTATGATGCTATTGCTCAGAAAAAAGATTTCACCTTTGAGACAGTGCTATCTTCAGAATACAAATTGGAAATACTAAGAAAAGCCAAGTCTGAAGGATATTTTATAAAATGTATTTTTGTTTTGACTGTAGATCCAAATGTGAATATCGCCAGAGTTCAAACTAGAGTGGCTCAAGGCGGACATGATGTAGAACGAGAGAAGATTATAAAGCGTTATAAAAAATCTTTGGGTAATATCAAGAAATTATTGGAAATATGTGATATTTTGCATGTTTATGATAACACGTTAGAACCTTTTAGAATTATTCGTAAACATAAAGACTATATATCCATCTATGCCAACGATTTGTGGGGTAAAGAAGAAATATTAGCTCTTATGTAGTAATTTTATGCAGGTGTTTCTGCGAATATTCACTGTAAAAAATGTATTTACAAATCAAAATAATGTTGTAATTTTTGTGAAAAAATGCTATAATACGCGTGAATAATGAGAGGAGGTGTAGCTATGTATCGTATTGCCATGGAAAAGCTGATGAATTGGAAGGAGAGCAAGCGGCGTAAGCCACTAATTATCGAAGGTGCAAGGCAGGTTGGCAAGACCTGGCTGATGAAGGAGTTTGGCAAAAGCGCATACAGGGATACTGTTTATATAAACTTTGATTCTAATTCACGCATGTCAGAGCTGTTTGCTTCTGATTTGGACATTGACCGCCTGATTATGGGGCTGGAGCTGTATGCAGGCCGTAAAATCGATTCAGATAATACCTTATTGATTTTTGATGAGGTACAGGAGGTTCCGAGAGCGTTGGCATCGCTCAAGTATTTTTACGAAAATGCTCCGCAATATCATATTGTATGCGCTGGTTCCCTTCTTGGTATAGCTTTGCACGAGGGCACTTCCTTTCCAGTGGGGAAGGTGGACTTTTTAAAACTCTATCCGCTGTCCTTTAGGGAATTTTTAATGGCAACGGAAAAAGAACGTTTTGCGGAGCTCCTGGATAGGCGGGATTTTGACATGGTTGCAAGCTTCAAGCAGACCTATATCGATGTTTTGAAGCAGTATTACTTTGTAGGCGGTATGCCGGAAGTAGTACAAAGTTTTGCAGAAAATAAGGATTTTAATGAAGCTCGTTATATTCAAAAACGGATTCTGGCAGCCTATGAGCAGGATTTTTCCAAGCATGCTCCCCATGAAATTGTCCCGAAAATCCGCATGCTGTGGAACAGTATTCCCTCTCAGCTGGCAAAGGAAAATAAGAAATTCATTTATGGGCTTCTGCGTGAGGGTGCCAGGGCAAAGGAATATGAAACGGCAATTATGTGGCTTTCTGATTGCGGGCTTGTTTACAAGGTAGGCCGGGTAAGCAGGGCAGGGATGCCATTGAAGGCGTATGAGGACTTAAAGGCGTTTAAGCTGTTTATGGTGGATGTCGGCTTGCTTGGCTGTATGACAGGGCTTCGCCAGCGGACCTTGCTTGATGGAAATGATCTGTTTACTGAGTTTAAAGGAGCCTTGACTGAACAATATGTTTGTCAGCAATTGAAGACTTTTGAAGATATGGGGATTTATTACTACACAAATGACAGAGGTTCCTGCGAGGTTGATTTTGTTGTTGATACAGGTGAGCAGATTATTCCTGTTGAAGTAAAAGCGGAGGTCAATCTCAAAGCCAAGAGTTTAAAAACTTATCAGGAAAAATTTTCGCCTGAGGTTTCTGTTCGTACCTCCATGGCTGATTTCAAAAAAGAAGCCTGGCTGGTGAATTTGCCATTATATGGCATAGAGCAGATTGCAAAGCTGGCGGAAGACGGTATGAGTGAATGAATAATAATAATAATAATAATAATAGCAATAGCAATAACGTTAGTAATAGCAATAAGGGCAAAAATGCTCATGGCAGCAGCGAGGGCATCAGCATGAAGGTCATCGCCCGTATCCGCAATGATTTTCCCAGCAAATTCGGTATCCCCCGGCAGAGCGGCGTGGTAAGGGAGCTGACAGGGCGCATCGTTTTTGAGCCGGAGTACAGGAATCCTGATGCCCTGCGTGGCATAGATGGCTTTGATTATCTGTGGCTCATATGGCAGTTTTCGGAGGCGGTGCGGGACAAGTGGTCACCTACGGTGCGTCCGCCTATTCTGGGGGGCAATACCAGGATGGGTGTGTTTGCCACACGTTCTCCGTTCCGCCCCAATGCCATAGGCCTTTCCAGCGTCAGGCTGGAAGGGGTGGAGCTAAATACCCCGGAGGGGCCGGTGCTGCATGTCAGCGGGGCAGACTTGATGGACGGTACGCCGATTTTTGATATCAAGCCATATCTTGCCTATGCGGACAGCCATCCAGAGGCAGCTCAGGGCTTTCGCGGGGAGGGCTGGAGGCGGCAGCTGCTGGTGGAAATCCCGGATGATTTGCTGGCAAAGGTGCCGGAGGTGAAAAGGGCAGGTCTTTTGGGTGTGCTGTCCAACGACCCACGGCCTACATATCACGATGATGAGGCGCGTATCTACGGCATGCCCTTCGGCCGCCAGGAAATCAAGTTCCGCGTGGCGAAAGATAAGCTGATAGTGGTGGATGTGATAAATTTTTAAGTTTTTTTCAAAAAAGTGTTGACAAATGACTCAGTTTTCTATATAATTTCAATTGTTGTCACGCAAGTAAGAAGTGAGGCAAACGGCCCGGTAGTTTAGTTGGTTAGAATGCCGCCCTGTCACGGCGGAGGTCAGGGGTTCAAGTCCCCTTCGGGTCGCCATTTTCTTCTTTGGTGTCAGCATGATGCGGAAATAGCTCAGTTGGTAGAGCATCACCTTGCCAAGGTGGGGGTCGCGAGTTCGAGTCTCGTTTTCCGCTCCATTTTTCCTCTGGTGTTTGCATAATTTCATAAGTGGTGACATAGCCAAGCGGTAAGGCCGAGGTCTGCAAAACCTCTATTCCCCAGTTCGATTCTGGGTGTCACCTCCAAATGCGGAAATAGCTCAGTTGGTAGAGCATCACCTTGCCAAGGTGGGGGTCGCGAGTTCGAGTCTCGTTTTCCGCTCCATTTTTCCTCTGGTGTTTGCATAATTTCATAAGTGGTGACATAGCCAAGCGGTAAGGCCGAGGTCTGCAAAACCTCTATTCCCCAGTTCGATTCTGGGTGTCGCCTCCAAAGAGTTTAATCTCCCCTGAGCAGGTCTTGGGGGATTTTTATTTGCCTTTTGTTCTGAAAAAGCATATAATATAAGTAACAAATATTAGAAAGCGAGCGAGGCGGCGTAATGGCAGAAAACAATGTTATGACAAAAATCACGGATAATCTTTTGAAGGTGTATGATTATGCCTTTCTGGAGGGGGCTACCTACGGCTTTTACAAGCCAAACGATGCTATGTATGTAGGTGTCAGGATGACGGAGAAGCAGTATAACTGCCCCGGCTGCGGCAGAAGCTTCCGGGTGAAGATTCGCAACGACAATGACGGTATTCTCTATTTTTCCAAGGGCCGCATTGCGGAACAGAAGAAGATTTATGATGAGCTGGATATGGATTTTCCTGCGGACTGGGAGCTGATGGAGAAGCCTTATACTTATCAGCTTTCGGGTTACTGCGCTGATTGCGCGGCTGAGAAGCTGCTTGCCTCGGAGGAATGGGGACAGCGTATCAACAATCTCTGCCATGAGCTGTATTTGCAGGATATGCTGGTGTCGGACAAGGCAAAGCAGTACATGACGGATGCGGTGGAGAGGTGGCTGAATGGCATTGAGTCTGCCGATGAGCTGACCAGGTTTGATTTGGCCAATCCGGAGATTTTGCAGGAGCTGATCTGGATTATGGTGCTCAGCGATACGGAGGCCTGTGAAAAAGCCCTGCAGGAGTATCGTGACAGCGTACAGCCGATTCTCTACGAACTGAAGGAGCTTTTGGAGCAAGCTACACCTGCCTGGAAGGCGTATGTGGCACGGAGCTCCAGCCTGCCGGAATCCATGTCAGATGGGGAGTACCATGAGTATACCCTGGCATTCCCGGCGGAGGATACTGTAGGACAGGACTTTTACTTCCGCAGGAGCGTGGAAAAGAGCCGGGTGGAGATGTTCGTGAGCCAGCATCGCATTGCCTCTATTCAGGAGCTTTTGGCAGATGCAGGCTTTCAGGAAAAGTGGATAGATATGGTGATGGACAAGGCTAATGAGCTTTTGAAATAGGCAATGTACAGCAAGTGATTCATAGCTTATGTTGCATCTCAGGTGATTTCAGAAAATTTTAATTTTTTCATGTTAAAATCATTGGGGCAATTTTTGGATTGGGAGGATTTGCAATGAAAAAATTTTCGGTTTGTATTTTGGTTTGCTTGTTGATGATGTCGATTTGTTCCATGGCCTTTGCCGCCAAGAAGACAGGCAGCCTGCAGCCGGAGGATTTTGCCTTCAAGGGAGTTGCCCTTGGTGATACCAGTGCCGTGATGCAGGAGAAGCTGGGAGAGCCTGACTTTGATACGGAGATAGTGGTGCTGGAGCAGGCTGTCAAGTGCTATGTGTACTCGGCGGATTTGAAGGTCTGCGTGGATCCGCGGACAGAAAAGGTAGTGGCGGTACTCTGCAAGGATAAGGAGTACAAGGCAAGGGCGGGGGTGTCCTATGGTGCTACCCGTGCCAAGCTGATGAGTACCTACGGCAAGGCTGACAAGGAGAAGCGGGATGGCAATCTGTACTATGTGTACAGGAATCCCGAGGATGAGAAGCAGAAGCTGATGCTGCAGATGGAGCCTGCGGATTATTATGTGGAGAGCTTTTTGATTACCAGCCTGCCCCTGACTGAGGACGAGGCAGCTGAGTATGAGATGGGAGAGTTTCCCACGGAGCTGTCCGGGGAGGATGAGCCGAAGCTCAGCGGCGGCTTTAACAGCCGTGGCGAGTGGTGGGCTGCCTACAAGGTAAATGATAACCTGACGATAGGTATCTGATTTTTGTCAATAGTCATTTATGCAGTGCCTGCCGGGCAGATATTTGCCAGCTGGTGGAGGTGCCGTGGGGATTTTTGTTGGAGGGGTACAGTTAAGAAGGAAAGCGGGTGTTGATTTTTGGATGTGAAGCGTCTAATCAGGGTGGCTCAGGGATTGGAGCCGGCGGACCTGGTGCTGAAAAATGCGGAGGTTTTTCACGTTTTTACGGGTGAGTTTATTCTGGGGGATATAGCTATTGCTGATGGCTATATTGCCGGGACAGGGTCTTATTTTGGCATTGAGGAAATAGATATGAGCGGACGGTATATCGTGCCGGGGCTGATTGATGCCCATGTGCATATCGAAAGCTCCATGCTGACACCGTACCAGTTTGCCAAGGCGGCACTGCCCTGCGGCGTTACCACGGTCATTACGGATCCTCATGAGATTGCCAATGTCTGCGGTACGAAGGGGATTCAGTTTATGCTGGATGCAACTGAGAAGATTCCGCTGAATGTGTATGTCATGCTGCCTTCCTGCGTGCCGTCCACGGAGTTTGAAAATGCAGGGGCAAAGCTTCTGGCAGATGATCTGGAACCGTTTTTGCAGCACCCCAGGGTGCTGGGGCTGGCGGAGATGATGAATGCGCCGGGAGTGCTGACACAGGACAGCGGTGTCATGGAAAAGCTGCGCATGGCAAGGAGTGCAGGCATGCATGTGGACGGACATGCGCCCGGGCTCACCAGCAGCCAGCTGATGGGATATGCCGCAGCAGGAATTACCTCTGACCATGAGTGCATTACCAAGGAACAGGCATTGGACAGGCTGCGTGCCGGTATTGGCGTCATGCTCCGGGAGGGCACGGCTGCCAAGAATCTCAAGGCACTGCTGCCGGCTGTCAATCCTGATACGGCACCTTATTTTATGTTCTGCTCTGATGACAAGATTCCGGCGGAGCTTTTGGAAAGCGGCTATATCAATGACATGATACGGATTGCCGTATCCGAGGGCGTAAGCGTTGCCAATGCCTTGCAGATGGCAACTATCAATACTGCCCGGCACTACAACCTCAAGGATGTGGGGGCGATTATGCCGGGCTGCAAGGCGGATTTGCTGGTGCTGGACAGCCTCAATCCGTGGGTGCCGCTGCAGGTCTACAAGGATGGCAGGCTGGCTTATGACCATGGCAGGCTGGTGCAGACTGGTACGGAGCTGGATTCCTCAGACTTGGAGCATACTGTCAATGTGGGGGAGCTGAACCTGGATGCCCTCAGGCTGCCTCTGGCAACGGAGATGGCTCATGTAATCGGGCTGGTTCCCTATCAGATTGTGACAAAAAAGGCAACCCTGCCTGTCAAGCGGGTGGATGGCTGTGCTGTCAGCGATATTGAGAATGATGTGCTGAAGCTGGCTGTGTTTGAGAGGCACAGGGCAACAGGCAATGTGGGGCTGGGGCTGGTGAAGGGCTTCGGGCTGAAGCGTGGTGCCCTGGCATCAACGGTGGCTCATGACTCCCATAATCTCATTGTTATCGGCACCAATGACGAGGACATTCTGGCAGCTGCCAGGGAGCTGCAGCGCATCGGCGGCGGTATCTGCATTGCCGATGGCGGCGAGATAACGGCTTCCCTGGCTCTGCCTGTAGGCGGCCTGATGACCAATGAACCGGCGCAGGCAGTAGCTGACAAGCAGGCGGAGATTATTGCCAAGGCACGGGAGATGGGCGTGCCGGAGTTCTATTCGCCGTTTTTGACATTGGCATTCCTCAGTTTGCCGGTTATTCCGTCCCTGAAGCTGACTGATAAGGGACTGGTGGACGTGGATGCCTTCAAGTTTATTTCGCTGGGGGCAAAGTAAATTAGTTTTTTGATTTTTACGTTTTGGGTTAAGGTTTTTCTTTGGTGCACTTTAGGAAGGTTCGTGGATATATCTCATGTTTTTTCTCAATTCAACTAAGGTCGCAGATGTTCTCGAGTCAAGATTTGACAGGCTGGTAACGCCTTTTTCGTTAGTGAGGCTTATGGCGCTGTTTGTCTGTGTCTGTGCCCTGTTAATTCCAAATGATTACGGGGTGGTTGCCGGGGAGAGGATACTTCCCAATCCGCCTGCTGTTACGGCTGAGTCGGCAATTTTGGTGGACTTGCAGACAGGGGGCATTATTTATGGCAAAAATGCTGATGTGAGGCAGTATCCTGCCAGCACTACCAAGGTGATGACGGCCGTACTGGCTCTGGAGGAGGGGGACAATAACAGGACGGTAGTTGTCAGCCCTTATGCGGCATGGGTGGAATGCACCGGCCTCTGGGCAGGTCATGCCATGCGGGAATTTGACATGATAGAACTGATGCTGCTGGAATCGGATAACGGCGCGGCAACGGCTCTGGGGGAGGCTGTGGGCGGCAGCGAGTCCGCCTTCGTAGCCATGATGAATGCCAAGGCGCGGGAGCTGGGCATGAAGGACACTCATTTTGAGAACTGCAACGGCATGCCGGATGCCAATCATTATTCTACGGCACGGGATATTGCGAAGGTTTCTGCCTACGCCATGAAGAATGAGCTTTTTCGCCGTATTGTAGCCAGTGAGAGGATTATCATGCCTGACTGGCAGAATCCCGGGAACACCTACGAGGCGGAGAATACCAATGAGCTTTTGGAGAGCTATCCTGGCTGCATAGGCGTGAAAACAGGCTTTACCAACGCTGCCGGTGGCTGCCTGGTGTCTGCTGCAAGGCGTAACGGCAGGGAGCTTTTGTGCGTGGTGCTGAAATCCAGCGATATGGACACGAGGTTTTCCGATTCGGCGGCACTATTGGATTATGGTTTTCTTTGTGCAGAAAATGGGCTGGCAGAGCTGCCGAAAAATTGACATAGCTAGTAAGTTTTGTTATCCTTAAAGGAGCGACATTCTTTTGTGCAGGCATGCTGCATAGAGAAGGTTGCTCCTTGTTTATTTTGTATGTTAGGGGCGATATTATGAACGTTGAGCATATCCATCATTATAGTCATCATCTGGGCAGGGATATGAATATCCGCGTGTATGGGCATGACGGGCTGCCTATGGTAGCTTTTCCATGCCAGGACGGAAATTGCTACAATTATGAGGGCTATGGCTTTTTGGACAATATAGCCGACTACATTGACGGCGGTGCCATTCAGCTGTATGTGGTTGATACGGTTGATGTGGAGAGCTGGTCAAATGTCTGGGGAGACAAGGGCTGGCGGGCCTGGCGGCAGGAGCAGTATTTTCACTATATAGTGGAGGAAGTGCTGCCTTGCATTTATTCCCGCAACCACAGCGGCAAGCAGCCGATTACCTTTGGCTGCAGCCTGGGGGCTACCCATGCGGCGATTGTTTTCCTGCGGCGCCCTGACTTGTTCGGGGGCTGCCTGGCTCTTTCCGGTGCCTATGATGCTAAGTATTTCTTTGATGGCTGGATGGATGAGGTGCTTTATCGCAATTCGCCGGTGCATTTTATGGAAAACCTGCCGCCTGACCACTGGTATGTGGAGCTGTACAACCAGCGGAAGCCGATTTTCTGCGTGGGGCAGGGCCCGTGGGAGGACGAGGGCAGGCGCACTACGGCTATCCTAAGGGACCAGTTCAATGCCAAGGGCATCGGTGCATGGTGCGATTTCTGGGGCTATGATGTGGAGCATGACTGGCCGTGGTGGAAGAAGCAGATTCGCTATTTCCTGCCGTATTTGCTGTGATATGCTGATATGTAGTATATCATGAGTATATGATGGATAATAAAGAGAAAAGGGGAGTAATGATATGAATTTCGTGTTTATTTCTCCGCATTTTCCGCGGACTTACTGGCTGTTTGCCAATCGTCTGAAGCGGAACGGGGTAAATGTGCTGGGGGTTGGTGACTGCCCGTATGACGGACTGGATGAGAATGTAAGGAATTCCCTGACGGAGTACTACTATGTGCAGGACATGAAGGATTATAGCCAGGTGTTCAAGGCTGTGGCATTTTTCTCATTCAAGTACGGCAAGATTGACTGGCTGGAGTCCAACAATGAGTTCTGGCTGGAGCAGGATGCCCGCCTGCGCACGGATTTTCATATCACTACCGGCGAGCAGTATGCAGATATCGGGCGCATCAAGAAGAAGTCTGCCATGAAGGAATATTACCGTCAGGCAGGGATTCCGTCTGCCCGGCTGCATCATGTGTCCAGTCTGGAGGAGGCACGGAAGTTTATTGACCAGGTGGGCTATCCTGTGGTTGTGAAGCCCGATGTGGGGGTAGGTGCCAACGATACCTACAAGCTGAAGAATGACGATGAGCTGCAGGGCTTTTTTGCCAACTATCCTGAGGTGCCTTATGTCATGGAGGAATTTGTGCAGGGCAAGATTTTTTCCTATGATGCCATTCTTGACAATAAGTCGGAGCCTTTGATGGAGTCCTGCACGGAGTGGCCGCCATCCATTATGAATATCGTGACGGACAAGCTGGATCTGGCTTATTTTGTCCGCGCTGATGTGCCTGAGGCACTGCGCAGGGCAGGCCGGGCGGCAGTGAAGGCATTTGATGTCAGGAGCCGTTTTGTGCATCTTGAGTTCTTCCAGCTGGAGGCTGATAAGCCGGGGCTGGGCAAGGCCGGTGATTTTGTTGGTCTTGAGGTGAATATGCGCCCTGCCGGCGGCTATACCCCTGATATGATGAATTATGCCCATAGCATGGATGTGTACCAGATCTGGGCGGATATGGTTACTGACAACCGCCGCTTGCAGCCTGATTTGCAGGATGACAGCTTCTGTGTGTATGCAGGCAGGCGTGACCAGTTCAGCTATGTACATTCCCCGGAGGAAATCAGCAGGCGTTACGGCAACGATATTGTCATGGCAGAGCGCATGCCTGAGATGATGGTGCCTCAGATGGGCAACCAGTGCTATACCGTCAAGCTGAGAACTGAGCAGGAAGTGCATGAGTTTATCAGGTTCGTAACCGAGCGCAGATAACATTTGGTTGTTTACTACGTTGATAGCGGATTAGTCCTGGTATGAGGATAATGGTGAGTATATGAAGAAAATAGTTATGTGTGTGCTGCTGGTGCTGGCGTTTATGACTACCGCCTGTGCCGCAGGTTCATTTTTTGATTTCAGGAAAAGCGAAGGAGAGAATAAAGTGGCAAATCGTATTGCAGTTTTTGACACCAACATGGGCGAGTTTGAGATTGAGCTGTTTGAGGACAAGACGCCGATTACTACCGGCAACTTCATCAAGCTGGCAGAGGAAGGCTTCTATGACGAGGTGATTTTCCACCGCATTATTGATGGCTTCATGATTCAGGGCGGTGATCCTACCGGCACCGGCATGGGCGGCCCTGGCTATACCATCGAGGATGAGTTCAGGTCTGATCTGCGCCATGACAGCGAGGGCATCCTGTCCATGGCCAATACCGGCCGTCCTCATACCGGCGGTTCCCAGTTCTTTATTACTCTGGATGCCACTCCGTGGCTGGATGGCAGGCATACTGTGTTCGGCAAGGTAATCAAGGGCATGGAGGTTGTGCGTGAAATCGGTCATGTGAAGACCGGCGCACAGGACCGTCCTGTGCATGATGTTGTAATCAACAAGATTACTATCAAGGCTGCTGAATAATGGCTGGACATACTGCCCCGGTTTCTCGGAGAGAAGCCGGGGCTTATACTTATATGCTGGAATGCAGCGATGGGACATTGTATACGGGCTATACTGTTAATCTTGCCCACAGGCTTGCCATGCACAATGCTGGCAAGGCAAGCCGCTGTACCCGTTGCCGCCTGCCTGTAAGGCTGGTTTATTATGAAAGCTTTGCCACGAAAAGCGAGGCCATGAAGCGGGAATGTGCTATCAAGAAACTGACCAGGAGCCAGAAGCTGGCATTGATTGCTGCAGTTTCCAATGAGTGCAATTGATTGCAATAATTTTTATTGACGAATTGGGCTGCATGTGTTATCATGTTACACGTTAGCACTTTAATAAGGTAAAGAATAAAAATAAAAACAACAGATTGATGGAGGCGTACAGATGACTTCTAACAATATGGATTACATTACAATCGCGCTGCCCAAGGGCAAGCTGTTCGGCTTGTCTGCGGATTTGCTGGCGAAGGTGGGCTACACGGCGGAGGATTTGAGTGAGAAGTCCCGCAAGCTGGTGATTACCAATGAGGAAAAGAAAATCAAGTTCATCATCAGCAAGACTGCCGATGTGCCTACCTATGTGGAGTACGGTGCAGCGGATATCGGCATCATCGGCAAGGACGTCCTTTTGGAGTCCGGCATGGATGTGTATGAGCTTTTGGATCTGGGCTTTGGCAGGTGCCATCTGATGATGGCGGTGCACAAGGACCACAAGCGGCCGAAGCTGACTGATTATGCCCATACCCGCGTGGCCACCAAGTTCCCTCATATTGCAGAGAAGTTCTTCAACAGCAAGGGCATGCAGATGGAGTATATCAAGCTGAACGGCTCCATTGAGCTGGGGCCTATTGTGGGGCTTTCCGAGAGCATTGTGGATATTGTGGAGACAGGGACTACCCTGCGTGAGAATAATCTTGAGGAGATTGCCTACATCATGGATGCTACGGCACGCCTGATTTGCAACCGCGTCAGCTTCAAGCTGAAATTTGACAGGATTCACCAGCTGACGGAGGATTTGAAGCAGATTTTGGAGCTGGCGAAGGAGGAAAAGCTATGAAAATCGTCAATGTAAAGGATATGGGCATTGCTGCTGTTGAAAATTTATTGAAGAAGCCTGCTTTTGACCAGGTGGAGCTGAATCCCCGCATCAGGGAGGCCAACAAGCAGCTTTTTGGCGAGGACCTGACTGCGGCGCAGATTGTGGATCGCATCGTAGGGGAAGTGCGCCGGGACGGTGATGCGGCTGTTATCAAGTATACCAAGCTGATTGACAGGACGGAGTTTACGCCGGAGGAATTCCTTGTGACGGAGGCTGAATATGAGGCTGCCTATGAGGAAGCAGACCCGGAGGTGGTTGCTTCCCTGAAGAAGGCGGCAGAGAACGTGCGCCAGTACCATCAGGAGCAGAAGCCAAATTCCTGGATGACCTATCGTGACCACGGCTCTATCCTGGGGCAGTCCGTTATCCCTCTTGACAGGGTGGGCATCTACGTGCCGGGTGGCACGGCAGCCTATCCTTCCTCCGTTATCATGAATGCCATGCCGGCAGTGGTGGCAGGTGTCAGGGAAATCATCATGATGGTGCCGCCGAAAAATGGCAAAATCAATCCTTATGTGCTGGTAGCGGCCAAGGAGGCAGGGGTGTCCAAAATCTTCAAGATTGGCGGTGCCCAGGCGATTGCAGCCATGGCCTTCGGCACGGAAACTATTCCCCGGGTGGACAAGATTACCGGCCCCGGCAATATCTTCGTTACCCTGGCCAAGAAGGCAGTGTACGGCCACTGCGATATAGATATGCTGGCAGGCCCTAGCGAGATTTTGATTGTGGCGGACAAGACAGCTGACCCTGCTTATACTGCGGCAGATATGCTAAGTCAGGCGGAGCATGATATGCTGGCTTCCAGCATTGTGATTACTGATAGTGCTGAGCTGGCTGGCAAGGTGGCAGAGGAAGCGGAAAAGCAGCTGAAAAAGCTGCCCAGGGAGGAGATTACCCGTGCTTCCCTTGACAGGAACGGGCTGATTATCGTGACTGAGGACATCATGCAGGCAGTGGAGCTGGCCAATGTTTCCGCTCCTGAGCACATGGAGATTCTGACGGAGCAGCCATTCCAGCTGCTGCCTTATGTGCGCCATGCAGGGGCTGTGTTCCTGGGAGCGTATTCCCCGGAGCCTTTGGGGGATTATTTTGCCGGTCCGAACCATGTACTGCCTACCGGCGGTACGGCACGGTATTATTCTGTCTTGAACGTGGAGACCTTTATGAAGCGTACCAGCATTATTTCCTATACCCAGGCACAGCTTGATGCGGTCAGCGACGATGTTATCAGGCTGGCAGAAGCAGAGGGGCTGCAGGCACATGCCAATGCTGTAAGGCTGAGAAAGCTTTAAAAAGGAGAGATTTTGATGAGGCTAAAGAAATTGAGATATAGAAGCAAGCTCAATTGCATGCCATCCTATGATGTGGTGGAGCGTGAGTGGAAAATCAAGGTCAATGCCAATGAATGCGGCATGAATCTGCCGCCGATGGTGGAGGACAGGGTGATGGGGCGTCTCAGCCGCATCGCCTTTAACCGCTATCCAAATGAGGACTTGGAGCAGCTGATGGAGGCTATTGCTTCCAACTACGGGCTGCAAAAGGAAAACGTGCTGATTGGCAACGGTTCCAGCGAAATCATTGAAAAGCTGTTTTTTGCCTTTGGGGGCAGGAACCTGACGATTGCCTATCCGCAGCCGTCCTTTTCCATGTATCGCATTTATGCCCAGGCTGCTGAGGCCAGGAGTGTTGTGATTGAGCTGAATCCGGAGGATTATAGCCTGGATGTGCGTCAGTTCATTCAGAAGGTAAATGATTCCAAGGCAGCCCTGGCTGTGGTCTGCAATCCTAACAATCCTACGGGCAATGCCCTGACCATTGACCAGATTGAGGATATTGCCCAGCACACCAGCTGCGCCCTGCTGATTGATGAGGCTTATGTGGAGTTCTACGGCCAGTCGGCAGCCTGCCTGCTGAAAAAGTACCCGAAGCTTCTAGTGGCCCGCACCTTCTCCAAGGCATACGGCCTGGCGGCTATCCGCTGCGGCTATCTGCTGGGGGATAAAGCTGTGATTGATATGGTCAAGAAGACCTTCATGCCTTATCACATGGATGTGCTGACGCTGGTAACTGCTGATACAGTTTTCCAGATGCGTGACGAGTATGTGCCGCGCATTCAGCAGATGATTGCAGAGCGCAACCGCATGACGGAGCAGTACAAGACACTGCCGGGCTTTACGGTGTATCCGTCTCAGACGAACTTTATCCTGGTGCGTTGTGATTTGGCAGCTGAGCTGAACGAGGCACTGGCTGCCAAGGGCATTGGTGTGCGCTGCTTTGGCAACAGTGCCGGGCTGGAAGACTGCATACGCATTTCCATGGGAACCCGTGAGGAAAATGATGCAGTGTTTGCGGCAATCAAGGCTTTTGCAGAGTCGGAGGGGCAGAAATGAGAAGCGGCAACGTAATTCGTGAAACCAGGGAAACGAAGATAGACCTGACTATAGATTTGGATGGCAGCGGCAGGGCTGACGTGGAAAGCGGTATCGGCTTTTTTAACCACATGCTGACCTTGCTGGCCGCCCATGGGCGCTTTGATTTGGTGCTGAACTGTGCTGGCGATATTGAGGTTGACGGGCATCATTCTGTGGAGGATATCGGCATTGCCCTGGGACAGGCTGTGCATAAGGCATTGGGGGACAAGAAGGGCATTACCCGTTATGGCACCTTTTTCCTGCCCATGGATGAGACCTTGGTGATGGTTTCCCTGGATATCAGCGGCAGGCCTTTTTTGGTCTACGATGCAGGCGGTGCTATGGCACCAATGATTGGCAAGTATGATACGGAGCTGACGGAGGAATTTTTGCGTGCCTTTGCCTTTAATGCAGGCATTACCCTGCATGTCAAGGTGATGTACGGCACCAATTCCCATCACAAGGTAGAGGCTATTTTCAAGGCACTGGGACGTGCCCTGCATGCCGCCGTGAAGATAAATCCTGAGACGGCAGATGAAATTCCTTCTACCAAGGGAATGTTGTAAGGGGCTTATGCCGCAAAGGGCGTTAGGAGGCAGCAGATGATTGCAGTTATAGATTATGGTGTAGGCAACCTGTTCAGCGTGGAAAAGGCGTTGCTGCAGTTTGCAGACGATGTGGTAGTGACAGGCGATGAAAAGCTGATTTTGGCGGCAGACAAGCTGGTGCTGCCGGGAGTTGGCGATTTTGGCGAGTGCATGAGCAATCTGGAGGCTACCGGGCTGATTCCTGCTATCAGGCAGAAGATTGCAGATGGCACGCCCCTTCTGGGCATCTGCATTGGCGAGCAGATTTTGTTCGAGGGCAGCGAGGAATCACCTGGTGCCAAGGGACTGGGGCTGTTCAAGGGCATGGTGCGCCGCATCAATGCCCCGGGGCTCAAGGTTCCTCACATGGGCTGGAATTCCGTGAATTTTTCAGAGCCGAAGCATCCTTTGTTCAAGGATTTGGGGGAGCACCCATATTTTTATTTCGTGCACAGCTACCATTGCGTGCCAGAGGACGGCAGCGTGATTACGGCGGTGACGGAGTACGGTGAGCAGCTTACGGCAGCTGTGGCAAAGGACAACGTGATGGCAACCCAGTTCCATCCTGAAAAATCGGGAGACGTGGGGCTGCAGGTTCTGAAGAATTTTATTGAGATGTAGTGGTTACTGATAGGAGCGAAATATGGTTATTTTTCCTGCGATAGATATTCGCGGCGGCAAGTGTGTCCGCCTGTTCAAGGGTGATTTTGCCCAGGAGACGGTGTTCAGCGACAAGCCGGAGGAAATGGCTGCCAAATGGGAAGCCAAGGGAGGGAAATTCCTGCACCTGGTGGACTTGGACGGTGCTCTTGCCGGCAAGTCCGTCAATCTGGATGTGGTCAAGAAAATCGTGGATACTGTAAGTATTCCTGTGGAGCTGGGAGGCGGCATCCGCACTATGGAGAACATTGATGAGGTGCTTTCCCTGGGGGTGCAGCGGGTTATTCTGGGCTCTGTGGCTGTCAAGAATCCTGCCCTGGTGAAGGAAGCCTGCCAGAAATACGGTGACCGTGTGGTGGTAGGGATTGATGCCAAGGACGGCATCGTGGCAGTAGATGGCTGGGGCGTATCCGGCGATGTGGAGGTAACGGTTCTGGCCAAGGAGATGGCAAAGGCCGGTGTCAAGACCATTATCTACACGGATATTTCCCGTGATGGAACCCTGTCCGGTGTCAATGTGGAGGCAACTGCCAGGCTGGCCCGGGAGAGCGGCATCAAGGTGGTGGCTTCCGGCGGCGTAAAGTCCCTTGATGATATTAAGGCACTGCTGCCTTACGAGAAGGACGGCATTGAGGGCGTCATCGTAGGCAAGTCCATTTATACCGGCAGCCTTGATTTGCAGGAAGCTGTTGCACTGGTGGAGAGTGCAGGAACCGGGGAGGCATAACTATGTATACAAAGCGTATTATTCCCTGCCTTGATGTCAAGGGGGGCCGGGTGGTAAAGGGCACCAACTTCGTAGGCCTCCGGGATGCCGGTGACCCTGTGGAGCTGGCACACCGCTATGATTTGGAGCGGTGCGATGAGCTGGTGTTCCTTGATATTACTGCTTCCAATGAGCAGCGTGATACTATCGTGCAGGTGGCAAGGGACTGTGCCTCCCAGGTGTTTATTCCCTTCACCATCGGCGGCGGCATCCGCACCACTGATGATATGCGGAAAATGCTGAAGGCAGGGGCGGACAAGACCTCTGTCAACACGGCTGCCGTAAAAAATCCTGATATCATCCGCCAGGGGGCGGAGAAGTTTGGCCGCCAGTGCATTGTGCTGGCTGTAGATGCCCGCCGCTGCGGTGAGGAAAAGTGGGAGGTCTATGTCAATGGTGGCAGGACTCCTACCGGCATTGATGTGATTGAATGGGTAAAGCGTGCCACGGAGCTGGGGGCAGGAGAGATTTTGCTGACCAGCATGGATGCTGACGGCACCAAGGACGGCTACGACATCCCCCTGACCAGGGCGGTATCCGAGGCTGTGGATGTGCCTGTTATTGCTTCCGGCGGAGCAGGCAAGATGGAGCATTTTTATGATGTGCTGACCGAGGGAAAGGCAGATGCCGTGCTGGCTGCCTCAGTCTTCCATTATGGGCAGTACACTGTGCGCCAGGTGAAGGATTATCTCAAATCCCGCGGAGTGGAGGTTAGATTCTGATGCTGGATATTTCTATGATTAAGTTTGATGCTGACGGGCTTGTACCAGCTGTGGTGCAGGAGGAAAACGGCCAGGTGCTGATGCTGGCGTATATGAACGCAGAATCCTTGCAGAAGACGCTGGAAACCAGGACTACCTGGTTCTGGAGCCGCAGCCGTCAGGAGCTGTGGAACAAGGGGGCAACCTCCGGCAATATGCAGGAGGTCAAGGATATGTACTACGACTGTGATGGTGATACGGTGCTGGTCATCGTACATCAGCAGGGCTCCGGCGCCTGCCATACGGGTACCTACTCCTGCTTCAGCGGACGCCGCCTGCTGCCTAACGATAAGGCCTTGGCAGTAGTGGAGCAGCCTGTGGCAGATGAAAATGCCCTGGCAGGTATCATGAACGAGCTGTATGCTGTCATCAAGGACCGCCAGCTGAACCCCAAGGAGGGCTCCTATACCAACTATCTCTTTGAGAAGGGGCAGGATAAAATCCTGAAGAAGGTGGGAGAAGAAGCGGTGGAGACCGTCATTGCCTCCAAGAATCTCAATAAGGATGAGATTGTCTATGAAATGGGCGATTTGTGGTATCATTGCCTGGTGCTGCTGGCTTATCACAACATCAAGCCGGAGGAGATTTTTGCCGAGCTTATCAATCGTCACAACGGTGGCAATTATCACAAGTTTACAGGCAAGACCGGCATCCGTCCTGTGGACTGAAAAAATATATAATAAAGTTGAATAGGAAACGTTACGCAATAAAATACGCACGAATTATCCGATGTCTGGCTAATCCGTGCGTATTTTGCTTATATTTTGCCATCAAGCAAATCCTGTATGGTGATGCCGTAGAAAAAATTCTTGGTGAGCTGGTCGTATTTTTGCCACATGGGCAGTGTCAGGCAGGTGCTGCTGCGGTCGCAGGGCTCTGCATCCGGCAGCAGGCAGCTGACCGGCGAGATGGATGTTTCCTCCAAATAGAGGATTTCACCTACGGTATACTCCGATGGCTTTCTCGTGAGGCGGTAGCCACCTTTTTTACCACTGATGCCCTTGATAAGCTTTGCTTGTACCATTTCCCTGATGACAATTTGCAGATATTTTTCTGAAATATTCTGTCTTTGGGCGATAGTGCGCAAAGGGATATATTCCTCGCTATCCTGACTGGCTAAGTCTAACAGGAGACGTAAGGCATATCTGCCCTTGGTGGAAATCATGTAAAACACCTCCATAGATCTTCATAAGCATATTATAATACTATGTTGGTAGGTGTGACAAGAAAACCTTTGTACAAGAGTGGAAACTTGGCAGGTGATTCAGATAATTCTTTAATCTTGATTATTGTTATGGCAGATTTGCATATATACTTGAGAAATTAGGCCAATGAGTATAAAATAGATGATAGAATAGGGGGAATAGCATGGTTGCTGATGAGCTTTACAATAAAGATATAGATGATGTTTTGCGCCTGGTAAGAAATGTTTATCATACAATAATATATATCAATCTGACAGACAATTCCTTCCGCTGCATCCAGAGCAATCAGACGGATATTCAGAGGCTGCTGGCAAACAGCGAGAATTATGAACGAATGGCTGCCAGGGCAGCTGAAGCCGGTATGGTCTACGCAGAGGATGCCCAGGAGTTTGCCAGCTTTCTGGAAAGAAGCCGTCTGAGGTCGCAGCTGGCAGGCGGCAAGGAATATCTGAGCATAACCTATCGCCGTTCCAAGGGTGGCAGGTACAGGTGGGAAATGATTGAGATTATCCCCTCCCGGGACTACAAGGCTGACCGGCAGGTGGTTCTCCTGTGTGCCCGTGATATTGATGAGGAGCATCAGCGTGAGCTGGACAAGGAAGCGAAGCTTTCCGTGAAGGAACGCCAGCTGGTGGGGGACAAGACGGTGCTGGTGGTGGATGACTCGGATTTGCAGCGGACTACCCTGTGCTATTTCCTTGAGCAGCATTACAAGACCGTGGAGAAGGAAAATGGCTTTGAGGCACTGGAGTACCTGAAAAATCACAGCACGGATATCAGCGTTATCCTGATGGACCTGAATATGCCGGTGATGAACGGCTATGAGTTCTTGCGGGAGTTCCAGAAGGATGAAATCATGCGGATGATTCCTGTGCTGGTGCTGACCAGCGACAATACCCCGGAGGAGGAGGCAGGCTGCTTGAAGGCCGGTGCCACGGACTTTGTAGCCAAGCCATTTAATCCTGATGTGCTGCTGAGCCGCCTGCAGCGTGCCATAGCCCTCCATGAGAAGACCGTCATGCTGAACGTGCTGCGCATGGACAACCTGACCAACTGCTATACCAGGGATTATTTCCTGCATCTGGCGGAGCAGCTTTTGGCCAGGTATCCTGAGGAGGATTTTGACCTGGTGTGCACCCATGTGGTGAATCTGCCCAACATCAACGAGCAGTACGGTGCGAAGCAGGGAGAGGCTATTTTGCGCTATGTGGCGCAGAATCATGACCAGGACCAGTGGGAAAGGAGCGTCTACGGGCGCCTGGATGATGCAACCTTCGTCCAGCTGCTGCCTCATTCGGCCGGCAGCTACCAGAAGCTTTTGCAGCAGCAGTCTGACGAGCTGCATGAGTACAAGACGGTTAAGGAGGGGCTGCCGCCCTTTGTGCAGAAGTACGGCATTTATGAGTCGGTGGATCATAGCATACCTGTCAGTGTCATGTGCGACCGTGCCATGATGGCAATGCAGAAAATCCTGCACAAATACAATCAGCTGATTAATCTCTACGATGATAATATCCGTTTGTATGCCCTGAAGACCCAGCGGATTCTGGAAAATATGGAGGAAGCCATCAATCAGCGGCAGTTCCAGGTCTGGTACCAGCCCAAGCACAATATCTTTGATGGCAGGCTGATCGGGGCGGAGGCTCTGGTGCGCTGGATTCATCCTAGGTACGGCTTCATGTCCCCGGGAGAGTTTATTCCGATTTTTGAGGATAACGGCTTTGTGGCTCATGTGGACAGGTATGTGTGGGAGGAGGCCTGTGCCGCTATCAAGCGCTGGCGGGGCATGGGACTGAAGACGGTGCCTGTGTCGGTGAATATTTCCCGGAAAGATTTTATCTATTTCCACGATGAGGAGATGTTGAAGCCCCTGCTGGCAAAATATGGCCTGGAGCCTGCGGATTTGCACATCGAGGTAACGGAGTCGGCATACATGGACAATCCTGATATGGTCATCAGGAAGGTCAATGAGATGCACCGTGACGGCTTTGTGGTGGAGCTGGACGATTTTGGGACGGGCTATTCCTCCCTGAGCATGTTCGGCCACATGGATATAGATGTGGTGAAGCTGGATATGAGCTTTATCCGCCAGGAGCAGAATGAGCAGAGCGACAAGATGATGCGCTATATTATTGATATGTGCAAGAATATGGGGCTTTCGGTGCTGTCCGAGGGGGTTGAGACCGAGGAGCAGCGGCAGCGGCTGATGAAGATGGGATGCGACTATGTACAGGGGTATTATTACTCCAAGCCTTTGCCGGAGGCAGATTTTGTTGATTATTTGCGAAAACACAGTTGAATTGAGGGCGCAAAGTCTGTATAATTAAACGGTGTTGATTCAGGCGGTATCAATATGAAAAATTGCTGCACGGAAATATGGATTCACTGTTGGTTGCTGACGAGCTGATGATTAGTTGTTATAGAAAGTTGTTCATAGAAAGGAATGTTCACGGATGGAAATTGATAGCCTTTCTTCTCTGGAGCGCAGGGAGATTTTGCTGACTGATATACGAAATGCCATTGAGGTGGAATGGGCAAATCCCATGAAGATGAATAATGATGATGCTGTGCTGCGTTCATCCCTCACTTTGTCGGATATTGATTCTGCCTATGCCCGTATGCGCCGCTTTGCTCCTTTGATGAAAAAGCTGTTCCCGGAAACGGAGGAAAGGAACGGCCTGATTGACTCCGACCTGGTGGAGGTGTCGAAGCTCAGGGAGGCACTGAATTCTCCCCGCATTGGCGCGGATATTTCCGGGCGGCTGATGATGAAGCTGGACAGCCATCTGGCGGTGGCTGGCTCGGTGAAGGCCAGGGGCGGCATCTATGAGGTGATGAAGCATGCGGAAATCCTGGCGGTGGAGAACGGCATCCTGGAAAGCTTTGAGGATGACTACTGCAAGCTGGCTGATGAGGAGGCACGGGAGTTTTTTGCTACCCGCAAGCTGCAGGTGGGCTCTACAGGCAACCTGGGGCTGTCCATCGGCATCATGGGAGCGGCTCTTGGGTTTCAGACCATTGTCCACATGTCCAGCGATGCCAGGCAGTGGAAGAAGGATTTGCTCCGCAGCAAGGGCGTGACCGTCATTGAGTACGAGGGCAACTATAGCGATGCTGTGAAGGAAGGACGGGCAAAGTCTGATGCTGACGAGAGCAGTTATTTTGTGGATGATGAACACTCCCAGGAGCTGTTCCTGGGCTATGCGGTGGCGGCCAAGATGCTGGTAAGGCAGCTGGCAGCTGAGCATATTGTGGTGGATGGTGACCATCCCCTGTTTGTATACCTGCCATGCGGCGTAGGTGGTGCCCCTGGGGGTATTACCTTCGGCCTGAAGCAGCTTTTTGGGGAAAATGTGCACTGCTTCTTTGTGGAGCCTACTCAGGCTCCTTGCATGCTGCTGGGCATGGTGACGGGGCTCTTTGATAATATATCCGTGCAGGATATCGGACTTTCCGGCAATACCCAGGCGGATGGGCTGGCTGTCAGCCGTCAGTCGGGCTTTGTGGGGGAGTTTATCCTGCCGTTCCTCAGCGGAGATTTTACCATCAAGGACAAGCGGATTTTTGAGTATCTGCAGCTTTTGTGGCAGCATGAGGGTATTTTCATCGAGCCTAGTGCCTGTGCCGCCATCCACGGCCCTGTGTGCATGGGGCGGTCCGCTGTGATGGATGAGTACAAGTACGACAACCGCCTGGGCAAGAAGATGGCCAACGCTACCCATATTATCTGGGCTACCGGCGGCAATCTGGTGCCGGAGGATGTGCGTGAGCGGCTGCTGGCGAAAAAGTCCTGACTGTGCCATTAGCTTGTTTTGTTTGATATAGAGCTGATTTTGCTGCGGGTTTGCCTGGCGCAGGAAAGGCCTGATTTTGTTGTAAGCCTGCCTTGCCCCTCCAAGGGGTGGGGCAGGTAATAAATATATATAGGAGTTGAAAAAATGGATGTATTGTTATGTTCCCTGCTGGTTTTCCTGCTGGGAACGGTGACCATTGCCTGGCCAAAAAAGCTGGAGCTGCCTGCCCATTATGCAGGTATGCTTTGTGCCATAGCTGCCAGCGGCATGACTGCCTTTAGCGGCATCAGATATCTGCTGACCCCCAATAACGGACTGCTGATTGATGCAAAGTGGGGCAGCTATTCCCTGATTGCCGATGGCTGGAGCAGTGTGTTTTTAGTTATCACCGGCGTGGCCGGATTTTTCATTAGCATTTATGCCCTGGACTATGCCAGGGGGTATCTGGGGAACCGCATTCGCGCTCTCACAGGTATGTGGAACTTATTTTTATTTTCGATTGTGGCGGTGCTGATTTCCGGGGATGCTTTTACCTTTATTGTTTCCTGGGAGATTATGGCACTTGTTTCTTTTTTGCTGGTAAATCACGAGGCTGGCAAGAAGGAAACCGTTTCAGCCGCTTACCAGTACATGGTAATGACCCATCTGGGGACGGCGGCAATCCTTGTGGCTTTTTACCTTTTGGGCAGCCATTCTGCCAGCTTTGCTTTTGCTGATATGATGCATAATCAGCTTGACGGGGTTATGCGGCATATCGCTTTTTTATGTGCCTTTGCAGGCTTTGCCCTGAAGTCCGGCCTGATGCCTCTGCACATCTGGCTGCCTAATGCCCATCCGGCGGCTCCAAGCCATGTGTCTGCCCTGATGAGCGGCGTCATGCTGAAGGTGGCTCTCTATGGCTTTGGCCGTTTTGCTTTTCAGTTTATTGGCATGGATGTGTTCTGGTATGGCCTTTTGGTGACTGTGGTGGGCCTGGTTTCCGCTTTTCTGGGGGTGCTTTATGCTACCATGGAGGTGGATATGAAGCGAATTCTGGCCTATTCCTCCGTGGAGAATATGGGCATTATCTTTGCTGTGTTTGGCTGCGGCATGGTGCTGATGTCCATGAATCTTTTTCCGCTGGCGGTGGTGGCCTTTACTGCGGCCATGGTGCATGCCTTTAGCCACAGCCTGATGAAAGGGCTTATGTTCATGAGTGCCGGTGCTGTGATGCATGCTACCGGCAGCAAGAATATTGAGAAGATGGGCGGCCTGATTAAGAAGATGCCTTATACGTCCTTTTTCACTTTGATTGGTTCTATGGCACTGTCTTCCCTGCCTTTTACCAGCGGCCTGATTGGCGAATGGCTGGTGCTGCAGAGCTTCATTACATTGGCACAGCAGGCAGGAAGCCCGGAGCTGCGGCTTTTGGTGGTGTTTGCCTTTATCCTGCTGGGACTGACAGGAGCTACGGCCCTTGGGTGCTTTGTACGCCTCTATGGTACTGCTTTTTTGGGCTGTCCTCGTAGTCAGATTGTGGACAAGGCTCATGAGCAGCCGTTCTTTATGTTGCTGGGCATGGGCATCGCTGCGGCTCTGGTGGTGATTGTGGGCATACTGCCTGACCCGGTGGTGAACATCATGCAGAGCATCGTGGCAGGGCCTATGTCTGCGCCTATGGGCAATCCTCTGGGGATTATCTGGGGTGGCAGCGGCCGGTATGCTATCTACAGCCCGGCTATTATCCTGGCTGTGACTGTGCTGGTATCTGCCTTTGTGGCTGTGGCAATTTTAAGCAGCAAGAAATTTGAGCGCCGCGATGTGACCTGGAACTGCGGCACTTATCCTACCAGCCGCCAGCAGTATAGCGCCACTGGCTTCAGCAAGCCGCTGCGCCGTGCTTTTGGCAGCATTTTGAACCCTCAGCGGCGTACCGAGTATCTCCGCAAGGAGCATGACTATTTTGGCCGCAAGCTGAAGGTGCATCTGGAAATTCCTGATTTGTTTACTGAGAAATTGTACAAGCCGGTGCAGACCTGGATGATCAGCTCTTCTTCTGCTTTCCGCCACATTCAGGAGGGCAGTGTGAGCCTGTATATCGGCTATACGATGATTGCCATGATTTGCGTGCTTATCTGGGGGGTATTATAATGGGCTACATTCTGGAAGGTCTGGGGCTTAATATAGTACAGGCCCTGGTTTTGCTGGCTTTCGCGCCTTTGATTGCCGGCATTATCAACAAGGTAAAGGCGTTTTTGCAGAAGCGGCAGGGTGCCAGCGTGCTGCAGGAGTATTTTGATTTGCGGAAGTGGTGGAAAAAGCCTACTATTTTGACACCGCATACCAGCATTTTCTTTATTCTGGCTCCGGCGGTGTATTTTGTCACCAGCTTTCTGGCAGCCTCCATGGTGCCAGGCTTCCTGACCGGGCAGGTGAGCATCAGCGATGCTTTTGTTTTCGTGTATATTCTGGCGCTGGGGAGGTTCTTTATGACCCTTTCCTCCATGGATGCCGCTACTTCCTTTGGCGGCATGGGCGGCTCCCGTGAGATTTATATTTCCGTGCTGGTGGAGCCTGCTGTGATGCTGGCCATCCTCATCAACAGCCTGCGGTATCATTCTACTACTTTGTCCAGCATGGTGATTGACTATGACGGGGCTTATTTTACCGTGTCGGCTGCCCTGGCCTGCGTGGCGTTTTTCCTGGTAATCCTGGCGGAAAACAGCCGCCTGCCGGTGGATAACCCTGACACCCATCTGGAGCTGACCATGATTCATGAGGGCATGACCCTGGAGTATTCCGGTCCTTTGCTTACTCTTATCCATCTAGGCAGCATGCTGAAAATCATGGTGTTCCTGACCTTGTTCGGGGCTTTGTACCTGCCGTTGGCTGTGCCTTTGGCAGTGAAAATCCTGTTTGGGGCGGTGCTGATTGGCGTGGTGGAAATCCTCAATAACAAGATGCGCCTCTTTAAGGTGCGGGTGTATTTGGGAGCGGCTGTTGTGCTGCTGCTTCTGGCGATTATTGCAGAGTAAGGAGGACTAGGAGAAAGTGGATTATTTGGTAGTGTTCCTGGTTCTTGTAGTTTTTCTGCAGACCAGAATTACAAATTTGCGGCGGGCTGTAATTTGTCTTGCCAGCCAGTCTTTGATTATTGCCTGTGCCTGCTTCTGGCTGGGCCTGTCCCACGGGGGCGGCCTTCATGCCATGCTGCCGGGGCTTTTGACCCTGGCGGTGAAGGTTATATTTATTCCGGGGGCTGTGTGGCATCTGGTGGGCAAGCTGACCAACGAGCGTGAGATTTTGTCCGAGAGCAATGTAAACTACTCCACTATGGCGGCAGCGCTGTTCCTGGTGCTGGGTTATGCCATCGTGGAGAGGCTGCTGCCTGGCTCTGCGGGACGTGATATTATTGCCGCTTCGATTTTGATGATCATGACGGGACTTTCCCTGATGGTGCTGAGAAAGCGTGCTATCATCCAGATTGTGGGACTGATTACGCTGGAAAATGGCATCTATCTTTTGGGGCTTTTGATGACGGAGGGACTGCCGCTGGTGGTGGAGCTGGGTGTTTTCCTGGACGTGCTGATTGCGGTGGTGGTACTGGTTATCCTGACCTCCAGGATGCGCCTGTCCTTTATGACTACTGATACAAGTGTAATGAAAAAGCTGAAGGGGTAATGAGATGAATTTTAGTATAAGTGACCTTATCTATATCATACTTTTGCTGCCTGTAATCTTCAGTTTGGTTTCGGCAACAAATTTATTGCCAAAGGATGTGCTGCATTGGCTGAACCGCCTGACTGCTACCTCTGTGGCAGGGGCGCTTTTCCTGTTGGTGACAACCTTTGATGTGAATACTCCCTACGGGGATGAATACCTGTATCTGGATGCTCTCAGCGTCTGGATGCTGCTGATTATCGGTACCTTGTACCTGGCCTTTGCCTGGACCAGCAAGGCCTACCTGGACAGGGATACCAACAAGCGATATGGCTATTTGCGCCGTTTTGGCCGTTTGGAGGGGCGTTTTTATGCTCTGTCCCACATGTTTGTGTGGATTATGTTTGTGGTGGTGATGGTAAACAATCTGGGCCTGATGTGGGTGGCTATCGAGGCAACAACCCTTGTTTCTGCCCTGCTGGTGGCATTTAAGTTTACCCGTACCTCTCTGGAGGCAACCTGGAAGTACGTCATGGTCTGCACCGTGGGTATCTGCCTTGCCCTTTTGGGGACAATCCTTATCTACTACATTCAGCTGACCAATATCGGGCCAGCCAATCCTCTTAACTGGCTGTATCTGGCCCAGCATGTGGACAGCATTGACCCGGCTATGGCCAGGTTCGCCTTCTGCTTCCTCTTTGTGGGCTATGGCACCAAGGTGGGGCTGGCGCCTATGCATGCCTGGCTGCCGGATGCCCATTCCGAGGCACCGGCACTGACCAGCGGCCTTTTGTCCGGCTCTTTGTGCATCTGTGCCATCTATGTGCTGATAAGGAACATCATCATCCTGCTGCCATCCATCGGGGTGGATTTCATCAGCGGCCTGTGCCTGTTCTTCGGCCTCTTTACAGTGGCGGCGGCAGTGCCTTTTGTGCTGGTGCAGAGGGATGTAAAGCGCATGCTGGCGTATTCCTCCATGGAGAATTTCGGCCTGATGGTGGCAGGTTTAGGGCTTTTTGTGCCGATGGCTGCCCAGGCAATGCTGCTGCACATGTTTAATCACGCTTTGGTGAAGTATTCCCTGTTTTACACGGCCGGTACTATCATGGAGGAGTTTGGCACCAAGAATATGATGCGCATCCATGGCATGATGACTCAGACGCCGCGGACAGCTTTGTTCTGGCTTTTGGGCATCGTAGGTATTCTTGGCATGCCGCCAATCGGCGTGTTCTTCAGCAAATTTTATATTATTTTCGGCTTTTTCCAGGCGGAGCATCCGTGGCTGGGCATTTTGATGCTGCTGTTGCTGGCTGGCATGCTGATTGGTATTCTGTACCATGTCATGCGCATGTTTGGCGGCCAGGCCAAGAGAAAGAGCTCCGGGGAGCTGTTTGGCTTCGTGGATTCCGCTGTGCTGGCAGGGCTTTTGCTCTTTAGCTGCGTGGCCAGTGCCGGGCTCAGTGAGATTGCAGTGCTGAATAACCTGCTGGCTCATGCGGCACAGATTGTTCTGGGAGGTGTGTATTGATGGAGCGTATTGCACATGTTGCGCAGGTGATTGCGCCGGAGGCCTTGCTGGAGACGGCAGTGCGTGTCTATGACGGGGGGCACCATCCGCTGACTGCCATGTTCGGCAGGGATGAAACCGCCCAGGGCACCGGCTACGCTATTTATTGCTATTTTGAGATTCCTGAGAAGAAGGACATGCAGGTGGTCAAGGCTGTGTTTAAGCCGGAGGGCTCCCTGAGCTATCAAAGCATCACCCATGCTATTCCGGCTGCGGCCTGGTATGAGCGTGAAATCCATGATATGTTCGGCCTGGTGCCGGAGGGACATCCTGATTTGCGGCCGCTGGTGCTGCATGAGAGCTTCCCGGATGGCTTTTATCCCCTGCGGAAGTCTGTGAAGGTCAATGCCAAGGTGCGGGGCGAGCGGAAGTTCAAGGTGCGCTCCGCCAAGGGGCAGGGGCTCTTTGAGGTGCCTGTAGGGCCTATCCATGCAGGCATCATCGAGCCGGGGCATTTCCGCTTCAGCCAGGCCGGTGAGGCTATGCTGCAGCTGGATGCCAAGCTGTTCTTTACCCATCGCGGCATTGAGAAAGCCGTAGAGGGTAAAACGCCGGAGGAGGCCCTGCATATTGTAGAGCGCATCTGCGGTGCCTGCAGCGTGTCCAACACATGGAGCTTCTGCCAGGCGGTGGAAAAGGTGGCAGGTGTCAGCGTGCCGCGAAGGGCGGAGATTATCCGTACCTTGCTTTCGGAGCTGGAACGCATTGTAAATCATGTAGGTGATTTGGGCAACATGCCGGCAGGCGTGGGCTTTAATCCTGCTATCAGTTTGGGTTCAAGGCTCAAAGAGCGTTTGATGAGGCTTTGTGAAGCCGTGGCCGGCAATCGCTTCCTCCGGGGCGTGATTGTGCCGGGGGGTGTCCGTCAGGATATTACGCCGGAATTGATTGAGGAAATCCATAGCGTGATGGATGCTGTTGCTGAGGGCGTGGAGGATTTGGCTACCATGTTCCGGGAGCAGGAGAATTTCCAGAACCGCGTGCAGACTACGGGCATCATCCGCCATCAGACGGCTGTGGATCTGGCCATGGTTGGCGTGGGGGCCAGGGCCAGCGGCTACGCCCATGACAGCCGCAGTGATTTTGCCTTCGGGGTGTACCCGGAGCTGGACTTCCAGCCATATACCAAGACCATGGGGGATGTGGCGGCAAGGCTGCTGGTGCGCATCGGGGAGCTGTCTGCTTCATTTGAGATGGTGGACAAGCTGCTGGATATGCTGCGGAACTGCCAGGGCATGCCGCTGCATGCCGATATGGCCTATGGTGCCGGGGAAGCCTGGGGCATCTGCGAATCACCGAGGGGCAGCAATTTCCATTATGTGGCGCTGGATGAGGAGGGCAGGATTGACAGGCTCTTTGTTCGCAGTGCTTCCTATCCTAACTGGCCTGCCCTGACCATTGCGGTGCAGGGTGATATTATTCCTGATTTCCCATTGATAAACAAGAGCTTTGAGCTTTGCTACGCATGTATTGACAGATAAGGAGGGATGACTGTGTTTAAGGTATTGGAGAGAATTTTTCGCGACAAGATAGCCACGGAGCAGGTGTCCCTCAGCGGCAGCCAGCGTTTTCGCGGCAAGCTGTCAGGCAGCGTGGAGGAAAGCCTGTTGCCAAGGTGCCAGGCGGCATGCCCGGTAGGGGCTTTTCAGGCTGAAGGCAGCGGATATAAGATTGACTACAAGAAGTGCATTTTCTGTGGCAAGTGCGTAGAGGCTTGTGCCAGGGCTGCCCTGGAAGAAGGCAGGGAAACTGAGGGCGTGCTGCACCATTCTGCTGAGGATGCCATGCCATATCTCATTGAAGCAGGGCAGGAGGCTTTGGCAGATGTGCTGAAGGAAAAGCTGGGGCGTTCTTTGCATGTGCGCCATCTGGATGCAGGCTCCTGCAATGCATGTGATTTTGAGATGGGGGCACTGGGCAATCCTTATTATGATTTGCACAGGTACGGGGTGGCTTTCGTGGCATCCCCGCGCCATGCAGATATGCTGATGGTGACAGGCGTGGTGACGCGCAATCTGGAGCAGGCCTTGAAGATGAGCTATGAGGCCATGCCGGAGCCGAGGCTGGTGATGGCATGCGGTGCCTGTGCGGCAGGCGGCGAGACCTATGGGGATACTTATGCCATCGTAGGGGCTGCTGACAAGGTGGTGCCGGTGGATGTGTATGTGCCGGGGTGTCCGCCGAGGCCATCGGCCATGATTGTGGGGCTGCTGGCGGCAGCTGATATGCTCAAGGAGAAGATGAAATAATACTTACTGCATCGTAAGCGTACAAATATGGTAATATTATTGTAATAGCTGTGCTCATCTGAATTTTTGCAGGACAGGAAGTGAATGTATGCCAAGGGAAAAGTTTAATATTGATGGCCAGATTCAGCAGATGAAGTCAAAGGGCATCACCTTTGAGATGATTGATGAGAAGAAAGCCAAGGAGTTTCTGGCGAACCATACCTACTATTTCCGCTTGAAGTTTTATGCCAATAACTATGACAAATACCGCAAGGGTGACAGGATGGGAGAGTATATTGACCTGGATTTTGCCTATCTCAAAGAGCTGTCCCTGCTGGATGTGTATTTGCGGCGCGTTATGTTTCCTATCGTCATGGATGTGGAGCATTTTGCCAAAATCAACCTGCTGGCATCCCTGCAAAAAAACAAGCGCGAGGATGGTTACTCCATCGTGACGGAACTTTTCAAAAGGCAGCCTTGGCTGGCAAGGGAGATTGAGAGGCAGAAGGCTCCTTATACTGCCGGGCTGATAAAGAAGTACAAGGATAACTTTGCGGTCTGGAATATCATCGAGGTGCTGACCTTTACCAATCTGATTGTGCTGTACGATTTTTATTACAGCAAATACGACCAGAAGCATGTCAACCCGGACTATTTTTATTCCGTGCGCAATATCAGGAACAGCATAGCCCACAACAACTGCCTGCTGCATGACTTGCGGGCGGTGGATGACAGCCAGGCGGAAAAATCCGAGGAAATCTGCCGGATAGTCAGTGAGATTCCGGGGATTGGCGTTTCCATGCGCAGCACCAAGCTGTCCGTGCCGTTTTTGTACGATTTTGTCACCACAGTGGAGGTATTTGACAAGATTGTCACCAGCAGGAAGGAAAAAATCAAGCAGCTGGAGCTATTATACCTGGTGGTAAATAACCGCTTTTCCCGGCATATAGACTATTTTGCCAGCAATGATATCGTAAGGACGGCTTTTGACTTTATGAACAAGGTTGTCAGCCATTATCGCAGCAAAAATTTAGCCGGTATGGAGACAGAGGACATATAATGCCGGATATTTATCTGTAGAGCTGGCAGGCAGAGTGGCTTGACAAGCCAATGCCAGGTAGGGTAGAATGGAACGAGTAAGCGAGTTAAGTTTTATTGTTTTAGAATGCGAGGTGCTATGATGGCTGATAAGATGATTGATGAGATGGACGAGAATATCGTAGTTGAGTTTAATGATGATAATGGCAATTCCCTGTACTATCAGCAGGAGATGATTATTCCTGTGGATGGGCAGGATTTTGCCCTGCTGGTTGGCCTGAATGTGGAGAATGACGAGAGCTTCGATGAGGAGGAGAATGTCATCATTGCCAAGATTGTCAAGGACGAGAATGGCGAGGATGAGTATGTGGACCCTACTGATGAGGAGTTCGAGGCTGTACAGAAGGCTTATAATGAGCTTTGCGATGCTGAAGAAGCAGAGTAAGCTGAATAAGCTGAAGTGAACCGATGCCCCGGCGAGGCGGGGAGCAGGTTGCAGAAGCGGCATGGCATGTGCTGGCATATTTGTCGGCAGTGCCGTGCCGTTTTTTGCTGGGGATTTTTGTCAAGCTTTACAATTTGTGCACTGATATGATATAATCTATTGTAATGAGCAGAACGGTCGATTTTTATGAAGATTTTTTTATGCTCAGTGTGCCGGGACGATTGTCACACTGGGTTTTGTTGCGTGTTTTTTTTAAGCATTTTGAGCATAAAGTATAATTAATTGAACGGTTCGACTTAGATTATTTTGTGTTAAATTAAAAATAAAATATATGGAGGTGTGATTTTTGGCAAAAGAAAAGCAAAAATTACAGATTATTCCTCTGGGTGGATTAGGCGAAATCGGTAAGAACATGACCGTAGTACGGTATGGTGACGAAATTTTACTTATCGATGCCGGCCTGATGTTCCCGGACGAGGAAATGCTCGGCATTGACCTGGTTATTCCTGATATTTCGTATCTGGTGGAGAACAAGGACAAGGTGAAGGCTATCGTGCTGACTCATGGTCATGAGGACCATATCGGTGCGCTGCCTTATGTGCTGAAGCAGATTAATGTTCCCGTTTATGGTACGCGGCTGACCTTGGGCATCCTGGAGGGCAGGCTGCAGGAGAATGGCGTGGATTCCAGCAATCTCCGTGCTGTCATGCAGGGTGATACCATCAAGGCAGGCTGTTTTCATGTGAATTTTATCCGGGTGAATCACAGTATCCCTGATGCAGTGGGGCTGGCGGTTACTACGCCTATGGGGACGATTATCCATACCGGCGACTTTAAGCTGGATTATACCCCGATTGATGGCAAGATGACAGATTTCCGCCGTTTCTCGGATTTGGGCAACAAGGGCGTGCTGCTGATGATGGCGGACAGCACCAACGCGGAGCGTGCAGGGCACACTCCTAGCGAGAGCACCGTGGGTGCATCCTTTGACAAGGCCTTCCACAATGCCCGTTCCCGTATTATTATTGCTACCTTCTCGTCTAATGTGCATCGCATCCAGCAGATTATCAACACCGCGGTACGTTACAAGCGCAAGGTGGCGGTGCTGGGACGCAGCATGGTAAATGTGGTCAATATTTCCCTGGAGCTGGGATATATCCAGGCACCTGAGGGAACTATGGTAGATATTGACAATATCGGCAATTATCCCATGGAGCAGATGGTCATTATCACTACCGGCAGCCAGGGCGAGCCTATGTCTGCCTTAACGAGAATGTCCCAGTCGGACCATCGCAAGGTGGGGATTGTGCCGGGAGATACCATCATTATTTCTGCAACGCCTATTCCTGGCAATGAAAAGCTGGTATCCCGTACCATTGACAACCTGCTGAAGCTGGGTGCCAATGTAGTGTACGGCAGGGAAAACGGCATTCATGTATCCGGCCATGCCAGCCAGGAGGAGCTGAAGCTGATGCACAATCTGGTACGCCCGAAGTTCTTTATTCCTGTTCATGGCGAATACCGCCACCTGGTGAAGCACGCCAAGCTGGCTGCGGAGCTGGGCATGCCGAAGGAGAATATCTTCATCGGGGAAAACGGTCAGATTCTTGAGTTTACCCGTGACAAAGGCTATGTGGCAGGCCGTGTGACCTCAGGCCGCGTGCTGATTGACGGCCTTGGCGTAGGCGATGTGGGCAATATTGTGCTGCGTGACCGCCGCCAGCTGTCCCAGGACGGCATCATCATCATCGTTGTTACCATGGACAAGACCAGCGGCACTGTGGTGGCAGGCCCTGATATTGTTTCCCGTGGCTTTGTATATGTCCGTGAATCGGAGGAGCTGATGGAGGACGTGAAGACCAGGGTAGAGGATGCCCTGGTGCACTGCGAGGAGGAAGGGATTACCGAATGGGCAGCCCTGAAGTCTGCCATGCGTGATGCCCTGGGACGCTTTATCTTTGAGCGCACCCGCCGTCGTCCGATGATTCTGCCGATTATCATGGAAGTATAATATTCAGATGTTCTATAGGGCGTATTTGTTCTGAAAGGGAGGCGTTCACCATGAAAATATCCTTAAATCCCGATGAGAAGGTTGTCAAGATGATTAAGGATGGCTTGGAGAAAAAAGGCGGCTATTGTCCTTGCCGGCTGGAAATAATAGAAGATAACAAATGCATGTGCAAGGAATTCCGTGACCAGATTGCAGACCCTGAGTATGAGGGGTTCTGCCACTGCATGCTGTATTACAAATCCTTGAAGGACTAGAGATGTAACGAGATGTAAAAAACTGCTGGTTTGTCGTAGCGATGGGCCAGCAGTTTTTTTATTTCTATAAAGTTGTGTTTTTCTATAGGTTATTCCTGCAAGAGCTCTGCCTTGAGGCGCCGGTAGGCACGGGTATAGTAAATGCCGTTCTGGGATTCCCGGTGGTCAAAGCCGTAGGCGCGGCGGCTGATGGCAATAATCGGCGGCGCCTGGATGCGCTTTGCCACTGCCATGCCGGTAAACTGGCGCCACCAGCGTTCCAAATCCGCAATAAATTCTGCCGGGGAAGGGAAATACTCAGCCACCAGCCCCGGCTGGCAGCCGATTTTTTCTTCCAGCACCCCGTCCTTGTACCATTGCAGGATATCGGCAGGGGTGGCCTTCTGCCAGTATTCCACAAAGCTGCGGAAAAGGTAATCGTGATACGGATACTTGATCGGGTCTCCCTTGCCTTCATCAACATTCTGGGCACTGGAAAGCTCGGCGCTTGGCACGATATCAATAGTAGCCTGGGGCACAACCTCCCTGCCGTAGACTTTTTCGTTCAGGTAGCGTGCCAGGTCATAAACCTGATACTTCCACAGGTCGGCCAGGGCACAGAGGAAGCCGGACTGGTCACCATAGAGGGTGGAGTAGCCTACGGTGGTCTCCGCCTTGTTGGCGTTGCAGGTAAAGCCGCCGCCAAAGGCCGCTGCAATGCCTGCCAGCACCCGGGCACTGCGGTCCCTTGCCTGAATGTTTTCCGCCACAAAGGAGGAAACTTTCAGGTTGAAGCTGCTGCCATCCTTCAGGAAGGTCACAGGAATGGTTTCCAGCTGGCTGATAGTGTGGTCAACTGACTCCTGAATAGGCATGATGGCGTAGTTGCAGCCTAGGTTTTCCGCCAGCTTCTGAGCCAGTCCCTTGGTGGTAGCGGAGTTGTACACGCTTGGCATGTTGACCAGCAGGACATTTTCCGCTCCAAGGATATGGGTGTAGAGGGCAGCTGCTACAGCTGAGTCAATGCCGCCGGAGATGCCGATAACTACTTTTTCCATGTGGATATCTGATAAAAAGCTGCGGACGCCATAGGAAACAGCAGCAAAGATATGCCCGATGGCATCTGCCTTTTCCCGTTTGTACTTCGGCATGGCATCAATGCTTTCCAAATCGTAATAGCCCAGCTGCTGCGTATATTTCGGCAGGCAGTCTGCCATAATGCCCTGGCTATTGTAGAGGGTAGAGGAGCCGTCAAAGGTATAGACGGTCTTGCCGTTGTTCTGGATGCCCACATTGTTTACATAGAAAAGGGGCACCCCTGCCTCCTTGGCCAGCCTGCCGAAAACCCTGTGGCGCTTGCCGTTCTTGCCAAGGGTATAAGGAGAGGAGGAAATATCCACCAGCATATCCACGCCCTTGCTGCGCAAAATCTCCACCGGGGCCAGGTTGTAGTCATCGCTCCAGCCGTCCTCGCAGAGAAAGGCGCCGATGGAATAGCTGCGCCCCTTGAGGGTGAGCTTCAGCGGGCTCAGCAGCTTTTCAGCCGTGGTATGAAGCTCCTCTGCCAGCTGCCTGAGGCTGAAAAAATGACGGGTGTCGTTAAACTCCCGGTAGTTGGGCATCAGTGCCTTGATGACGAAAGGATACGGCATATTCTCAGGCTGCACCAGCTGGCCCTGATTGGCAAGGAACAGGGCGTTGTACTTGCGCACCCTGCCGTCATTGTTCTTTTTGTTCCAGTCCGCGGCTACGTTGCCGAAGATAATGGCAATATCTTGAGAAGCGGCAATAATGTCCTGGCCGCATTCCTCGCAGTCCCGGATAAAAGCAGTCTGCTCCCAGGTATCCCCCAGCAGGTAGCCCGGCACGGCCATTTCCGGGAAAATGATGATATCTGCCTGATGTTTCTTTGCTTCCTCAACCATGGACAGCATATTGGCGGTATTTTCATCGGGATGCCCTGGAATGACCTTCATCTGGGCAACGGCAATTTTTAGCATATTCAGCACCTCGCACATCATAAAAGCAGCCAGAAAACTGCAAGCAATAAATCTCTAAATAAAACATATCAAAATATATTATAGCAGAAATTTTTCATTTCACAAATATTGTATACTTGCCATATTTTATTGAAATTGCCGGGATAAAGTTTTATAATGCAGGATGGTTATGATTCTATTATCATACTTAATTACCATTGTGTATTTTGTAGATTGGCAGATTAGGAAGAAGGCAAGGTTATGGAGTTGAGTTCAGCGCATCTGGTGATTATTGCCCTGACATTGTTTTTCGTCATCGGAGGCGGTATTTATGCAGCAAGGTCAGTAAAGTCGGCGGAGGGCTACAGCCTGGGTGGCAGAAGTGCCGGTGTACCGCTGGTGGCTGGAAGCATAGCAGGCACGGTAGTGGGAGGCGGCGCTACGGTGGGAACCGCCCAGCTTGCCTATAGCATGGGGCTGTCTGCCTGGTGGTTCACCTTGGGCTCCGGCATCGCCTTTATCCTGATGGGGTTCTTTTATGCCAGCAGATTGCGTGCTACGGGGCTTGAGACTATTCCCCAGTATTTGCAGCGCAACTACGGCAGCAGGGCGGCAGAAGCGGCAGGGCTGATTTCCTCTGTCGGCATCCTTTTTAGCGTGGTGGCGAGCTGCCTGCCGGGCATACAGATTATTTCCGCCATACTGCACACCTCCACATGGGTCTCGGCAGGCATCCTCATTGCCCTGGTGGCGGCTTATGTCTTTTTCGGCGGCATGAAAAGCGCCGGTGTGGGCGGCATGCTGAAAATGCTGGTCATCTGGCTGAGCCTTTTCGTGGCAGGCGTCAGTGCCTTCCGGGAGCTTTCTGCCATGCCTGGGCTGCAGCAGGCAATGCCTCCTGAATACTGGTGGAATATGTTTAATATCGGTGTAGGCGGCGGTTTTTCCAAGCTGTTTTCCATGATTGTGGGGGTTGTCTGCACCCAGACCTATATCCAGTGCTTCTTTTCTGCATCCAGCCCCAGGACGGCCGCTGCGGGGGCTTTTGCTGCCGCGGCCATCGTTATTCCTGTGGGGCTGCCATCCATCGCTATCGGCATGTACATGCATGTGATGAACCCTGATGTTATCCCTGTGCTGGTGCTGCCGGTGTACCTTTTGCAGCATCAGCCTGTGTGGCTGGCAGGCATTGCCCTGGGGGGCATCATGCTGAGCCTGGTGGGCTCTATCGGCGGTCTCGCCCTGGGCATCGGAACTATGCTCACCCGTGATATCATCAGCCGTGTGGCGAATCTGGGGAACGGCAGGAAGCTCCTCTGTACATTGCGCTTTGTGGTGCTGCTGGTGATGGCTGCGGCATGTCTGATAGCTATCGTCAATCTGGATTCCCAGGTATTGTTCTGGAACTTCCTGTCCATGTCCATGCGGGGCTGCGGCGTATTCCTGCCACTGACCTTGGCGATTTTTTCGCCTAGGAGCGTTGCCAAGAAATGGGCATTTGCCTCCATTGTGGTCAGCACGGTGGTGCCTGTTGCCTTGGGGCTGGCTGTGCCCCTGCCGGTTGATCCCCTTTACATCGGCCTTGCCATCAGCGGCATGATGATGATGGCCGGTTATGCAAGGCGCTGGCGCCCGGTTCAGGCCCCGGCGCATAGGCATAATGTATGAAAAAACAAAATTATTACAAAAATTTCTAAGATTATGATATAATGAGTCTTGTATAGAAAAAACAAGGATGTTTTCTGTGCAGGACTTTTTTTCTGCATGGGGCAAAACACAATGATGTGCAAAGCAGGTGAGGAAATGACGGTTAGAAAAGCTGTGATTTTAGGTGTTTTATTGGAGCTCTTGCTGGGGATTGCAGCAGGTGCCTTTTACTTTAAGTTTTATATTTATACGCCTACCTATTCACTGCGGGCTATGCAGAAAGCCATCCAGACCGGCAATGTGGATGAACTGCAAAAGCGGATTGACATGGATGCGATTTTTCAGGGCAGCAGCAAGAAGCTTGCGGAGCTGGTGCCGCAGGATGAGCCTGTGTATGGCAAACTGAAGGATGGCAGCTTCGGGGATTTGTGCAGGGAGGATTTTCTGACCTACGTAAAGACGGGAAAGTGGCCGGAGCCGGAAAAGATAACGGCAGAATCCAGCTTCCAGGATAAGATCGGCTTGAAGACCGTAAGCTTCCGCAGCCTGGAGTATGTCTACAGGGACCCGCCGCCGGGAGAGGAAGACAGGAAGGATGAAACCCTGACGGATAAGGTCCTCAGCTATATCCTCACCAAAATCAATGACTACATGACCGGCGAGGAAAGCAAGGAGGTTGCCACGGAGGAAGTGGCATTGCAGGAGGAAGAAGGCCCTATCAGGGTAACTGCCGGTATCCGCGTCTACGAGCCAAATTTCGGTGATACCTATATCCTCAATCTGAAGCTGCAACGGCAGGATGATGGCAGCTGGAAGCTCTATGACATTGAGAATTACAGCAGGTATGCAGATGAACTGATCAAGCAGAATGACCGTGATTATACCCGTTACAAGGACAAGGTGCGCTTCATCCTGACGGCTGCCCAGGAAAAGCTGGATGAGCTGAGGGCACAGCATCCGGAGCATGATCTGGACTGGGTATTTGAGGCGAGGAAGATATTTGATGAGTCCTACAAGCGGATTGAGGAGCTGAATGTGCCGATTGCCGGGGGATACCTCAATGAGCTTCTCAGGGAGCGCAAGGAAATTTCCCTGAATATGCTGGAAAGCTATTATGATGTGGCTTCTCATAACGACAACATGAATGATGCCAAGGAACAGGCGGAGGAGGCCAGGAAGGCTGGCAAGAGGCGTCCGACCTTTAATGCTGCGGTCTGGAACAACAGGCTGGCACAGTACAATGGAAAGCTGTCAGGCCTGCAGAAGCAGTGGGCGGAGAACAAGTCCAAGCTGGAAGCTGTGGTAGGTCCTGTCATTGACCGGGCAGCTGTGGCGAAGAAGACGGCTGCTTCCATGCGCAACAACGATGATGCAGCAGTAAGGGCCGCCAATTATCCTGGCGTGGCGGAGCAGAACGGTGATGCCTATAGCCTGCTGGGCGGTGAGAACCTGCCGGAGATTTCGGCCTACGGCAACGGGGTACAATGACTGCACAATAACTGCAGCAGAACTGCAATAAAAAGGCAATAAAACATGATGGCGGAGCAGGTGCGTTTGTTTCTTCAGGAATTTTTCCTTTCCATGGAAAAGACGGCATTTGCTCCGCATTTTTTGCGCTGGATTATAGACAATAAAAATAATTTGTGTTATACTAGCATGGATTTATGTTTTCTAAGGAAGGACAGTATGTTACAGTATGAAAAACAAGAAAACTAATGCCGCCCGTATTCTGGACAGGCTGAAAATCAGCTATGAAATCAAGGAATACGAGGTGGATCTGGATGATTTGAGTGCAGTCCATGTGGCAGAAGCTGCCGGCATGGATGTAAAGATGGTCTTCAAGACGCTGGTGTGCCGGGGGGACAAGACAGGAGTCCTCATGGCGTGTATCCCCGGGGATGGGGAGCTGGACATGAAGGCACTGGCTGCCGTGTCTGGCAACAAGCGTGTGGAGATGGTGCACCTGAAGGAGGTGCTGGGTCTTACCGGCTATGTGCGGGGAGGCTGCTCACCCCTGGGGGCCAAGAAGAATTATCCCGTATACCTGAACGAGACCTGCCGCAATTATGAAAAAATTGCCATCAGTGCCGGTATCAGGGGCCAGCAGCTGATACTCAGCCCGGATGATTTGGTGAAGGCTGTGGATGCTGTTGTAGCGAATCTAATCAGATAAATTGCTTATGTAAAATATTTATAAAAATAATATTAGTTAGTTTGCTAAATCTATTTAGGAGTGAAGAAATTATATGAATTACATCAGCACAAGAGGAAATAACCAGAAAATGACGTCTGCCCAGGCGATTATTGCAGGCCTTGCCGATGATGGCGGCTTGTTCGTGCCGGATGAGCTGCCCCAGGTTGATATGGAGTTCATCAAGGGGCTGACAAAGCTCTCTTATCAGGAGCGGGCTGCTAGGGTGCTGGGCTGCTTCCTGACTGATTATACCGACGAGGAAATCAAGGGCTGCGTAGAGCGTGCCTATGGCGGCGGCAAGTTTGATGATGCAGCCGTTGCTCCCCTGAATATCATGGAGGATGTGTCTGTGCTGGAGCTGTGGCATGGACCTACCAGCGCCTTCAAGGACATGGCATTGCAGCTTCTGCCGCAGCTTCTCTCTACTGCACTGAAGAAGACCGGGGAAAAGAACCAGGTGCTGATTTTGGTGGCTACCTCCGGCGATACCGGCAAGGCAGCCCTGGAAGGCTTCCGGGATGTGGAGCAGACCAAGATTATTGTTTTCTATCCTGAGAACGGTGTCAGCCGCATCCAGAAGCTGCAGATGGTTACCCAGCAGGGCGAAAATGTTGCCGTTACTGCTGTCAAGGGCAATTTTGACGATGCCCAGAGCGGCGTCAAGGCAATTTTCAGCGACAGGGAGTTTAATGCAAAGCTGAATGAGGCCGGTGTATCCCTGTCCTCTGCCAACTCCATTAATTGGGGACGCCTGGTACCACAGATTGTCTACTATTTCAGTGCATACGCTGATCTTTTAAAGGCAGGCGTTATCCGTGCCGGGGATGAAATCAGTTTTACCGTGCCGACAGGCAATTTTGGTGATATCCTGGCTGGTTATTATGCCCTGCGCATGGGATTGCCTGTAAAGAAGCTGATCTGTGCTTCCAACACCAACAACGTGCTGACGGATTTCCTCACCAACGGCGTTTATGACAGGAACCGTGACTTCTTCAAGACCATCAGCCCGTCTATGGATATCCTGATTTCCAGCAACCTGGAGCGCCTTCTGTATCATGTGACCAATGATGCCGCCCAGGTGGCAGAGTGGATGAAGTCCCTGGCAGAGACCGGCAGGTACGATGTAGGTGCAGATGTGCTGGCCAAGATTCAGGCCACCTTCGGCTGCGATTGGGCAGATGACCAGAAAACTATGGAAACGATAAATGCCGTTTATGACGAAAGAAAGTATATTGCGGACACCCATACTGCTGTGGCATGGGACAGCGCCCACAAATATATGCTGCAGGGCAATGCCGAGCCAATGGTAGTGGTATCCACTGCCAGTCCGTACAAGTTCAATGAGAGCGTGCTGACAGCCTTGGGAGAGGCAATCGAGGGCATGGATGAGTTCCAGCTTCTGGACAAGCTGCAGTCTATGAACAGCTTTAAGATTCCGGCAGGCCTTGCTGCCTTGAAAAATGCCGAGGTACGTCATGGCAATGTGGTAGAGAAGACCGCTATGCCGCAGGCAGTAGCAGCCTTTGCCGGGCAGAATTGAGTGCTTTCGCGTGAATACAATAATGCACTGTGAGAACAATAAGCAAAATTTATACAGAAATAAGTCTAAATAATTTTTGACAAAATTGCCAAAATACTATAACATATAAAGCGAGGGTGCGGTACGAAAGTACCAGCCTTGAAATAGTATTTTAAGCGGCGGCCCACCGTATGGGAAACATGCCTGTGAAGTTCAGCAGGCATAATTTGCCAGCAAAGTGCTGCTGCAGTATAAAGAGAAAGAGGTTGATAGCAAAATGGCAAACGTTGATTTGAGCAAGTATGGTATTACTGGTACTACTGAGATTGTTCACAATCCTTCTTATGAGCTTCTGTTCGAGGAAGAGACTAAGGCTGGTCTCGAGGGCTATGAGGTAGGTAAAGAGACTGAGCTGGGTGCTGTTAATGTAATGACCGGTATCTATACTGGCCGTTCTCCAAAGGATAAGTACATCGTTATGGATGAGAACTCCAAGGACACTGTATGGTGGACCTCTGATGAGTACAAGAACGATAACCATCCTATGAGCGAGGACGTATGGGCTACTGTCAAGGATTTGGCAAAGACCGAGCTGTCCAACAAGAAGCTGTTCGTTGTAGATGCTTTCTGCGGTGCCAACAAGGATACCCGTATGGCGGTTCGTTTCATCGTTGAGGTTGCTTGGCAGGCTCATTTCGTAACCAACATGTTCATCCAGCCTACCGCTGAGGAGCTGGAGAACTTTGAGCCTGATTTCGTTGTTTACAACGCTTCCAAGGCTAAGGTTAACAACTACAAGGAACTCGGCCTGAACTCCGAGACCTGCGTAGCTTTCAATACTACTTCCCGTGAGCAGGTTATCATCAACACCTGGTATGGCGGCGAGATGAAGAAGGGCATGTTCTCCATGATGAACTACTTCCTCCCTCTGAAGGGCATCGCTTCCATGCACTGCTCCGCAAACTGCGACATGAACGGTGAGAACACCGCTATTTTCTTCGGCCTGTCCGGTACCGGCAAGACCACCTTGTCCACTGACCCTAAGCGTCGCCTGATCGGTGATGACGAGCATGGCTGGGATGACAATGGCGTGTTCAACTTTGAGGGCGGCTGCTATGCAAAGGTTATCAACCTGGACAAGGAGTCCGAGCCTGATATCTATGGTGCAATCAAGAGAAATGCACTGCTGGAGAACGTAACTGTTGCTGAGGATGGTAAGATTGACTTCGCTGATAAGTCCGTTACCGAGAATACTCGTGTATCTTATCCTATCCAGCACATCAACAACATTCAGCCAGGTTCCTCCGCACCAGCTGCCAAGAATGTAATCTTCCTGTCCGCAGATGCTTTCGGCGTACTGCCTCCAGTTTCCATCCTGACTCCGGAGCAGACTCAGTACTACTTCCTCTCCGGCTTCACTGCAAAGCTGGCAGGTACCGAGCGCGGCATCACTGAGCCGACTCCTACCTTCTCCGCTTGCTTTGGTCAGGCATTCCTGGAACTGCATCCTACCAAGTACGGTAAGGAGCTGGTAAAGAAGATGAACGCTAACGGCGCAAAGGCTTACCTCGTAAACACCGGCTGGAACGGTACTGGCAAGCGTATCACCATTAAGGATACCCGCGGTATCATCGATGCTATTTTGTCCGGTGCTATCAACGAGGCTCCTACCAAGAAGATTCCTATGTTTGACTTCGAGGTACCTACCGAGCTGCCAGGCGTTGACTCTAAGATTCTGGACCCTCGTGACACCTATGCTGACGCTTCCGAGTGGGAGACCAAGGCAAAGGATCTGGCTGGCCGCTTCATCAAGAACTTCGGCAAGTACACTGGTAACGAGGCTGGCAAGGCTTTGGTTGCTGCTGGTCCTAAGCTGTAATATCAAGGCACTGCCTTTGAAAACTGAATACTGCCGTGATGGTTTGCATCTGTGACATGTGCTATCACGGTGAGAGCGCTGCTGCCCTTCGGGGCGGCAGCGTTTTTTATGTATTGTTTTTCTCGTGGGAGGGTTTATTTTTGCTTAAATTTGTGCTACAATTAGGGGCAGAGATGAATATTTGGAACAGGTGTCGAAAGACTCAATAAGGAAGCCGGTCGAAGCCGGCGCGGTCCCGCCGCTGTAAGGGGAGCGAGTCTGCATAAGTTATGTCATTGGGGAAACCTGAGAAGGCGCAGACAAGCCATGAACCTAAGCCAGAAGAATTGCCTGTTCAGCAATCACCGAATGATATGACAGCCATGCTGCGGCAAGCTGGCTGTGTACAGTACCTGCGAGCGATGGGAAGGGGATTTGTAGCCTTTGGACAGGGCTATAAGTTGATGGCTTTTCCCTCTGCTGTGGGGGAAGGGCTTTTTTGATGGGCGAAAAGGAGCGATTTGCATTGATGTACAGAAAGAATCCGGCAAGCTTAATGCTGCTGTTGCTTTTGCTGGTGCTGACAGCGCTTTTCAGCGGCTGCGGCAGCCAGGACAGTGCCTCCGAAGGGGGCTATCAGGTGACGGATGACCAGGGAACCGTGGTGAGCTTCCAGGAAAAGCCCCAGCGGATTGTCAGCCTCACCATGAGCACGGACAATATCCTCCTGGGGCTGGTGAAACCTGAGAGGGTGGTGTGTGCCAACGTGCTGGTGGATGATCCTGTCAGCTCCAATGTGGTGGAGCTGGGCAAGGATATTCCCAACAAGGTGCGCCATCCCAAGGTGGAGGAAATCCTCGCCATGGAGCCTGACCTGGTGATTGCCGCCGATTGGGGCGATATTGATTATGTGGAATCCCTGCGGAACATGGGGATTAATGTAGTCGTAGTCAAGGGTGCCAAAAACCTGCCGGATATAAGGGACAATATCCGTCTGATTGCGGCAGCCGTGGGAGAACCCCGGCGAGGTGACAAGCTGGTGAGCATGATGGATGACAAGCTGGCGGAAATCAAGGCAAAGGTTGATAAAATCCCCCAGGAGGCAAGAAAGAAGGTACTTTTGATTTCCCTGATGAACAATTACGGCGGCAAGGACTGCATCTACGATGATGCCTGCACTCTGGCAGGCGTAACCAACTGCCTGTCGGAGTACGGCCTGAAGCGGGGGGATAAGCTGACCAAGGAAATGATGGTGCAGATGAATCCCGATATGATTTTCCTGCCGACCTACAACGCCCATGGTACTTTTGATATTCAGGGATTCCGGGACAGGTATCTGAAGGACCCTGCCCTGCAGCAGATGAAGGCGATTCAGTCCGGCAGCATCCGGGAGCCAAGGGATGCATATATTTATACCGCTTCCCAGGATTTCTGCTTTGCCGTGCAGGAGATTGCTTATACCGTTTATGGTGACGAGTTCAAGCTGGCTGACCAGCAGCATCTGTCCGCGGTAGAGTGAGGTATGCTTTATATATGAGTATGATTGATGGGATGAGTAATGCAATTATCCAGGCGGAAGATATTACAGCCGGATATAACGGGCAAAATCCTATACTGGACAATATCAGCCTGAGCATCGGCAAAGGTGAGTTTGTGGGCATCATCGGCAAGAATGGTGCCGGAAAGAGCACCCTGCTGAAAGCCCTGCGGGGCTTCCTGCCGGTGTGGTCCGGCAGGGTGCTGCTGGCAGGCAGGGAGATAGGGGCTTATCAGGAAAGGGAATTGGCGAAAAAGATTGCCTATCTCCAGCAGCAGGTGGAGCTGACTTTTGATTATACGGCCCGGGATATTGTCATGGCGGGGCGTTACCCATATCGGAAATGGTGGCAGCAGCAGAGTGAGGAGGACAAGGAAATCACGGCTGCCTGCATGAAATACACAGGGGTGCTGGAAATGGCGGACAAGCCTATCCTCGCCCTCTCCGGCGGCCAGCGGCAGAGGGTGCTGCTGGCCAAGGTGCTGGCCCAGCAGACGCCGGTGCTGTTTCTGGATGAACCGGCGGCAGGGCTGGATCTGTTCTATCAGGAGGAAATCTTCCGCTTCTGCCAGGAGCTGTGCCACCGGGGAAAAACCGTGGTGATGGTTGTCCACGAGCTGAACCTGGCCGCCAGGTATTGCAGCAGGCTGCTTTTGGCAAGGCAGGGCAGGATTATTGCTGATGATGTGCCGGAAAGGGTGCTTACTGATGAGCTTTTGACCGATGGCTACGGCGTATCTATCAGGTCGGGGCGCAACCCGGAGACGGGCCATGCGGATATTTACACCCTGCCGGAGCCTATGGATGAGGAAAAGCTGCGGCTTTTGGCAACGATTATCGGCAGTGATGATAGAAATGCAGAAAAAACGGCACAAGCCATTGGCAAATCATCAATGGGAGGTGGGGAAGCATGAAGTATCATCGCAGGCTGGTAGCCATAGTGCTATTCGCTATGCTGCTCCTGACCTTTATTTTTTCCCTGTCAGCCGGTCAGTATGACCTGGGTTTCTTGCAGGTGGCGGCCTGGTGCTGCCACAAGCTGGGGCTGCCTGTGCTGCAGGATGTAAATGTCTCGGCCCAGCAGGAGGCTGTGCTGATGTTTATCCGCTCCCCCCGTACCCTGGTGGGCTTTATGGTGGGGGCGGGGCTGGCAGCCTCCGGCACGATATTACAGGGGATTTTCAGCAATCCCCTGGCTGACCCGGGCATCATAGGCGTCTCCAGCGGCGCTACGGTAGGTGCTGTGGTGGCCATCAGCCTGGGGGTAAATGCCGTGAACATGTTTGCCATGCCGGCCTTTGCCTTTGTAGGTGCCATCTGCGCCGTGTTCCTGACTATCGGCCTGGCCACCAGGAACGGCAGGATTCCCGTGCTGACACTGCTGCTGTCCGGCGTGGTGGTGGGCATGCTGCTGGGTGCCATTACGGCTGCCCTGCTGGTGGTCATGGATGAGTACAAGCTGCAGCAGTACCTTTTCTGGACTATCGGCAGCCTGGACTATCGCCGCTGGGAGCATGTCCTGATGGGCATCGGGCCCATTGCGGCAGGTATTTCCATCATGCTGCTGATGGCACGGCACCTGAATATCCTGGCTCTGGGCGAGGCAGAGGCCAAGGCAGTGGGCATGCCGGTGGTAAAATACCGCCTGATACTGCTGCTGGTTTCTGCCATGACAACGGCGGCCAGTGTCTGCATCAGCGGCAGCATCGGCTTCGTGGGGCTGATTATCCCTCACATGATGCGCATGCTGGTGGGGCCAAACCACAAGCACCTGCTGCCAGCCAGCATTGTGGCAGGTGGCGTATTCCTGCTGTTCTGTGACTCTCTGGGCAGAGTGCTGATAGAAAAGACGGAGGTCAATGTGGGCATTATGACTGCCTTTCTGGGCACTCCGTACTTCCTGTACCTGTTGCGCAAAAACAGCAGCATAGAGAAGTGATATTGGGATAAAATTCTTCAGTGGTTATCTGATAATTAACCAGATAAAAACCATTGTGCATATAAATTTTATAGAGGCTGAAAGCAGAGCAATATTCAGCCCGTCAAAATCAATGAATGTATGAGCTGCAAAAAATGTTGTCAGTTTTCCTGCTGTTAAGGCAGGAAGATATAGTATTTTTCTATATTTTTTTCTTAGGAGGAATATGTTATGAAGAACTGGAAGAAATTTTTTGTAGCTGCTGTTGCCGTAGGCACAGTATTTTCCGTGAACCCTGCTGCTTCCGAGGCTGCCTATGAGCTGAACCCGGAGGTGAAGACCGCTACTCCTGCCCTGTTAGCAGCATCCCAGATGGGTGTGCAGGTATATGAAAACCCGGACTTGCAGGGACTGGCTGACAAGGATGCCATTGTAGTAATGACCTTTGGCACCACCTTTGCAGAAAACCGCGCCAAGACTATTAATGCTACCATAGAGGGCATTAAGGCAGCTCATCCGGGAGTAAAGGTTGTAACGGCCTATACCTCCCACATCATTATTGACCGCGTGGCAGCCAATGAGGGCATCAAGTATCCTACCCCTGAGGAAGCACTGGCACAGCTGAAGGCAGAAGGCTATACCAGGGTTGCCCTGACCACATTGGATGTTATTCCTGGCATGGAGTATAACTATAAGCTGGGTGTGTTCAACAGCTACAAGCAGAATTTCAAGAAGATGACCATTGGCACGCCGCTGATGTACTGGCAGGGCCAGGAGGAGCAGGCTGACGATGTGACTGAGGTGCTGGAAGCCTTTGCTACCCAGTTCCCAAAGACGAAAAAGGGCGAGGGCATTGTCATGATGGCTCATGGCACACCGAATATTGCCAATGCCTACTATGCAGTAATTCAGGAAAAGCTGCAGGAGATGGGCTACGACAACGTATTCATTGAGACTGTAGAAGGCTGGCCAAGCCTGGAGACTATCATTCCGAAGCTGAAGGCAAAGAAAATCAAGAAGGTTACTATTATGCCGTTTATGATGGTTGCAGGTGACCACGCCAACAACGACATGGCAGGTAGTGAGGAAGACTCCCACAAGAGCATCCTTGAGAAGGAAGGCATCAAGGTAGAGGCATACATTCATGGCCTGGGCGAAAATGAAGCTGTCCGCAATGTTTTCGTAGAGCGTGCCAATGCGGCCTGGGATGCACTGGAAGCAAATGGTCAGGCAGCAGAATAATAATTTTATAGCTTAAATTCTAAAAAGGCGGCTTGGCGTACATCATTGTTACGGGAGCCGCTTTTTTTGTATTTATCCTGCCAGTGCAGATAAAATTTGTTTTACCCAAAATTTGCTATTCTGTGATATTTGTTCTATAATATGGAGTAGAGATGTATAAAGATAGGTCAGCGCTGATTGGAGGCGGTATGATGATACATGGTGAGCTGAAAAATATCAAGAAAAGCGTGCTGGAAAGCCTGGAGGGGCTGTATGAGCTGGCTGTGCCTGCTGGTCAGCTGGTTACCCGTGAGATAGCGGAGCTGATGCTGGCAGTGACGGCAGAGCTGCAGCGTGAGGTAGCTGTCTATATAAATCGCCAGGGCAAGGTGCTGCAGGTCTCCGTGGGCGATGATGCGACAGTCGACCTGCCGGAAATCAGGCAGCGCAAATCGGAAAACCGCCTGTCGGGCGTGCGGTGCGTGCATACCCACCCCAGCAGTGATACCCGGCTAAGCGCGCCGGATTTGTCATCTTTGCGCAGCATGCGCTTTGATGTGATGGCAGCTATTGGCATGAAGGATGGCAGGATATATGGCAGCATGGCTTTTTTGAGCGGTGAGCTGACGGAAAGCGGCGGCTATGTGGTGCATGGCACCAAGGAACTGCCTATAGGAGACCTGAACCGCTACAACCTGATGCAGCTGGTGACAGCTATCAACAAGGAGCTGGGGCGCAACCAGCTGAAGGAAACTGAAAAGCGGCAGGAAAGGGCGATTCTGGCAGGAGTGGACTACAATGCTTCTGCCGGTGGCTGGAGCATTGAGGATTCCCTGACGGAGCTGAAGGGGCTGGCAGAGACTGCCGGAGCGCAGGTGGCAGGCAAGGTAATTCAGCGCAAGGCGAAGCCTGATAATGCTTTTTTCCTGGGCAGGGGCAAGGTTGATGAGATTGGCATGCTGGCACAGAATGTGGAAGCGGATTTGCTGATTGTGGATGATGAAATCAGCCCTTCCCAGCAGCGCAATCTGGAAATGAGTACCGGTCTGAGGGTAGTGGACAGGACGGCCCTGATTCTGGATATTTTTGCCCAGCGGGCCCGGTCTGCTGCCGGCAAGCTGCAGGTGGAGCTGGCACAGCTCAGGTACAACCTGCCACGGCTGGGTGGGCAGGGGCTGGTGCTTTCCCGGCAGGGAGGCGGCATCGGTACAAGGGGCCCGGGCGAAACAAAGCTGGAGATGGACAGGCGACGGATTCATGGCAGGATTCATGACCTGGAGGAACGGATTGCCAAGCTGAAAAACCAGCGGCAGCTGCACAGGGCACAGCGGAAAAATTCCCGTATTCCTACGGCAGCCCTGGTGGGGTATACCAATGCCGGGAAGTCCACCCTGCTGAATGCGCTGGCGGCAGGGGATGAGGTGCTGGCGGAGGACAAGCTCTTTGCCACCTTGGATCCTACTACCAGGCTTGTGGAGCTGGATGAAAAGCAGGAGCTCCTGCTGACTGATACGGTTGGCTTCATCCAGAAGCTGCCCCATACGCTTGTCAGTGCTTTTCAGGCAACGCTGGAGGAGACAGTGGAAGCGGATTTGCTGCTGCATGTGGTGGATGCCAGCGATACAAATTATGAATTGCAGATCAAGGCGGTTATGGAGGTTCTGAGTGAGATTGGTGCTCAGGATAAGCCATCTGTGTTTGTGTTCAACAAGGCGGATAAGCTGCCGGAAGCAGAGCGGGATAATGAGTACATTGCTGCCCGGATGCTGCAAGGCAGGGACGGTGTGGTGATTTCTGCCAAGGACGAGCAGGGACTGAAGATGCTGCGTGAAAAAATTAAAGGCTTTTTCAATCAGGGGCAGGTAACGCTGACCTTGTGTATTCCTTATGACCAGGGGGCGCTGGTGACGGAGCTGCACAATCTTGGCAAGGTGGAGGCCATAGATTATGATGAGCAGGGAACGTTACTGACCGTGAAGATGCCTGTATCCGATGCAGAGTCTTTTCAGAAATATGTGCGATAATATAATCAAGCGATGAGGAGATGTTAAGTGAATGGTGGTAATACAGTGGTAGTATAATAGTTTGAAAGGTAAAGGGTGATCGTATGTCAGGAAAAATGAAGCTGATCTTCGGTAGTGTGCTAGTAGGCTGCCTGATGGCAGCATCTGTGGCATGTGCCCAGATTTCCCGTGACGAAGCGTGTGATGTTGTATACAGGTATTTTCCTGGGGCAACTATTACAAAGGTAGAGCATGATTGGGATGATGGCCATGAGATATACGAAATAGATTTCCAATATGGGCAGTACATGGATGCTGAGTGCACCATTGATGCGAATACTGGCAATATGCTGGAATACGAATTGGATTAAGGCAAAGAAATGGATTTTTATTAGAAATAGAAGATATCGAAGGAAAGAGCTTTGCAGGTCAGCGAGGCTCTTTTGTATGTTGACTGGTAAATTTTTCAATTGTATACTGAGCATATAATGTGCGTAATCATTGAGGAGGAATGTTTTATGGATAATTGCACAGATGATAAAGCGGTTTTATACAGTGAAACTGGCAATGTGGCAACTATTACCATGAATCGGCCGCAGAGCCTTAATTCCATGAGCCTGGAGCTGGTGGATGGCGTTATTGCTGCCATCAGGAGAGGGGAAAATAATCCTGACGTCAGGGTGATGATTCTGACAGGTGCAGGCAGGGCTTTTTCGGCAGGCGGTGATTTGCCGTCACTGGACACGCTCAACAGCCTTGCCGAGCGGAAAGCTTTCATCAGCCAGGTGGGCGGCATGGTCAAGGCAATTAGTGCCGCTACCAAGCCGATCATCGCCATGGTAAATGGCGTAGCTGCAGGTGCTGGCTTTAATCTGGCTATAGCCTGTGACCTGGTATATGCAGCAGAAGGGGTGAAATTTATCCAGAGCTTTGTCAATGTAGGACTTTCCCCTGACTGTGGCGGCTTCTTTTATCTGGCGCGGTGCATCGGGCAGGCCCGGGCAAAGGAGCTCATGCTGACTGCAAAGCCGCTGTCTGCCGAAAGAGCCAGGGAATGGGGGCTTATAAATGATGTTTTGCCGGCGGAGCAGCTGGAAGAAAAGGTACGGCAGGTGGCTGACCTGATTGCCTCCAAGGCACCGCTGGCGGTGATGAAGGCAAAGGAAGGCATCGGCATGTACGGAGCTTCGCTGGAGGAAACTCTGAATTTTGAGGCAGAAACTTCATCAGTCCTGCTGGACACGGATGATTTCCGTGAAGGGGTTGCTGCCTTTAAGGAAAAACGACAGCCTGTTTTTCAGGGCAGATAAATGAGACTGTGATGTGGCGGTCATAAATACAGAAGATTGCTAAAGCACAGAACGAGCAAATATATTGCATCAAGAAGATGTGATATATTTGCTCTTTTTTGCAAAAATACTTATACATTAATAAAATACTCAAAATATGGGACTAAAGTACTTGTAAAAATACCTTGATTTTTGGTATACTAAAGAGAGAAAGCAAGGTATTTTAGTCGGGCATAAAGATAATACAAAAGAAACATCTGGCTGAGAAAGAAGATAAAAGCCGGATAACTTGTGGGGGGGTAAGATTTAATGTCGCAGATGTCAAAAGGGAGAATTTTCACGATTGAAGAAAAATGTACTGGCTGTAATAAGTGCATAGCGGTTTGTCCAGTTGATTGCGCCAATCATGCCTATCATGCAGCGGACGGCAGCCGCAAGATAAAGCTTGATGATGAGTATTGTATTCATTGCGGTGCCTGCATGGAAGCCTGTGACCACGGAGCTAGGGATTATCAGGATGATACGGTGCGCTTTTTTGACGACCTGAAGCGCGGTGAATCTATTACAGTAGTTGCTGCACCAGCGGTGCTTACAAATATCAGGGAGCCAAAGCGACTGTTTGGCTGGCTGAAGTCATGCGGCGTGAAGCATATTTACGATGTGTCCATGGGAGCCGATATTACCACATGGGGCTATTTGCGTGCAATAAAGGAACGGAATTTGAAGTCCGTCATTGCCCAGCCTTGCCCTGCTATAGTGAATTATTGTGAGCGATACCTGCCGGATTTGCTGGCAGCATTGTCTCCAGTGCAGAGCCCTCTCATGTGCCTGGCAGTATATCTGCGCAAGTATCTGAACGTGACCGACAAGCTGGCGTTTCTGTCACCGTGCGTGGCAAAGTCCGATGAGATCGAGGACAGGAATAATGACGGACTGGTGCATTATAATGTGACTCTGGCGAAGCTGCAGCAGTATATCCAGCAGGAAGGGATTACATTATCACGTTATGCCGAGACTGATTTTGAGGGGATTCCGTCCGGACTTGGGCATACCTTCAGCCGTCCGGGAGGTTTGAAGGAGAATATCCGCATAACTGAGCCTGACATCTGGATTCGCCAGATTGAGTCCACGCAGCTGGCTTATCCGTATCTGCGAGAGTATCTGCAGCGCAGGAAGGCTGGCAAGGCATTGCCGGGAGTTGTGGATGTGCTTAATTGTGAATTTGGCTGCAATCTGGGTACAGGTACCTGTCATGATTGTGCCCTGGATGATATTGATGCTCAGACCAATGAGCGCAAGCAGGCGAAGGCCGCCCAGCAGATTCATAATACTGGTAACGGGGTAAAATACGATCCTTATGAGCGGTTTGACAAGGAATTGAAATTGTCGGACTTTATGCGCAAATATGATAATAAAGATGTGCATGGCTTATTTGAAAAGGGGGAGGATTTGGAAGAAACCTATAACACCTTGGAAAAGCATACCAGGGAATCACGGGAGATAAATTGCCATGCCTGCGGCTATGGCAGCTGCGAGCGTTTTGCTAATGCCTTGAAGCGAGGTATTAATGTCCCGGATAATTGTGTGGATTATGAGCGCAATTGCCTGATCAAGGAGCAGTCTCACATAAGGGAGCAGAATGAGGTCATCCATCAGAATATGCTGGAGCGTGAGGAGAAAAATCGTCTCCTGCACAAGCAGGTTGAGGATATTGTGGATGCTATGCAGGAGGTATCACAGTCAAGCATGGTAAACTCCGAGCATATTGATAAGATTTCCCATCAGATAAATGATTTGCTGAACGTTGCCAGCCGCCTGCGCTCGGGTACGGATGTGGTTGGTGAAAAAATGGATGAGTTTGCCAATGTAATGCAGGAAATTGTTTGGATTGCCAGCCAGACGAATCTGCTGGCATTGAATGCTGCTATTGAAGCTGCCCATGCTGGAGAAGCAGGACGCGGCTTTGCTGTCGTGGCAGCCGAGGTGCGCAAGCTGGCAGGGGAATCTGAAACGGTGGCACATACATCTCAGGAAAGCCAGCGGCAAACTGCCCAGGAAATTAAGACCATGGAAAAGATTTCCAATGCCGTTGAAAAGAAAGCACAGGAAATCAATAACTTTATCGCAGAAATTTCCGCCAATGTAGAAGCGGTAACCGCACGCAGTGAGGAGATTACATCTATTGCGACCTCTATGATAGAGGAGACAAGATAAATAAATAATTAATTAGTAGCTATTAGTGGCTATGAAATACAAAAAGCTATCATCTGATTTTGCTCTTAGCAAATAGTCAAATGATAGCTTTTTTGTAGCGAAAAACACTGTTTTACAATGAGCATTAGCCGCAGATGCCATAGCCTGTGAACATCCGATAAGAAATTCTTCCGATTTTTTCCGACTTTGCTTCCGACAGGGGACAAGTATATAGTATAACAACCAACATCAATAAAAAACATTTACGCATCTGATAAGTTTAAAGTTAATATTTGTCACAACTATATCAAATCTCATTAAATAACATAGTGTAGCAATTACATCCGATAATTTATACGAATTTGTAAATCCCATGTATGTCAACACTTTTGCAACATTTGCTACATGGGAAATTTGATTTTTGCACAGCGCAAAAACAAACGTTCATACATCCGATAAGTTTTATTGTTATTTTCTTGTTTATTCGCATTTTGCAGGGAATAGGTTGTCCAGGGTATTTTTCATCTGGCTATTGCCTTTTTCCGTGATATGTGAATAATATTTAGATGTGGTCACTATGCTGCTGTGCCCCAGTCTTTTTGACACGGCCTCAAGTGATTCACCAGCTTCAAGCAGCATCGTCGCATGAGTGTGGCGCAGGGAATGGGTAGAGCCGTGGCCAAAGGTTGTTTTGCACCAATCGTTGAAATAGCGGAGGTCTGACGTGCTGACGCGCCTGCCGCTGTCCGGCCTGACACATACATAGCCGTCAGCATTGTATGTGCCATAAGCGAATGTCAGACTTGCCCCGGCCTGCCGTTTTCTCTCCTGCTTGAGCAATTTGTGGAGCTTCTCGCCAAAAGGGATGGTGCGGAAGCTCCTTTTTGTTTTGGGCATGGCCTGCCAGACACCGCTCTCCGTCATGGTACCGCATACAGACAGCCGTCCTGATTTCAAGTCAATGTCCTGCCATCTCAGCCCTAGTGCCTCGCCAATCCTAAGCCCGGTATACAGGCAGATGTGGATAGCAAGGTAATAGTGATGGCCGGGCGGAAAATGATCCTCAATCGTTTTCAGCTCTCCCGGCGTAAACACGCGGACAGTCTGGGGCGGTTCATCCAGCTCACGGGGCAGGCGGATACTGTCTGCCGGGTTGTATTCGATAAACCCGCACGGATTTACCATATACGAAAAAGCAGCCTTCAATATCGATGACAGTTTTTTGAGTGAAGAACGCTTCAGCTCCCCGGCCTTGTCATTCACAAAACGCTGGAGCATCCGGGCGTTTACTTTCTTCAATGGCACATCGCCGAAAGCAGGGATAACGTGCTTTTCCATCATGCCGTGGTATGACTTGCGGGTAGTATCACGAGTGTTCAAGTCTACATACTCATCGAACCAAACGGCAAGTGCCTGGCTCACATCGATGTTGCCGGTATTTATGGCATCACCAGCCAGCTCCGCGGCCTCCAGCTCCTGCATCAGCCTGCGGTAGTTTTCCCTGCACTCGGTCTTTGTTTTTCCTCCCTTCCGCTCAGTCCACTTCCATTCTCCGAATTTGCCAGGCACCTTGACGCGGAAATACCAGATACCTCCGCGCTGTCTGAATGGTTCCTTTTTCTTTTTGCTTTGCATAATAACATCTCCCATCAGTAAAAATTTTTGGTCGGTGTGCTGATTAGAAGATGCATATATTTTTACGAATAGAAAAATTTATTTCTTTGGATGCCTTTTATACACAAAAACTCCCTGAGTTCGGCAATTCCAGGACAAATAGGAACGCTTACCATCAGGGAGTGGACAACAAATAATTCACTTGTGAACAATCTAATGATACCATAACTCCCTGAAAACTACAAGATACACATATTCTTTTTATAAGTTCCAGCTTTTGCCTGCCTGCTTCCTGTATCAATTAGAAAGGCTGAAACCTGCTTCTGAAAGTTTATCCTAAGTGTGGCAGGGCTGAAATCTTTGCCCTGCGCTTCCTCTCGGTACATCAGACCGCAAGAATAGCTTTGTACGCTGATAGGTCTTTATAGGCTGGATATGACCGTTCTTGATGGCGGCTATTACATTCTGTCTTGTACACCCCAGTATATCTGCAACCTCGGTAGTATTAACAATCTCGTGCTGGGCGAAGCTGACAAAATCCTCTGTAGACAGAGGTATTTCTACTCCGTTCTCCCAGATTTCTCCTTCTGAGCAATCCAAATCCTCATTCCATGATACACCGTAACCGCCTGGCTCAACTTTTACCATCTGGAAAAGGGCAGGTTCGTTTAGCACCTCAAATTCCGGGTAATCCTTGATGATAGGCTTTACATCAAATTTTTTGATAACACCATTTTCAAAGAAAACAAGCAATTGCATATTTGATAATGGCACAACATTGGCAATTTTTATAGACAGCATAAATATCACATCCTTATGAATGAAGCCGCCATTGCTGGCGGCTTTTTGTTATTTCAGAGGCGGCAGCTTCGTAATGTTTTTACTATCCCACATATCTTGCAATTCGTCTGTGTGATTCAATCCCCATTCCTGAACCATTTTCACAGCTCTTGATGGCAAGTCGCCTTCAATCATCTCCAGGTTGTCAATACGGAAAATTCCGTTGCGTTCACCATATACAGCGTGAATGTGAGGTGGATTATGTTCGTTTCTAAAGAATATCTTGATGACAATGCCATAAAATCTTGTTATTTCCGGCATACGCTCAACTCCTTTCATACATTTATTATACCACAGTATTTTACATAAAGCAAATATATTTTTACATAAAATGCTTAATAATGGCTTTAAAATCATCTTTTTTACATATTGAGTGGCTGTTTTCAAAAGTGAAACAACCACTCTTATTTTATTTTCCATGGAAGCTTTAGGACATTCACCCGGAAGTATCTCATACCGCAGAGTGGGTATCGTCCGTCTTGGTTTTATATTGCTCCATCTTTTCCAGCTCCTGCCGGAAGGCTGCAGTTTCTGCATCCAGCTCCGCAGGAGTTTTTTTATTGGAAATTTCCTGGGTGTTGGTGATAGCTCCTGCCAGCCCTACAATGTGCTCCATGAGCTTCTGCCGTTCCGTACTTGGGATAGCCAGCAAGTATTTTGCTACATTCTGCTCTGCTTCAGATAAGTCATATTCTTTAGCGAAAGCACTAAATAATGCTGTTTCTGTTTTTAGCAACATATCTCCAGTACCATTTAGCAACCATTCTTCGGATAAGTTAAATTTAGTTACTAATAACTGAATGAACGTATTACTGGCTTCTACGCGCCCTATTTCGTAGTTAGATATTGCATCCCTGCTGGTGCCTAACATTTCCCCAAATTCAGCTTGTGTTTTCTTTATGGATTTTCTGAAAGACTTTATTCTCTGCCCAACATTCATATTAATACCACCTTTCTAAAAAATATTTTATATTTTTTTGGTGCGTATGTCAACGCAAATATTTTAATTAATACGTTGACACACGATAAAAATATGCTATAATGAGTATATAGACACATAGTAAAACAAAAACTAGTTAGTACACACAAAAAAGTCGGTACTTGCCTTAACAGGCAAGTATAGCATTTTCCCCGGGAAAATGCTTAAAACTATTCACCATTACAGGAGGTGGCAAACATGAGAGAAGAAACCATCATCATGCAGGCCTTGAAGAATGAACAGGCCCGCATCGAAACCATGAAGATTATTGAGGCTATCCGTCGGATGGGCGGTGAGGAAACTATCCTCAAGCTGGCAGGCTACATCCTGACAGCCGAAAAGAAGCCAGCATAACCCAAAACGTGGAGGTATGAATTATGAACCTAAAGAAATTAGCTGAATTTCTTGAAGTCCTGGCAACCCTGCCAGACAATGAGCAGGAAAAAGTCCTTGCTTATGCGCAGGGCGTCAGCGCGGGGGCATCGGTGGCAAAGTCCACCAGCACCGAAAAGGTTAGTGCCTGAGCCGAGCCGGGCGGAATATATCAAAGGGGGAGAAAAACATGACTGAGAAATACGAACATGCTTATGAAGTCTATAAGATTATCATGGAAGATTACCGTAGCGAAAGCAAAGCTGAAGATAGAAAAGTTGCTCGCGACCTGCATCGTGCCAAGGGACTAGGCAAGGCTGCCAACTTTATTTGGCAGAAAAATTGGGAAGCGGCAGCCACTAGGTTCAATCGCACCCAGAAGGAAATAAACGAGCTGGCAGATATGTACTCTGCGCTGAGGTTTCAGATAGCGGAACTCCGCTATAACGCTAGAATATTGAAAAATGAACGCAATCTGCTCCGAGAGCGGATGCGCTCCGATCTCTATTTTATGGTATGCAAATAAAAAAGCCCTGCTGGAGAGAGCAGGGGAGATAAATCAATATTTAACCTTGAGCCTGATGAATAGGAACTGATAAATCGTACAGTTCGTGCGGTGCAATATCCTGCCCGTCGGCCCACTCAACAGTGTGGCCAGCTACATGGACAGTAGAGAATACAGACTGGTCACGCAGTCTGCCGTACCATTCGCCGTCAATATAAGGCAAAACATCAAAAATACGCTGTTCACCAGTATCAAAGGAAAGAAAAAGCCTGTAATTACTCATAGGTTTTACAGTGATAACCTTTGGTCGCAACATAGCAATCACCTCATTCACAAGGAACAATGTCCAGGCGGTAGCCAAGAGGTTTGAGAACCTTTACAAGAGTATTGATTTTTGGTGTAGCACTCATGCGTTCAAGGCGGGCTATAGCGGACTGCTTCAGGCCGCACATATCAGCCAGTTGTTTCTGGGATAATCCTTTGTTTTCTCTGGCTTCTATGAGCTTGCCAATAAGAGCGACCTCAAAGTTAATTTTCTCTTTTTCATCTTCGGTTATGAAATCGGGATTATTCCACAAATCATTAAAATTACTCCCCATGTTTATCACGCCTTTCATTGTATTCTTGAGCACGCCGTTTGGCACAGTCAATTTCTTTTCGTGGTGTTTTTTGAGTTTTCTTCCTGAAATGATGGAGCAGTACAAAAGTGTTCCCCACGTAAGAAAAGAATAATATTCGCTCAGGATGCGGCCGTAGTTCCCATATATCACCTTCTATGTGCTTGATATATGGAATACCTGCCCTGGTACCGTATTCCTGCAAAACCCTGATGTATGTCAAGATTTTTTCTGACAGAATACGCGCAGATTTATCTGTGTCGCGATGATTTTGCAAATCAATGAGGAAATCTTTGACAGGTTCTGTGCCATGAGCATCTTCATAAAACTCTACATTGTACATAATTTCACCTCATGTGACTATTATAACATATTTGTTATTAAAAAGAAAGGAGCAAAATGGCAAGCGTAAAAACTGACTTAGGCTATATCCACGGGACGGAAAATCTCATCCAGTGGGTGAACGAGAACAGCAACACCTATCAAATCAAGAACCATGGTGACCTTTATTATTGGGTGAAGCTGGCGAAGCAGAAAAAGAAAGAGGGTAGCAGATGCCTTACCCTCACTGCATCTGAGAGCAAGGACGGCAAAAACCACATGCTGCCCTTCTGCATCCTCCGTGGTGACATAACATTTCATAACATATACCATTGAGCCTCCGGGCGGAAAGGGAATAAATGGAGACAGAAACCTTTATTAGAATAGCAATTTTTCTGGGCGGTGCCATGTTTGGCTGCTTGGTAGGCGTGTTCATGATATGCCTGTTCATGGGCGCCAACATGCACAGGCACAGGAGGAAACCATGAAGCGCATCAACAGCTCATCTGCAAGAAAGATTAAATGGATTCTTGCCAAGTGGGCATCCCAGGCAGTAAACGAGGCAAATACTAGCGCACCGCGCCTCTATCACTGGCCGTCAAAGAATGCCAGCCGCTGGAATCCATGCAGATGCCTTATCTGCAACCTAGACTTTGACATGATGACAAATCTCCATGCGGTGAGCCACGGCTTCACCAGTGCGGATGAGTTGATAGCCTCTGGCAATGTCAGGTTCATGTAAAAGAAAAAGCCCTGCCGGGCGGCAGGGCCTGCCTGTGGCAGAGCAGGTACCCATAGTTTAGACTGCACTGTTTTTGTAGCCCATACAAAAACAGGATAAGCACTTATCCCCTCGTTAATTCGCGTGTCATGTTGGTGCTGCTATGGATACCTGCTGCGCCCCAGGTGCACACACTTTGGTCGGTGTGCTGAGTAGGAGATTGGTAAATTAGAAGAAAAAGAAAGAAGGGATGATAATGTCAGAATTTGAAATAGTGGATGTGACAGAGGGCGACCGCTTGATAACGCAGAAAGAGGCTGCTGCCAGGCTGGGCACCAATCAGGCCTTTGTCAAAAGGCTGCTGGACACAAACCTCCTGCCCTGCATCCGCTTCGGCAGGTATGCCCGTATAAGCGTATACGCCCTCACGGAGTTTATCCGTGAGCATCAGGGGGATGACCTGCAAAGAGTGGTAGAGGATAAAGAGCTTTGTATGCGTGAAAAAGGCAAGGTATATGTTGTCTCGCCAGCTGTGTTGAGAAAAGAGCGTGGGGCGGTATGAGACAGGTATTACTGACTTTCCATGATGATGGCACATTGGCTGCCAGCAGACTGGACGGTTATCCCGGCAAGCTGGGCCGAAAGATAGACGGCAGGCAGCTGGCGGAGGATTTGCTGACTGTTCTGCTGTCCATGATGGATAGCGGTGATTCATCCTATGCCGGTATCGGCTATAGGGTGCTTATCCAGCCACATATAAAACAGGCTTTGGAATTCGTGAGGGAGGAATGAGAAATGAAAAGGCGTGTACGTTGGGACAGAGTGTGTGCCGCTGTTATAGGTGGCGTGTTGGCTGTAACCCTGCTGACTGGTTTCTATGACGGAGACCAAAAGCTGGTGCAGACGGTCTACACAGTCAAGGATGGCGATACCCTCCGTGATATAAGCGAAATGTTCCTGCCTCTGAATACCGGGGGCAGGCGGTATATCCTCGAATTTGAGGAAGGTATAGTGGAGCTTAACCCCGAACTTCACGGCAACCGGGGCAATATCTATCCCGGCCAGCAGATAAAGGTGAATTACTGGGTAAAGGAGTGATTGCATGTTCAGCATAGAGGACATATTGATAATGTCAGCAAGCACAGTGGCAATGACGTTTATCCTGTTATTCTTATGATTTTTACCACATGACATAGGACAATAGAAAGAAGGGATTTCAATGGCAGACATTGATGAACTGTACGAAAAAGCAAAAGCAAAGCTGGAGGCTGAGTCTTTCCAGCATGGCACTCCCGAGGATGCCATCCGCAGTATGTGCCTGGAGTGGCTTGAGTGGGCACGTACCAACGACACAAAGGCGGTTGAGCTTCTTGCGGATGCTGCCAAGGACACTGAAGGCGCATATAAAGCAATGGAAAATTTTGCCCGTAACAAAAAAGGCAAAGGCAACTGTGTAAAGTTGGAACCTCTGGAAGCCATGACGTGTGTCATGGAATACTACGGCATCGCTCCGGGTGATGCACATAACCAGCTTGAAGCTGGCTTAATGTACCATCTGATGATGGCTGAGTGCCGTAAGTATAAGCCATACGGCGTGGATGAGCAGGCAGCGAATACTGCACCTGAATCGGCATCTGCACCAGAAGCGGCAAAAGCGACACCAGTGACGGATTTGCCAGAAGCAGAACCGCCAGCCAAGCAGGCTGAATATGAAAAGCCGAAGATTGAAGCTGTGCCGACACCGTTCAGCTTTGATGACTTTGACTCTGAGCTGGAGGGATTGCTGTGAGGGTAAAGACCTTAAATATGGAGCTGTCGGAGATACAGTCCCATTTCTCAAAAGACATTCCACAAGAATGGCTCGAGCGGGTAGATGAAGCGTGCAGGCCACATTACATCTGGCTCCTGCGTGGTGGTGAGGCCTATTGCGATTACTGCGGCAGCAAGTTTTCCGCCAACTGTCTTAAGGAAAAGGTGCATAACAAAAGAGATACCTGCCCTTGCTGTACCAAAAACTTTATCGTCAGAAAAGCATGGGTTGGCCAGAATTCCGCCAAAAGAAATGCACTGTCATACCACTTTGCCAAATCCAAAGTTAATCCCGACATCATAACCTGCACAGCCATATTCAGCTGTTATGGCTATGAAACCTGCGAGGCTCCCTGGCGCACAAAACCTCTTCGGCTGATTGATGCCCTCTATGTATTTGTTCCCGGCAAAGGGGTGGCATACGCTTCTCCTTGGAAACTGTACCCATACGACATAAGGGTAGAAGACGGTTGCTATTTCTATAGAACTATCAATTCGACACTAATGTATAAGCATGCAATGTGTTTTGCAGTGAGGCGTAGCTTTAGTGCTAGGGATTGTGTGTATGATAACGTTTGGAAGGAAAGTCAAGCAGTATATTCACATGATGATTACGAGAGCCTTTATGACGCTGTCCAGAACACCCCCTTAGGTTATACTGTGGAAGCTTTCAGAAATGCGCTGGATGATGCATTGGCAATATCGCCATACAGGCGCCCATTGGTAGAAATGATGGAACGGCTGGCAAGATACCCTAGGCAGTTTGAAATTGTGGCCAAGATGGGCTTTTCTGATGCTATAGCGGAAATCTTTTATAACAAATACGCATCCAATCATCTAATAAACCTGCGTGGCAATAACGTAGCCCAAATCTTTAAGGGCCAGCTTACCAAGGAAGATAAAAGATTCTTCTTTGAAAAGGGAGCTACATATTGTCTGCTGAATATGTGGCAGAAACTCAGGCGAATGGGGCAGCCTATTCCGGCAGAGGCTCTTTCTAAGATTTGCAATGAGCCATATCTTATGACAGTCATTGACATTGCTGCCAAATACAGCATCAAAATCAAAAAAATTATGTCATATATAGCCAAGCAGCAGAAGCTGTGCAAGGAACAACGGCCATTTATGACATATGCAGATTACATACGTGACTGCGAAAACCTGGCTGAAAACTATAACATGGGGCACATCTACAATATGAGCAATAAAGCTATATTGTTCCCACAGAACCTGGTGCAGGCTCATCAGGCGACCATAGAGCTTATTAACATGGAACGTGACAGGCGGGCCATGCTGGACTTTGAAAAACGTAAGGACAAAATGGCGAAAGAGCTTTCAGGCATTGAAAAGAAGTACAAAAAGCTCCTGCCAAAACTCAAAAAGAAATACAGTTATCAGGCCGATGGGTATGCCATAGTCATTCCGCCAAACCTTATAGACCTGCATCGGGAGGGCATCGCCATGCATAACTGTGTAGGCGGCTACAAGGAACGTGTTGCCAGCGGTAGCACTCAAGTGGTCTACATCAGGAAATTAGACGATATGGATAAATCCTTTGGCACAATGGAGATTTCAACCAGGGAAACCATCATCCAGGCAAGAGGCAAATATAATAAAGACCTGCCGGAGGATGCTGAGGCATTTGTGAAAAAGTTCGAGCATGAGGTGCTTGAGCCATTACGGACCATAGCATCCTCACTTGACAGGATAGCATAAAGCATAAGACAGGAGGTACAACATGGAAAATGAAATGATGACTAAGCCTGCCGACAAGCCGGCAGAAACTACGGACAGCATGCTCACAAGACTGGCATCGGAAATTAACGCCATCAAGGAGCAGACACGGAAAACCGTATACCTTGCCATGATGGACATTGGCCAGAGGCTTTTGCAAGCCAAAGGTGCCGTAGGTCATGGCAACTGGGAGAAGTGGCTGAAAGACAATGTTGACTACTCCCCGCGCACCGCCCAGAGGCTGATAGCTTCCTATGAGCGGTTCGGCGATGGCCAGCAGAAGCTGTTTGGCAGGAGCGCGGATCCGGAGCAGCTGGCAGAGCTGAACAAAACTCAGATAATGACGCTCATGAGCATCAAGGACGAGGAAAAGTGCTTTGAGTTCATGGACGAGCACAAGGGCGAAATAAAGGATATGTCCAAAACGGAGCTTGAAGCTGTGGCCAAGGAGCTGAACGAAACCGTGGCGGAGCTGAACCGCACGAAGCACAAGCTGACCGATGCCAAGAATATGGCAGACACCTTCCAGAAGCGGCTGGCAGATAACGAAAATGCCATGGCTGATTACAAAAAGCAGCTGGCAGGCTTGCAGTCCCAGTTGGAGGAAGCAGGCGAGAGCCGGGAGCTGGCCGACCTGAAGGCTAAATACACAGCCCTTCAGCGGGACCTTGCCCGGGCGGATAAGAAGCATGAGCAAATTGCTGAGGAGGCTGGCAGGTATCAGAGCCTGTTTGAGGAGTCTCAGCAGAAGGTGGATTCCCTCTCAAAAGAATTAGAGGAAGCTAAAAGCCAGCCCATCGAAGCAGCCACCGTGGAAAAGATTGTGGAAGTGGAGAAGGTACCGGAGGAAACCCAAAAGCAGCTGGAGCTGATGCAGGCACGTATCCGGGAGCTGGAAGCTGTCGGCAAGGACACCAAGACACCAGAGGAAAAAGCCTTTGGGCATCACCTGATGAACGTAAAATCCGAGCTGGAAGCCTCTATCACTCAGCTGATGGCAATTCAAGATGAAGAAAAGAAAAGAAAATACGCTGCGCTCCTGCGGAAGCTGCTGCAAGGTACGCTTTCCATGACCAGCTGGGCGGAGTGAGGTGATGAAAATGAGAATGACAAAGTCGCTATACGTTGCCCTTGGTGGCAGTGCTCCCAGAGTTGTCGGCATTGCACGGGTTGTATTTTTCGACAAAGACGGCAATAGCCGTGAAGCTTATGGCAGAGTTGGCCAGCGTTCAGATGACGGAAAAATAAGCAAGCCCAAATACATCTATGATGATTGGATGGAGGCTCAGGATGAGCTTGACCGGTATGCTGACTCAAAGAGCCTGTGCTGGGTGAAAAATAACAGGTCAATTCCCTGCATTGTTTTTGATGATTACACTAAAGAAGTAAGAGACTGCTTATTCCAGGGGCAGTTAAAACAGGTAAATACTTCATGGAGGACACGATGGAAAATAATTACGAAATGATAACGAAGATGACACCTTCCCAGCTGGCGCAGTTCCTCAACGACCTGCCAAAGAAACAGCATAATATGTTCTGTAATAAGAAGAATTGCGACAACTATACTACCTGCCGTGCCTGCATCCACGAATGGCTGCAACGTCAGGCAGATTGAAACCACATCCACCTATTTATCTATATAGAAGAAAAAAGAAAAGCCCCTGGCGGAAAATCCGTCAGGGGCACAGCTATAGGACAATAGCCAAGATGAACATTACAACATCAATTCTATCATAATGAACGGGAAAAATAAAGGGGTGCGAGTCCCCTTTGAAACTGGATAAAGTGATTAATAAAACGCATACTATTGACTGACAGGGGAACAAATATGGCGTATATGAAAAAAGTTACAAGGACGGCAGACAGCAGAATAATAGTTCTGGAGAAATATTACAGCTGGAAGGTGAGGCCAACCAGCTGTGCTCTGAAAGAAAAAAGGGCAGCCCGCAGAAAAGAAAGCCCGGAAGCGATGAAAGAAAACAACAGGCGCCTGCTGATAGAATCCGCCGCCCTGAAGATAGCTAACAACTTCAAGGAGGGTGACTACTACGTTACCTTCACCTATGACTCTGCCAGCCTCCCTGCCACCGATGAAAAGCAGAACAGGGTGAGAAAAGACATCCGCAACACCATAACCAAGCTGAAAAGACGGTTTGAAAAAGCAGGGCTGAAATTCAAATACGTTGCCATTCCTGAGAACCTTTCCCCTGACACCAAAGGCCGTGCTCACTTCCACATCCTCATCCCTGCTATGCCTGACCTGCCCACCAACAAGTCTCGGGAAAACTTTTTCAGCAGTCTATGGGGCAAGGGCAACGTTTACTGCAAGGAATACGGAGGTACTGCCGAGGATGCTTTCCGCCTTGCCTCGTACTTCAAGAAGCAGAAGAAGGAGGACAGCGGAGCCCGAATCCTGATGAGCCACAACATGGCAAAGCCTGTGGAGAAGAAGCAGGAGATACGCTTTGCCGAATGCTACAGCCTGGACATAAACGTGCCAGCTGGCTATGAAGTGGTAAGCGAGGTCAGCTACCAGTGCTATACCCGTGATGGCTTCCCCTGCCAGCATGTAGTTCTCCAGAAGTCTGCCTCCATAACTGCAACCAAACGTCGCAGATATTCTGTCCCTTACGGCCAGTACATCCACCCATCACCTGATGCAGGGAGGAAACGGCAATGAGCAAGACAGAAGAACCAATCCACGCCTATAACATTTGCACCCTTATCCTTGCCATACTGTACCCGCGCCCCCTGTCTGCCGAGGAAGCATTCGCCAAGATGGAAAACCCGGACAAGAATTTAAAGACCAGGACTAGGGACGCAGAGATGCTCTACGCTGCTGGCTGTAGCTGGAAAGAAATTTCCGAGCTGCTGGGTATGTCTAACCCCCAGTCCACAATTATCAAAGCACGAAGATACCGGGAGCAAAAACAAAAAAATAAGGCCGCCACCGTCAAAAAACGACACCGGTGACGGATTTTATGTGCGCAAAAATATAATCAAAAACAGCCCCCTGTGGTAAAGTATTAACAGGGGGTATTTTCGGTGCAGAAATTTGACACATAAGAACCGGCGAAAAACTGCCCGGGCTGCAATCCGCTCAACCCCAGCAAAATCAAGGAAGGAGGTGATGCCAGCATGGCGAAAAAACTTTACAGATTTGTTCCTGAACGGAAGAAAAACGTATTTCTTAATAATCTTATAGACGCAGGCGGCAACATCGGCAAGGCTGCTTCTAAGTCTGGCATCACCCGGCAGACACACTACAACTGGCTCCATGAAGATGCCTACTACGCATCCGTGTACAACGAGAAAATCAAGCCCATGTGTGTATCTGTCCTTGAGGACGAAGCCCAGCGGCGTGCCATGGGCTATGAGGAAGATGTCTACTACAAGGGCGAAAAGGTAGGTACTGTAACCAAGTATTCAGACAAGCTGATGGAGGTGCTACTTAAAGCCAATGCTCCTGAGAAATATCGTGAACGCGTTGAGAACAAAATCACCAGTGACGAGCCTGCTTCATTCGGCTGGGATACTGGAGATGCTGGAATGGAGGGTGATGAGCCTTGAAGAAAATAACCATACCCTACACTCCGAGAAGTTACGCCCTGAACCATATCCATCCAAACCTTGAGTCTCACCAGTATGCTGTTATTGTCTGCCATCGCCGTTTCGGCAAGACGGTGCTTGCCATAAACCACATGATAAAGCAGGCAATCATCTGCAAGAAGCAGATGCCAAGATATGCCTACATAGCCCCTTTCAAAAGCCAGGCAAAAGAGGTGGCGTGGAGCTATTTGAAATACTATACCCACGTTATCCCGAATATCATCGTCAACGAAACGGAGCTTTACGTGGAGCTACCCACCAAGCATTCCGGCATGACCGGGGCGCGAATCTACATACGTGGCGCGGATAAGCCTGACAGCCTCCGTGGCATGTACTATGATGGCGTTCTCCTTGACGAGTATGCCCAGATAAAGCCGACTCTCTGGGACGAGGTAATTTCCCCGGCGCTCCTTGACCGTAACGGCTGGGCGGTGTTCATCGGCACCCCCAAGGGGCAGAACCAGTTCTACGACAAGTGGCTTGATGCCCAGCGTAAGGACAATTGGTATACCTGCATGGTGCGCTGGGACGAATCCGGGCTCTTTGCCGAGGGCGGTGAGTACGGCCCTGGCAGGATAGAGAGCATACGGCAGGAAATGTCTGCTGAGGCATTCCGTCAGGAGATGGAGTGTGACTTTACGGCATCCGCTTTCAATGTCTTGATAAAAATCGATGACGTTACCAAATCAGCATCGAGAACCTACAAGGCCGAGGATATAAGCATGGCCCCCAAAATCCTTGGCGTTGATGTTGCCCGCTTCGGGAATGACAGGTGTGTTATTTTCCGCAGGCAGGGGCTTGTGGCATTTGAGCCGAAAATCTACAGTGACATAGACAACATGACCTTTGCCGCCCATCTCATGCACGAGATAGACAGCTGGAATCCTGATGCCGTATTCGTGGATGCAGGCCGTGGCGAGGGTGTGATAGACAGGTGCCGCCAGATGGGCTATGACATAACCGAGGTAAACTTTGGCGCAAAGTCCATCTACCCGGAAAAATACGTCAACAAGCGCGTGGAAATGTGGGATGCAGTTGCCACCTGGATAAAAGAGGGCGGTGCCATACCGCAGAACCCGGAGCTTAAAAGTGAATTGACCTTCCCGGAGTATAGCTTCGACAGCGCGAACCGCATGAAGCTGATGAGCAAGGAGGAAATCAAGGAGCTTACCGGCAAATCGCCGGATATAGCAGATTCATTGGCATTGACTTTCGCGCATCCTGTCCGCCCTAAGGGCTTTGGGCGTGGCGGTGGGCGCGCAAGATGCAATACAGATTATGATTTATTTGACTGACAAAGGAGGCGCATCTATATGTGTTCAGGAGGAGGCGGCGGCTCTGCCCCGGCAAAAGTGGATCCAACCCCGGTACAGGTAACCAGTGCCAATACAGGCGCAGACCAGGCGGAGGCTATCGCAAAGAACAAGCAGAGGAAGCGTGTCAAGACCAACGTGTCTAATGACCGTGGCACCCTGCTGGGCGGCAGCAGTGATGCCGCAAGCGGCATCTCGAGCATTGTAAGCAATTTAGGCGGTGTTAAGTAATGCAGGACATTGAAGCAAATCAGAGAGCTCCTGCCACATCCTTTGTGACAACATCGGATATGGCACTGAAGCTTCAGCTCGACAAGAAGAAATACAAGTCCAAGGTACGCCAGATGGAGGAAAACCGTCAGGATTACCTGAAGCGCTGGAAGGCAATCAGGGACTACCAGCTCCCATACATCGGCTGTTTTGATGACACTGCCGATACCACGGACTACGCCAGGCGGCGCGATACCAACATCTACCACTCCGTGGCATGGCAGGCAAACCAGTCTTTTGCAGCTGGCGTAATGTCAGGCCTCACCCCGCCGTCCCGGCAGTGGTTCCGCCTGATATGGTCCAACGATACCATGAAGAATCACCCCGAGGCAGGGGAGCTCTTGGACAAGCGCATGAACATCCTGCAGGACGTCCTGCTGAAGTCCAACTTCTACAACGCAATCCACAGCAGCTACCTCGAGCTTGCCTTCGGGCAGGCTCCCCTTGCCATATTCCAGGATGCTGACACGGGCGTGCACTTCGTGCCGTTCACTGTCGGCACCTACATGATGGAGAACGGCCCTGACGGCATCGTGGACACCTTCTGCACCAAGTATGAGATGACTGCCCGTCAGCTGGCAGACAAGTTCGGCGCAGACAGGCTGCCATCGTCCATCCGGGCGGAGCTGGAAAACGGCGGTGTGAAGACCAAGCACAAGCTGTGGTGGCTGGTGGAGCCTAACCGATTCCACGACCGCAACAAGGAAGTCATGGACAAGTACCACATGAAGTATCTGTCCCTGTACTGGCTTGAGGAAGGCGAGAAAGACTTTCTCGACATTGGCGGCTTCCAGGAGTGGCCTATCCCGGTTGCCCGTTATCTCGTGACAGGCAACGAGACTTATGGCAAGGGCCCGGGCTGGTTTGCCGAGGGCGACAGCAAGGGACTCCAGAAGCTGGAAAAAGACGACATTATAGCTGTAGAGCTTGGCATCAAGCCGCCTATGGCAGCCTCTGCCACTACTGCCAAGCAGGGCATCAACCTGACTCCCGGCAGCTATACTGTGGTGGAGCGCAATGAGCCTGTGACGCCGCTGTTTAACGTTAATGTTAATCTCCAGCATTTACAGGAAAAAATCCTCGACTTGCAGGACCGCATCAAGAGAGCGTACAGTGCTGACCTCTTTATGATGCTTGAGCGTCTTGAGGACAAGAGCATGACCGCTCAGGAGGTATTGCAGAGGAAGCAGGAACAGCTTCAGCAGCTGGGACCTGTAGTTCAGCGTCTCCAGTTTGAGTTTTTGAGGAAAATTATTGAGCGTGTGTACAACATCCTCGACCGGGCAGGCATCCTGCCACAGCCTGAGGATGCGGAGCTTGCCTTGGCCCTCAGTCAGGAGGAAGTGACGATTGAGTATATTTCCCCTCTTGCCCAGGCGCAGAAGATGGCTGGCATGACCAACATTGAGCAGGCTATAGCCTTTACCGGGCAGCTGGCACAGTTTGATCAGAGCGTGCTTGACAAGATAGATTTTGCAAAGACCATTGACAGCTACTTTGATATGGTTGGAGCTCCTGCCAGCATCAAGCGCACTGAGGAAGAATACGAGGCTATCCAGCAGCAGAAAGCCCAGGCTATGGCTGAGGCAAAACAGCAGGAGCAGATGGCGCAGGCCGTCCAGATGGCAGCACCTGCTGCCCAGGCGGCAAAGAATATCACGGAGGCTGCCAATGATGGCAACCCTGCCCTGCAGGAATGGCTGGGCGGCATGATGTAGGAGGCGTGTTATGGAATATGCAGAAATGAATCAGGAGATAGGGCGTGTGGTATCTGAGAACATACTCTCAAGGGATAAAGCAGCCCTTGAGTATGTCATGTCATCTCCCGATGGCAGATGGTTTGTCTCAAGGCTCCTGAAAAATTGCCATGTATACTCCGCCCTCGGCCTCATCCGTGCTGACCAAAGCATGGTACTGGATGCCAATGCCATGATGGTGCAGGAGGGCGAGAGACGTGTAGGCCTGATACTCCGGCAGAACATCCTCAACATACCTGACGGGGCAAGTCTCATGTATCAGATGGAACAGGAAGCTCGTGCCCATGATGCCCAGCTGGCAGAGCTTAGACGGTCGGTAATGGAAAAGTACCGGGAATAGGAGGTAACGATGAAAGAGAAACTCGACTTTAAATTTGACTTGCAGCTTTTCGCGGAGGGTGGTGACGATGGAGCACAGGGAGAGACTACTGGAACGGGAGCTGAAACTGCAGCTCCTGCACCTGAAAAGAGCCAGGAAGGAGAAAGCCAAGGCCAGCCATCGCAGGTCCAGCCTCCTGGCAAGAATCAGGAAACGCTATTTGGAAAGACAGATACGCAGGCTGAGGCGTATGATTTCAAATCCGTTGTACCGGAAGGCATGGAATATGATGCACAGCAGGCGGAGGCGTTTTCCGCCGTAGCCAGGGACATGAAGCTCTCCGGCGAGCAGGCGCAGAAGCTGGCTGCCTACGGCATGAATTACGCCGGGCAGATAGCGGATGCCGTGAACCAGCAGCGCATTAACGAGATTAACGGCTGGGCGGAGGAAAGCAGGAAGGAACTGGGCGTGGACTTTGACCACGTGATGCAGCAGGCGGCATCAGGGCTTGAGGCGGTGGAGAAGGCGGTGCCTAATATCCGCTCCGTCCTGAACTACACCGGCGCAGGCAACCGCATTGAGATGATCCGCATGTTATCCTTTATCGGCGAGCTGACCAAGGAGGACAGCTTCCGTGGCTTTGGCGCCAACAGCGGTACCGTGCAGTCCAGCCTGTACGGCAAGACTAACTTTGGTTTGTACTAAGATTTTTCTTTAAGGAGTGAATAGAATGGCAACTTTAGGCACTCAGGCACTTACCATGTCTGACTACAAGAAGCGCCTTGCCCCTGACGGCTCTACGGCGTTTATCATTGAGGCGTTGGAAAAGTCCAACCCTATCTTGCAGGATGCAAGGTGGAAGGAAGGCAACCTGCCTACGGGCAACGTTACCACCATCCGCACCAGCCTGCCGACTCCTTCTATCCGCAAGATTAACCGCGGTGTGAAGCGTTCCAAGAGCACCACCAAGCAGGTGCAGGATACCTGCATTATTTTGGAGGACCGCTCCAATGTGGATATTGAGCTCCTTGCCTTGCAGAAGGACAAGGAGGGCTTCAGAAGAAGCGAGGACGCTGCCTTTGTGCAGGGCTTCTCCGAGGTAGCTGCAAAGAATCTTTTCTACGGCGACACCGAGGCGGACGCTGACACCTTCAACGGCCTGTCCATCCGCTACAACACCTTGCAGTACAAGGAGGACAGCGAGCCTGGGCATCAGGTAATCTCTGCAGGTACTGCCGGTACCAAAAACACCAGCATCTATATCGTAGGCTGGGGCACCCAGTGCACCTGCGGCATCTACCCTAAGAACACCCAGATGGGCTTGAAGCATCGCGACCTTGGGGAGATGACCGTGCAGGACAGCGAGGGCAGGGAGTATCAGGCACTGCAGTCCCTGTTCACCTGGAAGCTGGGCTTGTCCGTGCAGAATATCCGCGCCAATGCACTGGTGCGCAACATCGATGTCAGCAAGCTGACCACTGCTGCCTACCAGAAGTCGGTTATTGAGGCTATCATCAAGGCGAAGAACCGCATCCAGGGGCTTGACCGTGGCGATAAGCAGATGGCCATGTACGTTTCCGAGGGCATCTACAACATGCTGGAAATCTGGCTGTCCGACAAGAACAATGTGCATGTTACCCGTCAGGAGATGATGGGGCAGATGCCTCAGCTGTATTTTGCAGGTCTGCCGGTAAAGAAGTGCGATGCCATTTCCGAGGCTGAGCCTGCCGTTGAGTAAGGAGGTAGCTTGTATGATTTTCGATGCTGAAAACATGTTTTTCGAGGGCAAGGAGCTTTCTGCCTCTACCCTTCAGTCCGACATTCTGAAAGTCGGCCCGGGCGAGGCAAGCGATCCGCTGATTCTTTTTGTCCAGCACAAGAAGGAAGGCTCCGGCACGCTGTCCGTTTCCCTGGTCACCAGCGAGACTGAGGATTTTTCCGAAAGCACCACCCTTGCCACCTACGAGGCTTTCCCTGTCAAGGCGAAGCTCCCTCGTGGCAACAAGGGTTACTTGAAGCTGACGGCAGCCAGCACCTATTCCGCAGGCGCCATCACGGCAGGGCTTGTCATCGATGATGACGTTTTAGTCTAAGGAGCGGGGCAGGAGCAATTGAACATTGTTTCCTGCCCTTTTTCATATCTCCCGCCGGCCGGGCGGTATGGAAAATGGCAGGAAAGGAGAGAACGACATGACCAACACAGATATTTGCAACCTTGCCCTGAGTTATCTTTCCAAGGGCAAAATCACCTCCATGGATGACAATACCGAGGAAGCCGCCCAGTGCAAAATCCACTACGAGCATGACAGGCGCCTGCTCCTGAGGCAGTACCCCTGGGGCTTTGCCAAGAGGACGGTAAAGCTGGCCCTGCTGGATGCCACGGTGCCCGGCTATGATTATGCATATTCATATCCTGCTGAGTGCCTGGCGGTGCGTTACGTTTTTGACGAGGAAAATGCGGCCGCAAAGGAAGAAGACCTCTGCGACTTTGATACGGTCATGACCAGCGGCAACCAAAAAGCCCTGGCAACCAATGTGGAGCTTGCCTGGTGCGAATATACCTTCAACATCCGCGATGTGGACATGTTCCCGGATGAGTTTATTGAGGCACTTGCCCACTACATGGCAGCCAATATGGCAATGGTGCTTACTGGCAGTGCCAGCATCCAGCAGGCGCAGTTCCAGCTCTATCAGGAGAGCATTGAGATGGCCAAGGTGTATTCCGCGCAGGAGAGAAGAAAGAACACTGTCTATCCTGAAGGATATGCAGAGGCAAGGTTTTCGTGAGGAGGCAGTTACATGGCATCACCTAATGCTTTTTACTCCGTCCAGCCTGCCTTTACCGGCGGGGAAATATCCGGCGACGTGGCAAGCCGTATCGACCTGGACAAATATCAGGTGGCACTACTGCAGGCGGAAAACGCCATTGTGCGCCCTTATGGAGCTGTGAGGAAGCGTTCCGGCTTCCTGTACTGCGGTACCTGCAAGTACCCTGACAGGAAGACAATCCTGGTAAAGTTTAACTTCACGGTCACCATTTCCTACATGCTTGAATTCGGAGACAGGTATATCCGCATCTGGCGTAACGGCACATATCTCGGCATAGAGATAGAGACTCCCTACGAGGCAGGAGACCTGTCCAGATTGCGCTTTGTGCAGTCAGTGGACGTCTTGTATATAGCCAGCGGAAAATACCCCGTAAAAAAGCTCACACGGTATTCTGAGGACAATTGGACATTCACGGACATAAGCTGGCAGCAGGTTCCCTACGGCGATTTGAATCTTGACGAATGGAATTACATTACACCGTCTGCCACTGCTGGCAATATTACCCTGACTGCGGTGGGCAGCACATGGGATGCTGACAGCATCGGGGACTGGATAAAGCTGGAGCAGAACGTATCCGGCGTTTCCGTCAGCTGTGGCGGTGGCACCAGCGGTGCTATCCCTATAGGCGAGACCTGGAAGATTATCTGCCACGGCACCTGGACAGGCACTGTCACTATACAGGTTTCCTACGATAACGGAGCAACCTGGCTTCAGCTGAGGCAGTACACTTCCTCTGACGATTACAACCCTACTGAGTCGGGCACCGTGGAGGAGTATGCCATCATGCGGGTGATTGTGTCCCTGTCCTCCGGCAGCTGCAAGGCAGACCTTTCTGCATATCCATATACCCACATCGGCTATGCAAGGATAACGGGCATACAGAGCAGTACCGTGGCAAATGCCGTGGTAGTGAAAGCCCTGGGCAATACCGCCAGGACAAACAACTGGTACCTTTCCTGCTGGGGCAAGTCCCACGGCTACCCGTGCTGTGCAACCTTTTTTCAGGATAGATTGTGCTTTGCTGCCAGCGAGCAGTATCCTCAGAGGATATGGATGAGCCGTTCAGGAGACTATGAGAACTTCTCCGTGGACAAGGAGTCCGGCACGGTGACTGACGATAGTGCGATTTCCGTTGACCTTTTATCCCTGAGGCCGTATCAGATAACCCACATGGATGCAGGCAATGACCTGATTGTGCTCACCGAGGGCAACGAGTGGACCATATCCGGCTCCGAGACGGTGACTCCCAGCAGCATAACGCCGCGCCTCCAGCAGAACTATGGCTGCAATGATGCAGAGCCTGTAAGGGTGGGCAACCGCCTTGTGTACGTCCAGAGGCGTGGCAGCATCATCAGGGACATGGCCTATGCTTACGATACCGACTCCTACGGGGGCTATGACCTGACGCTCCTTGCCAAGCACCTCATCAGCAACAAGGAAATCATAGACAGCAGTTTTGCCCAAGAACCTGACAGCATCATCTACTTTGTCCGCTCTGACGGCGTTCTGCTCTGCCTGACCTACATCATGGAGCAGAAGGTGTACGGCTGGAGCCATATCGTCACTGACGGCCGTGTAGAATCCGTCCTTGCCACCCAGCAGGGCAACAATGACATTGTCTATGCCGTTATCGCCCGCAGGATAAACGGCAGTGAGGTGCGCTACATAGAACGGCTTGACCTTGACTCTGACAGCGAGAACCAGCAGGACTACGTCATGCTGGACTGCTCCGCCAGGGCGCACTTTGACAGCCCTGTGCAGACAATCACAGGAGCTGACTGGCTGGAAGGCCGTGAAGTCCTCGTTATGGGCGATGGCTACCTATACGAGCCGAAGACTGTAAAGAACGGAACCATAGAGCTTGAGCAGCCTGTGTCTGATGTGGTGATAGGGCTGCCATACACCATGATACTTGAGCAGCCCAACTTCAACACTACTGTCTCAGGCCTTGGCAATATCCAGGGCATGGAGCAGACAGTCAACACGGCAGTGCTGAGGCTGTCCAAAAGCTTTGGCGGTGAGATTGGCCCCAACGAGGATACGCTCCATGACATAGTTTACGACGTGGGGGCAATGAATCTTGGTGAGCCTTGCCTCTATACAGGGGATAAGAGGGTAACAATCCCGTCAGGCGGCTTCAACAAGAATGGGCGCATCTACATAAAGCACTCGGTGCCATACCCGTTTACATTACTATCCATAGTGAGAGGAGTGACCTTAGGTGGAACAGGTTTATAAATACGAGATACTTCCCATGAAAGAAAATAAATACTGGTACATAAATGACCTGACAGATAACCTCCGCCCTCAGGACAGGGACGAGCTCAGCCAGCTGGGAATTACCGACATACACAAGGAAATAGCAGACTCTGTCCGCGCCTCCGATGAGGCGTATGTGGCCGTAGATAACATGGGCAAGGTTATCGTCATGTACGGTGTGATAAGGCGCGAGCCGGGCGGTCAGATATGGTGCCTTGGCACCAGGCGGTTCAATGAGTTCAAGAAATCCTTTGTCTGCGGCTGCATGGTAGTGCTGAAAAAGTGGCGTGCCATCTACGGCACCCTGTGGAACTATGTTGCCAGGAGCAACGTGCTTTCCATACGCTGGCTGAAGACTTACGGCGCCAGCTTCGACAGGGGGTACATGAAAAACGGCAATGAGTTTTGGAAATTTACGATAGGGGGCGAAAGATAATGTGCAGTTTGGCAGCAGGCCTTATGGGCGCAGCCGGCCTTTTCGGCTATCAGCAGCAGGTCAAGCAGGCGGAGCAGCAGTCCAATGCCCTAAAGGCACAGGCAGAGGCTGATGAAAGAAATGCCCAGATTGAGGGCAGGAAGCAGGAGCAGATAGCGGATAACTATGCCAAGGAAGCAAAAGACCTGAGAAACCGTCAGAGGCTGGCGCAGGGTGCACAGAGAGCACAGGCTGGCTCTGCCGGTATTGACTTCTCCGGCTCACAGCAGGACATTCTCGCAAGCTCCTTGAGTGCTTACAAAGAGGATCAGCAGACGCTCCTTACCAATCAGCGGAACGATAACTACAACAGCCGTGTTGTTCAGACCAACTACCTGAACGATGCTGCCCAGAAGCGTGCCGAGGCAGATAACGTAGTATCCAGCGCAAAGGCACAGCTGATACCTACGCTTCTCTCCACGGCATCCAGCATCGTAGGGATAACCTCCCAGTCCTCCGGCAGCACAGGAAGCGGTGCGGGGGGAGCCAGCAAGCCTGCTTCTGACGGCCTGAAGTATCAGAGCCCTACCTATGGTTCTGCCTGGAATAAAAAGCAGAAGACCAGCAACACATTCGACTTTAACTACAAGCGCAAGAGCTGGTGAGGTGAGCACCTATGAAATTTTCAACCTATACACCGGCAGTAAAGCCAAACACCATCAATGCCAGGGTGAATACTTCCTTTTCTGCCGGCGCCTTTGGTACTGGCGGCAAGGAGTTTGGCGCACTGGCAAACTCCCTGAGCCAGATTGCAGGTGTCATTCAGAAAAGGCAGGACGAGAGCGATGCTGCGGATATTATGGCAGCACGTACCGAAATAACCCAGCGCATGAATGAGAGCCTGTACAGCGGTAACGGCATTATCACCACGGGCAAGGGCAAGAATGCGGAGGGCATGGCAAACCGCATCGGCGAGAGCATCCAGGATATTACTGATGATGTGGCATCGAAGTATAACGGCAGGGTTCGTTACCAGCTGACGAAAAAGTACCTGCCCCAGGATATGGAGAGCTACGGCAAGATGGGTATGCAGGCCGAGAACAGGGAGCTGGAAAGCTATCGCGCCAACGAGTACAAGTCCTCCATTGCCTCCCAGATAGATTTCATCGGCATGAACTATGCCAGCCCCGACATGGTTCAGGCGAAATTCAAAGAGGCTGATGAGACGATAAATACATGGGCTATGTCCCAGGGCTGGGACGGCAGGACTACGGAGCAGGCAAAGACGGATTTTCGCACTAAGGCTGCTGTCAGCATGGTCAATGCCTGCATGTCCAACGAGGACAGCGACGGAGCCGAAAAAATCCTGAAGGAAAACAGAAAATACATGGATCCAGATACCTACTACAGCCTGTATGGCAACATCAGGAAAAGCCAGCGTCAGAAAGAGGATTATGCACTTGGGGAAGACCTTTACAAAAAGTATTGGAACCCGTCTACCCATACCTTTGACAGCGCAGGCTTTAAGAAGGAACTGGAATCCCTCTATGGCAGGGGGAGCATTACCACCACAGGAGGCATGGACATTGAGGCTGCTGACAAGGAAATTATGAACAACTCCGGGCTGATAGGTGCGCGGATGCCAAACGGGGCAAAAGGCTGCGTTGAGGCATATGTCCGCCTTGGTGCCTGGGTGAGCCCGTGGCTGAAGGGACAGCAGGGGCAGAACAACGTGGATAATATCATGTCGGCAGCTCAGACGGAAAACGGCGGTCCCGGCGTTATACCGTATAACGCCTCTGATGTGCAGTATGGTGATGGCATCGTCTATGTTGATGACAAGGGCGAGGCGCAGCATGTCGTCATGGCTGCTGGCAAGGGCGAGGGGGATTACTCATATATTGGCAACAGCACTGAATTGGAGAAAATTGTTCGTAGAGATGATTACCGCCAGATGGGTAAGAAACTTCATCCTGGATTTATCATAAAAAGCGGTCCTGCCCAGGGCACAACGAAATCCAACTTCAACCCCGAAAGAATGGCTGCCATTACCCGATACGCCGAAAGCTTCGTGGCAGACGAGATAAAGGCGTGGAACCAGCAGCAGGGCCAGCTGTCCAACGACTTCTTGAAGCGCATCATTAACGGAGATACCGGGGCAGGCATCCAGCAGGAGATAATGAATTCGGCCCTCGATGCAGACAAGCAGGCGTCCTTGCTGTCACGCATCCGTACCGAGAATAAGAGGCTTGTGAGCGGAAGCACTGGCGGCACTACCAGCAAGTCATTTCTTAAAGAAGTCAAATCCGCTAAAAAGAAGCTGGCCAGGTATCAGGCATATCTTGATCAGGACAAGACACCTCCTGTCAGCGTGCAGATTGATGCTGACGAGGCATCTGCATTCCTGATAGAGAACGGGCTTGCAGAGGGCGGTGCTTCGCTTGGAGGAAGTGAAGCCGCTGAAATATGGTCATATATAACCGATGGCTTGAACAATGGAGCATCTAAAGAAGTTGTAAGAGATATTCTTATGAAAAGAGGTTTCAGCGAATCTATGGCAGATTGGTATATCAACCAAATCGACGAATCATACGATACTGATGAATAACTAATTAAGGAGAACAGATATGGCTTTGGATTTAGAAGGTTTAAAAAAAGATATGCAGGAATATACCCCGCCACCTCCGCCAAAGGAAAAGGGTATCTGGGACACCGTATCCGGCCTTGCCGATGACGTGGCGGATTTTGCAGGCAATGCCTTTAACTGGGCGGAGAACACCATCAGCGACACGGTGCAGGCGGCAGAAGATTTCCTGCTGGCAAAAAACTATGAGGAGCTTCAGAAAGGCTGGCAGGAAATACAACACTTTCCTTATCGGGAAACTATCCGCGAGTTCACTGCGGCCTATGCAGATAATCCTGACAGCATCCTACAGCCTATTGCCCAGACTATCCGCGCCAGCGAAACTGCCTACAACTACTGGCAGACTGACGAAGACAAGCTGAAAAGGGCAAGGGAAATATCCGCAGAAACCAACCTGCCGGCAGAAACGATACTCTACGATGCCGAGGCGTGGAAGTCTGCCAACCTGGTCTATGATGATATTCAGTCTGCAAAGCAGCTGAATGTGGATAACGGCAACTCCTGGTCTCTTGAGGACGTTTATGCCAAGTACCCTGAAATCAGGAGCATTGCAGACAAGGATGCCGTATCCGGTGCGCTTATCCTGAAGGACGTTGCCAACGTAGGCAAGGAGCTGGATATTATTGACACTTTTACCAAATACTTATCCACAGGAAATTCACAGCTTGAACTGAATAACTTACGCTTCAAGGCTGGTATGGGCACAGCCGATGAGAATGACCTTCAGCGCATGCAAGAGCTTGAGAAGAAAATAGAGGAGGACAGCAGGAAAAATCAGATACGCTTCCTGGATAATCCTCTTGCTTATGCTGTCTCCGGCGTGGCATCCTCTGCGCCTGAAATGTGGCAGTCCATCTACACCGGCCTTGAGGACGCAGGTGCATGGTGGGCGGCAGGTACCTGGGCTGGTGCAGCAGCAGGTTCTGCCCTGCCTGGCCCAGGCACGGCAGCAGGCGCAGCGGCAGGCGGTGTTATTGGCGGTGCTATCGGTGCAGTCAAGGGCGCGGCAAAGGTGCTGGCAACCAAGGAAGCTAGAGATGCAGCAATCAGGGAGTATTTGCTGCAACGCGCAGCAAAAACCACAGCCCCTAACCTCATGAAGTTCGGCGCGCAGGCAGGAGCTTTTTCCGGCATGGCAACTCCCGAGGCTGGCGAAAGGTATGCTGAATACAGCGAGCTGAAGGATAAGGATGGCAACCCTCTGATGAGCAAGGAGGAAGCATGGCACAGGGCACTCCTGGGCGGCAGTGCTAATGCTGCCCTCGAGGTAATGCCTACTTTTGGCGTGCTGGGAAATATGTTGAAGGGTGCTCCTCATGCCTCCAAGGTAATCAGCGAGATTGTCACTGCCAATACTGCCAATATGGGTACCAAGGCAATGGCAGGCACCTTTGCAAAAAAGTACGGCAAGAATGTATTGAAGATAGCAGGGGTGGAGGCTGGTGAGGAAGGCATTCAGGCAATCACTGACGACCTCTTGACGAACGACATTAAGAATACCTATGGCAGGGCTTATACCGGCAAGGATGGCAAGCTGTACTATACGGGTGATGCCCTCAGTGCCTATGATATTGTTACAGATGGCTTGAAAGCATCCTTGCAGGCATTGCCATCTTCCTTTATCTTTGGTGCTGCCGGTGGCTTTACCCCTGTGGCTGGCATGGCCGGGCGGTATGCTGCCCGGGCAAGGCATCTGTCTGCCCTGGAAAAAGCCCATGGAGAAATGGCGCGGCAGACCTATACGGGTACTGTCATGGCTGAACAGCTCCAGCAGGCGGTCCATGATAGCAGGCTGAAAGATACCGCTCCTGACGTACAGAGAAAGCTTATCAAGGAAAAGGCTGCCGGTACCGGCTTTGAGACTGTCTACATTGATACGGAACTTGCCCTGGAAAAAGAGAATGGGCAGAATGATTTGGAAGCGGTGGCAAAAACCATTGGTTTGTCACAGGAAGACTTGCAGACTGCCATTGATACCAAGGGTACTATAGCAGTACCTTTGGAGTGTTTTGCCCAGTCTGAGGCGTCCTCAGAGGTTTTGGAGGCAGCTTCTTTCAATCCAGAGGCAGAACCTATGGCACGTATGCAGAAAAACGCACAGGATGTTATCCGCCGTATGCAGGAACTGGTGGAGAAGGCTGCTGACCATCAGATAAAGATGGTGGACATTATCTCAAGGGAGCTGTTCCCGGAGGAAACTCAGCAGGCAACAGTGAACCGCGAGCTGGTGCAGGCAGCTATCATTGAGAACCCTGAGAACCCTGCCCTGGGGCTGAAAACCCTCATCGAAAAGTACAAGGCACAAAAGATGGCAATCCTCGAGCCTGCCCTCAAGTTCCTTGACGACACCTCCGGCAACGGTACTGTCATTGTGCCGATTGATGACGAGGAGCATACCGTGCGCCTGTCGGAAAATGCCAAGTGGTATCAGGACTTCTGGAAGGAGTTTGGCAGGAAGCCTACCAAGGCGGAGCTGATTGAAATTGCCGAGGGCATGGTAACTGGCAAGTCCAACATTGAATACTGGACTATCACCAGCGAGGAAGAAGAACAGCAGGCAAAGGATATTATGCTGGACATAGCGGAGCTTAACCACAAGCTTCAGCTCCTGGAGAATATCAAGCCGAAGATGCAGGGCATCAATGGCGTTGAGATGCGCCTGACCGAGGGGCTTTCCGCCGAGGCCTACAAGGTGTACAGAATTTTAAATGAGCAATTAAAAAACGCCCCAGGCACAGCCAGCCGAGCAGGGCGTATTAGTGCTATTCTTTTTGCGCGTCATGCCGATATTTTTGCCAAGGCCATGCGCGAGAATGGTGCTGTTGATTATACTGCGCTGGATTATTTGAAACAGCATCAGGTTGTGTTCAATCAGGATTTGAGTGGCGGTATGAATCAGGATACTGACAACGAGATTATAAAATACCCGGATAATGCAGCAGAAGCATCTGTAAAATTGTTCAGTCAAGAAGCTATACCTGTAGAAGCTAATATTGTTGTATCTGAAGACAAAAGAGTTACAGAAGCTGCTGTAAATGCCTTTTCTGAAAAATATCCAAGTGGCATAGAAGTAAATACTCCGATTGGGAAAGTAACCATAAGCAGAAGGGGGATAAGAAACAGCCTTAACCATAAATGCTATCAGGCTAAAATGGACAGTGTACTAAGCCTTGGTGAAGGCGTGAAAAACATGACCTATATAGGCAGTGCAAGAGATTTCGATGGAAAGCCTATAACTAATCATTTTTTTGCCTACCCTATTGAGTACAATAATGAGCGCAGGTATGTACTCTGTAGAATAAAACATGCAGATAGTGGGAGACCTTCGTTCTATGTACATGATGTTATCCCAGAGAATGACATACAAAAAATGAGCCAATCCGTTAAATACGCAGCGCACGTTGATGAATCAACGCGGGACTTGCGGGGATCAGCTCTTTATAGTTATATTTTAACTGAATTTTACAGAAAAGGCAAAGAAAAAAATCAAAATATTTTCAACCAGATGGCAGGGGAGCGTGCAGCTGCTAACCTCGATATAGGCCAGGCTGGCTTGCTGGCCAAGTTGCGTGAAGCTCAGTCCATGAATGACACGGTTGAAGAAATTTATAGGCAGACGGGCTGGATTTTGGGCGCCGATGGAAAATGGCGTTTTGAAATTCCAGATAATTTGGATGCTGTTGATTATGGCGTACTGCATGAGAATGGCGAAGCAAAGCTGTCCGAAGTCTATGACAATCCTAAACTATACATGGCTTATCCTCAGTTGCAGGATATTCCTGTGGTAATGGAAAACGGCATGGAAAATTCAGCCGGAAGCACCAATGGGCTCCGCATCAGGATTGCTCCAAAAGCAGGAAAAACTACACTGCTCCATGAAATACAGCATATCATCCAGGGATATGAAAACTTTGCCTCCGGCGGAAGTCCTGATTCTGTTATAAACAGGATTGAAGACAGGGTTTATTCCCTGAAAAAAACTATAGAAGGCGGCTTCAAAAGCGACACTGGTGACGTTTTCAGGCTGCTTGAAGATTATGATAATGCCAAGCATGGTATGGTCAGGGCTATGCGCAGCAGGAAGCGTGGCGAGGCAGCTCAGCTTAAAGGACTCATGCAGGAGTTAAAAGGCAAAATTGCTGATAACAGCCGCAATCCCGAAGACGTGGATAATGTCATTTCCACATATTACGAGCTGAAAAAGCTCAATGACATACTTACTGAATACAGAAATACTCCGTCTGATGAACGGCCTGCCATGCGCAAAGAATTATATAGGCAGCTTGCTGGCGAGCAGGAGGCGGTATTTACTGAAAAACGCGCCTTGTCGGCGAACACTGAAGATATGCCGGTACCTCATGGGTATGATGCTGTTGTAGTCTTTGACGGCAAGAGCCAGGCGTTAAGTATCAAAAACGACACTGGTGGCGGTTTTGACGTATATAATCAGGAAAACAGCGGCAAGACACTGACTGCATATCACAACATAACAGCCCATGAATTGGAAAAGGCGTTAAATTTTGGCGGTTTTCCAGTTCCTTCTTTGGCTGTCGTAAAATCTGATGTGCCTTATGAAAAATATGGCGAAATATCCCTTATTGGCACTAAGGATTTAGTTAACCCTGAAAAGGGTGTGCCTGTGTATTCCAAAGATGGATATACAGTGACATTCCCACCAGTGGAGCATAAAGCTCCCTCGAAAGCTGCCGTCAACAGGTTCATCAAGAAATGGGCTGCAAAATTTGAAGAAATGAAAGAAGGAGGTGTGATTTATTCGTTAAACACGAATCCTAATAATATAGATCAAAGGTTAAGTGAAATCGCTAGCAACGTTGTCTTCCAGTACCATTACCTGACGGAAATTCTTAAAAAGAATGATATTGTCAATATTGGTTGACACATTAAACTCGTATAAAGAAGATAGCTATGC
>OBLI01000077.1_pt1 | contig 95969 bp, 76 predicted proteins | sample 1519701 | NCBI WGS metagenome assembly OBLI01 (sample SAMEA3663005, study PRJEB22513) | pig gut metagenome | biome: pig gut; feature: pig-associated habitat; material: faeces | place: France | collected 2012
ATTGCCAACCGTTGCATAAACGTATTGTGCAAACAACTCTGCTCATAATAGCAGATTGCCTTGCATAGCAGTTGGCAGTATCAGGTAGCGTCAGCCTCCCAGCCCCCCTATTTCAGGCTTGCTCGTAAAGTATCATCATGTTGCTATGGCAAAATATAAGGAATTGCTGATAAGTAAGTGGGGAGCTGCCGCAGGAGTGTAACTATCAGCAGATAATGCGATGGGCGGAGAAGGCGGTGCCAATGCAAGGCACTGAGACGCGCCTCGGTGCTTAGCGAGTCGCAAGCCGTAGGCGCAGCGAGAGCTTAGCATCCGCTAGGCGTGGATAGTAGCGCGAGCGTGCCTGCATTGGCATTGCCTCTCCGACCATTGGAGTATTTGCTGATGTTTTTCTGACAGCTCCCCTGCACTAATAATTAAAACGTACATATATCGCACAAGTAACAATCAAGCACTACGACAAACTGAAATTTTTAAAAATTCTATTCATACGCTGACATAATAGTATATAATATAAAGCAAGTATTATTTTTATGGGGATTAGGGCTGTGTTATGAGTAACAATAAAAATGCTTTTAGGAGAAGTGTTCTTTTTGCTGGCACTAGGGGCTTTATGAGGGAAATCCTGAAGGAAAAGCTGCAAAAGGAAGGCTGGGATGTAGTTGGTGCAGGAGAGGACAGCTTCAAGCTGTACAATCCTCAGATTGTGGTGTATTTTGCCGGCAGGGACTGCGGGCAGGATATGCTGCAGGTTCTGTATGCTGCCAGGCAGTACAAGGCAGGGCGGTTTTTGTATGTGACCAGTGCCGGGGCGCGGCAGGCATACTCAGAGGAGTTCGTGCTGGCATGGAGCCGGGAGCATGGCGTGCAGTCATCGGTGGTTATTTTGCCGGAGGTCTTCGGCAAGGGCATCGTCAGCGAGGACAGCGTTATTGCCCGGTTCTTTTGTGCTGCCTGTGAGCAGGAGAAGTTCCAGCTCCATGGCCGTGATGATGTGGCGGTGCCCGTGCTGTACAGCGAGGATGCCGCCCATGCTATATTGATGATTATCCAGCAGGAAATAAAGCAGGAGCGGATTGCAGTTTCCTCGGAGGAAGCCATGAGCTTCATGCAGGTGGTGCTGACCGTGAACGGGTTTGTCAATCTGCCCCAGGTGGATATTCTGGGGCAGGGCAATGAGTTTTGCTGGACCGCTGCAAAGAGCGGGGCAGATGGCGGAGCAGAGGGGGAAGATCTGGCAGGGCAGGCTGCGGCAGAAGCTTATGAGCTGAAGTTAAAGCCCAAGTACCGTGCCGCTGAAATGCTGAAGCCTGTCTATGAGTGGTATGCCACCCATGGGGGAGCCGGTGCGGCGGACGCAGGCAGCCAGGCGGGAACTGCTGGCGGTGACAGGGAGCCTGAACAGGCTTCTGAAAAGGAAAATAGCAGACTGGAAAAATATAAGCCCTATCTGGAAAACATAGGGCTTTTTGTGGTGATTGTAATTCTCAGCCTGCTGCAGGGCAAAACCCCTGTCAATAGCGCCACCGGGCTGGATATTGCCTATATCTACATCATTATCATGGGCATCCTCTACGGCAAGAAGCAGTCATTGCCTGCTGTGCTGCCCTCCATGGCTCTTTTGACCTGGGGGCTTCTCAACCAGCACGGTGAGATTTCCAGCATTTTCTATGTGCCGGAGAATATCTTCCACTATTCCACCTATCTGTTCCTGGGTGTCTTCACCGGCTATATCAGCGACAGCTGGCGCAGCCAGATTGATTCCCTGGGGTACAAGCTGAATCATTTTGCCAGAAGGTACAGCTTCTTGCAGGAGAATTATCAGAAATCCATAGAGATAAAGGATAAGCTCTATCATCAGATCATCAACTCCGATGACAGCATCGGCTGGCTGTACGGCATTATCCGCCAGCTGGATACTGTCGAGGTGGAGGACATCTTCACCCAGGCGGCAGCGGTGACAGGCCGCATCATGGGCACCCAGAACGTGGCCATCTACGTGATGGGCAAGGACCAGTTCTACCTGCGCCAGAAGGTGCGCCTGGGGGACAGGACTGCCCAGCTGCCTCATTCCAGGCGGACGGAGGACAATCCCTACATCATGGACATGCTGGCCAACCACCATCTCTTTGTCAACCACGGCTTGCAGCTGGGGCTGCCTGATTTGGCAGCACCGATTATCTACGATGGCAGGATGATTGCAGTCATCGAGATTTATGGCATGAATTTTGAGCAGTGGAGCATCTATCAGCAGAACTTGCTGTCGGTGACTTCCCGATTGATTTCCATGGCCATGGGCAAGGCGTACCTCTACGAGGAAGGCATCCAGAGCCGCCGCTTTGTGCCTCAGACCAGGATTTTGCAGCCGGAGGAGTTCGCCAAGCTGGAAAAGGGGCTCAGAACCCGTGCCGCCCTGCAGGAGAATGTCAGGAACGTGCTGCTGGAGCTGTCCTGTGCCGGTATGAGCTATCAGGAGCTGGACAGCAGGCTGTCAGGGGCTATCCGCCAGGAGGATGCGGTGGGGCTCAAGGAAGACAGGGTATTTTTGCTGCTGCATGATGTGGACGATATGGGCATGCAGCTGGTACGGCAGCGGCTTTTGCATCGCGGCATAGAGGTATTGGAGAGCAGGGAGCTGGTATAGGATGAGCGAGGAGCTGTTGTTGATATGCATAGGCTGCCATCTGCTGCTGACAGGGGCAGTGTATCTGGCAGTGGCCATGAAGGCTGACAGGCGGCAGGCACTGGCCGAGGCCGGTATCGTGCTTTTGCTGCCTGGGGCAGGGTTTCTGGCTGTGGGCATCACCAGGCTTTTGTACAGCCTGCGGTTTATGCAGAACAGGATTGATCCCCACAAGCTGATGAACAGAAACAATGTATTTACCAACCTTATCAGCTACGATGAGAATGTCATTCCCCTCCACGATACATTTTTGGTGGAGGATGTGCAGATAAAGCGCAAGGTGTTCCTGGATGCTGTCAAGCAGAATGTGCTGGACAATCCCAGGGTGCTGCGCATGGCTACCTACGATACGGACAGGGAGATAGCCTACTATGCAGTGTCCATGATTTCCGGGCATATTGAGGAGCTGGAGGGACAGCTGGCAGAGCTGGAGTCGGAGCTTCGGCAGGAGGCGGTGCCGGAGAAAGTAAGGGAGTATGCCGGGCTTCTGGCGGATTATCTGTCCCAGGATTTTGTGGATGCCCTGACCAAGAAGGAAAAGGGCAGGATTTATGTGAAGTTTCTGGCCAGGCTTTTGCAGGAGGAGCCGGACAATGCTGAATACATGCAGGCAAAAATCAATCAGGAAATTTTTTTGGAGGATTATGGTGAGGCTGAAAGGGATTGCCATAGTTTTCAGCAGGCATTTCCTGACCGGGAGGAGCCGTATATCCTCTACATGAAGCTGTATCACGCCATGAGGCAGCCGGAGCTGATGGAGAAGAAGCTGGCAGAGCTGAAGGGCAGCCGGGCAAGGCTGTCACCGGAGGCTCTGCGGATTTTGCGTTACTGGGGAGGGGCGTTCCGTGAAGGGCTTTAAAAAGGAAATATGGGTGACGTTTTTTATTGTGGCGGCACTGGGCATCTTTTTTCAGCTGAACCGCATGGATGTCTTTCTGCATATCAATCCCTGGAGCAATAACGCCTCTATGGGGGAGGCGGCAGGCAAAGAGGACTATGCCGGGCTGCCCAGGGAAAGGGTGCTGGTCATTTATGATGCCGGCGAGGTGCAGAGCGTGCTGCGGCGGCACATGATTGAGAAAATCCTGACGGAGCAGAAGAAGGAGGCTGTGCGGCTGCCCCTGCACAATGCCGGGGAGCTGCCGGAGGACCTTGGCGGCATCGTGGTGGCTACCAACAGGCTGAAGGATATCCCCTGCCTGCCGGAAATAGAGCAGTATGTGGCAGAAGGGGGCACGGTGCTGGTGCTGAGCCAGCTGCAGGATGACCTGCTGACGGACAGCCTCCGGCAGAAGCTGGGTGTCCTGTCCGTGGGGCAGGAGCACAATGCCTATGGCGTCAGGGTGCCGGGCAGCATGTATATAGGCCTGCAGGGCTTCGGCTTTGATTCTGCCGTCTACAGCACTTCCATTGCGGAGGCGAGGCTCCTGCCTGAATCGGAGGTGGAAGTAACCTCCGCTGACGGGCAGCCTGTGGTCTGGTCCCACAGGGACGGCAAGGGCAGGTATTTTGTCTGCAACAAGCGGGAGCGTGACGACAAGAACAGCTATGGCATGTATACCGCCATGCTGGGGCAGCTCCATGAGGATTATGTCTATCCTGTGATGAATATGAAGCTGTACTTTATTGATGATTTTCCTTCGCCGGTGCCGGAGGGCAAGTTTGAGCGGATTTATCAGGAAACAGGCATGAACACAGCGGATTTTTATCGCAAGCTGTGGTGGCCGGAGATGCTGAACAATGGAGACAAGTACAATGTAAAATATACCGGGCTGGTGATTGAGACCTACGGCAGCCAGGTGAAGGGTGAGTTTGCTCCCCTGTCTGACGGCTCGGCGCGGCTGGGGCTGATTGTCTACGGCAGGGAGCTTCTGAAGGCCGGCGGTGAGCTGGGCATCCACGGCTACAACCATCAGTCCCTGGCCCCTGCGGGCTACGGCCAGGACCATCTGGGCTACAATACCTGGGAGAGCCAGGGGGATATGGAGGAATCCCTCAGGGAGCTGAAGCGTTATATCGAGGAGGTATATCCCGGCTATGAGATTCACTCCTATGTGCCGCCCTCCAATATCCTGAGCCCGGAGGGGAAGCAGGCACTGAAGAATGTCTTCCCTCATCTCAGGGTGTATGCTTCCCTGTATAACGGCCTGGCTACTGCCAAGGAGTATTTTCAGAATTTCCGGGTGAATCCTGATGGCACCTGCGAGATTCCCCGGGTGTCCTCAGGCTATGTGCCCCTGCCGGAGGATGTGTGGGAAAATTATAACGTGATAAACTATAACGGCGTGTTTTCACATTTTGTGCATCCTGATGAGATGTTCTATGAGGAAAGCCAGAACCTGACCTGGGAGATGATGAAGAAGGGCATGGGGGATTTCCTCTCTGATGTGAATACCAGATTTGGCTGGCTGGAGCCTGCCACTGCCTCCGAGGGGGCGGACATCATGGAGAATTATTTTGCCATGGATTACCGGCTGGAGCGCAGCCCGGAGGGGCTGAAAATCCACTGCTGGAATTTCAGCCGCCCTGTGACCTTTATCCTGCGGAGCCGCAAGGGGATTGTGTCCGTGCAGGGAGGCAGGGTGCAGAAGGTGCAGGAGGATGCCTATGTGCTGACTGTGGAGCAGCCGGAATTTGCCGTGGAATGGGCAGGTGAACAGCAATGAGGATATGTTTGTTGGTGGAAGGCTCCTATCCCTATGTGGTGGGGGGCGTGTCCTCCTGGATACAGATGCTGATGGAGGGCTTTCCTGAGTATGAGTTCTTTATCTATGCCATGGGGGCGGAGGCAAAGGACAGGGGAAGGTATAAATACAAGTTCCCGGCAAATGTGACGGGGATTCAGGAGGTTTTTCTGGATGAAATTCTCAGCTGCAAGTCGCCTTCCTTGCAGGAGAATATTTTGTCTGAGGCGGAGAGAAACTGCATCTATGACCTGGTAATGGGTGAAAAGCCTATTGATATAGGTGCCATGGCGGAGATTTTCCAGCATAAGGGCAGGATGCGCAGTCCCCTGGCGATTTTTATGAGCAGTGATTTTTTTGATATTATCAGCCAGGTGTACAGGCAAAGGTACAGCTATCTGCCTTTTACGTATTTTTTCTGGACTATGCGCTCCATGCTGCTGCCGCTGTTTTATTTTCTCCATCAGCCCCTGCCGGAGGCGGATGTGTATCACAGCGTAGCAACGGGGTACTGCGGCATTATCGGCAGCCTGGCTGCCAGCGTGCAGAAGAAGCCTTTTTTGATTACGGAGCACGGCATTTATTCTAGGGAGCGGGAGACGGAAATCGTCAAGTGCGGCTGGGCAAAGGGTGATTTCAAGTCCGTGTGGATTCAGTATTTTTATAATATTGCCAAGCTTGCCTACCGCTCGGCGGACATGGTGGTGACGCTTTTTGAGCAGAATGCTGTCATTGAGCAGGAGCTGGGCTGCGACCCGGCAAAGATAAGGATTGTGCCCAATGGCGTCCGCATGGAAAGGTTCCGGCATATCGGGGAGCTGCAGCAGCATGAGGGCCCTCTGGTGATTGGGGGCGTGGTCAGGGTGGTGCCTATCAAGGATATTATCACCATGCTGCGGGCGTTCCTGCTGGTGCAGCAGGTGTTTCCTGATGCGGTGCTGAAGGTCATCGGCTCCTACGGGGAGGACAAGGAATACTATGAGATGTGCCGCCAGACGGTGGAGACCTTGCAGCTTAGGAATGTGGAGTTCACGGGCTCTGTGAACGTGGCGGAGTATCTGCCCAAGCTGGATATCATGGTGCTGTCCAGCATCAGCGAGGGGCAGCCCCTGGCGGTGCTGGAGGGGCAGGCGGCAAGGCGTCCCTTCGTGACTACCAATGTGGGCTGCTGCCGGGAGCTCATCTACGGCGCTACAGGGGATGAGCTGGGCACGGCCGGTGCCGTGGTGGCACCGATGGATTACCGCCAGATGGCCAAGGAAATCATCCGCCTGGGCAGGGATTTTGAGCTGAGGCGCAGGATGGGCAACATCGGCTATCAGCGGGTGGAGAATGGGTATACTTATGAGAATTTTATTAACTCCTATCGGGAGATTTATGGCAAGTATGAGAGGCCGGGAGATTGATGGCAATTATGAGAAGCCGGAAGATTGATGGGAAATATGAGAGGATGGAGGTGAAGGGCTGATGGCAGGTATCGGATTTGAGCTGAAAAGGCTTTTTGACAGGCGTACCCTGACGGGGCAGACTATGGCATATGGCTATTCCGCCATTATTACGGCGGGGCCCTTTGCCCTGCTGACCTCCATGGTGCTTTTGATTCAGCTTTTGTTTGTGCAGTATGGCGTGGCTAAGGGGGCAGGGCAGCTGTATACTGCCTCGGTGATTTATCCCTTTGTGTTTTCTCAGCTGCTCACCTGCGGCTTTGCCATGGTGATTACCAGGTATCTGGCGGACAAGCTTTATCAGGGGGAGTATGAGAATGTGACTGCCTCCTGCTACGGCATTATTTTTATTTCCCAGCTTCTGGGGGCGGTGGCGGCGGTGGCTTTTTACTGGGGCAAGCCCCTGGCTTTTGAGCTGAAGCTGGCTACCTATGTGTTCTTTATGGAGATGTCGGCAGTGTGGCTGCAGGGGGTGTACCTGACGGCCCTGAAGGACTACAAGTCTATTTTTCTCAGCTATGGGGGCGGCGGCGCCATCAGCGTGCTGCTGGCATGGGCGAATTTGCATTTTGCCCTGGGGGAGCCGGTGCTGGGCTCCATGGTGGCCATGTGCATTGGCACGGGGGTGATTGTGTGCTGCTTCATGGTGCAGATTGCCAGGTATTTCGGCTATCCGGCAGAGGGGATGAATTTTGAGTTTTTGCCGTATTTTGAGGTGCACTACAGGCTGTTCGGGGTGGCGTTTTTCTATACCCTGGCTATTTATGCGGCGAATTTCATCATCTGGCAGGGCCCCTGGGGGGTGACGGTGGCGGATACCTATCTGTATTCCCCCAGGTATGATGTGGTGACCTTTTATGCTTTTTTGTCCATCCTGCCTACCATGATTATGTTCGTGGTATCCATGGAGCTGAAGTTTTATGAGCAGTATGCGGTGTATTTTACCTATATTACCCAGAAGGGGAATTTTCAGGATATTGAGGACGCCAGGAAGGAGCTCCTGCATACCCTGTGGACGGAGTTCAAGAACATCATGGAGTTCCAGCTGGTGTTCAGCCTGATGTTCCTGGCGGCAGGGGGGTATCTCCTGTCCATGGGGGGCGTCAGCTATCAGGATGTGAATATCTACAGGATCCTGGTGCTGGGGGCGTTTTTTAATGCGGTGCTGCAGGTGGTCTATACCCTGCTGCTGTACCTGGAGGACCAGCATGGGGCCCTGATGATTGCGGCTGTCTTTCTGGGGGCAAACCTGGTGCTGGGCATGGGCGGACTGTGGCTGGGGGAGGCAAGCTACGGCTTTACCTTTTTCCTGTCGGCACTTTTGGCCTGTGCTGTGGCGGTGATGAGGCTGCAGCATTTCTGCCAGCGGATCAGCTATTATGTATTTTGCGGCAGGCCGGTGTTTTTTGAGGCGCCCCACGGGGTGTTCTCCCGGCTGGCGGCGTTTTTGTACAGGGACAGGCAGGAGAGAAATGCCTGATGGCAGGGAATTGGGATGGAATGGATTTTGATGGAGTGTATTTTGCTGAAAAAGATTTTGCCGGAAAGGAGGGACAGGGCTGATGAGAATGTCACGAGGTAAGAGGCGGCGGCTGAATCTGCAGCGGCGGCGCGAGAGGATGCACTGCCGGAAGAAGGCGGCTGCGGCTCTTTTGACGGGGCTGGCTGCTGGTGCGCCCCTCCGGGCGGATGCGGTTACCCTCAATGTGCTGCAGGATATTTATGGCGATTTTGATTATATGGAGAATAATCTTGCCAATATCCGTGCCTTTGATTTGGCGAAGGAGTATGTGGGGGAGGCGGCGAAGAACGCGGCACTGGCCCAGAGCTATCTGGAGGAAGCGGAGGGCATCTGCCGGGAGGCTGCCGGGAACCTGCGCATGGCGGAGGAAAACAGGCAGCAGGCGGAGGAGCAGGTGCGCCTGACGGCAGAGGAGCTGCAAAGGACGCGGGCTGAGCGGATAAGGCTCACGGAGCAGGCGGTGGCCAGCCAGCAGGCGGTGGCGGACTACCTGCCGGTGTGGTATGAGGCCCAGGCGGAGCTGCAGCAGAGGCTGGATGTGCAGCAGGCGGCAGCCCTGGAGCGGCCTGCGGAGGCGGCTGCCGCGGAAGATGGCGGCTTGTCCCTCCGGGAGAGGCAGCGGGCTGAGTGGATTGAGGCGGCCTGGGAGGAAGCCGGTTTTGAGAACAGCCGCCTGCCGGAGCTGGAGATGCGCTTTGCTGCTTCGGCAGCGGCTGGCAGCACCGGCGATGGGGCTGATGGGCTCAGCGAGGCACAGGCTGCCATTGATGCCTACTGGGCGCGGATGGAGCAGCTGGAGGCGGAGGCTGATGCGGCCAGGGAGTATTTTGACAGCGTCAGCGAGCGGCTGGATGAGCTGAAGGAGCAGTGCCAGGAGGCGGAGGAAGCGGAGGCTGACTGCCGCAGGGATGTGCTGGAGCTGGAGAGGGAGCTGGCGAGAAATGAGCAGGATGTGCTGGACTGCCAGCAGGATGTGGCTATCTGCCAGAATGAGCAGGCAGAGGCCAACAAGGCGTGCTTCCAGGCTCTCTTGGAGCGCAATGACAGCTTTGAGGCAGTGATAGAGGCAAAGGCTTCCCTGCTGCACTTGGGGGATGGCTCCGGCGCCCAGAACAGGCTGGGGTACTACAGCTGGCAGGGGGCGGCAGCGGGCCATCAGCTGTATGATGCCTATTCCTGCTACTGGGCAGGCTATGGCAGGGAGCTGTCCATCAGCAATGCCTATGTGTATTCCCATACAGGGCTGGCTGATGGCGAGATGAGCGGCCTGACAGATACTACGGTCAGTGCCATGTACACCAACAAGCATCCTGTGTATGATGTGCGCTACGGCCTGGATGTCAACCTGCCTACAGGGGAGAGCAGGATGCACGATAATGCAGTGGTGCCGGATTATCTGGCTCCCTATGGCAGCCTGGGGGAGGGGTGGAATTTTACGCCCCGGCTGGAGGTAGCAAGGCATGTGGATAAATACACGGCATGGACCTGGCGCAGTGCCTATGCCTTCAGGGGCAGCTATGCAAATTCCTGGGATGATCCTGCCTCGGTGGTGCATCCCGGCAGTATCTGGTCCAACGAGCTGGAATACCTGCATACGGATGAAGCCCGGCAGTACATGGTGAAGCTGCAATATACGAAAAATAGCCGTTCCTCTATGACCGGGGCGGTGAACAATTACAGCTTTACCGAGGGGGACGGCATGGCAGGCAGGGGGTATTTCCGCAGCTGGTTTACGAAGCTGGATTCCTGGGCTGTGTACAGTGCCTGGTCATATGACCGGGCGGCTGCCTACGATGATGCCGCCATGGGGGGCGCCGGTGTGCACCGCCTCTACTACGGGGGCGGCTGGTTCCACAGGTTTGATGACAGGCGGCAGCTGCGGCTTTTTGCCAACTGGCTGAGGGCGGAAGGGGCGGCCTATGATCCCCTGACGCGGCAGTCATACAGCTCCGGCAGGCGGTTCTCTGTGTCCCTGGGCTATGACTGGCGCCTGGATGACAGGAACAGCCTGTCCCTTGATGTGGAAAGGGCTGTGATGCGCCAGCAGGGTGATGCCAATTATCGGGGCTGGGGCGTGATGATGAGCTATAACAGGAGTTTTTGATTAAGTGGGAAATTGACAGGAATTTGACAGGAATTTGTGGCTGGAAGGGATTTTAACAGGAGTTTTGGGATGGAAGGTAGAATGAAGATTGTTTTGCTGTGTGCCTGTGCGGCCATCCTGCTGGCGTGTATCAGCGTCTATGCCGCTGGCGGCAGGAAGGCGGCAGCCGGGGCGGATGAGTCTGTTGCCTATCGCCGGGAGATGGCGGGGCTGATTGGGAAAATCAAGGAGTATGGGGTGTCCAGGCGGGGCAGTGAGTTTTTTGTCATCGCCAACGGGGGCGCCGGGCTGATGGAGCCTAACGAGCTTTTGCCGGAGGCGGATTATGGCAGTCTGCTGCAGGGGCTGGATGGCGTGATGGCTGAGTCGGTAAATTTTGGCTGGGATATGGAAATGGACAAGGCCATGCCCCCTGAGGAACAGGACAATTATCATAGGCTGCTGGACAATGCCCGCAGGGCAGGGGTGGTGCCCCTGGTGCTGGATTATGCCCGGGAGCCGGGGAACGTGCAGCGTGCCTACCGGGAGGACAGGAGCCTGGGCTATCTGGGCTGGGTGTCCGGGCGCCGGGAGCTGGACAGGCTGCCTGAGGGGCTTCCCCACAGTGATAATGACCTGCCCTGCCCTGAGCTGAAAAAGGCGCGGAACTATCTGGTGCTGCTGAATCCTGAGGCTTTTGCCTCCCGGGAGGCCTATGTGCAGGCCCTGGCTGCCAGCAACTACGATTTGCTGATTGTGGATGCCTACTATGGTGATAGCCCTTTGACAAGGCAGGAGGTGGCTCTCTTGCAGCACAAGCCCTCCGGGGCAAGGCGGCTGGTGGCTGCCTACATGAGCGTGGGGGAGGCGGAGGAATACCGCCCCTACTGGCAGGAGGACTGGAAGGAAAATCCGCCTGCCTGGCTGTGGCAGCGCAATGAGGACTGGGAGGGAAACTTCCGGGTGCGCTACTGGCAGAAGGATTGGCAGGACATGCTGATGGGAGGTCCTGACAGCTATCTGGACATTATTCTGGCTGGTGGTTTTGACGGGGTGTTTCTGGATGTGGTGGATGTGTTTTATAGCTTTGAAAGCTTGTCAAATGGCGAATAAATTGTTAGAATATGGGCTAGAGAATTTTTGAGATTTCAGGCCGCTGCCATGGCTGGGGATTTTTCAGCCGTGGCGCAGGTGATTGTTCGGGGATTATTTTGGGGTTGTTTTGCGGAGGTGTTTGATATGTCAGCGTTGACTGATAAGCTGGCTGCTTATGGCTGCAATATAGATGAGGCAATGGGAAGGTTTTTGAACAATGAGGCTTTTTATGCCAAGTGCTATGGAAAGTTCGTGGCTGACAAGAGCTTTGCCAGGCTGGGGGAGGCATTGCAGGCAGGTGATGTGAAGGGTGCCTTTGAGGCTGCCCATGACCTGAAGGGCATCAGTGCCAATATGGGCATTACCCCTGTCTATGAGCTGATTGTGGGCATGGTGGAGGTGCTGCGTGCCGGAAAGATGCCAGAGGATGCTATGGAGACCTATGGGAGGCTGATGGAGATGCACGCTGACCTGGAATCTTTTGCAGGGTAAAAATTTTTGGTGGCAGTATTGAAAAATGCTTGCATTTGTTTTTGAGTGCTGGTATAATTACAAATGTTGTGCAGGAAAGAGCTGAGACGGGCTTTTGAAAAAGATGAAAAAATTCTTGACAAGAGTTGTGAAATGTGGCATAATATTTCTTGCGTTGTCGGGGCGTAGCTCAGTTTGGTAGAGCACCTGGCTTGGGACCAGGGGGTCGTAGGTTCGAATCCTGTCGCTCCGACCATTTTTACGCGTCTGTAGCTCAGTTGGATAGAGCAACGGCCTTCTAAGCCGTGGGTCGGGGGTTCGAATCCCTCCAGTCGCACCAGTTTGTGATTTTGATAAATTTTATATAGATTCAGTATCGGGGCGTAGCTCAGTTTGGTAGAGCACCTGGCTTGGGACCAGGGGGTCGTAGGTTCGAATCCTGTCGCTCCGACCATTTTGCAAGGCAGAGGCTTCTCAGTGATGAGAGGCCTTTTTTGTGTTTTCATTTTTGCTCAGTCAGGATGGTGGGGGGATTTTTTTAGCTTGGTGCGCGGCCAGGCTGTCCTGATTATTTGTTGTACATTTTTTCGCGGCAAAATGGAAGGAAGTGCGAAAAAAGCCGGAATTTTTTTCGGGGGAAGCCGGGCAGGGTAAATGAATTTTGCTGATGGCCAGATAAGGTAATTACTTTTAGTTATCAAAAAATGTTGGACAAATAAATTTTACATATCAAACCCTAAAATGTATTTATGGAAGGTATATTGTTCCAACGGTGAAAAACAGTTTAAGTTATTTCTAAAAACGATAAAACAAGATGAAAACCTTTACTTGACTGAATTTATTTATAGTGGTATTCTTTTAATAAGGCTAAATATGTACTATGAATTTCACAATAACTATTTTATAAAGTGACGATAACTTTAGGTTATGAACTGAGCTGGCTAAGGGTTATCGGGGTGAAGTTCATGGAAAAATTCTAGGTAATATAAACAGGGGAGGATTTTTTGATGATTGATATTCTCAATCGCGTACGCAACAAGGAATTACAGGCGAAGATCGTTACTGCTGAGGAAGCAGCAGCTTTCATCAAGCCGGGCATGAATGTTGGTACCAGTGGTTTTACTCCATCCGGTTATCCTAAGGCTGTGCCTCTGGCATTGGCAGCCCGCATGGAAAAGGAGCACTTCCAGATTAACCTCTGGACCGGCGCTTCTACCGGTGATGAGGAAGATGGTGCTTTGGCAAGAGCAAACGGCATCAAGTTCCGTATGCCATACCAGACCAACAAGGATATGAGAAATGCAATCAACAGCGGCAAGATTGACTACTGCGATTTGCATCTGTCCGAGTCTGCTCAGTTGGCTCGCTACGGATACATGGGCGGCAAGATCGATGTGGCTATCGTTGAGGCTTGCGCTATCACCGAGGAAGGCAATATTATCCCGACTACTTCCATGGGCAATACTGCTTCTTATGTGCAGACTGCTGACGTGGTTATCGTGGAGGTAAATACCAGCCAGCCGCTGGAGCTGGAGGGCATGCATGATGTCTATGTTCCTCTGGATCCGCCAAATCGCCTGCCGATTCCGGTTGTAAAGCCAAATGACAGGATTGGTACTCCTTACATCCCATGCACCCCGGACAAGATTAAGTTTATCGTGCCTTGCGATATTCCTGATCACACCCGTGCATTGGGCGAGATTGATGAGAATTCCAAGAAGATGTCCCAGAACTTCATCCAGCTGCTGAATGAAGAAGTAAAGGCCGGCCGCATGCCGAAGAACCTGCTGCCGCTCCAGTCCGGTGTAGGTGCTGTGGCTAATGCCGTTATCAGCGGCTTCGTTGATTCTGACCTGAAGGATTTGTCTGTGTACACCGAGGTTATTCAGGACGGTATGTTTGACCTGATTGATGCAGGCAAGCTGAACTTTGCTTCCGGTACTGCCCTCAGCCCGTCTCCGGAAGGCCTGAAGCGCTTCTACGACAACATCAAGGAGTACAGAAAGCACATCCTGCTTCGTCCTCAGGAGGTTGCCAACAGCCCTGAGGTTGCACGCCGCATCGGCGTTATCGCCATGAATACCGCCATTGAGTGCGATATTTACGGCAACGTAAACTCTACCCATATCATGGGTACCAAGATGATGAATGGTATCGGCGGTTCCGGCGACTTCGCCCGCAACGCATACCTGACCGTATTCTTTACAGTTTCAACTGCAAAGGGTGGCGCTATTTCCTCCATCGTGCCTATGTGCTCTCATATTGACCACACCGAGCATGATGTGGATATTATTGTTACCGAGCAGGGCCTGGCAGACCTCCGCGGCCTGTCCCCTCGCCAGAGAGCAAAGGTTATCATTGAGAACTGCGCACATCCTGATTATAAGCCAATGCTGATGGATTATTATGAGAGGGCTCTGGCAGCAACCAAGAGCGCTCATACTCCTCACATCCTTGAGGAGGCACTCTCCTGGCATGAGAGATTCCAGGCAACCGGCACCATGAAGAAGTAATAGGGGGTTTTTTGAATTATGAGCAATGAGAAAATTCAGGCTGGATTAGATAAGTACAATGCCAGCGTAGAAAAGGCAATTTCCCGCTTCCCGGAGCGTCCAAACCTGCCGGAGCAGCGTCTGTACACTCCATTGGACATCAAGGATACCGACTATGCTGATGAAATCGGCTATCCTGGCATGTATCCTTATACCCGCGGCGTGCAGCCTACCATGTATCGTGGCCGTTTCTGGACCATGCGCATGTATGCAGGCTTCTCCACTGCTGCTGAGTCCAACAAGCGTTATCGTTACCTGATTGAGTCCGGCGCTACCGGCCTCTCCTGCGCATTTGACCTGCCAACCCAGATTGGTTATGACTCTGATGATCCTATCTCTGAGGGCGAGGTTGGCAAGGTAGGCGTTGCTATCGACTCCCTGGCTGATATGGAAATCCTCTTTGACCAGATTGACCTGGGCAAGGTTTCCACCTCCATGACCATCAATGCTCCGGCTTCCGTACTGCTGGCTATGTACATTGCAGTAGCTGAGAAGCAGGGCGTGCCTGCAGACCAGCTGAAGGGTACTATTCAGAACGATATTCTGAAGGAGTATGCTGCACGTGGTACTTATATCTTCCCTCCACGTCCTTCCATGCGTCTGATTACCAACATCTTTGAGTATTGCTCCAAGAATGTACCGAAGTGGAATACTATTTCCATCTCCGGCTACCATATCCGTGAGGCTGGTTCCACTGCTTCCCAGGAAATCGCATTTACCATTGCTGATGGTATTGCATACTGCGAGGCTGCTATCAAGGCCGGCCTGCACATCGATGATTTTGCCGGCCGTCTGTCCTTCTTCTGGAACGCTCACAACAACGTTCTGGAGGAGGTTGCCAAGTTCCGTGCTTCCCGCCGCGTATGGGCAAAGGTTATGAAGGAGCGTTTCCACGCTGAGAAGCCAAAGTCCATGATGCTGCGCGTTCACACCCAGACTGCTGGCTCCATGCTGACTGCTCAGCAGCCTAACAACAACATCATCCGTGTTGCTCTCCAGACTGCTGCTGCTGTTATGGGCGGTACCCAGTCCCTCCACACCAACTCCCGTGATGAGGCATTGGCCCTGCCAACTGAGGAATCCGTAATGATCGCTCTGCGTACTCAGCAGATCGTGGCTTACGAGTCCGGCCTGGCTGATGTAATCGATCCTCTGGCTGGCTCCTACTATGTAGAGGCCCTCACCAACAAGATTGAGAAAGAGGCCTGGGAGTACATCAACAAGATTGATGAAATCGGCGGTGCTGTTGCTGCTATCGAGAAGGGCTACATCCAGAAGGAAATCCAGGATTCTGCTTATAAGTGGCAGATGGATGTTGAGTCCGGTGCAAAGACCATCGTTGGTGTTAATAAGTTCCAGATTGAGGAAGAGCCTCCTAAGGGCCTCCTGAAGGTTGATGCTTCCGTTGGCGTTGCTCAGTGCGAGCGTCTGGCTGCTATGAAGGCTAAGCGTGACAATGAGGCTGTAAAGGCTGCATTGGCTGACCTGAAGGCTGCTTGCCAGGATGAGAATGAGAACCTCATGCCGCACATTCTGAATGCTGTACGCACCTATGCTACTCTCGGTGAGATCTGCGGCGTAATGCGTGAAGTATTCGGTGAGTATGAAGCTCATGTAAATCTGTAATATTGTGGAGGTAAAGTAGAATGGAAAAGCGCGTTAGAGTATTAGTAGCAAAGCCAGGTCTTGATGGTCATGACCGCGGTGCCAAGGTTGTTGCCCGTGCACTGCGTGATGCAGGCTTTGAGGTTATTTATACCGGTCTCCGCCAGACTCCTGAGCAGATTGCTGAGGCAGCCCTGCAGGAGGACGTAAATGTTATTGCAATGTCTATCCTCTCCGGTGCTCATCCGCACCTGTTCCCTAAGGTTGTGAACCTGGTTCGCGAGAAGGGCATGGATGACGTGCTGATCATCGGCGGCGGCGTTATTCCTGAGACCGATATTCCGGCTCTGAAGGAAGCAGGCGTTGCAGAGGTATTCACTCCTGGTACCCCGACCAGTGCTATTGTTGATTTCATCAAGGCTAACGTAAAGTAAGTCCTTGATAGTGTCGGATAGATAATTTGGCGTTTGAGGCTGCGGCTCCTTTTTTGGGGGCTGCAGCCGAGGATGCCGGTGTGCAGGTTATTGGTGGTGCAAAATGGACATTGTAGAAGAACTGTTAAAAGGCAACCGGCTAGCTTTATCCCGTGCTATCACTGCCATCGAAAACGAGTATGATGAGGCTGTGGATATTATGAAGCGGCTGTATCCTCATACAGGCCATGCCTTTGTCCTGGGTATTACCGGCCCTCCGGGCGCCGGCAAGAGTACCCTGACTGACAAGCTGGCAAAGGCCTATCGTGCCCAGGGAAAGACTGTTGGTATTATTGCTATTGACCCTACGAGCCCATTTACCGGTGGTGCTATCTTAGGTGATCGTATTCGCATGAACGGCCTGACCATGGACGAGGGTGTTTTCATTCGTAGTATGGGAACCCGCGGCAGCCTGGGTGGCTTGTCACATAAGACTGCTGATGCCATAAAGGCTATGGACGCCTTCGGCAAGGATGTTATCTTTGTAGAGACCGTAGGCGTGGGACAGTCCGAGGTTGATATAGTAAAGGCTGCAGATACAACAATGGTCGTATTGATTCCGGGCATGGGCGACGACATTCAGGCCATCAAGGCAGGTATCCTGGAGATTGGTGATGTGTTCACCATCAACAAGGCTGACCATGATGGGGCTGACAAGCTCGTCCGTGAGCTGAATATGATGCTTGACCTTGATGCCCACGGCATGCAGGCGGAGCAGACCTCCACGGAGAAGGCTCTGGCTGACCAGTTCCATCATCTGAACGTGGCGAAGCATGCAGAAGGTATGGCTTGGCGGCCTCCTATCCAGAAGGTTATTGCCAGCCAGAATGAAGGTATCACTGAAACCATTGAGAACATCGAAAAGCATTTCAAGTACATTAGTGAGACGGGCATTTTGCAGCAGCGTCGCACCCAGCGTACCAAGAACGAGATGCTGGATGTTCTTCATAGCAATATTGGCAAGTATATTACCGGCAAGCTGAGTGCAACCGGCAAGCTGGATGAGTATGTAGCTCAGATTAAGGCCAGGGAGACCGACCCTTATACTGTGGTTGCCAATATCATGCAGGATATGTTAAAAGAGTAATTTTTATTTAGGGGGTATGCTAAATGGCATTCAAGATTTTAGGTGTAGATCATATTGGTGTTGCTGTAAACGATTTGGAGGAGACTCAGAATTTCTGGACTGCTATCGGCCTTCCTTGCACCGGCCAGGAGACTGTTGCAGAGCAGAAGGTTACCACTACCTTCAATCCTACTCCGAACGGCTCCGAGATTGAGCTGCTGGCTGCTACCGAGCCTGACAGCCCTATCGCCAAGTTCATTGAGAAGAACGGCGGCCGTGGCGGCATCCAGCACATCGCTCTCCGGGTTGACGACCTGCCTGCAGCTATTGCTGACCTGCAGGAGAAGGGCATCAAGATGATTGACACCAAGCCTCGCAAGGGTGCCGGCGGTGCAGATATTGCCTTTGTTCATCCGAAGTCCACTTATGGCGTGCTCTTGGAGCTCTGCCAGCATGAGGACAGATAATAGAATCCAGCCAAGGTTTTATGGGGCTGTTTAGGAGGTAAAAAATGGCTACAGTTCAGGAAAAGATTGAACTTATGAAGGAAAAGAAGGCCCACATCGAGATGGGCGGTGGCGAGAAGCGCATTGCAAAGCAGCATGAGAAGGGCAAGATGACTGCCCGTGAGCGTATTGCCAAGCTGTTTGATGAAGGCTCTTTCGTTGAGCTGGATGCTTTCGTAAAGCATCGCTGCACCAATTTCGGCCAGGAGAAGAAGGACCTGCCGGCTGAGGGCGTTGTTACCGGCTATGGTACTGTTGATGGCCGCCTGGTTTATGCTTTTGCACAGGACTTCACCGTAGAGGGCGGTTCCCTGGGTGAGATGCATGCCAAGAAGATCTGGAAGGTTCAGGATCTGGCTATGAAGATGGGTGCTCCTATTGTTGGCATCAATGATTCCGGCGGTGCTCGTATTCAGGAGGCCGTAGATGCCCTGTCCGGCTATGCAGGTATCTTCTACCGCAATACTGCTGCTTCCGGCGTTATCCCTCAGATTTCCGTAATCATGGGACCATGCGCTGGCGGTGCTGTGTATTCCCCTGCTATTACTGACTTCATCTACATGGTTGACAAGAGCTCCCAGATGTTCATCACCGGCCCTGCCGTTATCAAGTCTGTAACCTATGAGGAGGTTACTGCTGAGGCTCTGGGCGGTGCCATGACTCACAACACCAAGTCCGGCGTGGCTCATTTCGTGGCTGCCAACGAGGACGACTGCATCCAGCAGATCCGTTATCTCTTGAGCTTCCTGCCTAGCAATAACATGGAGGAGACTCCTATTGTTGCTACCAATGATGACCCTGACCGCATGGAGGAGGCACTGAATACCATTATTCCTGATAACCCGAATGCTCCTTATGACATGAAGGAAATCATCAGGATGCTGGTTGATGATGGCCAGTTCTATGAGGTTCATCAGCATTTCGCTACCAACATCATCTGCTGCTTCGCTCGTTTCGATGGCCGCACTGTTGGTATTATTGCCAACCAGCCGAAGGTTATGGGCGGCTGCCTGGATATTGATGCATCTGATAAGTCTGCACGCTTTATCCGCTTCTGCGATGCCTACAACATTCCGCTGGTAAATCTGGTTGACGTGCCGGGCTTCCTGCCAGGCGTTGGCCAGGAGCATGGCGGCATCATCCGTCACGGTGCCAAGATGCTGTATGCTTACTCTGAGGCTACTGTGCCAAAGGTTACTGTTATCACCCGCAAGGCTTATGGCGGTTCCTACATTGCTATGTGCTGCCGCGAGCTGGGTGCTGACCAGGTTATGGCTTGGCCTACTTCCGAGATTGCAGTTATGGGCCCTGCCGGTGCTGCTAACATCATCTTTAAGCGTGATGAGCCTGAGCAGAAGGCAAAGAACACCCAGGCTTATGTGGATGAGTTTGCAACTCCGTACAAGGCTGCTGAGCGCGGTTATGCCGACATGGTTATTGAGCCGGCTGAAACCCGTCCTCTGATTATTACCGCCCTGAATGCTTGTGCAAGCAAGCGTGAGGCTATGCCTGCCAAGAAGCATGGTAATATTCCATTGTAATAAATAAGGCTTTTTAGCCACGTTGTGCAAGCGGCGTGAAGTTATATTAAGCTGAATTAAGCGATAATGAAGGATACGTTGTATCATTGAAAGTTTGTGGAGGTATATTAGATGAAAAAGTTCAACATTACTGTAAACGGCACCGCTTATGAGGTTGAGGTTGAGGAAGTAAAGGCAGCTGGCGCAGCTCCTGCAGCTCCAAAGGCTCCTGCAGCTCCTGCACCTGCTCCTGCAGCTCCGGCTCCTGCACCAGCAGCAGCTCCTGCAGCACCAGCAGGCCCGGCAGCAGCTCCTGCAGCTGGCGAGTCCGCTGTAAACGCTCCAATGCCAGGCAAGGTAATCAAGCTGGTTGCTTCCGTTGGCCAGGCAGTAAAGGCTGGCGAGGTAGTTCTCATTCTTGAGGCTATGAAGATGCAGAACGAGATCGTTGCTCCTGTTGATGGTTCCGTAAAGGCTATCAATGTTGCAGCAGGTCAGGCTGTACAGGCTGGCGAGGTTCTGGCTGTTATCGGCTAATGCTTGCTGATTTGTATCGCTAATGGATAAAGGCAACATATAAGATATAAGATGTAAGATGTGAAATGTCCATGTCGGGGCTGTCTGGTTCTGGCATGGGCATTTTTTCTGCAAATTTATGTTTTCTGGCAGGGGAAATAATGCTATAATAGGAAAATAATGGTATAATATTGTTATGTTTTCTATTAGTTAGGAGGTAATTTATTATGGCAAAGAGCATTTGTGAGGTTTTGGGCATAAAGTATCCTGTTATTCAGGGTGGCATGGCTTGGATTTCTGATGCGGTAATGGCAGCTGCTGTTTCCAATGCAGGGGGAGCCGGGATTATTTCCTGCGGCGGCCGTACGACTGAGTATGTACGGGATGAAATCAGGAAGTGCCGTGAGCTGACGGACAAGCCTTTCGGCGTGAATGTGATGCTGATGGCACCTAACAAGGATGAGATTGTGGAGGTTATCTGCCAGGAGAAGCCTGCTTTTGTTACACTGGGGGCAGGCAATCCTGTGCCTTATGTGGAGCCTTTGCATGCGGCAGGCATCAAGGTGATTCCTGTAGTGCCAAATGTGAAGCTGGCCAAGCGGCTTCAGGATAACAATGCTGATGCCATCGTGGTGGAGGGCATGGAGGCAGGCGGCCATATCGGCGTGCTGACCACTATGGCCCTGATGACTCAGGTTATCCCGGAGGTGGAAATTCCTGTGGTAATGGCTGGCGGCATTGCTGATGGCAGGGGCATTGCGGCAGCCCTGCTGATGGGGGCAGCTGGCGTGCAGATTGGCACCCGCTTCCTGATTGCCGAGGAATGCCCTGTCCACGAGAACATGAAGCAGAAGCTGATTGAGGCGGTGGATACGGATACTATCGTGACAGGCCAGACCATCAAGAGTGCTGTCCGGGGCGTGAAGAACAAGTTCTCCACCGAGTATCAGGCACTTGAGTTTTCCGGCAAGGCTGATAAGGAAACCCTTTTGAAGATGGCTACCGGCACCAACAAGCTGGCTGCCGTGGACGGCGATGTGGAGAACGGTATGGTGCAGGCCGGTCAGAGCCTGACGCCTTTGAAGAAGATTGAGCCAATGGCTGTGATTATGGAAAATCTCATGGCTGAGGCACGGGCAACCCTGGCAGGGGCAGCAGAGATTAAAATTTAAGATTAGGGTTATTTTAGGATAACGTGAGGAGAACCGTCCGCTGAAGGTGAGTTTCAGCGGGCGGTTTTTCAGAAGCATGGTGCAGGTAGCTTGGTTATGATGGGACTGATAGGTGGTAAAGCTGATGGGTGAAAAGGATATTGCACAGAAAAATTTTGAGGCGTATAATGATGTTGTAGCAGATATTGTAAACGGCAGCCTGTTTGATGGCAGGGAGATTATCAAGGCGGAGAGCCTTGTGGATGCCCAGCCGTTTTCTCAGTATAAGGCAGCTGAAGGAATTATTCACGAGCTGGAACGTGATGTGGCAAAGTATTGCATGGATATGCACTGCAATGTACGGCTTGCCCTGGTTGGTTTTGAAAATCAGATGGCTATTGACTGGGATATGCCAATCAGGGTTATAGGATATGATGGCATTTCTTATCGTGATGAACTCAATCAGGATGAGATTGTGGTGGATGAGCGTACCGGCAGGAGGCACAAGGTGCGGGGAAAACGCTATCCGGTGATAACCCTGGTGCTGTATTTTGGTGCAAGGCCTTGGAAAAAGCCTCTGTGCCTGTATGATGTGATTGATGTGCCGGAGGTTTTGAAGCCCTTTGTGAATGATTTCAAGATAAATCTTATAGATGTGCCGAGGCTTACGCCTGGGCAGGTGAAGAAATATAAAGGTGATTTCCAGATTATTGCTGATTATTTTGTGCAGCAAAGCAGGCAGGGTGAATATGTACCGCTAGATAAGCCAATCCAGCATCCTGACAGTTTTTTGAAGCTGATGTCGGTATTGACCCGTGACAAGCGTTATTCCGAAGTGCTGGAGGATTTTGCTGATGGACAGGAGGGAGTCAAGATGTGCGAGGTATTGGATAGAGTTGAGGCGCGTGGCAGGGCAGCAGGTGAAGTGATAGGTGCGGAAAAAATGATTCAGAATATGCTGAAGGAAAATATCAGCATTGAGGTGGTAGCCAAGGTTGCCAGGATGACGGTTGAGCAGGTGGCATTGATTGGTAAGAAAGCAGCTATATTGTAAAAAGCCTGGGCATAAGGATTTGTGTATCATTTTTGTGTTGGTCCTGTGCATAGATAAGGAAATGTGTGATGAGCCGTCCGCTGAAGGTTATTTTTGGTGGACGGTTTTCGTGAAATTGTCACAGGTTGGAGGTGAGGGTGATGGGGACATATTTTAATCCTGATAACGGAAGCTTTAAGCAGGCAGTTAGAAGCTTTATTTATGTAGATAAGACGGAATTGATACGCCATACCAACAGGGTGCTGGGAACGGAGTATAAGTGCATTGCCCTGAGTCATGCCAGGCGGTTTGGCAAATCACAGGCAGCAGGTATGCTTGATGCTTATTACAGTCTTGGCAGTGATTCCAGGGAGCTGTTTGCTCCCTTTAGGATTGCTGGGGATAGGGATTTTGCGAAGCATTTAAACAAGTATAATGTCATTCACCTGGATATATCTTCCTTTGAGGGGACATATCAGGATAATATCGTAGCCGGTATCAAGAAAGTGCTTTATAATGATATTAAGAGAAGTTTGCCTGACATTATTGAGCTGGATAATCCCATTGCTACTATTCTTAATGATGTTTATAAGCAAACAAATCGCCAGCTGGTAATCATCATTGATGAGTGGGATTGCGTGGTGCGCAACTATGGTGACAAGCCGGAGGTAGTGCATTTATATCTGCAATTTCTGCATGATTTGTTCAAGAGTGAGGAGTCTAAGTCTTTTTTGGCTCTGGCTTATATTACCGGCATATTGCCTATCAAGAAAATAGAAAATGAGTCTGCACTGAATAATTTTGCGGAATATACCATGCTGGACTCAAAAAATCTGGCACAGTACTTCGGGTTTACTGAGGCAGAGGTAAGAGAGCTGTGTGAAAGGTTCAAGATGGATTTTGAGTCGGTTAAAACATGGTATAATGGCTACTTGATAAACGGGTTGCACATGTACAATCCAAATTCAGTGTATAGTGCCATGTTTAATCAATCGCTGGATTCCTACTGGCGCAATACATCATCTTTTACTATGATCAATCGGTTGATTACTTTGAATTTTGCCGGGCTGAAGGATGATGTGCTGAATATGCTGGCAGGCGGCAGGGCTGATGTGAATGTTATTCACTTTAAAAATGATTTCCTTGGAATTAATTCCAAGGATGATGCACTGACTGCCTTGATACATCTGGGCTATCTGGGCTACGATAGGAATAATCAGGAGGCGTATATGCCTAATTATGAGGTTGCTACGGCATTTCAATCGGCTCTCCAGACAGGACAGTGGAAAGAGGTTGCTGAGTCGATTTCCAATTGTGATAAGTTGCTGAAAGCGACCATACGAGGTGAAGCCGCCAAGGTGGCGGAAATGATAGAGGTTGCTCATGAAAGCTATACATCCGTGTTCAAGTATAATGACGAAAATTCTCTGAGCTGTGTATTGACGATGGCATATTTCACTGCTCCTGCCTATTATACGGTTATCAGGGAACTGCCAAGTGGCAAGGGCTTTGTGGATTTTGCTTTTTTGCCGCGCCGTGAGTCAGGCAACAGGCCGGCAATTCTGGTGGAGCTCAAGGTGGATAAAACTGCGGAAACGGCAATCAGGCAGATATTGGAACGCAGATATACGGGTGCCTTGCAGCAGTATAAGGGTGAGATTATTATTGTAGGGCTAAGCTATGATAGGGAAAGCAAGCAGCATACCTGTGAGATTAGGAGCATAAAAAATATTTAATGATTGCTGGCAGTTTGTTGGAGATAGTACTATCGGTGCTATTGATGATGGCACTGCACAAATAACTGACATTTGCTCTGAGGAGGATATGGCATGGAAAATCTTCAATGCCGTTATTGCTTAGGCTGTAGAGGATGTAAACAACTGGTGAATACGAAAAAAAGAACCCACTAGGGATTGCTCCCAGCGGGTTCTTTTTTTGTCAAAATCCTGCATTTTTGATGTGTTTATTTGATTGACAGGTATGTTAGACATGTCGAAAATTAAGCGAATTTTAAACATATCTATTCCGCGGATATAAACGTTTCGATATGTGTATCTGGCATCTCATGGACTATTATAGTAATTGTTCTATCAAAAGCACTGGTGTATATATCCGAAAAATATAAATTTCCATTTCCTCCTGCCGGTGTAAAAGTAGACTTTTGAAAATGTTTAATAGCATGTTCTACTTCCATCTCTGTAAGGCCAATAGCTTTCAGCATTAGTATGATAGTTCCTAAATTAGCATCTGTGCTTTCTTTAGTTACATTGCTACCATCTATCAAAATTAGAGTTACATAACCAGCACTATTTATTATAAAAGTGATATGGTTTCTCAAGCTTAAATTGCTTTTTGGAAAGTAAAAGCTATACCTATCATCTCTATCGCCACGCTTTAACATTAATACAGAAAATTCATTCTTGTTAACACCGATACTAACACATTCATTAATAAAATTTTCATACAATCGTTCTGATCCAAGATTGCATATAGGAGTAGTTTCTAAAGCAAGGCAAACTTTAGAAACTAACATAATGCAAAAGCATAATATAATAATTCTTATCTTCATAAAATCCACTTCCAGTGCTTTTTATTTATACATATCAGCCCTATTTAATCACCGATATATATGTTTGTGTATGTGCATCTGTATTTTTTGAGAACATAATTGTAATAGTTCTATGCAACATCTTCACATACACATCCGATGTGTAAAGTTGCTTAGTATCGCTGATAGGTCTATATTTAGACTTATTTTCCTTAAAACTATTTATAGAATACTGTATTTCGTCCTCATTAAGTCCTATTGCTTTCAAGCTTAAAATAGTTGTTGCGAATATTGAATTAACATTTTCTTTTGTTGTAACATTTCCATCTATACAAATCATGGTTACGTAACCAGATTTATTGGTAAAAAATATGATATTATTTATCTCCGGTTTACTTGCTGGAAAAAGAAAGAAATAACACTCTCCATCGACACTATGGTTTAAATTTGTAAATTCATTTCTATTAGCACCCATATTTATGCCATTTTCAACGAACCTTTTATATAATTCATCTGCACCAAGGTCACATATTGGCTGACCTTCTAGAGCAAAACAGATACTAGAGAACAAGAAACAACAAAAACATAATGCAACGACTTTTAATTTAATCATTTTGTCACCTTCTGTATCATTTCTCAATTCCATTTTACCATATCCACCATCGCGATAACAGAAAACATATATAGCAATCAAAAAAATTTCTTAACTTTTGGTCGTGCATAAGTTAATATTGATGTTGTTAAGAGGTGAATATGATGAGTGCCCGAATGGGTAGACCTTTGAAAACTGAATATCCCAGAACAAAAAAACTCACAATCCGATTAAGTGACCATGAGTTAGAGCGTATTGGAAAATGTGCTGACATTTTATCAAAAACAAGAACAGATACTATAATGTTAGGGATAGACTTGCTGGAAAAGGACATAAAAAAATAGGAGCAGTTCGGCAGTTTGGCGACAGCGAACTACTCCAAGCCACAATCCCCGAAAGGAAAATTTAAAACATAACAAAACCGCTCTTATTGACCTGGTAATGAAACCAGGCAATAAGAGCGTTTTGTTTCTTGTAATACTAGCTTATGGCTTGCTGGTCAGGCATTACTGCTGAGGAACGACGTCGTTCAGGGCGGTGATCAGCTCGTCGATGTCGATGCCGTGAGCCATGGCGCCCTGCTCGATGTTCTCGAAATGGGCAGCGGCGCAGCCGATGCAGCCCATGCCGGCCTGCATGAATACAGGTACGGTGTCAGGGTAGTTGGTAACAACCTCCATGATGGACATTTCTTTGGTGATAGTCATATAAAAAATCCTCCTTAAAGATTTGCTCGTTATTTGTCCTTTCCAGACGGAAATATTATATCACAGATTGAGTTTTTGAGCAAAAAATGTATAATAGAAGGACAGGCAGGAAATTTGCCGATTGGTTTCTAGAAGGGCAGGCAGGAAATCTTGCCAGTTGGCTTATTGAAGTATTGGCAGGAAATTTGCCGGTTGGTGTGTATAATTAAAGAAATGATAATCATTTTAATGTAATTTTAATATTTGGGGGATATAATGGACATGTTGAAAGATAAATTTAAAGAAAAATTGCAGGGGCTTTCCAGCAGGGAGCTGATCTATGGGCTGGTGGCGGCTGTGGTCTGCCTGGTGGCGGCCATGGCGGTGCAGCTGCAGCCGGAGAAGCAGGAGGCGGCAGCTATGCCGGTGGCACAGGTGACGGTGCAGGATGATCCCCGGACGGTGATGGTGCTGAACTACCACAAGGTGGTGGATGAGCATATGTCATTGTCCGTACCGCTGGCGGATTTTGAGCAGCACATGAAGTGGCTGAAGGAGTATGGCTATACCAGCATTACGCCGGAGGAATTGTATGAGTTCATCGTCAATGGCAGTGAGCTGCCAGAGAAACCAGTGCTGATTACCTTTGATGATGGCTATAAGGACAACTATACCAATGCCTATCCGATTATGAAGAAGTACGGCTTCAAGGGGACAATCTTTGTGGTGACCGGCTTTTTGGGTGTGTATGACAACTACATGACCTGGGAGCAGGCAAAGGAGCTGGCAGATAATGGTTTTTCCATTGAATCCCATACCTATAGCCACAAGTCCATGACGGAGGCAAACGATGAGGAGATTTCCAAGGAGCTTACCAAGTCAAGGGATACTATCAAGAACAAGCTGGGGATTGATGCTGATTTTATGGCTTATCCTACCGGCACATATAATCTCCATATAGCGGAGCTGGTGCAGAAAGCAGGCTACAAGGGGGCTTTTACTATCAAGTATGACAATGTAAGCAGGGAAAGCAACGTGTACGCCCTGGAGCGTGTACCTATTTTCCATACGGAAAATACCAATAAGGATTTTTTGGAGCGTATTCAATACCTGCCGCTGCTGTACAAGTACGGCTGGGTTAAAAATTGATGCCCTGTATGATGACAGGAAGCAAAAAGCTTCTGTTGTGCTTTGGTGTTTAGCTTTAATTGAAAATCAGGTGCGATTTAAGTGAGATTTTAGTGAGGCTAAAGTAAGGTTTTAATGAGGTTTAGGTGAAATTTGAGTAGATTTTAAGTGAAATTTAAATGAAATTTAGTTGAATTTCAGGACGGATGCTGGAGATGGTAATTTGTGAGACATCAGATACAAAATTTGAAGAATAGAAAGATGATGACAGCAGGAATAATTTGCCTGCTGTTGATTGTTTTTATGGTAGCTTACCGGGTGTCAGAGCAGCAGGCTGGCGGGCCCAAGAAGCAGGAGCTGACTCAGGTGGAGGTGTACAGGCTGCAGCGGGGGGATTTGGCAAAGCATATTTCCCTGACTGGGCAGACTGTGTCAGATGCCGCCATCACCCTGTCACCGAAATATGCCGGCAGGGTAACGGCGGTGAACGTGGAGCTGGGTGACCAGGTGAAAGAGGGACAGATTCTGCTGGTGCAGGATACGGAGGACCTGGACATTGCCATCGGGCAGGCCCGGGCGGAGGCCGAGGCGGCAGGAGCTGATGCGGTGACTACCCAGGCTGGCTACTATGCCGACTTCCTCAAGGCCGAGGCGGCCTACGATATTCAGAAGCAGCATTATGACCGGCAGCAGTACCTGTACTCCATTGGGGCCATTTCTCAGGATACCCTGGACTCTGCCCGTGACCAGTATGTGACGGCTAAGGCCGCCTATGATTCCCTTGCCAACCAGTCGGAGGGAGGCGGCACTCCTGCCAGTGTCCGTTCCAAGGAGCTGGTAGCCGTCAAGAGCAGGTACAATGTCAAGGCACTGGAAAAGCAGCGCAGTGACATGTTTCTCCGGGCGCCCCGGGACGGGGTAATCAGCTACCGGAATGCCGAGGTGGGGGGCTATCTTACCGCAGGTTCCAAGGTGATGACGCTGGTGGATAACAGCCATATTTATGTGGATTGCAGCCTGTCGGAAAATGATGCAGCCGTGCTGGAGCCGGGCATGGATGTGAATGTTACTATTGATGCTATGGGGCAGGACTTTACCGGCAAGCTGGTCTTTGTCAGCCCTGCCATGGGGGAGGACAGCAAGACCTTTATGGTGCGGATTTCCCTGGATGCTGACAGGTCACAAATCAAGTCCGGGCTATTTGCCCGCTCTGCCATAGATATTTTGCAGAAGAAGGATACCCTGTTTGTGCCCAAGGAAGCAATCCTGACGAAAAATGGACGTACATCCGTGTATGTATATGATGAGAATACGGGCACAGTGCAGGAAAAGCAGGTGACTATCGGACTGATGAATGATAAGGAGGCTGAGATTGTAGAAGGCCTTTTGGAAGGGGAACTGGTAGTTACTTCCGGCCAGGACAGGCTGCAGAATGATATGGCAGTAAAGGTCAAGAATGTTGACAGCCTGGCGGATAAGCCTGTCAGTAAGCAGGAGGAGGCCGGAAATGCCCAGGGGCAGGAGGCTGCCAAGAAGCAGGAGAATGATGCCGGGGAGGCTGGAGAGTCATGAATCTTACAAGATTTTCCATTAAGCGGCCTATTGGTATTTCCATGATTGTGCTGTTTTTCGTGGTGCTGGGCATGTTCAGCTTTTACCGTATCGGGGTGGAGCTGCTGCCGGCCCTGAATACGCCGTATATTTCGGTGTTTGTCCGCTATCCGGGGGCCAATGCCGAATCCGTGGAGCAGCAGGTGATTAAGCCTATTGAGGATGCCCTTTCCTCCCTGTCCAATGTGAAGACCATGAATTCCTCTGCCCGCTACGAAAGCGGCAGGGTGGGGCTGGAGCTGGAATTTGATGCGGATGCTGACCAGGCGGCTATTGATGCCACCAAAAAGGTTGAGAGCATCCGCTATCAGCTGCCGGATGAGGCAGAGGAGCCGGTGGTTATCAAGCACGATGAAAATGACCAGCCTATTGTGGAGATTGCTGTTACGGCGGATATGCCCCTGTCGGGGCTCTATGCCAAGGTGGATAACCAGTTTGCGGATGTTCTCCAGCAGGCAGGCGGCGTCTCGGAGATTGAGGTCCGGGGCGGCGTTGACCGGGAAGTGGCCGTAGAGGTGGACCGGGGCAGGATGGCTGCTTATCAGCTGACCATGAATGATATTGTCAGCGCCATCAGGAATGAGAATCAGCTGCTGCCATCCGGTACGATTTATACAGATACGGAACGCTCCGATGTGCGGATGATTGCCCAGTACAGGCATGTGGAGGACATTGAAAAGCTGTTTGTGCAGAATACTGCCAAGCAGCAGGTGCCCCTGACGGCGGTGGCGGATATTCGCCATCAGGATGCCAGGACTGCCCGCATTGGCAGGGTGAACGGCAGGGCGGCTGTCAATCTGGAAATCTACAAGAATAGTGATGCCAATGTGGTGGAAACCTCAAGGAATATCCACGAGAAGCTGGCGGAGCTGAGGGAGAAGAATCCTGATTATACCTTTACGGTGGTCAGCGATGATGCGGATTATGTGAATACTGCCCTGCACAATACGCTGGGAACATTGGTGGAGGGCCTGTGTACCACGGGGCTGGTGCTTTTCCTGTTCCTGCGGGGCTGGCGTTCTACGGCAGCGGTTATGGTGGCTATTCCTACTTCCCTGATTGCCACCTTTTTCGTTATGTACATAGCCGGTTTTACCTTCAACATGATGTCCCTGATGGGCATGACCTTGTGCATCGGTATTCTGGTGGATGATTCCATTGTGGTGCTGGAAAATATCGTCCGGCATCTGCAGATGGGTGAACAGCCGGAGGTGGCAGCGGAGAAGGGGCGCAATGAAATCGGCATGGCAGCTATTGCCATTACCCTGTGCGATGCGGTGACTTTTTTGCCTATTGCCTTTATGTCCGGCATGACAGGCCAGTTTTTCCGCCAGTTCGGATTGACTATTGTCTTTGCTGGCATGTTTTCCCTGTTTGTGTCCTTTACCCTGACGCCCATGCTGGCATCACAGCTTTTTAAGAAGGGCTGGCAGGTGCCGAAGCACAGGCTGTGGGATTTTATGGATAATGTGGAGCGCTGGGCGGTGGTGCATTATGAAAGGCTGCTCCGCAAGAGCTTTCATCATCAGAAGGTGGTGCTGCTGTCTGCCCTGGGGCTTTTTGCGGGGGTAATCATGCTGGTGCCTGCCGGTGTTATCGGTACGGAGTATATGCCTCGTTCTGACGAAGGCAGCTTTCAGATTGTAGCGGAGCTGCCGGTGAGCCGTACCGTAGAGGAAACGGACAAGGTGCTGAAGGTGCTGGAGGCCAAGCTGGATACAGTGCCGGAGGTGGAGTATTATCTCACCCGTGGCGGCGGCAGCAATGCCTACGAGGGGCGCATCAAGGTGCAGCTGGTGAACCGCAGCGACCGCAGCCGCAGTATCTGGGAGGTGACCAATGAGCTGCGGCAGTTTGTGAAAAATAATGATTTTAATGGTGCTAATATCCGCATTATGGAAACCCAGACCTCGGTGGCAGGCGTGTCCGGCGGTGGCGGCCCCGGCAATGGGGGCGCACTGAGAATTGAACTGCGGGGCAGTGACAATGAGAAGCTGATTGCAGAGTCAAACCGCATCATGGAGATGCTGAAGGAAAAGGGCAATGGCATTTCTGATGTAAGCAGCACCTATACGGAGGGGCTGCCGGAGCTGCAAATGACCGTGGACAGGGAAAAAATCCGTGCCCTGGGGGTGTCCCTGGGGGATATTGACAGTGCCATGAGCTCGGTGATTTCCGGCCGCAGTGCCGGAACCCTGGTGAATGATCCCCTGAATGAAAATCAGGATACTGATATCAAGGTACGCTTAAAGGGGGCAGATGGCTACAAGGTGTCGGATATTTCTGCCATCCCCGTGTCTACAGGTGACAGGACTGTTTTTCTGGGGGATGTGGCTGATATAAAATATGGCACCGGCCCTGTGACTATCCGCCGTGTGGATAAACAGAGGGCCATCTCTATCAGTGCCAATATCGGGGCAAGGCCTCTGAATGAGGTGATTCAGGAGGTGGAGGCTGATTTGCAGGGGATGCAGCTGGATGAGACTGTCAGCTACAGATTTAAGGGGCAGGCCACCAATATGAATGATACCTATCAACAGCTGGTTATGGCCCTTTTGATGGCCATGGTGCTGATTTACATGCTGCTGGCAGTGCTGTATGAGTCGGTGCTGACGCCTTTTATCCGTATGTTTTCCCTGCCGCTGGGGCTTATCGGCTCCCTTTTGTTCCTGCTCTTTACGGGCAATACCCTGAATTTGTATTCCATGATTGGCATACTGGTGATGGACGGTGTGGTGGCAAAGAACGGCACCCTGCTGCTGGATTATACCATGACGCTGCAGGAGCGGGGCTATTCGGCCTGGAATGCCATTATTGAGGCAGGCAAGGTGCGCCTGAAGCCGATTTTTATGACGACTATTACCATGATTGTGGGGATGCTGCCTACCGCCCTGGCTATGACGGAGGGGGCGGAGACACGTGTCAGCATGGCCTGGGTTATTATCGGCGGCTTGATTACCTCCACGATTTTTACCTTAATTGTCATACCAATTATCTTTATGTTTTTTGAGAATTATCCGCCTCATACCTGGGGAAGTCTGTTCAGGCGCAAATGTTTTTCAAAGGCAAATATATCTTGACAGGGATGGGGTTTTTTTATATATTAACTAATATAGGAGATTTGTCTAACGTATTATGGCAGTATTGCATCATTATAGCGTTGTAACGTTATTGCATTGCTGCGTTGCAGTATTGCACTGTTATTTGTGCTTGGAAAGGTGGTTAAAGTTTAATGTTACCTGTAGAAGTGAAGAAGGATATTTACTGGGTTGGTTCTATGGATTACTCCATGCGCAGCTTCCATGGCTACAGCACGGAGAGAGGTTCTACATATAATGCTTATCTCATCATGGATGAGAAGATTACGCTGATTGATACGGTGAAGGCTCCTTTCTGCCTGGAGATGCTGGGGCGCATCCGCAATATTGTGGACCCGGCAAAGATTGATTATATCGTGTCCAATCATGTGGAGCCGGATCATTCCGGCGGTATTCCTTTTATGTCTCAGCAGTGCCCTAATGCCAAGATTGTCACCAGCGACCCTAATGGGCTCAAGGGTCTGACTGGCCGCTATGGGGAGAAGGATTATGTGACTGTGAAGGCGGGGGATACCCTGTCCATCGGCAAACGCACCCTGACCTTTGTGACTACCCCTATGCTGCACTGGCCTGACAGCATGGTGACCTACTGCCCGGAGGAGGAGATTCTGTTCTCCAATGACGGCTTTGGCCAGCATCTGGCAACTACTGAGCGTTTTGCTGACGAGGTGGACTTTACCGAGGTTATGCATCAGGCAAAGAAATACTACGCCAATATCCTGATGCCGTATGGCATGCAGGCCCAGAAGGCAGTGGAGGCTCTGGCAGGGCTGAAAATCAGCATGATTCTCACCGGCCATGGCGTGTCCTGGCGCACCAATATTGCGGATATTGTGCAGGCTTATCAGGACTGGAGCAGCTTCAAGAAGTCTGATAAGGCTGTAGTGGTATTTGATACCATGTGGCATACTACCGAGATTATGGCCAAGAATGTGGCAGATGCTTTCTACCATATTGGCGTGAAGCCGGTGCTGTTTGATTTGCGCACCGACCATATCTCCGATGTGATGACGGAGCTTCTGGATGCCAAGTACATTGCTGTGGGCTCTCCAACCCTCAACAATAACATGATGCCTAGCGTAGCCGGTTTCCTGTGCTACATGAAGGGGCTGGCACCGAAGGGCTTGAAGGGCTTTGCCTTTGGCTCCTATGGCTGGGGCGGCCAGAGCATCGGCCAGGTGGAGGAAGGACTGAAGGAGTGCAAGGTGGAAATCTGCCTGCCAATGCAGAAGATTATGAACACCCCGAATCCAAAGGTGCTGAAGGAGCTGCAGAATGCCGTTATGGGCTTGAAGGAAGCATAATTCATCAGTCCGTCGATTGGTGCAGGTGAGCGTGAGCTGGCTGATGGCTTGCAGAAGCTGAGAGATTTTTCTAAAAAAAGAGGAGCAGTACCGCGGGGTATTGCTCCTTTGTTTTTGTGTGGCATTTATGTTTTTGTGTTGTTTTTGCGTGGCGGTTATATTTTGTGCTGCTCTTATGCAGCATTTGTGTTTTTAAGTTGTTTTATGAGTTTTTTTGCCCTGCTGCTTTTCCCTGTAGGCGCAGTAGATGAAGGCTGCCAGTGCCAGGGCAAAGGCGATGACGCTGGTCATCTGGGCGGATTTGAAGATGCCCAGCACCAGCTCCGTGTAGTCCCCCCGCAGGTACTCAAGGCAGAAACGAGCGGCGGAGTAGAGCATGACATAGAGGGCAAAGGCCTGTCCTTTGGCGTGGGGAAAGGCGCGGTACAGGAGCAGGAGACCGAAGATGAGAAAATCCAGCTGGCCTTCCCAGATTTCGGCAGGCCACAGGGGCTGTGCTCCGTAGGTGTGGTAGGCAAGGGTGGTCTGGGGATAGAGGATGCCGAAGCTTCCGCCGGTAGGTGCCCCAAAGGCATCGCCGTTCAGCAGGTTGGCGCAGCGTCCCAGCCCCTGGCCGAAGATGATGGCAGGGGCGCAGATATCCATCATAGCCAGGATATCGATTTTGTGCTGGCGGCAGTACAGGATGCCGGTGATGACACCCAGGATAACGCCTCCCTGGATTGCCATGCCCCCCTGCCACACGTTGAGGATTTCCGTCAGGTGGTGCTGGTAATAATCCCAGTCAAAGAAGAACACGTCCCAGAGCCGTGCCCCTAAAAGGCCGCTCAGGCCGCAGTAAATGCCGATATCTGCCATATGCTCATGGTAGCGTCCGTCCTGCCTGGCGAGGAAATAGGCTACGCCGGTGGCGACGATGATGCTGATGCTAAGCACCAGCCCGTAGGCGCGGATGGGAAAATCCCCTATATAGAATAAATACTGATGCATGTTCATGACCTCCTGATGCCGTATAAGACATGTCGCGTAAGGGCTGCCCTATAAGGCTTGTCACATAAGATTTGCCATATAAGGCTTGCCATAAGGGTATAATTACTGTACAATGTATCAGGATAGGTGTACCAGCACGGTAGGCGGCTAATCCTGCTCCCGTAAGGGGGTGGTGCCTATGACATTGTACGATTTTTTGACACTAGTATTCCTGGTGACGATTTGTATAGTGGCTATCAAGGCATAAGAAAAACCGCCTGCAGCTTCCAAACTTAGGCGGTTCTTCCTGAACTGTTCAATGGGAGCAGCCGTTTTACCGGTATGCCTCTTCCTTATAATCATTATACGTCATGGATAAGGAAAATGCAAGTTAATTAGCATCAGGCGGGAAAATAAGCCCTGCGCATGATGTTTATTTTTTTAGAGGGAGCAGAAGATATGAAGATAATTGCAGGCCTGGGCAATCCCGGCAGCGAATACGCCAGGACGAAGCACAATGTAGGCTGGATGCTGGTGGATGCCCTGGCGGAAAGGCTGGGGGCCGGTGACTGGCGGCAGCATGAAAAGGGACTGGTGGCAGAGGCGCGGATTGGCGCGGAAAAGGTGCTTTTGGTGAAGCCTCAGACCTATATGAATAACAGCGGCGAGTGCATAGGGCCGCTGATGCGCTGGTACAAGCTGGAGCCGGAGGATGTGATTGCTGTCCATGACGATATGGATATTCCGGCAGGCATGGTGCGCATCAGGAAAAAGGGCAGTGCCGGGGGGCATAACGGCATCAAGTCATTGATTGCCCATATTGGCTCGGAGAAGTTCGGCAGGGTGCGGATTGGCGTGGGACGTCCGCTGCCGGGCTGGAGCGTTATCAATCATGTGCTGGCTCCTTTCAGCGATGAGGATGTGCTGAAAATCCGGGAAGCCATAGAGTATCTTTTGCCGGCGGTGGAGTGCATTGTCAGCGAGGGCTATGATATGGCCATGAACAAATATAACCCAAAGAAGGAAAAGAAGGAAAAGAAGGAAAAGAAGGAAAAGCAAGCAGCCTGTGATGGAAACGGACAGGCAGGTACAGGAAGCGAAGGAGGGGAAGGGGAAAATGGCTAAGAAAGGCAAAAAGCAGGGGGGCAGAAATCTGCCGCCAGCCAATGGGGCAGGCTGTGAGATAACGGCTCTTTACGCAGATGAGAACGGCGAGATTTTTGATGCACCGGGCATGGGAGCTGTGGGCAGGAGCGGCAGCCAGCTGCGGCCTCTTACCCCGGAAGACCTTATTCCCCTGCCGGAAAGTGCTGACCTGATGTTCCTGCCGGACAGGCAGGCCATGGGAGTTGCCGGGGACGGGGAGATGATGCCCCTTACCGGCAATGCTGTGGCTGCCATCCTGCCGGCAGGCTATACCCGTACCCTGCTGCCGGGCTTTCAGCGGCTGGAGGATGCCGGGCAGCTGCCACTCTACGGCTATACGGCAGTGGTTGTGTACAAAGATGAGCTGTATGCCGCTGCCATCTACACGGATGAAAACCACAAGTGGGACCCGGCAAACTACAACACCCATGACCTGAAAAAGCTGGTCAGGAAGGTAAAGAAGGATTTGCCGGATAATCCCCTGGTGGAGCACCTGGCCAACTGCTCCCTGGAATGGCACTGCTGCACGGCGGAGAATCTCTTTTACCGCCGCTGGGAGTGCGGCATACCTACCTCCCCTGTGTGCAATGCCAACTGCTTCGGCTGCATTTCCCTGCAGCCTGCGGAGTGCTGCCCCTCACCTCAGAGCCGCATCAAATTCCGTCCCACCCCGGAGGAAATCGCGGCCATCGGCATCTATCATCTGGAATCCGCCCCGGAGGGAATCATCAGCTTCGGCCAGGGCTGCGAAGGTGAGCCCTCCCTGGCGGCAGACAACATCAGTGCAGGCATCAGGCTCATCCGTGCCAGGACCGGCAGGGGGCAGATAAATATCAACACCAACGCAGGCTATACGGAGGGCATCAGGAAGATTGTGGATGCGGGCCTTGATACCATGCGCGTCAGCATCATCAGCGCCATTCCTGAGAGCTATGCTGCCTATTACAGGAGCAGCTACCAGCTGGCGGATGTGAAGGCGTCCATCAGCTATGCCCTGGACAAGGGGATTTATGTGTCACTGAATATGCTGTATTTCCCTGGGTTCAATGACCGGGCAGAGGAACTGGCTGCCTGGAAGGAGTTTTTCCGGGAGCTGCCGGTGCAGATGATTCAGGTGCGGAACCTGAATATTGACCCGGATGCCTTTTTGGCGATTATGCCGGAGCAGCAGTCGGAGTGCGTGGGCACAAGGGCGTTTTTGCAGGAGCTTCACCAGGCTTATCCTCAGCTGGTGATTGGCAGCTTCAGCCATTATGTGGAGAAATAAAATCAGCAAGGTATGAAAAATAGGAAAAAGGTTACAGATTAAAAATTTTTTTTCGTAAAAAAAGGATTTTTAGCACCTTGTGTTGAATATAGTAGGTACATATGCAGAATGAAATCGGAGGGGTATGAAATGGACGAGAGAGACTGGGAAGATTTTAAGGCGAAGCTGAAGCGAAAGACGGAGATAGACCTTGATTTATACAAGGCACCGCAGATGCAGCGGCGCATCATGAATCTGGCACGCCGCAACGGCTACGATAAATACAGTGCTTATTTTGACAAGGTGGTGCAGGACAAGGACGATTTTGCGGCTTTTATTGAGTACCTGACCATCAACGTGTCGGAGTTTTTCCGTACGCCAGACAAGTTTGCCAAGCTGGAGACGGATGTTATTCCTGACCTTTTAAAGCGTTCCTCCAAGCTGAATATCTGGAGCGCAGGCTGCTCCATCGGGGCGGAGCCTTATTCTCTGGCCATGATTATGAAGGATTTGACGCCGAACCAGCGCCATCGCATACTTGCCTCTGACCTGGATATTGAAATCCTCGCCAAGGCAAAGGCCGGGGTGTATTCGGAGAACGAGATAAAGGCCATGAGCGAGGCCCGCAAGCAAAAGTATTTTACCAAGCAGGGGGATAAGTATGCCGTCAGCTCCGAAATCAAGAGCTGCATTGAGTTCAAGCGCCACAACCTGCTGAAGGACAATTTTGAGAGCGGCTTTGATCTGATTTTGTGCCGCAACGTGGTTATCTATTTTACGGAGGAAGCCAAGGATCAGCTGTATGCCAATTTCTTCAAGGCATTGAAGCCGGGAGGGATTCTCTTTGTAGGTGCTACGGAGGCGATTTTGAATTTCCGCAAGCTGGGCTACACCAGTTACCAGCCATTCTTCTATCAGAAGCCGTTATGACGTTATAAGGAGAAAGTATAATGATAGCTAATCCCACCATTGAGCAGATGAGCAGGGAGGACATGTCTGCTCTGCAATTGAAAAAACTGAAAAAGCAAATGCATTGGGCTATGGAGAAAAGTGCTTTCTACTACAAGAAGTTTACCGGCCAGGGGCTGAATGGCCAGTCAATCCAGTCCCTGGAGGATTTGCAGAAGCTGCCCCTGACTACCAGTGAGGAGATAGACGGTACTACCGTGTACAACCTGCTGACTCTGCCCCTGAGTGCCGTGCTGCGGATTTCCCGCATCGGCTTCAGCAAGCCTGTTATCAAGATGTATACCAACGGCGACCTGGCTTATCAGATTGAGATGATGACCAGGGTGATGGTGGCTCAGGGAGTGCATGGTGCTACTGTGGTAGGGCTCTTGGGGGAGGCCTCTGACAGCCGTCTGATGGATGTGCAGTATGCCCTGGAAAACATGGGCGTGACGGTTATTTTGCTGGGCAATAATCAGGAGAGCATCAAGGATTTGATTACTACCTGCCATATTGATGTGCTGGTCAGCGACTTCAAGCAGGTGACACAGCTGGTGGTGATGCTGCAGGCCAGCGGCATTTCAGCAGATGATTTGTTTCTGCCGAAGATTATCTGCATGGAGGAAGGGCTGCAGAACCCGAACCATTATTATATCCAGCAGCGGATGAAGGCGAAGACTACTACCCTGTACAATTCCCCGGTAATGGGTTGCGGCGGTATTATCTTTCCGTGCAGCGAGGGCAGCGGCTATCATGTGCAGGAGGATTATTTTTATCCTGAGATTCTGGAGTATGGTACTGACAAGCTGATTACGGAGCCTCACAAGGTGGGAGAGCTGGTGCTGACCGCCCTGGCTGCCGAGGCGATGCCGATTTTCCGCTATCGCACGGGGCAGGCGGTGATGCGCCTGGATGATGAGTGCCCTTGCGGCAGGACGCTGATGCGGCTGGCATCCCCTACGGAGTATGCCGGTGTGGTATGGCAGGCAGTGCAGGATAAATCAGGAGTGTGAAGTATTGAGTATTTTAAATGTAGAGCATGTATCTCACGGCTTTGGGGGGAGGACGATTTTTGAGGATGCCTCCTTCCGGCTGCTGAAGGGGGAGCATATTGCCCTGATTGGCGCCAATGGCGAGGGCAAGTCAACCTTCCTTTCCATCATTACGGGGCAGATGACTCCCGATGAGGGCAAGGTGGAATGGGCGAAGCGGGTGACTACCGGCTACCTTGACCAGCACGCGGTGCTGAAGCCTGGCATGACTATCCGGGATGTGCTGAAGACGGCCTTTGACGAGATGTACAAGCTGGAAAAGGAAATGCTGGACTGCTATGACAGGATGGGGGAGGCATCACCGGAGGAAATTGACAGGATGATGGCTGATGTGGGGGATATTCAGGACATTCTGGAGGCCCACAGCTTCTACACCCTGGACAGCAAGATTGAGGAAGTTGCCAGCGGCCTGGGGCTCCGGGATATCGGCCTTGACAAGCCGGTGGATGCTCTCTCAGGCGGCCAGCGCACCAAGGTGCTGCTGACGAAGCTGTTGCTGCAGAGCCCGGATATCCTCATCCTGGACGAGCCTACTAACTTTTTGGATGTGGAGCATATCGAATGGCTGAAGAATTATCTGCAGAACTACGAGAATGCCTTTATCCTGGTATCCCATGATGTGCCTTTCCTCAATGCCGTTACCAACGTGATTTATCATGTGGAAAATGCCACCTTGACACGCTATACCGGCAGCTATGAGAAGTTTCAGGAGATGTATGCCATCAAGCGGCGGCAGGAGGATGCCGCCTATGAGCGGCAGCAGGCGGAGATTGCCAAGGAAAAGGATTTTATCCAGCGCAACAAGGCCAGGGTGGCAACCCGTGGCATGGCAAATTCCCGCCAGAAGCGGCTGGACAAGATGGAGCTTTTGGAAAAGCGCACAGAAAAGCCGAAGCCGCACTTCCATTTTCAGATGGATCGCACGCCAAGCCGCTTCGTGATTGAGGCGAAGCGGCTTGTGCTGGGCTACGATACACCCCTGACCAATCCTGTGGATCTGCAGCTGGAGCGGGGCAGGAAGGTGGCACTCCGGGGCGTCAACGGCCTGGGCAAGACCACTCTGCTGAAAACCCTGCTGGGGCAGATCAAGCCTATTGCCGGAAAAATCGAGCTGGGTGAGTTTGTCAGTCCCGGCTATTTTGAGCAGGAGTCCAACCGGGGCAACGACAATACCGCCATTGAGGAAATCTGGCAGGAATATCCAGGCATGACGGAGTTCGAGGTGCGGGCGGCACTGGCGGCCTGCGGCCTTACCAACGAGCACATCACCAGCAAGATGATGGTGCTCTCCGGCGGTGAGGCGGCCAAGGTGCGCCTGTGCAGGATCATGCAGAAGCCGGTAAACCTTCTGGTGCTGGACGAGCCTACCAACCATCTTGATGTGGATGCCAAGGCGGAGCTGAAGCGCGCCCTGAAGGAATACAAGGGTGCCATCCTGCTGGTGTCCCATGAGCCGGATTTTTATGAAGACTGGGTGGACAGCGTGTGGAATATTGAGGGCTGGACCACCAAGATTATCTAAAGGACAGGTTTATGCCTGCTGGCAGTATTTTGCTATTATGTTGTAGCAATATTTTGTCATTACATTGCTGACATAGGCCGTATATCATTTGAGTTATGGTGAGTAACCGCATCACAGTTGTTAGCCTGTGGTGCGGTTTTTTGCTGCAAAAAAATAATTTTGCAGATAAAAATCATTTTCATTAGCAATAATCGGAGAAGGAAATGCTGCTGCTGGCGGCATCAGCGGAGCAACATTCGGTGCATCCATTGTCCATTGCCATTCAGAAGTATGTGCAGGCACAGCAGTGGACGGTGCCGCAGCACAGGTCCTCCCGGACGATTGTGGCACGGGGCATGGCTGCCGTGGTGCCTGAGTTCGAGGGCTTTTCCGGCGGTGATGTGCTGGTGGGCAGCTGCAAGCTGATGCAGGAGCGGGGTGTTGAGGGCATGGAGCTTATTCACCCTGAGGATATCTCCATGGGTTACATCTATGTGGCACGAAACGGTATGCTGCTGGGGGTTATCGGCATCAAGGATCCTATCCGTCCCCTGATGAAAAAGACACTGAATAAGATGCGCCGTTACGGTGTGGATGAGATTGTCATGCTGACCGGTGATTCGGAGGCAGTGGCGGCCCAGGTAGCAAGGGAAATGGATATTGATTCCTATCATGCAGAGGTGCTGCCGGAGGATAAGGCAAATTATGTCATGCAGCTGAAAAAGCGGGGGACAGTGATGATGGTGGGGGATGGTATCAATGATGCTCCGGCTCTTGCTTTTGCCCATGTGGGAACCACCCTGGGGAGCCGTCAGACAGATCTGGCAGCGGAGACATCGGCTGTTACTATCCGCTCTGAGGATCCGACACGGCTGATTGAGGCACTGCAGCTGGGCAGGCGCACCATGGGGCTGATACATCAGAACTTCACAGCCACCATCACCGTCAACTCAGCTGCCATGCTGCTGGGTGCCCTCGGCGTGATTACACCTCTCTGGGCAGCTATTATACACAATACTGCCACCTTGGCAGTGGTGCTGAACAGTGCCAGGATATTGGCACCGGCTCAGAAAAAACTTTTGAGATAAAGTTGCTGAAGTTCATCAAAAAGTTATGCAACAAATGAAACAAAGATAATCAAGATGTACCCAAAAGTTTATCAAGAATGAAATTCATGCAAATTTCATGAAACAAGATGTAACAAAAAAGCCATAAGTTGTGCAACAAAACATGATGAAGTTGCACAACTTATGGCTATATTTTCAGACTAAATTCATAAAAATGGTGAACTTTTGAATGAGATTTGCACAAAAGTTCACCATTTTTGCATCTTTATTATTCTTTTGGTGCCTGGCAGCTCTTTCTTTCTACCAGGTAGTGAGGAACGATAATCTTGGTGGCGGTCATATATGGATGCTCAATCAGGTTGATGAGCTGGCTGGCCGCCTCCACCCCCAGCTGGCGGGAGTTGATGTCGATGGTGGTCAGGGGCGGATTGGCCAGCTTTACCATGATGGAGTTGTTGAAGGTGATGATGGACAGGTCCTCCGGCAGCTTCAGCCCCATTTCATGGCACAGCTGCAGCGTTGCCATAGCTACTGTATCGTCCACAATGATCAGAGCTGTAGGGCGATTGCTGCCCATCAAAAGCTTTGCCAGGGCCGAGGTTTCATCCAGGGGCATGGAGATGCCGTACAGCATGTATTCCTCAGGCACATCCAGCCCGTTCTGCATCATGGACAAGCGGAAGCCTGCGTGGCGCTCGTAGGCGAATATCTGGGAGATGTTGTCGCAGACGAAGGCAATGCGCTTGTGCCCCAGGGAAATCAGGTAGTTGGCGGCCTCCTGGCCTGCCACCAGATTGTCGTTATCTACATATATGGTGTCATTGACATAGGCGCTGGCCTTGCCGATGACCACGAAGGGGATTTCCTTTTCGTGCATGTAGGAAATCAGCGGGTCCTCCAGGGCGGAGTAGAGGAAGACGAAGCCCTGCACCCGCTGCCGGGAGGTCAGCTTCTTCACATATTCCAGCATCTGCTCGTAGGTTTCCCCGGAAACCACGATGGTGGAGTAGTTCTGCTCCATGGCCTCCTGGCTGATGCCACGGATGGAACGGGTGACGAAGGGGTTGTCGTAGCCCTTCTGTGCCTGGGGGCGCATGATGATGCCGATTGTCTGGGGCTTGCCGGAGCTGTTCCTGCTGCCGGAAGGACCTGTTTCCGTGTCTGCTGCACCCGAGCCGGAGGAGGTGACCTGATAGCCCAGCTGGGCGATTGCCTGCCATACCTTCTCCCTGGTTTCTGCGCTGATGGCGGGATTGTTGTTGCAGGTTCTGGATACCGTTGCAGGGGAAACTCCTGCCAGAGCCGCTACGTCGCGGATTGTTACTGCCATAAATAGGCTCCTTTCACATGTGTACATCTATAATATTGCGTAGCTTTCACTTTGATTGGCAGCAGGTAGCTATGCTGCAGCCATTATATGGAGGGAAAATGAAACTTTGTCCAATTTCTTTCATATACAATGTATCACATTTCAAAAAAAATTTCAAGTTTCATGAAAAAAGTGTTGCATTATTTGCAGAAATGTGGTTTAATATAGCTACAGGGTTTCAGAAACAAGAAACACTTCGTGGAGGAAGCGCTTCAAAGACGCTGAAATTTCCCTAGTAAAGAGAAGGAGTAGATATTATGGCAAAGTCGATTTTGACGGCGGTATATTCACCGCTGAACGGCAAAGTGGTTCCATTGGCAGATGTGCCGGATCCAGTCTTTTCCGGCAAAATCCTCGGTGATGGCGTAGCCATCATCCCAAGCGATGGCCGCATTTGCAGCCCTGTAGATGGTACCTTGACCACTGTTGCAGAGTCCGGTCACGCATTTGGCTTCCAGACAGAGGACGGGATTGAGCTTCTCGTGCATGTAGGCCTGGAAACAGTAAGCCTTAAAGGTGTTCCTTTTACTATAGAAGTAGAAGCAGGCACCAAGGTAAAGGCTGGTGACCCAATAGCCCGTGTTGACCTTGATTACCTCAAGGAGCACAATATTGAGTCCGTAACACCTGTTATTTTCTGCGGTGGCCCAGAGGGCAATCTGAAAAACATTGCAATTGGTGAGACTGTTGCACCAGGCAAGAAGCCTGTTTATCAGATTGAGTGCCAGGCAGAGGGTGCTCCGGAGCCTGCCAAGGCAGCAGCTCCGAAGAAGGCTGAAGCAAAGCCTCAGCCGGTGGCTAAGAAAGAGGAGAAAAAGGAGAATAAGGAATCAATGATTAACTTTGATTTGCTGCAGAATCTTGGTAAAGTTCTGCTGACAGTAGTAGCGGTAATGCCTGCCGCAGGTCTGGCATTATCCATCGGTAAGGTGTTCCAGCTCTGGTGCGGCGATATCAGCGCCATGATGACTCTGGGACAGGTTCTTGAGAATATGGGTTGGGCAATCATTGCTAACCTTCACATTTTGTTCGCTATCGCAATCGGTGGTTCCTGGGCAAAGGAGCGTGCCGGCGGTGCATTCGCAGCTATTATCGCATTCTGCCTGATTACCCGTATTACCGGTTCCATCTTCGGTGTTTCCGGTGACATGCTGGGCAACCCTGATGCAGTTGTTTATTCCCTGTTTGGCCAGGAGCTCCTGGTAAAGGATTACTTCGTTAGCACTCTGGGCGCACCTTCCTTGAATATGGGTGTGTTCGTAGGTATTATCTCCGGTTTCGTAGGCGCAACTGCTTACAACAAGTATTACAACTTCCGTAATCTTCCTGATGTACTGGCATTCTTCAATGGTAAGCGTTTCGTTCCGATGGTAGTTATTGCATACTCTGCAGTCATCTCCATCATCATGGCTCTGGTATGGCCTGCTATTCAGGGCGGTATCAACAGCTTCGGTATCTGGATTGCAAACTCCTCCGATACTGCACCGCTGCTGGCACCATTCATCTATGGTACTCTGGAGCGTCTCCTGCTTCCATTCGGTCTCCATCACATGATTACTATTCCTGTAAACTACACCGCTCTCGGCGGTACCTATGTAGTACAGACCGGTCTCGGTGCCGGTACTACCGTATATGGCCAGGACCCGCTGTGGCTGGCTTGGATTAACGACCTGATTAACTTCCTCAAGGCTGGCGATACTGCTTCTTATGAGCAGCTGCTGGCAACTGTAACCCCTGCTCGTTTCAAGGTTGGCCAGATGATTGGTGCATCCGGTCTGCTGATTGGTTTCGCATTTGGTATGTATCGCCGTGTAGATGCTGACAAGCGTCACCTCTACAAGTCCATGTTCATCTCTACTGCACTGGCAGTATTCCTGACCGGTGTTACCGAGCCTATCGAGTTCATGTTCATGTTCTGTGCAGTTCCTCTGTATATCTTCTACGCTATTCTGCAGGGCTGTGCCTTCGCAATGGCTGGCGTGATTGACCTCCGTCTCCATTCCTTTGGTAACCTGGAGTTCGTATCCCGTCTCCCTATGGTAAGCAATGCCGGCCTGATGGGCGATGTTGTAAACTTCGTAATCACTGTTATCGTGTTCTTCATCATTGGTGCTGCTGTTTCCTACTATGCAATCGGCAAGTTCCAGTTCGCTACCCCGGGCCGTCTTGGCAACTACTCTGACTCCGAGTCTGATGAGGCTGCTGAGAAGGGTTCCTCCCAGAAGTCCTCTGGTGCTGACAATGGCCAGGCTGAGCGTATCATCGCTCTGCTGGGCGGCCGCGAGAACATTGAGCTGGTTGACTCCTGCTTCACTCGTCTCCGTGTAACCGTAAAGGACAGCTCCAAGGTTGCTGATCTGGCAGCTTGGAAGGCTGAGGGTGCTCAGAGCCTGTTCGTAAAGGGCAATGGTATTCAGGCTGTATATGGTCCTAAGGCTGATGTACTGAAGTCTGATATCAATGACATTCTTTAATAAAGATAGAGACATTCTGTAACAAGTAGTATTAATAGTAATTTCGTTAGGATTGGGTAATAGCGGTCCGACGATGCCATGCCAGGCACGCTCGCGCTATTATCCACGCCTAGCGGTACTAAGCTCTCGCTGCGCCTAACGGCTTGCGAGTCGCTAAGTACCGAGGCGCGTCTCAATGCCTGGTCATGGCAACCGCCGGACCGCTTTGCGTCAGTGCCTATCAAAACATATATTATACATGTAACAGATTACAACGTATCTGTGACTAAGTTATGACTGTTATATAGTATCAGTTTGGAGGTTTGCAATATCATGAGGCTTTTGAGTATTAACACCCATAGCATTATTGAGAAAAATTATGATGAAAAGACAAAGAACTTCCTTGAGCATATTGCCAAGCTCCAGCCTGATATTATCGCTATGCAGGAAGTCAATCAGACTGCTGATTTTCCTGAGGCTGTGCCTGTGCTGCAAAATGGCAGGTGCAGGAATGGCAAAGAGTCACGGCATCTGAAGGCTGACAACCATGTAGCCCTTGTGGCTGCTGAGCTGAGGAAGCAGGGTCTGGACTATAACTGGACCTGGCTGCCTATGAAGCTGGGCTACAGCAAGTATGATGAAGGGCTGGCTATTCTTAGCAAGAAGCCTATAGCCGAAACCAATGTGGTGCTTTTGAGCAAGTATGCTGACTATAGCAACTGGCGTACCCGCTACGCCCTGGGTGTGCGTCCTGCCGGTATGGAGGACTGGTTTTATACAGTGCATCTTGGCTGGTGGACTGACGAGGTAGAGCCTTTTGAAGGGCAGTGGCAGAAGCTTCAGAATGAGGTTATTGCCCAAAAGCATGAGGGCAGGATATTCCTTATGGGTGACTTCAACAGCCCGGCGGAGGTTCGCGGCGAGGGGTATGACCTGATTGCCGGCAGCGGCTGGCATGATACATACCTGCTGGCTAAAGAGAAAGACTCTGGCGTTACTGTCCAGGGTGTTATAGATGGATGGAGAGATAAGCTGTCCGAGGCGGACATGCTGAATGGAATGCGCATTGATCACATCTGGTGCAATGAGCAGGCAGACGTAGAAAAGAGCAGAGTCTGCTTCAACGGAAATAACGAGCCTGTGATTTCGGATCACTATGGCGTGGTAATTGATTTGGAGGATTGACACGATGAAACGTAGTGCAGGAATTTTGATGCCTGTCAGCAGCTTGCCATCCAAGTACGGCATCGGCTGCTTTGATGAAACCGCTTACAGATTTATTGATTGGCTGAAGGAAGCCGGTCAGACTTATTGGCAGATTTTGCCGCTGGTGCCTACCAGCTATGGCGATTCACCGTATCAGTCTTTTTCTACCTTTGCAGGCAATCCATACTTCATCAGCCTGGACTGGCTTACCGGTGAGGGGCTGCTGACCGCAGAGGAGACTGCTGCTGTTGATTTTGGCAGCAAGGATGATGATATTGACTATGCAAAGCTGTACGAGGGACGCTATCCGCTGCTCCGCAAGGCTTATGAGCGTAGCCATATCAACGATAATGGCGATTTTCATCGTTTTGTCAATGAGAATTCCTGGTGGCTGGAAGACTATGCCCTGTTCATGGCATTGAAGGATTTCTTCGGCGGCAAGTGCTGGAACGAGTGGCCTGAGGATATCAAGCTCCGTTACGGCTATGCCATTGAGCATTACAGAAACAAGCTTTACTTTGATATTGAGTTCCAGAAGTTCCTGCAGTACAAGTTTGACTGCCAGTGGAAGGACTTGAAATACTATGCCAACAGCCAGGGCATTCAGATTGTAGGCGATATTCCGATTTATGTTGCCATGGACAGTGCTGATGTGTGGTCACATCCTGAGCTGTTCCAGCTGGATGACAAGAGCAACCCGGTTGCTGTGGCAGGCTGTCCGCCGGATGGCTTCTCCGCTACCGGCCAGCTGTGGGGCAATCCGCTTTATCGCTGGGATTATCATCGCGAGACCGGCTTTGACTGGTGGATGAGCCGCGTATGGTATGCCTTCAACATGTATGATGTTCTGCGTATCGACCACTTCCGTGGTTTTGATGAATATTACAGCATTCCGTATGGTGCCAAGGATGCAACCAACGGACATTGGGAAAAGGGCCCGGGCATGGATTTGTTCAATACAATGAAGTGGCGCCTGGGTGACAGAAGGGTAATCGCCGAGGATTTGGGCTTTATGACCGATACCGTGCGTCAGCTGGTAAAGGACAGCGGCTTCCCAGGCATGAAGGTGCTGGAGTTTGCTTTTGACTCCCGCGACACCGGTGCAGCAAGTGATTATCTGCCGCATAACTACATTGAGAACTGCGTAGTCTACACCGGTACTCATGACAATGAAACCCTGCAGGGATGGTTCAAGAGCATCAACAAGCAGGAAATGCAGATGGTAAGGGACTATCTGTGTGATGCTAAGACTCCTATTAAGGATTTACATAAACCGATGATTGCGGCTGCAATGCGCAGCAATGCAGCTACCTGCATCATTCCGATGCAGGACTACCTGGGATTGGATAATTCCGCCAGAACCAACCAGCCTTCTACTGTAGGCCAGAATTGGAGATGGCGCGTGTCCGGCAAGGCTCTCACCAGCAAGCTGGCACAGGAAATCCGCCACACTGCCGAGACCTTCGGCAGGCTGTAATCCTACTTAAATTTGCCCCTTTATTTTCAATATATATGACACCTTGCAGGTGCCTGCTTACATTAACACCCCGTATCCGGGTGCCTGCAAAAAAGAAAAGCCGAAAAGCCGTCTCCGTGTGTGTGAACGGGGGCGGCGGGGGGGCTTTTTCAAACCAAATTTGGCGCACTCAGGCGTGGATGCCTGTGAATGTCCGGAAAAGCGTGTGTCTCTGGCTATGCTTGATGGGAACAAGGAAGCATTAGGCGACGATGTGGACGAGTTCTTTTCCGGTCATTATAGATGAAGCCCTTGCTTTGCGTGGCAGGGGAAGAAAACGTACCTGTTTTTAGGAGGAGAATTTGATGAACAAGAAGATTTTGAGCGCAGCCGTTGCCATGGCTTTGGCAGCAGGCATCAGCGGCACTGCTATGGCAGCAGAAGGCAGCCTGGCAGACGTACCAAAGGATCACTGGTCCTATCAGGCTGTAGACCAGCTGGTAAAGGACGGTATCATCGAGGGCATGCCTGATGGTACTTATGCTGGTGACCGCGCCATCAGCCGTTACGAGATGGCTGTTATCGTAGCCCGTGCTACCGATAAGATGGAAGCTGCTAACATTGCAGACCGCGCTCTCATTGAGAAGATGCAGGCAGAGTACGGCTCCGAGCTGAAGACACTGCAGGCAGATGTAAACGACCTGAAGGAGCAGGTTGGTAAGGTAAACTTCCATGGTATGTTCCGCGCTCAGTATGATTATGATAAAAATACTACTGCTGATAGCATTGATAAGGGAACTAACCGTTATTACCTCGACTTGCGCGGTGACTACAAGGTAAACGACAACTGGACAGTTAAGTTCCAGAGCGAGACAAACCGTCATTATGCAGGTGGCCATGACAGAACTAATGAGGCAGCTATTGGTAACGGTGGCGATGATGATATCGTACATAAGACTTGGTCTGGTCACGATGGTAACATTCAGCGTATTTGGGCTGATGGTTACTTCCCTAACAGCGGTGCATGGGTAAGCGTAGGTCGTGCTTGGAGAGGCTTGGGCTTCCAGAATGTACTCTTTGGTACTGAGTCTGATGGTGTACAGTTTGGTGTGCCAATCAAGGGTACTGGCCTTACTGCAAGCGGTTTCTGGATGGCTTCTACCGGTTCCGGTAATAAGGAGTCTCTCTATGGTGTAGGTACCTGGGGTTCTATCGGTCATTGCGTTGATATTAACATGGCATTTGCTAAGAGCAGCCTCTCTAAGGGTGAAATCAATGGTACCCGTACTGCGTATAGAATAGCTGATGTTGGTGGTCATAAAGTTATTGAGCAGTATGAGAAGCCAGGTGATCCGAATGCCCGTAGCAATGGTTATGTAATCAGTGCCGGTGTTGATTTGGCAAAGAATGTTCGTTTAATCGGTGATTATGTAAGAACTAATGCTGATTTCCAGAATAGCAGTACAGCACTTCGTTTGAACTATAAGGGCACTAATTTGCAGGATCCTGGTTCCTTTGGAGTATATGCACGTTACATTAAGTACGGCAAGAATGGTTGGTTAGCTGGTGATGATGAGTGGGGTTCCACTTGGAATGGTACTAAGGGCTGGATTGTAGGCTTTAAGTATGTTCCAGCTAAGAATGTTGAGTGGGAGACTTTGTACTCTGACCAGACTCGTGGATATGATCAGGATTGGGAGTTTGACCGCAAACTGGTTCGTACCCAGGTTGACTTCCACTTCTAATCTTAATAAGTCCATAATATCTATTCATAAGGGAACTGTTCATTGCCCCACAGGGCAGGGGGCAGTTCCCCCTTTTACTTTTTTGCAGATATGGGGTAGAAATTTTAGTAGTATGTAACTACTGTTCAGACAAAAAAGGCAAAGGACATGATATGTGCCCAGCGAAAACCTTTGTTCAGCCTCGTTACTTCATTCATCAGAGTGCGCAGCACGATAGATGAATGTTAGTAACGTGAGGCTGAATGAGGAGCGAGAGCGTGTTTTTGATGGGCACTATCATGGCCCTGCCTAAAGGTCTGAACAGAAAGCACAGTGTATGCACTAACAAATACTGTGTTTGCACGAACTTTAACGAATAAGAAAGAAGGAGTATCAAACATGAACCGCAAGCAGATTTTAAAGCGCTCAGTGGGGATGGCGCTTTCATTAACCTTATTGGCTGCACCATCAGCCCTTGTAACCGCACCAACAGCCTTCGACAGCCTCTCATTGCTGAGGATAGCACATACAGAGGCCGCCAGTGCAGTAGGTGCCGGCGATGTAGTATTAGTAGGCAGCCTTCAGGATGAGCTGGGAGCTGCTTCTGACTGGAATCCTGCCGATGGGGCAACCTTATTCCAGTCGGCTGGCAACGGCAAATACATCTTCACCGGCAAGCTTGCCGCAGGCAACTACGACTTCAAAATTGCCATCGGCGGCAGCTGGGACGAAAACTACGGCAAGGACGGCGTCAAGGACGGCCCAAACATTGCCCTGAGGCTTCTCCATGACCACGAAGTAACATTTACCTACGATGCCGCAACCCACATCGTAACATATGACTACGAGGATATGGCAGAAGAACAGGCAGCATTAGCTTCCGCCGGCCGCAGCTTCGTAGTAACAGGCACTGTCCAGACCCGTGCCGGTGGCGCCAAGGACTGGGATCCTGCCGACAAAACCACTGAGATGAAGGATATCGGCAACGGCTTCTACGCCTACACCATGGACTTGCCAGCAGGCCCTTACTTCTACAAGATTTCCGTCAACGGCAGCTGGGCAGAGAATTACGGCCTCAACGGCAATTTCGATGGAGCCAACGTGCAGCTCACCCTTGACAAGCCGGAAAAAGTTACCTTCTATTACAATGACATTACCCACAAGATTCAGGACAGCCACAGCTACAAAATGCTGAAGGATGCAGAGCTGCCAGTTTTGGGCGGCGATTTTGCAGCCCTTGAAGGCGACAAGGTAATGCGTGACCTGCTGATGGACAAATTCTATCAGACCACCTTGGATGTAAAGGCAGGCACCTACACTGCCGAAATCAAGCAAAAGGGGCAGAAATCCGTCAAGCAGAAGGTAACAATCCGTCAGGATGGCAAGGCAAGCTTCTACTATGATTTTGCCAGCAAAAAAATCATCGTGGACGATGGCAGTATCCATCCCGACAAGGTAGTACATGACACCTGGGACACCGCATACCGCGCTCCGTTCCAGCCAGCCAAGGTAGGGGAGGCTGTCAAGCTCTCCATCCGCACCCAGCAGGGTGATGTGCAGAACGCCAAGCTGGTACTGACCAAGGCGGAGATTACTGCCAACGGCGGTGACGAGTACAACCCTGATTATGCCGCAGGCAAGACCGTAACTTACGACATGCAGAAGACTGGCACTGAGGATGGCAGCGATATCTGGTCTGTAACCATTACCCCGGAGGAAAACGGCATGTACGGCTATACCTTCCTGCTGAATGATATGCTTCAGTACGGTGATGACGCCCGTCCTGGCAACATCGGCACTACAGCACTGCGTGGAGCCAAGCCGTTCCAGCTGACAGTGTATACTGCTGACTACCATACCCCGGACTGGGCCAAGGAAGCCATTACCTGCCAGATTTTCCCTGACCGCTTCTTTAACGGTGACAAGTCCAACGACAATGCCCGTACCACTGCCCGTGGCAGCCAGCCAATCCAGCACAGGGATTGGAACGATATTCCGGCAAACCATAGCAAGACTCCTGACAAGGATGGAGATACCCAGGATTGCAACGACTTCTTCGGGGGCGACCTGGCAGGTATCACCCAGAAGCTGGACTATCTGAAGGATTTGGGCATTACCGCCATTTATGTCAACCCGATGATGAGTGCCTGCTCCAACCATCGCTATGATACAGTAGATTATGGCACTATTGACCCTCTGCTGGGCAACATGGAGGACTTCCAGCAGCTGGTAGCAGAGATGGACAAGCGTGGCATGCACCTGATTATGGATGGCGTGTTCAACCATGTAGGCGATGATTCCATTTACTTTGACCGCTATGGCAAGTATCAGTGGGTAGGCGCCTATGAGTTCTGGTCCCGTGTTTATGACCTGATGAACACCAAGGGCATGAAGGAAGCTGCAGCCAAGGAAGAAGCCAGGAAGCAGCTCATTGCCGAGGGACAGGTATTCAGCCCATATCAGTGGGAGAACTGGTTTGAAATCAAGAATCAGAAGGCCGTAGACGAGATGGGCGAGAAGTACGCTTACCATGATTGGCAGGGCTACTCCAGCCTGGTACCGTTCAGTGACAAGGATTTGCTGAATGAGCAGTCAAGCCTGGGTGAGTATCTCCTCTATGGGGACAATGCCGTAATCACCAAGTGGTTCAAGGATGGCTTGTCCAGCTGGCGCCTTGATGTGGCCAAGGAGATTCCGGCAGAGTTCTGGCGCAATGTCCGCAAGACTGTAAAGCAGATCAAGACCACCAAGGGCGAGGAGCCGCTGCTGCTGGGTGAAATCTGGCAGGATGGCACCCAGTTCCTGACTGGTGACCAGTTTGACTCCGTAATGAACTACAAGCTGTCCTTTGCCGTAGGCGATTTGTTCCTGAACAGGGGGGATGCCAAGGCGGCAGATGACGAGCTGAAAATTCTCCAGCAGAATTATCCTCGTGAGGCACTTTATGACCTGATGAATATCGTGGATTCCCATGATACTGTCCGTGCCATCTACAAGTTCGGCGGCGGTCAGGAGTCTGTAGCGCAGGCTACCTTGAAGGACTTTGACTATGAGCTGGGCAAGGCAAGGCTGAAGCTGTCCGCAGCATTCATTCTGGGCTATCCTGGCATGCCGACCTTCTTCTATGGCGATGAGGCAGGTGTGTACGGCAGTGCCGACCCTGATTGCCGCCGCACCTATCCGTGGGGCAATGAGGACAAGGAGCTGATTGCTTACTACAAGCAGGTAATGGGTGTGCGCAATGCCCACAAGCAGCTCTTTGCTCATGGCGATGTAAACACCCTGAAGGCAGAAGGCGACATCTTTGCCTATGCCCGTACCAATGGCAGCGAGGCAGCAGTTGTAGCACTGAACCGTGGCAAGGCACAGCAGGTGGTTATTCCTGCCGGTCAGTTTGCTGATGGCACTGTTTTCGCAGATGCCCTTGACAGCAGCTTCCAGGCAGCTGTTTCCGGCGGCCAGCTGGTGGTAGATTTGGGTGAGAACCAGGCCCGCATGATGATTAAGAAATAAGCTTTGGTTTATTTAGTTAATTAAATAAAAGATAAAGAAAAGTCCCCCATGCAGCTTAAACAAGTTGCATGGGGGATAAATTTTTAGTATAATGTGTTTGGTGGTACTGCCAAGTACGGTAGGCGGTTAGTCCTCTGCGGAGGGCCTGCACCCCTCTGTTCAGAACCTCGCAAGAGGAATCCTGCAAGGGGGAGGTGATAACTATGTCAGATGATTTTTTCATCAGCGTCATCAGCCTCGTAATTACCTGTTTAGGTTTTGGCTACATGATTGGCAAAGATATCAACCATAAGCAGAAGTAACCGCCATCATGTCCAGTGAACGCGGTCGCTTCTATTGAGTAACCAAGTGATAAGGACTAACCGTCTATCAGCAGTACCACTTTTTTGTGCCACTTTTTTACCGCCTAAGTCTGCAAATCTGAAGCGGTTCATAACCAACACAGATAAACGGGCTAACCGTCTACTGGCAGCACCTTTTACATTACACTCTCATTATACAGTTATTTTGTTTTTTTTGCAAGTCAATTTACCGCTGCACATCGGCCATGCGGATGCGCGGACGGCGGGGTATCAGCTTCTGCTCATAAGCCAGGTCGTAGAATACCTTGAGGTTGTCCAGGTATTCCTCAGTCAGGTTCCATTTGATGACATTGAGATATTCTGATACCTGCCGCTCAGTGAACGGCTTTTTGTCAATGATGGAGGCGATAGCCTCTTTTTTATTTTTCCAGCCTTCTTGCAGGGAGCGGTAGAGGCGGTCGTAGATGAACTGCACGCCCTCAGGATTTGCCTGGGCAAAGCTCTTGTGCACCGTCCATACCGCATAGACCATGCAGCGGTCGGTGAGCTTTTTCCACTCCCGTCCCAAGTCGTAGTAATAGTATTTGTCCTTCTGCTGGTGATGGTACACATAGAGGGCATCATCGCCTATGAGCAGGGAGGCCGTGGCATCGTTTGGCACTGGATGGGCAGGGGTGAGGTTCCTGGTATAATAGCGGGGTGAAGCATCGTATGCCTTTGCCATGATGATTTTCAGCAGGCAGTGAGCCGTGGCGGACTGGGCGGTAAGGATGATTTTATCCTCGTTGATTTCCTCGATTGGCTTCTTTGACACCAAAAGAATGCTCCGCACCTCGCCATCTGCCCTGACGCACAGGTCAGGCAGTACCAGCAAATCCTCATAATTCCGAGCATATACAATAGAGGAGACCTCGCTGGCATCGACGCGGCCTGTGAGCAGGTCATTGTTCATTACAGCCGGAACACCGTTCCTCAGCTCCAGCCCTTCCTTCAGGTTAAGATTGTTAAGACCGTAGGTCAGGGGCAGTACATTGAGAAAATGTATATGCCCCAAACGTGGTTTATTCATGAAATCCCTCCGATTGGCAGAAAATACTCTGCAATATTTCACATGTTTAATATTATACACTTTTTTTATCTGTTTGTTTAGGAAAATATCATTGTATACATGGATATTTTTTTGCAAAGAAAAATCCCTGCCGGCTATCGGCAGGGATCTGGTGCAAACGTATTGCACAGCAGAAAAAAATTTGTTATAATTTCTTTGGTGCTACCAATACGGTAGGCGGTTAGCCCTCCTGAAACTTATTACGGAGGGACTGTGACCCTTCGATTACATAGAAACCTCTCATGAGGAATTTATCGCCGGAGGGATTGATGCTCATGTCGATTTCAATCGCTGCTTTTGTGGTAGGAGCTATTGGTATGGCTATTGCCTGCATTAGCTTCGGCTACCAGCTTGGAAAAGATGTTAGTAAAAAACAGCAATGACCGCCTCAACCCGCAAAGTTAGCGGTCATTCTGACGACAACTGAAGGCTAAACCGTCTATCGGTAGCACCTTTTACATTTTCATTATACAGTTTGCAGGCAATCTTTGCAAGAGGATTTGCCTGTTTTTCTTTTTTGCAAAGAAAAATCCCTGCCGGCTATCGGCAGGGATTTGGTGGTTACTTGCGGGTAAGGATTTTGATTACCTTGTTGCCGGTATTGCGGATTTTGCGGATAGGTGCAGTCCTGGTCTTGTACTTGGGCTTCATGTCAGTGACAGAGCCGAAGTCACCGCGCTTTAACAGGGTAGTCTTTGTCTTTTCCGGATTGAACAGTTTGCGGAAGGTGTTAAAGAGCAGCTCCGGGGTAGCATTCTGCTGGCAAAGGAAGGTGTCGGCAGAGATGTAGCGCAGCTCCGGGAAGGCATGCACGGTCATGTGGCCTTCGTTAAAGAGAATCATGATGGCAGCGTGTCCGTCCGGCAGCAGCTGATGCATGCCGGAAACAACCTCCAGCTTGCTTTCTGCAAGGAGGGTTTTCAGTTTATCCACAAGCTGCTCCATGTCAGTGAAGCAGGACTCTTTGCATTTGTACATATCGATGGTGAGATGACGGGCTAGGATTTTCAATTGATACACCTCTTATTCTTTATATTCATTACTATTATACGATATTGGCTAAATGAAGTAAAGAGCAGGGGATTATTCTCTAAAAGATTGGGAAATTCTGTTCAATATTTTGCCAGCTATGGATTTTTCGGCTTGTCAGCGGTTATAATATACATATATGCGGCTATCATAGGCATATGTATGGAAGAAAACGCTTCGTGCGGTGATAGAGCAATAGAGCAATAAAGCAATAGAGCAATAGAAAGCGATAGTCAGGAGCAGGAAATGCATGATAAATGAGATAATTGCGGAAAAGCTTGCCCTGCTGCCCAACAGTCCCGGCGTGTACATCATGAAGGATGCGGAGGGGACGATTATTTATGTGGGCAAGGCAGTGGTGCTGAAAAATCGTGTAAGCCAGTATTTTCAGAACAATAAAAGCCATTCAGCCAAGGTGAAGGCAATGGTGGCGCGGATTGCGGATTTTGATATTATCATGGTGGGGACAGAGGTGGAGGCACTGATTCTTGAGTGCAAGCTTATCAAAAAATATCGTCCCAAGTATAACATCAGCCTGAAGGATGACAAGATGTACCCTTATCTGAAGGTGACCACCAAGGAGGATTTTCCCCGGGTATTCATTACCAGAAAGCTGGTGAAGGACGGTTCGCGGTATTTCGGCCCCTATACGGATGCCGGGGCCCTGAAGGACTGCCTGAAGCTTTTAAAGAGGATGTTTCCCCTGCGCTCCTGCCGCAATCTGAGGCCGGGGCAGTCCTGCCTGGAGTACCACATCAGGCGGTGCCTGGCGCCCTGCCTGGGCAAGGTCAGCCGTCAGGAGTACAGGAGCATGATACGGAAGGTGTTACTGTTCCTGTATGGCAGGACGAAGCAGGTGGAGGCGGAGCTGAAGTCCCAGATGGAGGCGGCGGCAGAGGAGCTGGAGTTTGAGCTGGCAGCCAGGCTCCGGGACCAGCTGCTGGCGGTGCAGAAGCTGTCGGAGATGCAGAAGCTTGTGGCAAAGCCCCGGGATGATGAGTTCGTCATTCAGGAAAAGGTTCATGCCCAGACCATCGGGGCGATGGAGGAGCTGGGGGAGTACCTGGGGCTGGCAGTGCCGCCTTATCGCATGGAGTGCTTCGATATTTCCCACAATCAGGGCTCGGAAACCGTGGCATCCATGGTGGTCTTTGAAGGGGGCACGGCAAAGAAGTCTGACTACCGCCGCTTCAAGATCAGGAGTGCCGAGGGCAAGCCGGACGATTTCAAGTCCATGCGTGAGGTGACCATGCGGCGGTACGGGGCAGAGGATGCCGATATGCCTGATTTGATTGTCATTGACGGCGGCAAGGGGCAGCTGAGCTCCGCTCTGGAGATTATCCGGGGGGCAGGGCATCTTGATGTGCCGGTGGTGGGGCTGGCTAAGCGGGAGGAAGAAATCTTCTGCGAGGGAGAGTCAGAGCCGGTGATTCTGCCCCGGGACAGCCAGGCATTGTTCCTCATCCAGCGCATTCGGGATGAGGCTCACCGCTTCGCCATCACCTATCACAGAAAGCTCCGGGGCAAGAGGAACCTGGTCTCCGTCCTGGACCACATCGAGGGAATAGGGCCGAAAAGGCGGCAGCTTCTGTATGAGCACTATGGCACCATAGACAGGATACGGGAGGCTGCTGCGGAGGAAATGGCAGCCATACCCGGCATGAACAGGCCTTCGGCGGAAGCCGTATATAACTTTTTCCGGGCACAGGAAAAGCTCAAAAACTAGCAAATCAATGCCGGCTTGTGAGCTTTTATTTTTTGTCTGTTTACTTGTTAATTACCGGCAGCCCTGCCGGAGGAATGACGAATGCATGGTGCAATGGCACGGCACTTAGCCGGCTATGCCCAGATTCATCAGCAGCAACATGACGCCGATAACAATCAGGTAGTATACGAACCAAGGTCCCACCGTGGTTTTCAGTATCTTGCCTTCGGCGCCTACGATGCCAGTGGTAGCGCACACTGCTACGATGTTGTTGATGCAGACCATGTTACCAATAGCACCGCCCTGATTCTGGAGTGCCACGATAACGATATGAGGAATGTTCAGGATGTCTGCGGTAGCAAACTGCAGCGGTGCAAACATGATGTTGGATACGGTGTTGGAACCGAACATGAAGGCACCGACGGAGCCGATGACAGGAGCAATGTAGAAGTAGTTGGCACCTGCCAGGTCAGCCATGCCCTTTGCCATAGCTACCAGCATGGAGTCATAGCCGCATACGTTAGCGTTGGAATAACGGAACAGGTAAACCATAGCGAAGCCGAACAGCAGGGCAATGGTAGCGCCTACCAGCTGCTTGTAGGACTTGTACAGCACATTGTTGATCTGGCTGCTGCTGAGGCCGTACATGGCGAAGCCGATGAATACAACCAGGATGAATGGGAACAGGCCAGGGTTGTTCAGCCACTTGAGGGTGAAGCTTGCGCCCTCAACGCCCATGATGTTGGTCATGGTAATAGGGAAGGAGCCCATGAGAGGTTTGATGCCGAACTGAGGCACACGGGTAACTACCAGCCACAGGGTAACCAGGAGGTACGGAGTCCATGCTTTCAGCAGGGACATGGAGTGCTGGGTATCCTGCTTCTTGGCATCCTTCTTGATTTCAGTGCCAGGGAAACGCCAAATCTCCTTTGGCATCAGGAAGCCTGCCTTGGCTGCGCCGATGGTAGCGAAGATGGTTACGGCAGCGGCTACCAGGGAGGTAAGCTCGGCACCCATAACCTTGGCAACAGGAATGGAAACGCAGCTGAACACGATGGAAGTGAACAGGCAGAAAGGAACTACCGGGAATACATCAGAGAAGGACTTATTCTTGCCGAACTTCATGCAGACAACGCCGATTACCAGCCAGATGATGACCAGGGAACCAACGCACATGCCGATGGTGGACAGGAAGGAAAGATCCTGCTTGAAAAGGCTCAGGTCAGTAACGCCGATGGATGGCAGCACGTCCTTGATAATCTCCGCAGCGGAGTTGGTAGGGGTACCGGCTGCACCGAATGGTACAGGGCTGGAGTTAAACATGAGGCAGGCCAGGGCGGCAGCCATAGGAGGAGCACCAAGGCCGATAACCAGCGGTGCGCAGATGGCGGCAGGCGTACCGAAGCCGGCAGCACCCTCGATGAAGGCTGCGAAGGCGAAGCCTACGATAACCAGCTGGATGCGGGCATCCTCGGTGATGCCGTTGAACATGGCCTCGATGCGGCGCATGGCACCGGCTTCGTTCAGCATGTTCATCAGGAGTATAGCACCGAAGATGATCAGCAACGTATCAATAGAACCCAGGAAACCTGTAATGGTGTAGGCAACAACGTGGGTAACATCCATGCCCCAGTAGGCAAGGCCGATGATGGCGCAGGCAGCCCATGCCATAGGCAGGGCCTTCTTGGCAGGTACGTTCAGGCCCACTGTAAGAATAATGGTGAGGATAATAGGAATTGCTGCGATTATAGCTAACACAATATTCATCTCCTAACATTTCATTCACAGAATATAAAACATCAAATTCTTCAAATAAACCTCTAAACATCCTAAAGGCTTAAAAGTTCGTCACTTGGACATTCCATAATCCCTTCTTTTAAGAATACAGGTCAGGATGACTCCTTATCCTTGGCGTACTTGTCGAGCATGAAGTCCTTCATCAGGCACAGGTGCATGTTCATGTACATGCTGGCTGCGGCTGCATCCCCCTCATTGATGGCCTTCAAGATCTTCTTGTGATAGAAAAGCGTGTTGCTTTCCTTCTGCACGTTCAGGGTAAGCTCAATATTCTTATAAATAGAAGAAAACAGAATGTGGGTAAGATTGCCAATGACTCTGTTGCCACTGGCCTCGGCTATCAGCTGATGGAAGCGTCCATCATCGTCGGCATAGGAGTTATTATCCGCAATATGCCGGGCAAGGGTCTTGGTCAGCTCATGCAGCTGCTGCTTCTGGGCCGGGGTAGCGTTGATGGCTGCCATGCCTGCAATAGCAGGCTCCAGCATCAGCCGTACATCCAGCATGTCCAGGGCCAGGGCATCATCATCATAGATGAAGGTAAGCCCCAGCGGGTCATCAGGTATGCCCATGTTTTCCGCAATGAAGGTTCCCGATCCCTGCCGGGCTTCCAGTATATTCCGGGCAATAAGCACCTTGAAGGCATCCCTCAGCGTGCCGCGGCTGACATTCAGCTCCGCGGTGAACTCCGCTTCGGTGGGCAGCTGCTGACCAGGCTGCATTTTGTTTTCAGTAATATAGTCGATAATCTTTTCTGTTGTCTGCTCGACTAATGTTTTTCCTTTAACCAACGCCATAAAAAAGACCCCTTTATCAACATTGCACATTCGTACAGAAGCGAGTGAACAAATATGTCAAACAACTCTGCCACTCATATTATCTTTGGCTAATATATGCTATTCGACAAAACAATTAAAAATCCTGCTTTAATTGGAAAATTTTTTAGGAATTTTTTTCTTGATTGAAAAAACGCGACAAAAGTCAGTGCATAATAGGATTATTTCGATTTATTGTTGACAAATTTTGTATTGTATGGTTTAATGGAATTGTTAAAATTCATTGTACAAATTGCAGGTTGTATCTTTGGCGAGATGAAAATTTGTGAGAGTATTCAGTAAACGATGTGATGAGTATTCCGCAACGATGTAATAATGTAATTATGTTGTACGTTTTATGATTTTTAATCAGAATGTGTATGAGAGTGTTTAGGTAAAAGGAGAGTTATTTATGGAAAAGGTATGCCGTGATTGGGCAAAGCAGGCCTTTGGGGAGGGCCTTGTGAAAGCTGAGTACTGGAATGACTTTGAGACCAATGCAAAGACAGCTGCCGCAGAGGTGTTCCGGGTGAAGAACTTTGCCGAAGGCGAGGCAAAGCTTCAGGAGCTTTTGAAGGAATATGCTGACCGCACGGGAGGCGGCATCATGGCTGTAGGCGGTGAGGAAAATCCTGCCCTGAAGGGGATTTATGACAGGATTGCCGCATCAGGTACTGCCGTGTATACGGACAAGTTCGATATCTATGAGCATCGCGCTACTGCTGATATCGGTATTTCCACCGCTGAGTTCTGCGTGGCAGAGACCGGCAGCCTGTGTGTTGACAACTATTCCTACGAAGCTCGTGTTGCTACTATGCTTCCTTATGTAAATATCGTTTTTGTAAATGCGAATTATGTTGTGGAGAATGTAAGCGTTGCTTGCAAGATTATCGGCCGTGTTTTTGATAAAGGCTACCTTGGTTTCGTTACCGGCCCTAGCCGTACCGCAGATATTGAGCGTGTGCTGAGCCTGGGCGTGCACGGGCCAAACAAGCTCCTGATTATTGCAGTAGAAGACTTTGGGGAGGGTAACTAATCATGGCAGAGCGTAATCTGAAACAGGAAATACAGGCAAAACTCAAGGACGATATTATGCAGGGCGCTCTGTCCAAGTTTGCAGAGCAGTATCCTGGTTCCCGCCTGAACGCTTACAAGGGACAGGATATTGAGGGGCTCCGGGAGAGCCTCCGTGCCATGAAGCACGATGCAGTGCAGCATATCAACCAGCTGGCTGATGAGTTCGAGGCAAGCCTCAAAAAGAGAGGGGCTCATGTCTTCCGCGCCAAGGATGGCGATGCAGTAAAGGAATACCTCATCAGGATCTGCAAGGAAAACAACGTAAAGCGCGTAGTAAAGTCCAAGTCCATGGCATCTGAGGAAATTCACCTCAATGAGTGCTTTGGGGACCATGACATCCGCGTGAAGGAAACAGACCTGGGCGAGTGGATGATCGCCATCAAGGGGCAGAAGCCATCTCACATGGTTATGCCTGCTATCCATCTGAACCGCTATCAGTGTGCGGAGATGTTCGAGCAGGAGCTGCACATTGATGTGCCTGGCGAGGATATCCCGAACATGATTCAGCTGGCCCGCAAGAATCTCCGTCAGGAGTTCCTGCAGGCAGACATGGGCATCACCGGCGCCAACTTCGGTATTGCCGAGAACGGTGCCATCGGCCTGGTTACCAATGAGGGCAATGCCCGCCTGGTAACTACCCTGCCTCGCATCCACGTAGTGCTCATCGGCTATGAGAAGCTGATTCCTACTACCGAGGATGCTGCCAAGATTCTCCGCCTGCTGCCGCGCAATGGTACCTGCCAGCGCATGACCAGCTACATGACCATGGTGGACGGCCCTACCAAGGTTATCTACAAGAATGACCAGGGCAAGGTGGTGGAGGAAGACCGCAAGCAGTACGTTATCATCCTGGATAACGGCCGTCTTGAGGCAGCCAAGGACCCTGTATTCCAGCAGGCTTATCAGTGCGTGCGCTGTGCATCCTGCCTGAATGTATGCCCTATCTGGACACTGGTAGGCGGACATGTATACGGCCATATCTACTCCGGCGGTATCGGTGCTATCCTCACCGGCCTCTTTAACGGCGTAGAGACCTTTGCCCAGTTCAGTGACCTGTGCATTGGCTGCCGCAAGTGTACTACTGTCTGCCCGGGCAAGATTCCAATTCCTGATATTATTGACGAGCTGCGCAGCCGCTATGTACAGAAGCATGGCGCGCCGGGCATGGACAAGACTATGTTCAACATGGTGCTGAACGACCGCGGCCTGTTCCACAAGCTGCTTTTGAAGGCCGGTGCCATCGGTCAGGCTCCGTTCAAGAAGGGCAAGTTCATCCGCCATCTGCCTCTCTTTATGGAGGAGATGACCAAGGGCAGAAGCCTTCCTACCATTGCCAGCGAGCCGTTCCGTGACAGGGTTGAGCGCCTGATGAAGAAGAATCCTTCCAAGCCGAAGAAGAAGGTTGCTTACTTCAGCGGCTGCAACATGGACTTCGTATTTGCTGATACCAGTGAGAACGTGGTGAAGGTGCTCCAGAGCCTGGGCATGGAGGTTGTATATCCTATGGAGCAGGCATGCTGCGGCAAGCCGATCCTGGGCATCGGTGACCGGGAGGCAGGCAAGGAAACTGCCAAGAAGAATATCGCCGCCTTTGAGAAGACTGGTGCAGATGTGATTCTGTCCGCCTGCCCGACCTGTACGGAAACCCTCGAGGAGACATACATGAAGCTCTTTGAGAACGATCCTGAGTGGAAGGCAAGGGCAAGGGCATTCTGCAGCAAGGTATGCGAGTTCTCCAAGTTCGTGGCTCAGGAGTATGAGAAGACCGGTCGCCTGACTCATGCAAGGGGCGGCGAGAAGGTTACCTACCATGATTCCTGCCACATGAAGCGTGGCCTGGGCATCTATGAGGAGCCGAGAGCCTTGATTGATGCAACTCCTGGCGTTGAGCTGGTGGAGATGCACAACTGCGACAAGTGCTGCGGCATGGCTGGTTCCTTCGGCATGAAGTATCAGGAGGTTTCCATCCCGATGCTGAATGAGAAGGTGAAGAACATCAAGGACACCGGCGCAACTACCGCCGTTGTGGCCTGCCCTGCCTGCATGATGCAGATTGGCGGCGGCCTGGACAAGGCTGATACCGGCATTCAGACCAAGCATATTGCCGATTTGCTGGCTGAGAAGCTGTAAGCCCTTGGCAGACTGCAAGGATTAATAAAGTCACAATATTGTACTGCCGGCTGCATATATGCTGCTGGTGCTGCATAGAGGGGAAAATGCAGCCGGCGGTATTGAGTAGAAGAAGTATTTTTTAGAGCGATGCTATTGGGGGAAATTCAATATGGAAATTTTGGTTTGTATTAAGCAGGTTCCAGGCTCCAATAAGGTAGAGGTTGATCCGGTTACCGGCGTGCTGAAGCGCAACGGTGCTGACAGCAAGATGAACCCTTATGATCTGTATGCCTTGGAGTGCGGCATGAAGCTGAAGGAGCAGTATGGTGGCCGAGTGAGTGTAATTACCATGGGACCACCGCCAGCCGCTACCATTATCCGTGAGGCTTTTGCCATGGGTGCCGATGAGGGTGCATTGGTATCCGACAGGGCTTTTGGCGGTGCTGATGTACTGGCTACCAGCTACACTCTGGCACAGGGCATCAAGAAGATGGGCAATTTCGATGTGATTATCTGCGGCTTGCAGACCACTGACGGCGATACGGCACAGGTAGGCCCGGAGGTTTCCGAGGCTCTGGACATCCCTTGCGTATGCAACGTGGCAAAGATTGACAAGGTGGAGGATAACGCCATTTTTGTTGACATGGAGATGGCTCATGAATTTGAACAGCTGAAGGTGCAGTTCCCATGCCTCATCACCGTAAAGAAGGATATTCTCCAGCCGCGCCTCCCTTCCTACAAGCTGAAGAAGGCAACCGAGAAGCGCGAGATTGCCGTATATGCCCTGAAGGACATGGAGGATCAGGACAAGAACCATTATGGACTTTCTGGTTCAGCTACCCAGGTACAGCGTATTTTCCCGCCGGTTTCCGACAAGGAACAGGAAACCTGGACAGGAAGCGGTGCCGAGCTGGCTGACAAGCTGCACGGCAAGCTGAAGCAGCTGAAATTTATTTCCTGATTTGGCAGGAAAAGTGTGTATTATGATTTCGACCAGAAAAGGAGATAATGCGAAATGGGAAGACTGATAGTTCATCAGGATAAAGTAACAGATATCGCTGCTATGGTAGCCCTCTGCCCATTCAAGGCTCTGGAGGACAACAATGGCAAGCTGGAAATCAATGCCGCCTGCAAGCTGTGCAAGCTGTGCGTAAAGAAGGGCCAGCCAGGCGCCATGGAGTTCGTTGAGGAAGAAACCGGTCCAAAGGTTGACAAGAGCCTCTGGAACGGCATTACCGTATATGTTGACCATGTAGAGGGTGAAATCCACCCTGTTACCCTGGAGCTTCTGGGCAAGGCCCGTGAGCTGGCTGACAAGATTAACCATCCTGTGCAGGCTCTGTTCCTGGGCAGCGACATAGGCGACAAGGCGCAGGAGCTGCTGCACTACGGCGTAGACAAGGTTTATGTGGTAGATACCCCTGAGCTGAAGGATTTCAAGATTGAAAGCTATGCCGCTGCTTTTGAGCAGTACATCAACGAGGTGAAGCCTTCTTCTATCTTGGTAGGCGCAACCCCTGTAGGCCGTCAGCTGGCACCGAGGGTGGCTGCCCGCTTCAAGACGGGCCTTACCGCAGACTGCACCATCCTGGAGATGCATGACAACACCGACCTGGTACAGATTCGTCCTGCTTTCGGCGGCAACATCATGGCGGAGATTCTCTGCTCCAACACCCGTCCGCAGCTGGCAACTGTACGTTATAAGATTATGAATGCCCCTGAGCGTTCTGCTGAGCCGAAGGGCGAGATTGTCAAGATGGAGGTTCCTGCTGACAAGCTGAAGGCTCGCATGGAAGTGCTTGGCATTGTCAAGAAGGAGAAGGTAAAGACCATCGAGAGTGCCGATGTGCTGGTAGTAGCAGGCCGCGGCCTCAAGAAGGTTGAGGACCTGGATATGATCCGCCAGCTGGCAGATGCCCTGGGCGGCGATATTGCCTGCACCAGGCCTCTGGCAGAGGCAGGCTGGCTGGATGCCAACCGCCAGATTGGCTTGTCCGGCCGTACTGTACGTCCGAAGCTGATTATTACCTGCGGTGTACATGGTGCAATCCAGTTCGTAGCAGGCATGAACAACTCCGAGCAGGTGGTAGCTATCAACTCCGACCCGGAGGCTCCTATCTTCAAGGTAGCGAACTACGCCCTGGTTGGCGATATTTACGAGATCGTACCGCAGCTGATTGAGAAGATTAAGCAGGGAGGGGCTTTGGCATGAGCGAGTACAAGAAACTTACTGAGCAGGATTTAGCTGAAGTTGCCAAGATTGTGCCGCGTGAGCGCATTCTTTGGGCAGATGAGATAAATGAGGAATACAGCCATGATGAGCTGACTGCAACCCCGTCCTATCCGGATCTGGTTGTGCGCGCTACATCTGCTGAGGAGATTTCCGGCGTATTGAAGTATGCCAACAAGGAGCATATCGCCGTTACCCCGCGTGGCGCAGGTACAGGCCTGGTAGGTGCTTCCGTAGCCGTAGAGTATGGCATCATGATTGACACCACTCTCATGAACCATTTCCTGGAGCTGGATGAGGAGAACCTCACCCTGACTTTGGAGCCGGGCGTACTGCTGATGGAGATCTATCAGTATGTTGAGCCGAAGGGATTGTTCTATCCGCCTGATCCAGGTGAGAAGACTGCTACCATCGGCGGCAACATCAGCACCAACGCAGGCGGCATGCGCGCTGTAAAGTATGGTGTAACCCGTGATTTCGTCCGGGGCCTGGAGATTGTCCTGGCTGACGGCACCATCATGGAAGTAGGCGGCAAGGTTGTAAAGAACAGCTCCGGCTACGATCTGAAGGATATGATTATCGGTTCCGAGGGTACCCTGGCATTTGTTACCAAGGCTATCCTGAAGCTGCTGCCTCTGCCTCAGAAGGCTGTCAGCCTGCTGGTACCGTTCCCTACTCTGGCTCAGGCCATCCGCACTGTGCCATTGATTGTAAAGTCCAAGGCAACTCCGACCGCCATCGAGTTCATGGAGCGGGAGGTTATCATGGACGCAGAGAATTTCCTGGGCCAGAGCTTCCCGGACAATCAGGCAGATGCATATCTCCTGCTGAAGTTCGACGGCAGCAACGCCGAGGATATTGCCAAGGATTATGATGCAGTTGCCCAGCTCTGCCTGGAGCAGGGTGCCATCGATGTATTGATTGCCGATACCGATGAGCGTGCCGATGCTATCTGGAAGACCAGAGGCTCCTTCCTGCAGGCTATTAGCGGCTCCACTACCATGATGGACGAGGTAGACGTTGTTGTACCTCGCAACAAGGTAAACGAGTTCGTAGAGTATGTACACGCATTGCAGGATGAGATGCATGTCCGCATCAAGAGCTTCGGCCATGCCGGTGACGGCAACCTCCATGTTTACATCCTCCGGGATGACCTGGATGAGGAAGCATGGGAGAAGGTGCTCAACGACACCATGGAGAAGATGTATGCCAAGGCACGCACCATGGACGGCAAGGTATCCGGCGAGCACGGCATCGGCTTTGCCAAGAAGCCATACCTGAAGGAAGACCTGGACCCTGCCGCTGTTGAAATCATGCGGGGCATCAAGAAGGCCTTCGACCCTAACAACATTCTGAATCCTCGTAAGGTTTGCTTTGATTGATCTCTAACCGATTAAAGCTTTCCTATAACTCCCTATAAATCCCTAACAAACGGGAAAGCCCCTGTGCTGCGGCGCAGGGGCTTTTCTGGTGGGGAAAAAAGATGTGGAAATGTAATACATAATGTGCAGCGTAATCAAAATTTATCATTTTGGCTACGTAATGTTACGAAAATATTTTTCACAAAAATATTTTCAGGAAAGTTTTGTTTGTACTGGAAGGAGTTGAGGTGCTGTGGCTAAATGATATATGATGCATACTCTTTTTAACAGTTGTTTTTTGTATGCTTCAAATATGGTATAGAAAATATGTTTATAAATTATATTTATAAATCGCCTGAATTGTGATATGATTGTATGCAACGGGGATAATTGTGCCCGTGTCTTGGCATGTGTACTGCTGAAATGGGGGCAATCTGCGAAATGAAAGCGGGGATGAATATGATACGAAGAAGGAGAATAATCAGAGCCATAACCCTGAAGCATAAAATTATGCATTACGCCGGTATTACCCTGGGCTGCCTGATTGCCAGCAGCTCCATCAATCTGTTTCTGGTGCCGTCGCACCTTCTGACTGGTGGCGTGACGGGTGTTGCTATCATCTTTTATTATCTGGCGGACTTGCCCATTGGTATCCAAACACTTGTATATAACGTGCCTTTGCTGCTGGCGGCATGGAAGCTGATGGGGAAGAAGTACACGATTGACATAGTAATTGGTACGGTGCTTTTTTCTTTGTGCCTGGACGCTACGCGGTTTCTGAATGGATATTTGCCGGTGGATGATTTGATGCTGGCGGCGATTTTTGGCGGTGTGTTCAATGGTATAGGCTATGGCATTGTCTTTCGCGTGGACGGCAGTACAGGGGGCTTTGATATTATTGGTGCCATTGTCAAGAAATACTATTCCCTGCACATGGGAGGTGTGATTTTTGGCGCTAACTGCCTGATTATGCTGGTGGCGGCATTTTTGTTCGGCGTGGCACCGGCAATGTTCACCCTGATTAGCATGTTTATTAATGCCACGGTGACAGACAGGGTGATTGCAGGTTTCAATAGCCGCAAGGCGGTGCTGATTGTGTCGGAGAAGGCGGAGGAGATTGCGGAGGAAATCATCGTGGAGCTGGGGCGTGGCGTGACCTTTCTGCACGGGCAGGGAGCCTTTACCCATCGGGAGCGGGATGTGATTTTTGTGGCAGTGAAGCTTACCCAGGTGGCGAAGGTGAAGCGGATTGCCAATGAGGTGGACAGCAACGCCTTTATGATTATCATGTCAGCCAACGAGGTGATGGGCAGGGGCTTCAGCAAGCCTGCCTCCCGTCCTGTCAGCACGGTGATTCATGAACCTGGTAATAGGATAGAGTATAAGTAATGGCATAGCAATGGCTTGCTGTGATTTGTTCCTGAGCTGCAAGCATTAATCTGTTTGGTATAATCCGTTTTGTATAATCTGTTTTGTATAATATGTTTTGCATAAAGTGTGGTATTTTGTGGCACTTTTGGCTTAATAGTAGTATAATGTCCGTGTATGATATAATAATGCATTGTAATGTGTCAGAATACAGCATAGATAGGGGATGTGATATTTTTGATAGATTTGCATGTACATTCCACGGTTTCTGATGGCAGCTACAGTCCGGCGGGGCTGGCGCAGCTGGCAAGGGACACAGGGGTGGAGGCTTTTGCCCTGACGGACCATGACTCTATTGCCGGTGATGAGGAGGCGGCAGCAGAGGCAGAGAGGCTTGGTGTTGGCTTTATTAACGGCATGGAGATGACCATGGCGTATCGCGGCCGCAAAATCCATGTAGTTTGCCTGGGCTTTAACCCTGAAAATGATGAGTTTCAGAAACTTTACAGCCGCCTGCGTTATATTAAAGAGGACTCAATGGCGGATGTGGTGGAGGTGCTTCGCCGCAGGGGCATTGAGATAGATATGGACATGGTCAGGCGGCATTCGGCGGTGCATCTTGACAGGTATGCCATCATGCGTACCATTGTGGATATGAATATCTTTGACGGCATTCAGTATATCTGGGACAATTACCTTAACCCGGCTGTTAAGGAGGTGGGCGTGGCAGGTGATATTCCGGCGGAGGAGGCGCTGCCGGTAATCCGTGCAGCAGGTGGCGTTACATCTCTGGCACATTTCCACAAGCTGATTGGACTGAAGGGGCAGTCGCGGGCAGAGCAGGAGGAATCCCTCAGGGAGCTGGTGAGCTTCGGCCTTGCCGGCATGGAGCAGTATTACCCGAATTATACTGATGAGGACAGGGCATTTGCCAGGGCGATGATTGAGAAATATGATATGCTGCCGACAGGGGGGACTGATTTTCATGGTGCCAACCGCCCGGGGATTCTGCTGGGAACCGGCTATGAAAAAAATATGTCTACGCCGCTTAAATTTTTAGAGGATATTCGGGAAAGATGTCGAATATGATTATATGTGTGATGTAGGCTGCCCTTTCACGCTGCCAGGCACTGTATCTGTAGAATGTGGCAGGTGCGTTGGTTGCGGGGCGGTCATGTTATATGACATTTAGGAGGTTTTATTATGAAGACTTGGGTTTGTGACGTATGCGGATGGGTTTATGACGAGGCTGCCGGTGATGCTGATAACGGCATCGCTCCAGGCACTGCTTTTGCTGATCTGCCGGAGGATTTTGTCTGCCCGCTGTGCGGCGTAGGCAAGGACCAGTTCTCTGAGCAGTGAGCTTGATTTGCTCAATCTGGTATTAGGATCTACCGCAATATCTTGGAGAATATCCTAGGATAAAAAATTCCCTATCCGGCATACAAGCCGGATAGGGAATTTTTTTGCTTTTACCTGCTGATGCCGTAGGCGGCTGCGTACATGACAGGCAGTACCAGAAGCGTCAGTATGGTGGCTGCCAAAAGGCCGCTGGCGATGGCTACGGCCATAGGCCCCCAGAAGGTGCTGGTCATCAGGGGCAGCATGCCCAGGATGGCTGCCGCAGCCGTCAGCATGATAGGGCGGAAGCGCAGCACCGCGGAGTCGATGATGGCATCCCAAGGGGTTTCGCCTGCCGCCAGATGTTTTTGAATCTGGTCGATGAGAATGACGGAGTTGCGAATAATCATGCCGCTGAGTGCCAGCACGCCCAGGATGGCTACGAAGCCCATGGCCTGGTCAAGGAGCAGCATGCCGAAGGCAACGCCGATAATCCCAAGGGGTGCCGTCAGCAGGGTAAGGAGCATGTCCTTGCCGCTTCTGAGCTGGAACATGAGCAGTGTCATGATGATGAATATCATGGCAGGCAATGGCACCAGCAGGTACTTCATGGAATCGTCGCTGTCAGCCTGAGCTCCCTTCATCTTTATCTGATAGCCGAAGGGCAGATTTTCCCGGATGTCCTTGACGGATTCAAAAGCCTTGACGGTGGCATCGTTGGCGGTGCCTTCCTTGATATTTGCCTGTACGGTGATGGTCGGCAGCATGTTTTCACGCTTGATGAGCCCGTTCTCGGCGGCGAAGGAGATTTTTGCCAGCTGCTCCAAAGGCACATAGCCACCGGCAGAGTAGATTGGCAGCTCCTTTATCCGGGACAGGTCGCTCCTGTCTGCCTCACGGAGCCGCAAATCCACGTTGATGGTCCTGTCCCCGGCATAAAACTGGGCGGCAGAGGCACCGCTGATTTCCGTGTAGGCGGTCTGTGCCACCACCTGGGGGGAGAGCCCCAGCTGCCGGAGCTTCGCCTGGTCAAAATCCAGGTGCAGCACCTTGGATTTTTCGTTCCAGTCCATGCTCACATCGTAGTTGTTGCTGTCCTGGATGAGCCTGTCTGTGACCTGAGTGGCAATCTGCCGTACCTTTTCCTCGTCATAGCCGGAGATGCCCAGCATTACAGGATAGTCTGCCGGAGGCCCGGTCTGTAGCACGGTAACATTGGTGCGTACCTCCGGGAAGGAATCAGCCAGCTGGCTGCGGATTTTCTCCATCAGGGCATCCCGGTTTTTTGGGTCCTTTGCTACTACCACAAACTGGGACAGGTTGTCGGCAGGCAGCTCCGGATCCACGGTCAGCACGAAGCGCGGGCATCCCTCCCCTACATAGTAGGTGTAGTTTTCGATTTCGTCAGCATGCTCCTCCAGAAATTTGGCAAAGCGGCTGGCGGTTTCTGCAGAGGCCTTTTTGGAGGCTCCCTCCGGCAGCTCCAGCTTGATGAGAATTTCCGGCCGCACGGATGGCGGAAAGAATTCCTCCTTGATGAGACCCATCATGCCGATGGAGGCAGCAAAGATGGCTGCGGTGGAGGTGAGGACGATTTTCTTATGGTCAAGGAACCAGCAGAGCACCTTGCGGAAGACGGCGTAAAACCTGCTCTGATATGGGTCATGCTCTCCTGCACCAGGGGCTGGCTTGATGAGATAGAAGCCAAAGAGGGGCGCCACCATGACGGAGACAACCCAGGAGATGACCAGCGCCATGCCGATAACCGGGAACAGGGTGCCGCAGAACTCGGCTGCCATGCCGTCAGAAAAGCTGACGGGGATAAATCCGGCACAGGTAATCAGGGTGCCGGTCAGCATAGGCTTTGCCGTTGCCCTGAAGGCATAGCAGGCGGCTTCAAAGCGGTCATGGCCTTTTTCCAGCTGGACGCTCATCTGCTCCACAGCGATGATGGCATCATCCACCAGAAGCCCCAGGGAAATAATCAGGGCTCCCAGGGAGACCTTGTGCAGGTCGATGCCGAAGATGTACATGCCGCAGAAGACAGCAGCCAGCACCAGCGGAATGCAGCCAGCCACCACCATGCCGGTGCGGATGCCCAGGCTCATGAAGCTGACTGCCAGCACGATGATGACGGCTTCCCGGAGGGTGCTGACAAAATCCTCAATGGACTCGGTTACTACTGCCGGCTGGTCGGAAACCTGATGGATTTCCAGCCCGGCTGTCATTTCTGACTGGATGGCTTCCATGTGTTTTTTTAGCTCGTCACCCAGGGTGATGATGTTGCCGCCTGTTTCCATGGATACGGCAATGCCGATGGCAGGCTCGCCATTATAGTACATGGCAGTGTCGGCAGGGTCAGCATAGCGGCGTTCAACGGTGGCAATATCACCCAGGAAGAAGGTCTTGCCGTTGGCACTGACAGGGGTCCGCCTGATGGCGTCGATGTCGTCAAAGCTGCCGCTGTAGCGCAGGTATACGTTGTCGCTGCTGGTTTCGATCATGCCGGCAGGTGTCATTTCATTCTGGGTTTTCAGGGCATCTGCCAGTACGGCAGGGCTGATGCCCAGTTCCGCCAGCTTGGCGCTTTCGATTTCTACATATACCTTTTCAGTCTGGACACCCAGGAGCTGAACCTTCTGCACCTTGTTGATAGTGGCAAGGCGGCGCCGGATGCGCTCTGCCTGCTGGCGCATTTCCTCCATGGAGTAGCCGTCGCCGGTCAGGGCGTAGATGGAGCCGAATACGTCATCGAAGCGGTCGTTGTAGTAGGGGCCGTAGACACCGTTAGGCAGTTCACGCTCCAAATCCTTGCCAAAGTTGCGGACATCACGCCAGGTATCCCGGATGGTGGAGCGGTCCACGTCGTCCCGGAGGGTGACATAGACATAGGTGGTGCCAGCCCGGGTGGTGCTGTCCACCTGCTTGACGCCGGGGATGTCACGGAACTTGGATTCCAGCTTGTCTGTGACCTGTTCCTCCATCTGCTTGGCGGAGGCTCCCGGCCAGGCGGCGGTGACAATCATCTGGTTGATGGTGAAGTTGGGGTCCTCCATGCGCCCCAGCTTGAAGTAGAAGAAAATGCCGCCAATGGCGGTAACAAGGATAAAATACCAGATTAGTGCTCTGTTCTTCAGGGAAATTTCCGTTAGGTTTCTCATTTAATGCTTGTCCTCTTTATCGTTATCGTCGTTTGTCAGACGTACTTTTGTACCCTCGTGAAGCTTGTGCACACCGGCTACTACGACAATGTCACCGTCATTGAGGCCGTGCACCTTCAGCTGGTTTTTGTCAAAGTCCTCCACCTGCACTTCTTTGAGGGAAAGTGTCATGGCGTTGGCATCTACCACCCAGACTGCCGGATTGTTGTCAGTCTGATAGATGGCGGCCATAGGCAGGATGACAAAATCTGCGGCGTTGGAAGCTGGCTGATTTTTATCTGCGGCATTGCTGCCGGTTATTTTGGCGGAGGCGGTCATGCCCAGCTGCAGGCCATGGGGCGGATTTGGCAGGGCAATGCGGATTTTGTAGGTTCTTGCCACTGTGTCAGCCATGGGGTAGATTTCCCGGATAATGCCTGTTACCGGCTGGTTGTTGAGGGACCAGAAGGAAACCTCGACGCTCTGCCCCTTGGAAACATCGCCAATCCTGTTTTCCGGCAAATTGATTTCCACCTCCAGCTCCTGGGACTGAACCAGGGTGAGTACCGTCTGCCCGGCACCGACTACCTGCCCGACCTCGGCGGTGACGGAGGAAATGACTCCGTCGGAAGCGGCGATGAGCTTGGAGTAGCCCACGGCATTTTTGCCCTGCTTGGCAATGGCAACTGCCTGATTGTAGCCTGCCTGGGCGGCATCAAAGGATGTCTGGTACTGCTCAAGCACGCTCTCCGAAATGGCTTCCTGGGCATAGAGGGATCTGTAGCGGTTCAGGTTGGAACGGGCCAGGTCAAGCTGTGCCTTGGCGGCTGCCACCTGGGCTTCCCCCTGCATGGCCTGCTGCACTACATCCCGGCTGTCGATAGTCATCAGCACGTCACCGGCATGTACATGGTCACCTGCCTGCACGAAGCGCTGCAAAATCCTGCCGCCCACCTGAAAGGACATGGTGGTTTCGTAGCGCCCCTTGACAGCGCCTGGATAGTTTCCTTCGCTGGCACCTGTGCGCAGGGAAATCGTCTTTGTCTTTACTAGCGGATTATTCTCCGTGGCAACCTCCTCGCTGCCACAGCCGGCTAATACTGCTAAAAATAACAGGCAAAGGATGGACGAAATAAATCTTTTCATAAAGCAAGTCTCCTTTGAACCAATTCAATGATACATTCTACCTCTAATTTTACCAAATTTGCAAGAATTAAACAACAATAATATATGTATAACAAATTTTGAGAAATTTTGCTATACAAAAAAATAAATATTTGTTATAATATCATTAGTTAAAGAGTCGGGCTGTCAGGGGACAGCCTGTCACAATAAAAGGAGGAATTGTTAAATGAAAGTAACAGTTGTAGGCGCAGGTAATGTAGGAGCAACAGCAGCGAACGTGATTGCCAGCGCAGGTTATGCTAGTGAAGTAGTTCTTCTCGACATCAAAGAGGGTGTATCCGAAGGCAAGGCAATGGATATGATGCAGACCTCCCAGATTCTGAACTTTGACACCACCATTACCGGTGTTACCAACGACTATGCAGCTACTGCAGGCTCCAAGGTTGTTGTTATCACCTCCGGTATTCCTCGTAAGCCAGGCATGAGCCGCGAGGATCTTATCGGTGTTAACGCTGGTATCGTAGGCAGCGTTATCGAGCAGGCTGTAAAGTATTCTCCAGATGCTATCTTCATCGTAATCTCCAACCCTATGGATGCTATGACCTATCTGGCACTGAAGAATTCCGGCCTGCCAAAGAATCATGTAATCGGCATGGGCGGTATGCTGGATAGCTCCCGCTTCCGTTATTTCCTGTCTCAGGCACTGAAGAAGAAGGGCATCCCTGCTACCCCTACTGACATTGACGGTATGGTAATCGGTGGCCACAGCGATAAGACCATGGTTCCTCTTGGCTCCATTGCTACCTACAAGGGCATTCCTGTATCCCACTTCCTCGATGAGGCAGAGCTGGAAGATGCTATTGCTCAGACCAAGGTTGGCGGTGCAACCTTGACCAAGCTGCTGGGCACTTCCGCTTGGTACGCTCCGGGCGCAGCTGCTGGCGAGCTGGTTAAGTCCATCATCACCGATGGCAAGAAGCTCATCCCTTGCTGCGTATATCTCGAGGGCGAGTATGGTGAGGATGACCTCTGCATCGGCGTTCCGGTAATCCTGGGCGAGAACGGTGTAGAGCAGATTGTTGAGCTGAATCTTGAGGGTGTAGAGAAGGAGCGTTTTGCAGAGTCCGTAGCTGCAGCTCGCAACACTCAGAACAACTTGGGCGACGCTCTCAAGAAGTAATCGAATACCGGCTTTTGTTTTTGACTAGCATAACCACAAGGGGGCCTGCAGCTTTGCAGGCTCCTTTTCTTTTTGGATTTCCTCCTTTGCTTGAGGCTTTAGTTTGCAGGCTGGCGATGTGAGATTTTATTGAGCTTTTTGCTTTGCAGCAGCAATTTTCCAGCAATATAATTTATGGTTGCATAAATTATAGGCAAAAAGGCTTAATTTTTATTTAAAGTGTAACGATATATTGGTATAAGCATATAAAGTGCAGAGGTTTTTGGGTGCGCAAGGCTCAAATCTGAAAGGCGGTGGTTATCGTGATGAGCAAGGTTTACAAAATTAACAGGGTAAATGGTGTCAATCTGGATATGAACAGCCCGTGGCTGCAAAGGCGGAATCGTGATGACCAGTCCCAGGGGGAGGGCAGCTTCCGGGAGATGCTGCAAAGCAGCATGGCACGCCGTGGACGCAAGGAGGAGGCACCTCAGGTTTCTGAGGCGGCAGTGTGGGAGGGCAGTAGTGCCACCCAGTCCCTGTTCTATGAAAACGGGGTGGATTTGAGCTTTTTCTACAAGCTGCGTGCTGGTCTGGGCTGAGTAAGATAATAAGATGATGGTGATGAGATGATACTTGATGATGAGAAATATATGCGGCTCGCCCTGGCGGAGGCTGAAAAGGCTTATGCCAGGGGCGAGATTCCTATAGGTGCCGTCCTTGTGCGCAATGAGGACGGCACTGTTGTGTCGCGGGGGCACAATCTGCGTGAGAGCAAAAATGATGCTACTGCCCATGCGGAGATGGAGGCAATCCGGGAGGCATGCGCCAGGCTGAACCGCTGGCGCCTCAGCGGCCTTACCCTGTATGTGACTATCGAGCCCTGCGCCATGTGTGCAGGAGCCCTGGTGAACAGCCGCATTGACAGGCTGGTATACGGCAGCACGGAGTCAAAGTTCGGGGCAGTGGAATCCATCTTCAACGTGGTCAATCACAGGCTGCTGAATCACAGGCTGTCTGTCACTGCCGGTGTGCTGGAGGATGAGTGCAGGCAGCTGATGAAGGATTTTTTCAGGATGCGCAGAGAGCAGAACAAGCAGAAGAAGCGTGAGGAAAACAGCGAGGAAAAAAGCGCAGATTCATGATGGGCAAAATAAAGGGAGTACCGCCGGGAAATGGGGTACTCCCTTTATTTTGCAAATTTTTTTGATGTGCTCAGATGTCCCAGTGGAGGTTGTCAGGATTTGGCGTAGCCTTGTCGATTTCAGCCAGTATCCAGGAGACATTCTCATGCTGTGCCTCAAAGGCATGCTTCAGCTTTTCCTGATTGATAGGCGGCAGTTCCATGGCGTGGAGCGCCATGTGCATGTAGTCCTTGGCGATAAGGGCGGTACCACGCTGGGCAGCCAGCTGTGCCTTGAAGCGGTAGCCGTAGTAGAGGTAGCTGTTGTGGGCAGCCGGAATGTCCTTGAAGCACTCGATGCGCTCGTCCGCCTCCGCCTCTGCTTCCTCGGTGCGCTTCAGCAGGTGCAGCAGGTTCCAGCGATCAGCCCACAGCTCCCCCCGCAGGATGTAGCGGTAGAGAAAATCCGAGTTCTCGGCAGTTTCCAGTGCCAGGTTGATGTATTCCAGTGCCGCCTCGTAGTTCTCCGCATCCCGTTCCATCTGGCTGAGATGCTGCATGGCGTAGGTTTTTTCCTCAATATCCTCGGCATTTTCCTCGTCCGGCTCCACCTCCAGCACGGAGAGGAACAGCTCCTTGGCTGCCTCCGGGCGGTTCAGCTCCGGCATGGCGAGAAAATGTGCCAGCCGTGCCCGGCAGTGCCAGTCATCATAGCCGCCAGCAAACAGGTTGCGGGGCGGCCTGGCGCTTGTTTCCAAAACTGTGTCCACCAAAATATCAAATTGCTCTTTATCCATGCATGTGACATCCTTTCATGTAGATGATTTATTATTGCTATCGTATTTGATTTTATCTCTAGTATTGCAGCGGTATCTGGTTGAGCAGCAGGATGGCCGCTGCGAAAATGCCGATGATTATGGGCAGCAGGGAGCCGTAGGCCGGCAGGCTGGCCAGGTTGAGCAGGAACACTACGGATAGCACCAGCAGCAGGTTGCAGGCTATGGCGATGAGCCGCCCTGTTTTTTTCTTGCCCATGACTACCCGGCAGATGCCTTTGGCGGTGGCGATGGTGCCCAGGCTGTTGGTGTGTATCAGTACATCCGCCATGCTCTTGACGGATTCCTCCGCATACTCCAGGGCAAAGCTCAGCTGGGAGCTTCTGATGGGCCCCTCAAACTTCATGGTCCTGCCTGCTGCACCGATGACGCGGCCGCTGGTCTGCATCAAAAGGAGCTCCTTAGCCTTGCCCATGGCATCAAGCTCGCTGCGTATCTGGTCGATGGTAGAGGGCTTGCCGTAGCTTTTGGCTGTGGAGCGGTTGGCACCTGTCAGGAGGGTGGTGGTGATGCCCATTTCCCGCAGGAAGCTGATATCCCCCGGCACGCTCCTTTTTATTTTGTCGTGCAGGGTGATAAAGCCCCGGCAGAATTTGCCGATGGCCACGAAGACGATAATCTGCCCCTTGTATGCCAGCTGGTCCGCCCTGGTAAAAAGCTCGGCAGGTATGTCGATGTTCTGCTCCTGCAAGAATTTGGCAGAGCCCAGGCTCAGTGTCTGGCGGTTCATGAGGGCTTCCACCCCCTTGCCGGGAACAGGGCTGGCTGCGGAAATCTCAGGCAGTGCCAATCCCCTGACACTGGCCTCGTCCACGATGGCTTCGGCTATGGGGTGGTCAATTCCCTTTTCGATGGCCGCAGCCAGTGCCAGCAGCCTGCTGGAGGAAATGCCGTTGGGAAAGATATCCGTCACTGCCGGTGCACCGTAGCTGATGGTGCCGGAGAGATTTACCACCAGGTCTTTCAGCTGCGCCAGCAGGGGCAGCTTGCCGGTGTCCTTGATGCCGATTTTCCATTTTTTCAGCAGTTTTTTTGCCTGCCATGGCAGCAGGAGCCTGTCCAGGAAAGCCCAGAGGCAGTTGAAAAGCAAAATGACGACAGCCGTGATCAGGTAAAGCCTGACGGGATTGTCCTCTATTGATATACATGCCAGGATATAATCCACATAATCACCCTCCAGCAAAAAACTTCATCTAAAATATTATCCTTTTCTTGTGAAGAAAAGTCAATAATCTTTTAATAACACTTGAAGAAAACCTGAAAAATTGATAAAATTTATGAGTGATATGCAAATTTGGACTGTAGGATGTGTTGCTGTCTTGATAACACTAAATGCAAATGCAAAAATCAATCTGACGCTGGATATTCTGGGACTGCGCGAGGATGGCTACCATGAGGTTGCCATGGTCATGCAGGAGGTGAGCCTGCACGATACCCTGTCCATGGAGAAATCCGGGGCAGGCATTCAGCTTTCCATCACCATAGAGGGACAGGATGGAGTGCTGCCGGCGGATGAGAGCAATCTCTGCTGGAAGGCTGCTGCCCTGGTGCAGCGGGAGTATGGGCTGACGGAAGGCGTGAGCATGGAGCTGGTAAAGCGTATCCCGATGGCTGCCGGCCTTGCCGGTGGCTCGGCGGATGCCGCTGCCGTGCTGAAGGGCATGAATCAGCTTTATGGCCTGGGCATGACGGAGGAACGGCTCTGTGAGCTGGGGGCACGGCTGGGCTCGGATATTCCCTTCTGCCTGCTGGGGGGAACCATGCTTGCCACAGGCAGGGGCGAGGTGCTGACCAGGCTGCCGTCTTTCCCGGAGACCTATGTGGTGCTGGCCAAGCCGGAGGCAGGGGTTTCTACTGCCTGGGCGTACAAGACATACGATGCAGGCTATGATGGGCCCCATCCTGACAATGAAGCCATGCTGAAGGCTATTGGGGAAGGTGACCGCCGCAAGGCAGCAGGGCTTTTGTGCAATGTGCTGGAGGGCATAACCATCAAGGAGCATGCTGTGATAGAGTCCTACAGGAAGATGATGCTGAAGCAGGGGGCGATGGCCAGCATGATGTCAGGCAGCGGCCCTACTGTGTTCGGCCTGGCAGAGGACGAAGCATCTGCCGGAAGGATTGCTGCCGCGGTAAAGGCTTTGGATGACAAGGCTGCGGTCTATGTGGCGAAAACTGTGGTATGACGTTATGAGGCTGTGAAGACGTCATGCTGTTGGGGATGAAGTTTTCCAATTTGTTAGTGGCTGGCAGGCAGCCTGGCACCTTGATGGGGATGCCGGTTTGGCTTGCCCTGGCAGCCTGGTAGGGAATAGAAGGATTTTGATTTAGATGGAAAAAAAGCTGACACCGATTAAACTGGATAGTTATCAGCCTCTCAGGGAGGTTGTGTGTGAAACCCTGCGCGATGCCATCCGCAAGGGTGTGCTGGCACCTGGGGAAAGACTGATGGAAATTCAGCTTGCGGAGGAGCTGGGGGTGAGCCGTACCCCTGTACGTGAGGCTATACGCAAGCTGGAGCTGGAGGGCTACGTGATTATGATGCCCCGGCGGGGTACTTATGTGGCGAATCTGTCCATCCGTGATGTGAATGAGGTTTTTGAAATCCGCACGTCACTGGACTCTCTTGCCAGCGGCCTGGCGGCGGAGCGCATTACGGATGAGGAGCTGGAGCATCTGCAGCGGCTCCTGGTATCTATTGGCGAGTATATCGAGGAAGGGGATATGGACAAAATCGTGGAGACTGACATGGAGTTCCATGATTTGCTGTATCAGGCCAGCCGCAATTCCCGGCTGGTGGGGATTATCTTCAATCTCAGGGAGCAGCTGACCCGCTTCCGCTCTACCTCCATGTCCTATCCTGGGCGCCTGAAGGCAACCCATGAGGAGCATTGCCGTATTGTGGAGGCAATAGCCAAGGGGGATGTGAAGGAGGCACAGGCAGCTTCTGAGTACCATATGGAGCAGGCGGAGCATACCCTGCTTGCCAGCATGGAGGAGCTGAAGAAGAAGGCTGCTGCCAAGTCAGGGAAGCAGCAATGATGTGATGATATAGTGGTATGATGGATGGCATTGTGATATTATGATATTATAATGCGATAAGATAATGATGTAATTACATAATGGGTAATTGATAAAAAATATTATGTGTGTTTTGGAGGCAATATAATGCTGGATTTAGTTACCGTAATTTTGGCGGCAGGCAAGGGAACCCGTATGAAATCAAAGCTGCCGAAGGTTCTGCACAAGGCGGCTGGCAAGCCGATGCTGCAGCATGTGCTGGATGCTGCCAAAGGGGCAGGTGCCAAGCGCAATATTGTGGTTGTGGGCTTTGGCGGTGAGCAGGTAAAGGAAGCTATGGGTGACCAGGCTGAGTTCGTGGTGCAGGCAGAGCAGCTGGGCACAGGTCATGCTGTTCGTCAGGCGGAGCCTCTTCTGAAGGATGAGCAGGGGACTGTGGTGGTTCTCTGCGGCGATACGCCTCTTGTGACCTCTGATCTGATTGCCAAGCTTTACGAGGGACACAAGGCAGCCGGTGCCAAGGCTACCGTGCTGACTGCCATCATGCCTGATGCTACCGGCTATGGGCGCATTATCCGCACTGCGGAGGGGGATGTGGCCCGCATCGTGGAGCAGAAGGATGCTACCGAGGCAGAGCGCCAGGTGAAGGAGGTCAACTCCGGTATTTATTGCTTTGAGTGCCAGGATTTGTTTGCGGCCTTGGAAAAGGTTGGCTGCGACAATGCCCAGGGCGAGTATTATCTGCCGGATGTGCTGGGGATTCTCCGGGAGCAGGGGGAGAAAATCTGGGCTGTGGCCGCAGATGATTATGAGTCCACCTTGGGCATCAATTCCCGGGTGCAGCTGGCCGGGGCAGAGAAAATCCTGCGCCGTCGCAAGAATATAGAGCTGATGGACAAGGGGGTTACCCTCATGGATCCTGACAGCACTTTTGTGGATGCCGATGTGGAGGTTGGTGCAGATACGGTTATTTATCCGTTCACCTGGCTGGAAGGCAAAACAGTTGTAGGCGAGGGCTGCGAGATTGGCCCTAACAGCCGCTTCACCAATGCGCAGATTGGTGATAATGTGGCTGCCCAGTTTACCTATGGCCATGACTGCGTGATTGACAGCGGCGTTACCATGGGGCCTTATGTGCATATCCGCCCGAATTCCCATATCTTCAACGATGTGAAGATTGGCAATTTTGTGGAGGTAAAGAACTCCAATGTAGGCGTTGGCACCAAGCTGCCGCATTTGCAGTACATCGGTGATTCTGATGTGGGCTCCAACGTAAACCTGGGCTGCGGCACTGTTACTGTCAACTATGATGGCAAGCTGAAGCACCGCACGGTTATTGGCGATAATGCCTTTGTTGGCTGCAATACCAGCCTGGTGGCTCCTGTCAGCGTAGGCGAAGGAGCATATATCGGTGCAGGCTCCGTGATTACCAAGGATGTGCCTGCCGGGGAGCTGGCTATCGGCCGTGCAAGGCAGAAGGTTATTACCGGCTGGGCGGATAAGCGCAAGTAATCAGGCGCAATTCAAGGGCAATTGCTGCCTGGTGTATTTTGTTTATTTTGTGTATTGGGATATTCTGGTATATTTTTGTGTATTTTGGTATATTCAGCGCAAGCTGTTTATATATAAGAGGATAAGGAAAAAAGGAAATATTGGAGGCATTCAAAACAATGAACGAAGCTGCAAACAATTTACGACTTCTGGCCGGCAACGCAAATCCTGAGCTGGCAAAGGAAATTTCTGAACATCTCGGAATTCCGCTGGTTGATGCTCAGGTGGGCCATTTTAACAATGGTGAGATTCAGGTCATGATTAGTGAAAGTGTTCGTGGAAAAGACATCTTTATTATTCAGCCAACCTGTCAGCCTGTCAACGAGAACCTGATGGAGCTGCTGATTATGACAGATGCCTGCAAGCGCGCATCTGCCAAGAGCGTGACTGCAGTTGTGCCTTATTATGCATACGCTCGCCAGGACCGCAAGACCCGCGGCCGTGAGCCTATCTCTGCCAAGTTGGTGGCAAACCTCATGTCTGCTGCAGGCTTGAACCGCGTGGTGACCGTTGACCTGCATGCAGGCCAGATTCAGGGCTTCTTTGATATCCCTGTGGATCATCTGGCTGCTGCTCCTGCTTTGGCTGAGTATTTCCAGAGCCTGAATCTGGAGAATGTGGTTGTGGTATCCCCTGACCTGGGCGGTGTTACCCGTGCCCGCAATATGGCTGACCTTTTGGGCACCAGCATTGCGATCGTTGAGAAGCGTCGTCCGCGCCCTGGCTGTGCCGAGGTTATGAACCTGATTGGCGATGTAAAGGGCAAGACCTGCATCATGATTGATGATATGGTTGATACTGCCGGTTCTCTCTGCGAGGGTGCCAAGGCTCTGATGAAGCTGGGTGCCAAGGATGTATATGCTTGCTGTTCCCATGGTATCCTGACGGACCCTGCAACCCAGAGGATTCAGGATTCCTGCATCAAGCAGCTCGTTATTACCAATACTATTCCGGTTGATCAGAAGAAGAAGTGCGATAAGATTATCAGCATTTCCCTTGCTCCGATGCTGGCTGATTTCATTAAGTGCATTTATGAGAACCAGCCTGTAAGCAATCTGTTCAACAAGAAGTGGGGCAAATAAGTACGTAAGCAGATGAATATGTAAGCAGATGAATACGGCGATAGATGAATGTGGAAGCAGATAAATGCGGAAGCAGATAAATATGGCGGCAGGGCAGTGCCATTGCAGGCACGCTCTCGCTAGGCAATGAACCTAGCGGTACTAAGCTCTCACTGCGCCTTTGGCTTGTGAGTCGCTAAGTACCGAGGTTCATCAATCTGCCTGCAATGGCACATGCCCTGCCTCTTGTTCGTTGCCAGTCCGTTTCTAAGAAGCTTTAAGTTCTGTTAGTTCCTGGTTGGCAACTTGTTTGCTATTGGTACAATTATTCTATTATTAATAGCGATATTGTTATGGGGCGATGTCCGATCGTCCCTTTTCTGTTTTCAGGGAGGGTATGTGCATGGAATTTGCAAAGCGAATGGAGCAGTTCGGGGAAGGAGTTTTTTCCCGGCTGGCCGAGATGAGAAAAAATCGTGTGGCAGAGGGAAAAGAGGTCTTTGACCTGAGTATTGGTGCGCCCAATATTCCCCCTGCCAAGAGGATTATGGAGGTCATGGCGAAGGCCGTCATGGAGCCGAAAAACTACGTCTATGCCATCAATGATACCCAGGAGATGCTGCAGGCTGTGGCACAGTGGTATCAGAGGCGTTACGGTGTAACACTGGATGCAGACACGGAAATCTGTTCCCTGCTGGGCTCCCAGGACGGGCTTTCCCATATAGCATTGTCCATTTTGGATGCAGGTGATGTGATGCTGGTGCCGGACCCTTGCTATCCGATTTTTGCTGATGGGCCTCGGCTTGCCGGGGCAGAGCTGTACTACATGCCTCAGAAAAAGGAAAATGATTATGTTATCCAGCTGCAGGACATTCCGGAGGAAGTGGCAAAAAAAGCCAAGTTCATGCTGGTTTCTTATCCGAATAATCCTACGGCTGCCATGGCACCTGAGTCCTTTTATCATGAGCTGGTGGCATTTGCCAAGAAATATGATATTATCGTGCTCCATGACAATGCCTACAGCGAGCTGGTATTTGATGGCAGAAGCTGGGGCAGCTTCCTGAGCATTCCGGGGGCAAAGGAGGTAGGAGTGGAGTTCAATTCCCTGTCCAAGACCTACGGGCTTGCCGGAGCAAGAATTGGCTATTGCCTGGGCAACAGCAGGGTTGTCAGTATGCTGAAGACCTTGAAATCAAATATGGACTATGGCATGTTCCTGCCGATTCAGGCAGCAGCGGTGGAGGCTATTACCGGTGACCAGTCCGTGGTGGCAGAAACCAGGGCAGCCTATGAGCGGCGCCGGGATGTGCTTTGTGACGGGCTTATTGCCGCAGGCTGGCAGATGGACAAGCCGCCGGGAACCATGTTCGTGTGGGCCCCGGTGCCGGAGCAGTATGCTGACTCGGAAAGCTTTGTCAGGGATTTGCTGGACAAGACCGGCGTGCTGGTGACACCGGGCAGTGCCTTTGGCCCTTCCGGCGAGGGATATGTGCGCATGGCACTGGTACAGTCCGAGGAAGATATGCAGCGGATTGTGGAGGCTGTGAAGCAGAGCGGGATTTTTGCTTAAAATAAATTTCTAATCAAATAAAAAATCTGTTTGCGACTATTGCAAACAGATTTTTTATTTGGTATAATTTACTGGGTGCTACCAATACGGTAGGCGGTTAGCCCTCTCCGGAGGGACTGTTACCCTCCGTTTACATAGAAACCTTGCAAAAGGAATCTCACGATGGAGGGAAGTGATAGACATGTCAGTTGAAATCCTCGGCGTGCTCATCGGATCTTTGTGTCTGGTGATAGCCGCCATTCAGTTAGGATATACAATCGGCAAGGATATCCATAAACACAAATAGCCGCCTCACGTCCAAAGTTGAGCGGCTATTCGTGGCCAACTAACACGGGCTAACCGTCTATCGGTAGCACCTTTTTCAATCCCTATTATACAACAAATGTAGTCACTTTTCAATATCTGCTGGATTTTCTTTGGGAGCTGGCAGATATTATTTTTTTGCTGAAAACAGCGGCAGTGTGTGGCTGCCGCTGTCAACATTCGGAAGGTTGTAGTCTATTGTGAAATCTTGTTTTGCTATTCTCTCAGCAGGTACAGTGCCTGTATTTCCTGTGCCTGTCTAGAATAACGGATAAAATTAGAAAGTGAAGTTAAGAGTAGAGAAGTATGCGGTATGGGTTCCCTTGTTGTTTACAAAATCCTGATTGATTGCTTTGCCGAAGAAGAAATCGTTGGTGAGGAGAATGCTAGGGGAGAAGCGATACCACAGGCCTGCTTCAACACCCTTGGAACCGGCCTTTTCAGAGCCATGTACCAGACTGGACATGATGACAGCATCAGCACCCAGGTGACGATAGCCTACATAGCCGCCGATCTTCTTGCCGCCCCAAGGGGAACCGTTGTAGGTCAGCTTGATGTCACCGGCTTTGTTCTGATAGCCGCGGTTGCCCTGGGAATAGAAACCGGTCAGCCCCCATTTATCATTGAACTGATAGCTGGCATCAACAACGCCCAGGTTCAGTTTCTCGTTATCATAGGCAATGGACTTGTAGTTATAGTAACCGATACCGGCAGACAATTTATCATTAAATTTATGCTCTACAGAAAGACCGTATGCGGTTGGACGGTCATTATTGTATTTCTCCTCACCAGTCTTCGGATCCTTAAACTTATAAGAATCACCGCCTTTAGCTATACCATTGCCGCCGTTGCGGAGGAAGCCCTGATTTTTTTCAATGGCCATGTCCCATATTTTTTCACGAATCTTGCCGCCATAAGCCTTTACAGTGGTCTTTTCATCAGCGTTGTAATCAACCTCAGCACCATAAACACGGGCGTTGCTTACATAACCACTCTGCAGGCCAGGCTGGAAATGACCGAATTTCAGGTTCATGTTCTTGGCAACAGGTCCCTGAGCGTATAACTCCCAGAAGGAACCGGCTACATCAAGATTGTCACCGCCTACATAATCATCGGCAGAGGATTTCTCGGAGTTGAAGCCGTCACTGCTGCCGTATTTCCAGTCAAGACCGGCATGGGCACCCCAGCCGTTAGTCATCTTGCCATCAATGTTGAGCCAGAGAGCCTTCTCCCAATAAGTGTTGCCCCCATCAATGCCGCGCATTGCCTTCTGAGCAAAACCGCCGCTAACCTTTACATTATCAGACTTTTCTTCCAGCCTGGTTACGCGGATGCCGATGGAGTCCAGATCCTCGGAGAACTCGGCAGTCAGCTTTTCAATCATTGCCTTTTGCTCGTTGTTGGCAATCTTCTCATGGGAGCGGGCGCTGGCGATGAGCTGTGCCATCTCATAACGGGTAACAGCGCGGTCACCGCGGAAAGTGCCGTCACCGAAGCCGGTAACGATGCCTTCCTTGTTCAGCTCGGTAATTGCCTGTACAGCCCAATGGTCAGCAGGTACATCAGAGTAGAGCACCTCGGCAGACTGAGCAGCGTATGCTGAAGTGGTAGCACCTACCATCAGCGCGGATAAAACACCCAGCATGAGTTTCTTGTTAGTTTTCATCTTAATAACCCCTTTTCCTCTTGTTACATGTTTACTTTTATGATATACACCAACTGAAATATATTGTAATGGAAATTTGTCTAGTAATCCATATCTAAATGTTGCTACTTTTTGGAAAAATGTTATAACTTTTACAAAAGTAGAATATAAACAAATAAAAAACCATGCTATGTATTTATAGCATGGCAAAATGTGTATATGTAATTAATCAAAATTCAGATATGTCCTGTTCGGCAAAATCAGCTTCTTGTCCTTGCCACGTTCCTGTTCCTCAGGATTCGGGTAATTGTGGTTGGACTGGCAATACTGCCGATAGGCACTGGGAGACATGAGCAGCTTCTTCTGGAAGGATTTGGTGAAGGAGTTGCCTGTCACATAGCCGCACTGGCAGGCAATATTCTCAATGGAAAGCTGGGTGGATTCCAGCAGGCGGCAAGCCTGGTTGAGCCGGCACTGCACAATGTAGTCATGGGGAGACATATCCAGGTTATTTTTAAACAGCAATGTCAGGTAGCTGCGGTTCAGGCGCAGATAATCAGCCAGATCCTGCACTGTAAACGGCTCTGACAGATGGGTTTTTATGTATTCAATGCACTGGGAAACATAATCGTTGCTGCTCTCAGCCGGTACAGGCTCCCGGATGCTTTCCGTCAGGAGGGAGACAAAGCCGTAAAAGCTCTCCATCTGGCGGAAGGTGCTGGTAGGGCTGTTGTCCTTATACTTTAGCATTTTTTCGATACATCCGGCTAGCTGCCTGCCCTGCTCCTGGGTACAGGAAAAAATAGGCGAATTCTGATTGATGCCCAGGCTGCTGATAATGGATGGGGCAGCCTTGCCGGAAAAGCCCACCCACATATAAGACCAGGGATCATGGGCATCGCTTTCGTATCTGGTAACCATGCAGGGCTCAATCAAAAAGCCCTGTCCTGCCCGCAGCTCATATTTTTTGGCATTGCTGCCAAAGGTCTGGAAGGTGCCCCTGCCGGAAACCACATAGTGAATAAGATAGTATGAGCGGATGTCAGGCCCCCAGCTGTGTCCCGGCTCAGTAACGGATTTGCCGAAGGTGGTCAGGGAAAGTGTCTCGTTGTAGGTAGTAGCTACAAAGCTCTCAGCTTCCTCCATAAAATCAGTCCTTTCCTATGGTATTTTATGCTGGTGTACGTCATAAAGCTGCCTTTGGAAAGGCTATAATATGACTATATTATAAAATATATCTTTTCAAAAAGCAATAGGATATATATCATAAATACACATATCATATGTATGTAAAGTGTATTAAGTCAAAGGAAAACACCCTTCAGGTGGAGGCCCGAAGGGTGTTTCCAGGGTATAAAGTAAAAATTTAGAAGGGAGACTATATAGGATGGTTACCAGCCCATAATGGCTGCAACCTTATCCTTTAAGTAATTGGCAATCTTGGTTGCGCCGGATTTCAGCGGATGGGTGGAGTCATTGGCGTAGTCGCTTTCCTCCAGCAGCGGGGCAGGGGTGTTCAGCTCAATGTAGTAGAGCTTATTGTCGCCCTTGGCCTTGAGGTTTTCTACGCTGGTGCTAATCCATTTTCTGGCCTTTTTGCCCACCCAGCCAGGTACCGGCTCAGTGCAGATAATCTTGGCATCAGGATTCATCTTGCGGACAGTCTCAATCAGCCTGGTGTAGCCTGCCACGAATTCCTTTTCGGTAGGCTTGCGCTTGTTGTCGCTGAAATCATTGGTGCCCATGGCGATAATCACGGCATCCACCGGGAACTGCTTGGTATCCCACTGCTGGTTGCCCTCGAATTTGTCAGAGTATTTGGTCCACTGATAGCGGTCGGCGGTGTGCACCTGATTGCCCGGCCACTTCTCAGCCCAGTTGTGAATGACGCCCTCGCCGGACTTGGCCAGCACGCTGTAGTCTGCATCCAGCATACGGGCCAGCTGCGGGCCGTATGCCATGTCGTTATCCTCGATATCGTTGTAGTTGCTGCCCGCCAGCTCGCCATCGTTCTTGGCACCGGCAGTAATGGAATCACCTACGAACTCCAGGCGGCGCTTCTTCAGGGCATCCGGCTTCTCAAGGCTTGCATCATCATCAATCACAAAGCCCTTCAGCTGGGATTCGCCCATGTAGCCTTCCGTGGAGCGTACCAGCAGCACCTTGTGCTGTCCCGGCTTCAGGTTCTCTGCCAGCACGGTCTCATTGCCCTTTGGACGGAACTTGGTGAACTCGCTGCCGTCAATGCTTACGCGCCAGTAGTTGTTCGGGTCCCGGAGTTTTACCTTGAGGCTGGTGCCGGTAAAGTTGGCCTTGATGTAGACTGCACCCTGGGCACAGCGGAAGTTGCCGGCATCGCTCTTGTCCCAGCGGCCGAAATACTGGATGTTGGCATGGCCGGGTGCAATATCTGCGGCTTCCGCGATATGGGCACCCAGGCCGCTGCTAAAGGTCAGGGCAGTCCCCAAAACAATCGCCCCGACCAGCTTGTGGAATCTATGGTTTAACATTTCATATCCCCCATTTTAATTATTATCCTTGGCGTGCTTTTCCTTTTGCAGCCGGATTTCTTCCTGCTCGCCCTTGGTCAGCTGGCCGCTGTCAGCGTTGTCAGATGCCTTTTTCAGCCAGGCTGCCTTGGCAAGCTCCGGGGTAATCTGGGCACTCTTGCCCTTGCGCTTTTCCGCCAGCATGGTCTTGGCCCATTCGGCACGCATGATGCCGTAGCCTGCCGGGCTAGGGTGAACACCGTCAGGGCTGAGCCACTCCTTGTGTCCCATGAAGATGTTCCAGAAATCCGGCCCCTTGACGATGGCAGGATATGCCTTGTACAGTTCTTCCAGCTTGGCGTTGTAGTTTGGTGCATTGTCAGCTACTCCCGGCTCTGAGGACCAAGGAATAGTGGCAACTACAGGCACCTTTCCGGCAGCGAGGATTTTCTGCACCATGATTTCCATGTTCTTGTAATACTTCTCCATGCCGTTAGCCTGTCCCCAGGAATCGTTGGTGCCCAGGGCTATACCTACATAATGGCCAGGGAAAATGGACAGCCATTCATCCATCTTCTTTGCACCGTCCTTGGACTTGATGCTGCCGGTGCCGCCGCACTCAAAAATCGGGTAGTAATTCTCGTTGGCGGCATTGACAATCTGCCCTGCCGGGCCATAAGGGCTGCCGGACAGGTTGCCGGAGCCTGCGGTGATGGAGTCGCCGTAGACAATCCAGTCATCATAGGCACCGTTCTTGACATTGTGGATATCCACATTGATGCTGGCGTTGTTGCCGCCTGCGTTGTCCACGGCAGCCACGTTGATGCGTACCCAGTTGGCCCCGGTCAGGTCAATTTCATGCTGACGGGAGTGGTATACGTTGTCCTTCACATCGGCTACTACCTGCCAGCCCTTTTCCGGCAGGGTGCCGCCAGCTGCCTTGTTGATTTCGATGGTGTAGCTGGTAAGGTTGCCGTAGGAAAGGCGGTGCTTGATGGTAGGGTCGTAGTCGTAGCTGTCGCTATACCATACCAGGATGGCCTTGCCCTTGTCCTTGGCAGGTACCTTGCTCAGGTCGTATGCCAGCCAGCCCGGTGCGGCACCGCGCCAGCAGGTGCGGTAGTTGGCATCGTTGGCAGCCTGTGCCTGGCCATCAGAGGCATAGGCCGGTACATCCCTGCTTATGAGAGGGGTAGCTGGCATAGCCGGGGCGGCAGATACAACGTAGCCCATGGTGATGCCTGAGCTGAACAGGCAGGCCATGGCTGCCATAGCTGCAATGCGCTTGCATTTTTTGATGCGTATCATGTGAAAACCTCCTGTGAAGTCATAGTTTATGCTTTTAGATTAGAAGTTGAAGTAGAGGCTGGTGAAGATCTTGTTGCGCTTGCTGCCAGGGTTGGTGATGGAGGTACCATCAAAATACTTCAGGCTGCCCTGCAGGTTGGAAGTGAAGTTGTAGAACAGGCCGCCTTCCCAGCCACGCTGGCCGATTTCTGCACCATCCTCATAGACAGTGGATACCAGGGCATCAGGAGCAAGGTAGCGGTAGCCCAGGTAGTAGCCGAAGCGGTGGTTGTCAGAGGATGGCATATCCGGTGCACCGTTGAACTGAATTTCTGCTGTCCAGGCCTTGTCATAGCCGCCCTGATTACCCTTGGCAAAAGCGGTGTGGAGGTTAAGCTTTTTGGTAAGCTTGTAATCACCCATGATGGAGTAAATGCCCAGGGTGTTCTCATCGTAGGCAGCGGAGCTGTAACGATAGTAGCCCAGGGAGGAGGAGAACTTGTCATTGAACTTGTGATCCCAGGCAAAGCCAGTGAGGGTTTTGCGATGGTTATACATAGCAACAGGTGCAGTGTTCTTTACCGTGTCGGAAGTTCTATGTTCTTCTATTTCTCCCACCTGATTCCAGGTTGCATCATTATACTGGATAGCATACGCCTGTCCGCCGGAAACATACTTTGTTCCGCTGGAACTACTGGTAGTGTGGGTATTGCGAATATTATCTGTAACAACAGTGTTGCCTGCGGTTGGAGCAGTGGCACCATTAATCTTCAATATTTTAATATATCCTGTTACATTGCCAGCAGCATCATATTGAGGATTAAATTCTCCACTTCTGCTCCAATCGATACTGCCATCAGCATTTAATGCGTAGCTTGTGCTCCAGTCAATAGTACCACCTGTGTATTCACCTTCACCTGTAACAGTACCCACAGCTACATCACTATCCCTGATATCCAGCCGTCCGGTGAATACATGAAAGGTATTCTTATCATCAGTGTGGGAAATGTCAACCCCGCGAACTGCAGCGTTGTTGATGAAGCCACCCTGCACGTTGGTGGTCTTGAATGTACCGAATTTGCCGTCCAGGCCGGTTTGGTCGATTGGCCCTTCTACATACATGGTTTCAGGACGCATAATGCTCTTTCTCTTGTTGCCACCATTCCAGGTGTCCTCAAAGTTTTCCTCGGAGTTGAAGCCTGCACCATCATTGCTATCAAACTGGGTTACAAATGAGCTGTGGAAGCCGAGGTTTGTTTTTGGCACTTTGGCATCGACGTTCAAGGTTAATTCCTTGCGCCATCTGCTGGAATAATCCCTGCCTTCATTGTCAGTGATGCCCTCATGGCCTGCCTTGGAGTACTCCTGTCCGAAGGAGCCGGTGATTTTCACGTTTGGCATGTTCTTTTCCAGACGGGTAACACGCACGCCCAGGGACTCCAAATCCTCCTTGAATTCATCGGAAAGCTGGTTAATCAGCTCCTGGTCATTGCTATTTGCCTGAGGCATGTGGGTACGGGCATTGGCTACAATCTGAGCCATTTCGTAACGGGTAACAATCAAATCTCCCTTGAAAGTGCCGTCCTCATAGCCGGTAATGATGCCGTCCCTGGACAGCTGGTTTACTGCTTCGTATGCCCAGTGGTCAGCCGGTACGTCGCTAAAGAGGTCGTTAGTGGCAGCAAAGGCAGAAGTGCTGGACAGCATCAGCGCAGACAGCACGCAAACAGCTAATTTTTTCTTAGTCATGGAAATTTCCCCCTAATATATGTATCAATCTCAATTTAATAGTCTTTTAGTTAGCAAAAAAGATTTCTTAGAAGTAGCAGTACAAGCCGCTATAGAACTTGTCGCGCTTCTGATTGTCATAGGTCATGGACTTACCAAAGCCGTACTTGGCAGTGAACTGAACATTCTTGGTGAAGTTGTAGTAAATGCCCATGGCAACGCCCTTGACACCCTTTTCGATTTCATCGCCATAGCCGCAGCGGATATAGGAGTCAGGTGCCAGCACGTGATAGCCGATATAAGCACCGAACTGGTGAGCAGTTTCTGCTCCCATCCACGGGTTGCAGTTGTACATCAGGTCTACCATATAGCCCCGGCTGTTGCTGTTGGCACCATGCTGGTTACCCTGGGAATAGGTTCCCCGCAGCAGCAGGTTGCCCGGCAGCTTGTAGTCCATGGAAATGGCACCGATGTAGAGCGGCTTTCTGCCATAGGCAGCGGATGTATAACGATAGCCACCTACAGAGCCGGAGAGGCGGTTGTCAAATACATGGTCAAAAGCAAAGCCGTAGGCGGTCTTTACAGTATTTTTGTTGGCATTGAAGCCTGCACCTTGAATACTGGTTTTTGCATTATCGGAACCAGTGCCACCGTTTTCCAGCAGGTATTTTGCTTCCTCGTCACTTACAGGAGTGCTTCCGTCATAAGAAAATGCTGGTTTCCAGCCAGTAGCTGCATTGTTAATTATCTTGTAGTCAGGATGGGCGCGGACATTGTCATTCCATGGCTGTACAGCCCTATCCATCCAGGCACCAGCGGCATTATCATAGGATGCCTCTACGCCTACCGCCAAATCGCCATCACTGGAATCAAGGCGTCCGGCAAAGGCATGCCAGCTGTTCTTTTCGCCCCAGCGTTCAACCATGACACCCTGAATGTTGGAAGCCATGACATAGCCGTTCTGTACCCATGGCGAGAAATCACCAACTCTGGTGTAGAGTCCGGTATCACCCAGGCTGCCTTCCAAATAGTAGAGGTTAGGGCGCATTACTTCGTCACGCAGGTTGCCGCCATTGTATGTGTTATCGTACATGACATTTTCCTCGTTGAAGCGGTCGCCGCCAATCTTGGTTACCAGCTGGGTATTGAATTTCCAGTCACCTTTTACCTTTGGGATTTTGGCCTGTACGTCAAAGTAGAGCTCCTTTGCCCACCAGCGGGATTTTGTGGTGTCACCGCCGGAGTGGTTCTTGGCCTCCACGGTTTGCTGGAAATGACCGTGTACGGTGAAGTTGTCAGCCAGGCCTTTCTTGTGCTTTTCCAGGTCGCCGACACGCTGGGAAAGCTTCTTTAAGGATTTCAGCTCATCGTCAAACTCGGCGGACAGCTTGTCCATGGTTGCCTTGTTTTCGTTGGATGCCTGTGGCTCATGGGAAATGGCGTTGGCTACCAGCTTTGCCATCTGGTAACGGGTAACCTTCTTTTCGCCATCAAATTTGTTGGCGGAAATGCCATTGATGAGACCGGCTTCCTTCAGCTGCAGGACAGCTTCGTAGGCCCAGTGGTCAGTTGGCATATCGGCAAACATGCCATCCCCGGCAGCTGCATCTGCTGACGGCAGGTATGCATTGCCGGACATAACCAGTGCAGAGAGCACTGACAATGCAAGTTTTTTGTGTTTCATACTCATAACCCCCGAAAATAATAGATAAAACTTCCAGCTTTCCGATTTCATCATAGAGAATGCATCCTGCGGCATCTTCTCTATTCAGAAAAATTTCAGAATCTAGCTTGAGGTGATTATACGACAAAAATCATCTTCTTGTCAACCAAAAAGAATTACAAATATGTAAAAAGTAATAAATAAAATTGTTATACAAATATGACATGATAAAATAAAAGATATAACTTTTGTTGACAAGCAAGCACCAGTCGGGTATAATAATGGTGAATTGAGAGGAAATGTGCACGAGATGATTGGCAATCGGAAATGAATGATTGCCCGGCCGGGATAAGGTCAAGATAATGTATATGAAGTGAAGATGAAGGGAAAGTTTTTATGATTAACACCAATATTAGAAAGAAAGTTTTAGGCCTTGCGGTGGCATGTGCCCTGCTGGGAGGCTCTGTTGCCGTGCCTTTTGCGGCAAGTGCCAGCCCACTGGACGATCCTGAGGATGCTGCCTATGTGGAGAGGACGGCTGTGGCCGACCACGCCAAGGCAAAGGCGGAAGCCCCGCAGGCGGAGCAGTTGGCAGCGTCAGCGCCGATGAGTATTCGCCTGACTGATAGAAAGGCAACTCCGGAAGCTGTTTCACTTTTCCAGTATCTGTCCGCCCTTTCCGCCAATAACTATGTGATGTACGGGCATCAGAATGATACCTATCACAAGATGTTCCTGGTCAAGGAAGGTACTGAGTCCGATACCAAGGATGTAACAGGCGTGCTGCCAGCTATGCTGGGGGTGGATTCCCTGGCCATGACCGGCGCGGAGCTGCATCTTACGCCAAAAGAGCGGAATAACGGTGTTACCTATGTGGATAAGCTGACTACTATCTCACAGAAGGCTGTGCAGGAGGGGGCGATTATCACCCTCTCCATGCACCTGCCGAATTTTGCCCAGGTGGCCAAGAGGCCGAAGATTGACGGCAAGTATGATTTCAGCGGCTATTCTCCTAATGATGTGTCCGGGGAGGTGGGCAGCCGCATCCTGCCGGATGGGGATTTGAATGAGGTGTATAACAGTTATCTTGACATGATTGCCGAATATGCCCTGAACTTGCAGGCGCAGAATGTGCCGATTATCTTCCGTCCACTTCATGAACATAACGGCCACTGGTTCTGGTGGGGCAAGGGGCATATTGAGGAGGGGGACTACATTGCCCTGTGGCAGTACACCGTGAAGTATCTCCGGGATGAGAAGGGGGTACACAACATGCTGTATGCCTTCTCGCCAAACGGTCCGTGCCTGGATGAGGAAAGCTACCTCTACGGCTATCCGGGTGACAGATATGTGGATATTCTGGGGCTGGATTTGTATGATGACAAGCAGGATGACAAGTGGAAGGGCGACCTGAAGAAGTCCCTGACGGTTATCGGCGCCAAGGCCAAGGCTACAGGCAAGGTGCTGGCTTTGACTGAGACAGGTGTCAGAAAGGGCGGCAGCCTGACCATTACCGGCAACCGGGATAAGAAGTGGTTCGGCAACGTGGCAGAGATTGCCAGCCAGTGCGGTGCGGCCTACATGCTGACCTGGGCCAACTTTGCCAAGATGGAGCACAATTTCTTCTCGCCGTATATGGTGAGCGAGACCAGGGGACACGAGATGGTCAATGAATTCGTGGGTTTCTACAATATGCCAAAGACGATTTTTGCTGATGGCGTGTGTGACTTCACCAAGCTGCCTGCTCCCCAGGTGAGCGGCAGGTAAGGTGCAGTTCAGATAAATTTATTTAACATTATTTATAAGGTATTTATTTTTAGGGGGAATTTGTTATGAAGATCACTAAGTTCAAGAAGTTTGTGCCGGTAGTTATGGGGGCAGCTATGGCTCTGACCTTTGCTCAGTCTGTTGATGTGCCTGCCAGCGTTGAGATGCAGGTGCCTGGTATCAGCATTTCCCGTGCCGAGGCAGCCGAGGTGCTGAAGGCCTGGGATTTCTCCAAGGATATCGGCGGCTGGAATTTTGTGGGGGGTTGGTCCTACAGCGGTGAGGCTGCTACCAGCTACGCGGCAGATTTTGGCGGCTCCTTGAAGGTTGATGTGGATTATTCCTATGACAAGGACCAGAGCTGGAGCGAGGTAAAGCTGTCTGACTGGGCTGTCAGCAACGAGGCTCCGATTGTAGTGGGCAGCAATGGTGCCGGTACCATCAGCTTTGACCTTTATTATGACCCGGCTCAGATTACCGGCGACGGCATGCTGAAAATCAAGGCCTATGGCTCTGATGTAAACGGCGAGGAAGTTATCAACCAGATTGTAGATGAGCTGGGCAAGGGCAAGGATGTGCCGGGCTCCAACTACAAGAAGGCTTCTGTAAAGATTATTCTTGATGATGTAGTAACCGAGAATATTGGGCATCTTGAAATAAGCCTTGTCAGCTACCTGACCGGCTATAAGGGGGCTATTTATATCAACAACATGCAGGTGAAGTGATTGTGCTGTAATTCCGGCTCTCAATAGGGATTTATAGTTTTATAGGGTGCAAGCTGATAGAATATGTTAGGGACTTCGCAGCTCTTTCCTTTTTTGGGAAAGGGCTGTGGGTATTTGTGTAGAAGCTTAGTGTATGGTAAAAGAATTTAGTAAAGGAAGATGGGTATGTCAAAGAGGAATTGGAAAAAAATGTGGCTGAGAAGGCTGGTGCCGCTGACCTTGAGTACCGGGATTCTGCTGGGGATGCCGGCAGCTGTGCCGGAGCTGATGCCGGCAGAATGGGTGTGTGTCAGCCAGGCTGCTGCCCCGGTGCAGTGGAAGCTGGGGGATACACTGGATGGCTGGAAGTATGGCGGCAAGTACGGCTACAAGGGCAAGCCGGAGGTAAGTGCCGACAAGGCCTTCAAGGGGACTATCAAGCTGGCCGTGGATTTTACAAAAAATGCTGCGGACAGCTGGAGCGAGGTCAAGCTGGAAAATGGCAGCGTGGCAGAAAAGCCGTTGGCTAT
>OBLI01000079.1_pt1 | contig 94583 bp, 71 predicted proteins | sample 1519701 | NCBI WGS metagenome assembly OBLI01 (sample SAMEA3663005, study PRJEB22513) | pig gut metagenome | biome: pig gut; feature: pig-associated habitat; material: faeces | place: France | collected 2012
TATAATATATAATATACTCTCTATTCAAGTTTGGTAATGGCACAAAAAAAACTGAATAAACTGAAATTGACATCGCTGAATGAGACTTTTCTTGTTGGTTTCAATGTCCTTACTTTTCTGTTCGATAAAGCCTCTTCTTAATATTCGCTTATTAGAGTTTTTTGTGCTTGTTAGAAGAGAATAATCCCCCTGCTTATATAGTAAAATAAGGAAACATAGAGTTACGTCGAAGAAAATATAGAGTTACGCTGCGGAAGTCATAGAGTAGGCTCTTGTGAGATATAGAGGAGTCTCTCATAGCACATACGATTGTCTCTCTTGACGAGTAGAATTGCCTCCTATAGTGCTTTGATTTACTTCAGAGAATTCTTGTTTTTGCACCTTAGTTTTAAATTGCAAGTGTATAATTATGCTTTGTGTTATGCATTATTCTTGCATAATTGCAATAATATGCGGTCTTTTGATAAGGCTATAATACTTGTCTTTATGTGAAGAATTTTTAGATTTGTCAGTTTTCTTTGATTGTTTCTGTAGTTTGTTCTTCAGCAGTTTTGAGTTATTCCACCGGAATCTCTCCTGTTTTCTTTAATCTGTTCATATCCCTGAAAGCACTCCAGGCGATAGGAATGGCCATGGTAAAGCTGCACGCATCTGCCCAAGCCTGACACATTTCCACGCCCAGCAGACCAAAGAAATGAGGCAATATAAAGATGAGCGGAATGAAGAAAAGTCCGCTTCTGGCTGCTGCCACAAGATTGGCACGGATAGGTTTGCGGATGGTCTGCATCAGCATATTGGTGAGTACAATGGTTGATACAAGCGGAAAGCTGAGCACCTGCCATTGCAGAGCTGCAGCTCCTACATGGATCACGTCTGGATCGCTACGGAACAGGCCGATGATGGACTCGGAGAAAACAAAGCCTACCAGCGCACATACCGAGAGAAATACTGTACCGCATTTGATACAGAAATAGAAGGCTTCCTTCACTCGCTGGTACAGATGGGCACCATAGCAGAAACCGCAGAGCGGCTGGAAGCCCTGTCCCAGTCCGATAACGATAGCATAAGTGAAAAAAGAGATGCGCGTTACGATGCTCATGCCAGCAATGGCCGCATCTCCGTAGGCTCCGGCTGCCACGTTGAGCAGGATGGTGGATACACTGCCTAATCCCTGTCGCGAAAGGGAAGGAGTGCCGCCAAAAATGATTTCCTTCGCAAGTTGTTTATTAGGAGTAAAGTCTTTCAGGCGGATTCTGATATTCTGCCCCCTTCTACTCATCAGAAAGAGCATCAGGCAACCGAAAGTCTGGCTGATGAGGGTGGCAATGGCGGCTCCGGTAATGCCCATACAGAAGTAGATGATGAGCAGCGGAGCGAGTACCAGATTGAGCAAAACTCCCGACAGGATTCCCTTCATCGCCGACATTGTGTTGCCCTGAAAACGCATCTGATTGTTCAGTGTGAGCGACATTGTCATGAAGGGAGCGCCGAGCATGACGATGCCTAAGTAGCGTTCTGTATAGGGCAGGATGGTGAGTGTGGAACCCAGGAAGATGGCGAGCGGAGTGATGAAAATCTGTCCCAGGATGGCGATGAGAAGCCCGGCAAAGAAGCTCAGTATAAAGCCCGTAGAGGCCATCTGCTCTGCTTTCCGGTGCTCCTTGGCTCCCAACTGGCGGGAAATATAATTGCCTGAGCCGTGACCGAAGAAGAAACCTACTGCCTGAATGATGGCCATCACCGAGAAGGAGATGCCTACGGCAGCTACGCTTTGCGTATTGATAGTGCCCACGAAATAGGTGTCGGCGAGGTTGTACATGCTCGTCGACAGCATACTGATGATTGTAGGGATTGCCATCGTGAAAATGACTCTATGAACGGGTGCATGAGTCAGGAAAGTGTAGTTGTCTCTCTCTCTCTTCATGCTGCAAAGGTAAGAAGTTTTGTCGTAAGAGCCAAGAAAGTAAGTTTAAATTATCTGAAATGAAAAATAATTTAGCTATTTAGGTTTTATTCTTGCGGACAAGTGTTTGTCGTATCAGAAATTTATTGTACCTTTGCATCCGTTAAAGATATTAGTTTGTATCATAGAAGGGGTATCTGCGTCTCTATGAATGTTGTTTTGTATCCAAAGTATGTTCAAAATACAGGAGTACTGATACGTTCCTTTATATACATTCTACTGAACTTTCGCATATCAGGAAGTTAAAGGAGTTAACTCCTCAGCGACCGTAGGGAGCGATAACTCCTTTAACTTCATTAACTTCTGAACTTGCGAAACTTGAATAAAAAATATATTAAACAACAATATAATATGAAATTTGCAATTATTGCTGCCGGTGAGGGCAGCCGCCTTGCGCAGGAAGGCGTAGAGGAGCCAAAGCCCTTAGTTTCTGTATGTGGCCAGCCGATGATAGAGCGCCTGATGCGTATCTTCGTGGATTGTGGAGCATCAGAAATCGTGGTCATCATCAACGAACAGAGTACCAGCGTGCACCGTTATCTGAAGTCGCTGGATCTGCCTGTGCCGCTCAAAATCATTGTGAAAACTACCCCAAGTTCTATGCATAGCCTTCATGCCCTGTCGCCTTATCTCAGGGGTGAACGCTTCTGCCTGACTACTGTTGATACGATTTTCCGTGAAGAGGAATTCAAGAAATATATCCGCCATTTTGAGCGCGTCAAAGATATCGACGGCTGCATGGCGGTAACTCCTTATGTGGATGACGAGAAGCCGCTCTGGGTAGGCGTGAAGGAGCTGACCGGTGCGGAGGGGGAGAGCCTCATAGACCAGCAGGGATACCGACGCAAGCCGCTCATCACCGGTTTTCACGACCAGTGCGAGGGCAACGACCATCTGATTTCGGGAGGCATCTACTGTCTGGGCGACAAGGCCCTCGATGTGCTCGATCATTGTATGGAGCAGGGCATGAGCCGAATGCGCAACTTCCAGCGCCAGCTTGTGGCTGAAGGTCTGCGCCTGGAGGCTTATCCTATCGACAAGATTCTCGATGTGGATCATAAGGAGGATATCGCCAAGGCAAGAAAGTTCCTGCTGCCTTTAGAAGGCAAGATAATCAATGGCATCATGCGCGATAGCTGTTACTCGCCCAACTGTGAAAATAGCGACGCTGCCATCTTTGAGGCTGTGAGTAAGCAACTGGAGGCTCTCGGGGCGACAGTCTATCCATTCCGTGAGCATTCTTTTGAAGAGCAAATTCGTAACTTTACAAAGTCTGAAGAGTATTCTGAGTTTATGAATCAGGTCTGGTTTAAGAGCAATATGGCTGGCTATTTCAGTATGGCCCGTAGCAGCAGTGCACTACTGGAGTTGGAGGAGGTTATGTTTTATAACCTTCCGGGACTGAACACTCCGGTGAGCGTGATGAACTGCATAAGATCGGAGATGACCATCCTGCTGATGGAGGACGGTATCCCGATGCCGAAGAGCAAGATAGTGGAATCTTATGATGGTCTGGGCGACTGGGATATCTATCCATGCTGGCTGAAGCGTGGTAATGACTGTGCGCAGCAAAAGGAGGATACCTGCTATGTGGAGACCCGTGAGGAAGCTGAGAAGGTATTGAAGAACTTCGAGAAGAGAAGCATTACTCCGGTGGTTCTCAATGAGCATCTGAAGGGCGACCTCGTGAAGTTTTATGGTGTGGAAGGCACTGATTTCTTCTACTGGTTCTATCCGTCAAAGTGCGGTCATCGCAGCAAGTTCGGTCTTGAAGTAATCAACGGCGATGCGCAGGGAATTCCATTCGTGGTGGAGGATTTGAAAAAGACTGCCGACAGGGCTGCCACGGTGCTCAAGACTCCTATCTACGGCGGCGACTGCATCATAGCCGAGGATGGCAGTTTCAGAATTATCGACTTCAACGACTGGCCAAGCTTCGCTCCTTGCCGAGATACTGCTGCTTATTATATAGCCAAGCGTCTCTGCATGGAATTCGAAAAGCATCCGTTTATTGAGATGTTGCAGATTTTGAGAAAGCAGAATTAAAAAGGGAATCCTTGAGATAATCTCTTTCGAGAATCCTTGAGATTATCTCTTTCGGGAATCCAGTAAATATATAAAAAAAATCCTTTATAATATATAAATAGGTATAGCGATTATATATATAATAGGTATAGTGATCATATATAAATAGGTATAGTAATTCAAAAAGAAATGGCAAATCAGGAATATCAAGCTTCTCTGAAGTCTGCAGACACCGAGGAGCATATTGACATTTATTTCTATCGCCCGATAGGCTATCAGTGGGCGAGATTTTTCAGAATGCTGCACGTTACGCCGAATGTAGTAACCATCCTCTCCATCTTCCTGGGTGTGGGAGCGGGTATCTGCTTCGGTTTCAACGATTTGAAAATCAATATCGTGGGCATTCTGCTGCTCGTATGGGCGAATATGTACGACAGTTGTGATGGACAGCTGGCGCGACTCACCAATCAGAAAAGTGCGCTGGGACGTATCCTCGACGGTGCTGCCGGCGACCTGTGGTTCATCTCCATCTATGTCTGCATCTGCATCCGTCTGATGCCAGAGTGGGGCTTCTGGATATGGGGACTGGCTGTTGTGAGCGGTCTGCTCTGCCACTCCCGCCAGTGCCGACTGGCCGACTACTATCGCCAGATACACCTCTTCTTCCTGAAGGGCAAGGAGGGGAGCGAGATGGATGATGCCATCAAGCAGGTGGCTATCTACAAGCAGATGAAGTGGAAAAGGGAGCCGCTGCAGAAGTTCTTCCAGTTTTTCTACAAGAACTATACGCTGGCACAGGAGAAGGAGACGCCATGGTTTCAGAAACTCAAGAAAACCATTCGCCACAAGTATCCTAACCAGTTGCCGGATGAGCTGCGTGCCGACTTCCGCAAGGGCAGTCTGCCGCTGATGAAGTATGCCAACTTCCTGACTTTCAACTGGCGCAGCTTTACGCTCTTTGCGAGCATCCTGGTGGGTATGCCTTGGATATACTTCTGTGTGGAGATTGTGGTCTTCACAGCCGTATATTTCTATATGCATTATCGCCACGAAAAGCTCTGTTGTGAGATTTTAGTTAAAATAGCTTCTTATGAATAATCGGTTCAGAAATATCTTCATGGCCTTCGGTATCATCGCCATCGTCATCATGCTCTGTACGATGGATATGGACTATACCGACATCTGGCGCTATCTGAAGCAGGCGGGCATCTACTTTCCGCTGATACTCGCCCTGTGGCTGGTGGTGTATATGGTGAACACGCTCTCTTGGTATCTCATCATCAATGACGAGGGCAAGGTGAAGGGGCTTTCCTTCTGGCGTGTGTACAAACTGACCGTGAGCGGATTTGCACTCAACTATACTACGCCCTGCGGACTGATGGGCGGCGAGCCTTACCGCATCATGGAGCTGAAGCCTTATACGGGAGTGAGCAAGGCCACCTCGTCGGTTATCCTCTATGTGATGATGCACATCTTCTCGCATTTCTGGTTCTGGTTCTTGTCGATATTCCTCTTCGTGGCGATGTATCCGGTAGGCGTTCCGATGGGCATCATGCTGGTGCTGATAGGCGCTTTCTGTCTGCTGGGCATCTACTTCTTCTCTCGCGGTTATCGCACGGGCATGGCTCAGAAGGGCATCCGAATCCTTACGCATATCCCGATGGTGAAGAAATGGGCGAGAGGCTTTGCGGAATCTAAGAAGGAAACGCTGGAGCAGATAGACGACCAGATAGCGATGCTCCACGGTCAGCACAAGCGCACGTTCTATCTCTCGTTGTTTTCCGAGGTGGCAGCACGCGTGCTTCAGAGTGTGGAAATCTATCTCATCCTGAAGGCTTTCGCTGCGGATGTGAGCATTCTCGACAGTATTCTGATATTGGCATTCTCTTCGCTCTTCAGCAATCTCATCTTCTTCTCTCCGATGCAGTTGGGAGCGCGAGAGGGTGGTCTGGCTCTGGCGGTGGACGGGCTGCATCTTACGGGTGCATTAGGCGTCTATACGGGTCTGATAACCCGCCTGCGAGAGTTGTTCTGGATAGCTGTCGGCATCCTGCTTATCAAGATAGGAAATAAGGATTTGAAACGGAAAAATGATGAATAAGAAACTGGATGTAAAGGGAATTATTTTCGACTATGGCGGTACGCTCGATACCAGGGGCGACCACTGGTCGGAGGTGTTGTGGAAAGGCTACGAGCACTTCGGTATTGGCGTGAATGCTGATGAGGAGGTGGAGCCGGGTGTATCCATCGGCAAGTCTTCTTTCCGCGATGCTTACGTGTATGGTGAGCGTGTGCTGGCAGTGCATCCACTGGTGAAGGCTGAGGACCACTTCGAGGATATCCTCCGCTTGAAGATACATTTCCAGTTGTCTTTCCTCGCTGGTGCGCCTTTGTTGGAAACCGGTAAGGATGATGCCCTGAAGCAGCAGGCTCTTGCTGAAAGGCTTGAGTTGAGTGAGTCGGAGATAGCAGAAATCTCTGCATCGCTGGCAGCCTATATCAATAGTGAGACCCAGCAGCTTTTGGCTGAAAACAAACAGGTGCTGGAGCATCTGAAGCAGGCGGGTTATCCGATGGTTCTTGTGTCCAATTTCTATGGCAATATCAATCAGGTGTTGAAGGATGCGGGCATCGACGGTTATTTCAGTCGCGTCATAGAGTCGGCGGTAGTGGGTGTTCGCAAGCCAAATCCTGCTATCTTCGCCCTGGGTGTCTGTGCTTTGGATTTGCCGGCTTCGCAGGTGCTGGTAGTGGGAGATACCTTCAGCAAGGATATCCTTCCGGCACGTCAGCTGGGTTGCCATACATTGTGGATCAAGGGATTGCAATGGGAAAAGAAAGAATATGACGAGAGTGTGCCTGACGGGATTCTGACGAAACTCTCTGATATGGAGGCTTATCTGCTGTAATACATTGCTTGAGGGGGCTTCTGACGGCTCTCCCTCTCTTGTGTTCAGTAGGTTCCTTCTCTCCCTCTCTTGAGTTCAGTAGGTTCCTTCTCTCTCTCTTGAGTTCAGTAGGTTCCTTCTCCCTCTTGAGTTCGGTTGGTTCCTTCTCTCTCTCTCTTGGGTTCAGTAGGTTCCTTCTCCCTCTTGGGTTCGGTAGGTTCCTTCTTTCTCTCTTGGGTTCAGTTGGTTCCTTCTCTCTCTCTTGGGTTCAGTAGGTTCCTTCTCCCTCTTGGGTTCGGTAGGTTCCTTCTTTCTCTCTTGGGTTCAGTTGGTTCCTTCTCTCCCTCTTGGGTTCGGTTGGTTCCTTCTCTCTCTCTTGGGTTCAGTTGGTTCCTTCTCCCTCTCTTGGGTTCTGTTGGTTCCTTCTTTCTCTCTTGGGTTCAGTTGCAGACTTATAAGTTGAATTTTAGATTCAGCGATGTCAATATCAGTAATGTCAGTTTTAATTTTGATTATCTGCTCTTGTTGTCTTTCAGCGATGTCAATATCAGTAATGTCAGTTTTAATTTTGATTATCTGCTCTTTGATGTCTTTCAGCGATGTCAATTTCAGTAATTTCAGTTTTAATTTTGATTATCTGCTCTTGTTGTCTTTCAGCGATGTCAATTTCAGTAATGTCAGTTTTAATTTTGATTATCTGCTCTTGTTGTCTTTCAGCGATGTCAATATCAGTAATGTCAGTTTTAATTTTGATATAAATCTGAAAAAATAGGCGGCAAAGCATTTAAATCTTATAAAAAACTTAAATTACTAAATAGTTTTCGCGGATTTTCAGAAGAATATTCTTAACTTTGCAGCCAGAAATAGAAAGTTGACGAAAAAAGCAGTTAGTAGTCAAAAGTTTTGTTAAGGGTAGGGCATCGCAGTTTTGTCCTCCTATATATTAATAAGGTATGAAGGTTTTTAGAAAATTGTATTTTGTAGTTGCGCTGTTACTGGTTTCTACACTCCAGCTGATGGCCCAACAAAAGATAACAGGACGAGTCATAGATGAGGATGGATTTGCCGTTTCCTATGCCAGCGTGCAATATCGCGGGCATAAGATAGCCGTGTCCAGCGACAGTCAGGGTAAGTTCTCCATTGAGAAACATCCAGGCTGGGTGCTCACTGTATCTGCCCTGAGCTACAAGTCGCAGACCATCAGCGTAAACGAAAAAATGGATTTCATAGAAGTAAAGCTGAAGGACGACAGCCATAAGCTCAACGAGGTGGTGGTGAAGACCAAGCGAGGCAAATACAGTCGTAAGGACAACCCTGCCGTGGAGCTGATGAGGCGAGTGATAGCTGCCAAGAAAAAGACCGATCTCGGCAATCATGATTACTATCAGTATGACAAGTATCAGAAGATAACGCTTGCCCTCAACGACCTGAAGAAGGAACAGTTGGAAGGCAAGTTCTTCAGCAAGCGACAGTACCTTCTGGATCAGGTGGAGACCTCTCCCTACAACGGCAAGCTTACCCTTCCGGTGAGCATCGACGAGACGGTTTCGCAGCACATCTATCGCAAGAATCCGAAGACAGAGAAAGACATCATCAAGGGCCAGCAGAGCAATGGCATCGGACAGGTAATCCAGACCGGCGAGATACTCAACACTGCCCTCAAGGATGCCTTCACCGATGTGGATATATACGACGACTACGTGCGCCTGCTGCAGTATCCCTTCCCTTCGCCTATCGGCAGAACGGGCATCTCCTTCTATCATTATTATATAGAAGACACGGTGTATGTAGAGCGAGACCTCTGCTATCATCTCCAGTTTATACCTGCCAATTCGCAGGACTTCGGTTTCCGTGGAGAGCTGTACGTACTCGCAGACAGTTCGCTGCACGTGAAGAAATGCAATCTCTACATGCCTCACAATACCGACGTGAACTATGTGAAGAATATGAAGATAGAGCAGGAATACACCAGGCTCGACAACGGCGAATGGGTGCTCTCGAAAGACGATATGATAGCCGAACTGCACGTGAACAGTGTGCTGCAAGACCTGCTCGTGGTGAGGAACACCCGACTTACCGACTATGCCTTCGATGAACTGCCGAAGATACTCTTCAAGGGTAAGGCCAAGGTAAGGCACGATATGGATGCCATGAACCGCGACGAGGCCTACTGGAACAAATACAGGCAGGTAGATCTCACAAAGAGTGAATCGTCGATGGACAGCTTTATCCACCGCATGGAAAACTCGAAGGGATTCAAGTATATCATCTTCTTCGTGAAGGCTCTGATGGAGAACTACGTGGAGATAGGTGGCGGTACGGACGGCAAGAAGAGCAAGTTCGATCTCGGACCGGTGAACACCTATATCTCCAAGAACTTCGTGGATGGTATCCGACTGCGACTGGCCGGTAGAACCATGGCTGCCCTCAATCCGCATTTCTTCTGGGACGGATATGCAGCCTACGGTACCAAGAGCAACGACTGGTACACGGGCAATATCTTCACTTATTCGCTCAACAAGAAGAAGAACAGTCCGTTTGAATTCCCGATGCGCAACCTTACTTTCGAGGTGGCCCGCGATGTGACTTCTCCTTCAGACGAGAACCTGCTGCACAATAAGGACAACTTCTTCATGACCTTCCGTGCAGCCACTCAGGACGAGATGTTCCTCTACCACCGCCAGAAGTTGGCATTCACCTACGAGACCGACTGGGGCTTTCGATTCAATACGAGTCTCCGCTTCCAGAGCAACCGCACGGTGGGCAATCTCCACTACTATCATCTGGACGGTACCGAGGTGAAGAAGATTCGCATGACCGACCTCAACGTGGGCATCAACTATAATCCGGGTGTTACCTATGTGAATACCAAGCAGCAGCGACTGCCTATCAATCTCGACAGTCCGGAAATCGGACTCTCGCATACGATGGGCTTCAGGGGCTTCATGGGCGGTCAGTATCACAGCAACATCACCAAGTTGAGCATCTACAAGCGCCAGTGGCTCGGCAGTTGGGGTTATCTCGACTTCCATGCCATCGGACAGGCACAGTGGAACAAGGTGCCGTTCCCAATGCTCATCCTGCCTCCTATCAACCTCTCTTACTTTGAGCAGGAGACAACAATCAGTTTGATGAAAGACTGGGAATTCCTCAACGACCGCCAGGTGTTCTGGGCACTCTCTTGGGATATGAACGGCAAGCTGCTCAACCGCATTCCGCTCATCAAGAAACTCAAGTGGCGCGAGTGGTTTGCCATCAAGGGCGTGTGGGGCCATCTTACCGACAAGAACAACCCATATCTGGAGAAGAACCAGGGAGACGGAAGGCTGTTTAAGTTCCCTAAGAACTCTCATGTGATGAATGATACACCTTACTGGGAGTGCGTGGCTGGTGTGCACAACATCTTCAAGTTCTTCTCAGTAGAGTATGTGAGACGACTCACCTATCTTAATAGCAACAACATCGACAAGTGGGGTATCCGTTTCGGCTTCATGATGTCGTTCTGATATACGAGAAAAATAACCCATAGGCGACTCCTCAAAGTTGCCTATGGGTCGTTTTGCATTATAGAGATATATCAATGGTATAAAAACTGAATAAATATCAGTTGAATATCGAACCGGTATCACCATCCTCCAAATCAATCGGGGTGCGATGGCTACAGTGCGCAAACAGAATATATAAGGAGAATAACAACATAAAAAAATAGGAGAGAATATAACTATGAGAATTTTATTAGCAGACAGACAGGACATCACCCGTGCAGGCATGATATACGTGCTGCAGGGGATGGAAGGACTGGAATGGAAATATACGGATGACAAGGCTGAACTGATGCTGGCGCTGAAGGAGAACGACGATATGGTAGTGGTCTTAGACTACACCTCATTCGATATCAATGATGCCGATGAACTGCTGATACTCCAGCAGCGATTCACTCACACACGCTGGCTGCTCTTTAGCGAAGATCTGAGTGCCGAGCTGGTAAGGGTATTGATAGCCAGTAGCATGCAGTTCAGTATTCTGCTGAAGGAGTGTCCGCTTTCAGAAATTAAGGAAGCCATCAAGTTCTGCGTGCATGGCAACCGGTTCATCTGTCAGCGCATGATGGAAGTACTTCTGGCTCCTAAGCATGAGGTAGAGGAGAAGGTTAACCTGACGAAGACGGAGACGGAGATACTGAAAGACATCGCTCTCGGCATGACGACCAAGGAAATAGCAGACAAGCGATTCTCAAGTTTCCATACCGTGAACACTCATCGCAAGAATATCTTCCGCAAACTGAATGTGAACAATGTTCATGAGGCTACCAAGTATGCGCTGAGGGCAGGACTCGTGGATACTGCAGAATACTATATCTGATTTTTGGAGAAAGTTTTTCTGAAAATAGTAGATTATTCTGAAAAAGAGTTCGGAGAAAGAAACTAAAGATAATTCTCAAGGGGAACCTCACGGGGCCTCCTCGAAAGTTTCTCGCAGCTCTCTTCAAGGGATTCTCAAGAGGACTTCTCAAGAGGTTCCTCGGAAGTTCTTTCCAAGAAATAAGAGGATAAGTTCTCGAAAGAGGATCAAAAAAGATTCTTCAAGGAATTCAGAGTAAATCCAAAATAAGAGAGAAATCTGAAGAGAGAATTCTGAAAAAAAATAGGCTTAAACTTGTCCTCTCGACAAATTTAAGCCTTACCTGTTTCTAACTAACTTATTATCAACTATTCATTACTTTCATTTGCAAAATTAGTACATTTTTAGTGATAATCTTTCTAAATATGTGAAAAAAACACACGTAAACGTTTGCGCCTTTAAAGAAAAAATACTATCTTTGCAGAGGAAAAAGTGTACTCACTGGTTTGATAAAGTTTTTACTAAACAAAGATGCTTGTGAGGTGTAATTAAATGAACTCTTATTTGTCTACAAATCAGTAACTAAATGAAACAACGTAGAACCTCTTTGAAGGATTTGGCAGCCCAGCTTGGTGTCAGCATTGCTACCGTTTCACGGGCTTTGCGCAATAGCCACGAAGTGGGCGAGGAGATGACCAAAAAGGTTAAGAATCTGGCCAAGGAACTCAATTATAGACCTAACCCGTTTGCGCAGAGCCTCCGCAAGGAAGCACCGCGCGTGATAGGTGTCATCGTACCTAATCTGGTGACCCACTACTATGCTGCCGTTCTCGATGGTATAGAAGATTATGCAACCAAACACGGTTATTCCGTTATCAGTGCCAACAGTCATGAAGATTATGAGCGAGAGGTAATGGCACTCGACAACTTCCTCAATATGCACGTGGAAGGCATTATTGCCTGTCTGGCGCAGGATACCATAGACTATTCTCATTTCGAACAACTTCATAAGATGTCCATACCGCTTGTATTCTTCGCCCGTTGCTGTTTGGAAGACAAGTTCTCTCAGGTGGTCGGAAATGGAGATGTGGCAGCGCAGGAAGCCACGCAGCACCTCATCGAAACCGGTTCGAAACGTATCGCATTCATCGGTGGTCCTAACCATCTCGATATGGTGCGCCGCCGCAAGCACGGCTATCTGGAGGCTCTCAGAGATAATCATATTCCGATAGACAGAAACCTGGTTGTCTGTGACAAAATTGATTTCGATGTGGCCCGCAACGCAACTCTGAAACTCCTGGAAAGCGACAATCGGCCGGATGCCATCTTAGCTTTCAACGATATCGTCACCTATGCAGCCTTTGACGCCATCAAGGCCAAAGGGCTTCGCATTCCGCAGGATGTTGCCATCATCGGCTTTACGGATGGAGACTCGGCTGCCTTCGTTACTCCACGCCTTACAGCCATCATGGACAAGGCTCACGAGCAGGGAACTAAGGCATGCGAACTCCTGATGAGAAGTATCAATGGAGATGAGACGATATATAAAGAGGTGGTACCGATGATCCTGAAAATCAGAGAAAGTTCTGAAAAACAGGAATCGCTATAAGCGAATGATATCCAGTGGAAGGAGAGTGGATTATAACTCTCTAACGATGAAAGATATGATATTCTCCTGCTGCTGGAAATAATGATATTTAATGAAACTCTGTACATTTTTCTGAATACCTAAACCGAAAGTTTTACTTACAGAATTTTATCAGATGTTGATTAATTTCATATTTGCGAATAGCTTACTATTAGAAGATAGCCTGCTATTTGGCAATGCTTATTTCAATATATACCTAAATGAAAAGAAAGATGATAATAAAAAACAAACTAATCTCTACCCTTATCTGCTGGATAATATGGGTACCGCTTACTATGGCTGCTAACCACTTGGAGATGGAATTCAACCTTCTATCCAATCGAGATGGACTCAGCAACGGACAAGTGAATACTATCCTGCAGGACAAGCAGGGATATGTCTGGTTTGGAACCCAGTCGGGGCTGGATCGCTACGATGGTTTCCGATTCAAGAATTTCTTCTACAACAACTTGGATGTGAGTTCATTGGCCAATAATTCTGTAGATGAAATCCAGCAGGATGTCCTTGGTAATCTATGGATACATACTGCGGTAGGATACTGTATCTATCAATATTCCAACGAGAAATTCGATCGCAATCCTGAAAAATGGCTCAAGAAAATCGGTATTGAAGGATATCCCCAAAAAGTATTCATAGAGGCTAATAAGAATATGTGGTTCGTGATGTATGGTAAGGGTGTATTCTTCCTCGATACAAAGACGATGAAGCATAAATTCTTCAGCTTTGCGCAGTTGGGAGTGAAAGATCAGAAGGAAGTGTCTTGTGTCACGGAACAGCAGGGTACTGCAGTCTTTTCTTTCAGAAACGGAACGCTTTGTCGGGTAGATGGATTGAAAGGTAAGGTGCTCTGGGTGAACCGTCATCTTACCCAAACCTGTCATATCAAGGATGAAACTGTTTATACCTTTATCGACTGTCATAATAACTACTGGGTACTCTCCAATGATTTCGTATATGTCTATTCCTCCCTTCGCAAAAAATGGTATGACGGGATGGGCACTTTTATCAAATCGCTCGGCATCAGTATGCCTACAGACAATAAAATCCTGATTAGGGATATTGCCTATGACAGAAAAAATAGACTATGGATTGCCACGGATCATGATGGCTTGTTTGTTCTCGACCTGGAGAGAAAGAAATGTAAGCAATATGTAAAGAGAGAGGGAATGACTGGAAGCATTCCAGACAACTCCTTGCAAAAAGTTATCATCGACAGGAATGATGCTGTATGGATTGGTACCAACAAGAATGGTGTGGCTTACTATTCGCAATCTTCTACCAAGTTTTCAACCATCTATCTGGGTGATGTCTGCACCATCACGCAGGATAAGTTGGGCAATTACTGGTGCGGAACCAATGATGCAGGCATCATCTGCTACAATCCAAATACAGGTGAGCGAATTCATTATGGAAAGGCTCAAACTGGATTGAAGTCGGATGTCGTAGTGAGCAGCGTAACGATGAGCGACGGTTCTATGTACTTCGGTACTTTCAACGGAGGCATGACCTGTTATCGCAATGGGCAGTGGAAGGCTTATCAGATGTCAAAGAATGGACTTGCACAGCAAAGTGTCTGGGCATTGGCTGAAGACAAGCATCATCGCTTGATGATTGGTACACTGGGCGGTGGATTGCAGATCATGGATACGCAGAAGGAAACTTTCAAAACATTCAATATAGATAATTCCAAGATTCCATCCAATTATATCAATTCGCTTGCTCCGATGCTGAATGGGGATGTACTGATAGGCCATTCGCAGAACGTGACTGTGCTGAATACGGATACCTATAAGATGACTAATTATCTTACTGCTAAGGGTGGAAGGTCGTTCCCGAGTCCGGGTATCAACCATGCTATTTGCGACAGTCGCGGTCTCTTCTGGATGGCTACACCAGCCGGTGTCACCATGTATGATCCAAAGACTGGGCAGATGGAAATCCTCAACGATCAGAATGGTACCCAGGGTGCCGTGGGCTGTGCCGTTGTAGAAGACAAAGCGCATACTATCTGGCTAGTATCTGAATTTATCGTGAGTCATGTAAAATTATCCAAGGATAATCGTGGAAAATGGGAAGTAAACATGACCAGCTATAATTATATGGACGGATTGCAAAACGGACATTTCAATTATCGTGCTGCCTTCTTGACCCAAGAAGGTAAATTGATAGTGGGTGGTCAGGATGGCATCAATATCATTGATACTCAGATGGAACGTAAGCCTCAGAAGCATGTAAAAGCACTCTTCAGTGGTCTGGTTCTCTTCGACCATCCGCTGGCCGCTGGCGAGGAATATGAGGGAAGAGTGGTTTTTGACAAGGCTTTGGATGAGTGCCGAAAACTCAATCTCAGCTATAAGGAAAATGCCTTTACCATCCAACTGGCTTCTACAGACGTAACTGTGCCTTCACGCAACCGATTTATGTATCGCATGAAGGGAGTCACAGATAAATGGATGATGACTCCGCTGGGTAGGCCGGAAGTTACTTTTACCAATCTCTCACCAGATACCTATACCTTGCAGGTGAAGGTTGTGAACGGGGATGGAACGGTAGGCGATGATGTCAGCGAGATGATCATTGATGTAAATCCTCCTTTCTATCTCTCAATATGGGCGTATTTGCTGTATGTATGTCTTGCTTTCTTACTCTTCTATTTCTATCGTAAGAGAACTATCGAAAAGCAGAAAATAATTTTTGAAAAAGAAAAAATGGAGGAGAATATCAGAAAGGATAGAGAACTCAATGAGTTGAAACTCAACTTCTTTACCAATGTGAGTCACGAACTCCGTACGCCGCTTACCCTGATTATCTCTCCACTCCTCAATATGATCAAGAAAGAGGAGGATGAAGTCAAGAGACATAAACTGGAGATGATTCATCGCAATGCTGATAGGCTTCTGCAATTGGTAAACCAGATACTCGACTTTAGAAAAATCGAACAGAGTGAGGGCAAGCTAACCCTGACGCTGGTGGAAGTGGTATCTTATGTGGAGAACATTTGCCGCTCATTCCAGTTGTTGGCAAACAATAAAATAAGATTGAATTTCACTTCATCTGTATCTCAGTTGCTCATGGAGTTTGATGTAGATAAGTTGGGTAAAATCGTCAACAATCTGTTGAGCAATGCATATAAGTTTACGCCAGATCATGGTAGTGTAACGGTCAGTCTGTCTGTAGTGAAGGAACTGGTGATCAATGGCTCTGCCAAAGATGTTCTCCAGATTCAGGTAGCTGATACAGGCAAAGGCATCAGTGATGAGGATAAGCGCCATATCTTTGACCGCTTCTATCAGGTGAACGGTACGGAAATGCAGCCTTACGGCGGAAGTGGCATTGGACTCAACCTGGTCAAGGCGTTTGCCGAACTGCATGGCGGAAATGTAACTGTAGCAGACAATCCTGGTGGCGGAACTGTCTTTACTGTCAATATTCCGCTGAGACAGGATAGTTCTATCGGAAAGTCGCAGGATGGACAAGTAAATCCGGTAGTTGCTGCTTCTTCTGCCTTGGTTGCATCTGCTACATCTGCAACTCTTGGTTCTTCTGCTGAATCCTCAGTTGCCTCTTCTGCAGAATCTTCAATTCAAACTAATGGAACTACAACTGTTCCATCCGATGGTTCCTCATCTGTCGCATCAGGTGGTTCTTCACCTGTCGCATCAGTAGGTTCCTCATCTGTCGCATCAGTTGGTTCTTCCAACGTTCCATTAGACAGCTCCTCAAAAGTTCCGTCAGAAGAGACCGTTGTATCTCTAAAACCAAAGGTTCTGTTGGTGGATGATAGTGATGACTTCCGTGAGTTTATGAGCGAAGTTCTTTCTGAGAATTATGTGGTAGAGGAAGCCGTAAATGGTAAGGAAGCGTGGGAAAAACTGCAGACCCAACCTTTGCCTGACATTATTCTGAGTGATGTCATGATGCCGGAGATGGATGGCAACGAACTCTGTAAGTTGGCAAAGGGAAATGAGTTGACCGCTGATATCCCATTTGTTGTGCTGACAGCCCGACTGGCTTCTGAACACAAGAAAGAGGGATTGGAAAATGGTGCAGATGAGTATATAACAAAGCCTTTCGATATAGACTTGCTCAATCTGCGTATCAGAAATCTCATGAAATGGGCAAAGAGAAAAAATGCCAATTTTAGCAACGCTCAGCCTCTTTCTGCTACATTTGCAACTGGGCATGATGCCTTGTCTTCTGGTTCTTCTGATGAGGGTACCTTCCATGGTCATGGCATGTCTATGGGTACTTTTGCTTCAGATGGATCTTTGTCTGCAGTTGATTCAATGAACTCTGATATTTATCAGCCTGGTAATCAGCAGGGCAACGGTACCCCAACTGCTCTGTCAGAAGAAGGTGCTCCGGTTGTGCAGGAATATGTGATGACAGAGGGAGGCAAGAAATTCTTGAGAAATGTGGATATCTATATCCGCGATAATATGGGTGATCCGGATACGGGTGTGGAATCTATGAGTTCTCATCTGTGTATCTCTCGTGTGCAACTCTACAAGCGCATGGTATCTCTTACGGGTACTACTCCTTCCGAGTATCTGCGTGCCAAGAGAATCCATTGGGCAGAAGAACTGTTGCGTACCGGTGATTATACCGTCAGCGAGATTGCTTATAAGGTAGGTTTCAATAATCCAAGATACTTCTCTAAGTATTTTCAGGATGAATATGGAATGACTCCTTCTCAATATAAGAAAAAGATATTTGGATAATTACATTCCTGAATCCCACAAAGGGTACTCTCATGCAGTAAAACGCTGTATCAGGGTACCCTTTTCTTATCTTATATAGTAGCAGACCAGTTAGTGCTTTTTCTTATCACATATAGTAGCAGACCGATTCATTTTTTTTCTTATCTCATGCAGTTAGATGCAGTATCAATGGTAGTCTTTATTAATTAGGTGTAGTTTTGTTGTTTTTGTGTGTATGTTTTGTTTTCCTGGTTCTGTCACTTTCGTACAAATAACTTTCGGTTAACATTTTGTGCTTATTTTGGAAACAAAATATTGTTGATTATTCATTTTTATATTTTAATTTTGCAGCAGTTCTGTATATTTTGGGCAATTATACTGTCTATAATTAAGGAATATGTGGTCTATAATTAAGGAATATGTGGTCTATAATTAAGGAACATATAGACTATAATAAAGGAATCATATATTTTAAAATTTATAAATAGCAATCATATATACTTTAAACAATGAATATAACTAAGACATTTTTGATTTCAGCTGCTCTGATGATGAGTGCAGGCTCTCTTTCAGCAGCAGGATATTTGCAGAATGCCAATTTCCTGACAGTCCAGTTGAAACAGCATCAGAATTTCGGTCCTAATCAGATTCGCTTACAGATAGTAAGTGATAGAATTATCCGCGTACAAGCTACTGCGGAGCAATCTTTCCGTAATAAGCAGAGTCTTATTATTGTGCCTCAGACGAGTAAGACCAATTATAAGGTAGAGGAGCAGGGAGATCATCTGATTATCACAACTGCAGCCATGCGTGCCGTATTGAACGAGGCTACAGGTCAGATTACTTTCTATGATCTCAAGGGAAATGTACTCCTCAATGAGGTGGCTCAGGGTGGTAAGACTTTTAAGCCTTTCACGGTACCTGATCGTGAAATCGGGGTTGATATCGCTAAGGTTCCTGAGGAGCAGAAGCATGGATGGTCATGGCATGCCCTCTTCGACAGTCCCGACAACGAAGCTTTCTATGGACTTGGCCAGCACCAGAGTGAAGAACTGAATATGAAGGGAAAGAACGAAGACCTCTTCCAATATAATACTAAGGTAAGTGTTCCTTTCGTTATCTCTAATAAAAACTATGGTATCCTCTGGGATTCTTATTCATACTGCCGATGGGGTAATCCTGACGATTATCTCCAGTTGAATCGTGCCTTTAAACTCTATGACAAGGATGGAAAGGAAGGACAACTTACAGGTACATACGTAGATAAGAATGGACAGAAAATTGTTCGTGGTGAAGACAGTATCTATTTTGAATATGCTATGCCTGAGGCTTCTGAAATATGTAATCAGACAGATAAGGGAGGTATTCAGAATCTGCCTAAGGGATTTGCTTTGAATGGTTCCAAGGTCGTTTACGAGGGTTACGTAGAGGCACCTACCAATAGCTTCTATCAGTTTATCCTCTACTACGCTGGCTATATGAAAATCTATATCGACGGCAAGTTGGTTGTCCCTGAGCGTTGGCGTACTGCTTGGAATCCTAATTCCTTCAAATTTGAAACTGCTATTCAGAAAGGTGTGAAGACTCCTATTCGCATAGAATGGCAGCCGGATGGTGATGTATCCTACTGTGGTCTTCGTGTAGCTGCTCCTCGTTCTGAGGAGGAGAAGAAGCAATTGAGCATCTGGAGCGAGATGTCTCCTGATATGGATTACTACTTCATTGCTGGCGAGAATCTCGATGAGGTAATTTCTGGTTATCGCACTCTTACTGGTAAGGCTTCTGTGTATCCTAAGTGGGCACTTGGTTTCTGGCAGAGCCGTGAGCGCTATCAGAGCAGTGAGGATATCGAGAGCAATCTGAAGAAGTTCCGCGACCTGCATATTCCTGTAGATAATATCGTACAGGACTGGAACTACTGGCCACTCGATTCTTGGGGTAGCCATGAATTTGAGAAGAGCCGTTACCCTAATCCGCAGGCTATGCTCGATAGCGTGCATGCGATGAATGGTCGCTTCATGATTTCTGTCTGGCCTAAGTTCTATGATACCGTAAAGAATTATAAGGAATTGGATGCCAAGGGCTGGATGTATCATCAGGCCATCAAGGATGATATTCACGACTGGCTCGGCTTCCGCGGTTCTTTCTATGATGCTTATGATGCTGGTGCCCGAAAGATGTTCTGGCGACAGATGGATGAAAATCTTTACTCTAAGTATAAGTTTGGAATTGACGCTTGGTGGATGGATGCTTCTGAGCCAAACGTTCGTGACTGTACTCCGATGTGGTATCGCAAGGCTCTTTCTGGTCCTACGGCACTCGGTACATCTACAGAATATTTCAATGCTTATAGCATCGTGAATGCCGATGCCATCTATCATGGTCAGCGCAGCGTAAATCCTAATCAGCGCGTCTTCCTTCTGACTCGTTCTGGATTTGCAGGAGAACAGCGTTACAGTACTGCTACCTGGTCGGGTGATATCGCTACCCGTTGGGAGGATATGCGTGCTCAGATGACTGCTGGCTTGAATTATTCTATGGCGGGTCTTCCTTTCTGGGGTATGGATCAGGGTGGTTTCTGTGTAGAAAACCGCTATGTGGCTGCTCAGCAGGAGTTTGACAAGACGGGTAAAGAGAATGCTGATCTGAAGGAGTGGAGAGAGTTGCAGGCTCGTTGGAATGAGTTTGGTTGCTTCGTTCCTTTATATCGTGCTCATGGTCAGTGGCCTACTCGTGAGGTGTGGAATATTGCACCAGCAGACCATCCTGCTTACAAGAGTATCGTTTATTATGACAAACTCCGTTATCGTCTCATGCCATATCTCTATAGTATGGCCGGTATGGTTCATTTCAAAGACTATACCATGATGCGTGGATTGGTTATGGATTTCAATGGCGATGATAAAATCTATGATATCAAAGATCAATGGATGTTCGGATCAGCTTTGATGGCTTGTCCAGTGGGTGAGTATCAGAAGTATTCCCGTAATGTATATCTGCCTAAGCAGAAGGGATGGTATGATTTCTATACAGGTAAATACTATGCAGGAGGTCAGACTATTGTGGCTGAGGCTCCATACGAGAAGATTCCTGTATTCGTACCAGAAGGTGCAATACTTCCAATAGGTCCTGAGATGGAATGGAGTGACCAGAAGAAACCGGAACTTATCGACCTCTATGTATATGCCGGCAAGGATGGTTCTTATACGCTTTATGAAGATGAAGGAACCAATTACAACTACGAGAAGGGTAAGTACGCTACTATTGATTTCCAGTATAATGATGCACAGAAGACCCTCACTGTGGGTGCCCGCAAGGGTAGTTTCGATGGTATGCTTCAGAAGCGTCGCTTCAATGTAGTCCTGGTTCAGGCTCAAAAAAATCAGGGCATAAGCCTCGATAAGGCGCCTAAGGGAAAGATGGTAAAGTATGCAGGACAGACTGTTACTGTTAAATTGAAATAATTTAATCTCCCGCAGATTTCGCAGATTACACAGATCTTTTATTGTTATCCCAGAGATGATAAATCTGTGAAAATCCGTGCAATCTGTGGGATTTTTTGTTGATACGAATGAATAAGAAAAAAATATTTAGCTTAGCTTTGATGAGTGGACTTTTCGCTCTTCAGATGAGTGCCCGCGAACATCAGTCTTTTGATAAAGATTGGCTTTTCATTTTAGCCGATAGTTCCGGTATGCAGAAAACTGCGTATCCAGATGGGCATTGGCGAAGTTTAAATCTACCTCACGATTGGGCGATAGAGGGTGATTTCTCTCCATCAAATCCTTCGGGTGCCAGTGGTGGTGCTCTTCCGGGAGGTATTGGATGGTATCGCAAGCATTTCTCTCTGAATTCTCACGAAAAGTACGACCGCTTTACCATCACCTTTGATGGTGTATATATGAACTCCACCGTCTTCATCAATGGACATAAACTCGGTACACGTCCTTATGGATATAGCACTTTTGAATACGATCTTACACCTTATATTAATAAGGAGGGCGATAACGTAATTGCCGTGAAGGTAGATAACAGCGACCAACCGAACAGCCGCTGGTATTCTGGGTGCGGTATCTATCGCCATGTTTGGATTACCAAGACTATGAAAGCGGCATATATTCCTCAGTGGGGACAATATGTTTCTACTACTCCGAAAGGTGATGTAAAGGTAAAGGTGGATTTTCTGACTACTGATCAAAAGTTAAAGATTTCTGTAAGAAATACCATTTACGATACCGATGGAAGAGTGGTGGCAAGAAGCCAGGGTAGTCAGGAACAGAAACTCAAGGTTAAGAATCCGCATCGCTGGGATATTGGAAAGGGATACCTTTATACCTTGAAAAGTGAATTAGTGGCTAATGGAAAGGTAGTCGATGAGGTTACAACTACTACTGGTTTCCGGGATGTGAGGCTTGATGCCAAGAAAGGTTTCTTCCTGAATGGAAAAAATATCAAAATCAATGGTGTCTGCGAGCATCATGATTTCGGATGTCTGGGAGCGGCCCTGAATGAGGATGCTATGCATCGTAAACTCACTATTCTCAGGGATATGGGGGTAAATGCCATCAGAAGTAGTCATAATCCTCCTGCTCCTGAACTCTTGAATATGTGTGATTCGATGGGTATTCTCGTGATGGATGAGAGCTTCGATATGTGGCGTCGTAAGAAATCAAATGGCGATTATGCACGTTTTTTTGATGAATGGCATCAACGCGATCTCTCCGATTTGGTAAAGCGTGACCGTAACCATCCGAGCATTATCATGTGGAGTATAGGCAACGAGGTGTTGGAACAATGGTCGGATGCAGCTGCTGATACGCTTACTCTGGAACAGGCCAACCTGATTCTGAATGCCGGTCATGATGCTTCTTCTCTGGCACATAGTGATGAACTGAGTGTCAATTCGCTTCTTACCCAGCATCTTGCCAGCATTGTTAAGGAGCATGATCCATGGGGCTGTCGTCCTGTAACTGCTGGTTGTAATGAGCCTGATCCGAAGAATCATCTCTTTAAAAGTGGTGCTATTGACGTCATCGGATTCAATTATCATCACCAGTGGGTCAAGGATGTGCCGAAGAATTTCCCTAACAAACCGTTCATCCTTTCAGAAAGTGTATCAGCATTGCAGACACGCGGTTATTACATGATGCCAAGTGATAGTATCTATACTGCTCCTAAAGCATGGTGGTTACCATATAGTGACCCTTCTTATAAATGTTCTGCTTATGATAATATGCATGCTTCCTGGAGTAGTACCCACGAGGAGACCTGGGATGTTGTGAAGCATAACGATTTCGTAGGAGGACAGTTTATCTGGACGGGTTTTGATTATATTGGCGAACCGACTCCGTATGCTTATCCTGCTCGCAGTAGCTATTTTGGAATTATCGATTTAGCGGGTTTTCCTAAGGATAGCTATTATATGTATCAGAGTGAGTGGACGCAGAAGGATGTTCTCCATCTTTTCCCACACTGGAATTGGATTCCGGGTCAGACGATTGATATGTGGTGTTATTACAACCATGCTGACGAGGTGGAACTCTTTGTGAATGGAAAGAGTCAGGGTATTCGTAAAAAACGGATTTTTAAGGCTGATAATGTAGGCAAGGAATATGAGAAATCTACGGAATATCATGTGGTGTGGCGAGTAAAATTTGAACCGGGAGAAGTGAAGGTCGTCGCAAGAAAGAATGGAAAGCAGGTAGCTGTTCAATCTATCCAGACTGCTGGAGCTCCTGATCATATTGTTTTGAAAAAGACCTATCAAGGCAATCTTGCATATGGTTCTTCAGAGCCAACAACTTTCGTAGAAGTAAATGTCGTGGATAAGGATGGCAATCTTTGTCCTCGTGCTGAAAATCAGATTTTCTTCTCATCTGATGCCCACATTCTTGGAACAGATAATGGATGTCAAACCTCTTTGGAGCGTTTTACCGATCCGAAGCGTAAGGCATTCTTTGGTAAATGCATCGTAGTTCTGAAAGGAAAAGGTACACTTAAAGCACAGGCGCCTGATCTGAAAGAAGCGATATTGAATTTCTAAATGAGAAAGTAATTATATTGAAATTCTCAATCGGAAAGAGATATTCTAATTCTAAATTTTTAGTAATCAGGGGGATTTTCCTCTGATTACTTTTAATAATTATATTGAAATCATGAAAAAACAATTTTAACCCTATGCGCTTTGGCTTCTGTTATAACGAGTCAGGCGCAATTGAAAACTAATAATGGCATAGAGTACCTGCAATGTCAGGCTCCCGATATGTCGGGCGACTTCTGTGATTTGGCAAATACCTATTTCCTCGCTGATAGTATTGCAGGATTTGATACGAATAAAGGCGAAGGATTGCTGAACTGGAAGCGTTATCGTCTGGCTCCCCGTCAAGCTTTTAATCTGAATGGTTACTGGCCTGTTCGTATGCAGATGCTTGATTTTCCGGATACTCAGTATGATAACGATCCCAACTTGAAAATCAAAATACAGAAAATAAGTAATCGTTCCTTACGGGTTACTATTTTTACTTCACCGATAGAACCGAAAATGAACGATGCTGAAGATCCAATGTTTGCACCTGATTTTATTGCTGGAAATGCAGGCAATAGTAACAATCGTATTGGCAAAGGAAGTTGGAATACTTCTGCATCGGCAAAAAGTATCGTATATAAGAATGAAAGTGGTGAACTGGAGATACTGAAATACCCATTCCGCTTGATCTTACGAGATGCACAAGGAAAGATACTTACTCAAACCCGTCATATTGTTGATAATGACAGTACGCAAGTAAAACTTCTACCGTTCAATTTTATTAAGCGTGGAAGCGATAATTCTCGTAGTATCAATCCTGTTTTTTTGCTTTCTCCAGGTGAGCGAATCTATGGATGTGGTGAAAGTTTTACTTCCCTCAACAAGGTGGGGCTGAAGGTAAATATCTCTGTCGTAGATCCTCAAGGACCGGAAACTGATGGTATGTATAAGCCGGTTCCGTTTTATTTCTCTAATAGGGGATATGGATTTTTTATGCATACGTCTGCTCCTACAACAGCGGATTTCGGAGCAAGTTATATCGGTGCACAGCGTTTGTTCATGGGCGATGAGGTCATGGATTTCTTTATATTCTTTAGCGAACCTAAAGATATTCTGGACCAATATACGCACGTGACAGGTAAATCACCCATGTTGCCGCTTTGGACTTTCGGTACTTGGATGAGCCGCATTTCTTATTTCTCTCAGAAAGAAGGTTTGGAAATCGCTCATCAGTTAAGAAACAACCATATACCGGCTGATGTGATTCATTTTGATACAGGTTGGTTTGGAGTAGACTGGCAGTGTGACTATGAGTTTTCTAAAGATCGTTTTAAAGATCCAGTGGGTATGTTGAAAACCTTGAAAAAAGAGGGGTTCCATACTTGTCTTTGGCAGTTACCATATTTTACTCCTAAAAACCGTTATTTCCATGAATTAGTGGATGAAGGGATGGCAGTCCGTAATGCGAATGGTACCTTGAATTATGAGGATGCCGTGCTTGATCTGAGTAATCCTAAAACAATCTCTTGGTATCAAGATAAGATTGCTCGTCTTATAAAACAAGGTGTAAGTGTAATCAAGTGTGATTTTGGAGAGGCTGCTCCTTATGACGGACTTTATGCAAGCGGTAAAACTGGTTTTTATGAACATAATCTTTATCCGTTGAGATATAATCAGGCACTTTGGGAAGCCGTAAAATCTAATTCTGAAGAGCAGGAGGGTGTTATTTGGACCCGCAGTGCATGGCAGGAAGTCAGAGATACCCTTTGCATTGGGGTGGTGATGCTGCCACTAACGAAGTGGGAAGTGTTGGTATGTTAGGCGATCTTAGGGGTGGCTTGAGCTTTGGTTTGAGTGGTTTCTCTTTCTGGAGTCATGATATGGGCGGATTTGTTACTCAGAGTCCTGATGATCTTTATCGCCGCTGGTTGCCATTTGGATTTTTGAGTTCACATACTCGTGCACATGGTGCACCTCCTACAGAACCTTGGCTGATTAGCAAGGATTTTACTGATGCATTCCGCACATGTGCAGAAATGAAATATCAACTGATGCCGTATGTGTTTACACAGGCCAAGGAGTGTTCTGACAAAGGACTGCCTATGGTTAGAGCGCTTTTCGTAGAGTTTCCTCATGATGCTGGAGCGTGGCTTGTTGAGGACGAATATATGTTTGGCTCCCAAATCCTGGTTGCTCCGCTTTTAGAGAGAGGGCATCAGCGTTCTGTATATCTTCCTGCGGGAAAGTGGATAGATTATCAGAATGGAAAAGTTTATGAAGGTGGGTATCAGAATATCGCAATTCCTACCGCAGAAGAAGTTGCTGCATATTCAGAGAAATCTGGTCTGCCTAATGTAAGTAAGCCTGTTCCTTGTATTATTTTAGTGAGGGATGGTAGCCTGATACCGCAAGTTCCTATAGCGCAGAGTACGAGTCAAATAGACTGGTCTAAGCTTACATGGAAAGCTTTTAAGGTGGATACTCCTCTTTGTACAGGTTATTTATATAAACCAGGAAGTACTGAAATAGAGGTAGTTAAACGCTAACAAAACCGATTTTTTTGTTTTTCACAATATCTTTAAAAAATAACCAAGACAAAATTCGTTAGTCTTGGTTATTTTGTTTATCTTTGCAAGCATTATGAAGATAAAAATAGAAAATGCTACGCCTGACATGGCTTCTCATATAGCATCGCTCATCATGGAGGCGATGAATGCTGAGTGTTGTCAAAACTTTGCTGGACCTAAGCATACATTGGTTGACTTTCATCGCATGATGACCCGTTTGGTCGAGATGGAAGATAGCCAATATAGTTATCGTAATGTCTTGGCTGCCTATACCTCTGGTGGCATATTGGCTGGTATCTGTGTTGCTTATGATGGTGGTAAACTCCATCAGCTCCGTCGCCGATTCTATGAAGCAGCATTGGAAGCTTTCGGAATTGATTATACAGGCATGACTGATGAGACAGAGGATGGTGAGTTCTATATTGACAGTCTCGCCGTCTCCAGTAATTTCCGTGGAAAGGGCATTGCTTCTCAGTTGCTTCAGGCTACTATTGAGCGTGGGGCAGAACTTGGAATACCAACAGTCGGTTTGCTTGTCGATAAAGGTAATCCTAAAGCTGAGGCTCTCTATCAGCGTCTTGGCTTTGTTTATGTAAATGATTCTACATGGGGGGGACATCCGATGAGGCATTTACAGTATAAGCATGACTGATAGCTGATATTTTTTGCATAATGTCTTTGGCGTGATATTCGTCATGTTAACGACTGTAGTGCAAAGAGTTGTGCAAACGTTTGCTCAAGTAAAAGTGCAAAAAACTAATATAAATGCATCCAACTTATTACTTTTTGCCGTACCTTTGCAATCAGAAAAAGGTTTTAGGTTTTTCATATAGGTAAAGTATAGGTTATAGCTGAATTTCTGTAGGTATTCAGTTTCTCGGTAGAAAGTAAGTTTTTAGGTTTAGGTTGAATAAAATTTTATTAGTTTTTGTTGATTTAGTAAAAAGAATTGTCCTGGCTGCGTGATGTAGTCAGGACAATTTTGTTTATATGGATGCAAGAACTTTATTTCTTTGGATGTTCTTCTTCCATTTGTGGTTGAATCTTTTCGATTTCTTCCAGTTCCTCTATCTCGTTTTCTTCCATATCTCTATCAAGTCTGTCTCTCCAGAGATACTTTCTGGTTTCGTGTACGATAATTCCGCTGAGGCATAGCAGGGATACCAGGTTTGGAATGGCCATGAGTGCATTCATGCAGTCTGCTATGTTCCACACGAGACCGAGGCTGATAACACTTCCTGCAAAGATACTTGCGATGTATAGCATTCGATAGCATAACATCCACTTTTTGCCCTTAAGATATTCCACGCAACGCTCTCCGTAATAGCTCCATCCTAATGTCGTACTGAAAGCAAAAGTCGCCAGTCCGAAAGTTAAAAGAGGGGCACCGATATAAGGGATTTTACTGAATGCGGCTTTGGTAAGTGCTGCGCCATTATGGTAGTCTATATCTGGATAGGCAATGATACTGGAGGTAATGACTAATCCTGTTAATGCACAGATGATGACAGTGTCCCAGAAAGTACCGGTTGAAGATACCAATGCCTGGCGTACAGGATTGCGGGTTTGAGCAGCAGCTGCGACTATAGGGGCAGATCCCAAACCAGACTCATTAGAAAAAAGACCACGTGCGATACCATAACGTGCAGCCATCATCAATGTGCTACCCGCAAAGCCGCCTCCTGCAGCTTTGGTAGTAAAGGCTGACTCCAGAATAACCTTGAGGGCAGGCAACAGATAGGCATGGTTGGCAAAGAGGATGTATATGCATCCGATGACATAGAAGAGTGCCATGAAAGGGACTAACATACCGCATACTTTTGAGATTGTCTTTACACCACCGAGAATTACGGCTGCACCAAGAATAGTAACGATGGCTCCCGTAATGTATGGTGATATTCCATATTGGTTTTCTACCAGAGAAGATATAGCATTAGCCTGTACGGTACTTCCTATTCCAAAAGAAGCCAATGCAGCAAAGATTGCAAAAAGAATGGCTAGCCATTTCCAGCCCAATCCTTTTTCTAATGCATACATAGGTCCACCCAGCATGCGTCCTCGTCTCGTTTTTACTCGATATTTTACTGCAAGTAATCCTTCTGCATATTTTGTGGATATACCAAATACACCTGTAAACCAGCACCATAGTACAGCACCCGGACCACCCAGCGCAATGGCCGTGGCAACACCGATGATATTACCTGTTCCGATAGTTGCAGCAAGCGCTGTAGCCAGGGCACCAAACTGTGATACGTCTCCTGTTGCGTTCTTATCCTTCTTGAAGGAAAGCTTGATAGCTTTCAATATCTTACGTTGCGGAAAACGTAATCGGACAGTCAGGAATATATGGGTTCCTAACAGAAGGATAATCATAGGCCATCCCCAAAGGAATGAACTGAAAGCTAAGAAAAAATCGTTGATTGCATCCATAAGTCTCTCTTAATTTACCTTATTATTATTACGTGATTATATTTTTATTCAAGTTTCGCAAGTTCAGAAGTTAATGAAGTTAAAGGAGTTATCGCTCCCTACGGTCGCTGAGGAGTTAAGACAATAGTCTTTTTGGCGTAGTTATTAAGCTGCAAGACATACGTCTTAACTCCTTAACTTCCTTAACTCCTTTAACTTCCTGATATGCGAAAGTTCAGTTTTTATAATTGAAGTTTTGGAAAGTGACTATTTGTCCTAACACTTATTTCTTATGTTCTTCTTCAAATCTAACTTTTACATTTGTAAATCCCATAGCCTTGAGCATCTTGTAGAATTGAATCTGAGCATTTTCTTCTGCAGTTGATCTGTTTGTATTTGATAAGCATCGTATTCTCATTGCATTGTAAGCTCGCTCATAAAGTTTTTGTCTGTCTTTTCCTGTCCAGTCACCGGTTTCAAAAAAAGACTGGGTTTTTGCTTCGTCAATAAAATTATGATCCAGTAATTTGATTGGAGGTAGTGTACAGACAATCGTATCTTTCTCTGTTTCTATCCAACCTTCCTTTACTTCTTTCATATCAATGCCAAGCCGAAGTGTACCATAATAGATACGTACTAACTTATCGTCACCGAAGAAGCCATGCCTTGTTGTATCAATGAGTTCTTCGTCACTGATTGATAGAAATTCCCATTGCCCGATGTTCTCTATAGTGCGGATTTGTGTAGGAGACAGTTGTGTCTGCCCCACGTTTTCTCCTTCCACATGAGTATCTCTTGCCAACCAATATAGACTTCCACCTATTATAATGACAAGTACTAATATAATGATGATTTCTATTCTCTTCATTTTTATAATCTTTATTCTATCAGGTAAACTTTACCTAATTAGTATCCTCGATAATGACCAAAAGCAGGCCTTTAAATCTGTTTCTTTAGTTCGTTTTCTTTTCGATAGTCGAATTGTCCAAGATTGTCTTGAGATCGTCCAAAGAAAATTTCTTTCTAAAAGTTATCTTTATATTTTCTTCTTTGAATCCCATTTCTATGAGCATAGGAATTAGAATGTTGGCAGCATTTTGTCTTGCTGTTTCAATGACTTCCATATTGGGAATGTCCTTGATGATTCCTTCCCGGCCCTGCTGTTCATATAGACTGAGTTCAGCATCGCTAAAGTTACGTCGGGTGAGAGAAACAAACTGCTTGACTCCTTCATGATCTATTTTGCTGCTTGTGAGCATTATTTTGGGGTCTGGCAATGTAATCTCTATTTTTTCATTCTTTCTGCTGATGTTCTGTGCCCCAAAATCATTGAAATCTATGTATGCTTTTAATGTAGCATCCATCGGAATTGCAACTTTTCTGTTGGAACCTGGTACATTGATATTGAAATCTTTTTTGAATATAGAGCCTTTCAATTTCAGTTGGTCGTCATGAGTTACTATTTTATGGACATGTATTTCTGTCGTGTAAAGTCTGTTGCATTTGTGTATCTGCATTACTATCATAGGAATAGTATCAATGACAGTCTTCTTTTCCTCTGTTTTCTTTTCTGAGCAAGAGGAAAATGTGTATATGATAGCAATTAATAATAAAAGAAATAACTTTTTCATACGAATTGTCTTGTTTTGAATGCAAAGTTACATCAAAATGTTCGAAAAACCAAATTATTTTTTTTCTTTTGTTTCTTTTTAATTGATAATCTTTTATAATGGGTACTTTTTCTTCTTTTAAATACCACTTTGAAAGATTGTTTTTTGTGTTGAACTATGTTAAATACGAAGAAAAATCAATTTCGTATTAAACCTTTCTGCTTTCAAAGTGTCTATATAAACGATTAGAATTCATAAACTGAACTTTTATAATATCGTGTGAGAACAATAGGTTTTTAGTTAGTAAAAAGATTAAGAAGCACTCTCTTGTGAAAGAGGGTGCTTTTTTTATTTCTGTTTTTTTTGTCAATTGATAATTTTTTCTTAATTTTGCCACATAATCTATAAAAATGTAATGATGAATAGAATATTTCCTTTACTTTTGGCTGCATGTCTTGTCACAGGCTTCACATCTTGCAGTGAAAAGAAAAAAAGTGATGTTATCATCGCTCCAAAGCCTCAGGCTCCAAAGCCAAAGAAAACTCAGCAGATGAGTGGATATGAACAGGCTCGTGAGGTTGAATGGCTGGGTTCAACCTATAAAGTCATAGTTAAGCGTGAAGCAGACAATAGTTTGCCTTTAGCTGTCGGTGATGATAATACCAAATATTTTGATAATAAGATTACGGTTAGAATTCTGCGTAAGGATGGTACTGAATTTTTTAATCGTACCTTTCTGAAGACCGATTTTACGGGATATTTAGATAAGAATACCCAGCAAAATGGGGCATTGCTTGGTTTGGTCTATGTACAGGCTGAGGGTAATAACCTGGTTTTTGCAGGAAGTGTTGGATCTCCTGATGTAACAAGTGATGAGTATGTGCCTTTGGTCGTTAAAATCTCTCGCATGGGTGCTGTTTCCGTAGGTAAAGATACCAAATTGGATACAGGTAGTGATGAAGAAGATGATGATAATACTAATGAGCAACAAAAAACCTCATCCGATGAGGATGAGGTCTAATGCTTATGTGAATTGATTATCAATCTTGCAGAATAAAGACTACTTGAAAAGTTTTCGGTAGTCTTTTTCAAAACTTAGAGGGTGTCGGCCAAGGAAGAGTATATTGAGCAGGCAATTGGCTGCTAATTCTTCATCATTGAGGTTTGCACCCTTTCCTTTTTTTATTTCTTTACCGAGGCAAGCATCCCAGGTTGTATTGAAACTGGTGTCATCTGCTCCCACAATCATATCCTTGCTATTTGGATCTTCCTTAAGTTCGTATCTGATGGTTTTCTTCGAAACTACAGGCTGGATGTTGCAAAGCATGTTGAATGCTTTTTCAAATATATCGCGATGCAGGTACGCATTTGGATACATTTCATTCACTGCAGGGAATAACTCTTCAAATTCGAATGATTGTAATAACTGATATAGTTTCATATACCTTAATTATATATAGTACGTTATTATTATATATATATATATTTAGAATTTTGCCATTTTAATAGCATCAATAGCACATTCGTCACCCTTGTTGCCAAGTTTTCCACCACAGCGGTCTTGAGCCTGCTGCAGGTCATTTGTTGTTAACAGGCCATAGATGACAGGGATTTCCTGTGTGGCATTTAAGCGAGCTATACCATAGGTAACTCCTTGACAGATATAGTCGAAATGTGGAGTTTCACCGCGTATGACGCATCCAAGTATGATGACAGCATCGTAACCACCGTTGAGTACCATCTGGTGAGCACCATAGATGAGTTCAAAGCTGCCAGGAACAGTCTTTACATGAATGTTTTCAGAAAGAGCGCCATGCTTTTCCAAAGTCTTGACAGCTCCGTCAAGCAAGGCACCTGTTACCTCAGGATTCCATTCTGCTACCACGATGCCAAAGCACATATTGCTTGCGTCTGGCACCTTGGTAAAGTCGTAGTCTGATAAATTATGAAGTGCTGTTGCCATAATTAGTTGGAAGCTCTTTCGATGTATTTATCAATCTCTGAACTCTGAACGAGCATAGAGTTTACATATTTTTTCTTGATGTCCTGGTAGATGCTCAAAGCGTCGGCCTTCTTTCCCTGGCTTTCAAGAATTTCACCTGCTTTGATGAGGAAAGTAGGAGAGAGACTGTTGTTTGCATCGTCTTGTGCCTTGTCATCAGCCATGCTTGCAGCCTTCTTAAATGCTTCCACTGCTTTGTCGAACTGGTTGAGATGTGCATAAGCATCACCTAAAGCTGCTTGTGCTGCAGGACTAATCATCTGATCACCTTTAGAAGAAAAAGCATCAAGGCTTTTCTGTGCTTCAGCCCACTTGCCAAGGTTTGCATAGCAAAGACCTGCATAGAGATTGGCCAGATTTGCAGCTTTTGTGCCGCTGTAGTCACTTGCAATTTTTGCAAAACCTACAAAGCCAGCACCATCGCCATTGAGAGCCTGATCATACATTTCATTGTTGAAATAAGTCTGACCTTTGCCTAACATAGTACTTGCTTTGTCCTCACGTGGACCAGCAATCTGATTGTTGTAAACGAAAATACCTGCAATAATTACAATGATAGCAACTACTGCGCCGAGAATCAACTTCTTGTTTTTCAAGAAGAAGGCCTCATGAATGTTAAGGCTCTCGCTTTCTGGAGCCTGTACGTTGTTTTTTGCCATTTTTTTATTTTGTTTTTTTTATTATTCTAATTCTGTTGGATAAACGCATCATCAACTTTAATATTCAATAAAAGGAATGTCTTCATTTATAAAAATGAATGCTAATCCCATTTAAGGTCTTTATATTAGTCGATTGCGCCTAATTTTTTGCAAAAATACGCAATTTTATTTATATATTGAAATTTCTAGCCTACTTTTTTCGTTTTTTGCGGTTTTTCTGCTATCTTTGCAGTCCAAAAGCATAAAGAGCCTATGATTTTAGAGAATATTTCCATCTTAAATTATAAGAACATAAAGGGAGTGAATTTGGATTTGTCCCCAAAAATCAATTGTCTTATCGGCCATAACGGCGTAGGTAAGACTAATTTTTTGGATGCAATCTATTACCTCTCCTTTTGTCGTAGTGCCAATAATCCTATTGACTCTCAGATTATCATGCATGATGAGAATTTCTTTATGCTTGAAGGGAAATATCGCACAGAACAGGGTGATATCGAGAATATTTATTGTGGTATGAAACGTGGTACGAAGAAACATTTCAAGCGCAATAAAAAGGAGTATAAACGATTGTCGCAACATATCGGTTTAGTTCCTTTAATTTATGTTTCTCCTTCTGATTCTTCCCTTATAGAAGGAGGAAGTGAAGAGCGCCGTCGCCTGATGGATGTTGTTATTTCACAATATGACCATTCTTATATTGAATTGTTAGCTAATTATAATAAGGCTCTCCAGCAGCGTAATGCTCTTTTGAAGATGGAGGAGGAGCCTGATTTGTCCTTGCTTGATATATGGGAACAGGAGATGGCCCGTAATGGCGAGTTGCTCTTTCAGAAACGTCTTGCTTTTGTGGAGGAATTGGTTCCTGTCTTTCAACGAATTTATCAGCAGATTTCTGGTCAACGGGAGATGGTTAGTCTTCGCTATGTCTCTCATTGTCAGCGTGGTTCATTGTTAGATGTTATTCAGCGTGATAGATTCAAGGACCGGGCAGTTGGTTATTCTCTTCATGGTGTACATCGTGATGATCTTGAGATGCTTATAGGTGATTTTCAGATGAAGCGTGAGGGAAGTCAAGGACAGAATAAAACTTTTGTGCTTGCTTTGAAGCTTGCTCAATTTGATTTTCTGCGCCGTACTTCTTCAATCACAACCCCTTTGTTGCTGTTAGACGATATCTTTGATAAGTTGGATGCACAAAGAGTAGAATCTATTGTCCAACTTGTTTCTGGTGATAACTTCGGACAAATATTCATTACTGATACGAATCGTGATCATTTGGATAAAATCCTGTCTAAAAGCGATGGTGAATATAAGATATTTACGGTCGAGGGAGGTGATATAGAATTGATGGCAAACAGTTGAGAATAGTTCTTTCTCTTTGGGGGTAAAGTTCATTTCGCTGTTGCAAAGTTCTTGTCTCTGTTGATTTGTGGCTAATGCGCTCTATTTGATTTACATTAATTATTAAAATCATTTATATCATGTTTAGAAGAAAAGTACAATCCATGCAGACCTTATTGCCAGACTTTCTGCGGCGTCAGGGTTTAGAGTCACCTCTACGTCAAAGGAGACTTTTGACTTCTTGGGATGATGTGGTAGGGGAGCCTATAGCCCGATATACCAGTGAACGTTTTATCAAAAACCAGACACTGTTCGTAAAGGTGAATAATCCTGCCTTGCGTGCAGATCTATCTATGGGACGTAGCATTTTAGTGAAACGCCTGAACGAATGTGCCGGTGCACAGGTCATTGTTGATATTAAATTTTATTAGATATCAGTAATAATTTCATCCATGATTTTATCATGTTTTTCATAAGGAATCGAAGATTCTTTCTGAAAACTATAGCAGACTCCGATTTTATAGATGGATGGAATTTTCTTTAAGAATCGATCGTAATATCCTTTACCTCTGCCCAGGCGGTGTCCTTTGTCATCAAAGCTCATACCAGGAATGATTCCTACTTCGATTTCTCCGTATCTTTTTTCAGAAAATAGAGTTCCGCTTGGTTCTAGGATGTGATAATTACCTTCCTTAAGATCCTTTTTCCCTGTATATTCTCTTAAGATCATGTTTTCTCCGTCTGTAACTACAGGTAGTAGGACTTTTTTTCCTTCGGCTACGATTTCATCTATCCATTCATGTGTATTTACTTCATCCGGTAATGAATAGTATAGCAGTATCGTTTGTGCTTTTCTTAAACGGGGATGCTTTTTTAATTGCATAATAATAGAGAGCGACAGCTCTCCCAGTTGTGCTTGGGTAAACTGTCGCTTCCTATTTCGTATCTCTGTTCTGAGTTCTTGTTTGTTCATGACAATAGCTATTCTTATTAGACAAAGTCTTATTTAGCTTTTCCGCTAACTTTGTTTGATAATTTTCCTTTTGCCTTTTGCACAGCAACTGGCTTTTTAGGGAATGCTGCATTTTCCTCGAATACTTCCAATGTTTTCCTGATGACAGGATCATCCTGATTGATGTATTGAGACCAAGCCTGCTCATTAAGCATGTTGTAAATAATTCGACCATTGAGTACACGCTCTAAAAGTTTGTGCGACTTTCTTATCAGCAGATTGCGGCGTTGTAATCCATGCTTGTCTGCATAATTAGCAAACTTCTCAACCATGTCTTGTTTTACAAGATAATCTGAAAGTTCCATCATCTCTTTAAAGTTATTCAACTTAGGACGATTATTGTCTGTATAGATGAATGCGTATTGAAGAATCAGGCCACTCATGCTGGCTTCTTTGAAATATGAGGTCATGCCCAACGTATCTTCCGGTACGAAGATGTCAGGTGTGATACCACCACCGCCATATACCACTCTGCCCAATCCTGTATGGTAGGCAGGACCGGTGTGCTTGATGCTGTCTTGCGAGAAGAACTCACCATGCTGGTAGCGATCCAGTAAATCTTGCTCATAATCTTTATCGTCGCCCATGGTATATGGCTTCTGTATGCAACGTCCGGAAGGAGTGTAGTACCTTGCAATAGTCAGTCGGATTAGACTGTGATCTGGGAATTCCAACTGTTGCTGTACCAAACCTTTACCAAAAGAGCGGCGGCCGATAATAGTGGCGCGGTCATTGTCCTGCATGGCACCTGCAAATATTTCTGCAGAAGAAGCAGAACCTTCATTAATAAGTACCACTAAAGGTATATCCTGATAGGAACCTTTACCATCGCTGCGATATTCCTGACGTGGAGATTTACGTCCCTGTGTATAGACTATCAGCTTTTTATCAGACAGGAATTCATTAGCCATGTTTACAGCTGCCGAAAGATAACCGCCGGAGTTGTCTCGCAGGTCGATGCAGAGATTCTTGAAACCTTTCTGTGACAACTTAGCTAAAGCTATCAACATCTCAGGATAGGTGTTCTCACCGAAATTTTTAATACGAATATATCCGGTAGTTTTATCCAACATGTATGCAGCAGTGACGCTCTTGGTTGGAATCTCACCACGGGTTACGGTATAAGTTTGTACTTTATTGCTGCCATAACGCACAACGCCAATTTTAACTTTTGTATCTTTTGGACCTTTCAAACGGTGCATCGCTTCCTGGTTGGTGACAATTTTGCCTACAAAAGGTTTGCCATCTACTGCTACGATTTTATCACCAGCCAAAAGACCGGCTTTTTCTGCAGGTCCGTTTTGGATGACATTCTGAATATGGATGGTGTCGTCTCTGATGACAAATTCTACACCTACTCCAGAGAATGAGCCTTTGAGGTCGTCTGTTGCTGCAGCCGCATCTTTTGCGCTTATATAGACAGAGTGTGGGTCTAATTCTGCCAAGATTAATGGAATAGCCTCATCTACCAACGAGTCGATATTGACAGCATCAACATACTGGTCATCTATAATGTGTAGCAGATTGTTGAGTCGGTTGCTTCCACTATTGATGATGTTGAGTCGGTTGCCAGAGAAGTGGTTGGAGAAAAAAGAGCCAAGAAATATACCCACCACGACACAAGCGGCCATGATGATTGGCATAAATCGATTGTTCTTGTTTTTATTCATAATCATGTTTTATACTAACGTTATATTCTACTATTTGCTCTTGTTTGTATTTGTCATGAGAAGCCTATTCATTTTCAGTTTGAGCAATTTGCTGGTTTATATCCAGATACTCAACTTTAATCCCTGCTCTTTCCATGAGTTGGATTCCATCATTGAGTCTGTATTTTTCTGCATATACTACGCGCTTGATTCCTGCTTGAATGATGAGTTTGGCACATTCTATACAAGGAGATGCGGTTACGTAGAGTGTACTGCCGTCACTATTATTGCTGCTTCTTGCCAATTTTGTGATGGCATTGGCTTCTGCATGGAGAACATACGGTTTGGTAATATCATTTTCTTCGCAGATATTCTCGAAGCCGCTTGGAGTACCATTATATCCATCACTGATAATCATTTTATCTTTGACTACCAGTGCTCCTACCTGTCTGCGTTTGCAATAACTATTTTCTGCCCAAATGCGAGCCATTCTTAAATATCGCAAATCCAGTTTTGTCTGCTTAGAAAGTCCGTTCTCCATAACCTTTTAATTAACATTCACATTTTTCTTTATTTCGTTTCTCTCAAGCAAGGCATCTATCGTAGGTTCTTGACCACGGAATCGCTTATATAATGTCATTGGGTGTTCAGTTCCTCCTTTAGACAAAATATTATCTCTGAAACTTTTTGCTGTAGCTTGATCGAAGATACCATTTTTCTTGAAAACGCTGAATGCATCAGCATCCAGTACTTCGGCCCATTTATAGCTGTAGTATCCCGCAGCATATCCACCAGCCATGATGTGGGAGAAGGTTACAGTCATACAGGTGTCTGGTAACTGAGGTAGAATCATGGCCTTTTCCCATGCTTTCTTTTCGAATGGGATGATGTCGTCTGTGAACGCATCTTTTTTCGTGTAATATGCCATATCAAGAAGTCCAAAACTTACCTGTCTCAAGCACGCATAAGCCGCCATGAAGTTGCGGCTTTTGACGATGCGCTCTGTCAGTTCGTCAGGTAAAGGCTCGCCTGTTTCATAATGGAAGGCAAATGTGCGTAGAAAATCTTTTTCTATGGCATAGTTCTCCATAAATTGGGATGGTAATTCTACGAAGTCCCACCAGACGTTTGTACCTGAAAGGCTTTCAAAACGGGTGTTGGCAAACATGCCATGTAAACTGTGACCGAATTCGTGCAGGAATGTCTCTACTTCTCCTAATGTCAGAAGAGCAGGCTTTTCCTCTGTAGGCTTGGTGAAATTAGTCACTACGCTTACATGAGGTCGTACATTGTTGCCTTTATGGTCTATCCATTGACCTTGGAATTCAGTCATCCATGCCCCTCCTTGTTTACCCTTTCGTGGGAAGAAGTCTGCATAGAATACAGCGAGATAACTGCCGTCTTTATCGAATACTTCGTATGCTTTTACGTCAGGGTGATATACCGGTATTTCCTTGTTTTCTTTGAAGGTGATTCCATATAACTTGTTTGCAAGACCGAATACTCCCTCGATTACTTTGTCCAACTGGAAATATGGTCGTAGCATTTCGGCATCCAGATTGAATTTCTTCATCTGGAGTTTGTGTGAATAGAAACTGAAGTCCCATGGCTGCATTTCGAAATCGTTACCTTCCATCTCCTTTGCCAGTTCTTCGATTTCCTTCACCTCCTTGATAGCAGTTGGTTTATAGGCATCAATGAGATCATTCAGAAGTTTATAGACATTTTCTACATTGCTTGCCATGCGATGCTTGAGTACATAGTCTGCATAGGTACTGTAACCCAAAAGCTGAGCCAGTTCGCGTCGAAGGTTGATGAGGCGCTTGCAGATTTCCAGATTGTTGGAGTCATTGTCATGGGTACACTCTGTATTGCGTGCCATATACATTTCCTTTCGTAACTCACGCTGTGTAGAGTAAGTCATGAAAGGAGAGTAGCTTGGATAATCTAACGTAAATATCCATCCCTCTTTTTCTTGCTCCTTGGCATTCTGGGCAGCTGCTGCAATGGCTGTATTTGGAAGACCGTCCAGCTGGGCCTCGTCTGTTATATGCAGTGTATATGCTTTGTTTTCCTTTAATACATTTTGAGAAAACTGGAGTGTGAGCATACTGGCTTCTTCTGTCAGTTTGCGGAGTTTTTCCTTTCCTTCTTCATCGAGCAAGGCACCACTTCTTACAAAACCATCATAACTTGTATCGAGCAGCATCTGTTCTTCTGCAGTCAACTCTCGGTTGGGATGATCATGTACAAACTTGACTCTTTCAAATAACTTCTTGTTCAGAGTGATGTCATTGGCATGCTTGGTGAGGATAGGACTTAGCTTCTGTGCCAAAGCTTCCATTTCGTCACAGGTTTCCGCACTCATCATGCAGGAAAAAACGTTGGAAACTCGACTCAGAAGGTCGTAATAATGTTCTCCCTTTTCTGTATCTACACGCGCAATGGTATTCTCGAAGGTAGGCTCTGCGGGGTCGTTGATAAGCTTATCTGTAGATTCATCATCGCGACGTATTCCCTCCATGAAAGCCTCTTCGTAATCTTCAAGTTTTATACGATGGAATGGCACCGTGTTGTGCGGCGTATTATAAGATTCGAAAAATGGATTTATTCTCTTTTCTATATTCTTTTCATCAAGCATACTGACTTTCTTTTTATTTTGGTGCAAAATTAGTAAAAAAAGATGTGATTCTCATATCTGTGAGAGAGAATTTAACTAATATTACACTCTTGTTTGATAATTCATATATATTTCTTATCTACTTAACAGTTTCTCAAGGGCAGGGATAAAAATTCTTTCTCTTTGTAAGCGTAATAATCCCTGTGCTTCCAAATTATTTAGAGCTTTGGAAATGTCAAGTCTGCTATCGTTGAGTTCCTTTGCCATTCTGGTCATTTTGATACGGAATGTTTTCTCTCCACCTGGACGAACGCAACGAGCTTCAAAAAAGCGGATAATGAGTTCTTCTATATTCCTTGGTGGTACACGCAGGGCTCTTCTGCTCATTTTTTGAGTCTGCGCAGAAATAAAGTTAAGTAAGTTGATACGGAAAATCTCAAACAATTCGGAGAGTTTCAATACCTCCTGCTTTTCGAGTCGCATGATACTGCAATCGGTTTTTGCAATATACGTGTGGGTAAATCTTTGGTTGAGTCCGAAGATTCTCTCTGGTTGGAAAATTTCAGGAGCAGATATGTCTTCTTCGATATTGTAGCCATGGTCGTCTGCATCTGTCATGACCTTGATTTCTCCTGTGAGTAGAAAGAAGAGAGAGAGGCACCGTTCACCGTCTTTTACGATGGCTTCTCCCTCTGGTACTTTTAGAAAGTCAAAGCGTGTCTTTCCTGCTGCCTCGTGCAAGTCGTTGCGACTCATGCCGAGGAAGAGGGGAAGGGAGAGTAATATGTCGTATAATCTGTTTTCTGCCATAGCGTTTTGTTTCTCTCAAACTTTCTTAGAAGGAGATTTCTGACTATTCTGCTAAAATCTTTTTTATAGATGGAGAATACCATACCCTGTTTTTACCTTGGGCATCTGAATAAATCAGGTATGCGAGTAGTTCGGGGTGCTTTTCGAGAATTTTCTTTGTTCCATCCATGCCAAGTACCATGAAGGAGGTGGCAAATGCATCTGCTGTTGCACAATTGTTGGCAATTACTGTGGCAGAGAGTATATTATGCTGCACGGGATAACCGGTTTTGGGGTCAATGGTATGTGCATATTTCTTGCCGTTTTTGTAATAGAAATTACGATAATTTCCACTCGTTGCCATAGCTTTGTCCGTGACGTTGAGTACCGTCTGGAGTTCTGTATTAGTATTGAGTGAATCATCCGTAGGCTTATTCACTCCAATGCGCCAAGGTACTCTTTTTTCACTATTTCCGCAGGTTACTACTTCGCCTCCGATTTCAACCATAAAGTTTTCAACACCTTTTTTCTTCAGTAAGCGGGCTACGACATCACTTCCGTATCCTTTTGCGATGGCTGAACAGTCTAACATTGTATTGGGATTCTGTTTCTTGATATAGTCATTTTCCAGACTCACCTTATGAAATCCCACGATGGCTTTGAGGCTATCTATAGTCTCCTTGCTTGGCGCCTTTCCCTGCTTGAATCCGAATCCCCAAGTGTTGACCATAGGTGCTACAGTAATGTCAAAGGCACCATTGGTTTCTTTGGATATATTTTCTGCTAGTTGGAAAACCTCCTTGAACATTTTGTCAACCTTTATGTTCTCGTTACGATTGATTTTAGAAATGATAGACCCTTTGTTAAATGGTGAAAGCGATTGATCTACTTTCTGTAGTTCGGCCTCAATTTCTTTCTGGTAGTTTTCGTCACTCTGATAAGTTATATGGTATATGGTTCCGAAAACGAAACCCTCGTCATGCTGATAAGGGGTGACATGTTGCTGGCGTATGATAAAGATGGTACCGATAACCAGTATTGCCAGAAAAGGAAGTTGCCATATCAATTTCTTCTTGTTCATATCTTATGAATTTGTTAGAGATTTTTTAAAACTCGTATGCGATGTTGAATGTGCCTCCGAAACGGGAATTTCCCTGTTTTCCAAATCCCGGAACATACCATGTATTTCCCAGTTCTCCATTGTTGTGGGCGATGCGGCGTCTGTATCTTACACTCCAACCCATTCTGATGGGTCCCAAAATCTTGGCATCTACCCCAAAAAGTATTTCCATCCAGTGATAGTTGCAGGATACATCTTTTGCTTCGTATGGAGAGGTGGTGCCCCAGATGGGATCTGTCATCTCCGGACCAGTCAAGTCATATTTGTAGGAAGTGAAAGCATATCTCAGACCACCATAGAGACGGTAGGTGTCATGCTTGTTCTTCATCAGGTTCCAATCCATACCGATACGGACATAGGGTGCACTTGTCTTATAGTGCAGATTGGTTCCTTCGTCCTTGGCATCTGCTTTTCCTAAACCTAATTCAACGACAGGGAAGTACTTGTCTTTTAGGTTGATGCGCAAGGCTGCTTCATACTGACCGTAGTCGCCAAGCAGCATCTGTCCTGCTCCAAAAGCATCAACACTTATAGCCACGCCTCTTAATAGAGGTATGGTGTCAGCCTGAGCGATCACTTTCTTTACTTTTGACTGTGCAAAGGTTGGGACGCTTGCGAAAAGCAATAGAATGCTAATCGCGAGTGCCGAAATATATGAGGAAATGAGATTTCGTTGCATCAAAATTTACGTCTTTATGGTTGATGACTACAGAATCTATCAAGTGGTGAGTCGTCGTAACTCCCGTAATCGTATGGAAGTAGGACGGACTGCAATCGATAGATTCGAAATGTGGATGATTGTCTTTTGCTACGATGAGGGTATCTTTGAATACACGTTCTTGGACATCTTGAATCTCGAAATAGAGTGTGTCTGCTGCATTTGTATAACTCATCGGTAGCATAAAGCTATCTACATTCTCATCCTTATTGATGAGAATGCTGTCTTCTCCATCTCTTTTGTTTGTCGAGATGGTTATGTATGAACCTGTGAGTTGTGTTACGTTTCCGTCCAGTTTGTATTTGGTATATACCGTATTGTTGAGTGGACAGTCGAGCGTGGAACAACTCACCATCGTTATGATGGCGAACAGGATGGTAGGAATTATTTTCCGCATCTTATCTCTTTTTCTATTTGATAATCATTACGATTTGGATTCTGGCGGCTGATAAGGTCGCCTAAAAAGCCTGCAAGGAATAGTTGGCTTCCTAACAACATGGCTGTCAGGGCAATGAAGAAATATGGAGAATCTGTGATGAGGTGCCCATATACACCTTGGTGGAGTTCTATCAGCTTATCAACTCCCAATCCTATGAGGGAAAGGAAAGCTATGAAGAATACCACACTACCCAAGAAACCGAATACGTGCATAGGCTTCTTTCCGAAGTTGCTCAGGAACCAAAGTGTCATTAGGTCCAGATAACCATTGACAAAGCGATTCCAGCCCATGAATTTGGAGGTGCCAAATTTACGTGCCTGGTGGTGTACTGGTTTTTCTCCGATTTTGTCAAAACCTGCATTCTTTGCCAGATATGGGATATATCTGTGCATTTCTCCGTAAACTTCTATGTTTTTGATGACATCTTTACGGTAAGCTTTCAGTCCGCAGTTGAAATCATGCAGGTTGTGGATGCCACTCACTTTGCGTGCTGTGGCATTGAAGAGCTTTGTTGGGATGGTCTTGGAAAGTGGATCTCCCTGTTTGCGGTTTTGCTTGTATCCGGAAACCAGATCGTACCCCTCTTTGGTAATCATATGATAAAGTGCAGGAATCTCATCTGGAGAATCCTGTAAGTCTGCATCCATAGTAATAACTACATCGCCTTGAGCTTCTTTGAATCCGCAGAATAGGGCAGGACTTTTTCCATAGTTACGGCGGAATTTGATGCCCTTTACGTTTGCTGACTTTTCTGCAAGTTCTTCGATGACCTCCCAGGAATGGTCGGTAGAACCATCGTTAACGAATATGACCTCAAAGCTAAAGTCGTTGGCTTTCATTACGCGTTCTATCCACGCATAAAGTTCTGGCAAAGATTCTTCCTCATTAAATAGAGGTACAACAACTGTTATGTCCATTTTTTATTCTTGGTTTATAATTTATTCTTTCTTTTGTTTCCTACTCATGAGTGCTGCAATCGCTGGACTCAGGATAATGGCAGCAAATATATCTGTAATCATGAATGCTGCAGCCCAGGATATAGGTTTCATCATACTGATGGCTTCTATGAGTGTCTTTATCTCGTTGGCTGGAAAATTGTATGTTTTCAGCATCAGGGTGTAATTGTCTATGATATAGCTCATGAAAACACCTGTGTCAAGGAATTTAAACCATAGAAATTGAACAATGGTCAGGAGTAAGGTGGCATTGAAGAATGTTTGTGCGCAATAAAATAAACCTCTTCGGAAAGAAATGGTTCCATCCAATGCATCGTCTCTGAATGCCTTCAGTCTTTTTGCTACCACAAATGGAGTGCTGATAGCCAAGATGTTGGCCAATAAACTAAGCAAAGCATAGCCAGGCGTTACCGACCACATGGTGGATGCAAAACTGGCAATCCAAACAGCGCCCAAAATGGCTCCGTCCTGTCTGGCAAAAGCTTTTGTTTGTGTAATCTTTACTACATCTATCATTTTGATTATTTTCCTTTAGCTATTTTTATAATGATATGTTTATGAAATAATTCTTGCTATATTTCTTATACTATCTTGCAAAATTACGTAATTTTCTGCACATACCGACAATATTCCCTTTATTTTTATATATATTTTGTATTGTTTGTCAAAAAGTTGCCCGGAAATAGGAGAGAGAAGGAATCTGTCTATATATAATAAAGGAGGCTGTCTGTATATAATAATGGTATCAGTCTGAATATAAAAGTCTATAAAAACAAAAAAGGAACTTCCATGAAGAAAGTTCCTTTTTGAGCCTCTTGTCGGATTCGAACCAACGACCCCGAGATTACAAATCACGTGCTCTGGCCAACTGAGCTAAAGAGGCGGGTGGACAAGCGATTCATATCGCACCGCTACAACCAAGTACCCTTGCTATGTTCCCATCCTGGGGGATTCCGAGGGAGCTGGTCGTATGAGACTTGTCCGTCTCAATGTGCTTTAAAATGCTTATTGCTTTTAAGCGGGTGCAAAGGTACGACTTTATTTTGTATTGACCAAAACTTTCCAAAGAAAAGTTTTGGTCTTTAACGTTTATTTAGAAAATGCGCTCAAAATCGCTTTAGAAATCGACGACAGTAATGCCTGCTCCACCAAATTGTACATGTTCGTCAGCGTAATGTACCACATTTGGGATACTGCTCACATACTGTCTGATGAGTTGGCGCAGAATACCGTTTCCTTTTCCATGCAGGATTCTTACGCGAGGCATTCCCACCAGTATGGCATCGTCTATAAAGTGCTGAACCGCATTGAGTGCTTCGTCTCCACGCATACCTCTTACATCAAGATCTTGATGGAAATTACTCTTGTGGGCATCAATCGTCTTGCGTGTCTCCTTGCTAATGCCGTATGAAGCTAAATTCTCTTTTCTTTCTTCTGTCTTATCCTTTTCTGTAGAAGCAGTGGCATGTTCCAGTCTGCTGAGGCGCATTTTTGTTTTCATGCCTCCAAAGACAGCGGTGGCCATGTCGCCGGCAATGCTTTCAATCTTGCCCACGGTAGTGAGTCCCTTGATGCGCACGGTGTCACCTTCTTTCAACTCCTTGTTGTTTTCGGCCTGTGACTTATTCTGCGCATTGCGTAGGGCGGCAGCAGCTTTCTCCTGATTCTGTGCCTTTTCAGCCTTTCGTTTGGCGTGGCGTTCTTTTCGTTGCTGTATCTGCGCTATCTTGCGGGCAATCTTGTCATCATTGTCCTTTGTGTCAATCTCCTGCATTTCCTGTTTGAATGCATCCAGTTCTTGACGAATGCGCTTGGTTTCTTCTTTTTCAGCCTGGTTCTCGCGAATTTCTCGGATGGCATTCTCTATCTTCTTATTGCTTTCCTTGAGAAGTTCTTCTGCCTGCTGCTTGGCCTTGGCGAGAATTTGCTTGCGACTTTTTTCTATTTCCTCTATATCGCTCTCGTATTTGGAGATGGTTTTCTCCATATCCTTTTCGCGCTGGTGTATGCTCTGTCGCTTGTTTTCCCAATAGCGCTTGTCTCTTACGATATCCTGCAGATACTTGTCACTCTGGATATATTCAGAACCTACAATGTCGCTGGCTTCTTTGATGACCTCCTCTGGTAAACCGATCTTGCGGGCAATCTCAATGGCGAAGGAAGAACCGGGACGACCGATAGCCAACTGGAATAATGCTTTCATCTCATGTCGGTCGTAGAGCATGGCTCCATTGGCTACTCCTTCATGACTGTCTGCAAAATGTTTCAGATTCTGGTAGTGGGTTGTTATGACACCATAGGCTTGTTGCTTGCAGAATTTGTCGAGCACCGCTTCAGCTATGGCACCGCCAATGCCAGGTTCTGTACCCGTACCGAACTCATCTATCAATATGATGGTACTGTTGTTGGCAGCCTTCATCATATTTTTCATGTTGAGGAGGTGGGAAGAGTAGGTACTGAGATCGTTCTCCAGACTCTGTTCATCACCGATATCAATCATGATGTTCTGGAATACACCCGTCTTAGAGCGTTCGCTTACCGGTATGCTCAGACCACACTGCAACATATATTGTAGCAATCCTACGGTTTTCAGACAGACGGATTTACCACCGGCATTAGGACCGGATATGATCAGTATCCTTTTTTCTTGTGTTAAGATAATATCGAGTGGCACTACCTTTTCGCCTTTCTTCTCCAGAGAGATTTGGAGGAGTGGGTGAATGGCCCGTATCCAGTCAATATGTGGGTGGTCTTCAACTTCCGGTTCTATTGCCTTGAAGATTTCTGCTATTTTAGCCTTTGCCTGTATCAGGTCTATTTTAGCTAAAAAACGATAGCTGTCCATCATCTCGCGTACGTATGGGCGTACCTTATTGGTAAAGCTTGTGAGGATGCGGATAATTTCCTTGCGCTCTTCACCTTCCAGTTCGCGCACGCGGTTGTTGGCTTCCACCACTTCGGTCGGTTCGATGAATACGGTCTTACCTGTGGCACTCTCGTCATGTACGATACCTTTGATTTTCTTTTTCAGCGTAGGTATCACCGGAATCACCAGTCTGCCGTCACGAAGCGTTGGGGTTACATCCTTTTCAACCACACCTTCGCTTTGTGCAGAACGTAATATACTATATAAGGTACGTGAAATACTTCCTTCGGTCTTTGCAAGTTCTCTTCTGATCTGCAGCAATTCCGGTGTAGCATTGTCACGTATCTTTCCGTATTTATCCAATATTTGATCGATGCGCTGAATAATCTGAGGAAAGGTTATCACGTCTTTTGCCAAGCGGTGCAAGGCAGGATATGTATATTTCTTCTCCCTGCGCCAACCGTCGTTTTCTTCAGCATGACTGTCGTCTTCATCGCTGTGGTTGAGAATCTTCACGATGCTCTCAATGGTTGAAAGTGAACGGCGAAGATCGAAAAGTTCATTTTCCTCCAGATGGGTGTTTTCTATGCGGATACGTACGATGCTCTCTCTCACATCATAGAAATATTGTAGCGGAAAGTCCTCTACTTCAGAGATGAGTTGTCTGAACTCACGCACTTGCATGAGCCATTCGTTTACCGTTTCTGCATGGTCGCTGAATCCCATATTCTCCACCTGTTCCTTGCCGAGGGTGGAAAGACAGCGTTCGCGCAACATGGTTCGGATTTCATTAAATCCTATCTTTTGTTCAAAATTATCTGGATAAATCATTTCTTGTTTCGAAAATTTTTGTGCAAAGTTACTGCAAAATTCTGATTTAGCGAAGAAAATTAGCATTATTTTTCTGCTTGGTTGATTGGATATTTACTCCGCAATGTTTATTAAATCTTAAAAAATACCTACTTTTTAATATAATTCACCAAATTATTATATCTTTATGACCACTGACAATGCATAAAAGTAAATCGAACTTAAATAATAACTACTCAAACAAAATTTTTGATGAAGACATCTCTCATGGGATTATGTCTTCTTGCTTCTTTGGAAGCATCTGCCAAAGATTATTATTTGGCACCAGGTGGAACAGGTAATGGTATGACAATTGACAAACCATTCGGTGATCCGATTAAGGCTTTTGCCGCCCTAAAGGCAGGTGTGTGGAATTTGCGCTCGAATCGCTTGCGCAGTTGCAGTCTAATGTTTATTGTACTGGAGGTCGTACTCTGAATATTGCCTGGCATTATGTGGATAACTCCAATTCTGGCACCGCGTCTGTTTCTTTAAGCGAAGGTGTTGCTTTCGTAGATGTGGCTGCTAAGATTGGTAAAAAGATAGAGAAAAAGCCGATTGTTGTGACTTTAACGAATAATGGTGGAGGTGATATGTATCTTACTGATTTGACTCTTGGTGTTTATCTGGAAGTTGATGAGAATGGTAACGTGATTAATGGCATTCAGGATATCGTATCAGAAACCAAGACGCAGGAGTCTTATCAGATGTATCAGACTACCAATGGTCTGATTGTCTATGGTGAAATTGCTTCTCTTCAAATATATGGTATGGGTGGTCAGAAGGTTGCTGAAAGTTCTGATTCCCAGTTTGTGAATATAGCCAGTCTTTCTAAGGGTGTTTATGTGGTTAGAATCCTTGGTAAGGATGGAAGTCAGGTAGCTCAGAAATTCCTGAAAAAATAAACTGCTTCACAGATTCCATCGTATGGAAAAAATAAAAACGATGTTTGTCCAGACAGGCAAACATCGTTTTTATTGTATCGTATGCTTGGGGGTGTTTCTTTCCACATACTATTGTTTGATCAGTTGATTCCAGACATTTCCAAGCATGGCAGCCCCACCAAAGTGCCATGCTTCTAATTGTGGAATATTGGCTTCTGTTATTCCGCCAAGTGCAAAGACCCGTTCGTTGATGATTCCTTCTTTTGCTGCTTCTGTCAGTTGCTCTGATGTGAAAGCATGACAGTAACCTTGCTTGGATATGCTGTCGTAGATAGGACTGAGGAATACGTAATCATAATGGAACGCTAAGGCTTCTCTGACTTCATCCAGAGAATGGCATGAACGGGAGATGCTTCCTGTGAAGTTGGCTGGAATTTGATGCTTCCTGCGATTGAGATGAATACCGTGTAGATGGTATTTCGTACAGAGCTCAAAATGATCGTGTATCACAATCCGTGAATACCATTTCTCTGGTATGGTCTTCAACAACTTTTCGCAATCATCTTGGGATGACTCGGGTTTCCTGAAATGGAGCAGGTCAATACCCGATTCAAACAACTGGTTGATATAGGTTGCCTCATCTTCAATGAAGTGGGGCAATGTGATTACTACTCTTTTCATTTTCCAGTCTTGTCAGATATGATGGATTCATCTGTTACGATGTACAGCTTTTGAGGTGCATGGAAGTGATTGACTGGTCCATGTCCTTCACCAATCTTGACATCTTTTCCGGCTTCGATGGCATCCGAAAGATAAGCCTTGGCAGAAGAGATGGCTTCTTCCATATTGTATCCGCGAGCAAGATAAGAGGTGATGGCAGAAGAGAGCGTGCAACCTGTTCCGTGCGTATTGCATGTATTTACCGTTGCACCTTTATAGATTGCAGTTTCTCTGATATCGCCTGTATGTTCCTGTTTGTTGGCTTCTTGGTGTTGTTTGCTCTCGAAAAGATAATCCATCTTTTCTGTTCCTTCAAAGTGACCGCCTTTGATGAGAATGTTGTCGCACCCCAATCGGATAATGGATGAGGCAGCTTTCCTGATATCATCAACATTCTGGATTTTTCTACCTGCTAGAATTTCTGCTTCCGGAATATTCGGAGTGAGCAGGGTGGCAAGTGGCAGGAGTTCTTCGATGAATATTTCCAGCGCATCTTTCTGCATGAGTTGACAACCGCTTGTAGAAACCATCACCGGGTCGATGATTAGTTGGAGGGAACGGGTAGGGGCAGACGCCTGTTGCTTATCTGGCGCTGCAGTTAAGTATTTTTTGAGCGTTTCTGCTATCGTATGTATGGTTTCGCCATCGTTAACCATTCCTATCTTGATGGCTTGAGGGTGAATATCATCCATGACAGCTTCGATTTGTCCACTTACAATTTCCGGTTCTATCTTTTGGATTCCAAATACACCAGTGGTATTCTGCACTGTGATGGCAGAAATTGCAGAGGAAGCATATACGCCCAGGGCAGACATCGTTTTTATGTCAGCCTGAATGCCTGCTCCGCCACAACTGTCAGAGCCAGCTATAGTTAATGCTGTATAATATCTCTTCATATTCTTTTCGTCTTAAAAATGATTTAAACGATTCTATCGGGCAATAATGAAAATGCCTTCTGAAAGAAATTTCAAAAGGCTTTGCGGAGAGAGAGGGATTTGAAAACAAATTAAAACCTCTCATAACTATCTGAAATTCAGATGCCTTCTGATTTGAAAAATCCTTCTTTTTGCTGTTTACTGTCTATAATCTGACGCAGGTCACAACGTCTTAATTCTTTGATCCATAAGGACTTATATTAATATTTTTAATTATTTTAAGGACAATGCCCGCGAAATCTTATACTCAGAGATGCCAATGACGGCATAATTTTCTGAAAATCAGTTACTTAGCAATGATTTCGATGGCAGTAAAATCGTATCGCTAATGTAATGAGTTGTAGCAGAATGTGGCGAACCGTCCGATTTTATGTGCAAAGTTAGTATAAAATACTAAAAATGGATAATGTTATTGAAAGATTTAATTTAAATTGGATTTTCAAAAATAAGAAGAATTGCCTCGCTCAAAAAAAAAGTCTTGGGCGAGGCTTAGCATCTGTCCTCGGAATTTGAGGTAGTATCTTTCAAAAACCTTCTTCTTGTATTCTTTCATACAGAGTCCTCCTGTTTCAATCAATAAGTCAAGTGTGGTACCCAACTCCTCAACTCCGATGTCGTGGTGTTCTTCTTTGAGGTTTCCGTTCTTTTCGCAATAGATGCGATAGTAATCACTCCCCCTCATCCTTATAATAAGAACGAGGGGGAGTTATTTAATACCACCATCTATTTATGTAAGTAGTGCGATATACCACTTTCGGTCTGCTTTTACAATAAGCAACGGCAATATTCTGTACAGCTTTTATACGAGCCTTTTCGAGTGCAGTTTGATTATTTATCTCTTTCACTCTCAAATTGTATTCTCTCGTTTGCTCTAATTTCCCTTGTGCCTCTACTTTTGCCATCAAAGCTTTTGCTTGTGGGTAACAAGCTGCGCTTGGATCAATTTCTGATAGAGTGGCAACAATATTGGCGGCATTTTCAGAGGTAGGATTAGCGGCCCATGTAGCTTGTGCCTGATTGAGAAGAGTAGCAGAATTATGATTGATTTGCTTCCTGTAAGCAGAGAGCAGGGTCGTTTGTGCTTTGTTGTATAATGAGCACTCTTGAGGAATTTGTGCTAACATAAAAATGGCCTCATCATATTTCCCTGCATTCATTTGGGTGTTGGCTGTAGCGATAATTTTTGAAGCGTTTCTCTCATAATAATCCACTATGCGTTGTGTGGCTGTTTGGATTATATCATTTACACCTTCCAAGCGACCATTAATCTTTCTGATAGCATTGGTGACAGCTTGTTGGTCTGTAGCTCCAACACCAGTTACTTCCATGCTTGTAGAGCCAAAACAAGTTCCATCCATGCCGTCTCCTATGCCAAGGTGCAATTGTAGGCGGCTGACAATCTTTACAGGTGCAGTGGCCAATGCCTCTTTGCCAGTAACGGTAATTTTTGCAGCTAAAACAAATCGTGAGTCTCCAAAGCGGGCTATGATGTTGTTTTGTGAAAGAATGGAACGCAAACGGTCTTCCAAAATACCTGCCGCATTTTGGTCAAGTCCGTCAACCATACCTTCTGCAACATATGGGGATACTTGGATTTGTGCCTGAATTGTATGTATAGACCAACTTAATGCTATAGCAAAGATAAACTTAATAAGTTTCATAAGCTAATATTTTTTTAGTTTGCACCTATTCTAACGATAATAGAACCTAAGCCTTGGTTGTCAACACGTGCTGGAATGTTCAAAGACTTTAAGTATTGTTCTAAACCTTCCACCCTGGCCCATTCTGAAGCATCCATTTTAACGCCATTTGCGTCTTGCAAAGGTATCTTGATGCCCCTGAAGTTCATCTTGTTTTTTGTGCTGCCAGGAGCCAATGTTCCTGTTCCATTTTTACTATGCTGACGTACCCAGTCTTGAATAGCAGCATTTAAACGAGTGCTTCCTACAGAGCTGAACAAGTCAACAGAACTGTTTTGTGTTACTCTTACAGCCATTCTGATTTCACGACCTTTCTGAGAAAGACTTGTGAAGTATGTCATCAAATTATTGGAAAGTTGTTCAAATCCACCTTCTACAGCTTGCTTGAGCATGATAGTCAGTTGGGTACTTGAAGGCATTCCGTCACTTTGTCGCTGCATCGGGGCAATAGTCTTGTTGGTATATGAGTCTTTGCCATCTATATTGACAAATACACTTTTTTGAAATCCGAGTTGATTCACTTGCCAGTTTATTTCCAACTTAATGTCTGGTTTGATTTGGGTTAGCACTTGGTCTAATGTTGATGTACTGCTGGCGTCTCCGTCACCATCTGCTTCCATTGCCATATCTTCAGCAGCTTCTTCCTCTAAACTTTTCATCTCGTCCCAAACATTTGTTACAGTGAATCCACGGTCTATAAACATTTGGGCAATCGTTGTCAATACGTTGTTGAGGTCTGGATTTTCAGTGAAGGCTCTTTCCCAATCCGGCAATCTTTTCTGAGCTCCATTTACTGTGACTGTTTTGAAATACCCATTGGAATAGAACCAGTTATCTGATGGGATAACCATCAATTCAGGCTTATCTGCTGACTGTGCCATACTGTGAGTCAACGTGTATTATTAATAAAGTTTAAAGTGGTCAACTATATTTTTTATAGTTTCTATCAGAATAATGCAATAGGCTTCAACTGCTTACGAAGCCGCTTTCATTGCTCTACGAAATAGGCTTCATTGACTATCGAAGCCGCTTTCATTTTTCAAGGCTTTTCTATTCAAAGTTTTCAATAGGGGTGCTGAGTAGTTACGGGGTAACTAAAATTCTACAAGTAGGTGCAGTCGGGTGTAAAATCAGTAGAAATAGTCAGGTTATTGCCATTATCTTTTTCGTCTCATGTTGTTGCTTGCTGAATCCAAAGCAAAGAAATCAACGAACCAACGTACACTTTTGTGCAGAGTTGGGGTGGTGTAGCCTATGAGGCTTGAAGCATTACCAGTGCGAAAATTTGAACACATTTTTTTAACATCTTTTAGAGCCCTTGGTTCTTGGGTTAGAAGACGTTGATTCTACGAATAGACAATAAGTGGCGCATATCTGGCGCAGCTTAAAAACAAAAAACAGCGCAACTTTCTGACAATCAGATAGCTGCGCTGTTTTGAGCGGAGAGAGAGGGATTCGAACCCCCGGTACCTCTCGGTACGACGGTTTTCAAGACCGTTGTAATCGACCACTCTACCATCTCTCCAAATTCAGTTTGGATGACTATAGCTTGGTTTTCTTAAGCGGTTGCAAAGGTACTACTATTTTCTGGTTCCACCAAATTTTTTGAGAACTTTTTTTCAAAAATCTCAAAAAAAGTGCATATTTCTTGATTTTACCCTGCTTTTCTCCTGCTTTTTAGAGAAAAAGACAAAAAAAAGGGCTACCGCTGTAGCCCCAACCTTGATAACCTTAAATCTAATACTATGAAAAACACATCGCAAAGATACTGAATTTTCCGTTATTTCATGTACGAAAAATGGAAAATCTTATCTTTTGCGCTGATTTTTACCTTTTTTAATCAATATAACCTCTTTCTTTGAACTCTTCGTATAGAGGTTCAGCCAAAATCTTGGCATCAGGATGAGGTGCTCCTGTTGTGCCTAACGCACGAAGGTCGAAGAAATGCTTCCAGTCGCTTACGAATGCGGTGTGCACCAGTTCTGTATTTGTATCCAATGGAAGAATGACGCGTGCTTCCTGTGGCTTGCATCCCATAGCAATTAATTTCATGTAGGCAAATTCTGCTGCTTGATTGGCAAAGAGCCAGGCATCTATTGGAGTCCAGTCATTGGTCTCTTCATTTGCTACGTCTTCACAGAGTTCTACGAATTTCTCATCGTTGGTTTCTAAATCACCCTTTACCCAAGTTGGAAGGTTGATACTGATTTCGCTACCAAACTTATTCTTCGTATAATTGCAGTAGCGTGTACTCTGTTCTGCCATGGAGTTGGCGCGATGACGATTGTATTCACGGGTAATGGCAATCTGGGTTGTAAAGTGTACGGTGATGCGGAGTTCATGCTTGCCCTTTTTGAAATCTGTACGATACTTCAGATCTTCCAGTGTTTTGTTCTCTGCCATCACACGGAGATTGGTTGTGATGTAGTCCTTGCCGTCTATCGTATTCACATGAGAGAACTTGTTGCTTGCATAGAGTGGGAGTTCCCCGTGGTTGCAGGTCATATATACGGTGCCGTGTTCCAACATGGCAAAATGTTCATGCTCTATCATGCGACCTACGAAAGGCTTGGCTGAGTTTTCTGTGGTGTTGTTTTCACTCTTGTAGCATACTCTACCTGCTCGCTCTATCTGCTGATAGATGCCAAGCTCTCCTGGATTTTGCATCCAAATCTCATATTGAGGATTCTGTATCTTCATTGCTTTTTTGTTTTTATTTCTGCTGCAAAGTTACATTATTTTGGGGTAATTACAAAATTATTCCCTTATATTTTGTCATTAACTGTTTTTTCTTTCTTTACTTTTGCTTTTCTTGCAAAAAAGGTAGTATCTTTGCAATCATGAATGTCCTTCGTTCTGCCCTATATATATAATAAGGTGTAATTTTGTTATGAATAGGGGTATAGAAGTTGAAATGGGGGACTTGTTGATTGAATGAATTAGATATCATCATGGAAATAAAACCAATTGCACATTTTCGTTCTCCCTTTTCCAGTAAGTTCGGTATTCCCAAACAGGCTGGTCTGGTAGAAGAACTGGAGGGACGGATTGTTTTTGAACCCGAATTCCGAAATCCTGATGCACTTCGTGGTATGGAGGACTTTGACTATCTTTGGTTGATTTGGGAATTTTCTGCCAATAAGCATAAAGCTAATAGTCCCGTTGTAAGACCCCCAGTGCTGGGAGGAAATGAGAAAGTAGGGGTGTTCGCTACCCGAAGTCCTTTCAGACCCAATCATATCGGCTTGTCTTCTGTGCGTATAGACAGGATAGAATGGGAGACAAATCGGGGACCGGTGATTCATGTGAAAGGAGCCGACCTGATGGACGGAACACCGATATATGATATTAAACCCTACGTAGTCTATGCTGATTGTCATCCTGATGCCCGCAGCGGTTTTGTGGATGAAAGAAAATGGGACAGACTTGAGGTGCTGGTCAGCGATGAGGTGAAAGACAAACTGAATAAACAGGGATTAACAGATGCCAAGATTTCGATTTTAAAAGAAGTGTTGGCGCAGGATCCTCGTCCGCATTATCAAAAAAATCCTGACAAGGTTTATGGAATGCCTTACGAGGGCTTGGATATTCACTTCCGGGTTTCTCATCAAACCTTAGAGGTACTTTGAAAATTCCCTGGGCAGGGAAAAATTCTTCCTTGCCCACGCAATAATTTTTCCCTCGGCAGAACATAAAAACTCTCCTGAGTCAGCACAACTGACATCAGGAGAGTTTTTGGTTTTGTCTTATGATATAATTTTAACTGCTTGTCTGGCAGATCAGACAAACTGCAGATAATCCGTCTTTTCTTTTTTTATTTTGCAAAAGTGGAAAAGTTTACATTCTCCAAGGTAATCTTGCAGGCTGCATCTATATCCTTTGCATTCTTGTTGTAGAAGATGTTGCTGTCCTTGATGGTGATATCGTGTATCATACCTTCTGCGCCATGCGCCACGATTCCATTCTTGCAGCCACGTACATAGACGTTGCTGATATGAATGTCCTGGAAATCTGGCAAGAATTCCTGTTTTACAGGGGCTGCCTGCTGCTTGGCACCTACGTGGTTGTCAAAATAGGTAGTCTCGAAAGTGATAGCATCGCCTGTAATATCGGTCATGTAGATATGGTCGATATAAATATTCTCGCTCTTACCGCCTCTTTTCACAGCACTCTTGAATCGTAATCCGGCATCTGTGCCCTGGAAGGTATTGTTTCTTACAACAATGTTTTTCATACCTCCAGAGAATTCGCTACCGATTACAAAACCGCCATGAGCGTGATATACGGTATTGTCCTGGATGTTGATATTCTCACATGGACCTGCTTTCACGCCAGCTGCACCAGCACCGCCCTTCATGCAGATACCGTCATCGCCAGCATCGATCACGTTGTTGACAATCAGTACATCTTTGCAACTTGAAATATCGATGGCATCTCCGTTCTGTGCGTTCCAAGGACATTTTACGGTAATTCCGTCAATAACTACATTCTTGCAACGGGTGGGGATGAGGTGGAAACGAGGTGAGTTCAGAAGCGTAACACCTTGAACGAGCACGTTCTCACAGTCGGTGAAACGGATCATGTGGTTGCGCACCTTCTCCTGGGCATCGATATTATCTACTACATTCGGAGTCTGCTTCAGGTTGAGTGGAAACCAGATGTCGCCCTTCTCATTGAGAGTACCGCCCATTTCCTGGAATCTTTTCCATTCCACGTCGCTTACCTTGCTTCTCTTGACCGGTCTCCACCATTCGCCATTTCCGTCGATGGTACCTTCACCAGTAATGGCAATGTTCTTGCGCTTGCTGGCAGAGATGGCTGTTGAGGCTCTCTCTTCTTTCTTACCTGTTGCCTCGTCTGTTTTGATGAGGTCGTTCTTGTCTTCTGAGAAAACAATAATGGCATTCTTCTCGATATGCAGGTCGATATTGTCTTTCAGGGAAATCAATCCGGTGAGGTAAACACCCGCAGGAACTTTCAGATGACCTCCGCCCATCTTGTTTAGTTTACTGATGGCTTTGGCGAATGCCTGGGTGTTCATTGTCAGTGCGTCTCCTTTACCGCCGCATTCCAGGATGCTGACCTGGTTGTCCGGGAAGGTAGGAAGGGTAGGCTGTGACATTTGAACTGGCAAGTTGGTGTAATACTTGCTGTAATCAGCGGCAAACGAATTCGCTATCGCGAACAGTGCCATTAAAGAAATTAGAATTTTCTTCATAAGTCTTTAAGTCTGCTTTTTGTAATTTGTTTTAAATTATAATAGTTTATGATTGCAATTGTTTGTAATTGTTTCGTGACAACTGTTTCCTTGGGGTATAAATACCGAAAAAGGCGGCTCCAACCGAAGTCGGAAACCGCCCTAATGAAAGGAGGAGTGGTACCACCAGGAATCGAACCGGGGACACAAGGATTTTCAGTCCTTTGCTCTACCAACTGAGCTATGGCACCATTTTCTTTTGCGGTTGCAAAGGTACAATAAGTTTTTGAATTGAGCAAGAGAAATTCTGATAATTTCTCTTGCTTAATGTTTATTAACTAAAATCACCTTTCTGTAGCCGTATGAAGTCGTATTGAAACGCTCTTCCTTATTGAATTTAGTCTTTGAGAGGGTTCCAACCCTGTGCTTTCAGTTCAAATTCCTGTCCGTCGCGGGTAATCAGGTACTTGCCGAGATTCTCTTGCGTGATGTAGCCTATCTGCTTCACACCTTCCATTTCCTCGATTTTGGCATGATCGCCTATTGGTACGGTAAAGAGAAGTTCGTAATCCTCGCCACCATTCATGGCACAGGTAGTGAGGTTCATGTTGAATTCCTCTGCCATTACTGCCGTCTGATAGTCTATTGGAATGTTTTTCTCATATACACGACATCCGCAGTGACTCTGTTCACAGATGTGCATTAGTTCGCTGCTGAGTCCGTCACTAATATCCATCATGGCTGTAGGTCGAATACCTGCTTCACGCAATTGGGCTATGATGTCACCGCGAGCTTCTGGTTGCAATTGGCGTTGCAGTAAATATTCCTTTCCAGCAAAGTCTGGTTGGAAATTGCGCATATTGGCCAACTCCTCATTGAGTGCAGAGACTTTCACCGTATCACCATTATGCTTGGCTTCAGCTATTTTCTTGCGAATATCTTCCACCTGTCCATAGTAAACGGCTTTCTCTCGCTCCAGAAGTTGCAGACCCATATAGGCACCGCCGAGGTCACCCGTTACGCAGATGAGGTCAGTCTCCTTGGCTCCACTTCTATATACGATATCTTCCTTGTTTGCCTCACCGATACAGGTGATGCTGATGGCAAGTCCGGTATAGGAAGATGTGGTGTCACCGCCTACGATGTCAACACCCCATTTGTCGCAAGCCATACGGAGTCCTTTGTAAAACTCGTCAATGTCTTCTACCTTGAAACGTTTACTCAAGGCAATACTTACAACCATTTGTCTTGGCGTTCCGTTCATGGCAAAGATATCGCTGATGTTCACCATTGCACTTTTATATCCAAGGTGCTGTAAGTCTATGTACGTTAAGTCGAAATGCACGCCTTCCATGAGCATATCGGTGGTAACCAATACTTCCTTGTTAGGATAGTGCATCACGGCACAATCATCACCTACACCATAAACGGTAGAGGCATTCTTGTTTTCGTGTCCTTTGGTGAGATGGTCGATAAGACCAAACTCACCCAATTTTGCTATGTCCAATTTCTGAAAATATTAAGTGTTAAAAAACAAGTGAAGGTGCGGGGGGCTTCACTTTTCACGCTAAGTGTTTCCTGTTCTTTAAGATCTGCGGATCATCTCACGCATAATCTCTGTCATCTTAGGTTGAGCATTATTGGCAGCAATCTGCACTTCCTCATGACTCACCTGTACAGGAACGTCAAATCCACCCAAGTCGGTTATGATGCTGATACCGAATACCTTGATGCCGCAGTGGCGGGCAACAATGACCTCAGGCACAGTACTCATGCCTACTGCATCGCCTCCCAAAATGCGGTACATGCGGTATTCTGCTGGAGTTTCGAAGGTTGGCCCCTGTACTCCTACATATACACCATGTTTCACCTCAATGCCTACTTCCTTAGCGATTCCGTCGGCAAGGTCGCGCAATCCCTTGTCATAAGCTTCATGCATGTCAGGGAAGCGAGGTCCGGTAGGGAAATTCTTACCCTGCAATGGATGCTCTGGAAAGAAATTGATGTGGTCATCAATAATCATCAGGTCGCCTACGTGGAACGCAGGATTCATACCGCCTGAAGCATTGCTGACGAAGAGGGTCTCGATGCCAAGTTCATACATGACGCGCTCTGGGAATGTCACCTCTTTCATGCTATAACCCTCATAGAAGTGGAAACGGCCTTCCATAGCCATGATGTCTTTGCCGCCCAATTTTCCGAAGATGAGCTTTCCTGCATGTCCTTCTACGGTTGATACAGGGAAATTTGGAATTTCACTATATGGGAATGAATAACTGTCAGTTATTTCTGAAGCTAATTGTCCGAGACCTGTTCCCAGAATGATAGCTGTCTTTGGACTTGTTGTCATCCTTTCTCTTAGCCAGGATGCTGTTTCTTGAATTCTTTCGTACATAGCTTATTATTTTTTCGTTAAAATTATCTTGTTGGTCAAGCATGAAGCTTACCTTGATAGGAAGTTCATACATGTTTGACTTTACTTTTTCGTATAGTCCATCTGTTTCTCTCAGTCTTACTGCATCTTTTTCTGTAGTGATGATGATGCGTGGCTCTGGCATGCTTTCGAAGGTATCGTTGATGCGGTCGATATCCTTGCCTTTAAAACTGTGATGGTCGCCGAATGATAAGTTTGTGATATCCTTTGTCATTGGCTTCAGGTCATGCTCCATCTGCTTGGGTGAAGCGATTCCTGTGAGTAGCAAGACATGATAATCCTGTAGCTTGTCGAGTCCTATCTGCTTTTCCTCGAATACTCCCTTCGGTGTGTCGTAGTCGATGCTGGTGAAGTAGAGTTTCTGGAAAGGATAGAGGTCCATGGCTTTGGTCAGCACACGGAATTCCATCGGCTTCAGATCTTTTGGACACTTGGTGATGATGACGATGTCTGCTCTGTTCTTACCGCTCAAAGGTTCACGCAATCTTCCTGCCGGCAACATCTTGTCGTAGATGATCAGACGGTGATAATCTACCAGGAGGATGTTGATGCCAGGTTTTACATACCGGTGCTGGAAAGCATCATCGAGCAGGACGACATCTACGTCCTTGCTTGCCTCATCATTCTGCAGGTTCTCGATACCTCTTGCCCGTTTTGCATCTACAGCCACATATATATCAGAGAATTTCTCGTGCATCTGGAAAGGCTCGTCACCTATTTCCGGCATGGTCGTACTTTCGTTGGCAAGTATATAACCATGACTTTTTCTCTTATAACCACGTGATAGCACGGCAATTTTTGCTTTGCCGTGCAACAGGCGTATCAAGTATTCCACATGGGGTGTCTTTCCGGAACCGCCCACAGTGATATTGCCCACTGAGATAATGGGTATGGAGAATGACTTGCTCTTCTTGAGACCTATATCGAAGAGCCAGTTGCGGAATCTCACTATGCTGCCGTAAATCCAACTGAATGGTAGCAGCCAATCGTTGATCTTGATAAGGTCGCCTTCTGTTCTCATTGTTTCTTATACCTTAATTATATTATATATATATAAATCCCTTTAGTTGATATTCAGAAAGAATGGTAGAGCTGCTTGCACTGGTTCTTTTTCCTTCATATTACGTATCATCACAAATGGCTGGTAGAGGTTGCCGAGCGTCAGTTTCAACTGCTCGTCCAGATAGTTGCCACTATTCTCTGATACCTGGGCAAGGAGTTGCTCCATCCAGTCTGTCTGCATAGGGTATTCTGTCGTCTGATAATCTGAAATCTTTGCCAGTTGTGCCGCTTTGACAATGGCATCGTCCAGACTTCCGAATCCGTCAATCAGCTTGATCTTCTTGGCATCTGTTCCGAGCCAGACTCTTCCCTGAGCGATTTTCTCAACTTCCTCCACGTTCATCTTTCTTCCGTCTGCCACACGCTTGCGGAACAGGGCATAGCCACGGTTGACATAAGCCTGTAGATGGGTGATTTCCTCCTGACTCCATGGACGGGCTGTTCCGGCACCCATATAGGCGCTGTTCTTGTTGGTTTTTACTTCATCATACTTGAATCCTAATTTCTTGGTCAGCAGGTCGCTGAAGTCTGGTAATGCTCCGAAGATGCCGATACTGCCTGTCAGGGTAGTAGGCTGGGCCATCACATATCGGGCACCCATGCTCATGTAGTAAGCTCCAGAAGCAGCCATGCCTCCCATGGAAACAACTACAGGTTTCTTCTTGTTCAACTCGCTTACAGCATGCCAGATTTGTTCTGAGGCATAAGCATCACCGCCACCGGAATTGATGCGGAGAACCACGGCTTTTACATTCTTGTCTTCAGCCAGGTCTTTCAGATCTCTGACGACATCAGAACTGACTATCTGCTGCTCGTCTCCATAAATACTTGGAGTAGCCATTCTCACGATGCTACCCTGACAGTAATAGACTGCGATTTTGTCGCCCATCATATTGTTGTCATTGATAGCAGCGTTGACATCTTTCATGGAAACCTGAGCTATCTTCTGGTCTGCTTTCAGACCGAGTTGCTTCTTTACGATATTCCTGATCTCATCATAATAGCAGAAACCATCCACGAATTTACGTGATTTCAGGAGTTTGCTGTCGTCGAACACCATGAGTCCGTCAGCATAGTGATTGAGTGAGTCCTTGCTGATTTTTCTACTGTTGGAAACATCCGTCAGCATCTGTTGCCAGAGTCCGTTGATATAGCGTGAAACCTGCTCACGGTTGGCGTCGCTCATCTTATCCTCGGTGTAGGTTTCCGTAAAACTTTTATATTTACCCACTTTTACCACCGTGAAATGGACGCCAAACTTGGCAGCCACATCCTTGATATATTGTGGTTGAGATGAGATTCCGTGCCAATCTACATTACCTTCTGGGTTTACATAAACCTGGTTGGCAACGGAAGCTAAATAGTAGCTGCCTTGCGAGAAGGCGTCGCCGTAAGCAATAATCCATTTGCCGCTCTTCTTGAAATCAGCGAGTGCATTGCGTATTTCCTGGATTGTGGCATAGTCAGCCTGTAAGACACCAGCTTCCAGATAGATACCTTTTATCTTTTCTTCTGTCTTGGCTTTCTTGATGGCAGAAAGTATTTCGTTCATACCGAGCGTGTTGAACTGGTTGCCGGTAATCTGCCCCAACCAATTGTCTTCTGCTCTGTCGATGATTTCCCCTTGTAGCGTGAGCACCATGACCGATTTGTCTTTGATAGTAGGGGTATTATTGCTGGAAGCAATCATGCCGATGAGACTGATGAAGCCGAAAATGCCTAAGATGAGGCAAAAGGCAAAAAGGCCAACAATGGTGGCTGCTACATTCTTGAAAAATTGTTTCATAATCACGACTTTTTACGTTATAGTTCAGAATTTTCTGCAAATTTAGTAAAAAAGAAACAAACGACAAAGTTATTTGTACGAAATAACCAAAAAATGATGAAAATAAAGCGTTGTGTTAGCCGAAAATTACGTAACTTTGCGCACAAAAGATGAAATGTAAACCTAATCAATGATAAAGCAATGAAAAAGTTATTTGCGTTTTGTGCTATGATGCTGGCGGTCATCAATCTGTCAGCTCAGTCAACAGCCCGTAAATTTGTACTGAAAAACAGTGCAGATGGTAAAAGTGAACTCACCTGTTATCTTCCTCAGAATCCTACAGGTCGAGCAGTCGTAGATTGTCCTGGTGGTGGTTATTCTCACTTAGCAATGGATCATGAGGGACATCAGTGGGCTGAGTTCTTCAACAAACAGGGCATTGCCTTTTTTGTATTAAAATATCGCATGCCTAATGGGAATAGAAATATTCCTTTGGGAGATGCTTATCAGGCTATCCGTACGGTAAGAGATAGCGCATCTGTATGGCATATAAATCCTCATGATGTAGGTATTATGGGATTCTCTGCTGGTGGTCATCTTGCTTCTTCTGTCAGTACGCATGCAGAATATGCTGCTCGTCCTGATTTTTCTATACTCTTCTATCCGGTTATCTCGATGGATGAGCGCATTACTCATAAAGGTTCTTGTGTCAATTTCCTGGGTGATGAGCGCAAGTCTAATCCTAAGTTGGTTGAAGAATGGTCTAATGACAAGGCTGTTCGTGGTCATCTGACACCTCGTGCGATTCTCCTGATGTCGAATGACGACAATGTGGTTCCTCCTGTTACCAATGGTGTGGCTTATTATACCCGTATGCATCAGGCAGGAAACGATTGTGAACTGCATGTCTATCCAACTGGCGGTCATGGTTGGGGATTCCGCAGCAATTTCAAGCATCACGACCAGATGCTTGCAGATCTGACGGCGTGGTTGCAGAGCTTTAAGGCTCCTAAAGAAAATGCTGTCCGTGTGGCATGTATCGGCAATTCGATTACGGATGGATTTGGTATTATGAATGCGGAGGATAAAGGCTATCCTGCCCAGTTGCAGAAGAAGTTGGGAGTAGATTTTGAGGTGAAAAACTTTGGTGTGTCTGCCCGTACGATGATGAACAAGGGCGATATTCCTTATATGAAGGAGTTAGCTTGGAAGGATGCGCAGGCTTTCTTGCCTAATATCGTAGTGATCAAGTTGGGCACCAATGACTCCAAGACTCATAATTGGGCGCATGGAGCAGAGGAATATAGTCAGAGTATGCAGGCGATGATAGACACCTTGAAGGCATTGCCAAGCCATCCGAAGATTTATCTTTGTTCTCCAATTCCTGCTTTCAAGGGCAGCTGGACCATCAATGATAGTGTAATCGTGAATGGTGAGATTCCTGTGTTGCAGAAGTTGGCAAAGAAGAATAAGTGTCATTATCTCGACCTCCATTCCCAATTTACATTCAGCAATATGATGTTGGGTGATGGTATTCATCCGAATGCCAAGGGTGCTGAGAAATTGGCTGGTATTGTATATGAGGCTTTGACAAGTCCTGAGAAGGGAACCAAAGCGAAAGAGTCTCAAGCAAAAGCAAAGAAATCCAAAAAGGTTTCTAAGAAGAGATCATAACCCCCTTCTCTTAAAATAAAATACATAGTCCCACAGACTTCACCGATTTACACAAATTTATTTTTTGGCTTCAAAAAGATCTGTGTAAATCGGTGAAATCTGTGGGATTTTTCAGTGTGTATAGGATTTGATTGATACCACATCCTTTCTTTTTTAGTGATATTTGGTAATAAAATACTTTTTGTGGCAATATTTTCCCTGATTCTCCGTTTATTAAATATATTTAATAGATTCTCTGATATTTAATGGATAGATTCTCTGTTATTTATGATAATTCCCTGTTTTGGGGGAATTGTTCCGAGATATATTGAATGATAGCAAAAATAATATTGCAAAAATAAAGTAGCGTAAAATAAAAATAGCATAAAGATGATAGAATATATCAAGGGAGAACTGACAGACTTGACTCCTACCATGGCTGTTCTGGAAACTGCTGGGGTAGGATATGGACTTAATATATCACTGAATACTTATACGGCTATTCAGGGAAAAACAACGGTGAAGCTCTATGTACATGAAGTACTGGTGGCAGGCGGAAGAGATGATTCCTATACTCTTTTCGGCTTTGTTAGCAAACAGGAAAGGGAACTTTATCGACTGCTCATCACTGTGTCGGGAGTGGGTGCTAATACCGCGAGGATGATTCTTTCCTCCTTGTCTCCTTCTGAACTCTGCAATGTGATTTCCTCTGGAGATGAGAAAATACTGAAAAGCGTGAAAGGCATCGGACTGAAAACGGCACAACGTATCATTATTGACCTCAGGGACAAAATTGTGTCTTTGGGTATTGCCAATGAATTACCTGCCAATGGAGGTAATGTGGATATGGTCAATAATGATGTGAAGGATGAGGCTGTGAGTGCGCTTACCATGCTTGGATTCTCTCCGGCTCCTTCCGCTAAGGTGGTCATAGAAATCCTGAAAGCGAAACCTGATCTCAAGGTGGAGGAAGTGATCAAGTTGGCTTTGAAGCAGATTAAATAATTTTCACGACAGTTTTTTGATGTTTGGAATAAGAAATATAAAATACGCATATTTGTTGATGGCATTGCTCTTGACCTCAGTCATTGGCAATGCCATCGGCTTGCCGTACCTTCAAGATGACAGAACGCGCAACAGAAACCTGCAGTCTGACATCTCGCGGCAAAAAAAACAGGGCACTCAGAATCGACAAAATACACAAAATTCAAGGAATGGAGCTGCTGCAAAGAATGGAATCACAGCACAGCCTATCCTTTCTGACGAGGATTCTATTCCTGACAGTCTGCTGCACCCCCGTTGGCCTGTGCAGCGCACCCAACCGATTACCCTCAGCGACCTTTACCAAAGTCCGCTCGACCTGCAGCGCCCTGACAACATGAAGTATCAGGTGGAGTATAATGATACGCTCGACCGATATGTGATTGGTAATCGGCTCGGGAATACTTGGATAACTGCGCCTATCATGCTTACCCCGAAGGAGTATCTCGTCTGGAGCGAGATGCAGGAACGTAATGCCTATTACCGTAAGCAGAATGATGAAATCTTCAAGGCTAAGGGTAAGGAGAAATTCGACTTTACGGATATGCACTTCGATTTAGGACCGGCTGAGAAAATTTTCGGTCCGGGTGGAATTCGTGTGAAAACGCAGGGTACTGCCGAATTGAAGTTTGGTGTGAAGAAAAAGAATGTGGATAATCCTTCGCTTCCTATCCGAAACCGCAAGACGACGATGATGGATTTCGATGAGAAAATCAATCTCAATGTCAATGGTCGTGTCGGCGATAAGGTCAATATGAACTTGAACTACAACACGGATGCTACTTTCGATTATGATGCCCAGAATATGAAGCTCAAGTACGATGGCAAGGAAGATGAAATCATCAAACTCGTAGAGGCGGGTAATGTGTCTTTTCCTTCCAACTCGTCACTCATTCGTGGAGCCAGCAGTCTTTTCGGCTTCCGCACCGATTTGCAGTTTGGTAAACTCAAGTTGCAAACCGTCATTTCCCAGAAGAAATCTTCGTCCAAGAGCGTTTCCTCTAAGGGCGGCGTGCAGCTTACGCCTTTTGAAAAGAACGTGACCGACTATGAGGAGAACAAGCATTTCTTCCTTTCCGAATACTTCCGCAATCATTATGATGGATGGATGCAGAAATTGCCTAATCTTACTACCGGTATTACCATCAACCGCGTGGAGGTTTGGGTTACCAATAAGACGGGTTCGTCTGAGAATACGAGAAACATCGTGGCGCTTACCGACTTGGGTGAAAACGAGAAGGTAAGCAATCCGATGTGGGCTGTGGGAGGAATCATGGTCCCTGCCAACAAGGCGAATACGGAGTATGATGCGATGGTCAACCAGTATAGTGCAGCCCGTGATGCGAATCAGACTTCCTCTACGCTGGAAAGCGCTGGACTTATCGGTGGTAATGATTTTGAAAAGTTGGAGAATGCGCGTCTTCTGAATTCATCGGAATATACGGTGAATACAGCGATGGGTTATATTTCCTTGCGAAACCAGTTGCAGACCGACCAGGTTCTGGCAGTGGCATACGAATATACGTATGGTGGTGTCACTTACCAGGTGGGTGAGTTTGCCAGCGACGTTACTGACACCAAGCAGGGTCTCTTCGTGAAATCTCTCAAGAATACCAGCAACAATCCGCAGCAGGGCAACTGGAAACTGATGATGAAAAACGTCTATAACTTAGCTTCCCAGATAGAGAAGGAAAAGTTCAGACTCGACGTGAAATTCCAGAGCGATACGACGGGTGTTTATATCACCTATATCCCTGAAAAGCAAGTGAAGCAGATGCCACTCATCAAGGTATTGGGAGCCGACCGTCTTGACAATAATAACAATGCTCATAGCAATGGTTACTACGACTACGTAGAGGGTTATACGGTTTCCAACGGAAGTGTCTTCATTCCTAAAGTAGAACCTTTCGGTAGTTATATGTACGAATATCTGAAGAGTAAGGGCGTGGCTGATGAACAGGCGGAGAAATATGCCTTTACGGCTCTTTATGACAGTACGAAGACGGTAGCCAAACAGATAGCCGAGAAGAACAAGTACCTGCTGGTGGGGCAGTTCAAGGGTTCTTCTTCCAATGTCATTTCCCTCGGAGCATACAATGTTCCGCAGGGTTCGGTGATGGTGACTGCCGGTGGTGTTACGCTCACCGAAGGTTCTGACTATTCTGTAGATTACAATGCCGGTGAAGTGACGATTCTCAATCAGAGCATCATCGATGCAGGAACACCCGTCAATGTTTCGCTTGAAAGCAATACCGACTATGGTATGATGCGCAAGACGATGTTTGGACTCAACTGGGAATACGACTTCTCGAAGAATTTCCAACTGAGCGGTACGTTCCAGCATTTGAGTGAACAACCGCTCCTCACCAAGGTGGCTATGGGAGAGGAACCGGTGAAGAATACCCTCTGGGGTATCAATGTCAACTGGAAGAAGGAAAGTCAGTGGCTGACGAATGTGCTCGACAAGATTCCGTTCCTGCATCTTACCCAACCATCGCAGATTTCCTTTACTGGAGAGTTTGCCCAACTGATTGCCGGACAGGCGAGCGGAACGCAGGATAACGCTTCTTATCTGGATGATTTCGAGTCCACCAAGAGCAGTATTGATGTGATGACTCCTACCTCTTGGTTCCTCTCCAGCGTTCCTTCCATGTTCCCTGAAAATAAGGACAAGACGGGATTGACAAGTGGATTCAACAGAAGCCAGATGGCCTGGTACACAATCGATCCGCTTTTCAACAGAAAGGGTAGTACGCTGACTCCAGGACATATCAAGAGCGACCTCAACCAGCTGAGCAATCACTATGTGAGAGCCATCTACATGAGAGAGTTGTTCCCACTTCGTCAGCAACAGACTTACAGTACGGAGACGAGTACGGTGAATGCGATGAACATTGCCTTCTATCCGAATGAGCGTGGTCCGTACAACTTCAATGTGACTGATCTCCAGGCGGACGGAACTCTTGCCAATCCTCAGAAGCACTGGGGTGGTATGATGCGCAAGTTGGATACGAATGACTTTGAGCAGGCGAATGTGGAATATATCGAATTCTGGATGCTGGACCCATTCATCTATAGCAATCAGCAGCCTGATGCCCGTCTCTATGGCGGTGATTTCTATATCAACTTAGGAGAAATCAGTGAGGATATTCTCCGTGACGGAAAGAAATTCTACGAGAGCGGAATACCTGTGGATGGCAGCAACAGTTTTACCTACTCCCAGTGGGGTAAGATTCCTACGCAGAGTACGGTTACTTATGCCTTTGCCACAACCAGTGGAAGCCGTGCCTTGCAGGATGTGGGTTTCAACGGACTTACTGATGCCGAGGAACAGGAGTTCTATCGCAGCGCCTACCTCGACCAGATACAGGGTAAGGTAAACCAGGCGGTTTTCGACAGTATCTTTGCTGACCCTGCCCGTGATGATTATCACTATTACCGTGGTTCTGACTGGGATCAGATGCAGGCTCCTATCTTGTACCGCTACAAATTCATCAACAATCCGCAGGGTAACTCTCCGGATAGCGACAGCCGTACTGAGAGCTATGATACTTCCTATAAATCTACACCGGATGTGGAAGATATCAACCAGGACTACACCCTCAATGAATATGAGAAGTATTTCCAGTATCATGTCAGCATCCGTCCGGAAGACCTCGTGGTGGGTAAGAACTATATTGTTGACAAACGGGAATATACACCAAGTTTGCCTAACGGAACGAAGAATGAGACGGTTACCTGGTACCAGTTCCGTATCCCAGTAGATCAGTATGAATCGAAGGTGGGAAATATCAATGACTTCTCCAGCATCCGCTTCATGCGTATGTTCCTTACCAATTTTGAGAAGCCTATCGTGATGCGTTTCGGAACCCTGGATCTGGTACGTGGCACTTGGCGTACTTACGACCAGCCGCTCGGTGCTGCTAATGGTGGTACACTGGAAGCAAGTGCGGTGAGCATCGAGGAAAATGCCGAGAAGACTCCGGTCAACTATGTGCTTCCTCCTGGCATCCGTCGTGCTCAGGACCCTTCACAACCTCAGTTGGTGGAGGAGAATGAGCAGGCGTTGAGCCTTGTGGTCAAGAATCTGAGTTCCGGTGAGGCTAAGGCGGTTTACAAGAACACCACCCTCGACCTGCGACAGTACAAGCGCATCCAAATGTTTACCCATGCCAATGCACTGGCTCAGAACACCACCGACCTGAGAGACAACCAGCTCTCTGTGTTCATCCGTCTGGGTAATGACTATAAGAACAACTATTATGAGTATGAGATTCCGCTGAAGTTGACTCCGGAAGGCAAGTACAGTCGCCGTTCATTGGAAGACTGCAAGGCTGTATGGCCTGAGGAAAATATGCTCGATATCCAGATGAGTGTGTTCACCGCCCTGAAGAAGGAGCGCAACAAGGCTAAGGCAATGGGCATGGCTTCGTTCTCGCAGCCTTTCGTGGCTTATGACAGCAATCATCCGAACAACAAGATGACCTTGGTGGGTAATCCTACTTTGGGTGAAGTGAAGACCATGATGATCGGTATTCGCAACAACTCCGGTGATGTGAAGAGCGGTGAAGTCTGGGTCAACGAACTCCGACTTCTGGAACATAACAACAAGGGCGGATGGGCTGCGAATGCCAATCTGAATGTACAGTTGTCTGACTGGGGTAGTGTCAATGCCACCGGCCGTTATACCAGCGAGGGATTCGGTGGACTGGAAGACAAGGTGGCAAGTCGCAGTACTGACAGTTATGGTTCGTACAGCGTGACTACGAGCTTGGAAATGGGTAAGTTCTTCCCTGACAAAGCAAAGGTGAGCATACCTTTATATTATAGTGTGACCAAAGAGAAGACTTCACCGAAATACAATCCGCTGGATACGGATATGGAACTTCAGGATGCACTGGATGCCACTGGCTCCAAGGCTGAGCGGGATTCTATTGAGAATATTGCCGTGACGAAGGTGGTGAATACCAACTTCTCCATCTCCAATGCCCGTGTCGGAATTGCCACCAAGCGCCATCCGATGCCTTATGACCCTGCCAACTTCTCGTTCTCCTACAGCCATTCCCACCAGCATACGCAGGGTGAGACTACGGTCTATGAGAATGAAGACAACTGGCGCGGTTCGCTCGACTATTCCTGGACTCCGGTCTATAAGTCATGGGAACCTTTCAAAAAGTTGAAGAACAAGAGCAAGTGGCTCGATATCCTGAAGCGTTTCGGACTGAACTGGCTGCCGCAGAATGTGGCGTTCAATACGGAGATGACCCGCAATTATTATGAGTTGCAGGAACGCGATATGGAATCGACGGAGAATTCACAGTTACCTCTGTCGTTCAGCGAACAGTTCCTCTGGAACCGTGAGTTCTCTATGCGCTGGGACTTGACCAAGAACCTGCACATGAACTTCCAGAGTGCCACTCATGCTCAGATAGAGGAACCTTATACCCCAATCAATAAGGACCTCTATGCTGACCAGTACCATGCCTGGAAAGATTCTGTTTGGACCAGCATCAAGCACTGGGGAGCACCATTGGATTATAATCAGACCTTTACGGCTTCCTATCAGTTGCCGCTCAATCTGATTCCAATCTTCGACTGGGTCAATGCCGATGCTTCCTACAATTCCACCTATTCCTGGAACAAGGGTACAGAGGATGAGGACGGTGTTTCGTATGGAAATACCATCAACACCAATCGCAGTTTAAACCTCAATGGTACGTTCAATCTGGTGAAACTCTACAATCATGTACCATTCCTCAAGGCTGCCAACCAGAAGTTTGACAAGGAACCTTCCCGCTCGCAGATTCAGAAAAAGAAGCAGGAGAAGGAAAAGGCTAAACAGGAGGCGCAGAAGCGCAAACAGGAATTGGCTAAGGTTCGCCAGGAGGCAATTGATGCTGGCAAGGATCCTGAGGAGGCTGTGAAGGAGTGGACAAGCAAGAATAACAAGAAAGCTCAGGAGCAGAAGAAGCGATTGCCGCTCAACAAGAGATCCTTCGAACAGGAAATCACCCTCCTGCCTTTATTAGCTGATGCTAAAGACTTGAAAAAAGAGAAGGATGAGGTTGCCGGGGAAAAGGCTGAGGCTTCTGGAGATGAGGCTGAAACAAAGAAAGCAGAAAAGTCTAAGAAGTCTAAAAAGGATAAGTCCAAGAAGGATGATTCCAAAAAGGATGATTCGAAGAAAAAATATGTGGACGTAAAGCACGGCAAGAATACGAAGCGTCTGATTGTCTCGGCTAAGACTGAGGATGGAAAGGCTTTCCACTTGAAATATAAGGTGTTGGATAATAACACAATCCGCATTACCTCTAAGGTGGATTCTGCTACGAAGTTGAAGGTGAATGTGCTTCCGAAGGCTCCGCTGGAGGAGAAGGCTTGGTACAAGACCATGCAGGCTATTTCACGTGTGGCAATGATGGCAAGAAATGTGAGCTTCAGTTATCGCAACAATTACCAGCTCACGTTGCCAGGCTTCCTGCCTACAATAGGTGATGCCTTCGGACAAACCAAACAGGGCATCATGTCACCGGGTCTGGATTTCGCCTTCGGTTTTGTCGGCGACAGTTACATCGAGAAGGCAAGAGAGCACGACTGGTTGTTGCTCAACGATTCCATCGCTACTCCTGCTGCTACGAGCAAAACGGAAGATCTCCAGATTCGTATGACGCTGGAACCTGTGAAGAACTTGAAGATTGACCTGAATGCCATGCGTACCATGACCACGCAGAAGAGCATACAGTATATGTATGAGGGAACTCCTACTACCCAGAGCGGAAGCTTCCAAATGACTACCATCTCTATTGGTTCTGCTTTCGAGGGAATGGGAGATGCCAACAGTGGTTACCGCAGCAAGACCTTCGAAAAGTTCGTGGGCTCTCTGCAGGACTTCCGCAATCGGGTGGAACAGCAATACGCTGGAATGATTTATCCTGCTGGTTCCAGTCTCGCTGGCGGCAAGTTTGATGCTTCCCGTACACCTGTCAACCAGTATAGTGCTGATGTGATGGTGCCTGCCTTCCTCAATGCTTATACCAGCATGGGTGGCAAGTCGCTCTCCATCTTCCCGGCTTTGAGCCGATTGCTGCCTAACTGGACTGTTAAGTATAGTGGATTAGGTAAGTTGCCTTGGTTCCGCGACCACTTCAAGAGTGTGAACATCAATCATTCCTATAAGAGTGTGTTCGCCGTTGGAAGCTACAACAGTTACAGCACCTTCCAGGAATATATGAATGGTTTGGGCTTCATCGAGGATGCCACTACCGGTAATCCTTCACCAAGCAGCATGTTCAATGTTTCGCAGGTGAGTATCAATGAGGCTTTCTCGCCATTGTTGGGACTTGATCTGACGTTCAATAATAATATGACGCTGAAGGGTGAATATCGCCAGACGCGCGTGATGAACCTCAGTATGACAAGTATTCAGCTCAATGAGGCTGTGAGCAAGGACTGGGTGATTGGAATGGGCTATCGCATGAACAACTTCCATCTCTTCGGAATGGGAGGTAAGCGTAAGGCTGTCAAGAGTAAGGGTAAAGGTTCGGCTGACAAGCAGAAGAATTCTTCCAATAGCAATTCTTATGGCACCAACCATGACCTGAACCTGCGCTTGGACTTCAGTTTCCGCAAGCAGGCTGCCATCGTAAGAGACATTGCCTCCATGATGAGCAGTGCCAGCAGCGGCAATAATGCTTTGAAGTTGAGTTTCTCTGCCGACTATACCTTGAGTAAGATGCTCACCATGAGTTTCTACTATGATCGTCAGACGAATACGCCTCTGCTTTCAAGCAGCAGTTATCCGACGACGACACAAGACTTCGGTCTGAGCATCAAGTTCTCCTTGACGAGATAGATCTTTCTTCATCGGACTTTTTCTTCATCGGATTTCACGGATGAATCGGAAGTCAATCTTGCTTATCGGATTACTCACTGATTTCCGCGGATATTTGGCCTCTGGTCAATGGCTGGCGCCCGAAATCTGCGTGACAAAAAAACTCCGATGAAAAATCCCGATGAATAAAAACTATGAAAAAACGAAAGGGCTGGTAGCGATGAGGCTCCAGCCCTTTGGTGGTTGAATAGCTCCCATGCGGGGAGCACAAATATTTAAAAGTTTTGCTGATTATCAAATCTTTATTTCTTGTCGTAGGCATGAACCGGATAGTCGATGGTATAGTGAAGACCGCGACTTTCCTTGCGCTCGATGGCCATACGGGTGATGAGATAACCAACATTGATCATGTTGCGCAACTCGCAGAGATCCTTGCTTACCTTCACACGCTTGAAGAGGTTTTCTGTCTCTTCATACAACAGGTCGAGACGATCCCAGGCACGCTTCAGGCGCAGGTCACTTCTCACGATTCCTACATAGTTGCTCATGCATTCGCCAACTTCCTTGATACTCTGGGTGATGAGCACCTTCTCCTCATTGGTCATGGTACCCTCATCATTCCATGCAGGCACCTTGTCGTTGAAGTCGTATTCATCCACATGCTCAATACTGTGCTTGGCTGCTGTATCTGCATAAACGACGGCCTCGATGAGTGAGTTGCTCGCCAGTCGGTTGCCGCCATGAAGACCTGTGCAGGAGCATTCGCCTAAAGCATAGAGGCGGTTGATGCTGGAACAACCGTTCAGATCTACTTTGATACCGCCACACATGTAGTGGGCTGCAGGACGAACAGGAATATAATCCTTCGTAATATCAATGCCGATGCTGAGACACTTTGCATAGATGTTAGGGAAGTGGTGCTTGGTCTCCTCTGGATTCTTATGGGTCACATCGAGACAAACATGGTCAAGACCGTGAATCTTCATCTCCTTATCGATGGCACGAGCCACGATGTCACGAGGGGCAAGGCTCAGGCGCTCATCATATTTCTCCATGAAACTCTCGCCGTTAGGCAAACGGAGAATACCGCCGTAGCCACGCATGGCCTCTGTGATGAGGAACGCAGGATGAGTTTCTCCCGGATGAAAGAGGGCAGTAGGGTGGAACTGTACAAACTCCATATCGGCAACTGTTCCCTTGGCACGATAGACCATCGCCTCACCATCGCCTGTGGCAATGATTGGGTTGGTAGTGGTCTGATAGACCGCACCGCAACCACCTGTACACATCACTGTCACCTTGCTGAGATAAGTATCTACTTTCTGAGTATCAGGATTGAGGACGTAGGCTCCGTAGCAGTTGATGTAAGGAGTGCGACGGGTAACGCGTGCGCCCAAGTGGTGTTGGGTGATAATTTCCACTGCGAAGTGGTTTTCCTTGATGTCGATGTCTGGGTTGTTGCGTACGGCTTCCATCAGTCCTCTCTGGATTTCTGCACCCGTATCGTCGGCGTGATGGAGGATGCGGAACTCGCTGTGTCCGCCCTCACGGTGAAGGTCGAACTTGCCGTCCTGCTGCTTGTCGAAGTTGACTCCCCATTCCACCAGTTCCTTGATTTGTTCTGGTGCCTTAGTAACAACCTGTTTAACTGCTTTGTAGTCACTGATGTAGTCACCAGCAATCATTGTATCCTGGATGTGCTTGTCGAAGTTATCCACCTCCAGGTTGGTAACTGATGCGACACCACCTTGTGCAAATGAAGTGTTGGCCTCGTCGAGAGAGGTCTTGCAGATCATGCACACTTTACCTTTTTTCGCTCTGGCTACTTTCAGGGCGTAACTCATACCGGCAACTCCTGCACCGATAATCAGAAAATCATACTTATAAACCATTTGAGTTTATTTTTTCAATTATCTCTTATTCCTATGGAATAGAGTCTTCATTTTTATTTCATTTTGCGATGGTTTTACCCTGCACTTCCCTTAAGATTGTAAGGGATGAAACCTTAATTCGTTGCAAAAGTAATAATTTATCTTTAAAATGAGTAATAAGAGACGGATTTTTTGTAATTTTGCAGTGTTTTTTGTAAATATACCCCCTTGTGAGGTGCTAATTGGTGGCTTCGGGGTGACTTAACATATATATAATAAGGTATGACAGACAGAACTTTTCATAAGCGTTTTTCGGTTCCTGCCAAATGTGGCGTGGCGGTATTTGCGCTCCTCACCGGTTATTTCTTCTGGGTGAAGGTGGCTATCATCGGCATCCTGCTCGCCATCGTCATTGTGGGCATGATTGAGCGCATTCTGAATACAACTTATACTTTCCGAAGGGTGCAACCTATCGATCGGGATGAGGAAATGGATTTCATCGTCATCAATGAGGGGCGATTCTCCCGAAACCAGACCATTCCAGTGTGCGATATTGTCAGCGTGGAACCTATGAAGACGTGTTGGGGACTCGACCATGCTCTCGTCATTCAGGTGGGAGCTAACAAACAGGTCAGCCTGCAGCCTGATAATGAGGAAAGTTTTATCCGGGAAATCGAGAAAAGACAGGAAGAAAATCAAGATAAGACAGAAAATGAATAAGATGATAAAATATGTGATGAGCCTTCTGATGGTGATGACGCTCTGTCTCCCTACCATGCAGGCTCAAGTTGTGAATGATGAGGAGGTGGTAGAGGACAATGAAGATTCTGCTGCGGCTGACTCTGCGATGGTGGAGACAATTGCTGCTGATACTTTGCGATTGCCTTGGACGGAAACCGTGAAGGTGGGACTAGACAAACTCCTCAAGAGCAAAATGTTTGAAACTTCTCAGGTGGGTATCATGGTTTGGGACCTGGAGACAGATTCCTGCATCTACCGCTTCCGTGAGCGCCAACTGATGCGTCCTGCCAGCACCATGAAACTCGTGACGGCGATTACTGCGCTCGATAAGTTGGGTGGTTCTTACCAGTTTAAAACGACCCTGAAATATACGGGCACGATTGATAAGGGGGTACTCAAGGGCGACGTGTATTGCATCGGGGGTATGGACCCGCGTTTCAATAATGATGATATGACCGCCTTTGTCACCAGTCTCAAAGATATGGGCGTGGATAGTATTCATGGCAGCATCTATGCCGACCGCTCGATGAAGGACGAAGATCTGTTGGGCGAAGGTTGGTGCTGGGATGATGATAATCCTGTGCTATCCCCATTGGTATTCGGACGCAAGGATATTTTCATGGAGCGCTTTCTTGCCAAGTTGAAGGATGCAGGTATCTTCTATGCGGGTTCTGGAACTTCTGTGAAGCGCTGTCCGGCAAGTGCTTTCACCATCTGTACCCGTTTCCATACCATGGACCAGATTTTGCACAAGATGATGAAAGACAGTGATAATCTCTATGCCGAAAGTATGTATTATCAGATTGCATCTTCTACTGGCAACCGTCCGGCAAGTGCCAAGAGTGCCAGAAATGTGCAGCGCCAGTTGGTTAGAAAGATTGGTCTTGATCCAGCCCGATATAAGTTTGCTGACGGTTCCGGTCTTTCGCTCTACAACTATGTTTCTGCCGAACTGGAGGTCAAGCTCCTTCGCTATGCTTACCAGGACGAGAACATCCTGCCGCATCTCAAACAGTCCTTGCCGATTGCTGGTGTAGATGGAACTTTGAAGAGGAGAATGCGCTCCGGTTTTGCTCATGGCAATGTGAAGGCCAAGACGGGCACGGTGACAGGTGTCATCGGTCTTGCCGGTTACTGCAAGGCGGCAAATGGCCACGATCTTTGCTTCTCGATTCTCAATAATGGTATTATGCATAGCAATAATGCCCGCTCTTTTGCAGATAAGGTGTGTGAGTTGCTATGCCAACCGTAAAGACTTGATATATGGAAGAAATTCGTAAATTAGTGGATGAAATGATGGTGTGGGCTGGTGTTTCGGGCGATTCCGTACCCGTTCTCCGCCATCTGTTGCTTACAGTTACGGCTATTCTGCTGGCAATTATAAGCGATTTCCTTTGCCGTAAGATTCTCGTGCCGCTTATCTCCAAGATTACGGAGAAAACGGAGGCTTCCTGGGATGATGTGCTTTTCAATAAGAAGGTACTCAACTCGGCTTGCCATATTGTGCCGGCTGTCGTCATCTGGTCGCTCATGCCACTCATTTATCTGGAATATCCGATTTTCAAGGAAATCCTCGAAAGGGCTACGGGCATCTATATCGTGGTGATGTCTGTGAGAACCGTCCTGGTTTTCATCGGGTCTTTCAAAGGACTGGAAGATGCCAAGGATCGCCGGTCCTCTGCTCAACAGTATTTTCATACTTTCTGTGGCGTGCTCAGGGTTCTCATGCTCTTTGTAGCAGGTGTCGTGGTGGTGGCCATCCTGTTGGGCAAGAGTCCGCTTACCTTGTTTGCTGGATTGGGTGCCACTTCTGCAGTCCTCATGCTGGTTTTCAAGGATACGATTACGGGTTTGGCTTCTGGTGTCCGTCTTACGAGCAACAATATGCTCCATAAGGGCGACTGGATTACGGTGAAGTCGGTGGATGTCAATGGTATCGTAGAGGAAATTTCGCTCACTACCGTCAAGGTGCGCAACTTCGATAATACCATCGTCACCATTTCTCCTACCACCTTGGTGAATGGTTCTTTCCAAAACTGGATTGGTATGCAGAATAGTGGGGGACGACGGGTGAAACGCTTGGTTTACTTCGATTTCCGCAGCATCCGACTGGTAGATGATTTACTGAAACAGAAGTTGATTTCCAAGCATTTAGCAACTGAAGATTCCTTCAAATTGAAAGAATCTCTCCAAAAAGCTCTGGAGAAGGATAGACAGGAAGGCAAGGATATAGAAGACCTGAAGAATCCGGCAGCCCTTGCTCCAACCAATCTGCAACTCTACCGTAAGTTTATGGAGAAATATCTGCGCCAGCGTCCGGAAATAAATACGGAACTCACACTGATGGTGCGCCATTTGGAAGCCACGCAGTGCGGACTCCCGATAGAGTTTTATTTCTTTATCAAGGATAAGGTTTGGGTCAACTATGAGCATATTCTTGCCGACATCATGGAGCATGCCTATGCACTTGCTAATGAGTTCGAACTGAAGATTTATGAGCAATATCCGGAACAGTAATGTTTTAAAGGTAAAAAGGTAAAAAAGTAAAAAGGTAAAAAGGTAAAAAAGTAAAAAAGTAAAAAGGTAAAAAGGCAGGGATGGAATTTGCTAATACTATAATTTCTTGGTTTCGTGAAAACGGCAGGGCGTTGCCTTGGCGAGAGACTCGTGATCCTTATGCCATCTGGCTGAGTGAGATTATCCTGCAGCAAACCCGCATTGCCCAGGGGTGGGAGTATTGGGAGCGGTTTATGGCTCAATATCCCACTGTGCAGGATTTGGCGGCTGCCCATGAGGATGAAGTTCTGAAACTTTGGCAGGGATTGGGATATTATTCCCGTGCCCGGAATCTCCATGCGGCAGCCAAGCAGATTGTGGCACTCGGTCATTTCCCTGATACGCTCGAAGGTATCAAACAACTGAAGGGTGTGGGAGATTATACGGCAGCAGCCATTGGCTCCTTTGCTTTCGATATTCCGGCAGCCGTGGTGGATGGTAATGTCTATCGTGTACTTGCGCGGTATTTTGGTATTGACACTCCCATCAATTCCACGCAGGGCAAAAAGGAATTTGCAGCCTTGGCGCAGTCTCTGTTGCCTTCTTCAAAGGCTTCCGACTTCCTGTCTTTATCTTCGGCTTCCGATTCTCTCTCTTCTTCCTCTCCGGTTGCAGCCTACAATCAGGCGATGATGGATTTTGGTGCAATTCAATGCACTCCTCAGTCTCCGAAATGTCTGCTCTGCCCACTTGCTGAAACCTGCGAGGCGATGCGATCCAACCGGATAGCTGAACTGCCCGTCAAGCAAAAGACCTTGAAGGTGAAGACCCGTCATCTTTCCTATATATATATAAGGTGTAATGGAATGACCGCCATTCATCGTAGGGGAGAGGGAGATATTTGGCAAGGATTATGGGAACCTTTCAATGCTTCAGATATTACCGAAGCGACTGCTTCGATTGCTTCTGCACAGGCATCTCCGTCTTCCGCAAAGTTTTCGCCTTCTTCCGCAAAGCTTTCTCCTTTCAAGTCAGAACTTGCAGCAAGCCTTCACTTGTCAAACGTAGATGGTCTGCAACTTCTGGCGCAGGATGTGAAGCATGTCTTGACCCATCGCATCCTTTTGGCAGACTTTTACCTGTTGGAAACTGATGCCCATCCCCAGCTTCCCGATGATTATATCTGGATCAAGGAGGAGAAAATAGAAGACTATGGTATTCCAAGACTGATAGAACTCCTGCTTGAAAAGATTTCTTGCAAATAATATCCCACATATTCCACAGATTTTTCTTCGTGGTGTTTTTTGTCCCACAGATTTCACAGATTAACACAGATCTTTATGAGATAAAAAATCTGCGTCATCAGCGAAATCTGCGTGAGAAAACCCTCACCCGAAAAATCTGTGTACATCTGTGAAATCTGTGGGACATATTCCACTCTTAGGGGGTATCTGTACCGACCGAATAGGTCGCTTCCGCGTAAATCCGTGAGTAATCGCCTCAGCAGGACCCCTCCGACTAAATTCCTTGCCATCCGATGAATAAAAAAAACTATGTAAATCCGTGGGACTTTTAGATCGTATAGGATGTTCCAATCAAAGTTTACGCATAAAATATGTTAAAAAGAATAGAGAATCAAAATAAAATCCTTATATTTGTAGCCATAATAAGAACGTTTAGTGCCTATTGGTCATCCTCGCACTATAATTACTAACTAACTTGCTCTTGGGGATGGAGCGAGTATAATGCTTAAGATCCTATGAAGAATAAAAGTATTTTAGTTTCATTACTTTCCATGGCAGTGATGTTTTTCGCAGCATGTGGAGATAGTTCAAATGATCCAGTAGATCCAAACCCAGGAGGTGGAAATGAAGGTGGCGGTACCGAAACAATCGTTACTGCAGCCCAGGCTAAACAGAGTTTGGACAGAACCTCTCAGGAATTGTTGTCTAAAATCAGTGCCAATGAGTTTGAGGAATACAAACAGATGTTGGATGTAGATGTCAGCGATAAGGCAGGCGTTATCCAAGACTGGTTTGAGGCTTGTGTCGAAGCTTGCGAGATTAAAGCCAACCCCGATAATCATCTTTGGAATGCCGCTAATTTCGTGGGCGAGTTTGAACTCCAGCAGGGTACTTGGGTACAGACCAAGAAAGGTGGCGACCATCTCAGCTTCACCTATTATGATGCTCAGCAGAAGAAATGTGTCATTACGCTGAAGGCAAGTGCTGAGGCTACAGAGATTCATCACTCTGTTTTTGATGATGAAGATTGGGAATGGACTGGTAGTCAGGAAATCGTAACAAGGTATGAAAACCGCTTCATGCTCCCTAAGCAGATTGATATTACTGCTACTCGTGAGGGCAAAAATATGGGTACAGTTTCTGTTACTTCTCAGGTGAAGACCGGTAAGGAAGTGGATTTGTCTAAGGATGAAGTGGATGTAACTTCTGTCGTTACCATCGGTGCTTTCAAGGCGGAAGTGAAGAAGGCTGTTTATAAGGCTGGCAAGACTGCTGAGGCTAAGGTTGTATTCAGCAAGAATGGTGAGGAACTCATCACGCTGGAAGGCAACGGCAATGGTAATATTACTCCAAGCGGTGAGAAATCTGAATTCGGTCAGATCAATATCACCATGAATATCTTGGGCAAGGCGAAGATTGTCTGCAAGATCCTGGATGGTACCTTGTTCTATAATAATTTGGATAAGGCTGATAGCAATTATAATAATGAGAGCACATTTAAGCTGTTTATAGAGAATGCTAACAAGCAGATGGATGCAAAGCTCTATCTGGATGGTGCTTCTTCTCCTGCTGCTAAAATCTATCTGGCTCCATACTTGGATGAGGAGTATGGTAACTACAAGTACTGGGATTATGAATACTGGTTGGAGTTCACCGATGGTTCTAAGTATTCTTATGAGGATTACTTTGATGAGCAGAATTTCAAGACAGTTTCAGACAAGATCCAGAGCCTCATTGATGATTTCAAGAATTTGTTCGACTTCGATGAAGTAGATGATGAAGTTCATCCCGTCATTCCAAAAAAGTAATTCCTGTATAAATACAGGCAAATCATCATTGTTTTAGATAAACAATCAAAGACAAATAGTGAATAGAAAGATATTCTTCTTATTCCTTTTGGGAATATTAAGTGCAGAGAAAAGCGTGTCGGCAATAGTTGCCGACACGCTTCATCATTACCAGCTCCAGGGAGTTGAAATCACCGGAAAGAAAGTGCGTTCTTCGCTCAAAGAGATAGAGGGTGCTAACGTCATCAATATGAGTCTGATGGACGATATGCCCCGTATTCTCGGCAATGCGGACCCTATGCACTATGCCCAACTGTTGCCTTGCGTGCAGACCAATTCTGAATATGATGCCGGACTGCATATCCAGGGATGCGACAATTCTCACAATTTCGTTTCAATCGGTGGGGCTCCTGTCTATAATGCTGCCCATCTGTTAGGTTTCTTCTCCGTCTTCAATGCCGGACATTTCAATGACATGAGTCTGCGCAAGTCTTCTTCTTCAGCCGACTTCCCCAATCGTCTCGGTGGAAGCTTGGATCTGCGTACACCTACTTGGATCTTGGGCGAGGACAGTATGCAGATGAAAGCCGTCCATGGTGAAATTTCTGTCGGCCCGATGTCCTCTCAGGGCACACTCAAGTTGCCCGTAGGCAAGCGCTCCCTGCTCTTGCTATCGGCACGTGCAGCCTACCTCAACCTGCTCTATTCCAAATGGCTCGAAGTGGAGGAAGATAGGGTCAACTATGATTTCTCTGACTACAATTTTTCTTTCATCACCCAACTCAATGCCCATCATGTACTGAAATGGGAGGCTTATTGGGGATATGATCGTGTGAAACTCACCCAGGCTGACTATGGATTGAGTGCCAAACTGAGGTGGAACAATACGATGGCTGCACTGCATTGGTATTCGAAATGGGGAAATGTGAGTTCCGAACAGATGCTGTATTACTCCCGTTACGCCAATCGGATAGGAGTTGACGAACTTTCTTTTGATGTGGGCTTGCGTTCTTGGATCTATGATATAGGCTATAAGGGGGATGTGAAATGGGGAAATCTGAAAGGAGGTTTGGAAGTAATCAGACATGATTTCCAACCGCAGAAGATCTCTCTGGAGGGAGAGTTTGCCAATGATATTCCTGCTCAACCTACCCAGTCTTCCGTGGAGTCGAGTGCTTATGCTCTCTATCGTCAACCGTTAGCGGCAAATCTCTCTTGCGAACTGGGTCTGCGGGCGAGTCTTTATCATCATCAGACCCGTTATTATGGTTTGTCACCTAACTTCAAGCTCCTTTGGAATCCTACTTCCCAAAGTAAGTTGAGCCTGCATGTAGGCATTCATCGCCAATATCTGTTCCAGACTGGGTTCTCCTCGTCCGGATTGCCATCCGAGTTTTGGTTTTCTGCCGATAGTCTGCGCCGTCCCCAGTATTCCTACAATGCCTCTTTGCAGGGCGAGTTCTGGCTTTTCGGCAAAGAATACCGCCTGAGTACGGAAATCTATTTCAAGTCGCTGAAACATCAGATAGAAAATACGGGCAATGTCTTTGACATCGTCTATTCCTCCTATTCCCTGGACGGTTCGTTGCTCTATGGCAAAGGTTGCAACTATGGTTTCAATCTGCTGCTGGAAAAGAGGAGGGGAAAGTTGACGGGTTGGTTGAGTTACTCGTGGGGAAGAGCCAGGAGAAAGTATGATGATGGAAATTATCATGGCTGGTTTCCTGCCAATCACGAGCGCATCCATGAACTGAATGCAGTAGCCACCTATCATCTCGGTAACAGATGGAGCTTTGGCGGTACATTAGTGGTAGCTTCAGGCACTCCCTATACCCATATCAACTATGCCTACCTGGTGTCCAATAATCTCCTGACGGAATATGGTGAACATAATGCAGCAAGAATGAATCCGTATATCCGACTCGATCTGTCGGCAAGTTATGATTTCGTCAACAAGGGCGACCGCAGGAGTGGAATCAATCTCTCGCTCTATAATGCTACGCTTCATAAGAATGATTTGTTTTATCGCATCAAGGTGTATGATGGTCATGTCAGATATGGAGTGTTCCGTTTTCTGATGCCAATCATGCCATCCATTAATTACTATTATAAGTTTTAAACACGATGATCCGTTTTTAGATATGAAGGAAAGATTAAGATATTTTGCAGGGAAATGGCTTCTCTCAGTGGGCTGCTTGCAGGTTTTCATCATGCTGAACTGCTGTCTGCTGAGCAGTTGTTATGATCATGTGGAGACCTCTACCGATAAGCTTCTTGTGGTGGAGGGCTGGATAGATGCAGGCGATTTCCCGAAGGTAAAGTTGACCAATACGGTTTATCTGAGCAAGAATGAACTGATGCTCGATAGTCTTTCCAACTATCTGGAGCGCTGGGCAAAGGTAACCATCTCCGACGGTACCCGTACAGAGACCATGGTGGGCAGGTATGATCGCAATTATTTCCCACCTTTCGTCTATACCACTTATGATATGCGGGGCGAGATAGGTAAGGAATATACATTAAGAGTAGAGACACCTGATGGACAGGTGGCAGAGGCTACAACGACCATTCCGGAGCCGGTAGTTATCGACAGTTTTCATGTAGAGCAGGCGATGGTGGACAGTTTGTATCAGATTTATGCTTACACAAGTTGCAAGCAGCGATGCAAACTCTTTTCCCAAGTGATGGGAAAGGATAAGGAATTTCTTTCTGCGGAATTGGGATTGATGAATGCCGGAATGATAGGTGCGGAGGGGAAAGTTTCCGTTCGCAGAGGTCGTTCCAACCTGATCAAGAACAGGGATCCATATTTTCATGAAGGAGAAATGGTGCGTGTGAAGTTTGCCACGCTCGATTCTACCTCTTATGAGTATTGGCGCAGTTTTGAAGATTTGGCAGCCCTCTCCCGTGTTCCCCTCGTCCCCGTCAGCACCAATCTCAAGTCAAATGTCAGAGGTGCTTTGGGGTACTGGTGCGGTTATGGTGCCACTTTCTATCGTATTCAGATTCCCTTTTTAAAGGTAAAAAGGTAAAAAAGTCTTTTTACCTTTTTACCTTTAATAGTTCCTTGCTTCAATCTGGAAGTAGCTCTGAGGGTGGTTGCAAACTGGGCAAATCTCAGGAGCCTGCTTGCCAACTACGATATGACCGCAGTTAGAGCACTGCCAGATACAATCGCCATCACGAGAGAAGACAAGCTTGTCCTTTACATTCTTCAAGAGTTTGCGATAACGCTCCTCATGATGCTTCTCGATTTCAGCAACCATCTCAAACTTGGCAGCAATTTCCTCGAAACCTTCCTCGCGAGCCTCTTTAGCCATGCGTGGATACATTTCTGTCCACTCATCATGCTCACCATTGGCAGCAGCTTCCAGGTTCTTCTCTGTATCCTGGATAGCACCGCCCTCCAAATACTTGAACCACAACTTGGCATGCTCTTTCTCGTTAGCTGCTGTCTCCTCAAAGATGTTAGCGATCTGAACATAACCATCTTTCTTTGCCTTGGAAGCAAAGTATGTATATTTGTTACGAGCCTGTGACTCACCTGCGAATGCTTCCTGTAAGTTCTTCTCTGTTTTTGTTCCTTTTAATTCTTTCATAATGTATTTGTATTAAATAGTTAATATTCTTATTCCTAATTGGTTTGCAAAGATATTGTAATTTTTCCAAATTTACAAGTTTATAGGAAGGTTTTTTCTTTGATTTTGCAACTTTTAACGGAAAAGCGTACTAAATGCAAGCTTTTGGCTACACATTCAGTACGCTTTATCTTTAGTTTTTAATATCAGAAATTGATATTTCAGTTAGTATCTAATCAACTTGCGAGTAGTATTTCCCTGTTTGATGATCACGACACCTTTCATTCCTGAGGTGGATGTCATCTGTCTTCCGTCGATAGTGAAAATCTGGTATGGCAGGTTGAAATCAATCTCACCGCGGTTGTCGGTTGTGATGACAGGAGTGTTGATGCCAGTAGGAACCTTGATGCCTGTGATATTCAGTTTCTTGATTTCCCAGTATGGACCAATCTGATCATCGCTTGTATAATGGAAAGCGAGTTTTACCTTGCCGCCACAATATTGAGACAGATCCAGGTCATAGTCTGCAAAATCCCAACCATCTTTGCTCGGAACAGCTAAGTCAGGTAATTTGCTGACGATATCCTCGCCGGTTTCCGAATCTATCACCGTTGCTTCTACAGAGAGATATTTCAAAGCATTTTCCTTGGCGAAATTGATGGCCTGATTGATGGTCAGGGTGGCATGTCTGTAATCTGTCAGATCGATTTCCGGTAAGTAAAGATAAGCATCTGCGACATGGTTCTTTCCTCCTGAGTAAGCAGTTCCTTTCCAACCAACTTGACTGCTTTGTACCCAGATATTGGCATAACCACTTTCATTCTTAACAATCTTTTCAGTACAGCCACATTTACCACTGGTAAAGTCGGCACTGTAGATGTTATCAGGTTCGTCAGGAGAAGGAGTGATGGTACCTCCGCCTCCACCTTCACCATCCTTATAGTCGGTGGATTTCAGGGTTGTTTCCGGATTGAAGGCATAGTTGATACTGTCACCCCATACATATTCCATCAGGTTAGGAAAATCCACGTATGGGTTTCTGTTGCCCTGTATCTTATAGACATCCTCATTGCGCTTAATCTCGAGCGCATCAGGTTTGTCTCCCTTAGCCCACTGGATAAACAGCTGGTAAGCCCATGGTTGGAGGGTAGGGTAGGCACCTTGCTGTAGAATCTGATGAGCTTGGGTACCACTCCAGTTGTAGTTCTGGTAGGTGGTTGCCATATACATATAACCACGGGCAAAGTCGCCTTTCCAAGGATTAGCAGGTTCCCAATACCAATTACCATCATTACCTTTTCCAACTTTTGTCCAGCCATTACCCTTGTCTCCACTCACAACGGCCCCCATTGGATAATTGCTTTTTGTGGAATTAATTTGGCTTTTACAAGGCATGAGGTTGTAGAGGTCTTTATAAGCTTGGCAAGTGGCACCACCCCACCAGCTCTTCGGGAAGGAATGTTCGATATTCATTCCTGTCCCCACAGCACCCTGAGATGTAGATTTCTCCCATTCATTCTCAGCAGAGTAGCGGTCGATAAAATAGCCGCGCTCATCCCGGTCAGTATCCCAGAAGCCCCACCAGGTTTTTCCCTTGCCGCTTCCATAGCCAAGCACCTTAGCGTCCTTGATGATATTGTATATGGCCGTTTTCAGTTCCGCTCCCTTCTTACCTTTGAGCGAGTTATAGTATCCATCAGGAATTTGTGCCAGAGATGGAATAGCTGGCAGGGCTGATGCAATGATTGCAAGAGACCAAAGTAGTAATTTTTTTCTCATAAGAATTCATTTTTTGTGTTGCTAAAACATATGAAACTCCGAATCTCATGGCAAAAATACAAATAAAATCCGATAACTCCTTTTTTTTGGATGAATATTTTCAATGATGAAACAATAATTTATTATAAGAGTCATGGAAGCCCTATGGAAGAAGGGATGATGTGTGAAATTTTTGGAGTGACATACAAAAATGATAAAATCTTACACGTAATCCAACTAATTTTTGTATTTTTGCAAGAAGTTTGCCCTTTTCTATAAAAGGAAATGTGACGAATGTAAAATAAAGATACATGTGTAGAGGCTACATGCCAAATACTCATAGTTATGATTAAGATGATGCACAATATAAAAAAATGACGCAGGATTGCTTGAATTCGCCTTCTATAGCCGATGTAAGCAAACGCTTACCAAAGGGCATCCACGTTACTGGGGCTGATGGTAAATCGGATCCAGGTATAGAAGGAATGCCTTGGGGTTACTTGTTTATCCACAACAAGACTGCCCAGACTTTTGAGAAGGAGATGAAAAGTTATAACGATAAAAATCCCAATTCTACCATTCCTTGTTTCATTCACCGTTCTTTTAGGTATAGACAAAAGAATGAGAATGGTGGAGTGAAGAAAGATTTAAAGCCCACCATCAGTGGACTCGTATTCTTGCAGGGCAAAACAAAAGTCCTTCAGGAATTCCTAAAGAATCGTTATCCGCAATACCATTTAGTGAATGACCGATGCAAGGGTGTGCCAGCATCCATCAAAGATAAGGTTATGCAACCTTTCATGACAGTTTTGAAGGATAATCCTGAAAGAATAACGTTTCTGAGAGACCCATTTGAAAAGTTTGCCAAAGACCATGTAAAGCTCCGTGTACTCACAGGCATTTTTGTAGGATGCGAAGGCTATATCGTTCGCATAGACCGTGACCGCCAACTCGTCTTCGACTTTGGTGGATATGCAGTTGCTATCCGTGGCGTGCATAAAGAGGACTTTGAGGTGGTAGAAGAATAATCTCCCTTGCCCTTTTGTAAAAGGCGAGGGCTTGGAAGTGGGGTAAGGACCCCCTCTTCGCCGAGGGCACTGAAAAAGGTGCCTGTTTTTGGAAAAATAATAAAAATGCAGCCTGTTATTGTACTTCTGAGCAGTTTTCTGACGGACAGATTTTAAATCTATTTCTGCCTGACACAATGGCTTAGATAGCTTTATATCGACTTACAGAGGGTTATATGAGATCATATTTATGAGGATATCCTCTCTTTTATGCTTTATGCATTAATTTAAGGATTCTTTTGACATTTGCAGCGAAAATAGTCAATGGCCTGGGCCGCCGTCGTTATAAAGACTGTTTCTTCAGCAGGTTCTCATATCACCAAACAGTTGTGAGAAGAAAGAACAAAATGAAGGTGCTGAGACTGGAGGGATGTGTGGTGGTAAGGGATTAGAGCTTCTTTTTCAATACATAGAGGGCTCCTGCCAATAAGCTGATGCCGCATATCCATGATACGACGGCACTGCCGAATATGCCCAACTGTTGGGTGAAACCAGCTACCAGGAAGGTGATGAAGGATACCGTCGCTACCGTGAGGGCATAAGGCAACTGGGAGGATACGTGATGCACATGCTTGCACTCGGTGCCGGCACTTGCCATGATGGTGGTGTCGGAGATTGGGGAGATATGATCTCCACACACTGCTCCTGCCATACAGGCTGAAATGGAGATGATGCGAAGTGGCTCGGCGGCTGGGAATACTGCGATGCAGATTGGAATCAGTATGCCGAAGGTGCCCCATGAGGTGCCTGTGGCAAAGGCTAAGAATGCTGCTACCATGAAGATGATGGCTGGTAAGAGTTGCTGCAGACCGGCTGCACTGTTGGATACTACTCCTGATACGTATTCTGCTGCTCCCAACGAGTCGGTCATGCTTTTCAGTGTCCACGCCAATGTAAGGATCAGTATGGCTGGTACCATCGCCTCGAAGCCTTTGATGAGGCTACTCATGGCATCGGTAAACGCTAATGTCTTGTGGGAAACAAAGAGGATGATGGTCAGGATGAAGGAGCCTAATGAACCGATGACAAGTCCTACGGAGGCATTGCTTGCAGCGAAGGCATCTACGAAATGATGGTAGTTGTCGCTGGTTGCATCAAAGTATCCGCCGGAATATACCATGCCCGTCATGCAAAAGATGATGAGCAGAACTATTGGTATCACGAGGTCGGCTACGGAACCCTTGTTAGTTGTAGCCTCTTCGCCCTTCTTGGCTCCCACACCATGTTCTACGATGTGCAGTTTGGTGCCGCTCACTTCGTCGAGTTTTCCTCCATTGGTTCTTTCATACCATTCCTTCAGTCGGGCATCGTATTTACTCATCGCCTTGAAATCAAAGCCTAACCAGACTATACCAAACATGAAGAGGATGGTAAAGAAGGCATAGAAATTGAAGGGGATGGCCTTGCAGAAGAGGGCGAGTCCGTTCTCTCCTCCGGAAACGAAACCGGAAACTGCTGCTGCCCAACTGGAGATTGGGGAGATGATGCAGACGGGTGCTGCCGTGGAGTCGATGAGATATGCTAATTTTTCTTTGGTTACGCCATTGCGAACGGCGATAGGGCGCATCACTGAACCTACCGTGAGACAGTTGAAGTAATCGTCGATAAAAATGAGTATGCCCAACAGGATGGTGGCTACCTGAACCCCCATCTTGGTCTTCACGTGCTTGGATGCCCATCTGCCGAATGCTGCTGAACCTCCAGCCTTGTTCATCAGGGATACGATGGAGCCCAATAATACCAGAAATATCAGGATGCCGACATTCCATGGGTCTGAGAGACAATGTATCAGTCCGTATCCTTTGGATTCATCTCCTTCTATGACGGTATGGTTGGTGAGATGGACGAGAAATCCGTCTAAGCCCGTACCCATAGATATGCAGTATTCTACGGCTCCTAAGATGATGCCGATGAAGAGTGAAGAATAAACCTCCTTCGTTTTCAGAGCCAATGCTATGGCAACGATAGGGGGAAGGAGCGACCATGCGGTGCCTATCATATTGTAATCCATAATTCTATTGCTGTATATGATATAAATGTATATATATTAATAATGTGTATGATTCTTTCCGATGGCAAAATTAATAAGAATATCCCGAATGGAAAAATAAAATGCTTGAAATTTATGAAAAAAGTAAAGATATGCAGCGTTTATGTAAAAATGTCAGTATCTATAAGTGTCAATGTGTCAGCCTTTCCGGTTTGGCACATTTTTCGTATATGTCGTGGGTGTGAAGCATCGGACTCTGATTCCGGTGTTAACGCAATCATATGTCATAACAATTAAAAAATATAGAATCATGAACATTAAACCATTAGCAGACAGAGTGCTGGTACTTCCTGCACCAGCCGAGGAAAAAGTAGGTGGAATCATTATCCCAGATACAGCAAAGGAAAAACCACAGCGTGGTAAAATCGTTGCTACAGGTAAGGGTACGAAGGATGAAGAGATGATTCTCAAAGAGGGCGATACCGTTCTTTACGGAAAATATGCTGGTACTGAACTCGAATTTGATGGTACGAAGTATATGATGATGCGCCAAAGCGATGTGCTCGCTGTGGTAGAAGAGTAAATCTTTTAAAGGTAAAAAAGTAAAAAGGTAAAAAGGCTTCTTGCTTTTAAAGGTAAAAATGGCTTTTTGCTGATATTTAAATTAGAAAGAAAATATTATGGCTAAAGATATTAAATACAATATGGATGCTCGCGACCTCTTGAAGAAGGGTGTCGATCAGTTGGCTAACGCAGTAAAGGTAACTCTTGGTCCTAAGGGCCGCAACGTGGTAATCGAAAAGAAGTTTGGTGCTCCTCAGATTACTAAGGATGGTGTTACCGTTGCTAAGGAGGTAGAGTTGGAGAATAAGTTTGAAAATACAGGTGCTCAGCTCGTTAAGAGTGTTGCCAGCAAGACTGGTGATGATGCGGGTGATGGTACTACTACTGCTACTATCCTGACTCAGGCTATCGTGACTGAGGGCTTGAAGAACGTTACTGCTGGTGCTAATCCTATGGACTTGAAACGTGGTATCGACAAGGCTGTGGCTGCTGTCGTTGCTTTCATCAAGGATCATGCTGAGCAGGTAGATGACAACTACGATAAGATTGAGCAGGTGGCTACTGTTTCTGCCAACAATGATGCTGAGATTGGTAAGCTCTTGGCTGATGCTATGCGCAAGGTTTCTAAGGATGGTGTGATCACTATCGAGGAAAGCAAGAGCCGTGATACTAATATCGGTGTGGTAGAAGGTATGCAGTTCGACCGTGGTTACTTGAGCGGTTACTTCATGACTGATGCTGACAAGATGGAGTGTGTAATGGATAATCCATACATTCTTCTCTATGATAAGAAGATCTCTAACTTGAAGGAGTTCTTGCCTATCCTCCAGCCTGCTGCTGAGAGCGGTCGTCCTTTGTTGGTTATCGCAGAGGATGTTGATTCTGAGGCTTTGACTACTTTGGTTGTTAACCGTTTGCGTGGCGGTTTGAAGATCTGTGCTGTGAAGGCTCCTGGCTTCGGCGACCGTCGCAAGGCTATGTTGGAAGATATTGCTATCTTGACTGGTGGTGTTGTTATTTCTGAGGAGAAGGGCTTGAAGTTGGAACAGGCTACATTGGATATGCTCGGTTCTGCTGACAAGGTTACTGTCACCAAGGATAATACTACGATTGTGAATGGTCATGGCGAGAAGGCTAACATCCAGGATCGTGTAGCTCAGATCAAGAACGAGATTGAGAATACCAAGTCTTCTTATGACAAGGAGAAACTTCAGGAACGTCTGGCTAAGCTCGCCGGTGGTGTGGCTGTCCTCTATGTAGGTGCCAACTCTGAGGTGGAAATGAAGGAGAAGAAGGATCGTGTAGATGATGCTCTTTGCGCAACTCGTGCTGCTATCGAGGAAGGTATCGTTGCTGGTGGTGGTACTACTTATATCCGTGCTCTTGAGGCTTTGAAGGATATGAAGGGTGATAACGCTGATGAGACTACGGGTATCCGCATCGTTGAGCGTGCCATCGAGGAGCCTCTCCGTCAGATTGTTGCTAACGCAGGTGGCGAGGGTTCTGTAGTTGTTAATAAAGTACGCGAGGGTGAAGGTGACTTCGGTTACAATGCCCGCAAGGATGTTTACGAGGATATGCGTCAGGCTGGTATCGTTGACCCTGCTAAGGTAGAGCGTGTGGCTTTGGAGAATGCGGCTTCTATCGCTGGTCTTTTCTTGACTACAGAGTGCGTGTTGGTTGATAAACCTGAGCCAGCTCCTGCTGCTCCAGCAGCTGCACCTGGTATGGGTGGCATGATGTAAAAAGCATCTGATAGAAAAAGCAGTGTCTGACAGAAAAAGACGTATTTTCCTGCTGAAGATGTATTTTTCTGCATAAGACGCATTTCATGGTAGATGATGCGGCAAATATCAGAAACTGCATTTAAGTAGCTAAAATGTAAACTACAAATAACAAAATGGGGATGATTCTTACGAATTATCCCCATTTTTAGGTATTTTAGCACTTCTTGCTGCATTTTTCTGTAAAAATACTTGCACGTTATTGAGATTTTATGTATCTTTGCAACGTGAAAAGAAAAGTATCGGCTTTGAGCCGACAAAGATATTTTTTTTGATTTGTTTTAGTAGATTAGTTTTTAAGTAGTTTGTTTTTTGGAAATCGGTTGTCGTGAGACATCCGATTTTTTTTTGTGCCCTTTTCTTTCGTTTTCCTTTGTGTTTTCCGCAAAAAGTATTAACTTTGCAGCATGAGAAATATTGATTGGAAAAAAATGCTGGTCTTCCTGATCGTGATAGGTGGACTGATATATATTACTAAGGTTGCATTGGGAATGACTTCTCTGAATTCTTTCCTTGCTACTTTGGGTGTGTTGTTGATTCTTTTTGTGGGGGATAATTTCGCCCAGCAAATAGATGATAAGCGTAAGCGCCGTAAACTGCAAGAGAATGATGAGGACGAGTAGCCCAGGACTGACTCTTGCGTGAATTTTGATCAAATAACATAGAAATAATCAAGGGTGGAAAAGTTAATAGAACTCTATAAGCAATGGAAGGGTGGAGAACCTGCCAACGTGGTTAAGTTGGCTGGACAGGGGAGTAATCGCCAGTATTTCCGTATTACCCAGCAAAGTGGTGAAACGGTGGTGGGCGTCATCGGTACCAGCCGTGACGAGGATCATGCGTTCGTGTATCTGGCTAATCATTTCAATCTCAGGCAATTGCCTGTGCCGAAAATCTTAGCTGTCAGCGATGATGAACTCCGATATATTCAGACAGACCTGGGTAGTGTGTCTCTTTTTGATGCCATCAAGGGTGGTAGAGATGCGGGTGGCAGATATAATCAGAAGGAAAAGGATCTTCTGATCAAGACCATTCGTGAATTGCCTAACATCCAATTGCGTGGGGCACGTGGACTGGAGTGGGAGAATTGTTATCCGCAGCCGGAATTTGATGTGGATAGTGTGCTCTTCGACCTGAATTATTTCAAGTATTGTTTTCTGAAACCTACTGATCTGGATTTCCATGAACTGAAACTGGAAGCTAACTTCCGACTTTTTGCCAAGGATCTGACTTCTGAACCGATGGACTGTTTCCTCTATCGTGACTTCCAGGCGAGAAATATCATGCTTGACAAAGAAGGAAATCCATACTTTATTGATTTCCAGGGTGGCCGTAAGGGACCGTTCTATTATGATTTGGCTTCTTTCCTGTGGCAGGCTTCTGCTCAATATTCATTCAAGTTGAGACGGGAACTGGTATGGGAATACTATCAGTCGCTCAAGAACTATACGGAAGTTCCATCTGTCCGTCATTTCGTCAATCGCCTGAGTCTCTTCGTGCTCTTCCGTACCCTTCAGGTATTGGGCGCATACGGTTTCAGGGGCTATTTCGAGCGCAAGAAGCATTTCTTGGAGAGCATTCCTCCAGCCATCCAGAATCTGCGTGATCTCCTGAAGATGGGTGAAAAGGTGTTCCCTTATCCTTATATGATGGATATGTTGCGCCGACTGACAGAGTTGCCTCAGTTTGCCCGTATCGAAAGTGCGGCTGTCAACCGTGCTGACGGATATAAGACAACGGACAACAATATCTATATTTCGCATCCACAGGATGGTCCGGCTACTTTCTCCAAGTATGACGGCAAGGGACCGCTGGTGGTTAGGGTTTTCAGTTTCTCTTTCAGAAAAGGTATTCCAGAGGATCCTTCTGGCAATGGAGGCGGTTATGTCTTCGACTGTCGCAGCACGCACAATCCGGGCAGATATGAACCTTATAAGAAGTTGACAGGACTGGACGAGCCTGTGATCCGATTCTTAGAGGATGATGGGGAAATCCTGAAGTTCCTGGAGCATGTCTATGCGCTTGCCGATCATCATGTGAATCGCTACATTCAGCGTGGTTTTACCTCTCTGATGTTCTGCTTCGGTTGTACAGGTGGTCAGCATCGCAGCGTTTATTCAGCCCAGCATCTTGCCGAGCATATCCATGAAAAGTTTGGTGTGGAGGTAAGAATCTGCCATCGTGAACAGAAGATTGAGCAGGTTTTGCCTGCAAAACAATAATCTTTGGCGTGCAAATTTGGCTATATCGCAAAAAGTTAGTAAATTTGCACGCACATTAAAAGATAGCTATTTAGCAATGATGCAAGCAATGATATTCGCAGCAGGTTTGGGCACTCGCCTGAAGCCTCTTACCGACAGCATTCCGAAGGCCTTGGTAAGGGTAGGGGGAGAACCTTTGCTCAAACGTGTCATCTTTCAACTGAAGGATGCAGGTTTCACTCGCATTGTAGTGAACGTGCATCATTTTTCCAATCAAATTACAGATTATCTCAAGGTGAATGACAATTTCGGCATGGACATCCGCATCAGCGATGAAACGGATAAGTTGCTCGAAACGGGTGGAGGTATCCGGAAAGCATGGCCTCTCTTTGATTCTCATGTGCCTGTTCTGATACATAATGTGGACATTCTCAGTAATGTAGATCTGAAGAAGTTCTATCAGATGGAGACCCAGGATTTATTGGAAACTTCTGCTTCTAACACAGAGGAACCTCCATTGGCAGCCCGACTTTTGGTAAGTGAACGCAAGACCAAGCGCTATCTTCTCTTTGATGATACGATGAGACTGGTGGGCTGGACGAATATTGAAACGGGTGAGGTGAAGAGTCCTTATCAGCATCTCGACCCTAAGAAATATAAGATGTATGCTTTCTCTGGTATTCACATGGTGGCTCCATCTATCTTCCCGCTGATGGAAGAAGAACCGGATAAGTTTCCTATCATGGACTTCTATCTCAGAAACTGTGACAAGGTACGCATTGAGGGGTATGTGAAAAACGACCTCAAGCTGATGGATGTGGGAAAGCAGGAAACGCTGAAAGAGGCGGAGGAGTTTCTCAAAGAATTAAAGTGAAGAACGAAGAGTGAAGAATTCAAGTGCTTTGCTAATCATAAATTGTCAAAGTTCAATTTTCAAAGTTAAAATTTAAAAATTAAAATATTATGCAACAGAAGATTATTATTTTGGATTTCGGTTCACAGACCACGCAGCTGATCGGCCGTCGTGTACGTGAGCTTGATACCTTCTGCGAGATTATGCCTTACAACAAGTTTCCAAAGGATG